>JAESFP010000035.1_pt1 | contig 521415 bp, 528 predicted proteins | sample 9266181 | NCBI WGS metagenome assembly JAESFP01 (sample SAMN14502547, study PRJNA617102) | algae metagenome | isolation source: Pegethrix bostrychoides GSE-TBD4-15B and co-occurring heterotrophs from... | place: USA: Grand Staircase-escalante National Monument, Utah | collected 2006-08-15 | reverse complement strand
GACCTGTTCGGATACATCGAGGGCTTCTACAATCCCCGTCGCCTGCACTCGTCACTGGGCTATATCAGCCCCGCCGAGGCCGAACGCAGAGCGGCTTAACCCCGTCCACTTTTGCGGGGGAAGATCAGATCGAGCGTATCGTTGATCCGGAACCTGACGAGCCCGGAAAGCTGGTCTTTCACTCCACACGTCACACCGCAACGTCGCGCCTGCGGGCAGCAGATGTGCGCAAGGACGTGTCAGAGGAAATCATCGGGCACGAGTCCAAGGACACACACTCGGGCTATGGGAAGTTTGACATCCCAACCTTGAAGGGCGCGGTGGACAAGATCGTCTATCCTGGCTTGGACCTTTCGCGCCTGAAGTTTCCAGACGAGAGGTCTTAGCTTTTGGGCGTCTGCGCTCATGAGGGTGCCTTCAGTCAGCCTCGTCCGCGAAGGATGCCTTACCCCCCTGCGCTCATGTGCTCATGTGCTAATGGTGACATCGACACATGAGCACATGAGCACTTGGTCGCTTGCGCACTTCCGTGTTTGTGCACGGGCGCACATGCGCAGCGTCCCGGATGCTACTCGCCGAAAACGGACTGGGCCTCGCCGAGCGAACGGAGGGGGTTGAGGAGACTGTCCCATTCCTCCTGCCTGACAAACAGCGGGCGGTATCGACGAGGCGCGTCTTGGCTCGTGGCATCCTCGCACCACAGCTTCAACCGCTCCCACTTCCGGGCGTCCTGAACGTCCTCACGGCCCTTCGTCTCGATGATCCAGATCAGACCGTCCACGTCGCGCGCGACGAAGTCGGGGTAGTAGTCCCGAATGATACCGCCCCCGGCGGATTGGTATTCAAGGCGGAAACCTGTGGCCTCGGTGTTCTTGAAGAACGACTGGACGTCAGACGCCTGGTCCAGAAAGCGGGCGAAGGCCAGCTCGAAGTCATTGTCGCCCGCGATCTTGTTGAACAGGCTCTTCCGCGACTCGATGGCTTCACGTCGCCTAACGACCTGAGGCCGGGCCTGGCTGAGCTTGATGCGGTCCTGGACCGAGGTCGTGCCGCTGTCCTGCACTGTCAGTCGGTTGATCTCGCCTTTCACCGCGTCCTTGAGGGCCCGCGTGACGCCGGGGTCCGCGAGGTTCTTCAGGACGTTCGGATCCTCCAAGCTGACAACGACGTCGAATAACCGTGTCTCGATGTAGGCTTTGAGCTTGCCGAACAAGACATCGAACCCTCCGACCAGCCGAAGATCCTTGATGATGGTCTGCGTGAACCAGCCGACGACGTGCCGCCAGTCGGGCGCTCCTCCCGCATCGAGGTTCAGCGTATGGCTGACCTCGCCGGTGACAATGGGGTCGATGAAGGTCAGCTGGCGCTGCTCGCCTTCGCTGAAAATCCGCACAGGCAGGCGGGGCGACGGGAAGGTGGTGGAATTGAGCGCCTCGAAATCCTTCAGCTGCCGCTCGATACGAGCTTTCAGCTTCGGAAGCTCGATGTCTAGCGCTTCCAGGTCCTTGTCCTGATCGGCGAGGTCGATTTCGATCACCATAGGACCGGCTGGGGCCGAGCCAGGTCCCATCGCACGGCGTTCAAGCTCCACGCCCTCGTTCTTGATCTCGTCGACGAACGCCATGAACGCAGGGGTGCCAAGGACGCTGACTTTTTCATCGACGTTCCCGGCGAACATTCGACGAAGTCCTCGCCCGAGTGTCTGCTCGGGAAGGATGGCCGACTCCGCCGCATACGGACGAAGTCCGACGATGGTGGTGACGTTCTTCACGTCCCAACCCTCACGAAGCATCATGACAGAGACGACCGCCAGGTATGGACTGTCCCAGCTGTCGATAGCGGTGCTCTGGTCACGGAGCATCTGAAGCTCCTTGGCCTTGGATCCGGAGGCGCTTTCGCTGATCTCGCCATTCGCCTTGGTGTGGATCACCAACACCTTGCCTTTCAGCCGGGCGCAGTTCGCCTCCATCCAGGCCGCGACCTCGTCACACTTGGAGGTGTCCTCGGTCATGACGAACAGGATCGACTTCTTGCCCGCCTTGGCCAGCTCGTCGTGAGTGCGTTCCCACTCGAAGTATCCGGCCTCCAGAAGGCCTCTGAAGCGCTCGACATAGTCGTCGCTCTGAACCACCTGGAGCATCGACTGACTGACGCTGTCGGGCACCACGGGCGTCTTGACGACATTCTGGGCGATGGCCTCGACCAGGGGGTAGTCGGAGATCGTCTGGACGAAAATGGCCCGGTTGTTGTGACGCGGCGTCGCCGTCAGATCGAGCTGAAGCGAAAGGCCCGATCCCCGCCGCTTGAGGCTGGCATCCAGCGCCGCGATCTCACGGAACCACTGGGTGTCGCCCCGCACATGGTGCGCTTCGTCGTTCAGAACGATCAGGTCCGGCACCGTCCTGACGATCACGCCGAGATCGACCTTGCTATCGGTGGTCTTCGAAACAGGCTTGGGTCCGAGGAACTCGTCTCGAAGATCCCATGTGGGTGACGCGCGCTCGTTGTCGCCGACACGGTGGATGTTGGTCAGGAACAGGTTACCTGTGGGAGCGACATGACCCAGGTCGTCCTGGATATGCACCGTCATCTGGAAGTCGTCGCGCCAGTCGCGCCCCTGCCAGCCGTTGTCGGGTAGCACGGGGTCGTCGAAGAAGATGCGCCCGCCGTCGAAATCGGTCCGGAGTCGGTCGAGCACGATGATGTTGGGCGCGATCAGCAGTGCGTTGGTCGAGAGCGTCGAACCGGGCTCATACAAGCGGTGGAAGAACGACCATGCGATCAGCAGGCTCATGACCTTGGTTTTGCCTGCCCCGGTGGCGAGCTTCAGCACATATCGCGCCCAGTCCTCGTCGAACATCTGCCGCGACACCGCGCCGACGCTGTCGAACCGGATGAGACTGCCTGGGTCGCGCGCACCTGCGACCTCGTAGAGCCAGACGGCGCTTTCCACCGCCTCCCGCTGGCCGAACCGATACTGGAAGAGCCCGGTCGGCCCATCAGCCCCCCAGATGAAGTTGTCGTGCTGGAACCACCAGCGCAGCAGCGCGTGTGTCGTCTCGCTGACGCCAGCATAGTTGGACGCTCGCCAATCGTGCACGCCACGCCGGATCTGATCGACCAAGGGCGGTGACAGCTTCTCCGCGCCGATCCGGCCCAGCAACTCGTCGCCGGGATACCAGCGAACATCCGGATGAAGGATCGCGACGGGGTCACTTGGGAAGTCCGGGTGAAGTGGCATCGTCAGACCTCCACCGCGAACACCTTGGTCGTGTCGTTGCCGAAGATGTCGATGACCTTTACCGCGATGACGTGACGTCCAGGGCGGTCGTAGGTGTGCGACGCGCTGGTCAACTCCAGCTTGCGCTCACGCTTGGTTCGGAAGCTCTGCCATTCATTTTCGAAGATGTAGCCGCCGGTCCATTGCGGGACGTGCTTGGTCGCGCCGTCGGGCAGAGTCACGGTCTCGACGATGGTCTCCGGGCGGGAGTGATAGTCGAAGTCTACGGCCCAGTAGTCGATCCAGTCGGTCCATTCCTTGGTCAGGACCTCGCGGGTGGCGACACCCTCCTTGTCCGTGGTGATCTTGACCACCTGGCCGCCATCCACGGTCACTTTGGACTTGTTCTTGCCCAGGCCCGCGACCAAGGCATCCACGTCCTCCTGGCGATAGTTGACGCCGAAGTTGGTGAGGCTGACCGTGACGCTTCGATCCTTCCTTGAGACGATCTCGGCCTTGGCTTCGACAAAGGCCAGGTCGTGGAAGGTGACCTGTCCCTTCTCTACCGCACGCCGATCGAACACGTCCTTGGGGATGTAGCGCAGTGCGACGGCGACGCCCTTGGCCCGCGCTTCATCGACCGCGCGGGGCGACAGCCCCATCTCGAACTCGAAGCCCAGGATATCGATCCGGCTGACGTTCATGCGGCGGGCGGCATCGACCGCTTCCGCGACCTGGTTCTCGGTGACGGGGGCATCCACCGGCCCGACCAGCACGAACGCCCCCTGTCTGGTGCCGTGGAAGGGCGGCGTCTGGTCCAGCGCCTGCGCTTGATAGGACTGTAGGATGAGCGAAAGGTAGCGGGCTTCCTTTTCCGCGCTGACGACCCGACGCTGATCCTCGGGCAGGTTCGGATCCACGCCAACGAACCATTGGCGCTCGTATTTGCCCAGGTTCAGGATCTCGAAGCTGCGGTAGGGCTTGCCTTCAGACTTGAGCTGACGCTGAACGCCGATCAGGCGCTTCCGGCTAGTGTGAATGGCGAACCGACCCAGGTCGGCCCCGATCCATTTGCGACCCAGTTTTTCAGCCACCGCCAGCGTCGTCCCTGATCCGCAGAAGAAGTCGGCGACAAGATCTCCGGGGTTTGAGGATGCTGTCACGATGCGCTCCAGCAGGGTCTCTGGCTTCTGGGTTGGGTAGCGCATCCGCTCTTCGGCCAGATTGTGGAGCGGCTTGATGTCGGTCCAGATATCTTGAAGCGGCACGCCGGGAAGGTCCTCCGGATACTGCTTTAGCCGAGGCATCCCACCAACCTTCGCTGGCCAGTGAACGCGACCCGCAGCGTCCAGCTCTTCCAATACACGGGGCGGATAAGCCCAGTGTCGCCCCTTGGCCGTGACGTCTAGGCCCCGCCAGACCTGCCCAGTTTCGCCGCGCCGGACACCAGCCCCTGTCAGATCCGATCTTTTCCATCGCCGGCCATCGCTGTCCATCTGATCGAAGAAGACATTCAGATAGTCGGGGTCGTGCTTGGTGTAGACTGGGTTCCAAGCCGCTCCATCGCCTTTGTGGTAGAAGAATATCAGGTCATGGATCGGACCGTATCGATCCGCGCTACTGTGAGCGCTGGTCCTTTTCCAAACAATCTCGCTGACATAGGCTCCGGAACCGAAAACCTCGTCTAAAACGGATCGAACCAGGTGTCCGACAGCATGACCCATATGGACGTAGATCGACGAGTCAGGTGCCATGATATCGTATATGACCGATAGTCTCTCGTGTAACATTGCGACGAATGAGTCGGTTCCTCTGCCCCACGTGTCACGATACGCAATGTCTTCGATCACACTAGCTTCCTTTACTAGCGTCTGGTCTCCTACTTCCACGTCAAAGCTGAAGTCAGCTCCGACATCGAATGGCGGATCAATATAGACGAGCTTTAAGCCCCCGGCGTCTTCGATCTGCTTGCGCAGCGGGCCGCCCTTCAGCGAGCTAAGGACGAGCTTGTTGTCGCCCCAGATCAGCTTGTTCGACCACCCGGCGGCCTGACGACCGCCCTTGCCCAGGCTGAATAGATCGTCGCCGCCGTAAGCGTGATCGGTCTCGATCCGAGGCTCGTCGATCTGCTCGATGGACTGGAAGGGCAGGACCGCCTGGGTGACCTCGTGCGTCTTTCCCGGCCAGATCAACTCGGCCTCGCGGGGCTCCCGGAACAGCCGAAACCGATAATCGTCGGGCAGTGGCTCGCCCCGGTCGATCAGGTCCTTGATCAGATCCCTTTCCTCAGGCGTCAGGTTCATGGGAAGGCGCTCCATCGACTCATCCGCGACCTTAGCGCGAAAGCCGGGAGGCGCGACAGGGACCGCCGGGGCCAACGTTCCCATCGTGATCTGGCCAAGGCATCCTCGCGGCGAAGAGCCGCCCACGACGGCCGGAACCGGGCAAGACCGGAGGCACCAGCCTTCCGATCACACCGCCCGTCGAACCGGACGGGAGCGGTCGCCCAGAAATGCTCCTGGAAGCCCTTCAGAAGCCCGTGGAGCGGCAGGATCGTGCACACTCGACAAGTCTTCCGGACGGGGGTTGATACCGCTCGGTGAGCGATTTTCGCGAACCGGGGTTATCTTCGGATACACAAAACATGCCTACATCATCAGCCTTGCTTATTTCGCGTTATTGTCTATAATGACGCGCATGTGCCCGCAGGCGCAGGCCCGGGTTCTTAAGAGCAATAAAACAACTACCGACACATAGTCTGTTTCTAATACTGGAATAGTAATACAAGAAAGGAGCGAGGGTCAGACGCCGCCTGACGGCGACGTCAGTGACCAGCATCGAGACGCCTCCGCTGCGCCTTCGGCGCGCTCCGCGCGTCCCGACGCCGGTCAAGCCCTGTCGGATCCGGGGTCGACAGCAGACGACGGATGGGCTATGATTTGCTCGCTTTAGGGGACCCCTTCCGGAACCCGACGCACCTCACCCAGGACGCAGCTATCCACTGCTCCCGGCCTCAAGTTCCCTCCGAACTTTTCCTGTTTTCATGACAATCGAAACGATCGGGACACGTCTCCCGGCCTCTCTTAACGACGGTGCCGCTTGGGCCGCGTTTGACTACGTCCAAAAGCTACCCTGGACCCCCCGGTTCGCCAGCCTTGATCCCCTGACACTGGACATCGACCACGACGTCGCGTTCCAGGTCTGCCTCGACCAAGCCGGAGCGTTTGACTTCCAGAAACAGGCTCGCGGTTTCGTTGCCATGCGGGTGCTGGAGATCGCCGAGAGCCACGATGATGAACGCCTCCGACTCCTTGGTATCGTGACCAAGGACATCTCCTCGTGCGCGAAGCGCGAGGAAAACGCGCTCTACACCATTCGTGCGAGCGTGGTCTCCCGGCTTCGCTCGGAGCTGACGCAGGCACTGAACACCTGTCCTCGTGCATGGGCCGAACAGCTTGAGGAGCGGATTGCCCGCGTGCCGGAGGAACTACGTCGACAGATCGCGATCTACACCGGCCTCGACCAGTCCCTGAGACAGAAGGAGGTCAAGGCGGGCCTCAACTATGTGTTCAGGACAATGGAGCCTGAGATCGTCCGGGACCGAACAGGCCTTGTGCTCTCTGGTCACGAACGGAAGCTCCGTGAAGTCAGAGCGGCTCGGAGCGACAAGGAGCCCAAGGCCCGTGCCAGGAACCTGGTGGTCCGCGCACTTGAAGCCCGACTGGCGGCCCTCGCGCGATGTGTCGGTTCGGTCGATCTTGATGGTCTTCTTTCCACGCTAGAAGCCGACCTGCGCGAGAGGTGCGAGACTGACGGCTGCTGGGGGCTGATCGACGCCTCGATCCGGCGTGACCGACAGCTAGAAGGACTGTTGCTCCCCGACTTCCTGCCACCAGAAATCTGGGACCTGATCCGTCAGCAGGAACGGCGGCTGCCGGACGCTTCCGACCTCAGCCCGGCGAGCCCGGGCCATACAGCCTCTAGTTTCGCGTAGGTCATGACCGTCACCCCATCGGGCAGCGTGCCCAACACCATCTCCAAGCCTATGGCCTGGAGCGCCTTCGACTACGTCTTCTCCTCGACGGACTGGCGTCTTCGGATCCAATCGCTGAACCCGGTGGCGTTCCGGGTCGAGCACGACGACGCCTTCGCCTGCTGCCTATCCGGCGAAAGCGACTGGCAGAGCAGGCATCAAGGGCTGTCCTGGATCGCCAAGCGAGTCTTGGAGCTGGCCGCCTCTTTCGACAAGACCTACGTCAGGCGCTTCAGCCTTCAGCTTCCGGAAACGGACGAAGGACCGACCGCAGAAGCTCTGCTGTCCAACCTTGAACGGCGGATCCGGGACACAGTTCTGGATGAGCTGGTCCAGCACTTCGACACTTCGCTCGAGGAATGGGAAAGAGCGGTGCAGATTGAAGTCGCTCGCCTGGACGACGGTGATCTCCGCTTTCATGTCCGGCGCTATGTCGGTCTTGACCAGCAGGTCCCCGTTGATGCTGCTCGCAAGGCGATCCGCTTCGTGTTCGACCGAACGCATTGGCATCTGACCAACGAGGGAGGACGCACGATCCTGAACCCGGATCATCGGTTCGGGGTGCTGCGCGGACAACGATGCACATTCAATGAAGAGGCCCGCGCCCGGAGCCTTATCGCACGGTGTATCGAAACGCTGGTCGAGGCTCATGTCTTGGAAGAGAAGGCCGGGGTTACGGTCGCTCCGATGAACCGCGCGAGGCTGCGCTCCGAGATCGACCGTCTGTTCGGCGAGAAGGGCGTCTGGGGGCTGATCGAACTGGCCCTGCCCCGCGACAGGGAGCGACACTATCTGCGGAAACCCCCTGGACTGAACGCGGAACTCGCAGCCCTCCTCGACCAGCAGAACGAGCGGATAGAGCGCGCCGGGCATTGGGGAGGTCATAGGTCCAACGAGCCCTGAGTCACCCCGGTGGCTTACCTGCCGACCACCAAAAGCATGGGTGCCTTACCTTTGGGGTTGCGCTTCTTGAGCCCGACCTCCCCAGCCATTTCAATGCGCCCCTTGTGCATCGATTTATGGGAATGGGATCAGAATGGCTACGGTTCGCCCGATCTCAGCCCCTCTGGAGGTCGTGAGCGCGGATCATTGAAAAGGGTATAAGTAAGGGAGCGTGGTGCGAACGAAGCGCAGCTAAACCGTTTCGCAGCTTGCTTCTCTTGGGAAGGGAACGAACTGGCCTTACCCAGCACATCTTAAACTGGTGTTTGATCGAAGCCTTTTGAGTCATCCTCGAACGCCGCATTTCGGCTCCGGATCAATCTCCGGCCTCAGTCAGTCCGGCGGCGGACAGAGCCTACCGAGGCGTCGATCAGCCACGCTGCATGCCAAAACTCTCGCACCCTCGGCGATTACCACGGCCTCAGGGAACCGCGTCCTCAAAGCACAAAGCGCGGTGCCAGAGAGAACAGTCATCCAAGACGCATCCCGAGCAGGAGGCTCGCAGGCCGTCCCACCACCCTGTGCGGGTGCGGTGCCGCCCGGCCTCGGTGGTGCCGCGTCAGGTTCGTCCGCGAGAAGTAACCACGCTTGTGCGAACTGGCGAAGGGCCCCCAAATCTCGCGACGAGCCGTCGATAACAACGACTCGGCCGTCGGGTAGCACTTGAACGACCTGTGGTCCAACGCCCGTCAATCTGGCACGGGCAGTCGCAGACGCGGCTCCAAGCGCACCTCGCAGTTCGGCGGCTCGTTCGAAATCGTAGTTGTCCAATAGATACGAGCAGTCGCGGATGTCTGACATCGATGCGTCCGTCCGACGGGTCAACCAGCGCGTCGATATTGTCGTCAAAACATACGGCGAGGCCGCAGAAAGCTCATTGTTGGTTGGAAGTGTCCGGAAGCCCAAGCAAAATGCTCGGTTTCGAGGCCCTTGATCTGAACGCAATAGCACGAAAGCTGTCGGTGTCGGGAGCAAGTTCGCTCCGGGTGCTGCAAGCTCAATCGAAGACCCCGATATTGACGGCTCGCCGAACCCAGACCCAGGGGGTGGCCCCGGAGGTGCTGGAGGTCGAGGAGGTGAAGGCGGCGGCGGAGGCGGAGGCGGAGGAGGTGGTGGCGGGGGTCGCCAAACGCCAAGGTCAGCTGTTCTCACGCACTGAACGTCGCCACCCTCAAGTCGGCGGACTCTGGTTTGCCCCGCCGGGCATGCACCCTGAACGACCACATAGACGCCGCCCCGCCAAATGACCCGGCTGGAGACTTCGAAATCCTGGGTCGCTGCGGGAGACCCTGTGACTGTCGCGATCAATAGAGCGGCCGCGAGAAGTCTCTTCTTCACCTTGTGCATCGGCATGTAGCAGCCCCTCGCTCGGTTATAGCTAGGGGAACAGGTGGGCGCGCTCGATGCAATCTGAGGAAATCCTTAACGACGATTGCGATCACGGCGTTCGGCGAGCTATGGTCACACGTCACGGTTGGGGCGATCGAGATGCTGGGCGACGACGGCTGCGAGATACTGGTCGCTGCGAACGGTGTGACCGACGCAAACGCCAGCTGGGCGGCGCTGACCGCGACCTTGGCAGGGATCGGGCTGGATCAGGTCAACTACGCCTTCCTCGACCTGGTCTCCTATTCCCGGCTTGAAGCACGGGGCGACCCAGCGTTTTCGACCATGCGTTCGGACTGGATCGAGTATTACACCGAGCGACAATACGACTTGAACGACGACATCGTCGGCCATGTCCGGGCGGGCAACTATAAACCGAAGTTCTGGCGTCTGGGTCGTCCGGACGAGTTCAACAGCCTCGAGATGGTCGGCGAGGCCCATGAAGCCGGGCTGAAGGCAGGTCTGTTGATCCCTCTCAGCGGCGACTACGGCTCGGCGCTCCCGACCGCAGGCATCGTCATGGGGTCGAGCCTGCCCGAGACCGAGATTGAGAAGATCGTGCAGGAGAACGCCCCGATGCTCGTGGCGCTGGGACACATCTTCCACGCCGGTATGGTGGGTGAGCTTCGGCGACGTCGCGCTGGAGCCAAGCCATTGAGCGACCGGGAGCGGGACTGTCTTCAATATGCTGCGCGGGGCCTGCGAACGACCGCCATCGCCGACCGTCTGTTGCTCGCGGAGGGGACAGTCGAACTCTACCTCCGTAATGCCCGGCGAAAGCTGGACGCCAAGACCCTCGCGGAGGCCGTGGCACGCGCCATTCAGTTCCAGCAGATCAGCTTGGCTTGACGGCGGGCTTAGGGATTTCCCCAGATTGTTGGATCGCCGTGGCACGACGATGATCCCGTCGAACGTCCAACCAGGATCAAGGTAAGGCCATCCCAATGCAGCTGAAGCATCAGAGATTGGCGGTCTACGCGACAGTCGGAGCGAGCCTTCTGGCGACACTCGGCATGGCGGTGGTGGCTGCGAACGCACAGAGCCAGCCGACGACTTTCGAGGTCTGGTATACCCACGGGTCCCGGGATGCAGCTGTGCGGATCATGGAGCAGGAAGCGAGCAGCAAATGCAGCGTCACGACGCCGGATTACAGCCGTAACGGCTTCCGGTTCGAAAACCTTCGATGCGTGCCGGAGGTTGCCAGCGGCAACACCTACCAGGCGTGCCGAGCGACGGTTCACTGCACTGGCGAACGCCGAACGAGGCCACAAGGCGGTGCTTCGCAACAGTAGTCCGCCCAGATAGGGCGGCGCGTGTGACGCAGGTTAGGATGTTCAGCAGATCAGCCAGCGTGATGCAAAGGCTGAGGGTTTCCTCAGATTGCGGTCGAGCTGTTCCTCTCGGATGAAACTGTCACGCTTGGATAATATCCGTGACCGCATGACTGCGCCCGACCTGCCGACCACGCTCGTCCTTGTTCGAGACTCGACCGCGAAGACGCCATCGCCGGACATCTGTTGGCTCGTCGAGCACCTGCGACGGGGCATTGCGGTGACTAGGTCGCCGAGCTGATGGGCACCTTCTATTTCCTGCACGAGGGCAGCTCGGGCTCGGCCATCGACCGCCGAGAAATCGTCAGTGCCGCCTGCGAGCGTGCGGGCGTCTCGTTTGTCTGCTTCGACAGCCTGGAGATCGACTACTCTGCCCTACCGTTGCTCCAGTCAGGCGACATGCTCTTCAACGCGGGGCGGGGCTCCGTGCGCCTGGAAACGCTCCTGACCCGCCCTGGCGTCGCGACCTTCCGGACCTGCGGAGCGACCCGTTTCACAAACGGCAGCGACACGACAGTGCATTGCGCGGCGATGGAGCGCATGGGCCTCCCGCAGCCTCGGACCATCCACCGACTGCCTGCCAGCAACGACGCGCTCGACAGATATGTCGCCGCGCTCGGCGGCTTCCCTGTGGTCATCAAGATCGTCGGCGGCACGCTGGGTGTCGGCACCATGCTGATCGAGTCGATGCGCTCCTTCCGCTCGGTGGTTGATTATCTTCGAACGACCGGGGACGAGTTCATCCTGCGTCAGTTCATCGACGCCGCCCATGTCGCGCGTCTGTGCGTGCTGGGGGACGAGGTCGTTGCATCGCTCAGATACGCCATCGCGCAGGATGACTTCCGGGGACTACCCTATCGTTTCGGTGGGCAGGTCATGGACTTCGGAGATCGGGTGAACGCCCTCGCGTTGAGCGCGGCCAACGCCGCAGAGTATGAGTTCACCGGCGTGGACATCATCATCGACCACGACGGCAAGCCCTATGTTTTGGAGGTCAACCCGCCGTCGAACTTCGTCGCCTACGAGCGCGAGCTGAACATCCCCATTGGCGACATGATCGTGGCACATCTCCGGTCGAAGGCGGCGGGGTTGGGATCGGTCGACCTGCAACTCGTGTCAGCCTGATGGAAGCCGCAGCCCTGGTGCCCGCAGGCTACAGACTGCTTCTCGCAGACCGACCAGATCTGCTCGATCAGGTATGGGGCTTGCGGGTCCTGGCGTGGCAGACGCAGGCCGACGTCACGGTGCAAGCGGGGGGGGGCTGGCGTGACGTGCACGACGATGATGCCCATCACTGGGTCATTTGCACGGACGATAGCGCCGCTGCTGACCAGGTCGTCGCTGCCATTCGCATGACGCTGCACCTGGAAATCGAGGGCCTGCCAGACGCAGACGTCTACCGGGGCGTTCTGCCTTCGGACTTCCCGGTGCCGGTCGCGTCTTACAACCGGATGGTCGTGGATCCGACTCACCGTCGGCGAGGACTGTCCACCGTATTGGATGCCGTGTGCATCGAGCATGCTCGGCTTGTGGGAGCGCGAGCCTTGGTTGGGGCTACGGGCAGCGTTGAGGCGAACCGGCACCGCATCACGACGATGGAAGGGCTCGGCTTCGTCCGGCTCGGCCTTGGATCAGCCAGCAACGCGCTCCCCTTCGAGGCGGGTCGCCCGACAGTGATGGCGTTGGTCTTTGAACGGGACGGCGACTAGGCGCATGGACACCCGCCACATCGCATCGATCTTCGACCGTTTCACCACCGGCTATCACTTCTACCTGGAGGATCTGAGGTCTGGAGAGCGGGTCGAGCTGGGAGACCGAGGCCCTTGGCCGATCGGAAGTTGCTTCAAGCTGGCGGTGCTGGTCGCCTACTTCGAGGCGCTGATCGATGGTTCTCTTCCACCCGACAGCCTCGACGCCGAGACTGTGATCCCGCCAGAAAGGTTCAGCACTGGCGGCGGCGTGATCACCCTGCTCGATAGCCCGATCAGGCTGACCGACCGACACCTCCTGCACTGGATGCTCGCGGCATCGGATGGGACGGCGACCGATGTGCTCATCGCCAAGTTGGGCCTGACGCGCGTGCAGAAGACCCTGTCGCGGCTGGCACCTAGCAGCACGCTGGCCTGCAATCTGAACGACATGGTGGAACGGTTCCGGCTGATCCCCGGGGCACTCGACTGCAAGACCCGTCTGTGGAGCCCAGAGGACGCGCTGCAGTTTCGGCGGGCAACCTGCGAGTTGGGTGAGACAAATGCTGCCGACCTTGCGGTGCTGGCGCTCAAAACGTTCCAGTTCCTACCCCCCCCCCGTGGAAAATCCGACTCCTGTCGCGCCGGATCTGGCCTCGAACGGAGATGTTCATGGGATCGGAGGTCCGGACGGTGACGAAGACAGGGTCTCTGGGCCTTCGCCATTTCGTCCAGGACTGCGGCGTGATCGCGGACCCTTCATCGGATCAGCCGATGGCGACGTTCGGCTACTGCGCACAGGGTCTGCGTCTTCCGGCGACCGTGGTGGACTCGGTCATGGGACTGGTGGGTCTGGAGATACTCAAGGCACTCGGCCTGGACGCCAAACCCAATGCGGATTGGACGCCGGAGGGGGAGGCGATGCTCTTCCCGGAAACGACATGACCAATGCCTACGCCCGCCTCCTCGACGCGCCGCGATTTCCATTGCGCCGGACCGAGACGTTCCTCGAACATCCCATTCGCCATTTCGGCAAGACGGGCTCGATAGGGCGCAACTACTTCACGGCGGATTGTGCGGTGGTGATCGCAGGCGCGCAGCCCATCGCCGCCTTCGCATACTGCACTGAGGGCTGGAGACACCCGGCCTTCGTGGTCGAGACGATCTGCGGCCTGATCGGACTGGAGATCGCGACTGTCCTCGGCCTGGCACCCCAGCCGAACTGGGACTGGACCCCTGAAGGGGTTGAGCTGCTGCTCAGGGGCCTGTGACGCAAGCAGCCTCGAACCGCGCCGGTGCCGCCTGGATGCTGGCCTCTGCGGCCTGCTTCACCCTCGAGGCGTCCTTCATCAAGGCGCTCGGTGCCGACTATGCGCCCGGCTTCATCTTGTTCTGGCGACAGCTGATATCGGTCCTGATCCTGGCACCGTTCGTGGCGAGAGACTGGCGTGCCGTCCTGGCGACGCCCCGCCCCGGACTGATGGTTCTGCGCTCGACCATAGGAATGATCGGGATCCTCCTGGCGATCATCGCCTACGCCAGCATCCCTCTCGCCGACGCAAACGCCCTGTCGTTCACGCGGACCCTGTGGATTGTGCTGCTGGCGGTGCTCGTCCTTCGCGAACCGTTTGGCTTGAAACGCATCGTGACGGCGCTCGTCGGCTTCGCGGGCGTGGTCGTCATGCTTCAGCCCGGGGCCACCCAACCGGCCATGATCGCCCCCTACCTCGCCGCGCTAGGAGCGGCGTTCGCGACGGCCCTGACAATCCTGACGGTGAAAGTCCTAGCGAGGGATCATTCGGTTTTGACCCTGACCACCTATGCCGCTGGTCTCGGCCTGATCTTGTCGGTTCCCCTGGCGGTGCCCGTCTGGACGCCCCTAGCCTTGCCAGACGTCCCGATGCTGATCGGTCTCGGGATCGCCGGTCTGACGACCCTCTACTGCTACACCCAGGGGATGCAGCAGGGGGACGCCGCACTGATGGCTCCCATCGACTATAGCCGGTTGGTCCTCGCAGCCGTTGCCGGGTGGCTGGTGTTTGGCGAGACGCTGACGATCACCACGATCATTGGCGCGGCGATCATCGTAGCTTCTGCCGTTCTGTTGACGACTGGGGTGATCGACCGATCTTTTGGTCGTGATCGAGCCGAACGGAAGGCACTTGATTGAAGGCGTCTTGATCTCCCGTCCCTGCCCGGCGACGCTGTGCCCAAGTCCGCCCGTCACGGACGGAACAGCAGGGATCCGACATGTGCAACCTCTACCGGATGCGCTCTGGTCCCGGCGACATCCTGGCGCTGACCCGAGCCATGTCGAGCGACGTCGGCAATCTCGAACCACGCGACATCTACCCGGACTACCCTGCTCCCATCGTTCGCACCGGAGCGGACGGGCAGCGCGAGCTAGTGCTGTCCAGATGGGGGCTCCCGTCGTCGAAGAAGGCACTATTCGATGCAGCGACCAAGCGTGCCGACAAGCTGCGCGCGAAGGGTAAGGAGGTGGACTTCCCCAAGCTACTGGAACTTGAGCCAGACTCAGGCACCACGAACGTCCGCAATACAGCCAGCTCGCACTGGAAACCTTGGCTCTCCCCGGCGAACCGCTGCCTTGTCCCCTTCACGTCGTTCAGCGAGCCAGGCCGGGACGACGAGGGCCGCTACCGCCCGATCTGGTTCACGCTGCCTGGCCAGGATCCGCTTGCCTTCTTCGCCGGAGTGCATGTTCGGGACTGGACCTGTGTTCGCAAGATCAAGACCGGGGTGGAAACCTGTGATCTCTTCGCCTTCCTTACGACGGAGCCGAACGAGGAAGTAGGTGCGGTCCACCCCAAAGCCATGCCGGTCATCCTGACGAACGAGGAAGAGCGCGACGTTTGGATGCGTGGCCCCTGGGATGAAGCGAAGGCGCTTCAGCGACCATTGCCGGATGGCGCGCTGTCGGTGGTCGAGCAGCAATGATCGAAGCCTTGCCACCCTGGGCGAACGCAATCACGGGCATCCTCGGCGTTCATTGGATCTTGGAGAGCGACGGCACAGCCATCTGGGCTCCTTCTGCTGTGCCATGCAGCTTGCTTCATGGCCTATGATCCACCGGAACTGTCCGATGAGGACCCGCGTGCCGAAATCATCAGGTCGATGATTGAGGACCTTGGCTGGTGCCTCAATAGTTATGGTCAAGTCGAATATCTGGTGGGAGATCTGATATGGCACTCTTGGCGTCTACCTGCCTATCAGGCCCTGAGGGCGCAGGTTCCGATGAGTCTAGACAAACGAATAAAGCATTTGGAAAATATATTCATCGTTGAAGGACCGTTGTCGCCGCATGCTGGCGACCTCAGACTACTGATCGAGCGCCTTCGCGAACTGAGCCAGCCTCGGCATATGTTCGCTCACGGCCATTGCACGTTTGTATTTACAAGGGGCGGAGAGGCGGCGATGCACTTTCGCCGCTTCCTGCCTCCGGACCAAAATGGCCAGGTGGAGAAGTATCTTGGGCAAGTGCGCCCGGAAGCTCTTCACGTCGCCCGCCAGGCATGGTGCCGGTTCGCTTCAAGCGCTCAGAGGATTATCGGTGCGATTTACATCGATCTAGGCTTCGAGAAGCCCGAGGATGGAACGCCAGAGAAGTAGGAAGCCTAGCGTTTAGGGGGAAACCCCAGATGCTCGCTCGTCGCTTGCATATCTCGAGAACAGAAGGCTGCCTCTTCTTTTAAGGCGTTGATCGACGCGCCGCCTGGGGCTGGGCGGGATCCGCTGAAGGCAAGACCCGCTTCTCCGGAGGTAGCCTCGGCGGGACCGCAGGCTTCTGGTCAGCCCATTCCGCAGGCCAGTCCGCTTTCAGCTCCATGCAGCGGTTGATAGACAGTGGTGTTCCATGAAACGTGACCGTGCCCGTGCACCCGAACCGCCGACAGGATGGATGCCGGTTCCAGAGCGTCTCGCCGTCCCCCAGCTTGAACGCGAACCACTCCAGGTCGGCTGGCATCACAAGGAAACAAGTGTTGCAGACGGACCAGACGACCCAGCCCTGATCGATCATCTGGCCTATCGTTCCGGCACGGCACCGCCACCAGGAAGCGGGGCGGTTCTCGATCTTGACGTAGCTCATCAGAACCAGAGAGCGAGGGCCGCCGAGGGAACAGGGCCGTCGCTCTGACTGCTGTTGCGCGTGTAGACGATCACCGCCTCCCTTTGTCCGCAGCGGCACCGGAACCGTCCTGAGCGGCCAGCTTGTGGCCAGTTGCGCCGTCCGCCGAAGGTCAGGCGTGGATCCATCAGGACAGCATGATCACAGCCCGGTCGGTCGCATCTGACGATCAGACGCTCTCCGTGCTGGGGCACGACGTCCTCACGCGCCAAGCGTGCTTCATCTGGAGGGGCCATGTCACTGAGCCCTTCCGAGAGGACTCAACCCTAGCGCAGCGAGCTGGAGGACAGCGGCACACCGCTGGACTGCCGCCGGATGTGACCGCTTGATCCGGCCGAGAACTTCGTCAGCGGCTCGGGTGCCCCGTCGAGGATCAGCGAGTTCAGCGTCCAGCTCAGCCAGAAAATCGGCGAAAGCCCGGTCGTTCATGGTTCTGTCTCCAGGTTGCCGACCCGGTCTCACCACTCCTCCAAGACGCCGGGGCGCGCAAGAGACCGTTCCTGTTTTGTTCTATTTGCCCACAGCGATGTCGCATGGCGCGAAAATCGCTCCAGGAGCGGCTCAAGGTCACGTCGAGTGGATCCGGTCCGGACGAGGTGGACTTCGCGCTCCAGCACCGCTTCAGAGTCAAAATACGAGGTCTTCTCCGACCGCGTGTCGCAGACTGGCCACGAGTTCCGACGGATCGACACCGAGAGCTTTGGAGTAAGCAAGGAACTCGACCACATCGAGCCGACGCTCCCGGCTCTCCAGCTTCGACACGAACGACCGGGGCTTGCCGAGCCGCTCGGCGAGATCACGCTGCGACAGGCCAGCGGACTTCCTGATTTCGATCAGGAGATTGATCGCCGCTTCGTAGGACGGCGACGTGACCCAGACCCGCTGCATTGAGCGCCTTCCACTCAGGGAAGGGTCTTGCTAGAGCCCGCGTCACGCGCACCCATCACGGGTGCGGTGGAGTATGAGGATGCGTGCTGCTTTGGGTATCTTGGCCACGGGGCTGACCTTGGCGTCATGCCAGGGTCAACAGAGAGAGCGGGCTGAGGCGCTGCTGATCGCAGAGGCTCAAGCGGCGGTCACCGAGAAGATGCTCGATCCCAACCCCGTGTTCCGAGATGTCTCGGTCGAAGAGGGCGGCGTATCGGTCTGCGGCACTGTAAACGGGATGAACCGGCTTGGCGGGTATTCCGGATCGCGCCGGTTCGTCTGGGTGAAGGGCGGCGTGGCCATCATTGAAGATCCCAACCCGCGCTACCGGATGCGGGAAGGTGTGCGCGATCCGGCCGCATGCATGTTCAACGCCCAGTTCGACGAGTGCAAAGGGATGCCGTCATCCGACAGCACGTCCACCTGTCTCGCAGGGCTCTAAAGGTCGATTTCCCGTTCATAATCAATAAGAACGCCGACAGATCGGAGTGATCTGAGGTGTATGCATAGTCATCAGACACCGCTTTTGGAGACCAACATGAAATCGCCCGGCCGCCCGAGAAAACCCGTCGCCCACGTCACCGCGAGCCCTCTCGCCGCGTTCATTGACGCGAACTGGGACAAGACCGGGCTGACTAACGAACAGGGGGCGGCGCACTTCGGCTTCCTCGCTGCAAACATGATCAGCCACTGGCGAACGGGTCGCTCGGCAGTGGCGCTACCCCATATTCCTAAGCTCGCGGCGTTGCTCGGAGCAGACGAGGCTGTGCTCTTCGTCCTCTGGCTCAAGCAGCAGCGACTTCGTGACAAAGACGTGCCCGCTGACCTAGTCGAGCGATTGGAGCAGCGCATGGTCACCGAAAACGAGGCCTGTCTGGTCAGCGCGGTCCGGAACGCGACCCGCAATGGAGATCCGGCTTTCGACTCGAAGACCATCGCGATGGTCGCGAGTGCGGTGAGCGCGTAGCGTTCCGAAATCGATGTCGCTACTGCTACGCGGGTGTGTTACGCATAGCGATCATCGTGCTGGTTTCCGGTCCGAAGACGTTGAACTCCCGCAAGGATTCCGTGTTTCGTGGAGCCTCCCCTCGGCTCCACCATCCTGCTTCTCGCCTGATGGCGTTTCGCAGGACAAGTCCTCCAACTTTCAGTCCAGTCCGTCGTCGTTGACGACGAAGGCGCGGCCCTCAGCCATGGCTTGGCGGGCGAGTTCGTCCTGGACCAGATGCCAGCGACGCAGGCGCTCGAAGCCGATGGCGTGCTCGGGAGAGGAATCCAGCCACTCGGTGAACTCGCGCTTCTTCTTGCGATAGTTCGGCTCGGTCGGGTCCGGGACCGGCGGCACCTGCGGCAGCCGGCTCGCCACGTCGGGCGGGATGGGGAAGTCTCCCGAGGACGTCGACAGGATCATAGGATCGCACGCTAGGAGAAGAATCGGCCGCCCGAAACCCCGATATGGCGAACATCATGCGGTTTCGACGACTGGAGGGTCGGGCTCAACGATCCAGGCGCCGGGCGGGCACGCCGACGACGGTCAGGCCATCAGCGACGGGCGCGACGACGGCGGCGCCGGCCCCGACGCGCACGTCGCGACCCAGGACCACGCCCGGGCGAACGACGGCCCCGGCCCCGATCCAGCCCCGCTCGCCCACGCGCACGCCCCCGGCCAGCACGGCGCCCGACGAGACATGGACGCCGTCGGCGAGGTCGTCGTCGTGCTCGATCGTGGCATTGGTGTTGACGATCACGGCCTGACCCAGCCGTGCGCCCACGCCCACGCAGGCACCGGCCAGGACGACGGAGCCTTCCCCGACCTGGGCATGAGGGCTGACGTTCGCGCGCGGGTGGATGAGGCCGACCATCCGGGCCCCCGCCTCGCTCAGTCGCCGGTGCCGGTCCAGACGTTCGGCATTGTCGCCGATGCCCACGATGACCCCGTCGAATTCAGCGAGGCGCGCCATCAGGTCCGCCGGCGCGCCGACCAGGGGCCAGGGGCCGGGGGGCGGCGGCAGGTCGGAACCGTCGAAGAAGACGATGCCGCTCCATCCGGCCTGTTCGGCGCAATCGGCGACGACGCGGGCGTGACCACCGGCGCCCAGGATGGCGAGGGAGCGAGTGCTCACGCTGCCTTCCCCCTGCCGCTGTCCCGACCCCTCGCCACGTCCAGACCTCTCCGTCGTCCCGCGCGGCAGCCCGGCAGGTGAAGGAGGATTGCTAGGGCGCTTCGGCCGATCAGGGCAAGCGCGGGGCGTCTATGGCATCGGAAGTTGAACCGCACGGTTGGGTGAAACCGTCCGCTCCGCTACAGAGGCCGCATGCGCCAATGGACTGTCGATGCCTTCGCCGAACGCCCCTTCATGGGCAACCCGGCCGCCGTTGTGGAACCGCTGGAGGCCTGGCCCGACGACGGATGGATGCAGGCGCTGGCGGCCGAGAACAACCACTCCGAGACCGCCTTCCTGAGGATCGGCCCCGATCCGGCGCGGTTCGATCTGCGTTGGTTCACGCCGGCCAAGGAGGTGCCCCTGTGCGGGCATGCGACCCTGGCGGCGGCCCATGCGCTGTGGACCGAGATCGGGAGCGGGGCCGAGGTCCTGACCTTCGACACCGCGTCGGGGTGCCTGACGGTCCGGCGGCTGGACATCGGCTATGAGATGGATTTTCCGGCCGATCCCTTGAAGCAGGTCCCGGTCCCGCCCGGCCTGGCCGAGGCTTTGGGGGCCGAGCCGGTCGAGGTGTGGGAAAGCCGGTATCTGATCGCGGTCATGGCGGACGTCGGGACGGTGCGGAACCTGCGCCCGCGCGCCGGGGCGATGCTGCCGTTCGGGGGCGGTTGTCTGGAACAGGGTCAGGTGGTGGTGGTGGCCGCCCGGACGGCCCGGGGCGAGGACCACGATGTGGTCGACCGCTTCTTCGGCCCCGGCTGCGGCGTCGAGGAGGACCCGGCGACGGGGTCGGCGCGCTGCGGGCTCGCGCCGCTGTTCGCGAGCAAGCTGGGGCGGCCGACCCTGAGGTTCTTCCAGGCCTATCCGGGACGCGGGGCGCGGTTCGAGACCGAGATGCGGGGGGATCGGGTGCTGATCCGAGGGTCGGCGGTGACGGTGATGGAGAGCCGGCTGCGGGTCCCGCTGTGACCGGTCACGCATGAGAAAAGGGCGCGATCCTGGTGGATCGCGCCCCTCTCAGGGACGGCCGGCTGGGAGGGCTGTGTCATGGCCGCCCGAAGGCCTAGAACCTAGTAGCGACGGTTGTCGCGGTCGCGACGCTCGACGCGGATCTGGGCCGAGAGACGATCGAAGCGGCGGTCGAGATCGGCGCGCTCCCAGGCGGTCAGGCCGCCCCGGCGATAGTTGGCCTCGAGCCGCAGCAGGCTGTTGAAGTGACTGCGAAGGCGGACCGCCTCGCGCCGGCTGATCTGGCCGTTGCGGACGCCCTGGTCGATGCGGCGGTCCAGATTGGTCTGGCGCACATTGATCGGCTGCCAATAGCCCTGGGCCTGAATCTGGGCACGGGGGCCGTAGGACTGAGCGGCGGCCGGCAGGGCGGCGGCGGAGGCCGCGGCCAGGACCAGGGCGGGGACGATCAGCTTCTTCATCGGAACACTCCTTCACTTCGGCAGGCCGCAACCGGATCGGCTGCGTTGACCCGATAGGAGCCGATCCCGGCTGAGCCCGATCTGAACACCGCGCGTCAGGCTCCGTTCATCGGCGGGGCGAGCCGGATTTCCAGTCAGGTTAAACCTCTCTAAGGTCCGCGTTCAGCCGCTGTTCACGGCCGCTCCGCCTATAAGACCCCCATGTCCCGCCTGATCGTTCTCACCCTCGCCGCCCTGATCGCCGCCGCTCCCTTGGGCGTGGCGCAGGCCCAGGCGCGCGGTCCGCTGGACCTGCGCAGTGATGCGCTGGCGGCCGTCGGCCTGGCCGGCGGAGCCCTCTTGCAGGATCGCGGGTCGCGGGGTGGCCGCGACGGGGGCGAGGCCGAACGGCCGCGCCTGATGAGCGAAGCCCAGGCCCAGTCCATCGCCCAGAGCCGGGCACGCGGCGCGCGCTTCGTCGGGTCGCTGGGGCTGCGCGGCTCCACCTATGTGTTCCGTTTCGAGCGCGACGGGCAGATCATCGACATCGCCGTCGACGCGCGCCTCTGAGGAAAGAAGACCAACGATGCGAGTTCTGCTCGTCGAGGATGACGCCGACCTCTCTCGCCAGCTGAAGCAGGCTCTGGGTGACGCGGGCTATGCCGTCGACCACGCCGCCGACGGTGAGGAGGCCCACTTCCTGGGCGACACCGAGCCCTATGACGTGGTGGTGCTGGACCTCGGCCTGCCCAAGATCGACGGGGTGTCGGTGCTGGAACGCTGGCGGCGCGACGGCAAGGCCACGCCGGTGCTTATCCTGACGGCGCGGGGGGCCTGGTCGGACAAGGTCTCGGGCTTTGACGCCGGGGCCGACGACTATCTGACCAAGCCGTTCCACACCGAGGAACTGCTGGCGCGGCTGCGGGCCCTTCTGCGGCGGTCGGCGGGCATCGCTTCCGCGACCCTGTCGTGCGGGGGGCTGAGGCTGGATCCCAAGGCGGCGCGGGCGACGGTGAACGGCGAGCCGCTTAGGCTGACGTCGCTGGAATACCGGCTGCTGCACTATATGATGATGCATCAGGGCCGGGTCATCAGCCGCACCGAGCTGGTCGAGCACCTGTACGATCAGGACTTCGATCGCGATTCCAACACCATCGAGGTCTTCATCGGGCGATTGAGGAAGAAGGTCGGGTCCGACCGGATCGAGACGGTGCGCGGCCTGGGCTATCGCCTGACGCCGTTGGCGGGCGAGACCGAGGCGGCGTGACCGACGAGGCCGGCGCCGGCTGGGGCCGCTACATCGGCCGACCGGGCCGCAGCCTGACGCGTCGGCTGATCTGGCTGGCCTCGGCCTGGATCGTCGTGGCCCTCGCGGCCACCGGCTGGATTCTGACCACCCAGTATCAAGAGAGCGCCTTTCGCCGGCTGGGTGACATGCTGGGCGACACCATCGACGAAGTGGTGATCGCCACCTCCGTGACCCCGGAGGGCGTCACCGTGGCCGAGATCAAGGACGCCCCGACCCTGCGCGGCCTGTCGGGCAAATACTGGATGGTCGGCGAGATCACGACGGGCGGTCAGGTGCGACTGATCGCCCGATCGCCCTCTCTGGCGGGCGAGACCCTCTTCATCGCGCCGGAATTGCCCGTCCGGCTGGAAGGCAGCGACGGGGCGTTGATCACCTATAACGACCCCGGCATCCTGGACGCGCCCCAGCGCCAGCCGCTGCGCATCGCCGCCAGCCTGAAGACCCTGCCCGGGCGGGCCCAGCCCCTGGTCTTCATGGCGGGGATCGACCGGTCCGACATCGAGGCCGACACGCGCGAGTTCGCCACCTATGTCTGGATCGCCCTCCTGGCGCTGGGCGTTGGCTTGGTCATCGCGGTCTTCCTGCAGGTGCAGGTGGGACTGCGGCCGCTGTTCGGGCTGAGGAACGAGATCGCCAACGTCCGCAAGGGCCGGGCCGCCCGGATCGAGCAGGCCTATCCGATCGAGATCCAGCCCCTGGCCCAGCAGGTCAACCGGCTGCTGGACCACAATCAGGAAGTGGTCGATCGCCAGCGGACCCACGTCGGCAACCTGGCCCATGCGCTGAAGACGCCCCTGTCGGTCATGCTGACCGAGGCGGAAGGACAGACGGGGCCGCTGGCCGACATCGTCCGCAGGCAGACGGAGGTGATGAAGGGCCAGGTCGATCACCACCTGCGCCGCGCCCGCGCCGCCGCCCGCGCCGCTCACGGCCTGGGGGAACGCACGCCCGTCGGCGAGGTGGTGGACGAACTGGCGGTCATGCTGGAGCGGGTGTTCCAGTCCAAGGACGTCGAGATCGACTGGCGCGCGCCCGACGACCTGGCCTTCCTGGGCGAACGCCAGGACCTGCAGGAAATCCTGGGCAATCTGATGGAGAACGCCTGCAAATGGTCGACGCGGCGAGTGCGAATCTCGGCCGGTCCCAGCGGCCTGGGCCAGATGATCGCCGTGGTCGAGGACGACGGGCCGGGCCTGCCCGAGGATCAGCGCGAGGCCGTGCTTCAGCGCGGGACGCGGCTGGACGAGGACGCGCCAGGATCCGGCCTCGGCCTGTCGATCGTGGAGGACCTGACGCGGGCGTACGGCGGGCGGCTGACGCTGGCGGCCAGCGATCTGGGAGGGCTGAAGGCCGTGCTGGAGCTGCCGGCGGCCGAGGCGTGACCGAGATCGGCCGCGCTTGGAAACCGGTGTCAATGCTGTAAGGTCGAGGTCGCATCGGCCGTCAGAGCCGACCGGAAACGCAGTCAGACAGAGGCCTTCATGACCTTTTTCCGCATCGACCGCCGCATGCTTCTGGCCTCCGCCGCCGCAGCTTTGGCCGCGCCCCTGCCCGCGCGGTCCCAGGCGGTTGGCGACGCCACGCCCGACCGTGCCGCCATCGTGGCGACGATGAAGCGGGCAGCGGCCTTCATGACCGACGAGGCGGCGGTCGAGGGCGGATACGTCTGGACCTATTTGCCCGACTTCTCGCGGCGGTGGGGCGAGCTGGAGGCCGCGCCGACCATGATCTGGGTCCAGCCGCCCGGCACGGGCACCATGGGCCACGCCTTTCTCGACGCCTATCACGCCACGGGCGACCGTCAGTTCCTGGACGCCGCCAAGTCGGCCGCCGACGCCCTGGTGCGGGGCCAGCATCCGGCCGGCGGATGGAACTATGTCATCGACACGGCCGGCGAGGACAGTCTGCGCCAGTGGTACGAGACCTATGGCCAGAACGCCTGGCGGATGGAGGAATTCCACCGCGACTACGGCAACGCCACCTTCGACGACGCGGGGACCTCCGAGGCGTCGCAACTGATGCTGAGGCTCGTGCTGGAGGGCGAGCGGGCCTATCTGGCGCCGCTGCAAAGGGCCGTGCGGTTCGTGCTGGACAGCCAGTACGAGAACGGCGGCTGGCCCCAGCGCTTTCCCTTCGTCGAGGATGGGGGGGTACACGGACAGGCGGATTACACGCGGCTGATCACCTTCAACGACGATGTGGCCGGAGAGAACCTGGAGTTCCTGATCTTCGTCCATCAGACGATGGGAAATCGGCTGGCACCCCTCTCCCTGAATTCTGGCCGCGAGGGTCGGAGGCTGACCCGCGACCGGGTCCTCTCCGCGATCCGCAGGGGCATGGACATCGTGCTGCAAACCCAGCAGCCCGCGCCCCAGGCCGGGTGGGCGCTGCAGCATTATCCCGACACGTTGAAGCCGTCGGCGGCGCGCACCTATGAGCCCGAGGCCCTGACGACCCACACGACGGCGAACAATGTCCAGCAGTTGCTGAACTTCTACCGCCTGACCGGCGACCGGAACTACATCGCGCGGGTGCCGGAAGCACTGGACTGGCTGGACTCGGTCGCCCTGCCGCCCGAGTTGCGCCTGAACGGACGGACCCACCCGACCTTCATCGAGCCGGGCACGGACCAGCCATGGTATATCCACCGGCGCGGCTCGAACGTCGTCAACGGCGAATACTATGCCGACCGCAATCCAAACGACACCCTGATACATTACGGGTCGTTCCGTACACTGAACGTCGCCGGTCTGCGCGAGCAATATGCGACCCTGGCGGCCCAGACGCCGGAAGAGGTCAGCGCCGGATCGCCCCTGCTGGCGCGGGCGGGTACGCGGACCCTGCCGAAATACTTCACCCTGCGCGACGTCTCCTGGCAGGACATGGGCACGGAGGCGCGCCGCGCCCGGCCGCCCGCCGCGCGCCGGGCCGGCGAGCTGATCGCGGCGCTGAACGCGCGGGGATACTGGCCCACGCCCCTGACGGCGACGTCCAACCCCTATATCGGCCCGGGCCCGGCGACGCCGGTCGGCGGCGAATACCGGATCACGCGCGTCGGCGACCTCCATGACACCTCGCCCTGGACCACGGACTATCCGGTGCAGGGCGTCTCGACCGAGGCCTTCGTGCGGAACATGGGCGATCTGATCGAGGCGCTGGAAGGGTCGGCCGCGCAATGACGCCGGATCGCCGCGCCGTGACCCTGGGGCTGGCCGGTCTGCCGCTGGCCGGGTGTGCGACATGGCCGGACGTGGCGGCCGGACAGACCGTCTGGCGGTTCGGCGAGCTGGACAGCATCGCCGCGCCCCTGACCATCGAGGGCGCGCCGGAGCGGATCGAGGGGCCGATCCCACACGGGGCGATGCGGTTCGACGGTATCGACGACGCCCTTTTCATCGGGGCCCATCCCCTCGCAGGGGCCGCCACCTTCGCCTTCGAGGCCGTATTCCGGCCGGACGGCGGCCCCTTCGAGCAACGCTGGCTGCATCTGCAATCCGACGAGGTCGTCGCGCCGGGCGAGACCCCGGTCGGCACCCGCTTCCTGTTCGAGATCCGCGTCTATGGCGACCAGTGGGCGCTGGACACCTTCGTCAAGGGTCCGACCTACAACCAGACCCTGCTGTTTCCCGAGACGTTGCATCCGGTTGGGCGGTGGTATCACGTCGCCCAGACCTATGACGGGACGACCTATCGGGCGTTCGTCGACGGCGTGCTGCAGGGCGAGGCGGCGATCGCCTTCACGCCCCAGGGGCCCGGCCGGGCGTCGGTCGGCACACGGATCAACCGGGTGAACTATTTCAATGGAGCGATCGCCGAAGCGCGGTTCACGCGGAGACACCTGCGCCCGGATCAGTTCACGGGTGTACGGCCTCGATAGAAAAAGGCCCCGACGTTTCCGCCGAGGCCCTGTTCACGTCGCCATCTGCGAGACGCTTATGCCTCGTCGGTCGCCGGGGTTTCGGCCTTGCCAGTTTCCGGAACCACCACACCCTTGGCGGGGCGCACAGTTTGGCGCTCGGCGATACGGGCCGACTTGCCGCGACGGTCGCGCAGGTAATAGAGCTTGGCGCGCCGGACGACGCCGCGACGCTTGACCTCGATGGATTCGATGTTGGGCGACAGGATCGGGAAGACGCGCTCGACGCCCTCGCCGAAGCTGATCTTGCGGACGGTGAAGTTCTCGTTCACGCCGCCGCCGGCGCGGGCGATGCAGACGCCCTCGAAGGCCTGGATGCGTTCACGCTCGCCTTCCTTGATGCGCACGTTGACGCGCAGGGTATCGCCGGGCTGGAAGTCGGGGATCGAACGCTTTTCGATCAACCGCGCCTTCTCTTCGGCCTCCAGGGTCTGAAGGATGTTGGCCATTCTATTCTCCTCGAGCTTTTTTGCTCTTTAGCTGTGATTTGGCGGAGGGTTCCGCGGGTCTTCCGGCCAGATGCGATGCCCACAGATCGGGACGTCGCGCCTGGGTCGTCTCTTCCCTCTGGGCCTGACGCCAGGCGGCCACACGCTTGTGGTCGCCGGACAGAAGGACCTCCGGGATGTCGATCCCCTCGAACGTCCGCGGTCGCGTGAACTGCGGATGCTCCAGAAGACCATCCTCGAAGCTCTCGGAACTCAGGCTTTCGGCCTGGCCCAGAACGCCGGGGATCAATCGTACGCACGCCTCGATCACCACCATCGCCGCCGCCTCGCCCCCGGCGAGAACCGCGTCTCCGACGCTGACCTCCTCGAACCCTCGGGCGTCGAGCACCCGCTGGTCCACCCCCTCGAACCGGCCGCACAGGACGACGACGCCGTCCGCTGTGGCCCAATCCTTCACGCGCGCCTGGGTCAGGGGCCGACCCCGTGCGCTCATGTACAAAAGCGGCCGGGGCGGACCTGACAGGCTGTCGAGAGCCCGGGCCACCACGTCCGCTTTGAGTACCTGTCCGGGGCCGCCACCCGCGGGGGTGTCGTCCAGGAAGCCGCGCTTATCTTCGGAAAAGTTCCGAATGTCCACTGTTTCCAGGCCCCACAGCCCCCGCTCACGCCAGGCCGTGCCGATCAGGGACACGCCGAGCGGGCCCGGAAAGGCGTCGGGGAACATGGTCAGGACGGTCGCAGTGAACGGCATGGGGGGCGCTTTAGCGCAGACAATCCTCCCTCGCCACTTCGCGGGGGAGGGGGACCGCCCGCAGGGTGGTGGAGGGGGCGGACGCGCACACCGTGTCTGGAGCCGCCCCCTCCACCGCTTCGCGGTCCCCCTCCCCCGTTCGCTTCGCTCATGGGGAGGATTAAGCCGGCACCCCGCCCCCGGCCGCGATCCAGGCGTCGACCTGTTCCTCCAACACATCCAGCGGGACCGCGCCGGAGCCCAGGACCACGGTGTGGAAGTCGCGGATGTCGAAGCGATCGCCGAGCGCCGTCCGGGCCCGTTCGCGCAGCTCCAGGATCTTGAGCTCGCCGATCTTGTAGCTGGTCGCCTGGCCGGGGCCGGAGATGTAGCGGTTCACCTCCAGCCGGATGTCGCGCTCGCTCAGCAGCGAGTTCTGGCGGAAGTAGTCGGCGGCCTGATCGCGCGACCATCGCTTTGCGTGGATGCCGGTGTCCAGCACCAGCCGCACCGCCCGCCACAGCTCGGTCGAGAGGCGGCCGAAGTCGGAATAGGGGTCCTGATAGAAGCCCATCTCCTTGCCCAGCTTCTCGGCGTACAGGCCCCAGCCCTCGGAATAGACGCCATAGCCGCCGAAGCGGCGGAAGCGCGGCAGGCCGTCCAGCTCCTGGGCATAGGCGATCTGGAAGTGATGGCCGGGCGCGCCCTCGTGATAGGCGATGCCCTCGGTCTGGGGCCTCAGGACCTGACCCATGTCCGACAGGTTGACGTAGTAGATGCCCGGGCGCGAGCCGTCCGCCGCCGGCTGGTTGTAGAAGGCGATGCCGCTGGACTGTTCGCGCCAGGCCTCGACCGCGCGGACCTCCAGCTCGGCCTCGGGCAGGTCGCTGAACCACTGGGGCGCGATGGCCATGACCTGGGCGATGAAGGCGCGGCTGTCGGCCAGATACCGGGCCTTGCCTTCGTCGGTGTTGGGATACTGGAACTGGGGGTCGGTCTTCAGATGGGTGAAGAACTCCTGGAGCGTGCCCGTAAAGCCGACGCGGTCCTTGATGACCTCCATCTCGGCCTGGATGCGGGCGACTTCGGCGAGACCGATCTGGTGGATCTGGTCGGCGGTCAGGTCGGTGGTGGTCGAGGCGCGAAGGCGGTGCTCATAATAGGCCTCGCCGTTCGGAAGACGCCAGACGCCGTCGGTGCTGTCCGACAGGGGCTGAACCTCCAGCAGGGTCGCCAGATAGGCGTCATAGCCGCGCTTGAACGGGCCGGTCAGGGCCTCGCGCGCCGAGGCGAGCAGCCGGTCTTTCTCGGCCTGGGGGATGTCGAGGCGGTTCACCTTGGTCTGGATGTCGGCCCAGATCGCCACGTCCGGCCCGTCGGTGAAGGGGGCGCCGTTCGTCACATTGCGGATCGCGCCGAGAGCCGGTTCCCAGACGAAGGTGGGGGGCGTTATGCCGGCCGCGACACGGGTGCGGATGGTGGCGGACGCCTCGCCCAGCACCCGCTCGACCTCGACCAGGCGCGCGACATAGGCCTCGGCGTCCGAGACCGTGTCGATGCGGTGATTGTTGATCATGAAGACCGGCAGGGAGCCGCCCGCCCCGCCGCTGGACGAGACGGGATAGCCGGTGTCGCGCCAGCGGAAGCTCTCGCGCTGCTGGACCACGCCGTGCTCGAACAGGCGCCAGGACATGCGCGACTGGGCATTCAGGGTCGCCGGGTCGAACTGGGCCTGCATGGCCGCCAGCTGCCGCTCGGCCAGGGCCAGGGACCGCTCCTGGGCGGTCGGGGTATAGTCGTCCAGCTTGTCGTAGTCGGTCTTCAGGCCCAGCGAGGTCATCTGCTGGGGGCTGAGCGCGATCCGCTCGGCATAGGCGGCCTCGAAGAAGGCGGCGAGGCGGGCGTCGGCCTCGGCGGTCTGCTCGGCCTGAGGAAGGGGCGCGGGCGCGAAGGCCGCTACGCCCAGACCGCCCGCCGCGATCAGGGTGGCGGCGGCGCAGGACACGAGAAGACGACGCATCGGAAACTCCCGGGAAATCAGAGACCCGGGACCGTCCCCGATGCGGACGGCTTAGGCAAGGGCGGTGTGTGAGATCAGGCGACCTTGGCCTGGATGCCGGTTTCGGCCAGCCATTCCAGGATCTTGCCCTTGGGCATGGCACCGACCTTCAGCGAGGCCATCTGGCCGTCCTTGAACAGCATCAGGGTGGGGATGCCCTTCACGCCCAGCTTGGACGGGGTCAGGGGGCTGTCGTCGATGTTGACCTTGGCGATGGTCACCTGGCCGGCCAGTTCGTCGGCGATCTGTTCGAGCGCCGGGCCGATCTGCTTGCAGGGGCCGCACCACTCCGCCCAGAAATCCACCAGCACGGGGGTGGAGGATTTCAGCACGTCGGCGTCGAAGCTGTCGTCGGTGACCTTGACGGTGGCCATGGGAATATCTCCGTGAGGGCGCACGGCGCGCGCCCGTCTCTTGTTCAGGCGAGATGTGGGGCGATTCTGGGGGATTGCAACGGAAGGGTGCGGTTGACAGCGGGCTCGTGATGCCGACCCGACAGCGGAGGTCAGATCAACTTCATCTGCTGGCTGTCATCGAGCCGGATCAGGCCCAACAGCATCCAAGTCTTCGGATACTTCGCCATGGTCCCCATGGCGAAGGCTACGCCACCGGGCGGATACTCGGTCTCATACTTCGCCTTCAGCCGACCAAGCGCTTCTTCGTCGCCATAGCGCTGACGCCATTTGAAGAACGTCGCAGGGGTCTCCCAATCTCCGCACTTCATTCGGTGCGCTCCCGACGCGTCAGTGAACGACACGAATATCTCGAAAGGGCAGGGCTCCAGGACTGCCAGCTCCTTCTCAAGGAGCGAGCCTTGGGCCAACGTTTTCTCGCGCGCGGCCCTTTCGGCAGCCAACTTCTCCGGAACCTTCCGCTTCCAGCCTAGGGAAAAGTTGCTGGGGCGGATCAGCGTCAGGCTCTCACCGGCGTCAGCTGCTGCCTGATAGGAAGGTCGGATCAAGGGTGCGAGCAGGTCAGCCCTGAACTTTTCGCCAAGGACACCAGCTCGCTTCAGGCTTTCTTCCCGCACATGACGACTTTCGCGACGACGGTCTTCTCGCGGAGCCTCTGGCCGATACTCAAGGACGTCCCAACGGCTAAACTTGGCGTCGCCGCTGAGGTGCCTAAACCTGATGGGGAAAAGGCGACGCCATTCGCCCTCCGGCGTTACGCCAGCACAGCACACCGTCTCTCCATACTTGGGGCTAGGCTGCGGCCAAGCCTTCACAAGAATGATCGTACGCTCTCGATCTTCCATCGGATGCGCTCTGGTTGTCGGCGGAGAGATGCACAATCGCGGCTTTATGGGCTTTTGCAATCTCGCGGGCAATCATCGTTCGGTGGCAACCTGCGGCCTCTGCTTCGTAGCAGAGGAGGGCAATGCGGTCCTTTGCCGCCAGAGCGGAAAGCTCAGCGAGCTGAAGCTGCGCAGCCGGTGTCGCTAAGTGAGCCGCATAGATGCTTCTGAATTCGAGCATCCGTCCCGCCCGGGCCGCTTCCCTGCCCGGCTTAGGGTCGCCGAGGTCGCGGTAATGGACATAGCCGAGCCCAGCCGAGGCCAACTTCTGAGACAGCGCAGTCTTCGAGAAGCCTTTGCGTCGGCTGACGGCGACCGCCCGAACGTCTGCTACGGTTTGAACGCCCGCTTCGCAGAGTTTGCGCACGAAGGCGTCCAGCTCAGCGCCTTCGTATCCGATGGTGAAGATGGTCATTGGGCCTCCTCTCACGAAAATGCGGGACCACGGAGTTCGAATGGTTAACCACTGCAGTTGCCGACGCGAAAATCGGTAGCGTGTGGCTTCGGAGACTCAGGTAATTCGAATTGAACCCAACCCCACCAACGCCTGTCCCATCATCCCCTGCGGCACGGCCATCAGTTTCGGCCCATCCGTCCAGACCAGAGCCGCCTCCACCGGGCGGTCGGGATACAGCGCGCGCAGCACGGCGACATAGACCGCCATCTGGGTGACGTAGGCGGGGTCGGCGTCTTCAATGCGGGCGGGCGCAGGGCGGTTGGTCTTGTAGTCGACGACCAGGACGCGCTGGGGCGTGACGACCAGACGGTCGATGCGGCCGTTGATGGAGACGCCGGGAGCCAGTTCGGGCGCCGAGCCGACGAGGGCGACCTCGGCGCGGGAGCCGGGGCCGAAGACGGGGGCGAAGCGGGGGTCGTCCAGCACGCCGAAGGCGGCGCGAATCATCTCGTCCCGCTGGTCGTCGGACAGGCCGCGCTCGCGGGCCAGCAGGCGACGCGCGGCCTCGGAGCGGGCGTCGGGCGCGATCTCGGGCAGGCGTTCGAGCAACAGGTGGATCAGGTCGCCGCGCCGGAAGCGACCCAGAGGGGTGCCCTCCCCACCCGACGCCACGGCGAGCGGCGACGGGGCGGCGGCGCGGGTGGGGCCCTTGGCCTGGGACGGGGAGACGTAGCGGGCGGACGGATCGACCGGCGGGGCGCGTCGGGCCCAGTCGGGGACGACGGTCACGGGCGGGGCGACGGCGGCCGAGCCCCGGCCCAGCACCTGCGGGTCATGGCCGAACCGGCGACGGTCATCGCCGATGTCGCGGATCTGGGGGCCCAGCCGCTCGAAGGTCTCGGTCAGGACGGACCACCAGCTGCCGGGCTCGAAGCCCTCCTTCTGGTTACCGACGCCCCGGCCCATGACGATGATCCGGTCCCGTGCGCGGGTCAGGGCGACGTAGAGCAGGCGCAGGCTCTCATCGACCGCCCGTTGTTCGCGCGCGGCGCGGGCGCCGGCGGCGGCCTCGCAGTCCTCTTCCTTGCGCCCCAGGCACATCAGCCAGCCCTCGCCGTCACCGGCCGGGACAGGCATCAGGGCCGGGCCCATGCCCTTCGCTTTGGAGGTGGTGTCGGGCAGGATCACCACCGGCGCCTCCAGCCCCTTGGCGCCGTGGACGGTCATGACGCGGACCTCGCCGCGCGCGCCCTCCAGCTCGCGCTTCACCTCGACGTCGGCCTGTTCCAGCATGAACAGGGCGGTCTCCAGATCGAGCCCGCCCCGATCCTCGGCCGCCAGGACCTGGTTGAGGGTCTCGTCGAGGGCTTCCTCGGCTTCGCGACCGAGGCGAGCCAGGACGCGGGCACGACCGGTGAGGCCCGTCTCGTCCACCCGGTTCAGCAGGCCCGAGAAGAAGGCGAAGGGATCGCGGCCGCGCGTGTCGATCGCGAAATCCAGCAGATCGCGGGCACGGGCCCACTCCGGCCGTTCGGCGGCGCGATCGCGCAGTTCGCGCCACAGGCGACGACGGTCCTTGTTCGCCCCCGCGAGGTCGAACAGACCGTCCTCGTCGACGTCGCAGAAGGGGCTGCGCAGCACCTCGGCCAGGCTGAGGTCGTCGTCGGGATAGAGGGCGGACCGGGCCAGCGAGATCAGGTCGGAAAAGGCGATGTGGGTCGACAGCTTCAGCCGGTCGGCCCCGGCCACGGGGACCCCCGCCGACTTCAAGGCACGGATGATCTCCTCGAAGGTGGCGTCGCGGCGGCGCACGAGTATCAGGAAGTCGCCGTAGGTCGCGGGGCGAAGCTGGCCGTCGGTCTTGTTCTGGACGGCGACGCCGGTCTCGACCTGACGCTTGATCTCCTGGGCGAGGGCGGCGGCCATGCGTTTCCTGGCACCCGTGACCGGTTCCTCGTCCACGGGGTCGTCCCAGGCTTCGCGCTCGGGCGCCTTCTCGTCCTGATAGAGAGGCCACAGATCGACGCAGCCCCGATCGAGCGCACGCATCGCCTTGTGCTCGGGGATGGCCGCGACCTGTTCGCCGACGAGGGCGCGCGTCCGCTCCGGCCCCTCGAACACAGCATCCACGAACTTCAGCACCTCCGGGGTCGATCGGAAGGAGGTGGCCAGCTCCACGGCCTTGAAGGGGAAGCCCGCCCCCCGAACCAGCAGGTCGTAGCGTTGCGATTCCTGGTTCAGGCGCTCGGGCCGGGCCCCCTGGAAGGAGTAGATCGACTGTTTCTCGTCGCCGACGGCGAAGACGGTGCGCTCGACCGTGCCGGCCCCGAAGCGGCGCGAGCCCACCCCGGCGAAGAAGCCCTCGGTCAGGGCCGAGACGATCGCCCACTGCTCCGGTGCCGTGTCCTGGGCCTCGTCGATCAGGACGTGCTCAATGCCGCCGTCCAGCTTGTAGAGCACCCATGCGGCGCTAGTCCGCTGCGTCAGAAGCTCGACGGTGCGGGCCACCAGATCGCCGAAGTCGAGCGCGCCCCTGTCGGCCTTGCGCTTGTCGTAGAGGGCGCCGTGGGCCTGGGCCAGGGTCAGGACGTGGAGGGTGTCCTCGGCCAGACGCGCCTTTCGCACCTCGCCCAGGGTCGCCGTCACCTTGTCCTGGAGCGTCGTCAGCCACTCGCGGGCGAAGGTCGGAGCCTTCTGCGTCGCGATTCGAGAGCGAACCTCGTTCTTGGCCGTCAGGAAGACCGAGGACACGCCCTCGAAGGTCCAGTCCGCCTCCCACATCCGTTTGGCGCATTTGGTGTCGTCGGAACCGCCGGTCGCCATCTGCTCGGCGACCGACAGCCAGGCGGCGCGGTCCAGGAACCGCATGAACTCGCCCTCGATCGTCGCGGCATCGCGGCCTTCGTGCGTGCCGGCCAGGGCCCAGGGGCCGGGGGCGCGGCCGTCCTGCCTGCGGGCGACATAGTCAAGCAGCTTGGCGCGGTCCTGCTCGATCCGGGCCAAGAGGGCCTCGAAATCGGCGAAGGCCAGGGCGACGGCGAAATGGGCATAGGCCTGGCCGATCGCGCCGTCGGGGTTGTCCAAGGCCCGGCGAGCCAGATCCTCGCGGGCGGCGCGGGACAGGGCGACGGCGGCCTGATCCTCCAGCACCTTGAAGCCGGGGGTGACGCCGGCCTCCAGCGGAAAGCGCCGCAGGAGCTTTTCGCAGAAGGCGTGGAGCGTCTGGATCTTCAGCCCGCCGGGCGTGTCGAGCGCCTGGGCGAACAGCTTTCGCGCCTGACGCAGATCGTCGGGCGACAACCGGGCGGGATCGCGATTGTCGAGGTCGGACAGCGACTGGCGCAGGGTCTCGTCGTCGGCGACGGCCCACGCACCGAGGCGCTGATACAGGCGCGCCTGCATCTCGGCGGCGGCGGCCTTGGTGTAGGTGACGCACAGGATTTCGGCGGCGCTGACCCTGGCCAGCAGCAGCCGGGCCACCCGGTCCACGAGGGTCGAGGTCTTGCCCGATCCGGCGTTGGCGGTGACGAAGACCGACTGGCGCGGATCGGCGGCGTCGATCTGGGCCGGGTCGGGCAGGATGCGGACGGAGGCTTCGGCGCTCATTCCGCGCCCTCCTCGCCGCCGATGACGGACCATTCCCAGACGCGGGCCAGCCGGTCGTAGTTGCCGCCGAACGTGCCCATGAACTGGGGCGCGACCCAGCTGAGGTACGGGGTGGATTGAAGGTCGAATCTTTCGACACGCTTCTTAAGCCCCGCCAGCGCGGCCTGCGACAGCGCCTCGGCCTCGGCGCCCTCCCCGCGCGTGGCGACCTCGCCGGCGACCTTGCGGCCCACGATGCGGACATAGGTCAGTTCCTCGGGCGTGACCGGACCGGTGTCCTTCAGCCCCGCCTCGGCCAGGATGGCCCCGGTCAGGGTCAGCTGGGGCGCGAAACCCGCCTTGACCTGTTTGGCGGTGGGAGCGGCGCCGGTCTTGAAATCCAGGATCGCGGCGCCGGTGGCCGACAGTTCGATGCGGTCGGCCTTGGCCGTGACGGTGAAGGGCGCGAAGGGAGCGGCGAAGGTCAGGGTCACCTCTTCCTCTACCCGGATCTCGATGCCCCGGGCCCGGCGGCGAGTCTCGAAGCCGGTCAGCCAGCGCGCGCAGTTCCTGGCCAAGGGCGTCTCGCGCGCCATGGCCGCGTCCTCGAAGCCGTGGGCGGTCAGCTCCTCGTGCAGCAGTGCCGTCAGCTGCGCCTCGCAGTCGTCCGGCAGGACGTCGGGCCAGGACAGGGTCAGCCGCTCGACCGCCTTGTGGATGGCCGAGCCGCGCGCCATGGCCTCGGCCGACTGGCCCGGCCGGTCCATCTCACGCAAACCCAGGATGTAGCGGGCGTGGATGGCATAGGGGTCTCGCACCCAGCGTTCGACGCCGGTGACGGGCAGTTGACGCGGGCGGCGTTCGACCGGAGGGCGGGGGGCTGGGCGCCTGGCCAGCCGGGCCGGGCCGGTCGGGGCGTCGAGCGCGCGGGCGAGGTCCAGCGCGGGGCAGGCGCGATCGATCACCACCGTATTGTCCTTTCCATGCGCGCCGCCGGTCAGCATCTGCAGCCGCCACAGCCAGCGGCTCTGCACGGCGGGCTGGCCGCCCAGACGCTCGCGGTGGATCAGGATGGCCTCAGGGTTCGACGCCGCCTGGACGAAGTCCTGAGCGGTCTGGCCGACCCGGCGCTCGGGCGGCGGCAGACCCAGGGTCTGTCGCATGGGGCGCGACAGGAAGGGGTCGGTGGGCGCGGCGGCGGGCCATATGGTCTCTTCCAGCCCGGCCAGGATCATGCGGTCGGCGCGCACCAGCCGCGCCTCGATGGCGCCGAGGATACGCAGCGACGGATGGGTGGCGCCACCGGTGCGGACGGTCGTCTCGCGCAGGAGGGCGTGAATAAGCTCGGCGAAGGCCTCGGGATCGATCGGGCCCAGCGAGGCGCCCCCTTCAATCAATTGCGACAGGAGGGCGGCGGCGGCCTCGCCATCGGGACCCGACCAGACATCCGCGCCGGCGAGGGTCTCGATCAGGGCGGTTAGGGCGCGGGTGGCCTGATCCAGGCGGGCCTCTGGCGCGAAGGAGACCTGGGCAGTCTCTGCGAGGACGCGCACGCGATCGACCAGCGCCGCCGCTTCTGCGAGGGCGATCAAGGTCTTCTCTGAGGGCGGTTCGCCGTCGCGCCCAGGCTGACCCGCCTTTTCCAGACGATCGACGATCCGGGTCCAGCGACGGGGCGCGGGGCCGCGCAGGGCGGATTTCTCCAATGAGCGGACGGCGGTCTTCGTCGCTTCCGGCAGGGTGACCGCTGGGAATTTCAACAGGCCGAGCAGGGTCTGGGGGTCGAGCGGATCGGCGATAAAGCGCGCGGCCAGATCGACGAAGGTCCCGACCGGCATCCGCTCCAGCGAGGCCCCGGAGGAATTGTCCGCGACGATCCCCCAGCGCTCCAGCCGCGCGGCGACGCGGCGGCCGAGCGCGAGGTCTGGAGTGACCAGGGCGCAGGTCCGGCCAGGCGTCTCAAGCGTTTCCCGCATCAGCAGGGCGATGGTCTGGGCGGCCTCTTCCTCGGCGCGGCAGGCGACGACGGAGAGACCCTGAAGGCCGAGCGCGACCGGGTCAGCGGACTGGCCCGCAGCGGCCGCGCGGGCGCGCAGGTCGCGGATCTCGGTGCGCCAGTCGGCGGTGGCGTCGGCGGGACGCAGCGCCTCGTTCAGCAGGCGGGCACGGGCCTGGCCCCTGGCCTCCTCAGCCGGCGACACGACGCCTCGGAACCAGGGCCGGACGACGGCACGGTCGATCCCGGCGCGATCGAGCAGCCGTTTCAGCGCGCCCTGCGGATGGGGTTCGTCGACGGCCGCCCACGCGTCCTCGGCGAGGTCGCGATCGAGGCCGGGCAGGACGACGCAACCCTGCGGCGCGCACGCGACGGCCCTCAACACATCGGCGGCGGCCTTGACGGTGCCGGTCGATCCGGCGGCGATGACCGGTCCGGTCGGCGGGGCCTCGGACCAGCGGCTGGCCAGAAGCCGCAGCAGCCGGGTGCGCCGCCAGCTGGAATCGACCAGTCCCATCGCCTCCAGCCTTTTCGGCCAGGCCTCGACGGCAAGGCCCAGGAACTCGGCCGAGGCCTGCCAGTGTTCGGCTAGGTCGTCGGGGGCGAGGGTCGCCACCCGCTCGGGGGCCTCGACCTCCTCGATGTGGCAGGAATCGAGAAAGCGGCCGAGGCTGTCGGCCAGCTCCAGCGCGCGCAGCGGCGGATGGCCGGGCAGGAACTCCTCGACGATCATCCGCGCCATCTCGAACCGGCGGGTCAGGGGGGCGATGGCGGGCGGCAGGTCCAGACCCAGTTCGCCGGGGCTGAACGGCGGCTCGTCCTCCTCCAGATCGCCCAGCGGGCGGACCTGGGGCAACAGGACGGGGCGGCCGTGGCTCTGGGTCGCCAACGCCGCGCCGAAGGCCCGGGCCGCGCGACGGTTGGGCAGCAGGATCACCGCGTCCGACAGGGCCTCGGGCGGCCGGTCGCCCAGCCAGTCCAGCACGCCCGCCGCCAGGTCCTCAAGGAACGGCCGGTGCGCCGGGATGGCGAACCAGCGGGGCGCAGTATGCGAAAATGGATCGAATGCGCTCACGAACCCGCCAGCCGCGCCTCGGCTTCGTCCCGGGCCTGGGGGTCGCCGACGTGCATCCAGTCGCCGTCCAGCACGCAGCCGTAGAGCCGCCCCGCCGCCGCCGAGGCGCGCCACAGGGGGCTGAGCGAAAACGGCCCGTCCGGCCCGCCGTCCGCGTAATCGGGCCGGGTGATGTGCAGGCCCATATAGGCGAAGGGAGCGGACGCCGCCTCGCCCCGGAACGTCAGGCGGCCGTCGTCGGCAAGGAAGAAGTCGCCGTCGCCCTCGAAGCCGATGGAGCCCTCTCGCCGGGCGAGCAGAAGGCAAGCGTCCATCTTCGTCGGGTCCCACAGGCGGACGAGGTCGGCGATGGCGTCGCCCCGGTCGATCCAGACGCTGTCGATGTTGGCCACGAAGACGGGATCGTCGCCGAGCAGCGCCTTAGCCTTCTTCAGGCCGCCACCGGTCTCCAGCAGGGCCTCGCGTTCGTCGGAGATGAGTATGCGCGGGCGGGTCCGGCCGGCCAGATGGCCCTCCAGCCGATCGGCGAACCAGTGGACATTGACCACCGCCGTCGTCACCCCCGCCTCGGCCAGCCGGTCCAGCACATGGTCGATCAGGGCCCGGCCGCCGACCTCCACCAGGGCCTTCGGGCGGTCGTCGGTCAGGGGGCGCATGCGGGTGCCCAGCCCGGCGGCCAGCACCATGGCGGTCTTCGGCGCGTTCGGCGGCATCGTCATTGGCGCGCCTCGACGGGGACATAGGCGTCGAACCAGCGGGCGACGCCCTCCAGCCCGGGCCGTTCCAGATTGCGGTTCAGATGGGCCCACATGCGCGGCATGAAGGCGGCGTAGCGCGGCTTGCCGTCGCGCGCGATCAGCCGGGCGAAGACACCCAGGATGCGCGCCTCGTTCAGCGCAGCCAGCCCCGCGTAGCCGCGCAGGAAAGCGGCGCGATCCGACACCTCGGCGACGGCGAAGTAGCGATCCAGCGCCTCGGCCTCCAGCTCCGGGGAGACGTCGCGGCGGGCGTCCTGGAGCAGGGAGTGCAGGTCCCACGAGGGATGGGCGAGAACCGCGTCCTGAAAGTCGATCAGCCCGACGCGGGCGACGCCGTCACGCTCAGGCAGCCAGATCAGGTTCTCGGCGTGATAGTCGCGGTGGGCCATGACCGAGGCGCCCGCCGCGCCCTCGGCCACCACCGGGGCCCAGGCCTCGCGCCATTCGGCCACCGCCGCCTCGTCGAAGTGGAGTTCGGGCCGAAGACGGGGCAGCCATTCGACGAACAGGTCCGCCCCGCCCTGAAGCGCGGTCTCGTCATAGGTCTGAAGCGGCCAGTCCCCGGCCGGACCCTTCAGGGTCGTCGGCGCGCTCGCCGCGTGCAGTCGGGCCAGCGCCTCGACGGCGGCGAGATAGAGGGGAGCCTCGTCCTCTCCGTTCTCGATCACGGTGGCGAAGACGCCTTCGCCGAAGTCCTCCAGCACCGCCAGACCGGTGGGCGCATCGACCGCCTTCATGTCCGGGGCCGACAGGCCGACCGCGCGCAGATGGGCCGCGACCGCCGCGAAGGCCTCGATGCGGCCGGCCGACAGGCGGGCGACCGCGTTCCAGCCCTCCGCCCGCCGCCGCTCGGGCGACCAGGACGGATCGGCGGGCGGGCTCTCGGCCGCGGCGACCTGATCCATCAACATCAGGGAGGGGCCGTCGGCCGGGAACAGCCGCTCATACCGGCGCGTGGAGGCGTCGCCCGGCAGGGGCGCGCGCCGCGCGTCGGCAAGCCCCGCCTGTGCCAGGAAGGCCCGCCGCTCGGCTTCGCGATCGGTGTTCGTCTCAGTCATGCCCGCCTTCGACCAGTCGTTCGATCTTCTCTGCCCATGCCCCTACGCCAGAAACGGTCGCATCGCGCCCGTCGCCGGCCTCGGAAAGCGAAATCATCAGCCGGTCCGGCCCCAGAAACCGCGCGAGGTCGCCGCCCAGCCGCCCGGGCCATTCGATCACCACGGCCCCGACGTCCATCGCCTCGTCCAGCCCGATCTCGCGCGCCTCCTCCGGCCGCTCCAGCCGATAGAGGTCGAAATGGGCGATGGGGGGGTCGGTCTCGTAGAACTGGACCAGGGTGAAGGTGGGGCTGGGCACGTCCTCGTCCGGTCCGGCAAGCGCCCGGATCAGGCCGCGCGCCAGGGTGGACTTGCCCATGCCCAGGGGTCCTTCCAGCAGCACGGCCTCGCCCGGCGCGAGCCGGGGCGCGATCGCCTGACCCAGGCGCGTCGTCGCGGCCTCGTCCTCCAGCCGGATCGTCCTCACGCGAAATCCGCATCGGGCTGGGTCGGCAGGACCCGTTCGGTGAAGGCCTTCAGGGCGTAGGTCGCCTTCGCCGCGTCGATGTCCAGTCGCGACGGCGGTATGGGCTTTCCGACGCTCAGGCGGAACGGTTTCTTCCGCTTGTTCAGCAGCTCGTGGAACAGGGTCACGTCCCGCAGTTCCTTCGACACCCTGTCGAACAGATGAAACAGGATCGAGGTCGGACCGGTGACGTGGATCGGGATGATGGGGGCCTGATACTTCCGGGCCAGGGACGCCGCCGTGGGGGCCCAGTCGGGATCGGTCAGCTGGCCGTCCCTGCCGACGCGGGCCAGGCGGCCGGCAGGGAAAAGCACCACGCACCGCTCGGCCTCGAAGGCGGCGCGTGCGGCGTCGAGGGTGGCGCGGGTCTTGTCGCGCGTGCGCTTGTCGACGACCCATTCGACCGGAATGACCACCTCGGCCAGACGAGGCGAGACGCGGATGGCGTCGGCGTTGGCGAAATAGATCGCGTCAGCCCGGCGCGTGCGGATGGCGTCACAGACGGCGATCCCGTCGGCGATGCCGGTCGGGTGATTGGCCACGACGACGCAGCGGCCGGTCGCAGGGAGCCGATCGAGGTTCAGGCTCGACACCTTCAGGTCCAGCAGGTCCGACACATGATCCAGTGCCGCCTGGCCCGACAGCGGGGCGATGGCGTCGGCCATGCGCCGCGCCTTGCCATATCCCAGCAGGGCGTAGAGTCCCGGCCGCGCCAGGGGCCACAGCGCCGAGCCGGTCAACCGGGGCGCGCGCTCGGCGATCAGGACGTCGACGATGTGCCGTCGGCTCCGCTGAGCGGGTACGGCGCGAGCGTCCGAAAGGGAGGGATCGGCGAAGGTCATGGGTGGCCACTTGTCGCCGCTCGCCGGGAGACAGGCAAGCGATGGGTTCGGACGCTGCAGCCCGTGCCCGGGTTCCGCTGCGCCCGCGCCGATGGTAGGCCCGCCGCCCGTCCGTTCCGGAGCCCGACATGAGAGCCGAGACCCCCTCCCCCGCCCTCGAAGCGACGGCATCTCCTTCGCCCGACGGCCAGCTGGTCGGGCGGGTGATCGCCATGCCCGCCGACACCAACCCCGAGGGCGACATCTTCGGCGGCTGGCTGCTGGCCCAGATGGACCTGGCCGGCTCGACGCCCGCCTTCGACCTCGCGCACGGCCGCTGCGCCACGGTGGCGGTGGACGCCATGGTCTTCCACCAGCCGGTGTCGGTCGGGGACGAGGTCTCCCTGTACGCCACGGTGCTGAAGACCGGCCGGACCTCGGTGCGCGTCCGGGTCGAGGCGTGGAAGCGGCCCCGCTCGTCCGAACAGGTCACCCGCGTGACCGAGGGCGTCTTCACCTATGTGGCGATCGACGCGGACCGGAAGCCCAGGCCGCTTCCTCCCCTTCAATAGCCCGCAAAACTTGACCCAAACGTAAGCCGAGCCTACCTGACCACCATGGCCATCCGTCGCATCCTGACCATCGACAACGCCGCCGATCTGGCGATCCTGAAGCAGGTGTCCAGGCCTGTGGAGGGCGTCGACGACAGCGTGCGCGCCCTGATGGATGACATGCTGGACACCATGTACGACGCTCCCGGCATTGGACTGGCCGCCGTGCAGATCGGCGACCTGCGCCGCGTGGTCGTCATGGATCTGGGCGACGGGCCCGCCCCGGAAGGGGCCGAACCGGCCGCCGAGGGCGAAGAGACCCGCGTTCCCAACCCCCGCTTCTTCGTCAATCCCGAGGTCCTGTGGGCGTCGGACGAGACCTATTGCTACGAAGAGGGCTGCCTTTCGATCCCGGAATACTTCGACCAGGTCGAACGTCCGGCACGGGTGCGCGTCGCCTATCTGGACCGCGAGGGCCAGCGGATCGAGGAGGAGATCGAGGGCCTTTACGCCGTCTGCTTCCAGCATGAACTGGACCATCTGAACGGCGTTCTGTTCATCGACCACCTGTCGCGGCTCCGCCGCGACCGCGCCATGTCCAAGGTCAAGAAGACCATGCGCCTGAGAGAGGACGCCTGATGGCCCGCCGCAAGTCCTGTGTCATCGATCCTCAGGGCCGCCGGCGCCTGACCCGGTCCGAGAAGATCGGCTTGGGCTCGGTCGCGACCCTGGTCGGGGTGGCGGTGCTGGGGGTGATCGCGGGCGTCGTGCTGGACCGTCTGCTCGACTTCGACGACGCCCTGGACGCCGGCGGCGAGTGGGACGAAGGCGGCGGGGTCGGCACGCGCTGGCAGTAGGATTGTCGGGGTCGGTGCAACGCAACGTCACTTGACGAAGGCCGCCCGTCGGTCGATCCCGGCTGCACGCCTGGCCGGAGCCCCAAGATGCCGCACGATCGCCTGTCTGTCCTGACCGCGCTCCAGACCCAGGGCGTCTGCCCGGTCTTCTACCATTCCGATCCCGAGACCTCGCTGAACGTCATCCGCGCCTGCGCGCGGGGCGGGGCGCCGGTGATCGAGTTCACCAACCGGGGCGACTTCGCCATCGACCTGTTCGGCGAGATCGCGCGCGAGCTGGGCCGGACCGATCCGGACATCGTGGTGGGCATCGGCTCGGTGCTGGACGCGGGCACGGCGGCGATGTTCCTGAACCGGGCGGCGCGGTTCGTGGTGTCCCCGGCCCTGGTCCCCGAGGTCGCCACGGTCTGCAACCGCCGGATGGTGGCCTATTTCCCGGGCTGCGGGTCGGTCACCGACATCTCCAACGCCCAGGCCCTGGGGTGCGAGATCGTCAAGCTGTTCCCGGGCGCGAGCGTCGGCGGACCCGACTTCGTCAAGGCGGTGCTGGGCCCCATGCCCTGGACCAAGATCATGCCGACGGGCGGCGTCGACCCGGACCCGGCCTCCATCGCCAAATGGTTCGGTTCGGGCATCGTCGCGGCCGGGATGGGCTCCAAGCTGATCACCGACGCGGCCGTGCGCGACGGCGACTGGGCCGGCATCGAGGCCTCGGTGCGGACCGCCGTCGAGGCGGTCCGCGCCTTCCGCGCCGACTGACCGCCCCTTCGGCCTACAGCCCCAGCGTCGGGTCCATCAGGTCCAGCTCGGCCGCCGGGATCACCACCAGATCGGGATGGGCCGCGCGCATGGCGTCGAGGAAGAACTGGCCGTCGCCGACCACCACCACATAGGCCTGGTCGGGGTCCAGACGCGCGGAGGCCGCCCGCATGGTCTCCGGCGTCGTGGCGCGGATACGCTCGGCATAGCGTTCGGACTCGTCCAGCGGCAGCCCCAGGGTGACGGCGTCGGCCAGGAAGCCGCCCAGGCCCCCCGTCGTCTCGATGGCGCGCGAAAACCCGCCCGCCAGGTAGGTCTCGCGGTCCGCCAGAGTCTGTTCGGCGATGGCCTCGGTGCGGACGCGCTCCATCTGGGCCAGGACCAGGTCGACGACCTCCAGCGCGCTCTCGTTCTTGGTCTGGGTCGTGGCCGTCAGAAGGCCGCTCTCGGCCCGTCCCGGCAGGGACGAGTTGGCCCCGTAGCTGAGTCCCCGCTTGGCCCGCACCTCCTGGAACAGATGGCCGTTCTGACCTCCGCCCAGGACCGCGTTGGCCACGGCCAGGGGATAGAAGTCGGGGTCGGAGCGCGACGGACCGCGCACCCCTGCGGCGATGGCGGCCTGGCCGGCACCCGGCAGATCGACGACGACGATGCGGGGCGGACGGGCCTCGCCCGCGCGGGTCCCGGTGCGGGGCATCGGATCAGCCGGCCGGGCCCAGTCGCCCAGGGTGCGTTCGGCGAAGGCGAAGCCCTCCTCGGCGCTCATGCCGCCGGTGATGATCAGGGCGGCATTGTCTGGCCGCCACCAGCGGTCATGGTGCGCCTGGACGTCGCCTCGGCTGATCTGGCGCACCGACGCGGGCAGGCCCGACGACGACGCGCCATAGGGGGCGTCTCCGAACGCGACGCGCTGCAGCACCAGACTGGCCAAGGGGCCGGGCTGGCGCAGGGCCACGGTCAGGGCGTTGACCGTGCGGGTGCGCGACCGCTCCAGTTCAGCCTCGGCGAAGGTCGGGCGCTCGACGATATCGGACAGGATGTCGCCGACCGGTCCGGCCGAGGCGATCGGGGCCGAGACGCTGAGGGTGGTCGAGTCCGCGCCCGCCCCCCCGCCGACGACGGCGCCGGCCGCCTCCAGAGCCCGAGCGATCTCGGGGGCCGAACGATCGCCGGCGCCCTGGCTCGCCAGACCCGCGGTGAAGTCCGCCAGGCCCGCGCGGTCGGCAGGGTCCGAGGCGGCCCCGCCCGCGATCACCAGCTGGGCGTTCATGATCGGCAGGTCGGTCGAGCGCGCCACGATCACCCGCAGGCCATTGGACAGGGTCCGTTCGACGATCTCGGGCGCGGCCTTGACCCGGGGCTCGCCCGGCGCGGGCGGTGCCTCTCGCTCGCCCTCGGCCCTCAGTTCGTTGGCCGGCAGGATGGCCGGCGGCACGCTCAGGAAGGTCGGTATGGGGGCCGGGTTCTTCCAGCTGTCCTCAGCCACGCCCTCGGGCCGCTGGCTGTCGTCCAGATAGCGGATCGAGACGCGGGCGTTCTCGTCCAGATACCGACGGGCCACGCGCTGGACATCGGCGGCGGTGACGGCGCGGATCTGTTGCACCCGACGATCCGGCGCGCGCGGATCGTTCTCGGCGACGACGGCATTGCCCAGCATGAAGGCCCGGCCGGACGCGGTCTCGCGCTGGCGCAGGTCGGCGGCCAAGAGCTCGGTCTGGGCCTCGATCAGTTCGGCGTCGGTGATCGGTTCGTCACGGATACGGGCGAGCTCGGCGTTCAGGGCCGCCTCGGCCTCCTCGATCTCGCGGCCCGCGGCGACGGTCACGTTGGCGGTGAGGGTGCCGCCCTCCTCGTCCGCATTGGCGCCGAGGCCCGCCGACGCCGCGACCTGACTGCCATAGACCAGAGACTGGAACAGGCGCGAGCTCTGGCCGCGCGACATGACCGCGCTCATCACGTCCAGGGCGGCGCTGTCCCCGGAGCGCGCGTCCACGCCGGGGAAGACGGCGGCGATGGCGGGCAGCGGCACATTGGGGGCATAGGCGATGACCGAGCGGGGTTGGGTCCGGGGCGTCGGCACCGGACGCTCCAGCACCGGCACCGGCCGATCCGGGTTGCGGATGTCGCCGAAATACTGGTCAACCAGCCGGTCGAGCTCGGCCGGATCGAAATTGCCCGACACGATCATGGTCGCCGTGGCCGGGCGGTAATAGGCCTCGTGGAAGGCACGGGCGTCATCGATGCCGGCGGCGTCAAGCTCCTCCAGCGAGCCGATCACGCTGCGGCGATAGACGTGCTCGTCATAGGCGTTGTCGCCGATGACGAACCGCTGCAGGCGACCGTAAGGCGGGGCGTAGACGCGCTGGCGCAGTTCTTCCTGCACGATCGACCGCTCGGCGTCGAACACCGCCTGATCGACCACCGGCCGGGCCATGCGCTCGGCGTGGGTCCACAGCATGGTCTCCAGATACTGGGGCGGGACCGTCTCGTAATAGTTGGTGAAGTCCTGGCCGGTGGAGGCGTTGCGCGCCCCGCCCGCGTTCTCGACCATGGTCGAGATGCCGCCGTAGGGGATGTTCACCGTCTTGCGGCTGAGGATGTGCTCGAACAGATGGGCGAAGCCCGAGCGGCCCTGCGGATCGTCCTTGCCGCCCACATCGTACCACAGCTGGACGGTGACCGTGCCCGAGGTGGGGTCCGGCATGGCGTAGACGTCCAGGCCGTTCGACAGCTCACGGTGGGTGAACTCCAGCGGCGGCGGGGCGATGTCGGGAGCCGTCTGGGCCGCTGCGGTCATCGGCGCGGCCGAAATCAGGACGGCGAGAGAAGAACCCAGCAGGAGCGAACGCAGCATGACGGCCTCGGAAACGGACAAGAGCTGGCCGACCCTAGGCCCGCCGCCTCGCAGCCTCAAAGTTACGACGGGTTAATGTGGCGAAAGCGACCTTCCTCCCCGTGAAGGGGAGGGAGAGACACCCTGGCTGAGGACCATAATCGCGCCGCGACGGTGCTGGGCCTGGCCGACGGGCCGGGGGCGCCCCGGCCGGCCCTCGGCACCGGCAGCTGGCGCTGGTCGGATCTGACCGGATTTCGCTGAACCGTCACATTACGCGCCTGTAACGTGCGCGCGGCCAGCCGGCCCGATACGGTCCCCGCTCCTGTCCGCCGGAGCCCCCTCCCATGATGCCGTCCATCAAGTCGCGCCTGAAGTCCGCCGCCGCCGCCCTGGCCCTGATCACCGCCTTCGGAGCGTCGGCCCCGGCGCTGGCCCAGACAGCGCCCGCCGCCATCGAGGTTCCTCCCCTGGGCTTCCAGAAGCGGACCCTGCCGAACGGCATGGACGTCTATACCTCGCGCGATACGACGACCTCGAACGTCACCGTCCAGGTCTGGTACCGGGTCGGCGGCAAGGACGATCCGGAGGGCCGCTCGGGCTTCGCCCACCTGTTCGAACACCTGATGTTCAAGGCCACCAAGGACTTTCCCGACGAAACCTTCGATCGCCTGACCGAGGACGTGGGCGGCAACAACAACGCCTTCACCGGCGACGACGTCACCGGCTACTACCAGACCATTCCGGCCAACCACCTGGAGCGGCTGATCTTCGCCGAGGCCAGCCGCCTGTCGTCCCTGGTGGTCGACGAGGCCGTGTTCGAAAGCGAGCGCGACGTCGTCAAGGAAGAGTATCGCCAGGGCATCCTGGCCAGCCCCTACGGCCGGCTGTTCGGCCTGTTCATGGCCGCGACGGTCTACGAGGAGAGCCCCTATCGCCGGGGCGTGATCGGCTCGCTGGAGAACCTGGACGCGGCGACCATCGAGGACGTGCGGCGCTTCCACGCCACCTACTATCGGCCGGACAACGCCTTCCTGATCGTGGCCGGCAATTTCGACCAGGCCCAGTTGGACGGCTGGATCGACCAGTATCTGGCGCCGATCCCGAACCCCGATCGTCCCCTGCCCGAGAACAACGTCGTCGAGCCCGAGCCGACCGGCCCGCGCGAGGCGACCTTCCATGCCCCCAACGTGCCCCTGCCGGCGGTGGTGCTGGCCTGGCCGACGGTGGCCTATCGCGAGGCCGACCGGATCCCGCTGACGGTTCTGGACGGCATCCTGTCGACCGGCGAGAGCTCGCGCCTGTATCGCTCGCTGGTTTATGAGCAGCAGATCGCGGCCCAGGCCGCGTCCAATCCCGAGTTCCTGCAACAGGCCGGCTATCTTTCGGCCTATGCCATCATGGCGGGCGGCGAGACGCCCGAGACCGGCATCGCCGCGATCCGCGCCGAGATCGCCCGCCTGCGCGACGAACCCGTCACCGAAGCCGAACTGACCGAGGCCAAGAACGAACTGGTCGCCAACGCCCTGCGTGGCCGAGAAACCGTAGAGGATCGCGCCACGGTCCTGGGCCAGGTGCTGATCGCCACCGGCGACGCCTCCGTAGCCGACCGCGAGATCGCCCTGATCCAGGCCGTCACCGCCGCCGACATCCAGCGCGTGGCCCGCGAATATCTGACCGACCAGCGCGCCCTGACCGTCCGCTATCTGAATGCCGACGACGCCAATCCGCCGACCGCCCAGGTCACCGAAGTCACCGCCCCGGTGACCGTCGACGAATTGGCCCCGGTCGGCGAGATCTTCACCCTGCTGCCCGAGGATCAGCGCGCCGCCCTGCCCGAGCCGGGCGAGCCGGTGTCGCCGACCACGCCGCCGGTCGCCGACTTCCGGCTGGACAACGGCCTACGCGTGCTGGTGGTCGAGAAGGAGGGCCTGCCGCTGGTGTCGGCCCGGCTGAACTTCGATGCCGGTTCCGCCCATGAGGTGCCGGGCAAGGCGGGCCTGGCTTCCATGACTGCCGGGCTGCTGACGCAGGGCACCGCCACGCGAACGGCGCCTCAGATCGCCACCGAGATCGAGCGGCTGGGCGCCCAGATCGGCGCGGGCTCGGGTCCGGACTTCACCAACGTCTATGCCAACGCTCCGGCCGACGTCTTTCCGCAGGCCGTCGCGTTGATGGCCGACCTGGTCCGCAACCCCGCCTTCGCCGCCGAGGAGCTGGAGCGCCAGCGCACCCAGACGCTGGACGCGTTGCGCATCAGCCTGTCGACGCCCGGACCGGTCGCCGCTCAGGCCGCCGCCCGGGTGGTCTATGGCGAGGCCCCCTACGGCGCGCCGGGCTCGGGCACCTTGACGACCCTGCCTGCCCTGACGCGCGAGGACGTCGCCACCTTCCACGCCGCCCGGTATCGCCCGTCGGACGCCACCCTCGTCTTCTCCGGGGCCATCGACGAAGCCGAGGCCCGGGCTCTGGCCCAGACAGCGTTCGGCGACTGGCGCGGGGCCGGTCCGGCGACCGAGGCGGTCGAGCCGGCCGGTGAGCGCCTGCCCACCCGGATCGTCGTCATCGACCAGCCCGGCGCGGGCCAGGCCGCCGTGGTCGCCGCCCTGCGGGGCGTGTCGCGCACCGATGCCGACTACTTCCCCCTGACGCTGGGCAACACCCTTTTGGGCGGCAGCTTCACCTCGCGCCTGAACCAGGAAATCCGCATCAAGCGCGGCCTCAGCTACGGCACCCGCTCGTCGCTGGGCGCGCGCGCCGACCAGGGTCTGTTCACCGCCAGCGCCCAGACCCGCAACGACGCCGCCGTGGAGGTCGCCGGTCTCATCCTGGCCGAGATCGAGCGCCTGTCGACGACTCAGCCGACCGCCAGCGAACTGACCACCCGCCAGGCCATCCTGACGGGGGCCTTCGGAGGCCAGTTGGAGACGGTCGACGGTCTGGGCGGCCTGGTCGCCGGCCTGGCGCTCTACGACCTGCCGATGAGCGAGCTGGCGGACTATGTCGACAAGGTCGAGGCCATCGACGGCCCGGCCGTGCAGGCCGCCTTCGCCGACCATTTGCCGGTCGACCGGGCCAGCCTGGTCATCGTCGGTGACGCGGCGCAATTCATCGACGCGCTGCGCGCCCGTTACCCACAGGTGGAGGTCATCCCCCTGACGGCGCTGAACCTCGATCGGGCGGCGTTGCAGTAGGCGGGGCCGGGCGGAATCGGCGCGACATGCATTTTCGGCTTGCGAGCCTGTCGCGCCCTCCGCTATAGGCCCCGCTCTCGACTGAGACGCGGGCGTAGCTCAGGGGTAGAGCATCACCTTGCCAAGGTGAGGGTCGGGCGTTCGAATCGCCTCGCCCGCTCCAGTCAGAGACCCAGAAGGCCCGGTCGCGAGACCGGGCCTTCCTGCGTTTTCTGCCTGTCGGGTCTAAAGGCCCAGCGCCGCCCTGATGTCGCGCCAGTCGATGTATTTGAAGTTCTGGGTGCCGATGTCATTGACGTCGTCCTGGACCACGACCAGCCCCTCGGGGAACGGTCCGACCGCCCCGCCCAGCGCCGCCAGACCGTCGGTGCCGGTCACGGCGTCCACCGCGCCGGCCTCGACCACGAAACGGCCGACATAGGCCGGCGCCGCGCCGTCGATGCGCCAGACGGGGAAGGCCGAGTCGCCCTGGCTGGACCCGATCAGATAGCGGGCCTCGCCGTCGGCGATGATCGTCAGACCCTCGGCATCCGCCACCAGAACGTCCGGCGCGATGCCCTGCACCAGGGTCCGTGCGTCGCCGGAGGCGGGGTCCAGCCCATAACGCCAGACGCCGACGTTCTCCTCGCCGAGATAGAGGGCCCCGGTCGCCTCGTCGGCGGCGCAGCCCTCTGAGATGGTGCCGATGTCGAAGCGGCGGACCTCGCGCGCGGCGGGCTGACCGTCCGCGTCGACGCTGAGGACCCACTGTCGCACCTCGCCCTCATGCCCGACCAGGATGGCGTGGACCTCGGAGCCGCGACGGGCGAAGCAGAAGCCGTAGGGCTCGACCACGTCGGTCGCGATCGCGCCCCACGGCCGCACGCCGTTGTCGGGCCCGCCGGCGGGATCGAAACGGTAGAGCGACACGCCCGTCCGGCCGGGCGTCCGGTCGCTGGCCCCCAGCACCAGTTGCGACCGACCGTCGATGGACAGACCATCCACCGCGTCGACGTTGTTCAGCAGGCCCTCAGGCAGGAACTGCAGCACCGCGCCGTCGAAACCATAGACATACAGCCCCGCCTTCTTGTCGGTGCCGACCACGAAGCCCGGCGTGGCGACCGCACCGACCCGGACCGGCGCGTCGAACACCCAGATGGCCGGATCGTCGGCCGCGTCTTCGCCGCCGCCCGTGCCGACAGACGGAGTTTCCAGCCGCGCCTGAACCCGAACACCCGGTCCGACGAAACCCTCGCCCTCACCCTGATAATCGACCTCGGTGGTGGCGCAGGCGGCAACCAGAAGCGCGCTTGTGGCGGCAAGGCAGAAGCGGTCGAAGCGCATGGAATTCCCCCGATGGCGTGCGGTGTTCGAGGCCGCAGACCACGGTGCGACGAAGGCGTCAAGCCGCCGCCTGGGCCCGTCCCGGGTTCGAATGAACCGCGCTCTGACGAACCGTCACCCGTGTGTCGGGAATCGGACATTCAGCGGTCTCCGAAGCGTCGCAGGCGCGTCGCCGCCTAGGCTTAGCAGCAGCCTTCAGAGCCGGCGGCCGGGGGGTCGACCGAGCCATCGGGGATGACAAAAATGAAACTCGCTCTTCTCGTCGGGGCCGCCGTCGCGCCGCTTCTGTTCGCCCAGCCCGCGCTGGCCCAGTCCGCTCAGGAGACGCCGACAACGGCTCTGGACGAAGTCATCGTCACCGGCAGCCCGGTGTTCCGCAATCGCACCGACGACGTTGTGCCGACCCTGTCGTATGACCTGGAATACTTCCAGCGGTTCGAGCCGCTGACCGTCGGTGACGCCCTGCGCCGCGTGCCCAGCGTGACCTTCCTGTCGGACGTGCTGGAATCGGACGGCGTGCGCCTGCGCGGCCTGGATCCTGGCTACACCCAGATCCTGATCAATGGCGAGCGCGTCCCCGGGGGCGACGACGACCGTTCCTTCTTCGTCGACCGCATTCCCGCCGAGTTGATCGAGCGGGTCGAGGTGGTGCGGGCCTCTTCGGCCAACCGCTCGGGCGACGCGGTCGCCGGCGCGATCAACATCGTGCTGCGTGACGCCTATACGCTGGATGGTGGATACATCCGCGGCGGCGCGATCCTGTTCCCCGATGACGAGTTCGGCGGCACCTTCGGCGCGGTCTACGGCGGCGAGGCTCTCGGCGGCCGGCTGCTGGTGGGCGCGAGCGTGCAGGACCGTCGCAATCCCAAGGACAAGTTCAGCCAGCGCTTCGACCGGCCGGGCGGCACCCTGGACAACACCGAGATCCAGACCGACGTCCGCGACGGCACCGACTATTCGTTCAACGCCGACTATTCGGTCGAGGTCGGCGGCGGCACCCTGGACCTGTCGGGTGTGTTCGTCCGGACCGATCGCATCCAGGACGAGGATTCCATCGAGTACCGCGGCGGCCGGGTCCAGAATGCGGACCTGTTGACCATCAACGACAACGACGTCGACATTCAGACCGACAACCTGTCCCTGCGGGGCCGCTACGAGGTCGAGATGCTGGGCGGCGAGACCCGGTTCAAGCTGGGCTATGCCTCTTTCGACGACGAGCAGACCGAGTTCGAGAACGAGGCCGAGTATCTGCGCGACGCCATCGCCTTTCCCGACGAAGACCGTTTCACGGCTGACTTCGAGATCCGCGACCTGCAGGATGAGGAGTGGTCGGGCGCCCTGGAGCATACCCGTCCCCTGAGCGACACCACCGAGATCGAGTTCGGTATCCAGGCCGTGCAGAAAGACCGGGATTCGGTCACCCGCGTCGCCGATCGCGTCCGCTTCAATGTGCCCAACGCCCCGGCCCCGCGCCCGGTCCAGCCCCCGTTCGTGTTCAACACCAGCACCTACGTCATCGAGGAAACCCGCATCGACCCCTACGTCATGCTGTCGGGCGAACAAGGCGCGCTGAAGTGGGAGGCGGGTCTGCGCTATGAGACCACCGACACCACCATCGCCGGTATCGACAACGACTATGCCGAGCTGCTGCCGTCGCTCAGCCTGCGCTACACCTTGAACGAGACCGATCGTCTGATCGCCTCGGCCGGGCGAACCATCCGCCGTCCGCGCTTCAACGATCTGGCCCCGGTCACCCTGGAAGAGGAACGCGGCGACAACGACTTCCGCGGCAACCCGCTGCTGGAGCCGGAAACCGCGTGGGGCATCGACGTCGGCTTCGAACGCCGCCTGGGTCGCCGGGGCATCGTCGGGCTGAACGTCTTCTACCGCGACGTCACCGACCTGATCGAGGACGTGAACACCGGGCTGCAAGGCTCGGGCGGGGCCGGAACCTTCATCGAGTCGATCGACAACGTCGGCGACGGCCAAGTCTACGGCGTCGAGTTTGACCTTTCCACGCCGTTGACCGTCTTCGGACTCGAGAACACCGGCGTGTTCCTGAACGCCTCCTGGCTGGACAGCCAGGTGGAGGACGCGCTGGGCGAGCGTCGTTTCAACGACCAGTCGGACTATGTCGTGAACCTTGGCTTCACCCATGACATCCCGTCCTGGCAGGCCGCCTTCGGCGCGACCTATCGCAAGCAGGGCGACGCCTTCGGCCGCGTGTTCGCCGAGGAAGTCACCACCAGCTACGGTGCCGACCTCGAGGTCTTCCTCGAGAAGCGCATCTTCTCGAACGCGGTCCTGCGCCTGACCGGCATCAACCTGCTGGACAGCTCCAAGGACGAGGTGTTCGACAAGTTCGACGATCAGGCCGACCAGATCGCCCGGGACTACGACGAGTTCGAGCTGGAGACCGAAAGCGCCGGACCGGTGTTCCAGCTGGTCATGCGCGTCGCCTTCTAGGATCGAAGTCGTCCCAGAAGAGGAAAGGCCGGGCGGAATCGCCCGGCCTTTCCTCTTTCCCGAGCGTCGCCGGATGCGGCCTCGCGCGATTGCGACTGGACCGGGCGAGCCTCGCGCCCTAACGGCCAAGGCGGCTCCGATCCGGCGCGCCCCTTGCTGGGACAGGGGCGAACGCCGCCCCCACGGCGCCATATCGGGAAGAGTGCTGCGTCATGTTCATGGAAGGCGATGTCGACTGGGTCCTGGTGCTGGGGCTGACGGCGGCCGTCACCAGTGTTCTGGCCGTGATGTCGCTGGTCTTCGCCTGGACCAACCGCACCCGCCACGTCTCGACCAGCGACGAGCTGACGGCGGTGTCCCGGGCCCGTCAGGAGGCCGAGACCCGCCTGTACGAAACCCTGAACGCCATCCCCGTCGCCCTGGTCCAGACCGATCGGGGCGGAAAGTTCATCTTCGCCAACCGGGCCGCGCACCAACTGCTCGGCAGGAAGGACAACGAGCTGATCGGCTTGCGATTCCACTCGGCGACCTGGGGCATCACCTATCCGGACGGTCGGCCCGTGCCGCCGGACCTGCTGCCCAGCGCGCGGGCGCTGCGCGGTCAGACCGTCAAGGGATTCCAGCACATCCTGGCCAACCCCGCGACCCGGCGGAAAATGCTGGTCTCGGTCACCGCGATGCCGGTCGAGGACAGCCTGGGCCAGGTTATCGGCTCGACCGCCGCGATCGTCGAGACCGAGGGGCTGACGACACCCGAGGTGTCCGGCCTTGAACCACCGGCGTCTCCGCCCGACCCCAACGAGACCACGCGCCGGGTGTTCGAAGCCGCCTCGAGCGCCCTGATCGTCGTCGCTCCCAACGGCGTGATCAAGGAGGCGAACCGCATGGCGCTGAGCCTGTTCGGCCGCGCGCCCGACGTCGTCGGCAATGATTTCGCCGATCATTTCCTGGCCGAGGACGAGCGGGTCGAGGGTCGACAGACCCTGCGCGCCGCGGCCGCCGGCGCAGAGGGGGCCGATGCGATCGTGTCGGCTCTGGGCGGGCCACGCGGCCTGGTCTGGCGGCTTTTGCCCCTCGTCGGAACCGATGACGGGATCGACGCCCTGATCCTGGCGGGAGATCCCGTGCCGGAGCCGGTCGAGGTCGCGCCGGAGCCCGCGCCCGAGCCGGAAGTCCCCGTTGGCCCCACGCCGTCCGAGATCGAGGCCGAAATGGCCGCCATGCGCGAGGCCGCCGCCGAGCGCGAGGCAGCCCTTGTCGCGGAGCGTGACGCCGCCCTGTCGGCCGCCGAGGCCGCTCGCGCCGAGGCCCTGCGCGCGCTGGAACGCGGCGAAGGGGCCCAGAGGCTGGAAAGCGTCGGTCGCCTGACCGGCGGCGTGGCCCAGGACTTCAACGCCCTGCTGGCCGTCATGACCAGCGCGCTCGACATGATGCTGAAGACCGCCGACGACCCCACGCGGGTGCGCCGTCTGGGCCAGGCCGCCCTGGCGGCGGGACAGCGGGGCGAAGCTCTGACGCGTCGCCTGGCCGCCTTCTCGCAGGGCGAGGACGCCGAGGCGCGGATCCTCGACGCCGGCATCCTGTTGCGCGCCATGGAGAGCCGGCTTCGCGCCCTGTCCGGGCCCGGGGTGGACCTGATGATCGAGGCCCCGCAGGCCGAGGCCCCCGTGCGGGTCGATCCCGTCGGTTTCGAGGGCGCGGTGACGGCCCTGGTGCGAAATGCCGTCGAGGCCGTCGAGGGCACGGGAGCCGTGGCCGTCCGGCTGGAACCCCTGGACACCGGCGAGGTCCGGCTGACGGTGCGCGACACCGGGCCGGGACTGGACGAGGCGACCGCCGCCCGCGCGCTGGAGCCCTTCTTCACCACCCGACCCGGCGCGGCGGGTCTGGGTCTGCCCCAGGCCCACGCCTTCGCCCGCCTGTCGCGCGGCAGCCTGTTCCTGACGGGCGAGCGGGGCCAGGGCGCCGAGGCCACACTGACCCTGCCTCGCGCGGCCCCGGACGCCTGATCGGCGACCGCCCCCTCGCCCGACGACCGTCGTTCTGCTAGGCGTTAACCTTCCACGGAGGGGTGCCGATGGTCTGGGTGTTTCGGGTGTGTCTGGGTTTGCTGATCGCGACCTATACGTTCTGGCTGGCGTCTCCTCTGCTGGTCCCGCTGACGACGGGAGGGTCGGTGGCGGACGCGATCGCCGCGACGACCGCCGAGGCCGGGCGTCTGGGGTGGGCGCTGCCCTCTCTCTGGCTCGGCTCGGTGGTCCTGTATCTGATCGCCGCGGGTCTGACCGCCGGAGGGATCGGAGCCGCGCCCGGCGCCTATTTCCTGGCCTTCGGCGCCGAGGTGATCCAGCGCCTGCTGCTCCAGACCACGCCCGGCGCGGTCCTGGCCGACACCCCCACCCGGATCGCCGCGGCTCTGGAGCCCTTGAACCTGACCGTCGATCCGGGACCTCTTGCCCTCGCCGCCGCCCTGGCGGTCGGTCTGCTGGTGCTCATGACCGGGGTCTGGCGCGGCCAGAAGGGACAGGCCCTGACGCGGCACTGGACCCAGCCCCCGATCTACGCCTGACCCTTCCACCGTTCGCGAGGCCCAGATGAAGTTCGTGCGCATCCTGCTGGTCCTGGCGGTGATCGCCTATGCCGGGTGGCTCGCCTGGCCGTTCCTGACACCTTTTTTCGAGGGTGCCCCGTTCGACGTGGCTCTGGAGCGGGCCCGGGGCCTGATCGAGGCGGGCGCCGGGGTTTCGGGCGCGGCCCTGTGGGTCGGAGCGGTGCTGCTCTATCTGATCGCCGCCGTGATGCTGGGGGCGGGCAATCCGCGCGCGGCCGTCGCCTATTTCCTGGGGTTCCTGGCCGACGCGGTCCTCAGGCTGGCGATCGATCGCTCCGGCGGCGCAGGGCCGGCCGAGGCCTCCCTTCAGGCCGACAGCTACGCCGGTGGCGAATTGGCCCAACGCTCGGCCGAGGCCATGGCCCCGACCGGTCCGCCGATCGATCCGACCTGGCTGATCCTGGGGGTTCTTCTGGTGGTCGGCCTGATCATCGTCGCCGTATCGCGACGGAGGGGTCGACGGCGCCTCCCCGGCCAGTTCGCCGGCTGAGACCGAAGCGCTCCTGCGTCCGAAACTGACGCAGCGTCCTGCTACAGGTTCCTCTTCGGTCCAAGGGGTCTCTGCCGCGAACGGGAGTCTTCAATCGGGGACTCCAAACGAACTCGAGGAAAATCAATCGTCTGACATGGGAGTGAGAGTCACTCCCACCGCTCTCGCACCCCTCTCGCCCGTCGCTGGCGCGGTCCCCATATCTGGCTCGACGGTTGACCCCGCCGGGTCAGGCGCTAGGACACCCACCACCGATCCCCTCCCCCTGACCGCGCCGACCCCCGAGGTTTCCATGGCCGAACCCGCCACCACCCCCGCTCAATACGATGTCGTCATCATCGGCGGCGGACCCGGCGGCTACAACGCCGCCATCCGCGCGGGCCAGCTGGGCCTCAAGGTCGCCTGCGTCGAGATGCGCGAGACCCTGGGCGGCACCTGCCTGAACGTCGGCTGCATGCCCTCCAAGGCCCTGCTGCACGCCTCGGAAATGTTCGAGGCGGCGTCGAAGGACTTCGCAGGTATCGGCATCGAGGTGACGCCCAGGCTGAACCTGCCGGTCATGATGAAGCAGAAGCAGGACAGCGTGACGGCTCTGACCAAGGGCATCGAGTTCCTGTTCAAGAAGAACAAGGCCGACTGGATCAAGGGACGCGGCCGCATCGCCGGGCCGGGCACGGTCGAGGTCGAGGCCGCCGATGGGTCCAAGACGACACTCAAGGCCAGGGACATCGTCATCGCCACGGGCTCGGAGCCCACGCCGCTGCCCGGCGTCGAATTCGTCGAGGGCAAGGTGGTCGACTCGACCGGCGCTCTGGCCCTGCCCGCCGTGCCCAGGAAACTCATCGTGGTCGGCGCCGGCATCATCGGTCTGGAGCTCGGCTCGGTCTGGCGTCGCCTGGGCGCCGAAGTGACCGTGGTCGAATACCTGCCGCGCATCACCCCGGGCATGGATTCGGATCTGGCGACTGCCTTCCAGCGCGCCCTGACAAAGCAGGGCATGACCTTCAAGCTGGGCGCCAAGGTGACGGGGTCCAAGGTCACGGACGCCGGCGTCGAGCTGACCGTCGAACCGGCTGTTTCAGGCAAGGATGGCGGAGGCGCGGCCGAGACCCTGACCGGCGACGTCGTCCTGGTCGCCATCGGCCGTCGCCCCTATACGGCGGGCCTGGGGCTGGAGACCGTGGGGGTCGAGGTCGACAAGCGCGGCTTCGTCGTCGGCGACCATTTCAAGGTGGCGGATGGCGTCTGGGTGATCGGCGACGTGACCACCGGCCCCATGCTGGCGCACAAGGCCGAAGAGGACGCGGTCGCGGCCATCGAACTGATCGCGGGCAAGGCGGGTCACGTCGACTACAATCTGGTGCCCAGCGTGGTCTACACCTTCCCCGAGGTCGCCTGGGTCGGCCAGACCGAGGACCAGCTGAAGGCCGACGGCGTCGCCTACAAGTCGGGCAAATTCCCCTTCACCGCCAACAGCCGCGCCAAGATCAACCACGAGACCGACGGCTACGCCAAGGTCCTGGCCGACGCCACGACCGACCGCATCCTGGGCGTCCACATCATGGGCCCGCAGGCGGGCGAGATGATCGGCGAGGCCTGCGTGGCCATGGCCTTCGGCGGCGCGTCCGAAGACCTCGCCCGCACCAGCCACGCCCACCCCACCCGCTCCGAGGCCGTCAAACAGGCGGCCATGGGCGTCGAGGGCTGGACGATGCAGGCCTAACCCACCGCGGGAGGCGGCGCGAAGGCGGGACGAACCGGCCCGAAGGCGACGCGTTGCCGCCCATAGTCCAGCGTCACCCGCTGGAACCGGTAGAGCACGTCCGCGCCCAGAAGGATCGCGGGACGATCGCTGAGTCCCAGGGCGCCGAAGGCGTGCAGGTCGGCGAAAAGAAGGGGCGTCGCGCCCAGCTCGCGCCCTCCGATGCTCAAGTCGCGAACCCGTCCCAGCCGCGCCCGAAGGGTCTGGCCGGTGACGCCGAACACATCGATCGGGCCGGCCGCGACCGCGACGCCCAGAGCGCTCAGAAGAGCCGGATTGCCGATCGAATACTGGGCACCGGAATCGACGAAGGCCTCGACCGGTCGCCCGTCGATCACCACGTTCAACAGGATCAGCTGGCCGAAGCGACCGGCTCTCGCCCCCACCCGGATCTCCAGCCGGGTCGACGGCACGAAGGTCACCAGGCCGGGCGTCGAGCCATGGACCCGCACAGTGCGCCGAACCAGATCGAGTTCGAGGCGAAACCGCGACAGGATATCCAGCCCGATCAATCCGTCCGCGGCCAGATCGCCGCGCTGGAACACCGGCGCGACGACCTCATCGAAACGACGTCCTCCAAACGTCAGGCGGGGAATGACGACCGAGGATACCCCGTGCGCCGCCGTCACACCGTGAACGATCAGCGGAGGGCCGGGCGAAAGCCTCAGGGATTGAGCCAGGTCCGCCGCGATGGCGCTGCGCTCGGCGCCGGTGTCCAGAACGAAGACCGCGCGTCGGCTCCCCAGCCGAACCTCGGCGGCCATCCGGGTCAGGATGTTGACGGTCAGGGCCTCGGCCCCGGGCTCGGTCTGGGCGCGCGCCGTTGGCGCGAACAGCCCCGCGGTCGCAAGGCCCGCGATGGCCGAGCGACGGTGGATCGTGGCAGGGCCTGCGTCCCGTTCGCCCACGTTCGCTCCCTCCCCGGAGCCGTCGGGCCCAGGCTATGCCTGTGTCGCCGGGCCGCATAGGGGGCACGGATTACGGTTTCGTCATCCTCGCGTCCGGCCGGGCGTGACAGGCTATCGGCTCAGGACAGGAGGCGTCGATGCTCTCTCTTCCTGGGCTTGCCGCCGCGCTTCAAGCCGCGCCCGCGTCGGCCCTTCTGGCGGAACGGGCGGGTCGAAACCTCGGGGCTCAGCCGCCCGGCTACGACGACGGGACTGAAGACCTAGACCGCCGCGTCGAACAGGGCGTCGCGCACCACGTCGGCCCGGACCATGGGAAACAGGTGATGGGTGCCGGGCACGGTCTCGGCGGTGACGTTGGCCAGGCCGCGCGGCCGGCCGGGCACCTGGCTGATGGATCCCGTCTCGGCCTTCAGGACCCGGACCGGACCGCCGTAGTCCCGCATCGCGCGCCAGGGATCGTGGGCCTGGGACATATAGTTCGACGCCTCCCAGTCGGGCGCGCAGGCGAGGCGAAAGCCGCCGTCCGGCGTGTCCAGCAAACCGTCGGACAGATAGTCGATCAGCACGGGATCGGGCCATCCCCGAAACGCCCCGCGCCCGCGATAGGCCTCCAGCGCCTGCTCGCGGCTGTCGAACACCGCCCGGCGGCGGCGCGACGCGCGAACCAGCGGATACCGCTCGCTCAGCCGCCTCAACCCCGGCGCGCGCAGGACGATCGACGTCAGCCCGCCCCAGATGACCGGGTCGAACAGCACCAGCCGCGAGACCCGCTCCGGCGCGCGCGCCGCCGCCAGCAGCGAGGCCGTGCCCCCCATCGAATGCCCCGCCAGAACGACAGGCGGCCCGGGAAAGGCCTCCAGCAGCGCCAGCAGGTCGTCGCGGTGATCGCTCCAGTCCCGGCGACCGACCGTCGGGGTCGGCAGCCGTGTGTGGCCATGGCCTCGCAGATCAGGGGCCAGGATACGGAACGAGGCGGCCAGCGGGGCCAGGATGGAGCGATAGGTCGCCGCGTTGAAGCCGTTGGCGTGGCTGAACACCAGATCGACCGGCCGCTTCTTGTCGCCGAAGTCCAGCACGGCCATCTCGCCGCCCCGCTGGGTCAGCGGCACCATCAGGCGGCGGGGCGGGAAAAGCCGGGCGGCGTCCATGCCCCAATCTAGGCGGCCGAACCCCAGGCCGCCACCTCCGGGGCCCCTATGCGGCGATCCGGCAGGCGGCGCAGCGCCCGTGACCCTCGATCGTGGTCCGCTCCAGCGCATAGCCCGCTGTCTCGGCGGCCCGGCGCAGGGCCTCGCCCTCGGGCGGCGTGACCTCCACCGTCGCCCCGCAGCAATCACAGATCAGGAAGGCGGCGGCATGGGCCCGGTCCCCCACCGAACAGGCCACATAGGCGCTGATCGAGGCGATGCGGTGGGCCAGGCCGTTCCGTTCCAGGAACTCCAGCGCGCGGTAGACGGTCGGCGGCTTGGCGGCGACGCCGTCGGGGCCATAGCGGGCGATCAGGTCGTAGGCCTTCACCGCCTCGCCCGCCTCCAGCAGCAGCTCCAGCACCCGGCGGCGCGGGGCCGTCAGCCGCTCTCCGCCGGAGACGCAGCGGCTCTCGGCTTCGTCCAGGGCCCGCACGATCTGTCCGGGGCTCATCCCGGGCTCGGCGTGGGCATGTCCGCAGGCGTTCGACATGCCCCAGAGCTAGGCTCTGCGGCCCCGTCCCGCAACCTGTTGGAGACCCCGTTTGCGACGCCTGCCCGGTTCGGCTAAGACGCCCCCCTTTCCCGACAACCCAGAGCGCTTTCGCCCCATGACCGACACCACCGCCGCCGCCAACGACCAGGCGCAGCTGGACGGCAACGTCCTGTTCTATTCCAAGCCCGAGCCGCTGTCGGCCGAGATGCACGGCGCGCTGGGCGTCAATCCGGTCGACAAGCCCTATGCCTTCGTCGGCAGTTCGCACGTCGTGCCGATGACCGTGACCGAGTTCGCGCCCGCCGCCCTGTCCTATCCGGTCGTCTTCCTGGGCGACAACAAGCTGCCCGTCGCCGTCATGGGCCTGCGCCAGGGTGAGAACCTGTACATCACCCCGTCGGGCGACTTCCGCCCCGAGGCCTATATCCCCGCCTATGTCCGCCGTTATCCGTTCGTGTTCGCCAACGATCAGCAGCAGCAGCGCATGATCCTGTGCATCGACCGCGGCGCCCCCTTCATCACCGAGGGCGGCCAGGCCCCGCTGTTCGTGGACGGCAAGCCCAGCGACTACGTCAATCAGGCGATGGAGTTCTGCAACAATTTCGAGCAGGAACGCGTCCGCACCGAGAGCTTCGTCAAGCTCTTGACCGATCTGGACCTGTTCGACGTCCGCGAGGCCGTGTTCACGCCGCGCGACGAGAACGGCAACGCCGGCGCACCCCAGAAGCTGGCCGACTATTTCGCCGTCTCGGAAGAGAAGCTGAAGGCCCTGCCGGCCGAGAAGCTGGCCGAACTGCGCGACAACGGCGCCCTGGGCCAGATCTACGCCCACCTGATCTCGCTCTTGGGCTGGGACCGCCTGATCGCCCTGGCCTTCGACCGCGCCCGCACCACCGGCGAAGTCGCCGGTAACGCCTGAAGATGAGGGGTTTGGGGCTTGGGGCTTAGCGAGGCGCGCGTCCTAAGCCCTGACCCCTACTCGCTAAGCCCTACCTTCGGACGAACAACCCCCGAGTCAGGCACGAGAAGACCAGCCGGCCGCCCTCGTCCAGCAGGTCGTGCTGGGCGATGACGATGCCCTTTTCGTCGCCCACGGGATCCTTGCCCATAACCGTCATCCGCCCGCGCAGCAGCTCGCCCGCCGGCGGATTGCGCATGAAGCGCAGGCCGTCGACGGCCAGGACCTTGGACTGGGCCCAGCCCGCCGACTTGTCCGACGCCAGCCGGCTCCACAACGCATAGGTCAGGGCGTCGGGGGCCCCATAGGCGCTGTCCCAGCCGGGCGCGAAATGCTCCACGAACAGGCCGATCGCCGTCTCGTCGACGGCGCAGGCCCCCAGCTGCAGGACCTGGCCGACCTCGAGATCCTCGAAATGGACGTGCAGCGGATCGCTCATGGGATCTCCTCGGGCGGACGGATCGCCCTTCGGCTTTACGGCTCCTCGGACACCCGCACCAGCAGCTTGCCATCGTGGTCGCCCGTGAACAGCCGGTTCAGCGAGGTGACCGCGCCCTCCAGGCCGTTGTCGACATGGACCTTCCACTGCACCTTGCCCTCGGCCAGCCAGGGCCCGACCTCGGCCACGAATTCCTTCGCGCGTGGGCTGTAGTCCATCACCAGGAAGCCGCGCACCGTCATCCGGTGGGTGATCAGGCGGCTGAGGTCCGGCGACGGAGGCCTCTTGGTCGCGTTATAGGCCGAGACCATGCCGCACACGGCCATGCGCGCGCCGATGTTCAGCCGGTTCCAGACCGCGATCATGATGTCGCCGCCGACGTTCTCGAAATTCAGGTCGATGCCGTTCGGGGCCAGCCGGTCCAGCGCCGCGCCCACGTCCTCGTTCTTGTAGTCGACGGCCGCGTCGAACCCGAGCTCATTGGTCAGCCAGGCGCATTTCTCAGGGCCCCCGGCGATGCCGATGACGCGCGCGCCCTTCTGCCTGGCGATCTGGCCGGCGATGGAGCCCACCGCCCCGGCGGCGGCCGACACCACCAGCGTCTGGCCCGGCTGGGGCGCCAGCACATCGGTGACCCCGGCCCAGGCCGTCAGGCCGGTCATGCCCAGCACCGACATGTTCGCCGTCAGCGGCAGGCCGGGGAAGCGGTGCACCTTGCTGACGCCGCTGTCGGGCACCACGCCGTAATCGGCCCAGCCCCCCATGGCCGTCGTCACCACGTCGCCGACGGCAAAGCGCGCCGATTTCGACTGCTCGACCACGCCCAGCGTCAGGCCGCGCATCACATCGCCCAGGCCGACGGGCGGCAGGTATCCGACCGCGTCGTTCATCCAGGTCCGGTTGGTCGGGTCCAGCGACAGATAGACGGTCCGCACCAGCACCTGGCCCTCGGCCAGATCCGGCACCGGCGTCGAGACCAGCTCCAGATCGCTGTCCTGCACCAGCCCCTGCGGCCGCTGACGCAGCACCCACTGACGGTTCATCTGGCCCATGTCGTCTCCGGTTGGTTTCTTTTGGATACGCGCATCATGCCCAGCCGCGGGGCGGGGTGAAAGGGGAAATCCGACCCGGCCCGGGGCAGGGGCGGAAAACACGGTGCCAACCGTCTGAACCGTCTGAAATCGGTGGGGCGGGGTGGGGTGGCATCAATCGCAATCTGGCACGCGCCTGCGTCAGAATCGGACGTGGGAACGGGACGGCGATGGAGAACGGCTGCAGGAGCAGGAGCGTCCGGACGACGATCGTCGCCCGAAACGCCAGGGAGACGATCCGCGCGGGATGATCCAGGATGGGTCGTCGCAACGCTCGCCTCAGACAATCGGGCGCGGGTTATGCCCCATCTCCGCCTTGGGGAAGCGCAGTGTCAGCTCCCTCTCCCCCAAGCGCTGCGGATTGCCTATACCGCCGCCATGTTCGAGGATTCCACCGACCCCCTGATCGTCGGCTACCGCCGTTTCCGCGCCGACCACTGGCCCGAGGCCAAGGCCGAATACGAGGCCCTGGCCGCCCAGGGCCAGACGCCGCACACCTTGATCGTGGCCTGTTCCGACAGCCGCGCCGACCCGGCTCTGATCTTCGACGCCGCGCCGGGCCAACTGTTCGTGGTCCGGAACGTCGCCAATCTGGTGCCCCCCTATGCGCCGGACGGCCAGCTGCACGGCGTCTCTGCGGCGCTGGAGTTCGGGGTCAAGGTGCTGCAGGTCTCGCGCATCGTCGTCATGGGTCACGCCCATTGCGGCGGCGTCGCCGCCATGCGCGACGGGGCACCGGAGATCGTCCGGGATTTCGTCGAGCCCTGGATCGCGCAAGGAACGCCCGTTGTCCGCCGCGTCGCCGAGACCGTGACGGCCGATCAGGTCGAGGCTGCCACCGAGGAGGCCGTGGTGCGGCTGTCGCTCGACAATCTGCGGACCTTCCCCTGGATCGCCGAGCGAGAGGCCGACGGTCGGCTGGAACTGACCGGCCTGCATTTCGGCATCGCCGAAGGGATGCTGCGTCGCCTGACCGGGGCGGCTCGGTTCGAATCTCTGGGCTGATTGCGAAAAGTAGTGGATCGCACTACTCTCGGAGCATGACCCGTTCGGTGACAGTCACGGAAGCCAATCGCGCCTTCTCACGCATCGTGAAGGAAGTCGCGAACGGACAGAGCTATCTCGTGACGTCTCACGGTCGGGCTGTCGTGCGCATCACGCCGGCGAACCCGCTCTATCCCGTGGTCGATCGGGAGGAGAAACGCAGGAAGTTGGTGGACGAGCTCCTTGCCTTGCCGGAGCGCGCGCCCGGGCGGATCATCCGAGACGATGGCTACGATTAAGATCGCCGTCGACACGAACATCTTTGGCTATGCGGCCGGCATCGGAGCCGACCCGGTCAAGCGGCCGATCGCGGGCGCCTTGCTGAACGCCATCCCGTCCGACGACATGATCGTGCCGACGCAGGTGATCGGCGAGTTCTACAACATACTCGTGCGGAAGGGCGGCTACCCGCCCATGCTCGCGCGCAAGGTCATCATCGACTGGACGGAAACCATCACCGTGGCGGCCTATACGCCGGATACGATGCGAGAGGCGCTGGAGGTGGCGTCGTCGCGAAGCCTTCAGATTTGGGACGCTCTGATCCTGGCCGTTGCGCGAGCGAATGCGTGCGAGATCCTTTTGTCAGAAGACATGCAGCACGGCTTCGAATACTTCGGCCTGCATATCGTGAACCCGTTCAAGACGCCGACGGACCCTCGTGTCGCGCGGCTTTTGGAAAGCCCCTGACGTGCCCCACAGTCACCACGCCAACCCGATCCCCAACATCCTGACCGGCCTGCGCCTGGTCGCCGGGGTTGTGATGTTCCTGATCCTGGCCGGGGCGACGGGCGGGGTGCCCATCCTGTCGTCCTATCTGAGCCCGGAAGACCAGTTCGGCCTGTACCGGGCGGCCTTCTACATCTTCGTGGTGGCGGCCTCGACCGACTGGGTCGACGGCTATCTGGCGCGGCGCTGGAACGCCACGACCCGCTGGGGCGCGATCCTGGACCCCATCGCCGACAAGATCCTGGTCACCGGCGCCATCCTGGGCGTGCTGACGAGCGGATCGGTGCCCCAGATCGCCATTCCCTGCGGCCTGATCCTGTTCCGCGAGTTCGCCGTCTCGGCCCTGCGCGAGACCATCGCCGGGCGGGTGACGCTGGAGGTCACGACCCTGGCCAAGTGGAAGACCACGGTCCAGCTGGTGGCCCTGGGGGCCCAGTTGTTTGCCAGGAACTGGGACGGCTTCGGGCTGGAGTTCGACTATCTGCCGTGGTTCCAGCTGTTCGCCGACACCCTGATCTGGTTCGCCGCCATCGCCACGGTCTGGACCGGCTGGCAGTATTTCGACACCGCCCGCAAATCGCTGGCCGAGCCCGACGCCCGACCATGAGCGACGACCGCAGGGTCCAGGCCGCGCGCCGGATCGCCGCCCACATCGCCGGCCACCTTCAGGCCGACCTGTCGCTCCAGCTCTGGACCGGCGAGGTCCTGCCGCTGGGTCCCAACGCCCGCGACGACATCCGCATCGTCCTGGCCGATCCGGCGGCCGTGCGGCGGCTGGTGCTGAAGCCCGGGCTGATGACCCTGTTCGAGCTCTATGCCACCGGCGACGTCCGAATCGAGGGCGGCAGTCCGCTGGAAGCCGCCGACCGCTGGGACCACGGTCGCGCCGTCCACCTGCCCCGGCGCGTCGACAAGGGCCTGATCGCGCGCGAGCTGATCCCCTTCCTGTTGGGCGGCAAGACCCGCGGCGTGGGCGACGCCGCCTTCGACGACACTGGCCAGGTGGGACAGCGCCAGGACAAGGCGGCCCGGCGCGACAAGGACTTCATCTCGTTCCACTACGACGTCGGAAACGAATTCTACGGCCTCTTCCTGGATCCGGAGATGGTCTATTCCAGCGCCTACTACGCCGACGACACGACCCCGCTGGAGGAGGCCCAGACGAGGAAGCTGGACCTGATCTGCAGGAAGCTGCGCCTCAGGCCCGGCCAGCGGCTGCTCGACGTCGGCTGCGGCTGGGGCGGCCTGTCCTGCTGGGCGGCCCAACACTATGGCGTCACCGTCCACGGCGTGACGCTGTCGGAGGAGCAGCTGGCCTTCGCCCGCGCCAAGGTCGAGCGGCTGGGCCTGTCGGACAGGATCACGCTGGAGCTGCGCGACTATCGCGACCTCGACCTGTCGGACCATTTCGACGCCATCAGCCAGGTCGAGATGTTCGAGCACGTCGGCTTCGCCAACCACGACCGGCACTTCCTGGAGATGAAGCGCCTGCTGAAGCCCGGCGGCCTCTATTTCCATCAGGCCTCGGTGCGTCGCGGCGGCCGCGATCCCTCCAACATCGCGCCCCAGACCAACGCCACCCGGACCATCGGCCGCTTCATCTTCCCGGGCGGAGAACTGGACACGATCGGCATGACGGTGACCAATCTGGGCCGGCTCGGCTTCGAGGTTCTGGACGTCGAGGACCTGCGCGAGCATTTCCAGCGCACGACGGCCGAATGGTCGCGCCGCCTGATGGCCCGCCGCGACGAGGCCGTGGCCCTGGTCGGCGAGGAGCGGACGCGGCTGTGGCTGATCTTCTTCGCCATGTGCGCCAAGGGGTTCGAGCGCGGCTCCATCCTGGTCTATCAGACGGTCGCCCAGCGCCGCCGTGCCGGCCCCAGCGGCCTGCCGCTCGATCGCCGCAGCCTGTACAGCTGATCCGAAGCAAGCGGTTCATCACAGCGGGCACGGCGGGGTCACGGAGGACACGGCGAGACCGAACCTTGGGTCCCCGCCGTCGATCCGTCTCGTCTCCGGCGATGTCTTGTCAAAGAGCGGCGGCGACGCCGCCCTTACTGTTGCGCGATGTCGGGAATATCCGGTCGGCGACCTCGGAAGCCCCCCGGTCCCGCCGTGTCCTTCGTGCTTTCGCTGTGCTCGCTGTGATGAAACCCTCCGAGCGGCCCCGCCACCGAAACGACAGCGCTAGTCAGACCGGCTCGCCGCGGAGCAGCCGGGGCAGGTCGCCCGTCGCCCCGCCGGCCTCGCCCATGAAGGCTTTCCGCAGCGGCGCGATCCGGTTGACCGCCGCCATCCCCAGGTCGCGCGCCAGCCGCACCGGCGCGATGTCGTTGGAAAACAGCCGCACGAAGCCGTCGAATCCGGCCGCCAGGGCCACGGTGTCGAACCGGCGCCAGCGGGCATAGCGATCCAGGACCGTCTCGGACCCGATGTCCTCGCCCAGACGCGCCGCCTCGATCAGCACCTCGGCCAGGGCGGCGGTGTCTTTCAGCCCCATGTTCAGACCTTGTCCCGCCACCGGATGCACCCCGTGGGCCGCGTCGCCGATCAAGGCGGCGCGCGGCGCGGTCAAGCGCGTCGCCAATTCCAGCGACAGGGGATAGACGAAGCGCGGCCCCTCCGGCCGGACCTCGCCCACGAACTCCCCAAACCGCCGCATCAGGTGCGAGCGGAAGGCGGCGTCGGAACAGTCGCGCAAAGCCTCGGCCGCCCGCTTCGTCTCGGTCCAGACCAGGCTGGCACGCTGATCGGTCAGGGGCAGGATGGCGAAGGGGCCGTGCGGCAGGAAATATTCGTGGGCCACATTGCCGTGGTCGTGGTCCAGCCGCACCGTCGCCACCACGCCCGACTGACCATATCCCCAGCCCAGGGTGTCGATGCCCGCGGCCTTGCGGACGACGGAGTTCCGCCCTTCGGCCCCGACGACCAGGGGCGCGCTCAGGACGCGACCGTCCTTCAGCGTCACGACGGCCGCCGCCCCCGACGTCTCGACCGTATCGACGGCGGCGGGGGCCAGAAGCTCGATGCTTGTCGCCGCGATCACCTCGGCCAGGGCCGCACGGATACGGCGGTTCTCGACCATGTATCCCAGGGGCTCGCCCCCCGTGGCGTCGCCGACCTCTTCGGCGTCGAAGCGCAGATAGGCGGGCGAGGGGGACTTCGACGCCGCCCCCGGACGACGCCCGTCGGTGACCAGGATCCGGTCCATCCGGCAGGCCTGGGGCCGCAGCCGCTCGCCCAGGCCGAGGGCATCCAGCATCCGGAACGTCGACCAGGCGATGGCCGTCGAGCGCCCGTCGAAGGTCTCGGCCAGTTGAACCGAGAACGGCTGCGGATCGATCAGGGCGACACGCAGCCCCCCGCTCGCCGCCGCCAACGCGAAGGTCGCGCCCGCGAGGCCGGCGCCGGCGACGATGACGTCATGGGTGTGGGGAGGGGTCATGCTGTCCATAGGCAGTAGGCAGTAGGCAGTAGACAATAGCAGATCGAGCGCGCGGCCTGATCCGCGACCCATAGCCCCGCCCTACTGCCTACTGCCTCTCTTCCTAAACAGCCCCTTAACCCTGTCCGGACGACACTGGCGGTCCGTCCGTCCGGAGCCGTCCATGTCCGCCGCCCTCGCCATCGGTCAGCGCGCCTATCAGAGCGCCCTCATCCTGTGGGAGGCGCCGTTCGTCGTACGGTTCAGGGGTGTATTGCAGGCCCTGCTGGCGACCCTTCTGGTGGTGGCCCTGGTGTCGTGGAACCCGGCCGACCCCAGCCTGAACGCCGCGTCTTCGGCCGAGCCGACCAACTGGCTGGGATCGAACGGCGCCCTGTTCGCCGACCTGTTCATGCAGTCGATCGGCCTCGCCGCCTGGCCCGCCGCCGCCCTGACCGTCGCCTTCGGTCTGGCCGCCGCCATCGGCGACGCGATCCAGCAGCGGCTGAAGCCCACGCCGCTCAAGGCTCTGGCCGCGACCGGTGGCGTGCTGGCCCTGTCCGGCGCCCTGTCGGCGCTCGCCGAGCCGGGGGCCTGGCCGCTCGCGTCGGGCCTGGGCGGCCTGTGGGGCGACGCGGTCATCGGCCTCGTTCGCTCGACCTTCGCCGCGCTCGACCTGCCGGCCGCCTCCATCCTCGGCGGCCTGATGTTCGCCGGCATGGGCCTGTGGCTCTGCGGCTTCGCGGCCGGGGTGCGGACGTCCGATTTCGCCGACGGCGCGGCTTGGGCCTCGGGCCTGCGCCGTTCCGCCGCGCCGTCCGCGCCCTCGGCCGTTCGCCCTCGCCGTCCGGCCCCGGTGCCCGAGGTCCCCTCGCCCCGCGCCGCTCGCCGCCCTGCGCCGAAGCTTGAGCTCCCCGACTACGATGACGAGGCCGAGGCCCCCCTGCCTTGGGACGACACCCCGCCGGAGCCCGGCCCGCCGTCGGCCCGCGCCGCGCCCGAACCCCGCGTCGCCGCCCCCAAGCCCGCCAAACCGTCGAAGAAGGCCGTCGACGACGGTCAGGTCGCCTTCGATTTCGTCCGACCCGAGGGCGATTTCGACCTGCCGCCGCTCGCCATGCTGGCCAAGCCTCAGGCCCGCGTCGGCACCATCGACGAAACGGCGCTGAAGCAGAACGCCAAGATGCTGGAAGGCGTGCTCGCCGAGTTCGGGGTCAAGGGCGTCATCGACCAGATCCGCCCTGGCCCCGTCGTCACACTCTACGAACTGGTGCCGGCTCCGGGCGTCAAGCATGGCCGTGTCGTGGCCCTGTCCGACGACATCGCCCGTTCCATGTCGGCCCGCGCCTGCCGCATCTCGGTGGTCCCCAACCGCAACGCCATCGGCATCGAACTGCCCAATCTGAAGCGCGAGACCGTCTATCTGCGCGACCTGCTGGCGAGCACGGAATACGGCAAGCCCGCCCACCTCCTGCCGCTCGCTCTGGGCGAGACCATCGGCGGCGAGCCCTATGTCGCCGACCTGGCGCGCATGCCGCACCTGCTGATCGCGGGCACCACCGGCTCGGGCAAGTCGGTGGGGGTCAACGCCATGATCCTGTCGATCCTGTACCGGCTGTCGCCGGCCGAGTGCCGCTTCATCATGATCGACCCGAAGATGCTGGAGCTGTCGGTCTATGACGGCATCCCGCACCTGCTGGCCCCCGTCGTCACCGATCCGAAGAAGGCCGTCGTCGCGCTCAAGTGGACCGTGCGCGAGATGGAGGACCGCTACCGCCGCATGTCCAAGCTGGGGGTCAGGAACGTCGCCAGCTACAACGAGCGCGCCAAGGAGGCCCAGGCCAAGGGCGAGCATTTCGAGCGCACGGTCCAGACCGGCTTCGACGACCAGGGTCGCCCCGTCTTCGAGAGCGAGAAGATCCGCCCCGAGCCCATGCCCTATCTGGTGGTGGTCATGGACGAGATGGCCGACCTGATGCTGGTCGCCGGCAAGGACGTCGAGGGCGCGGTCCAGCGTCTGGCCCAGATGGCTCGCGCCGCCGGCATCCACCTGATTATGGCGACGCAACGCCCCTCGGTCGACGTCATCACCGGCACGATCAAGGCCAACTTCCCGACCCGGATCAGCTTCCAGGTCACCTCCAAGATCGACAGCCGCACCATCCTGGGCGAGCAGGGCGGCGAGCAGCTGCTGGGCCAGGGCGACATGCTCTACATGGCCGGCGGCGGCCGCATCACCCGCCTGCACGGCCCGTTCGTGACGGACCAGGAGGTCGAGGAGGTCTGCAAACACCTGCGGGCCCAGGCCGAGCCCGACTACCTCGACCTGATCACCGACGACCCGGACGGCGACGGCGACGGAGCCTTCGACGAAGGCGGCAACGGTGGTTCCGGCGACGACTTGTACGACCGCGCCGTGGCCGTGGTCACCCGCGACCGCAAGGCGTCCACCAGCTACGTCCAGCGGCGGCTGCAGATCGGCTACAACCGCGCCGCCTCCCTGATCGAGCGGATGGAACAGGAAGGCGTCGTCAGTCCCGCCAACCACGCCGGCAAGCGCGATATCCTGGCCGGCCCGCCTCCGATGGCCTGAGCCGTCAGGCCCGCTCGACGCACATCGCGACACCCATGCCGCCGCCGATGCACAGGGTGGCCAGGCCCTTGGACAGGCCCTCGCGCTTCAGCTCGTGCAGCAGTGTGGTCAGGATGCGGGCCCCGGAGGCTCCGATCGGGTGACCGATGGCGATGGCCCCGCCGTTGACGTTTACCCTGGCCGGGTCGAGGCCCAGTTCCTTGAGCACGCACAGGCTCTGGGCCGCGAAGGCCTCGTTGGATTCGACCCGGTCCAGGTCGGCGACGCTCCATCCGGCCTTTTCCAGCGCCTTTCTGGACGCCGGGATCGGGCCCGTGCCCATGACCGCCGGATCCACCCCGGCCGTGGCCCAGGACGCAATGCGGGCCAAGGGCTCCAGGCCCCGCGCCGCGGCATCCTCGGCCGTCATCAGCACCAGGGCGGCGGCGCCGTCGTTCAGGCCCGAGGCGTTGGCCGCCGTCACCGTGCCGTCCTTGGTGAAGGCGGGACGCAGCTTCTCCATGGAGTCCAGCGTCGCGCCGTGGCGGATGTATTCGTCCTTGTCGACGGTGACGTCGCCCTTCCGGCCCGCGATCACGGCCGGCGCGATCTCGGCGTCGAACTTGCCAGCCGTCTGGGCGGCCTCGGCCTTGTGCTGGCTGGCCAGGGCGAAGGCGTCCTGATCCGCGCGGCTGATCTGCCACTTTTCAGCGATGTTCTCGGCCGTCTGGCCCATATGATAGCCGTTGAAGGCGTCCCACAGGCCGTCCTTGATCATGGTGTCGGTGAACGACAGGTCGCCCATCTTCTGGCCGGAGCGCAGATGCTGGGCGTGTGGGGCCTGGCTCATGCTTTCCTGACCGCCCGCCACGATGACCCGGGCGTCGCCCATCGCGATCTGCTGATAGCCCAGCGCCACCGCCCGCAGGCCCGAACCGCAGATCTGGTTCAGGCTCCAGGCCGGCGTCTCCCTCGGAATCCCCGCGCCCATCGCCGCCTGGCGGGCGGGGCCCTGGCCGGCGGCGGCCTGCAGGACGTGGCCCAGAATGACTTCGTCCACGTCGCCCGGATCGACGCCCGCCCGTTCCAGCGCCGCCCGAATGGCGATCTCGCCCAGCTTCGACGCGGGCAGGGACGACAGGGCCCCGAGGAAGGAGCCGACGGGCGTGCGGGCGGCGGAGACGATGACGACGTCGGTCATGGAGAGGGAGTCCTTGATCGGACCTTGCCGGGCGGGTCGCCCGTTAGGCCGGGGGAAAGTTTGCGTGGCGTTTCTGCCGCATCGGCGCGGTTTCGTCACGCCCCCGGCCATCGTTCAGGTGAAAGTCATCCTGATGGGGCCATATGCGGGGAACGACAGGCAGAACTGCCGAGTTGGTGCGATCATGCTGGACTTCTTCAAGCGTCACGCCCGTCGCCTCTGCACCCCGGATCAGATCGATCTGGAGGAGCACTATGAGTCCCGCTCCGAGCACACCGCCGACCTGGTGGTCCATACAGTCGGCCTGACCCTGGCGGCCGTGGGCGGCATCGTACTCGCGGTCCTGTCGGCGATCTACGGCGGTGGCGGCGTGGTGTTCGCCACGGCCATCTACGCCCTGTGCTTGGTGGCCATGCTGACGGCCTCGACCGTCTACAACCTGACCCGGCCCTGCGCCGCCCGCCCCGTGCTGCGCCGTCTGGACGAGGCGGCCATCTTCCTGATGATCGCGGGCAGCTACACCCCCTTCACGACCCAGAGGTTCGAGGGCTGGTGGGCCATCGGCTTCACCCTGGTGGTCTGGACCATCGCCATCGCCGGCGTCGCCGCCAAGATGGTCGCGCCGCGCATCTCCGACGCCTTCTGGAGCGGGGTCTATGTGGTGTTCGGCTGGATCGCGGTCATTGCGCTCAAGCCCATGATCGACACCGTCCATCCCATCGCGCTGGGCCTGCTGGTGCTCGGCGGCCTGATCTACACGGCGGGCGTCTTCTTTTTCATCGCGCCCAAGCTCAAATACCGTCGCGCCATCTGGCACGGCTTCGTGGTGGCCGGGGCGGGGGTGCATTGGGCGGCCGTTCTGGTCGGGGTGGTGCTGGCTCCCAGTCTGGCGTGATGAACCCGGCCTGACAAGAAACCGTCATGGGCACTGGCGCGGCGTGCCGCGCTGCGGGATAACCGGTCCACGACAACGAGGATGTGCCCGTGGCCGACAGTGCTCAACCCAACGGCAAGGCGAAGGACGGCGACCCCGTCGTCATCAAGAAATACGCCAACCGCCGCCTCTACAACACCGCCAGCTCCGCCTATGTCACGCTCGACGACCTGGCGCGGATGGTGCGCGAGGGGACCGACTTCGTGGTCTTCGACGCCAAGACCAACGAGGATCTGACCCGCCAGATCCTGACCCAGATCATCTTCGAGGAAGAGAGCCGGGGCCAGGCCCTGCTGCCCGTCCAGTTCCTGCGCCAGCTGATCGGCTTCTACGGCGGGCAGATGGAGGGCGTCCTGCCCAGCTATCTGCAGATGTCGCTGGAGAACTTCACCCGCCAGCAGGAGGGTTTCCGCGAGCAGATGACCAAGGCCATGGGCTCCACCCCCGGCGCCATGCTGGGCGGCGGCATGCTGGAGGCGGCGGCAAAGCAGAACATGGCGATGTTCGAACAGGCGCTGAAGATGTTCCCCTTCCCCGCCTACGCTCGCCCGACCGAGGCTCCCGCTTCGTCGGTCGCGCCCACGGCCGCCCCGGCTCCGGCCGATCCTGCCCTCGACGAGATGCGTCGCCAGATGGACGAGATGAAGGCCCAGATCGACCGGCTGGCCGGCGCGCGCGGCGGCTGAGGCGTGACCCGCGAGGTCGGCCCCGTCCCGCCCGTCGGCCCGCGCGACCGCCGCGAGGCGCAACGACGCGAGACCGAGCGCCGCGCCGGGTCCACCAGCCGCGCCCTGGTGCCCCTGACGGACGCGGCGCAGGCTGAACCGGCAAAGCCTGCCGACGACACGGCCCCGCTTGATCCCGGCGCCGCCTTCGCCGCCCAGCTGATGGGCCAGACCGGCCAGCGCCGGGGGCTGAAGGGTGGTCCGCCCGTGCTGGACGCCGCCCGCTCAAGCTATCTCGGCAACGAATACTCCGGCGAAAAGGACCGCCGCCCGCCCGCCGGCGTGGTCAAGAAGACCGAGGTCTGAAGCCCGGCGGTCTGAACCGCGGCCGATCTGGCCCGGGGCTTGCAGGGACGCGGGCTCTGATCCCCGCTCCGGACGCGTCCCATGCTCTCCGCCCCCCTCTTGTCGGTCGCCGCCCGCGCCTTCGACATCACCGTCGTCAGCCTGATCTTCTCGGTCCTGCTCTAAGCGGAGCCGCGATCCGGGCTCGGGGTGCTGGCCTAGAAGTCGACGGCCAGGCCCTTCTTCTCCCAGTCTCCGTATCGGGTCGGCTCGGGCCCCTTCGGGCCGCCGTCCTCGGGCGGCAGGTCCTGCGTCGTCGCTGCCGCGCGGCGGGCCTCGGCCTCGGCAAGGGCGCGCTTTGCGGAGTCGGTCAGGACACGCGGCGCGGGCTTGGGGGTGGGGTCGTCGGTCATGGGGCCTGCCTCTTGAGCGTCCGGGGAGGCTCAACCACATAAGCGTCGCCATGAACCATCTGAAGACCTTCACCCTCATCGCCGTCCTGACCGCGCTGTTCGGCGGCATCGGTCTTGTGATCGGCGGGACCAACGGCATGCTGATAGCGCTCGTCCTCGCGGGCGGCATGAACCTGTTCAGCTACTGGAACGCCGACAAGATCGTGCTGCGCATGTACCGGGCCCAGATGGTGGACGAGACCCACCCCGACGCCCGCATCCGCGCCTATGTGACCGACACGCTCGACATGGCCCGGCGCGCCGGCCTGCCCCGTCCCAAGGTCGCCATCATCCCCAATGACCAGCCCAACGCCTTCGCCACCGGACGCAACCCCGACAACGCCGCCGTCTGCGCCACCACCGGCCTGCTCGACATGCTGACGCGGGACGAGATCCGCGGCGTCATGGCCCACGAACTGGCCCATGTGAAGAACCGCGACACCTTGACCATGACGGTCACGGCGACGCTGGCCGGCGCCATCTCGGCGCTGGCCAACTTCGCCCTGTTCTTCGGGGGCGGCGACCGCGAGCGTCCGGGCGGCGTCATCGGCGCGCTCGCCCTGATGCTGCTGGCCCCGATGGCGGCGGGCCTGGTGCAGATGGCCATCAGCCGCGCCCGCGAGTACGAGGCCGATCGGGTCGGCGCCGAGATCGCCCAGGACCCCCAGGCCCTGGCCAGCGCGTTGCAGAAGATCGAGGCCTATTCCAAGCGGATCGTGAACCTGACGGCCGAGCGCAATCCGGCGTCGGGCCAGCTGTTCATCATCAACCCGCTGTCGGGCCGGGGGGCCGACAACCTGTTCTCGACCCACCCCAACACCGGCAACCGCGTCCGCGCCCTGATGGAACTCGGCACCAGGATGGGCATGACGCCCCGTGCGGCCGCGACCTTCGTCGCGACTTCGGCACCGGGGACCTCGGTCCCGCTGACTGGCGAGGTGCGTCCGCGTGGCCCTTGGGGCTGACGACGTGATCCCTCTCCCAGTGGGAGAGGGTTGCGTTCAACGCGCCTTCGCCCTTTAAGCGCGCCGAACTCCGCTCCCCGAAGGACCCGCGCCCATGACCCAGCCGCCCGTCAAGAAGGTGGTCCTCGCCTATTCCGGCGGTCTGGACACCTCGATCATCCTCAAGTGGCTCCAGACCGAGTACGGCGCCGAGGTCGTGACCTTCACCGCCGACCTGGGCCAGGGCGAGGAACTGGCGCCGGCCCGCGAGAAGGCGCTCAAGCTCGGCATCAAGCCCGAGAACATCTTCATCGACGACCTGCGCGAGGAGTTCGTGCGGGACTTCGTCTTCCCGATGTTCCGCGCCAATGCGCTCTACGAGGGCCAGTATCTGCTGGGCACCTCCATCGCCCGGCCCCTGATCGCCAAGCGCCAGATCGAGATCGCGCGCATGGTCGGCGCCGACGCCGTCTGTCACGGCGCGACCGGCAAGGGCAACGACCAGGTCCGCTTCGAGCTGGGCTACTATGCGCTGGAGCCCGACATCCGCGTCATCGCCCCCTGGCGGGAATGGGAGTTCCGCTCCCGCGAGGCTCTGCTGGACTTCGCCGAGAAGAACCAGATCCCGATCGCCAAGGACAAGCGCGGCGAGGCCCCCTTCAGCGTCGACGCGAACCTGTTGCACTCCTCGTCTGAAGGAAAGGTGCTTGAAGATCCGGCGGTGGAGGCCCCTGAGTTCGTCCACCAACGCACCATCAGCCCGGAGGACGCGCCCGATACCCCGCACGTCTTCACGATGACGTTCGAGAAGGGCGACGCGGTCGCCATCGACGGTGAGGCCCTGTCGCCCGCCGCCCTCCTGACCAGGCTCAACCAGCTCGGCCATGACAACGGGGTGGGGCGCCTCGACCTGGTCGAGAACCGCTACGTCGGCATGAAGTCGCGCGGGGTCTATGAGACGCCGGGCGGCACCATCCTCTTGGCCGCGCACCGTGGCATCGAGTCCATCACGCTCGATCGCGGGGCCATGCACCTGAAGGACGAGCTCGCCGTCCGCTACGCCCAGATGATCTACAACGGCTTCTGGTTCGCCCCCGAGCGCGAGATGCTCCAGGCCGCCATCGACCACTCCCAGCAGAAGGTCTCGGGCACGGTCCGCATCAAGCTCTACAAGGGCAATGTCACCGTCATCGGCCGCGAGAGCCCCAACAGCCTGTACGACCAGGATCTGGTCACCTTCGAGGAGGGCGTCCAGGCCTATGACCACAACGACGCGGCCGGCTTCATCAAGCTGAACGCCCTGCGCCTGCGGGTTCTGGCCAAGCGGGACCGTCGGGGGTGATCCGCGCTTGAGGTAACGGCCCGGGCCGTGCCACGGTCGGGGCCTGTTCCGTGGAGTCCGTCATGCGTTCGATCCTCTTCGCCGCTGCCCTGATGGCGGCCACCCCGGCTCTGGCGCAGGAGGCCGCGCCGCCCCCGCCGCCCGCGTCTGATACCGCCGCCGCCGAGGCCGCCATCGAGGCGCGCGCCGAGGCCTTCGAGGGCCGTATCCGCCAGATGGGCGAAGAGATGGGCGTCGCCATCGCGGACGCGGGGCCTGATCTCGCCAAACGAGACGTCGATCTCGACGCTATCGAGGCTCGCTATCAGCCGGAGATCGACGCCTTCGTCTCGGATCTTGAAGCCTTCGTCGGGCCTCAGTTCGCCGCCCTCCCGGCCGATCAACAGGCTGGCGCGCGCACAGGCTTCGAGGCCGGCATGGCCCAGATCCGGGGTCTTCCGGCCATGATGCGCGCCGAGGCCGAACAGGCGGCGGACGCTCCGCCCGCGCCGACCGCGCCGCCTCCAGCCGATTAGGGCGGGGTGCCTTACCGCGATTTCACTTGAGCGGAACGGCGTTGGGGCGGACCTTGTCGCTCGAACAACTCGGAGCCGCCGTCATGATCCGCGTCCTCAGCCTCGCCGCCGCCCTAGCCGTCCTGCCCCTGTCGTCCGCCCTCGCGAGCGATCCCGAGACGGCGTCCGAACGCGCCATTGAAGCCGCCGCCGAAGCCTTCGAGGCGCGGATGGAGACCTTCGGCGACCGCGCCGAGCTCATCGCCGAGGACGAAAGCCTGTCTGAGGACGAACGCGACGCCCGCATCGCCGCCCTGTGGGCCGAATACGCCCCTGAAGTCGGTCGCTTCACCGCCGAGATCAGCCGCCACGCCGGCGCGATCGCCCAGCAGGCTCTGGCCGAGATAGACGTGGAAGCCCTGGTCGCTGACGCCTTGAACGACCCCGAGGTCCAGTCCGCCATCCAGGGCGGAGTGGGCATGGCGACGAACGGCGCCTGGGCCTCACAGGACCCCGAGCACATGCAGACCTACGGCCTTGTCGCCCAATACGCGCTCGATCAGGCCGCCGAGGCCGTCACCGAGGCCGAAGCCGTAGCGCCCGAAGCTCCTCAGTAAATCCTCCCCCATTGGGGGAGGTGGCTGCGTAGCGAAGCGGAGCAGACGGAGGGGGCTTGCCGCAGACGCCGCCATTTGCGGCTCTCCCCCTCCACCGCTTCGTGGTCCCCCTCCCCCTACGGGTGAGGATCAGCGCGGCGCCATGCGGATCGCGCCGTCCAGGCGGATGCACTCGCCGTTGATGTAGACGTTCCTCGCCAGTTCCAGCACCAGCGACGCATAGTCCGCCGGCGTGCCCAGACGGCTGGGGAAGGGGATCTGGGCCGCCAGAGCGTCCTGGATCTTCTGGTCCATGCCCGCCATCATCGGCGTCCACATGATGCCCGGCAGGATGGTGTTCACCCGGATGCCTTCCTGGGCCAGGTCGCGCGCGATCGGCAGGGTCATGGCGTAAACCCCGCCCTTGGACGCCGAATAGGCCGCCTGTCCGACCTGGCCGTCCTGGGCCGCCACCGATGCCGTGTTGACGATCAGGCCGCGTTCCCCGTCGTCCATCTTGTCCAGGGTCACCATGCCGGCCGCGGACTGGCTCAGCACCCGGAAGGTGCCGAACAGATTGACCCGCACGGTGCGTTCGAACTGGGCCATGTCGTGGGCCTTGATCTCGCCGGTGTCCTTCTTGCGGCTCACGGTCTTCATGCCGGTGGCGATGCCGGCGCAGTTGACCGTCAGCCGCTCCTGGCCGTGGGCCGCCCGGGCCTTGTCGAAGCCCGCCGCCACCGAGGCGTCGTCGGTCACGTCGACGGCGCAGAAGACGCCGCCGATCTCTTTGGCGATCGCCTCGCCCTTGTCGGCGTTCATGTCGAACAGGGCGACCTTGATGCCCTGCGCCGCCAGGGCCCGCGCCGTGCCTTCGCCCAGGCCCGAGGCCCCGCCGGTCACCACCGCAGAAATGCCGCTGTCGAGTTTCATGGCGTTCGTCCCTATGTTTGTCTCTGAACCTGTCGAAGTCGGGGGGATTTAGCCGCCATGACCGCAAACGCAAAGCCGACGACGCCCGAACAGGCGATCGACCCCGACCGCGCCCTGCTGCCCGCCGTCCAGCGCGTCAACGAGACCCGCGTCCGCGAGGGCTTCTGGCCCAAGATGGGCCGTGTCGCCGCCCGCATCCCCTTCGCCGGCCAGGTCGTCAGCGTCTACTACGCCGCCCGCGACCCCCAGACGCCGCTGGCCGCCAAGGGCATCATGATGGGGGCGCTGGCCTATTTCGTCCTGCCGGTCGACGCCATCCCCGACGTCCTGACCGGCATCGGCTTCACCGACGACGCAGCGGTCATCACCGCCGTGCTCGCCACCCTGGGCGCCAACATCAAGCGCCGCCACCGCGAAGCCGCCGAGCGCGCTCTGGACCGGCTGCGCTAACTTTCTACCGTCACCACCACCTTGCCCATCACCGTCCGGTCCGACAGGGCCTGGATCGCCTCGTGGGCGCGCTCCAGCGGGAAGGTGCGGCTGACGCGCGGCTTGATCTTCTTGTCGGCCCACATCTGCATCAGATCGGCCATATTGGCCTTGTGCCCCGCCGGATCGCGCGCCACCGCCGCGCCCCAGAACACCCCCACCACCGACACCGACTTCAGCAGCGTCAGGTTCAGCGGGAAGGACGGGATTCCTGCCGGAAAGCCGATCACCAGATACCGTCCGCACCAGTCCATGGCCCTCAGGGCGGGCTCGGCGTAGTCGCCGCCCACGCCGTCGAACACCACGTCGGGCCCGTCGCGGCCCGAGGCCAGCTTCAGCTCGCCCGACAATTCCTTCTGCGCCGCCTTGTCCATCGCGCCCGACGGATAGATCAGGCCGTTGTCGGCCCCCAGCTCCAGCGCGAACTGCACCTTGTCGTTGGTCGAGGCCGCCGCGATGACGTGCGCGCCCATGGCCTTGCCCAGTTCGACCGCCGCCGCCCCCACGCCGCCCGCCGCGCCCAGCACCAGCAGCGCCTCGCCCGCCTGCAGGTTCGCCCGGTCCTTCAGCGCGTAGTAGGCGGTGCCATAGGTCAGGACCAGCGCAGCCGCCTCCTCGAACGGCATGCCGTCAGGCATCTTGATGACGCTGTCGGCGCGCACCGCGATCCGCTCGACCAGCCCGCCCCATCCCGGCACGGCGATGACCCGGTCGCCCTTGAACAGGCCCTTCACGCCCTCGCCCACCGCCTCGATCACCCCCGCGACCTCGCCGCCGGGAGCGAAGGGACGCTCCGGCCGGAACTGGTATCTGTCCTCGATGATCAATGTGTCGGGGAAGTTGATGCCGACCGCCTTGACCTCGATCACCACCTCGCCCGGCTTGGGTGTCGGGTCCAGCATGTCCTCCACCACCAGGGACGAGGGACCACCGACGGTCTTGGACAGGACAGCGCGCATACTTTGTTTCTTCTCGCTTCGCTCGGCGGGCCTAACGCGCGTTCGCGCTACTTGAGGCCCGCTTGGCAGGTTGAACCACGATCGCGACTGACCGCCCCCGTGGCGCCCGCGTCGGCGTGACGCTAATCAGGCCTCGGCCCGCCGTCAAAGAGGCCGAACGCGCTTTCAGGAGAGACGTCCATGCCCGCCCCCGCCCTCATCCTGCACGGCGGCGCCGGCGCGCGCCGCGGCCGCGACTATTCCGCCGAGATCGTCCACATGCGCCAGGTGGTCGAGACGATGGCCCCTCGCCTGAACGACGGCCTGTCCGCCCTGGACGCCGTGGTCGAGACCGTCGCCCTGCTCGAGGCGTCCGGCCTCTATGTCGCCGGGCGGGGTTCCTCGCCCAATCTCGCGGGCGAATATGAGCTGGACGCCGGCCTGATGGACGGCCCGACCCGCCGCGCCGGCGCCGTCGCCGCCCTGCAAGGGTTCGCCAGCCCCATCCGCGCCGCCCGCGCCGTGATGGACCACACCCCTCACGTCCTTCTGGCGGGGTCCGGCGCCGCCCACTTCGCCACCGAACATGGCCTCGAGCCCATCGACGACCCCGACGCCTGGTTCACCCGCGCCGGCCAGGGCGAGGACAACCACCCGCCCGGCCACGCCCCGGCCCTGTCCCACGGCACGGTCGGCTGCTGCGCGCTGGACATCCACGGCCGCCTCGCCGCCGCCACCTCGACGGGCGGCGTCTTCGGAAAGCGGCCCGGCCGCGTCGGCGACACGCCCTTGCCCGCCGCCGGAGTCTGGGCCGACGCCGGGGTCGCCGTCTCCTCGACCGGCCAGGGCGAGTATTTCATCCGCACGGCCGCCGCCGCCCGCGTCGGCTGGGCGGTCGAGGGCGGAGCTCGCCTGGAACAGGCCGCCCGCGCGGCCATCGACGGCATCGGCGCCCTGGGCGGCGACGGTGGCCTCATCGCGCTCGACCGCCAGGGCAACCGTGCCGATCCCTTCAACAGCCAAGGCATGAAGCGTGCCTGGCTGTCGCCAGACGGCACTGTCGGCGTCGAGGTTTTCGGTCGCGGCTAGCGACCCACCTCATCGTCCTCGGCCGACACCCCGTCGCCGATCCGCATCCCCAGATTGGCGCGGTCGGGTGGCTCGGGTGCCTTGCCGCCCAGGTCATGGATGATATCGACCAGCCGCCGGACATAATGGTAGCGCGCGTCGCGCTGGGCCCCGGCCTCGCGCAGCATGGCGCATTTGTATTCCGTATAGGCCTTGCGAATGCCGTAGTCCGGCGTCTCCGGCCCGTCGGCCCACACCGCCAGCCGCGCGTCCGGACTGGGATGCATCAGGATCTCGGCCAGCAGCTTCAGGTCGACGGTCTCGATCGTCATCCCGCTGCGCCGGTCCGCCACGGCCCGGCTCTCCAGCCGCGCATAGGTCTCCGCCAGCCCGGCCAGAGCCTTGGCCTCGACCCACAGCCGCCCCTTCATCGCTCGCCCGGACGCCAGCGTCGCCGCGTTGGCCAGCGCCGCCGGATCGGCCGCGTCCGGGTCGTCTGCGGGCGCAGGCGTGAACAGGGTGGTCAGCGCCGGTTCGATCGTCTCGGGGCGCGGCCCCAGCTTGGCGTCCCTCGCCTTCGTGGCCAGGCTGACGGCCTTGGCGTGAGCCCGCGCGCGTTGGTCGCCGCAGTCGCGCTTGGTCATCTTGGCCGCCCCGACGTGCCGATAGACGGAGTTCGGCGCCACCTTCCATTTGGCGCCCAGCTGCTTGGCCGTGGCCCCGTTGGCGTATTCCTCGACGATGATCGCCCAGGTCTCGTCGCTCAGCCGGAAATAGGTCGCGGGGGCTTCGGGGGGTGCTTTGGCCATGCCCAATGATGATACGGCCGCCAACGCGGGCGCGTTCAGTTCGCCTCGTCGGGCGCAACCGTTGATCCGAAACGCGAAATCGGCGCGAGTTTGGATGATTGGCGAAAACAGCGAACGTTTCCGTCGTCTCCTCCCCCTTCATGGGGGAGGGGAACCACGAAGTGGTGGAGGGGGCCGGCCGCGCGCTCGACTCTCAAGTCAGGAGGCGGACGTCGGCAATAAACTGATCGAGGGTGATCAACTTGGGTTGGATGGCGCCTGGGAAAGAAGCGACACTGCTTTGAGGCACGACCAGTTTCAGCCCGGCCGCTTCCATCTCGGCAAACTGGTTCTCGGAGACGCCTTCCTGCAACGTCAACAAGTGCTTGACCGGCACCCGGTCTGCCTCGTTCAACACCTGACGCCATCGATCCTTTGCGGTGGTCTTCGCCGCCAAGATCCGCAGCTTGTCAGCGGGAAAGGTGCTGTCTTGGTAAGCGGCCATCGACGGAAAGATAAAGTCCGGCCGCTTGTCGCCCTCGGAGACTGCTCCGTGGCTGAACTGTTGGTGCTCTTTCAATCCCTCCTCAATGAAGATTTCCCTCGTGTGCAATTCCAGTGAGCGACCGGACCGCGATTTGCGGCGCTGAAGAACGGTTTGGGCAAGGCTCAGAAACTCGTCCAGTGACCCGAAGCCGGCTGTCACTTTCGGGCCAACCAGTGCTTCTTCCACTGACTTGAAGATTTCGAACTCGCACTTCCGGCGACGGACCAGTCGATCATCGGCCGTCTGACTCTGCAAAGGCCGGAGTTCGACAGCCCGCCGGACAATATCAGCCGCGCTTGGGAACGCCTGAAGCCATGACGGAGGCATCTCAGAGGGAAGCAGCGAGCACGACGAAGGCGTCGCAGGGGGAACAAACAGACTTAGCGCCTGTCCCGGGGTCCAGACCACGGATTTGCCCGGCTCGACCGGTCCCACGAGGTCCTCGACAACCTCGTCCTGATAGCCGGAACAGACCCAGACATGCAGCGAAGTTGCGCCGCCTGGAGAGTTGCCGTTCTCGAACACAAACACTGCGAGTGCGCCTGTGTTTTCTGGATCAAGCAAGGCTGACGCACCGCCGCCCCAACCCGTCACGCGGGTCTCGTCTCTGGTGCCGCTGAAGTATCGGTTGTTGTACCAGATCGCGGAGACCGTTCGGATGTCGATATCCGAGTCGATGAAGGCCGATAGCGAAAGCCGGGGGTTAAGGACGTTCCTGTCGCCGAGGCCGGGAAGGACCTTGAACAGCAGCTCTTTTGGGAAGTAGGGGCCGGCTTGGTGGGAGCCGTTGGCCAAAGTGTCGTTCGCTGACAGGCGCTTCAGGTACCAGACGTGATCTGGTCGAGAGAATTCTGAGATCCAGTCAGGCAAGCTCGTCACGGGCATGAGCTGCTACCTCGCAAAGACAAAGTGGTTTCCCGTGAGCGCAACCATCGCTGCAACGCCTCGGTCACATCTTCTAACCGCAACCTGTCTCGGCCCTTAAGCGCACATTCCCAAACCATTCCTACACGCCAGTCCGCAGTAACGAGGCGGGTCACGGCCTGCTGATCCAGCACCTGGTTTCGCGCAATCTTCTCCTGCCAGAACTCCTCCCGGGTCTTAGGCCATTTGAACAGGTGGCAGTCATGGCCATGCCAGAAGCACCCATGGATGAAGATCACTGCCCGATGCTTCGGCAGGCAAAGGTCCGGCTTCCCCGGCAGGTCCTTGCAGTGCAACCGATAGCGAAAGCCGCGCGCGTGCAACGCCTTCCGGACCATCAGTTCGGGTTTGGTGTTCTTCCCCCGAATGCCGGACATCATCCGGCTTCGGGTCGCCGGATCGACGACGTCAGCCAACCGCCACGCGACGCCTGCCAGCCAGCGCCCCGAGCAGATGCGGCTTCATATGTTCCGCCACCGCCTTCACAGCCGGGACGACGACCGAATTGCCAAATTGGCGATAGGCCTGGGTGTCAGAGACCGGGATAACGAACTCGCTTCCGGTCGGCTCGTCAAAGCCCATCAGCCTCGCACACTCGCGCGGCGTCAGCCGACGCGGGGGTTTGCCCTCCTGCGCGATCAGGATTTCGGAACCGTCCTTGTAGTACCGAGCCGACAGCGTCCGCGCGACGTCCTCCGGGCCGACAAGGCCGAAGCCAAACCCGTTCCCGGCCGCCCGATGCTTTTCCTTGTATCGCTGCAGATAGTTCCACAGGTGATCGGTCAGCGTGTAGCGATCCGCCGCGCGCCCTGAGTTTCCGACCGTGAACCTCTGGTCCGGTATCTCGCTGCCGTCTCCCGGATGCAGGATTTCGCCCAGTTTCGGGGCCGCCTCCGGCACCTTCAGGTCTGCAAACCGGAAACCCTGATCCTCGCGGAAACCGACAATGAAAATCCGCTCCCGGTGCTGGGGCGTCCAATGCCGACCGTCGATGATCCGGAAATCGATGACGTAGCCGAGCTCTTTCGTCAGCACATCACGGATGGTCTGGAATGTCCTGCCTTTGTCGTGGCCGACAAGGTTGCGGACGTTTTCCAGCAGGAAGGCCGCAGGGCGATGGTGCGCGATGATCCGCGCGACGTCGAAAAAGAGCGTCCCCTGGGTCGCGTCGGCAAACCCGTGCGCGCGCCCCAGCGCATTCTTCTTGGACACGCCCGCGATAGAAAAGGGCTGACAGGGGAATCCGGCCAGCAGCACGTCATGTGCCGGAATGTCGGACGCGGCGATCTTGGTGATGTCGCCGTTGATCTCGTGATCGTCGTCCGGGAAGTTCGCCCGATAGGTCTTCTGGCTGTATTTGTCCCACTCGGACGTGAAGACGCATTTGCCTCCGATCGACTCGAAGCCTCTTCGCAGGCCGCCGATTCCAGCGAACAGGTCGATAAAGGTGAAGTCGGCCTCGCCTTCATCCTTGCCGCCCCGGACAAGTTTCAGCCTGGGTTGATCCGGCTCGGCAGCCTGCGGTCCGTCAATGTAGCCGAGGCGGACCGCGCGATCAGCCGCTGCCCGTCCAGCCTGCTTCACCATGATCGTGTACTCCGTCACGGTCGATTCTCCGCATTCCGAGGATGACAGACTGCACGCCCTGAGCCAGGGGAACAATACAGGAACACCTAGTGCTGTCGATCATTTCTCGATAGCCCCCGATGATCATGCGCTCGCCACCCCACCGTTTTCGCCGTAAACTCCTCCCATGACCCGCGACGACGTCATCGCGACCCTGCGCGCCCATGAGGCGGCGCTGCGTCGGAAGGGCGTGGCGCACGCGGCCCTGTTTGGTTCGCTGGCGCGCGGCGAGGCGGGGCCTGACAGCGACATCGACATTATGGTCGAGATCGATCCGGCGGCCGGGGTCGATCTCTATGACTACGTCGGCATCACCCGCTTCATCGCGGACCTGCTGCCCGGCAAGGTCGACGTGTCCAACCGCGCCAGCCTGAAAGCCCATGTCAGACCGGCCGCCGAACGCGACGCGGTCCTTGCCTTCTGAACGCAGCGCGCAGGCGTGGGGCGATATCGCGTTGAACGCCCGACGCGCTATCGACTGGACCGGCGACCTGTCGGCGGAGGCTTTCGCCGAGGATGTCCGGACGATGTACGCCGTCACGCGGGCCCTGGAGATAATCTCCGAAGCGGCGCGCCGGCTGGAGGCTTCAGAACGCGAAGATCGTCCCGAGCTGCCGTGGAAGGACATCACCGGCGCCGGCAATGTCTATCGGCACGACTATGACGAGGTCTCGCCGGAAATCCTCTGGTTGACGGTCAGGCGGCGGGTGCCAGAAATGCTTGCCGCCGCCGAGGCGGCCTTACGGGCCTGACCGCGCCTCAATCCTCATCCATCTTCAGCGCGGCGATGAACGCCTCCTGCGGGATCTCCACCTTGCCGAACTGGCGCATGCGCTTCTTGCCGGCCTTCTGCTTCTCCAGCAGCTTCTTTTTGCGCGTCGCGTCGCCGCCGTAGCACTTGGACGTCACGTCCTTCCTCAGCGCGCGCACGGTCTCGCGGGCGATGATCTTGCCGCCGATGGCGGCCTGGATCGGGATGACGAACATGTGGGGCGGGATCAGCTCCTTCATCTTCTCGACCATGCCCCGGCCGCGCGTCTCGGCGCGAGCGCGATGGACCAGCATGGACAGGGCGTCGACCGGCTCGGCGTTGACCAGGATCGACATCTTCACCAGGTCGCCGACCTTGTAGTCGGTCAGCTCGTAATCGAAGCTGGCATAGCCTTTCGAGATCGACTTCAGCCGATCGTAGAAGTCGAAGACGACCTCGTTCAGCGGCAGCTCATAGACCACCAGGGCGCGGGCGCCGACGTAGGACAGCTCGATCTGGCTGCCGCGCCGGTCCTGGCACAGCTTGATGACCCCGCCCAGGTATTCGTCGGGCGTCAGGATGGTGGCCTTGATCCAGGGCTCCGAGATGGTCTCGATCTGCATCACGTCGGGCAGGTCGGCGGGGTTGTGCAGATCGACCTGTGAGCCATCCCTCAGATTGATCTTGTAGACGACCGAGGGGGCCGTCGCGATCAGGTCCAGGTTGAACTCGCGGCTCAGGCGCTCCTGGATGATCTCCAGGTGCAGCAGACCCAGGAAGCCGCAGCGGAAGCCGAAGCCCAGCGCGGCCGAGCTTTCCATCTCGTAGGTGAAGGAGGCGTCGTTCAGGCGCAGCTTGCCGATGGCGGCGCGCAGGTCCTCGAAATCGGCGGCGTCGACCGGGAACAGGCCGCAGAAGACCACCGACTGGACGTCCTTGAACCCCTTCAGAGCCTCGGCCGTGGGACGTTTCTCGTCGGTGAGGGTGTCGCCGACGGCGGCCTGGGCCACCTCCTTGATCTGGGCGGTGATGAAGCCGACCTCGCCGGGGCCCAGCTGATCCACCGGGGTGTTCTTGGGCAGGAAGACGCCGACGCGGTCGACCAGATGGGTGGTGCCGTGCTGCATCATCTTGATGCGCTGGCCGGCCTTCAGCACACCGTCGAACACCCGCACCAGCAGGACGACGCCCAGATAGGGGTCGTACCAGGCATCGACCAGCATGGCCTTCAGCGGAGCGTCGTGATCGCCCTTGGGCGCCGGCAGGCGGGTGACGATGGCCTCCAGCACGTCCTCGATGCCGATGCCGGACTTGGCGCTGGCCAGGACCGCGTCCGAGGCATCGATGCCGATGACGTCCTCGATCTGCTGGCGCACCCGGTCGGGCTCGGCGGCGGGCAGGTCGATCTTGTTCAGGACCGGCACGATCTCGTGGTTGTTGTCGATGGCCTGATAGACATTGGCCAGGGTCTGAGCCTCGACCCCTTGCGACGCATCCACCACCAGCAGCGACCCCTCGCACGCCGCCAGCGACCGGCTGACCTCATAGGCGAAGTCCACATGCCCGGGCGTGTCCATCAGGTTCAGGACGTAATCCAGCCCGTCCCTGGCCTTGTAGTTCAGACGCACGGTCTGCGCCTTGATCGTGATCCCCCGCTCCTTCTCGATCTCCATCGAGTCCAAAACCTGAGCGCTCATTTCCCGCGCGGTCAGACCGCCAGTGAATTGAATCAGTCTGTCGGACAGGGTCGATTTGCCGTGGTCGATATGTGCGACCACCGAAAAATTCCGGATGCGTGCAATGGGGGGTGTCGTCATGGTGCGGCGCGGTTAGCATGGTGGTGGCCGTGCGCCAACGCGGCGAACAAGTCCGGGACGATTGGCCCAGGCTAGCCCTCATTACTTCGTCGTAATGAGGGCTGCCGCGTTTGAGCCAAGGGACGTAACGCGGTATGAGGCCGCGCCGGTCATCCGGTGATGACATCGTGGCGCTCCCTCGCCACGCTCCAGAACAACAGGACCGCCCGTGGCCTCAACGTCCTCGACACTTCCCGTGCATCGCGCGCCGACGCTGCTCGCCGTTCTGACGCTGGCCTTGCTGACGGCCGCCTGTGGAGGGTCCGAAGGCAAGGAACCGGACGCTGACGCGCCGAACGCCGTCGGTCAGGCGGTCACGGCCGTGACGGTGACCTCGAGCGATCTGCCCAGGGTCATCAGCGCTTCGGGCACCGTCACCGCCTGGGAGGAGGTGCCCGTCGGGGCTGAGACCGGCGGTCTGGTCGCCACGGCCGTCTATGTCGACGAGGGAGAATATGTCCGACAGGGGCAGCCCCTGGTTCAGCTGAACGACGCCCTTCTGAGGGCGCAGCTTCGACAGCAGCAGGCGGCGGTCCAGACGGCGGAGGCCAATCTGGCCCGCGATGAGGCGGCCCTGGCGCGTTCCCAGGAGCTGAAGGAGCGCGGGTTCCTGTCGCAGGCCTCGCTCGACACGGCGCTGGCCAACCAGCGCGCCTCTGCCGCCAATCTCGCCTCTGCGCGCGCTTCGCTGTCCGAGACCCAGACGCGCGTGAACCAGGCCACCATCCGCGCCCCCGTCTCCGGGCTGATCTCCAGCCGCAGCGTCACGCGCGGCCAGATCGTCGCTGCGGGATCGGAGCTGTTCCGCATGGTTCGCGACGGCCGCCTGGAGCTCGACGCCCGAATTCCGGAGGCCGAACTGGCCCTGATCCGCGCCGGAATGTCCGCCACCATCATTTCGGATCAAGCCGGTCAGGCGTCTGGCACGGTCCGGATCGTGACGCCTCAGGTCGATCCCCAGACCCGGCTGGGCGTCGCCCGCGTCGCCCTGTCCGGCGGCACGGCGCTGAAGCCTGGCATGTTCGCCCGGGCCGAGATCGACGCCGGGAGCCAGCCCTCGCTGACCGTCCCCGCCGCCGCCGTCGTGTTCCGCGAGAACCGCGCGGGCGTCTACGTCCTGGCGGCGGACTCGACCGTTCGCTTCCAGCCGATCACCGAGGGTGGGCGCAGCGAAGGCCGTGTGGCCATCGCCGCCGGCCTTGAAGCCGGTCAGCGGGTGGTGGTCGAGGGGGCCGGGTTCCTGGGCGAGGGCGATCAGGTCCGCGTCGTCCAGGCCGCCGCTGCTCCGGCCACCGCAGCCGCGCTGGCCGAGGCGCGCTGAGCCATGAACTTCAACAACATCTCGTCCTGGTCGATCCGGAACCCGATCCCGGTCGTGCTGCTGTTCGTCGTGCTGACTGTGGCGGGCATCATCAGCTACGGCCGACTGCCCATCAACAACTTCCCCAATGTCGATCTTCCGATCGTGGCGGTGACGGTGGTCCAGTCTGGCGCGGCGCCGACGGAGCTGGAGACCCAGGTCACCCGCCTGATCGAGGACGCGGTGGCGGGTCTGGGCGAGGTCGACGACATCAACTCGGTCGTCAGCGATTCGGTGTCGACGACATCGATCACCTTCAATCTGGGCGTGGATCTGGAAAAGGCGACGAACGACGTGCGCAACGCCGTCGCCGGTGTGCGCCAGAACCTGCCCGCCGACGTCCAGGAACCGATCGTCCAGCGCATCGAGTTCACCGCCATTCCGATCGTGACCTATGTGGTCCGGGCCCCGGGCATGAACCCGGAGGAGCTGAGCTGGTTCGTCGACAACACCATCGCCAAGCGCATGCTGTCGGTGGCCGGCGTCAGCCAGGTCAGTCGCGACGGCGGCGTCAATCGCGAGATCCGGGTCAAGCTGGACCCCGAGAAACTGGCCGCCCAGGGCGTCAGCGCCGCGGCGGTGTCGAACCAACTGCGCGCCGCCAACATCAATCTGCCGGGCGGTCGAGGCGAGATCGGCGGCAACGAGCAGGCGATCCGCACCCTGGGATCCGCGCCCTCGGTCGAGGCCCTGGCGGAAACCTTGATCCCCGTCGGCGGTCGTGCCGTGCGGCTGGGCGACCTCGGCGAGGTGACGGACGAATGGTCCGAGCCGCGCGGGCGCGCCCGCTTCAACGGCGAGGAGGTTGTGGCCTTCTCGATCAGCCGCTCGCTCGGTTCGTCCGAGCTCGACGTCTACGAGCGCACCAAGGAACAGGTCGAGGCGCTGGACGAGGAGCTGGCCAACGTCACCATCGAGGAGGTGACCAACACCACCCAGGACGTCATCAACAACTTCCATGCCTCGGTGGAGGCCCTGCTGCTGGGGGCCGGGCTGGCGGTTCTGGTGGTGCTGGTGTTCCTGCGCGACTGGCGCGCGACCCTGATCGCGGCGGTGGCCATGCCGCTGTCGCTGATCCCGACCTTTCTGGTCATGGACCTGACGGGGCAGTCGCTGAACGTCGTGACCCTGCTGGCCCTGTCTCTGACGATCGGCATCCTGGTCGACGACGCCATCGTCGAGATCGAGAACATCGTCCGACATATCCGGGACGGCAAGGCCCCCTATCCGGCCGCCATCGAAGCGGCCGACGAGATCGGACTGGCGGTCATCGCCACGACGGCGACCCTGATCGCGGTGTTCGCCCCGACGGGCTTCATGCCCGGCGTCGTGGGCCAGTTCTTCAAGAGCTTCGCCATCGCGACCTGCGTCAGCGTCTTCTTCTCTCTGGTCGTGGCGCGCACCCTGACCCCCCTGATGGGCGCCTATATGCTGAAGGCGGATCAGGGAAAGGAGCACGGCGATCCGCGCTGGATGACCGCCTATCTGAAGCTCCTGCGGTGGGGTCTGGGCCACTCCGGGTCCGAGCAGCTGAAGGCCGACCGCGAGCGCAAGACCGGCGGCTTCTTCCGGCGGCATTTCGTCTGGCGCGCCTTCGATCACCGCATGTGGGTGATGGGGCTGGGACTGCTGTTCTTCATTTTTTCGCTGTTTCTGGCCTCGCGCCTGCCGTTCGAGTTCATCCCGGTCGAGGACCTCTCGCGCTCGAACGTCACAGTCCAACTGCCGCCCGGCGCGACCCTGGCAGAGACCGACGCAGCCGTGCAGCGGGTCACCGACGCCCTCAGCGCCCGCGAGGAAGTCCGCTCGGTCTATGCCTCGATCGGCTCAGCCACGACCAGTTTCGGCCCCGGCGGCGGCTCGTCCGCGGGCGAGGTTCGCCGGGCGTCGATCACGGTCAATCTGGTCAAGAAGAGCGAGCGAAGCATCCGCCAGCAGGCCTTCGAACAGGAAATGGGTCCGGTCCTGCGACAGATTCCCGGGGCCCGGGTCCAGTTCGGCCAGGAAGGCGGCGGCGGCGGCCAGGTCTCGATCTCTCTCGTCGGTGACGACGGCGACGTGCTGGAGGACGCCGCCGCCGCGGTCGAGCGCGAGATGCGATCGGTCCCCGGCCTGGCCAACGTCATCTCGACCGCGGCCCTGGTGCGGCCGGAGATCCTGATCACGCCCAAGGGCGACGTGGGGGCTCTACAGGGCGTTTCGGCCTCGGACATCTCGTCGGTGGCGCGGGTCGCGACCCTGGGCGATGCCGACCAGCTGTTGCCCAAGTTCAATCTGGGCGACCGCCAGGTGCCGATCCGCGTCATGTTGACCGAACGGTCCAGGACCGATCTGGACTTGATCGAGAACCTGCAGGTCCCAACGGCGTCCGGCGCGACGGTGCCGCTGTCGTCCGTCGCCGACATCACTTTCGGGGCCGGCCCGAACCAGCTGACACGCCTGGATCGCCGTCGCGTGGCCAGCCTGACGGCCGAGCTGAACGGCATCACCCTGGGCCAGGCCTCCGAGCGCGTGGACGCCCTTCCGGCGATGCAGAACCTGCCCGCGGGCGTCAGTCAGGCCGTGTCAGGCGAGCTGGAAAACCTTCAGGAGACGGCGTCCGGCTTCATCTTCGCCATCGTGACCGGCATCCTGCTGATGTATGTGGTCCTGGTCCTGCTGTTCAAAAGCTTCTTCCACCCGATCACCATCCTGGCGGCGCTTCCGGTGTCGTTCGGCGGGGCCTTCTTCCTGCTGCTGGTGACCGGAAAAGCCCTGTCCATGCCGGCCCTGATCGGCATCATCATGCTGACCGGGATCGCGGCCAAGAACTCCATCCTGCTGGTCGATTACGCTATCATCGCCATGCAGCGGGGCATGAACCGCTACGACGCCATCATCGACGCGGCTCACAAGCGCGCCCAGCCGATCATCATGACGACCCTGGCCATGGGTCTGGGCATGCTGCCGATCGCCATGGCCTTCGGCGAGGGCACGGAGTTCCGCTCGCCGATGGCGATCGCCGTGATCGGTGGGCTGATCACCTCGACGGCCCTGTCGCTGATCTTCATCCCGGCGGCGTTCAGCCTGATCGACGGGGTCAAGAGACGCCTGGAGCGTCAGCTGGAGCGTCGTTTCGGCGGGCAGCACGCGGCCGCCGAGCCCGCCGAGTAGTTTCGAGACCAGAAAAGTCGGGTTCGGCCCTCGTTCGGTCATGACCCATAAGGAAACAGGGCCTATATGATCCGCGCCGGCCTCACGCGGATGTGACCGCTAACCAACCCCGAGGCCGATGTCGGGACGACGAACACGATGGCGGACGATGCCGGTCGGCTGAACCAGGTCTTTGCCGAGACCAGCTTTCTCTATGGCTCCAACGCCGCCTTCATCGAGGAACTGCACGACCGCTGGGCGGCCGATCCGTCCAGTGTGTCGGCCGAATGGCGCGGCTTCTTCGACCAGTTGAGGGATTCGGCTCAATCCGTGAAGGCGGCCTCTTCGGCCGCGCCGTGGGGCCGTCCGGCGACGTCGGAGCCGACCGAGGCCTCGGCGGTGTTCGATGGTCGCTGGCCCACGCCGAAAGCCGATCCCAAGGCCAGGCCTGCTCCGGTGGCCGCGGCTGCTCCCGGTTCGGCGGGAGTCTCCGCTGAGGAGGTTCGCGCCGCCGCCCACGATTCCATCCGCGTGCTGATGCTGATCCGCAGCTATCGCGTGCGCGGACATCTGGGGGCGACCCTGGATCCGCTGGGCATCGAACAGCCTGGTAGCAATCCCGAGCTGACGCCCGAGTTCTACGGCTTCACCGAGGCCGACATGGACCGGCCGATCTATCTGGACGGCGTGCTGGGCCTGCAGACCGGCACCATCCGCGAGGTCATGGCGATCCTGAAGCGGACCTACTGCGGCAACGTCGGCATCCAGTTCATGCACATCGCCGAGCCGGAGGAGAAATCCTGGCTCCAGCAGCGGTTCGAGGGACCGGACGCCTTCGAGAAGAACGGCTTCACCCGGGAAGGCAAGATCGCCATCCTGAACAAGCTGATCGAAGCCGAGGGCTTCGAGCGGTTCCTGCACAAGCGCTTCCCGGGCACCAAGCGGTTCGGCCTGGACGGGGCCGAGGCCATGGTCCCGGCCATGGAACAGATCATCAAGCGCGGCGGGGCCATGGGCGTCGACGAGATGGTGTTCGGCATGGCCCACCGGGGGCGGCTGAACATGCTGGCCGCCGTCATGGGCAAGCCCTACCGGGCCATCTTCCACGAGTTCCAGGGTGGCTCGTCGGTGCCGTCCGACATCGAGGGCTCGGGCGACGTCAAATACCACATGGGGGCCAGCTCGGACCGCGCGTTCGACGGCAACCGCGTCCATCTCTCCCTGACCGCCAACCCCTCGCACCTGGAGATCGTCAACCCGGTCGTGCTGGGCAAGGCGCGGGCCAAGCAGGCCTTTGACATCCGCGAGGCCAACAAGGGACTGCCGGAGGCGCAATGGGCGCTGGACCGGTCCAAGGTCATGCCCGTCCTGATCCACGGCGACGCAGCCTTCGCCGGTCAGGGCGTCGTGGCCGAATGCTTCGCCCTGATGGGGCTGAAGGGCTATCGCACCGGCGGCACCATGCATTTCGTGGTGAACAACCAGATCGGCTTCACCACCAGCCCCAGGAACAGCCGCTCGACCCCCTATCCCTCGGATGTGGCCCTGATGGTCCAGGCGCCGATCTTCCACGTCAATGGCGATGACCCGGAAGCGGTGGTCTTCGCGGCAAAGGTGGCCACCGAGTTCCGCCAGTTGTTCAAGAAGGACGTGGTGGTGGACATGTTCTGCTACCGCCGGTTCGGCCACAACGAGGGCGACGACCCGACCTTCACCCAGCCCCTGATGTATTCGAAGATCCGGGCCCAGCCTTCGACGCGCGAAATCTATGCCCGGCGGCTGATCGAGGAAGGCGTGGTGACCCAGGCTGACGTCGATGCCGAGGTCGCCCGCTTCGAACAATACTTGGACGAACAGTTCGAGGCCGGAAAGACCTTCCAGGCCGACAAGGCCGACTGGCTGGACGGTCAGTGGAAGGGCGTCGGTCTGCCGGAGGGTGACGAGCGGCGGGGCGAGACCGCCGTGCCCGAGGCCCGGCTGCGTGATCTCGGGTACCGCCTGACCACCGTCCCCAACGACATCGACGTCCACAAGACGCTCAAGCGCGTGCTTGAGGGGCGCCGCGAGACCATCGACAAGGGTCAGAACATCGACTGGGCGACCGCCGAGAGCCTGGCCTTCGCCTCGCTCGTCACCGAAGGCTTCCCGGTGCGTCTGTCGGGCCAGGATTCGGTGCGCGGCACCTTCTCCCAGCGTCATTCGGGCATCGTCGATCAGACGACCGAGGAGCGCTACGTCCCGCTCAACAACCTGAACGCCGACCAGCAGCAGTTCGAGGTCATCGATTCCGCCCTGTCCGAAGAGGCCGTGCTGGGCTTCGAATACGGTTACGCCCTGTCGGACCCCAACACCCTGGTGATGTGGGAGGCCCAGTTCGGCGACTTCGTGAACGGCGCCCAGGTGGTGATCGACCAGTTCATCTCGTCGGGCGAACGGAAGTGGCTACGGATGTGCGGTCTCGTCATGCTGCTGCCCCACGGCTACGAGGGCCAGGGTCCGGAGCATTCGTCGGCGCGGCTGGAGCGGTTCCTGCAACAGTGCGCCGAGGACAATATGCAGGTCGCCAACTGCACCACCCCGGCCAACTATTTCCACATCCTGCGCCGCCAGATGCACCGGCCGTTCAGGAAGCCCCTGATCCTGATGACGCCCAAGTCGCTGCTGCGGCACAAGAAGGCCGTCTCGACCCTGGCGGACATGGCGGAAGGCAGCTCGTTCCACCGGGTCCTGCACGACGACGCCCAGACGCGACCCGAGGTCTCCGGCATCAAGATCAAGGCGGACAAGGACATCCGCCGCGTCGTCCTGTGTTCTGGAAAGGTCTATTACGACCTTCTGGACGCCCGCGAGAAGAAGGTCGCGTCCGGTCAGGGCGGTGACAACGTCTACTTCCTGCGGCTGGAACAGTTCTATCCCTGGCCGATGAAGTCGCTGCTGACCGAGCTCGCCCGCTTCCCCCAGGCCGAACTGGTCTGGTGCCAGGAAGAGCCCAAGAACATGGGCGGCTGGACCTTCGTCGATCCGTGGCTGGAACTGACGCTCGAGAAGCTGGAGGTTACGTCCAAACGCGCCCGCTATGTCGGCCGCCCGGCCTCGGCCTCGACCGCCGCGGGCCAGATGAGCCGCCATCTGAAGGAACTCGAGGCCTTCACGACCGAAGCTCTCGCCTGACGGCCTCTCACGCCTGACACACCGCTCGCCTATATACCGACCCGCCTGACACGAACCGGAACCGATCCATGGCCGACATCCTGACCCCCACGCTCGGAGAATCCGTCTCCGAAGCGACCATCGCCAAATGGTCCAAGAAGGTCGGCGACCCGGTCAGGAAGGACGAGATCCTGGTCGAGCTGGAGACCGACAAGGTCTCGCTGGAGGTTGTGTCGCCGTCGGACGGCAGCCTGGCCGAGATCAAGTTCGCCGAGGGCGACACCGTCACGCCGGGCGCGATCCTGGGTTCGGTGACCGAAGGCGCGGTCGCCACCAAGCCCGCAGACGCCGCGCCGGCGGCCAAGGCCGAACCGGCCCCGGCGAAGACCGAGGCTCCCGCTGCCACATCGGCCAACGCCGGATCGGCCGCCTACAAGGCACCCGCCGGCGACGCGGCGCTTTCGCCCTCGGTCCAGCGCATCGTGACCGAGAACAAGCTCGACCCGTCGGCCATCGCTCCGACCGGGCCCAAGGGCAACATCACCAAGGGCGACGCCCTGGCCGCGATCGGCGGGGCGCCGGCTCCGGCCCAGGCGGCGGCTTCCGCCCCGGCCGCGCCCCGCGCCGATCATCCGCGCGAAGAGCGGGTCAAGATGACCCGGCTGCGCCAGACCATCGCGCGCCGCCTGAAAGAATCCCAGAACACCGCCGCCCAGCTGACCACCTTCAACGAGGTGGACATGTCGGCGGTGATGGCGCTGCGGAACCAGTACAAGGACGCCTTCGAAAAGGCCCACGGCGTGAAGCTGGGCTTCATGTCCTTCTTCACCAAGGCGGTGGTCGCGGCCCTGAAGGAGATCCCGGCGGTCAACGCCGAGATCGACGGCCAGGACATCATCTACAAGAACCACTACGACATCGGCGTGGCCGTCGGCACCGACAAGGGTCTGGTCGTGCCGGTGCTGCGCGACGCCGACCAGCTGACGCTGGCGGGCATCGAGAAGGGCATCGGGGCGCTGGGCAAGGCGGCCCGCGACGGCGACCTGACGCTGGACCAGCTCCAGGGCGGCACCTTCACCATCACCAACGGCGGCACCTATGGCTCGCTGATGTCGACGCCGATCCTGAACGCGCCGCAGTCGGGCATCCTGGGCATGCACAACATCGTCCAGCGCCCGATGGCCGTGGACGGTCAGGTGGTGATCCGCCCGATGATGTATCTGGCGCTCAGCTACGATCACCGCATCGTCGACGGCAAGGAGGCGGTGACCTTCCTGGTGCGGGTGAAACAGCTGTTGGAAGATCCGGCGCTGGCGCTGCTGGACCTGTAGATGGCGCCAGCCTTCCATCTGTCGCTGTCTGTCGCAGACCTCGATCGGACGGAGGCTTTCTACACCGGCGCTCTGGGGGCTCGGGTCGGACGCCGGACGCGGGCCTGGATCGATGTGTGGCTTTTCGGCGCGCAGGTCACGGTCTACGCCCGACCCGGCGGCGTCTTGCCCTTGCCTCAGAGGGACACGCTCCATTTCGGAGCGACCCTGGCATGGGACGACTGGGAAGTGCTCGCCGGCCGGTTGAACGCGGCCGAGGCGATGTTCAGGCTTTCGCCGACCGTCGATGACGCTCGGGGACAGGCCAAGATGATGCTGGTCGACCCAGACGGCTATCTGATCGAGATCAAGGCGTACCGCGATCCCGAGGCGGCGCTGAACCGGCCGCTCTGATCGCGGAGGGTCGATCGAGCACCGAGCCGGTGCTGCTGCCGAGCGCCGGGGGTGGTGTGTCGTAGCGGATCGGGGTCGCCGATAGCCGGATCGGGTTGGCCACGGTTCGCACGGGGCCTGACAGGTCGTCGCGCGCCTGCGTGACCTCCAAGGCGCGCTCGATCGCCTGCGGCTCGGCGAAGACCTGTTCGACGGTGTTGATGGGCCCGCAGGGGACACCGGCCGTTTCCAGCGCCTGCATCAGCTCCGCCATGGTCCAGCCCGCCGTGACGGCCGAGATCGTGGCGGCCAGTTCGACGCGGTGTTCGATCCGTCCGGCGTTGGTGGCATAGCGCGCGTCCCCCGCCGGAGCGCCGGCGTCCAGCACGCCGCAAAGCGTCCGGAACTGTCCATCGTTGCCGACCGCGATCACCACCATGCCGTCCGAACAGGGAAAGGGCTGATAGGGGACCAGGTTGGGGTGGGCGTTGCCCATGCGGGTGGGCGCGACACCGGAGACGAACCAGTTGGTCGCCTGATTGGCCAGCATGGCGGCCTGGACGTCGAACAGGGCGATGTCGATGTGCTGGCCCTGTCCGGTCGCACGGGCATGCAGAAGGGCGGCCAGGATGGCGTTGGAAGCATAGAGGCCGGTCGCCAGATCGACCACGGCGACACCCACCTTCATCGGCTCGGCCCCGGGCGCGCCATCCGGCTGGCCGGTGATCGACATCAGCCCGCCCATTGCCTGGATCATGTAGTCGTAACCGGCCTGCTCTGCGCGTGGACCGGTCTGGCCGAAGCCGGTGATGGAGCAATAGACGAGGCGCGGGTTGATCGCGGCCAGGCTGGCATAGTCGAGGCCGTATTTCCTCAGGCCGCCGACCTTGAAGTTCTCGACCAGCACGTCCGACGTCTCCGCCAGCCGCCGGATCGCATCCGCGCCTTCCGCCGTGGCCATGTCCAGCTCGACCGACTTCTTGCCCCGGTTGGCGCACAGGAAATAGGCCGCGTCTCCGCATGAACCGTCGACCTTCGTCGTGAAGGGCGGTCCCCACGCCCGGGTGTCGTCGCCGACGCCCGGGCGCTCGATCTTGATGACCTCGGCCCCCAGGTCGGCCAGCATCTGGGTCGCCCACGGCCCTGCGAGAACCCGCGATAGGTCGAGCACGCGAACGCCCGAGAGCGCCTGGGGCTGGGTCATGGGGCGAGAGTCCTAGAGGCCAGGATCGAAGGCGCCAGCGTCCTTCATCCGGCATTCGCGCGCCACCTGCGCCCGGTAGCCCAGGTCGTCGGCCATGCGCTTGATCTCGTCGGACACGGTGGTCTTGTGAACGCCCGGCACGACCGCATGAGCGAAGGCGCAGGCCGTCAGCCGGGCCAGTTTCAGCCCGAAGCGCGAGGCGGCGGCCGCATGGTGCAGATAGGTCTCGCCCACCTCGCGCGGGTGGTCTGCGAACAGGCGGTTCAGGGTCCGGATCATGACGCCAGCCTAGACCGGCGAAACGCTTCGCTCCAGCCGTCTCGCCATTCGCCTCGCGCGGGCTTGCGGCGCGCCCCGTGAACGGTGACCATGCGCGGCCGGACGGGCGTCAGACCTTCGGCCTATCGACAACCGGGAGACGGCATGGCGGGCGCGCACGGGGGCGGCGGCGAATACAAGGACCTCGTCGTCTTCCTGGCGGCGGCCGGCGTCGTCGTGCCTCTGTTCAGCCGGTGGAAGATCAGCCCGGTGCTGGGCTTCCTGGCCGCCGGCGTCCTGCTGGGACCCGACGGCCTGGGCCGGTTCTCCGACGTCGTGCCCTGGCTGGGGTTGCTGACGATCTCGGACGCCGAACAGCTGGCGCAACTGTCCGAGCTGGGCGTCGCCTTCCTGCTGTTCATGATCGGACTGGAACTGTCGTGGGACCGGCTGCGGGCCATGCGGCGGCTAGTGTTCGGTCTGGGCATGAGCCAGATCGCCCTGTGCGCGGCGGTTCTGGCGGGTGGCTTCATGCTGATGGGTCAGCCCTTGGCCAGCGCGGCGGTCCTGGGCCTGGGCCTGTCGCTGTCGTCCACAGCGGTGGTCATGCCTGTCATGGCCGAGCGCAACCGCATGCGCGGCTCGGTCGGGCGCGCGACCTTCGCCACCCTGCTGGCCCAGGATCTCGCGGTCGCGCCAATTCTGGTGACCGTGACGGTGCTGGCGACGCTCGCCATGACGGGTGGCGATCTGGACCCCAGCACGATCGGACGGGCGCTTCTGACCCTGGCCCCTGCCGCCGCAGTCATCGCTCTCCTGGTGGTGGTGGGACGGCTTGGCCTGCGCCCCCTGTTCCGCTCGGTCGCCAAGAGTCGATCCAAGGGCGGAGGCGGTCGTCAGGAGCTGTTCGTCGCCCTCTGCCTGCTGATCGTCGTCGGCGCGGGCGTGGCGGCCGAGGCCGCGGGTCTGTCGATGAGCCTGGGGGCCCTGATCGCCGGCCTGCTGCTGGCGGAAACCGAGTATCGTCGCGAGATCGAGATCAACATCGAGCCCTTCAAGGGCCTGTTGCTGGGCGTCTTCTTCGTCGGGGTCGGCATCGGGCTGGATCTCGACGCCGTGGCCGCCAACCCGGTCGGGGTCTTCGGCCTGGCCCTGGCCCTGACCGCGGTGAAGGCCGGGCTGATCTTCGGCCTGGCCCGGCTTTGGGGCCTGTCGTGGCGGGCGGCGGTCGAGACCGCGCTGGTTCTGGGCCCGGCCGGCGAATTCGCCTTCGTCATCCTGAACACCGGCCTGGTCGAGGGGATCGCTGACCCCGCCTTCACCCAGGCTGTCCTGGTCTCGGCCACCATCAGCATGTTCAGCGTGCCCCTGATGGCCATGCTGGGCCAGAAGCTGGCGGGCAAGGCTCCGGTCGCCACCGCCCTGATCCCGACAGAGGCGGAGCCCCGCGCGGGCGACGTCCTGATCGTCGGCTTCGGCCGCGTCGGTCGCCTGGTCGCAGAGATGCTGGCCGAGCACGGCCAGAGCTTCATCGCCGTGGACAGTGACGTCTCGACCGTGGCGGCCGCCAGACGGGACGGCTTCAACGTCTCCTACGGCGACGCCGCGCGGCCGGAAATGCTGAAGCTGTGCGGAATCGACGAGACCCGCGCGGTCGTCGTCACCATGGATGCGCCCGGCAAGGTCGATGAGGTGGTCATCGCCGCCCGAGCCCTGCGCGCGGACCTGCCCGTCATCGCCCGCGCCCGCGATGACCGTCATGCCGCGCGGCTGTATGCCCTCGGCGTCACCGACGCGGTGCCCGAGACGACGGAGGCCAGTCTGCAACTGGCCGAGAACACCCTGGTCGATCTTGGCATACCCATGGGGCTGGTCCTGGCCTCGATCCATGAGCGGCGTGACAAGTTCCGCGCCGTCTTCCAGGAGGCCATCCCCGCAGACCGGCGCGATCGACCCACACGGGCGCTGCGGGCCAGACTGCAGCCTTAACTCTGTCCACGACCCAATTTGGTCACGCTTTGCTGGTGAAAGCGGCGGCTCCTCCCGGGGCCTGGCCTTGCGAGGGCCGGCCGTGCGCGTCCGCCTTTGTGGATCGCCGCCGGTCTTCCTGCCTTTCCCCTGCCCCTCAACCGGCCTCGCGGCTCCCCCTCCGCGCGGCGTCAGTCACAGAGTATTCGTGTTCATGCGTGAGTCCGCGTCGACCGCCTCTTCCGTCGCCTCCACACCGTCCGGAGAGCCTCGGCTCAACCGGCGTCAGGCCGCCAAGGTTCGGACCCGCCAGAAGGTCCTTGACGCCGCGCGAGGCCTGTTCGCCGAGCGCGGCTATGAACCCGCCACCATCCGCGACATCGCCAAGGGTGCCGGCATGTCGACCGGCGCGGTCTTCGCCAACTTCCAGGACAAGGCCGAGCTGTTCGAGGCCGTCCTGACCGAGGACATGGCCGGCCTGGCCGAGACCATGCAGAAGGGCGCCGGCGACGGCTCGACCCGCGATCGCCTGGTGAACGCCCTGTCGGCGGGCTACCACGGCTCGATCGACCAGCTGCCGCTGTTTCAGGCCATCGTCGCCCGGTCCTGGTTCCAGCCCGTGGCCGCCGAAACGCGCCAACGTGCCGCGACCCGCAGCCTGACCGACGTCATCGCCAACATCCTTCGTCAGGGCGTGGCCGCCGGTGAACTGAATCAGGATGCCGACGTGCCGCTGCTGACCGAGCTGACGTGGGACGCCTATCTGTCCAACTATCGCCGGGCCGCCTACGACGGCTGGACCGTGGACCAGCTGGCCGGGCACATCGGCCGCCAAGTCGACACCCTGCTGGCGGGCGTGGCGACCAAGTAACCCGCTAGCTCTTCCATTTCAACACGGCGGATTTCACAGGATTGACGAAGCCGCGGCCCTCGCCGCGGCTTTTCGTCCATTCGCGCTTCAGCTGCTGGTACCATTTGGCCTGGGTGTCGGCGTCGTCGATCCAGATCAGGGCGGGGTCGTAGCGCAGCCCCTCGTTCTGCAGGTTCACCATCCCCCCGTCCTGCTTGAGGAAGGCGACCACGCCCATCCGCAGGAACGGCTTGGCGATCCCGAACACCCAATGGTCGGACCAGAAGATCTGGGTGATCCGGGTCTTCGTCTCGGTCACCGGCGTCAGACAGGTCAGGGCCAGGACCTGCTTTTCCCCCACCAGGATATGCTCCCAGCGATAGCCAGGCAGGCGGAAGGTGATCTCGGTCGCGGGTGCGCCGCCCAGGATGCGGTAGGCCCGGCTGTTCGACGACGGGGCGTGGCGGACCATGGCGAAGCCCAGGTCACGAGGCTCGAACCGCTTGGACTTCTCGTGCATCGAATGCTCGGAGCGCCACCACCACTGCTGGTGGACATAGGGGCCATGGGCGGGGTCCATCAGGCCGACGACCGCATGGTCGATGTGGCTGTCGAAATCCATCGCCTCGACCAGCTTGGCCTCGCCGCCGACGACGCCGGGGAAGGTCGGGGGCGGGTGGTCCGGCTCGGCGTCGGAGCGCGGGTCGGAGCGCAGGAAGACGAACACCATCCCCTGGCTCTCAGCCACGGGATAGGACCGCACGCGGATCCGGTCGGTCTCGAAGGCCTGGTCGTCGACCAGCGACGGAATGGCCGCGCAGACGCCGTCGGTGCGAAAACGCCAGCCGTGGTAGGGGCACTCGACCGTCTCGGCCCCATCCCCCTTGTCCACGATGCGGCCCGCCGACAGGGGGGCGGCGCGATGGGGACAGATGTCGCGCATGGCGAACAGACGGCCGGCCCGGGTCCTGCCGATCAGGACAGGCTCGCCCAACAGTTCATGACGCGCCATGTCACCCGGCCGCACATCGCGCGCGAGGGCCGCGAAATACCAGGTGTCGAGCACGAAGCCGTGGCCGAAGCCCTGTTGGGGAGGCCTGGCCTCGAGGCGGGGGGAAATGGCGCTGTCTGCGGGCATGGTCGCCAGTCTAGGGCCTGGCGCGCCGTCGCGAAACCATCCCCGCGACGTCCTGCGGGAGACACGACGCCCCGCGCGCGTTAGTCTTGGGTCATGGCCCTGCTGGACTGGATGACGGAGGCGACCGGTCCCGTGGTGGAGGGCGACGGCGTCCTGCTGCGTCCGCCGCGCGCCGGGGATTTCGCCGCCTGGGCCGATCTGCGCGACCGGTCGCGGGCCTATCTCCAGCCCTGGGAACCGGCCTGGCCCGAGGACGATTTGACCCGCGCCGCCTTTCGCCGCCGTCTTGCCCTCTATGCCCGCGAGATGGACCAGGGCCACGCCTGGCCTCTGTTCGTGCTCGATCCGAAGGGAAAGACATTGTACGGCGCGATCACCCTGTCGAACGTCCGGCGCGGCGTGGCTGAGACCGGGACGCTCGGCTACTGGATCGGCCAGCCCTATGCGGGGCGGGGGCTGGGCACGGCGGCGGTGCGGGCCACGGCGGGGTTCGCCTTCTCGTCCGCGCGGCTGCATCGGCTTGAGGCCGCCTGCCTGCCGGCCAACATTGGCTCGCGACGCGTGCTGGAGAAGGCCGGGTTTCGCAAGGAGGGCGAGGCCCGCGCTTATCTTAAAATTAACGGCGTGTGGGCAGACCATCTTCTGTTCGGCCTGGTCTCTGACGAGTTCAAGGCGTCCTGAAGGAATGCCCGCGACGTGACCCCGCGATCCCGCAGCCTGACCTGGGACGCGACCACCGCGATCGAGGCGCTGGCTGCCGCCGACAGCGCCCTGTGGATATGGACGCCCGCCGAGGATTCGCTGCGTCTGACGGGCGCGACGCGGTCTCTGGGTCTGGGCCCCCTGGCCCCCGATTGTTCGGGCGCGGCCTTCGTCGCACTGGCTCTGCCGCAGGACCGGGCCCTGGCGGAGCGCGTTCTGAAGCCAGCCGAAGAGGGCACAGAAGTCGCCGTCCGCCTGAGGATGCGGGGCTCCGAGACCTGCCTGTGGCGCGGGGTCTGGCTCGAGGATGGACTGCGCGCCGCCGGGATGGTCGCGCTGGAGAACAAGATTTCCGGGTCGGACAAGGACGAGCTGACCGGCCTGCTGGATCGCAAGGCCTTTCTGGCGCGCGTCGGCGAGGCCCTGACCGCTCCCGGCGAGTACGAGATGATCGTGGCCGACGTCGATCGCCTGCGCCGGCTGAACGAGGCCCTGGGACACGAGCGGACCGACCGGGTCATCTCCGCGTTGGGCTCGCGCATGGCCGCCGCCTTTTCCGACGCCGCCTCGTCGGCCCGCATCGGCGAGGATGAGTTCGCCATCATCGTCCCGCGAGGCCTCGGCAATGCCGCCGACAGGCTACGGGATGCCCTGGAGCAGCCCCTGCGGGTCGCGGGCTTCGACATCTATCCGACCGTCTCCATCGGCTCGGTCGCCTGCGACGGGGGCCCCGACGCCGCCGACGCCGCCGAACTGCTGCGCCGGGTCGAACTGGCGGTTGGATCGGCCAAAAAGCTCGGGCGCGGGGGGACCGCCGCCTATGGCCGGGCCCTGGAGAGCGACAGCCTCAGCCGTCTGGCGCTGGAGGCGGACCTCAGGAACGCCTTCGTGCGCGGTGAGATCGAGCCCTTCTTCCAGCCTATCGTCAACCTGAACACCGGAGCCGTGGCCGGGTTCGAGGCCCTGGCCCGATGGCGTCACCCCAAGCGGGGCCTGGTCCCGCCCGACGAATTCCTGGGCCTGACCGACGAAATGGGCCTGATGAACGATTTGGGGCTGATGATGATGACCCAGTCCGCCCGGCAACTGGCCGAGTGGATCCAGCGCCACCCCACCGCCGGCAGCCTGTTCTGCAGCGTCAATCTGTCGGTCGGGGAGATCGAGCGACCCAATCTGGTCGAGGATGTGGCCCGCGTCATCGCGGAAACCGGCTTGCCGCGCGGCGCTCTTAAGCTGGAGGTCACGGAGGGCGACATCATGCGCGACACGGCAACCGCCGCCGTTATCCTGCAGAAGCTCAAGGACGCGGGAGCCTCCCTGGCGCTCGACGATTTCGGCACCGGGTTTTCGTCCCTGTCCTATCTGGCGCGGCTGCCGTTCGACACGCTCAAGATCGACCGCTATTTCGTCCTGACCATGGACAAGGACGAGGGCTCGGCCAAGATCGTCAAGTCGGTGGTCAATCTGGGGCGTGATCTGTCGCTGGAAGTCGTCGCCGAGGGCGTCGAGAACGCGGGCCTCGCCCGGCTGCTGCTTCAGGCTCAGTGCCATTACGGCCAGGGTTTCGGCTATGCGCCCGCCCTGCCGGCGCAGGAGGCCGAGGTCTATCTGAACGAGAGCCTTTCGGACGGCGCCGCCCCGCTGAAGGCGCGCTCGGGCTAAGGCCTATTCGGCGGCGTGGGCGTGTGGGTCAGTCTCGGCTCCTGGCAGGGGCCAGGTCGTCCAAGCTCCGGGCGCGAGCGTCTTGGATGTGTGAAGAACCTCGATGCCGACCACACGGTCGTTTGCATCGAAATCCAGCACGACGTTCGGCGACACTTCTTCGCTTTCGACGATCCGAGCGTCGCCAAAAGACATGTAGACGGCGTCGGCGTCGGGATCATAGCTGTTTGGCGGCATGGCGTTTGCGCGCTCCACGGTCCGAGAAGGCACTTATAACATAGACTTCGTCTGCGGTCTCCCGAACCACGACACGAAGCACCCGGCCATCCATCTCGGGCACGACTGAAAATCGTCGCTCGACGCCCGCATCGTCGGGATCTTCTTCGATCCAATCCGGTGCGTTTAGCGCGCGAAGCAATCACGACCGCTCCAGTTCACGGGTTGCGATCTTGAGCGGAGCCTGTGGCGCGAAGATGAGACGTTTCATCGTTCCAGATGACCCGATCAACGGTGCCTGTTCAACGCGCGGTCGTTGTCAGAAGCTCTGGAACAACGGCCTGAGCTCTCAAGCCCGCCCGCTTTGCCCCGAAAGCATCGCCGCATCGACGCCCAGACCGGCCAGAGCCCGGGTCCACTTGGTATCGAAATCGGTGTCGAACAGGACGTCGAGGTCCGCCTCGGCGGTCAGCCAGACGTTGTCGGCGATCTCCTCCTCCAGCTGCCCATCGCCCCACCCGGCATAGCCCAGGGCCAGCACCGCGCGGCGCGGGCCCATGGCCGGGTCGGTCATCGCCGCCAGGGCTTCGCGCGTGCCCGTCATGGCCAGGCCGTCGCCGAACGGCGTCGAGGAATCGGCGATCATCCAGTCGTCGGTGTGCAACACGAAGCCGCGCTCGCGCTCCACCGGACCGCCGATCAGCACGGGCCGGTCGTCACCGCCGGCGCTGGGCGTCGCCAGCGTCTTCAGCACGGCCTTCAGATCCACGCCAGGCGCGGGTCGGTCGATCCGCAGGCCCATCGCATGGTCCGGCCCGTGGGCGCAGACCACGATGACGGCGTGTTCGAAGCGCGAGTCTCCGATGCCGGGCATGGCGACCAGCAGGCGACCTGTCAGGGATTGGAAGTCGGACATGGGTTGATGATCGGCATGAAGACGGCCTGGCGCAAGACGTTCAGGCGACGCGGGCTTGGCCTTGGCGCCCGCGCGGACTATCTGAACCACAGATGCCCCGAGCGTCCTGCTCGACCCTTCCACCGGAGCCTGCCATGACCCTTCAGATCGGCGACAGCCTGCCGTCCGCCACCCTGATGACGCCGACCCCGGATGGGCCCCGACCGATCACGACGGACGAGGTGTTCAAGGGCAAGACCGTCGCCCTGTTCGCCGTCCCGGGGGCCTTCACCCCGACGTGCTCGGCGCGACACCTGCCGGGCTACGTCGATCACAAGGACGCGCTGAAGGCCAAGGGCGTGGACACCATCGCCTGCCTGTCGGTGAACGATCCCTTCGTCATGGGGGCCTGGGCCGAAAGCCAGGCTGTCAGCGCCGACGATGTCCTGATGCTGGCCGACGGCAACGGCGAGTTCACCCGCGCCATCGACCTGACCATGGACGCCAGCCGGGGCGGCATGGGCCAGCGGTCCAAGCGCTATTCGATGCTGGTCAAGGACGGGGTCATCATCCAGCTGAACATCGAGGAGCCCGGTGTGTTCGAGGTCTCCTCGGCCGAGCACCTGATCGCGCAGCTCTGAGGGGCGCTACCGCTTGCATGGGCGCTGCCGCTCGTGACGCAGTCGCTCGCTGCTTGAGCGCAGAGCAAAGGACCGTCGCCGAGGTCGGGGTTCTCGGTGCTCAGGCGGCGGCGGTCGCGGGTGCCGTGTCCGCCTCGGTCGCGGCTTCGGCCATAACATGTTGCAGCGCGCCCAGCAGGGTCGCCGGGGTCAGGGGCTTGGACACGAAGTAGTTCATGCCTGCCGCCATGCAGGCGGCGATGTCTTCCGGAGCGGTGTCGGCGGTGACGGCGATCACCGGCACTCCGGCGTTCGGCCCACCCCCGGCGCGCAGGCGCCGGGTGGTCTCGCGTCCGTCCAGCTCAGGCATGCGCACGTCCATAAAGATCACATCGAAGACGCCCGTCTCGCACTGGGCCAGGGCCGCGAGTCCATCGGCGGCCGAAGCGATGTCGCAGCCCAACGGCGCCAAGATCAGCTCGACCGCGCGGCGGTTGATGTCGTGATCGTCGACGACCAGGACGCGCAGGGGCCGATCGTCGCCGTCCTCCTCGACCGCCGGCTCGACGCTAGCAATCGGCTCGGGCCCGGGCTCGGGCACCGTCATGACGACGGGCGTTGGAGGTGTCTCCGGGATCGCATCGACAGCCTTCTCGACGATGGCTTCTTCTCCGGCATCGATCTCGACCTTGGTGGTTCGCGCGGTCGGCTTGCGAGGGGTCAGGCTTCTGACGATGTCGCCGCGCGTGTCGTCGCCAAAAACACGAGGCGCGATCTTGTCAGCCTCGCCCTGCGGCAGGACCAGCGAGATAGTGAAGGCGGCACCTTCGCCGGGCCGGCTGCGGGCCGTCAGGCGGCCGCCCATCAACTGTATCAGATCGCGACTGATCGACAGGCCCAGGCCCGTGCCGCCGTGCTGGGCGCTGACGCCCTCGGCGGTCTGATCGAAGGGGGTGAACAACCGTTCCAGTTGTTCAGGCGTCATCCCCGGGCCGGTGTCGGCGATTTCGATCAGGATGGCGTGCTCGGCCGGCTCTTCGGGCCAGGCCGACAGGCGCAGGGTCACAGAGCCCGTCGCGGTGAACTTCATGGCGTTGGAGACCAGGTTGTTCAGGACCTGGCGCAGCCGCATCGGATCGCCCTTGACCGAGGCCGGCAGGGAGGCCGCCCCTTCGACCCGCAGCGACAGGCCCTTGGCGCGCGCTTCCCCTTGCCAGAACATCAGGGTCTGGGCGATCAGGCTGCGCAGGTTGAAGTCCACGCTCTCGACCGTCATGTGGCCGGACTCCAGCTTGGCGTGATCCAGCAGGTCGTCCAGCAGGGCCTTCATCATGATACCGGCGTCGGTGATCAGGGCGGCCTGGGCGCGCGCCGGACCGGTCCCGGCCCCGCGCTCCAGTTCGGCCGCGCCGGTCATGATGGCGCTGATGGGGGTGCGCAGGTCGTGGCCGATCGAGGCCAGGAAGACCTGTCGGCTGGCCATGATCCGTTCGGCCTCGGCCCGCTTGCGATCGGCTTCGAGCCGGGCGGCGGTTTCCGCCTCGGCGGACTTGTTCATCCGGTCCCAGGTGGAGAGGCAATAGACGCCGAAGACGCAGAACGCGACCGTCGCCGCCATCAGGAAGGCGTGAGACGCGCCGTAGTAGCTCATCCAGAACGGCACCGAGGCCATGTAGAGGAAATGCGGCGTGATCGTCACCGCCAGCACGCGCCGCGACCGGGGCGAGTTGATGACGCCATAGATCGCGCCCGATGCGGCCAGGACAGCGGCGCAGACACCTCCCATCGGCCCGCCCAGCCACCACAAGGGAATGGTCAGACTGCCGAAGGCCGCGGCGTTGAGAAACAACATGAGATGGCCGAGCGCGTTCCGCCCCGCGCCCATCTGGTCGGTGCGTCCGCTGGTCACGGGGGCAAAGGTCCACAGATCCAGAGCCTGGACCAGGAAGTATCCGACGCACCAAAGGGCCGAGATCTGCCAGCCGAACACCGGCGTAAAGATCAGGGCCGTCGCCAGCCCCAGCCCCAGTCGCTGGGTCAACGCGCGACGACGGGCCCGGATCGCCGGGGCCCAGTCCGGTGGCGTGTCCGTATAGGATTGCGACATGCCCGTCCTCGAAATGAGGCGGCGGCCGCCTCGCATCGCGGGATCATGACCGGTTCGGCCTAACGCTCCGTCAACGTCCGGTTGGCAGCCGCCTCGGCCACGGAGGTGAAGCCGTCTGCGCGGAGCCGCGAGGCCAGGTCGCGCTTGATGCGTCCAATCAGACCGACGCCTTCATAGATCAACGCCGAATAGACCTGGACGGCGCACGCTCCGGCCCGGATGCGCCGATAGGCCTCCGTCCCGCTGTCGATCCCGCCGACCGCGATCAGGGGCAGGCGGCCGGCGGCGGCCTCGGCGGCGTGGATCAGGGCCTTGTGCGCCTTTTCGCGCAACGGCGCGCCGGAAAGGCCGCCCGCTTCGGCGCGGTCGGGCGAGGTCAGGCTGGGTGGGCGGTCCAAGGTCGTATTGGACACGATCAATGCGTCGATCCGGTGCGCCAGGGCGGCCTCGACGATCATGGCGATCTCGTGAGGCGTCAGGTCAGGGGCGATCTTGAGGAAGACGGGCGCGGCGGTGGTCCGCGCCTCGGCCACCCGACCCAGCAGGTCGTCCAGCGCCTCGCGCCCCTGAAGCGCCCTGAGGCCCGGCGTGTTGGGCGATGAGATATTCACGGTGAAATAGTCCGACAGGCCCGCCAGCCTTCTCAGCCCGGCGACATAGTCCGCCGCCCGGTCCTCGGTGTCCTTGTTGGCGCCGAGGTTGGCCCCGACCACGACGTCTGTGGGTCGATCCCCAAGGTGATCGGCGAAGGCCTCCAGTCCCGCGTTGTTGAAGCCCATGCGATTGATGATCGCCCGGTCCTGCGACAGGCGAAACAGCCGGGGTTTGGGGTTGCCGAGCTGGGCGCGCGGCGTCACCGACCCGGCCTCGAGGAAGCCAAAGCCCAGACGCGACAGGCCTCCAAGAGCCTCCGCGTTCTTGTCCAGGCCCGCGGCCAGGCCGATCGGGTTCGTCAGTCTCAGGCCCGCCACGCTGGTCGCCAGGATCGGGTCGTCCGGCGGCGAAGCGGGCAGCGGCGCGTGCTTCAAGGCTCCGATCGCCAGACCGTGGGCGGTTTCGGGGTCCAGGATGCGGAGCAGAGCCGTCAGCATGCGAACGGCGCCGCCTCGATCACCGCCGTCGTCGGCATCGGGCCATAGATGTGCGGATACAGCGCCCCGCCGCGCGACGGCTCCCAGACGACGGCGTCACCCAGAGCGTCCAGATCGACGGTCAGACGCATCAGGTCGGTGCGACCGGCGAAATGCTTTCTCGCCGTCTCGTCCAGCTGCGCGGCGGTCGACAGGTGGATGTAGCCGTCAGCCAGATCGGTCTCGGAGCCCAGGAACACGCCCTCGGCCAGGGCTCGTCGCCATTCGGCCGCGTCCAAAAGCTTGTAGGCGTAACGATCCGCCATCAGTCGTCCGCCCCGCCGCCGAAGGCCTTGGGCGTCAGGAAGCCGTCATAGGCGCAGCGGCCCGCCACATCGACCTCGAAGACCGCAGCCGCCCCGGTCGGAAAGCCCCCGGCCAAGCGATCCAGGATGGCCGGCGAGGCCGCGCTCTCGGTCAGATACTCCAGCGCCAGGGTATGGACCCCCGGGTTGTGGGCCATGACGAGCAGGCATCCGGCCTGGTCCTCGGCGTCCTCGACCAGACGCCGGATCGTGTCGGGCGAGGCATCGTACAGGCGCGGTTCGATCCGGACCTCCACATCGCCGAGGGCTTCCTGCACCGCGTCCCAGCTCTGGCGCGTGCGAACCGCGGGGCTGACCAGCGCCAGGTCGGGGCGGAGCGTCTTCTCGGCCAGCACCCGCCCCATGAGCGCGGCGTCGGCGGTCCCGCGCGCGGTCAGGGCGCGGTCGCGGTCGAGGCCGGAGACGGCGGCGCGCTCGGTCTTGGCGTGGCGCATCAGGATCAGGCGGTGCATGGCCCGCCGTTACAGGGGTTCGCGGCGCGCTTCCACCCCGTCGCCTGTCCGCGGCGTCCGGGTCGCCGGCTGGGGCCGCAGGGCCCCGGCCTCGAGCCGGACGCGCGCGCCATGGCCCGAGGGGCGAATGCGCGCATAGGCCTGACGCGTGGCCTCCAGCAGGATCACGCCCGCGAAGCCCGGCGCGATCCGTCGCCCGACCTGTTCAAAGCCGTCGGCCATGCCCATCAGCGGGCTCCACGGCGGGACATAGAGAGTCTGGGACCAGGCGGTCGGCTCCAGCCCCGCCGCCCTCACCAGTCGCTCCAGCTGGCCTCGGGTGAACGGTCGCCCGTGCCCGAACGGCGTCCCCTCCGCCCGCGCCCACATGCCGCCGCGCGCCGCTGCGGCCAGGATGATCCGCCCCGCCGGGGCCAGGGCCCGGACGGCCTCGGTCAGCAGCAGCGTCGGATCGTCCGCCTCTTCCAGTGCGTGAACCAGCAGGACGCGGTCGAACGACCCGGCCGCGAACGGCAGCCGTTTGTCGTCGACCAGCAGGGTGCGGTTCCGACCCGCCGACGGCCACAGCTCGACGCCCTGACCCGCAGGCATGGCGGCGATGACGCGTCGCGCGCCGACGAAGGCGTCCAGCCAGGGCGTCGCATAGCCGACGCCCAAGACGTCGCAGCCCTCGGCCTCGCCCCAGGCGTCCTCCAGCCGCTTGGCCAGCAGCCGGCGGACCAGGATGCCGCGGGGCTCGCCGTAGAAGGCGCGAAGATCTTCGATGGCGCGGCGCATGGTCCTGACTATATGGCGGAGAAGCCCGCTTCACCAAGGACGACGCCATGCCCCTGACCGTGCACCTGTTCCCGGCCCGCGAGGACAACTATGCCTTCCTGGCCCGGGACGAGACCACCGGTACTGTGGCCGCGATCGACACGCCGGATGCCCAGGTGATCCTGGATGCGGTCCAGCGTCTGGGCTGGGGCAGGCTGGACCGGATCATCAACACCCACTGGCATCCCGATCATACCGAGGGCAACGAGCGGCTGAAGGCCGAGACAGGCTGCGACATCTGGGGCCCGGAGGAGGTGCGAAAGGTCGCGCCTCTGGATCATGTGGTCGAAGAGGGCGATGTGGTCAGGATCGGCGATACGACCCTGCACGTCACCGCCACGCCCGGTCACACCCTGGGTCACATCGTCTTCCGCTCGGTGGAGGACCAGATCGCCTTCACCGGCGACACCCTGTTCACCCTGGGCTGCGGCCGCCTGTTCGAGGGCACGCCCGAGCAGATGTGGGACAGTTTGCAGCGCATCGCCGCCTGGCCCGACGAGACGGTCCTGTACGGCGCGCACGAGTACACCGCCTCGAACGCCCGCTTCATGGTCAGCGTCGACGACCGTCCCGAGACCCGGGCCCACGCCGAGGGCATCTTCACCAAACGGGCGCTGGGCGAAGCGACCGTGCCGACGACGCTGGGCGTCGAGCGGCGCTTCAACCCCTATCTGACCGCGCGCGACGGGGCCGAGTTCGCGGCCCGCCGCGCTGCCAAGGACGGGTTCAAGGGCTGACGGGTCCGCTCGCTTGTCGGGCGGCTCAGGCGCCCCCATATCCAACCCGAGATCAAGGGTCCGCCACTTCCGGGGGCTCCTGGTCGATGTCGCTTCGTTTTGAGGACTGACCCATGACCGGTCGCCCTGTGCTGTTCGACAGCCCCTTTCTGCTGGGCTTCGACCAGACCCGAGCCCTGATCGACCGCGCCGCCAAGGCCGCGGTCGAGAGCTATCCGCCCTACAATGTCGAGCAGACAGGCGCGCATGCCGTGCGGATCTCTCTGGCGGTGGCGGGCTTCACGCCGGACGACCTGGCCATCACACTCGAGGGCCGCCAACTGACCATCGCCGGCAAGCGCGAGGGCGTGCCGGAGCAGTCCTTTCTGCATCGGGGCATCGCGGCGCGCGGGTTCGTTCGCAGTTTCGTCCTGGCGGACGGACTGGAGGTCGAGGGCGCGACCCTGGAGCACGGCCTGCTCCACGTCGATCTGAAGCGACCCGAAGAAGCCGCGACGGTGCGGCGCATCCCCATCAGCCTTGGCTGATTTTCACGTTCCAAGGCGACGCTTCGACGCGCCGGCGAACCCGCCGGGCGCTCGGGCGTTTCCGATCTCGAAGGAGGCGGTCCTGATGACGCCCATGATGACCAAAGAAGACTTCCAGGGCTTGGGCGCGCCAGACCTGGTCTATGTGCGCGAGATCAGCGCCGCCGATGTTCTGGCCGACACGCCGCTCGCGGACGCCAAGGGTCTGATGATCGATCCCGAGCAGACCCTATATGCGGTGCATAGCGCCGACGGTGAGCGTCTGGCGGTCATGCTGGATCGCGAGACGGCCTTCGCGGCCGCGGTCGCCCACGAACTGGCTCCGGTCTCGGTCCACTAGAGACCGGGCATTCTCCGCAAATCAGGCGGCGGTCGCAGTATCGTCGCGGACGAACAGCGCGTGGATCGCATCAACGGTTCGGGCTTGGCGCAGTTGTTCGCGCATTTCCGCGGATCGCAAGGCTCGTGAGACGGCGGCCAGCGCCCGCAGATGCTCTGCCCCGTCGCGGGGCGGGGCGAAAAGGGCGAACATCAGATCGACGGGCCGATCGTCCACGGCGTCATAGGCCACGGGTGTGTCGAGGCGCACGAAGACGGCGCGGACCCGATCGATCCCCTCCAGTCGCGCATGGGGCACGGCGACGCCGGAGCCCAGACCCGTGGACCCCAGGGTTTCGCGCTCGAGAAGGGCGTCGAACACCCGTGCTTCTTCCAGATCCAGGGCCTGGGCGGCCACGGAGGCGACGCTGTGCAGAGCCTGCCGTTTGGAAGACGCGCCGCTCTTCAGGACCACACCGTCCCGGACCAGCAGTTCACCGATATCCATAATCGTCTCGACTCACACTCATACGAGGTTCAGCAGCCCTTGAAGGGGAGGCGACGGGCGCGGGCCGTCTAGCTCGATCCGCGCCCGTTTGGAAGGCTTATGCGCCAGAACCGTTTACAGAACCGTGTCCGTTCAAAGACACGGTGCGTTCAGGGTCTATCCACCCCACATTGCCGTCCGGCCGACGATAGACCACCGACAGACCTCCGTGGGCGGCGTTCCGGAACATCAGGACAGGATAGCCGGTCATGTCGAGCTCCAGAACCGCGCGTCCGACCGTGATGGTACGGATTTCGGACTGGGTCTCGGCGATGACCATGCCCACCGGGGGCGGGCCGTCCTCGCCCGTGTCTCCGAACACGTCGTCCTCGACCGTATCCGGGTCGCGCAGGACGATGGATCGCGCCACGTCGCGCGCGGCGTTCTCGGTCTTCTCGGGGGACAGCCCCCTGGGCCCGATGTGGTGGTCCTTGAGCCGTCGCTTGTAGCGACGCACCCGCTTCTCGAGCTTCTCGAGACTGTCGGAAAAGGCGGCGTGGGCGTCACCGCCGTGGCCCGTGGTCACAAGGGCCTGGCCCGAAGCGAGGCGGACCCAGCAGTCCACCTTGAAGCCGTGACCATCCTTGGAGACCACGACCTCGGCGTCCTGGCCGCCGCGTTCGAAGTATTTTCCGACTCCCTCTTCGAGTTCCTGGGAGATGCGCGAGCCTAACGCTTCGCCGACATCCACGTGCTTGCCGCTGACTTGGACTTGCATAGGAAGCAGAACGCGACCGCCCGACAAAAGTGTCAATCGGGAACGCCGATTTCACAGTCACGCTTTTGCGATCAGCCGCGACCTTAGGCCTGCGCTCAAGCAGCGAGCGACCGCGTCGCGAGCGTTATCGCGCTAACCCGTCTTCAGCATCCGTCGCCGCTCGACCGAGGATGGAATCCGCAAGGCTTCCCGGTACTTGGCGACGGTCCGACGCGCGATGTCGATGCCGGCTTCTTTCAGTATCTCGACGATGCGATCGTCGGACAGAACATCGCCGTCGCGACCCTCGTGGTCGATCATCGACTTGATCCGGTGACGGACGGCCTCGGCCGAATGACTGGCACCGCCGTCGGTGGCCTGGATGGCCGCGGTGAAGAAGAATTTCAGTTCGAACACTCCGCGCGGCGTCGAGACGTATTTGTTCGAGGTCACCCGACTGACGGTCGATTCGTGCATTCCGATGGCGTCGGCCACGGTCTTCAGATTGAGCGGGCGCAGGAACTCGACGCCGAACGCCAGGAAGGCGTCCTGCTGGCGGACGATCTCGGACCCGACCTTCAGGATGGTCTTGGCGCGCTGGTCCAGCGACTTGACCAGCCAGTTGGCCTGGGCCGCGCAGTCGGCGACGAAGGTCTTTTCCGCCTCCGTGCGTGCGCCCGCCGAGACCGAGGCGTGATAGCGTTTGTCGACCAGCAGGCGGGGCAGGGTGTCGGAGTTCAGCTCGACCTTCCAGCCTCCGGCCGGGTCCGGGCGGACATGGACATCGGGGATCACTGTCTGGGCGATCTCGCCGGCGAAGCCCGCGCCGGGCCGGGGGGTGAGGGCCTTCAGCTCAGAGATCATTTCCGCCAGGTCGTCGGCGTCGACGCCGCACGCCTTTCGAAGGGCGCCGAGGTCGCGCCGGGCCAGCAGGTCGAGGTTGTCGAGCAGCGCCGCCATGGCCGGATCGAAGCGGTTCCGCTCGATCAGTTGCAGCTTCAGGCACTCGGGGACGGAGCGCGCCATGACGCCAGTGGGCTCGAACCCGTGGCACACCGCCAGCACCGCCTCGATCCGCTCCAGGCCACAGCCCAGCCGATCGGCCAGTTCTTCCAGTTCGCCGCGCAGGTAGCCGCCGTCGTCGACGCCGTCGATCAAGGCGAGGGCGACGGCATGGTCGGCCGCCGAAAACCCCGCCGAAGACGCTTGCGCCTGCAGGTGCTCCCACAGGGTCGGATCGTGACGCTCGGGCCGCTCACCGCCGTCGCCGTCGTTGAACGACCCGCCCTTGCCCGCCGCCGACCAGTCCGACAGCCCCGGCTGGGACGCCGCCTCGTCCGACAAGCGGTCCGATGTGCGTTCTCCGGGCGTGGCGTCGCCATAGACGTCATCCTCGCGCGCATCGACCGTGGTCGCGCGATCGGAAACCTCGGCATCGGCGAAACTGAGTTCCGCCGCGTCCGCCGCCAGCTCTCGCGCCGGCTCGGGGGCGCTCTCCGGCTCCTCGCGCTGGAGCAGGGGGTTCTTCTCCAGCTCGGCCTCGACGTATTCGTCCAGTTCCTGATTGGACAGCTGCAGCAGCTTGATCGCCTGCTGCAGCTGGGGCGTGATGACCAGCCCCTGGCCTTGCCGGATCTCGAGCCTCTGTCCGATCACGCGCTGACGTCCTCGCCGTCCGGCCATGGTGGCCCGGAACTTGCTGTCACGATGGCGCGAAGCGGTTAACGGCGTTCTAAGCGCGGGCGGGCGGCCCTGTCGTGAAGCCCTCAGCCGCGGCCGTAGAGATCGCCCAGATAGACGCGCCGGACCTCGGGGTCGTGGATGACCTCGTCGGCCGTGCCTTCGAACAGGACCTCGCCGTTCGAGATGATCGAGGCGCGGTCGATGATGTCCAGCGTCTCGCGGACGTTGTGGTCGGTGATCAGCACCCCGATGCCCTCCCCCGCCAGATAGCGGATGACCTGGCGGATGTCGGCGATGGCCAGGGGGTCGATGCCGGCGAAGGGTTCGTCCAGCAGCATGAAGCTGGGCCGGCCAGCCAGGGAGCGGGCGATCTCCACCCGCCGTCGCTCGCCGCCCGAAAGGCCTGTGGCCGGCGCATGGCGCAGATGACCGATGTTCAGGTCTTCCAGCAGCCGGGTGGTCTCCACCTCGATCGCCTGACCCGAGTGGTTCAGCTCGACGACGGCCATGACGTTCTGTTCCACGGTCATGCCGCGAAAGATCGAGGCTTCCTGCGCCAGATAGCCCAGTCCCATCCGGGCGCGCTGGTACATCGGCTGGGCGGTGATGTCCTCGCCGTCCAGCCAGATCGAGCCGCTGTCGGCCGGGATCAGGCCGGTGATCATGTAAAAGCACGTCGTCTTGCCGGCACCGTTTGGCCCAAGCAGGCCTGCGACCTCGCCCCGCTGGACGGTCAAGGACACATCGCGAACCACCTGCCGCGCTCCGAAGGCCCGCGCGATGTTCTGGACCCTCAGGCCCTTGTCGGGCGCGGGCCCGGGCGGCGGGGCCTGTTCGGCCTCGCGCTCTTTCAGGTTCAGGGCGGAGAGTTCCTTGCGCGCCATCCGGTGGATCTGGCCCGAGGGCTCAGTTCGCGCCTTGCGGATAGAAGACGCCCCGCACACGCCCGCCATTCTGGCCGCCACCGCCCTCGATGCGGGCCTGGCCCGTATCGACGTTGTAGCTCAGGCGTGCGCCGGTCAGGACATTCTGGCCCTGGGTCAGAATGACGTCGCCCGTCACCACCACGGTGGCGTCGGAGACGGTGTAGATTGCCCGGTCACCTCGGATCGTCTCGGTCGGAGTGACATAGTAGACATCGCCCGACGCCTCGATGCGGGTCAGGCCGCCTGAGGCGTCGCGCGCGCCCTCGATGGCGTTGGCTCTCAGCCGCGACTGACCTTGTGTGATCTCGGCCCGGCCGCGCAAGGAGACGGCGGTGTTGGTCAGTTCGCCGGTATCGGCGCCATAGCCGATCGGCTGGTTCGAGGTGTTCGGGCGCGTCTGGGCCATGGCGACGCCGCCCGCCGCGAGCGCGAGGGCGGCCGTGGCCGTCAGCAGGATCCTGGTCGTCGTCATGGTCATCCACCGGAGGCGGCGGCGATCGTGCCCCGCACCTTGTTATCGCCAGAGCCGCTGAACACGACCCGCTGGCCCTGTTCATATATCGCATAGGACGTCGCGGAAATGGTTCCAAGGGGCCCGCGGCCCTCGACCCCTTTGTCGCCCGTCACGACACCGGTGGCGGTATCCACGACCGCCTCGGGCGTGGTCAGGACAAAGCCGGACCCGCCGTCGGAGATGCGCACGTTCGGGCCGATGGTCACCGACCGCTCGGCCTCGTTGTAGATGCCGGCGTCCGCCGTCATCTCCGTGACCTTGGCCCCGCCGAGGTTCAGCCTCAGCACCGGCCCGTTCAGGCGGAACCTCCCGGTGGCGGGATCGCGCACCGCGCCCTCTGCCCCGATCACAAAGCTGCGGCCCTCGGCGTCCTGTCCGTGGAACATGGGGTTGTCGAGGCGGATGTCCCGCGCCTGGCTGGCCTCGCGCTCGACGCCCGACATGACGGTGCGGAACACCGTCCAGGTCAGGGCCCCGCCCGCCAGAACCACGATCAGGATAGGCAGCAGGCGGCGATACAGTCGGACCCGCTGTGATCGGGCGCGCCAACGCTCGGCCTCGGCCGTCAGTCGCGCCTCGTCGGCCGCCTTCCGGTCAGGAACGGGCCCGGGGTCGCTCATTTGGTCCAGGTGTGGGCGAAGACGTCGTCTTCGAAACCGGCAAGGTCCAGACGGGCCCGGGTCGGCAGGAAGTCGAAACAGGCCTGGGCGATCGCGGCCCGCCCCTCGCGCGCCAGCATTTCGTCCAGGCGGCGCTTGATGACGTGCAGATGCAGCACATCGGAGGCGGCATACTCCAGCTGCGCCGTCGATAGCTCCCCTGCGCCCCAGTCCGATGATTGCTGAGCCTTGGACAGGTCGATGCCGGCCAGTTCGCGCGCCACATCCTTCAGCCCGTGCCTGTCGGTATAGGTCCGCGCCAGCTTGGAGGCGATCTTGGTGCAATATACAGGCCGGGTCTCGACACCGAGATGCAGCTCGACCATGGCGATGTCGAACCGGCCGAAGTGGAAAATCTTCAGCACGCCCGGATCGGCCATCAGCCGCTTCAGGTTCGGGCAGTCATAGGCGGGGCGGTTCATGCGAACGACGTGGGCATCTCCGTCTCCCGCCGACAGCTGGATGACGCACAGGGGGTCGCGGCCGAGGCGCAGGCCCATTGTCTCGGAATCGACGGCGACTTCGGGCCCGAGATCCAGGCCGTCAGGCAGATCGCCTTCGTGAAAGTGAACGGTCATGGCGCTTCCTAGCGCAGCCGGGTGGCGGAGGCGATAGGGCGGTCCGATCGGTGATCCCGCAAGCGAAAGAGGCCCGGACGGTGTCCGGGCCTCCTGTGGTCGCTATCGAAAGACCTTAGTGTCCGCCGTCGACCGGCGTGCAGACGGTGCCGTCGGTGCAGTCCGAGAAGTGGACCTGCGGCGGCTCGACCAGGATCTCGGACGGCCGCACGTGGACATCCGGACGCTGGACGTAGATCTGGGCCGGAGCGATGCGGATCGGCGGCGCGTCGACATAGACGGGCGGGCCCTGGATGTGGATCGTCGGGCCGGCGACGTGAACCGGGCGGCCGATCACCCGATAGCCGGGCGAGGCGACGTGAATGGCCGGTCCGGCGGGAATGTTGATGGGCGGGCCCCAGCCACCGGGAGGCGTGTAGCCGCCACCCCCCGTCCAGGGGCCGTAGAAGTCGACGACGCGCGTGCAGGCGCAGGCGTCGCTGCCGTGGTGCGGCGCTTCATGGCAGCCATGGCCGTCCGACGCGGGAGCGCCGGAGATCAGCATGGAGGCCACGATCGAGATAATCGGATCCATTGTCAGCTCCCCTCAAGTCCTTGCGAGACCTCACTTTTCCCCCATCAGGCGAACCCTGAGAGAGGCAGGCGAGCCGCGTAATCAGCGTTATATTAACCATTCCGGACTGTCTACCGCCCGGCTCGGCTTGCCCTTTGGTGTGGCCCGGACTACACGGCGGCCGTCATCGGGGAGTAGTCGCCTGCGTCTCTCAGCAGGGCCCGCGTCAACACACTTCCTCTCACCCGGAGAGGATGGCGCGGACGGTTTCGGATCTGAGGCTCTCTTCGCGACAGCCTCGTCCCTCAAGCAGCGAGACGCCGCGCGTCGAGCGTTAGGGACACAAGAAACCTGACAAGACCGTTGGCTTCGCAGGGTTGATTCCACGCGGGGTCCGGCTGCGAACGCCACAGGTCCGCCCGCCGAGGCCCCGCGAGAGACTGCGTTCTGGACGCCCTGCTGATCTCCATCGGCCTCGTCTCCCTGGCGGAGATCGGGGACAAGACCATGTTGCTGGCGATCGCCCTGGCGGCGACCTGGCGACGACCCATGCCGGTCGTCCTGGGTATTCTGGCCGCGACCCTGGTCAATCACGCCTTCGCCGCCCTCGCCGGCACCCTGGCTGCTCAGTATCTGGACGGGCCGTGGATGCGATGGGTCGTGGGGATCGCCTTCCTGGGCTTCGCGGTCTGGGCCCTGATCCCCGACGCCCTGGACGTCGAGGAGGCCGATGCGGTCGAGAAGACCCGCTGGGGCATCTTCTGGACGACGACCGCGGCCTTCTTCCTGGTCGAGATGGGCGACAAGACGCAGATCGCCACGGCCGGCCTGGCCATCCGCTTTGAGAACCTGCCCCTCGTCGTCGCGGGGTCGACCATCGGCATGATGCTGGTCAACGGTCCGGCAGTCTGGCTGGGCGAGGCGGCCGCCGAGCGCCTGCCGCTGCGCTACATCCGCATGGCCGCCGCCGCCGCCTTCGCCGCGACGGGTCTGTGGGTCCTGCTGGCGAGCTAGGGTCGGATCAGAAGAACCGTTCGCCGATACGGATGGTGTCGCCCGGCGCGACCTGTGTTCCGGTGGTCAACGGAAACTGCTGCTCGCCCGCCGCGTCCGCCCGCTTGATATAGACCCGGCGCGTGTCGGCCCGATAGGTGAAGCCTCCCGCTGTGGCCACCGCGTTCAGGACCGTCAGATTGGCGGTGTAGGGATACTCTCCCGGCGTGTTCACCTCGCCCAGGATGTAGAAGGGCCGATAGTTCAGGACCTCGGCGTTGACGCGCGGCTCGGTGATGTAGCCTTGACGCAGGGCGACGGCGATCGCCTCCTGAAGCTCTCCGATGGTCAGTCCCTGGGCCTGGACCTCGCCGATCAGGGGCAGGGAGATCTTACCCGAGTTGCCGACCAGGAACTCACCGGTCAGGGCCTCTTCGCCAAAGACGTTGACCCGCACCTTGTCGGCCGGGCCCAGGCGATACTCCGGCACGATACGGACGACCTCGCTGCCCTCGACGGTGGCAACCGGGGTCGCGCCCGGGGCGGCGGCGCAGCCCGCGAGCACGAGGCTCATCATCAGGCCGATCAGCCAGGTCAGATATCCACGCATGCCACAATCCCCACGCTCTCCGGGTCTTCTACCGGTCTTGCGGTCTTCGATCCAGTCCGGCGATCGGCGTTCTGGCGCGCGGAGGTCTCATCTCCGGAAAATTTGGGCCGGGGCGGTCGCGGCCTTGTCGGGCGCGAACCCTGCGGCCCCCAGGATGGCCTGGTAGGCGGCGGCACCCAGACTGGCGTGATACAGCCGCTCGCCCCGCCACTGACCCAGGCTGACGCCGGCCTCCCCGCCCTCGGTGAGAAGCACGGTCGAGGTCGCCGCCGCATGTTCCAGGATGCGTCCGAGCGCGACGCGCTGGTCGCCGGGGTTCAGGTGGAACAGGCTGTGCCAGACCAGGACGCCGTCGAAGACGCGGCCCAGATCGAAGGTCCGCATGTCGCCGACGATCCATTCTCCGGCCGGCAGTGTGAGGCGGGCATGGGCGATCAAGCGGGGCGAGGCATCCACACCGGTCAGGTGTAGTCCGCGCTCCAGCAGCGCGGCCCCGAGGGGCCAGCCCGAGCCGCAGCCGACGTCCAGCACGCGGGCACCGACCGGCAGGGCGGCGACGAACCGGTCCAGCGCCGCGACCTCGTCCAGCGACTTGCCCGGACCGCCGAGGGCGCGACCGCGATCGGCGATCCAGCCCTCGGCCTGTTCGTCATAGAGGCCGACGATGCGTCCGGCCGGGTCGGTCATTCCGTCAGGAAGGCGTCCAGCTCGCGATTGAACGCCTCGGGCTGGTCGATGAAGACGAAATGGGCGGCCTCGTCGATTCGGGTCAGCTCCACTCCCGGCAGGCTCGCGAACGAGGCCCGGTAGATGCCGTCGGTGATCTCGGGCGTCATGCCGGGGAAGTCGAAGGCGACATAGACCACCTCAGTCGGCACGGTGATGTTCGCCAGCTCGGGCCGCAGATCGGTGACGATCAGCTCGCGATAGGCGTTGGAGGAGACGGTGCGGTCGCTGGCCGCGGTGTCAGCCAGGATCATCAGTTCGGCGGCTTCGTCGCGGACCATGGCGGCGACGGTGGCGGCGGCCTGGGCGCGATAGGCGTCCTCGGGGCTGGCCAGCATCTGGCCGTGAATCATGTCGGCCATGGGCGTCACGCTCTCCGCGGTCGGATTGGTGCCGGGCTGGGCGAACATGGCCCCCATGAAGGGCACCATGTCGATGACCATCAGCCGACCGACCGCATCTGGATGGCGCGCCGCGAGCATCATACCGATCGTGCCGCCCATCGAGTGGCCAACGACGGCGGGCTTCTCCAGTCCTTGCTCGGCGATATAGCGGGCGATCTCCTCGGCGACGGGCGCGGCGACCGGGCCTTCGGCGTTGCCCTCGACCGGGGCTCCGGCGAAGCCCTGGATGTGGATGCGATGCACCCGCCAGCCGCTGCCCAGATGATCGACCGTGCCCTGCCAGACCTTGGGCGAGGAGCTCAGGCCGGGGATCAGGATGATGTCGCGGACGCCCGGACCGGCCTCGCCATCGACGCGGACATGCATGCGGGTCGAAGCGAAGTCGGCGTGCTGATGGGCATGATCGCCGGCCTCGCGTGTCTGGGCGACGGCGGGAGCGGCGAGACAGAGGGCGGCGGCGCAGACGAGGGCTTTGAACATGGCGAATTCTCCTGTGTGAGGCCCGTATGCGGCATTTACTTTGGAATGTAAAGTGCTTTCTCAGTTAGGCCGAGACCATCTGCATCCCCAGCCATTCCGCGATCAGGGCGGGCTTGTCGCCGCCCTCGATCTCGACGGTCAGTTCATGCTTCAGCAGCCAGCGCCCGCCGCCCTTGTCCTCGGCCGACAAAAGCTTGAACCGGCCGCGCACCTTCGATCCCGCCGGCACGGGGGCCAGGAAACGCAGTTTGTCGAACCCGTAGTTGACGCCCATCACCACGCCTTCCAACGGCTTCACAGCATCGTACGACATGGCCGAGGCGAGGCTCAGCGTCAGAAAGCCGTGGGCGATCGTGCCGCCGAACGGCGTGGCCTTGGCGGCCTCGGGATCGATATGGATGAACTGCTCGTCCTCGGTGATCTTGGCGAAGGCGTCGATCCGGGACTGGTCGATCTCGAACCAGCGACTGACCCCGATTTCGGTGCCGATCAGGGACTGCAGGTCGGCGGGCTTGGTCATGCGGCGGCTCCGGTGAAACGGTCTTCGATGATGGCGGCGAACAGGCCGGGATCGATGTTTCCCCCCGACAGGACGACGGCGGTGGTCCGGCTCCGGGTCTCGACCTTGCCGGCCAGCACGGCCGCGAGCGCCGCGGCCCCGCCCGGCTCGACCACCAGTTTCAGCGTCCGGAAGGCATATCGCACCGCTTCGGCCGCTTCGGCGTCGCTGATCGTCAGCGCCCCCTTGAGCACTCGCTGATTGATCGGAAACGTCAGCTCGCCCGGGATCGGCGTCTGCAGGGCGTCGCAGATGGACGGCGGTCCCCTGGGGTGGCCGACCCGCTCGCCCGCCTTCAGCGACCGGGCGGTATCGTCATAATTCTCGGGCTCGACGGCCCAGCTTTCGGTCTTGGGGCTCCGTGCCTCCAGCACCAGATTGATCCCCGCCATCAGACCGCCGCCCGAGCAGCAGCAGACCAACTGGTCGATCGGTGTCCCCGCCTGGTCCAGAATCTCCAGCGCCGTCGTGCCCTGACCCTCGATGATGAAAGGGTCGTCGAAGGGCGGCACCAGAACCGCGTTCTTGTCCCGCGCCAACTGGGCCCCGATCTCCTCGCGGCTCTCGGTCCAGCGGTCGTACAGCCGCACCTCGCCGCCGAACGCCTTGACCCCCGCGACCTTGATGGCCGGACTGTCGGCGGGCATCACGATGGTCGCAGCCGTGCCCACCATCCGCGCCGCCGCGGCCACGCCCTGGGCATGGTTGCCGGACGAGAAGGCCACGACGCCGCGCGCCCGCTCCTCGTCGGTCAGCCGGCTGATGCGGTTGAAGGCCCCCCGGAACTTGAAGGCCCCGGCGACCTGCATCGTTTCGGCCTTCAGCAGGACGCGCCCGCCCGTGCGCTCGTTCAGGGCGGGGCTTTCGATCAAGGGGGTGCGGACGGCCGCGCCCTGGATCTGACGGGCGGCGTCGACGACGCCTTGATAGGAAGCGGTGCGGTCGGCCATGGACGGCGGATTAGCGCATCGTTCGATCCTGCGTAAGGTGGAGCCATGACGAGCCCGACGACGACCTGCATCCTCGCCATCGACCAGGGCACCACCTCCACCCGCGCCATCGCGTTCGAGCTCCGGGCCGATGGGGGGCTTCATCCGGTGGCCTTGAGCCAGATCGAACTGGCCCAGCATTTCCCCGCTTCTGGCTGGGTCGAGCATGACGCCGCGGAGATCTGGACAGCCACGCTCCAGACCTGCCGCGAGGTGATCCGAAAGGCCGGCGGCGTCGGGCGGTTCTCCGCTATCGGCATCACCAACCAGCGCGAGACGGCCGTCGTCTGGGACGCCGCGACCGGAGAGCCCCTGCACCGCGCTGTCGTCTGGCAGGACAGACGAACGGCCGACGTCACCGCCGGACTGTCGGCGGAGGGACACGAGGCTGAGGTCCAGGCCGCGACCGGCCTGATCCTCGACCCCTATTTCTCGGCCACCAAGTTCGCCTGGCTGCTGGACGCGGTTCCCGGCGCCCGGGAACGCGCCGCGCACCGAGAGGTCCTGGTCGGCACCATCGAGACCTGGCTGATCTGGAGGTTGACGGGCGGCGTCAGCCACGTGACCGACGCCACCAACGCCAGCCGGACCTCGCTCATGGACCTGAAGGACCGCGTCTGGCGCGACGACTTTTGCGATCTGTTCCGCGTCCCGCGCGAGGCTCTGCCGGAGATCTGCGACTGCGCCGGGCCGCTCGGCGTGACCGACCCGGCCCTTTTCGGCCTGGCCCTGCCCATCACCGGGTCGGCGGGGGACCAGCAGGCGGCCCTGGTCGGTCACGGCGCGCTGAAGGCCGGGGATGCCAAGATCACCTACGGCACCGGGGCCTTTCTCGTCGCCAACGTCGGCCCTGAACCGGTCGCCTCCACCCGGCGGCTGCTCGGCACCCTGGGGTATGCGGTCGGTGAAGACGCGGCCTATGCGCTTGAAGGCTCCATCTTCTCGGCCGGGTCGGCGATCCAGTGGCTGAGGGACGGCGTCGGAATGATCGCCGACAGCCGCGCGTCCGAGGCCATGGCGCAGGGGCTGAAGGACAATGGCGGCGTCTATCTGGTGCCCGGCTTCACCGGTCTGGGCGCGCCCTGGTGGGAGCCGGAGGCGCGCGGCGCGGTCATCGGCCTGACGCGCGATTCGACCCCCGCTCACTTCGTCCGCGCCGGGCTCGAGGCCTTGGCCTACCAGACCCGGGACCTGCTCGACGCCCTCGCCACCGACGGCGCGCCACGCCTTAAGGTGCTGAAGGTCGACGGTGGCGTCACCGCCAACGCCTTCGCCATGCAGTTCGTCGCCGACATCTGCGAAGTCACGGTCGAGCGCCCCGCCTTTCAGGAGATGACGGCGCTGGGTGCCGCGCGTCTAGCCGCTCTGGGGGCGGGGCTGATCGGCGATCTGGGGCCGCGCGGCGACGAGGCCCCGGCCGTCTGGACGCCGCGCATGCAGGCCGCCGAGCGCGAGCGGCTGCTCGGGGGCTGGCGCCGCGCCGTCCGCGCCGCCATTGTCGCCGCCCATGACTGACGCCGCCGCCCTCGACGATCCGCAATCGACCTTCTCCGGCACGCGAGAGGTCGATCCCCGCTACCGCCTCGACGAGGCTGCGCTCGACGCCTGGATGACCGCCAATGTCGACGGCTACGCCGGTCCCCTGACGGTGCGCCAGTTCAAGGGTGGCCAGTCGAACCCGACCTATGAGCTCACCACGCCCACCGCCGCCTATGTGCTGCGTCGAAAGCCGCCGGGCGTTCTCCTGCCCTCGGCCCACGCCGTAGACCGCGAGTTCACAGTCATCTCCGCCCTGGCCGCCCAGGGTTTCCCGGTCGCGCGGCCTCACGCCCTGTGCCTGGACGAAGGCGTCATCGGCTCGATCTTCTACGTCATGGACAAGGTCGAGGGCCGGGTCCTGTGGGACCTGAAACTACCGGGCATGACGCCGGACCAGCGCCGCGCCATCTATGACGCCCAGGTCGACACCCTGGCGGCGCTGCATCGCTTCGAGCCCGAGGCGATCGGCCTGTCTGACTACGGCAAGCCGGGCAACTATTTCGCGCGCCAGGTCGGCCGCTGGACCAAACAGTATCAGGCGTCCCAGACCCATCCGATCCCCGACATGGACCGGTTGATCGCCTTTCTGCCGCAAGGGCTGCCGCCCGAGGGACCGACCCGGATCGTCCACGGCGACTTCCGCCTGGACAATATGATCCTGGCGCCGGACGCACCCCAGGTCCGCGCGGTGTTGGATTGGGAGCTCTCGACCCTGGGCGATCCCCTGGCCGATTTCTCGTATCTGCTGATCGCCTGGGCCATTCCCGCGACCCTGCGCAACGGCCTCGCCGGCGCCGACCTCAAGGATCTCGGCATCCCCTCGGTCGAGGAGACGGTTGCCCGCTATGCCGAAAAGACCGGGGCGGCGCCGCCGGCGAACCTTGACTGGCTGTTCGCCTACAACCTGTTCCGCCTGGCGGCCATCTGCCAGGGCATCGCCGGCCGGGTGCGCGACGGCACCGCCGCCTCGGCCCACGCCCGCACCATGGCCGCCCAGGTCGAGCCTTTGGCCGCCGGTGCGTGGGCCTTCGCCAGGAAGGCGGGAGGTTAGCGTCTCCTCCCCGTCGGCGCACGCCGATGGGGAGGTGGATCGGAGGCGATCAGCCGACGAGACGGAGGGGGCGACTCGGTATTCGAGATGAGGGCTCCTTAAGCTCCACCGTTGCTCGTGCTCGGCCGGCCCTCGCCGGATGCATCGCCTCGCCCCCTCCGTCACGGTCCTGAAGGAGGGCCGCGCCACCTCCCCATCTGCGATGGGGAGGAGAAGCCCAGTCACAGAAAACTGTAAGGATCGACATCCACGCTCAGCCGAACGGACCCGGGCACTTTCACGCGGCCGAGCCAGGCGCGCAGGAAGCCCTGCAGGTCCACGTCGCGGTCGGCCCGGACCAGCAGCCGCTTCCTCCGCCGTCCGCGCACCAGCGCCAGGGGCGCGTCGGCCGGGCCATAGACCTCCAGCCGCTCGGCATTGGGAATGGCGGCCGCCAGGGCGCCGGCGACCCGCTCCACGGCGGCCGCGTCCTCGCCCGACAGGATGATCGCGGCCAGACGGCCGTGGGGGGGCAGGGACGCCGCTTCCCGCTCGGCCATCTCGGCCTCGATGAAGGCGTCGCGGTCGCCGGCGGCCAGCGCCATCAGCACCGGATGATCCGGCGTCCAGGTCTGGAGCAGGGCGCGGCCGGGCCGATCCGCGCGACCGGCCCGTCCGGTCGCCTGGGTCAGCAGCTGGAAGGTTCGCTCGGCCGCCCGCAGGTCGCCGCCGCGCAGGCCCAGGTCCGCGTCCACCACCCCCACCAGCGTCAGGCGTGGGAAGTTGTGCCCCTTGGCCGCCGCCTGGGTGGCGACCAGGATGTCGATCTCACCGTCCGTCATCCGCTGAATCAAGGCACGCGCCGCCCGCGCGTCCGGCACGGTATCGGAGCTGAACACCGCCGTCCGCGCTTCGGGAAACAGGGACCGCGCCTCCTCCTCGACCCGCTCCACGCCGGGTCCGACCGAGACGAGCGTGTCCTCGGCCCCGCAGGCCGGGCAGTGTTTCGGGCGCGGCATGGAGAAGCCGGTCAGGTGGCAGACCAGCCGCCCGGTGTAGCGATGCTCGACCAGCCAGCTGTCGGTGTCGGGCGCCGTCAGCCGATGCCCGCAGGCCCGGCACAGGACGACGGGCGCATAGCCGCGCCGGTTCAGGAACAGCAGCACCTGCTCGCCGGCTTGCAGCGTCTCGGTCATCGCCTCCTTCAGTGGCGGCGACAGCCATTGATCGCGCTCAGGAGGGGCCTCCCTCAGGTCCAGCAGCTGGATGTCGGGCAGGGTCGCCGCCCCGTGGCGGCGTCCCAGTTTCAGCCAGTCATAACGCCCCTGCCGCGCGTTCCACAGCGTCTCCAGCGACGGCGTGGCCGAGGCCAGCACGACCGTCGCCCCCTCGATCCGGGCGCGGGCCACGGCCAGGTCGCGCCCGTGATAGACGAGGCCGTCCTCCTGCTTGAACGACCCGTCGTGCTCCTCGTCGACGATCAAAAGGCGCAGCTTCGGGAACGGCAGGAACAGGGCCGATCGGGCTCCGACCACAATGGTGCACCGGCCCGCGACCACCGCCTCCCAGACCTGTCGGCGGCGCGGCGGGGCGACGCCGGAATGCCACTCGGCCGGGGCGGCCCCGAACCGGGCGGTGATCCGCGCGATCAGATCCTGGGTCAGGGCGATCTCGGGCAGAAGGATCAGGACCTGCCCCGCCGGATCGGCCCGCAGCGTCCGCGCCACGGCCTCCAGATAGGCCTCGGTCTTGCCCGACCCCGTCACCCCGTCCAGCAGGAAGGCGGAGAAGCCGCCTTTCGCCGTCGCGGCCTCCAAGGCATCCGCCGCCGCCGTCTGATCGGGGTTCAACTCGGCCGGACAGTGGTCGGGGTCGGGCGCGTCGAAAGCGGCGACGGCGGCGATCTCGACGACCTCCAGCACGCCTTCGTCGATCAGCCCTTTGACCACGCCCGATGAGACGCCCGCCGACCGCGCCAGGTCCGCCGCCGTCATCGCCCGCTCGCCCAGCGCGTCCAGCACCGCCGTCCGGGCCGCCGTCGGCCGCCCCGGCTGGCGATCGCCGACGCGGCGCACCCGCCGTTCCGGGCGGGGCGCGGGGTTGCGCAGCCCTTTCAGCGCCATGGCCGCCATCTCGCCGGGCGGGCTCAGCGTCCAGCGCGCCGCCCATTCGACGAAGTCCAGCGTGCCCTCCGGCACCGGCGGATCGGCCAGCCGCTGCTCGACCGCCTTCAGCCGCCGGTTGGACCCTGTCGTCTCGCGCACCTCGGACACCACGCCGCGCATCAATCGCGGCCCCAGGGGCACCGCCACCTGGTCCCCTCGCGCCAGCATCATCGCTTCCGGCACCTCATAGTCGAAGGCCTCGTGCACCGGCAGGGGAATCAGGACCGAGGCGACTTTCACCGGGCGGCCCGCTCGGCTAAAAGCCGCGCCATGAAACTGTTCCTCGACACCGCCGACGTCGCCGTCATCCGCGAGATGCTGCCCACCGGCATGGTGGACGGCGTCACCACCAATCCGTCGCTGATCGCCAAGTCCGGTCGCGTCATCGCCGAGGTCATCGCCGAGATTTGCGCCCTGGTCGAGGGTCCGATTTCGGCCGAGGCCGTGGCGACCGACTTCGAGACCATGGTCAAGGAAGGCGACAAGCTGGCCGCCATCGCCCCGAACGTGGTCGTCAAACTGCCCCTGACCTGGGACGGGCTGCGCGCGGCGCGGGCGTTTTCGGACAAGGGCATCAAGACCAACGTCACCCTGTGCTTCTCAGTGGCCCAGGCGATGCTGGCCGCCAAGGCGGGCGCGACCTTCGTCTCGCCCTTCGTCGGGCGGCTGGACGACCACGGGGCCGACGGGGGTGAACTGATCGAGGCCATCCGCGTCCTTTACGACACCCACGGCTTCGAGACCCAGATTCTGGCCGCCTCGCTGCGCCATCCGGCCCATGTCGAGGCCGCGGCCCTGGCCGGCGCGGACGCCGCGACCCTGCCGGCCGACACCTTCAAGGCCTTGGTCAAGCACCCGTTAACCGACAAGGGGCTTGATGCCTTCCTGGCCGACTGGGGCAAGACGGGCCAGTCCATTCTCTGATTCGCGGCCCGGCGCCCTCCGGGAGGAGCGCCTTCGCGTGACCACACAGGACCAGACCGCCGACCTCTTCGCTGACCCCCTGGATCGGGAGGGGGAGCCGCACTGGCCCGACGTCCGTGCCTGGCTCCAGGCCAACCCCCAAACCCTGCTGGACGACCGGTCCCTGTTGGAGGAGATCGGCCTGACGGTGCGCGGCAAGAACGTCGTCGAGTTCGGACGCGCCGCCCTGACCAGGCTGGAAGCCGCCGCCGAACGCGAGGCCGATGCCCGAAAACGGATCGAAGACGTCGCCCGCGCCAACTTCGCCGCCCAGACCCAGACCCATGTCGCCGCGCTGGACCTGATGGAGGCGCGCAACCATTCGGACCTCGCCCGTCGCCTCGACGCCGTCGCGGTGGCCCGCTTCGGCCTCAGCGCCGCTGCCGTGGCGATCGAGAAACCCGGCGGGGTGCCGTTCGGCTGGCGTCCGCTGGAGGCGGGCGGCGTCGATGGGCTGCTGGGCGACCACGGCCTGACCTGGCTGGGGCCGATGTTCCCGGACCTGGACCTGTTCGGCGCGGCGGCCGAGGAGGTGAAGTCGGTCGCCCTGATCCGCATGTCCCTGCATCTGGGCGGCGAAAGGGGCGAGGAAGCGCGGCCGGGGCTGGCCGCCTTCGGATCGCCCGAGGCCGAAGGCTTCACCGCCGGCATGGGCTGCGAACTGGTGGCCTTCGTCGCCGGGGTGGTGGCGCGGACCGCCGAGCGCTGGCCGGTCCTCGCCTGAGATGACGGCGTCCGAGGCGGCAGCTGGTGAGGGGTTGGGGGCCTGGCTGGAGCATCTGGCCCACGAGCGCCGCCTGTCGCCCCGGACGCTGGAGGCCTATGGCCACATCGGCCGGACCTGGCTGGCGTTTCTGGAGCGCCACCGGGGCGAGCCGCAGCGGCTGTCCGACCTGGGCACGGTGACCGCCGCAGAGGTTCGGGCGCATCTGGCAGAACGGCGCGGCGGCGAGACGCCGCTGAGCGCCCGGTCGCTCAGCCAGACCCTGTCGGCGATCCGCACCTTCCACGGATTTCTGGACCGGCGCTGCGGCGTGCCGACGCCGCAGTTGGCCCTAGTCCGGGGCCCGCGCGTCAAGCCGTCCCTGCCGCGTCCGATCAGCGCCGATCACGCCCGAGGTCTGCTCGCCGAGCCCGGGCTGGATCCCGATGCGGAGCCCTGGGAGGCGCTGAGGGACGCGGCGGTGCTGAGCCTGCTCTACGGCTGTGGTCTGCGGATCTCGGAGGCGCTCAGCCTGACCCGCGCCGATGCGCCCCTCCCCGAAACCCTCCGCATCACCGGCAAGGGCGGCAAGACCCGACAGGTGCCCGTCCTGCCTGCGGTGCGTCAGGCGGTGAACCGCGCCGTGGCCGCCCAGCCGTTCCCGCTGGAGCCGACCGACGCCCTGTTCAGGGCCCGCCGCGGCGGCCCCCTGTCGGCGCGGCATGTGCAGGCCACGGTCCAGCGGCTGAGGGGGCGGCTTGGCCTGCCCGCCTCGGCCACGCCGCACGCCCTTCGGCACAGCTTCGCGACCCATCTGCTGGGCGCCGGCGCGGATCTGCGCAGCATCCAGGAACTGCTCGGCCACGCCAGCCTGTCGACGACCCAGAAATACACCGCCGTCGACGCCGCTCATCTGCTGGGGGCCTATGCGTTAGCGCATCCAAGGGCGTGACCTAACGGTTCAGCTCTTCGCGCTGGCGTTCGATGGCGGCGTCGCGGGCGTCGCTTTCGGCGGCGAGGCGTTCCTCTATGGCCAGGAGTTCGCGATTGGCCGCGTTGGAGGCCTCCTCGCGGCTGACGCCTTCGGGGCGGCCGGTGATGTCGGGCAGATAGATCGGCGTAAGGCAGCGGCGCTCTTCCGGGTACCACCAGCGGCCGTCGCGTTCGCAGGCCTCCTGGGGATCGACCCAGAAGCGCTGGACCAGGACGAGCCCGCCGACCAGGACCCCGAAGATGGCGAAGAACAGGAGCGCGAGGCGGCGCGTGGTCAAAAAGCGGTTCATCGCTGGGTTCGCTCTCGCTGCGGCGACCGATCACGCCGCGTTACATTGACAGGCCGTGTCGCCCGTTCCATTCCCTGCCGCAACATTCCGGCGATACTAGGACTGCACGACATGAAGGTTCTCGTCCCCGTCAAACGGGTGATCGACTATAACGTCAAGGCCCGCGTCAAGGCCGACCAGACCGGCGTTGATCTGGCCAACGTCAAGATGAGCATGAACCCCTTCGACGAAATCGCCGTCGAGGAGGCCGTGCGCCTGAAGGAAGGCAAGGAGCATCACGCGGCCGGCACGGCGTCGGAGATCGTCGTCGTCTCCATCGGCGTGACCCAGGCCCAGGAGACCCTCCGTACGGCCCTGGCCATGGGCGCGGACCGGGGCATCCTGATCCAGTCCGACGCCGACCTGGAGCCCCTGGCCGTGGCCAAGCTGCTGAAGGCGGTGGTCGAGGAGGAGAAGCCGGACCTGGTCCTGATGGGCAAGCAGTCGATCGACGGCGACAACAATGCGGTCGGCCAGATGCTGGCCGCCCTGCTGGACTGGCCCCAGGCCACGTTCGCCGCGAAGATCGAGATCGCGGGGGGCGCGGCCAAGGTCACGCGCGAGGTCGACGGCGGCAACCAGACCCTGTCGGCGCCCCTGCCGGCCGTGGTGACGGTGGACCTGCGGCTGAACACCCCGCGCTATGCGTCCCTGCCCAACATCATGAAGGCCAAGAAGAAGGAGATCGCCATGAAGGCGGTCGCCGACTACGGCGTCGATACGGCTCCGCGACTGACGGTCAAGAAGGTCACCGCCCCGGCGACCCGCTCGGCCGGGATCAAGGTGGCCGACGCCGCCGAACTGGTTTCCAAGCTCAAGACCGTGGGAGCGCTGTAAATGGCCGTCCTCGTCATCGCCGATCACGACGGCACCGCCGTCCGCGACACCACCCACAAGACCGTGACGGCCGCCCTCGCGCTGGGCGGCGACGTCGATGTCCTGGTCGTCGGCTCCGAGGCCAAGGCCGCCGCCGACAGCGCCGCCAAGATCTCTGGGGTGCGCAAGGTGCTGCTGGCCGAGAGCGGCGAGCTGGGTCACACCCTGGCCGAGGCCGTGACAGCCACGGTCGTGGGCTTGGCGGACGGCTACGACGCCGTGCTGGCTCCTGCCTCGATGGACGGCAAGAACTACATGCCGCGCATCGCCGCCAAGCTGGACGTCGCGCCCATCTCGGACATCGTCGAGGTCGTATCGCCCGACACCTTCGTGCGCCCGATCTATGCCGGCAACGCGCTGGAGACGATCCAGACCTCGGACTCCAAGAAGGTCATCACCGTGCGCCCGACCGCCTTCGCCCCCGCCGACGAGGGCGGCTCGGCCGCCGTCGAGACGGTATCGGGTACGGATGCGGGCAAGGCGTCCTTCGTCGGCGAGGAGATGGTCAAGTCGGATCGCCCCGAACTGGGCGCCGCCAAGATCGTCGTGTCCGGCGGTCGGGCCCTCGGCTCGGCCGAGGAGTTCCACGCGGTCATGGACCCGCTGGCCGACAAGCTGGGCGCCGCCGTCGGCGCCAGCCGCGCGGCCGTCGACGCGGGTTACGCCCCCAACGACTATCAGGTCGGACAGACCGGCAAGGTCGTGGCCCCAGCGCTCTACATCGCCATCGGCATCTCGGGCGCCATCCAGCACCTGGCGGGGATGAAGGATTCCAAGGTCATCGTCGCCATCAACAAGGACGCCGACGCCCCGATCTTCCAGGTCGCGGACTACGGGATCGTGGGCGACTACAAGACCGTGGTGCCCGAGCTGATGAACGCCCTGGGCTGAGACGGACAGGCGCGGTGACGACGCGGGCCGTCACCGTTCGTCCGCTCAGCGGCTGCGCGCCTTGCGGGCGGCGTAGCGAGCGTCGCGCGCGGCCTTCTGCTCTTCCTTGGTGAGTTGCTTGCGCTCCTTGCGGGCGGCGCGCTTCTCGGCCTCGACGGCTTCCTCGGCCTCGCGTTCGGCCGCCAGACGCGCGGCCTCCTTCTCGGCCTTCTGACGACGGATCTCGGCCTTCTCGGCCTCCAGCTTCCTGCGCGCCTCTTCCTTTTCAGCGGCGCGCTTCTCGGCCAGCTTGTCGAACTCGGGATCGGGCGCGGCCGGCTTGGGCTTGAACTTGGCCAGCAGGGCCTTCTTGGCTTCCTGCTGGGTCGTGATGCGATCTGCGAAGCCGGTCTGTTTCAGGTCTTTCATGCGGGAGTTCGGTCGTCCTTGTTGGAAGCGGGGCGGTGTGAAAGCGGAACGTCGCCGGAGGGGCGACGGATTGGCGCGAACGCGGTCGCCGTGGGCAAAGCCGAAACGGCGTCGAAAATCAAGGTCAGGTGACCGGAAACGCCGGCCCTGGGACCGATCGGTCGCCGACTGTCGCGTTCAGGTCCGTCTTCGCGCGCCGGAGTTAGGGACGACCGACCCCGTCGCCAACCCTGGCACCGACCGCGTCAGTCCGGCTTGGTCGCCTGACCGACCGCCGCGCCGGCCGCGCCGCCCACGGCCGCACCGACGGGACCGGCCACAACTGCGCCGGCGACGGCGCCGGTCGCGGCCCGCTGCTCGATGGTCTGGCCACAGGCGGCCAGGGCGGAGGCGGAGAGAATGAGGGCGATGGGGACGATCAGACGGCGCATGGCGGGGTTCCTCAAGCGGAGCGGTGGACTGCCACGGTGAACGCGACCGTCGGGCGCGGGTTCCGGTACGGCCACCACCCCGAGATCAGGGTCGAGACTTGAGGCATGCGAATACAATATCCGAGGGCCGCTAGAACAACAGCGGATCAGCCAAGCGGCCGCCAAAGTCTCGCAAGTGCAAACGGATACGGCATTCGCGCCGAATGCCCACCACCGCGACACGACCGCGTCGTCTCTCGACTCTGCGACAACTCGCGTCCGGTCCGGATTGCTGCGCTGCAGCACGATCTTGCGAATCAAACACATTGGTGCCACATTAAGCGGGTTAAAGGCCCACCTCCGGAGGTCAGGCGTTCGCCGACCTCCGTTCTTGGCGAAGGACTGGATGTGGCGGGTTGCGCGCCCGGTCCTTTCGCAGACGACCCGAGGGCGACATGTCCGCCCTGCTGAACAGGACGACGCCTTTGCTTGATCCCACTTCCACGCGCGCCGACGCGCGTCCTGACCATGTGGCCCGGATCCGGCCCACGGCGGCGGCGGCGATGTTCGGCGGATTGCTGGGACTGGCGATCGGGTGCGCCTATCTGGGCGGCACCGTGGCCAAGGCGACGACAGTGCGGGCCCAGGCCGAGCGGCTGGAGGGCGCCACCGCCGCCGGCTTCACCGAGGAAGCCCTGGCCGCCGCCGCCGGGGGGCTGGACGCCAGCGCCCTGACCATCGCGCGCCGCCACGACCCCTATATCGTCGCCGGTTCGGCCCAGCGGGACCGTCAGGCCGAGCTGCTGACGGCCCGTCTGGAACAACTGCGTGGCGGCGACGCGCGCGCCGATCTGCGCCGCGCCAGCCTGAACACCCTGGCCGACAGCGCCCGCCCCTTCCGCCTGTCCAACGCGCTGGACGCCTCGCGCGATCTGGAATGCCTGACCCAGGCCGCTTACTTTGAGGCGCGGGGCGAAGGCTCGGACGGCATGCGCGCCGTGGTCCAGGTGGTCCTGAACCGTGCCCGCCACGGGGCCTTCCCCGACAGCGTCTGCGGCGTGGTGTTCCAGGGCTCGAACCGCCGGGTCGGCTGCCAGTTCAGCTTCACCTGCGACGGTTCGCTGCGGGGGCGCCCCAACCAGGCCGCGTGGAACCGGGCCCGCGACATCGCCTCGGCCGCCCTGTCCGGCGCGGTCTACGCCGGCGTCGGAAACGCCACCCATTTCCACACCACGGCCGTGTCGCCGCGCTGGCGGAACAGCCTGGTGCGCGTGAACCAGGTCGGCAGCCACATCTTCTACCGCTTCGGCGGACGCGCCGGGTCCTCGACGGCCTTCAGCTATGCGGTCAATCCCTCGACGGGCGCCGAGGTTCAGCGGACCGTCCACGCGGGCATCGATCCGGCCAACTCCCTGCGTCAGGCGGGTCAGGCAATCGCCTATACCGCGCTGCTGGCCCAGGAAGGGCGCACGGAGGACGACGCGCCGGCGACGGCTCCCACCCAGGCCGCCCCGCCCGCCGCCGCCCCGGCTCCGGCCGTGACGCCCGCGCCGACCGCAGAAGCCGTGGACAGCGCCGCGGTCGCCACGCCCACGACCTGATCCGCGCCGACGCCGTCAGACCGCGTCGAGACCGATATCCAGGACCGGGGCGGAGTGCGTCAGCGCGCCGACCGAAATGACGTCCACGCCCGTTTCGGCGATCGCGCGCACCGTCGACAGGTCGACCCCGCCCGAGGCCTCCAGCGTCAGCCGGTGACCGCCCGCCGCACGCCGCCGGACCGCCTCGGCCAGAACGGCGAGCGGGAAGTTGTCCAGCATGACGACATCAGGGCCTGCGCCCTGGGCGACCAGGGCCAGGGCTTCGTCGAACTGGGCCAGGCCATCGACCTCCAGCTCGATCTTCATCAGGTGGCCGACGTGAGCGCGGGCGGCCCGGACCGCCACCGTGACGCCGCCGCAGACGGCGACGTGGTTGTCCTTGATCAGCACCGCGTCATCCAGCCCGAAGCGGTGATTGACCCCGCCACCGCAACGCACGGCGTGCTTTTCCAGCGCGCGCAGGCCGGGCGTGGTCTTGCGGGTGTCGGCGATGCGCGCGCCGGTGCCCTGAACGGCCGCGACATAGGCCCGGGTCAGGGTGGCCACGCCGCAGAGACGGCCCAAGAGGTTCAGCGCCGTTCGTTCGGCCGACAGGAAGGCGCGGGCGTCGGCCTCGACCTCGGCCAGGATATCACCGGCGTAGAAGGCGTCGCCGTCGGACATCCGCAGGTCCACCCGAGCGGCCGGGTCCATCTCCACGACGGCCAGCCGGACGCAGCCGATCCCCGCCAGGACGCCGGGCTTGCGGGCCGCGAACACGGCCCTCATGCGCGATCCGGCGGGGATGCAGGCGGCGGCGGTCACGTCTCCGGCGCGGCCCAGGTCCTCGGCCAGAGCGGCCTGGACGATCGGGCGGATCAGAACGTCGGGCGGGCCGGAGATCATGCTGCGGCCTTCAGAGACGTCGCCGGACGGCGAAGGCGCGTATGGGTCGGCGCCGGATCAGAGGCGGGATAGTCGCTCCGGTAGTGGCCGCCCCGGCTTTCGCGCCGCGCCATGGCGGCCTCGGCGATCAGGCGGGCGGCGACCAGGGCGGGGGGCGCGCCGTGGGCGGCCTCCAGTCGGTCGATCAGCTGCACGAGACGCGTCAGGCCGACGGCGTCGCGCACGACGCCGCAGTCGGCGCTCATGGCGGCGCGCAGCTCAGCCAGGGCCGGGCCGGGCAGATCGGCGACGACGACGCCGATGGCGAGGCCGTCGACCTTCGACAGGGCCTTGGCACCGGCGGCTCGGCCCGTGCGGCGCCCGAACGCGGCCGCTTCGAGCAGAGAGTTGGACGCAAGCCGATTGGCGCCGTGGACCCCCGTCGCCGCGCATTCGCCGACGGCGAACAGGCCGGACAGGCTGGTGCGGCCGTCCGGATCGGCGACGATCCCGCCCATATGATAGTGGGCCGCCGGAGCCACGGGGATGGGGCTGAGGCGCGGGTCGAGCCCCGCCGCCATACAGGCCGCGAACACGGCCGGGAAAGCCTGGGGGAAGTGGTCGCCGATGGCGGCGCGGCAATCCAGAAAGGCCCCGCGCCCCTCCGCAACGGCGGCATGGACGGCCCGGGCGACGATGTCGCGGGCCTTGAGGTCGGCGTCGGGTTCGGACCCCAGAAGGTAGCGCCCCTCGGCGTCGATCAGGCGGGCACCGTCGCCGCGCAGGGCCTCGGTGGCGAGCGGCATGGGGTCGAGACCGACGTCAATGGCCGTGGGGTGAAACTGCACGAACTCAGGATCGAGGACTTCAGCCCCCGCCGCCCAGGCCAGGGCCAGGCCCTCGCCCTTCAGCGCGACGGGTGTGGTGGTGCGTCCGAACAGGCCGCCCGCGCCGCCGGTGGCCAGCACGACGGCCGAGGCGATGACCTCGATCAGGTCGCCGTCCTTCTCGATGACCGCGCCGCGCACGCGACCGGTCGCGTCCTGGATCAGGGTTCGCAGGCGCGCGCCTTCCCAGACGGTGATGTGATCCGCCGCGCGGGCGGCGTCGACCAGGGCGGACAGGATGGCCCGCCCCGCGCCGTCGCCGCCGACGCGGGCGACGCGGGCGCGCGAATGGGCGGCCTCGAGGCTGACGGCGAAGTCGCCGGCGGCGTCACGGTCGAAGGGGGCACCCAGCGAGGCCAGCCATTCGACGGTGGACCGGCCGTCGATGGTCAGGGCTTCTGCCGCCGCATGATCGACCAGACCGGCCCCGGCGGCCTCGGTGTCCTTCAGGTGCAGGGCGGGCGCGTCGTCGGCGGACAGGGCCGCGGCGACGCCGCCCTGGGCCCAGGCGCTGGAGGCGGCCTCCAGCAGGCGCGCGGGACTGATCACCAGCACGGGACGCGGCGCAGCCGACAGGGCGGCGGACAGGCCCGCGAGCCCGCCGCCGATCACCAGGGGTCCGTCATGGACGATACGGCTCATCGTTCGAAGCCTATGAAGCGGGCGGCGATGTCCAGGGCACCGTCGATCGAGCCGTCCGAAAGCGGCAGGAGCACGCCCAGCGCCGTGGCCGCGCACAGGGCTCCGGTGAGGAGGAACAAGCCCAGCGACTTGCCCGCCTCGCCCCAGCTCAGCACCCGCTCGCCCGGCCGCCAAGCCCCGCGCCGCAGCGAGCCCAGCACGGCGATGCCGAGGAAGATCGCCAGGATATAGCGGCCGGTGGAGAAGCCCCACCACACCACCAGCGCCCCGATCAGGATCAGGGCGGCCTTCTCGACCATGGGATCGATGCGGGCCAGCACGGGGCCGAGCGCCTTGGACCCGTCCAGCGGCGGGGCGGGGGCCAGGTTCACCAGATTGATCATGGCGATGAAGAAGGCCCCAAGCATCCAGGCCGGGTCGCCGGTGACGAACCACAGACCGACCGCCGGGATCACGGCCAGCAGGCCGAAGGCGGGGCCCGCCAGGGACACAAGCACCCCGTCCCACTCGCTCTTCGGATTGCGCTGGCCGCGCGCGAGACCGCCGAGGAAGGGGATGATGTAGATCTTCGCCGGCCCCATGCCCAGCCGGTTCATCGCCAGAACGTGGCCGTATTCGTGCACGAACAGGCCGAAGATCGCGGCGACCGCCACGACCCAACTGCCCGTCGTCCACCAGATCAGACCGCCCAGAAGCAGGGTGGAGACCACCGCCCACGGCAGGCTCTGGCCCTTGTCCACCACGGGCGCGCCGGGGGTGGAGGAGGCGATGGTCGCGGTCGATTCGACGGCGGCGGTCGGCGGCGCGGGCCGTCCGTCTCTCGCGCCCCAGGGGCCGGTGTCGCTCATGATCGGCAATGCCCGTGCTTAGGATCGACCCGGGTCATCGGGAAAAGTTCGCCGAATAGTCCGCCGAGATGAACTCGACCACCGTGTCGTCCGATGTCGATAGGGCACCCGTCCAGTATCTGTCGTTTCCGCTGTGCCGAAGGACGAAGGCGTCGGCGCCATAGCTGTCATAGGACGTGGTCCTGACCTCGCAGTCGATTCGGAGTTCCACTCCGCTTTGGGTCCCGATGCAGTCTTGAACGGCGAGACCGATATCCTCTCCTTCCTCTTCCTGCTGGTACTGGAGGGCGACGAGGGTGATGGCGTAGCGCCCGGGGGAGAGCAGGCGTGATTCCGCGAATCCGCTCAGGGTGCTGACCCTGGCGTCGGTCCAGAGGTCGTGGGTCTGGAACACGAAGCGGCCAGAGAAGGTCGGGGACTGAGCGGCCGCCGGAGAGGCGGCCAATCCGGCCGCCAGGACCAGTCCGGCGATCATGAAACGGCTCTTCATCGTCATCTCCAAGAATGGCCCGGCGCAAGGTCGCCGAAGGGCCGGTTCGGAACACGCAGGCGGGACTCAGATCAGTTCCACAGGCACATGGTGGCGCGCCTTGATCATGTCGTAGCGGGCGGGGACGGCGGGGGGCGGCAGGTCGATCATGCGCTGGACGGCCAGGGCGGCCTTTTCGATCATGTCCTCGGGCACCGTGACCTCGAACTTCATGTCGCGCAGGCAGTCGCGGATGTTCGTCAGGGTGATCCGCTTCATATAGGGACACAGGTTGCAGGGGCCGATGAAGTCGACCTCGGGCACGTCGCCCTTGATGTTGGACGCCATCGAGCATTCGGTGATCAGCACCACCTGACGCGGTTTCTTGGCCATCACATAGTCGGTCATGGCGGCGGTCGATCCGGCGAAGTCGGCGGCGCCCAGCACGTCCTCGGGGCACTCGGGATGGGCCAGGATCTCGGCCCCGGGATAGGCCTCGCGCATGGCGATGATGTCCTCGGCCTTGAACCGCTCGTGGACGATGCAGCGGCCCTTCCAGGCGATGATGCCGACCTGGGTCTGGGCAGCGACGTTGCGGGCCAGGAACTCGTCGGGGATCAGGATGACGCGGTCGACACCCCATTCCTTCGCCGCCCACTCCACGACCTGAACCGCGTTGGCGGAGGTGCAGCAGATGTCGGTCTCGGCCTTCACGTCGGCGGTGGTGTTGACGTAGGTCACGACCGGCAGACCGGGATAGCGCTGCTTGATCAGACGCACGTCCGCCCCGGTGATGGCCTCGGCCAGCGAGCAGCCGGCCTTCAGGTCGGGGATCAGGACGGTCTTGTCCGGGCTCAGGATCTTGGAGGTCTCGGCCATGAAGTGGACGCCCGCCTGGACGATCACCTTGGCGTCCGACCGCGCGGCCTCCTTGGCGAGGCCCAGGCTGTCGCCGACGTAGTCGCCGACGCCGTGATAGATCTCGGGCGTCATATAGTTGTGGGCCAGAATCACCGCGTCGCGCTCGCGCTTCAGCGCGTTGATCTCGCTGATCAGCCGCGCCTGGTCCGGCCACTCCATCGGGGTGACGTGGCTCTTGACCTTCTCCCAGACCGGAGCGGTCTCCCGGGCGATGGCCCGATCCAGCTGCAAGGTGACGCCCAACTTGGCCTCCCGACCCTTATGCTCAAAGTTAGCATAACTCCGGGCAATATAGGCCGATGGCGGAGCGGTGCAAGGCCGTCACCATGACGCGGGCGGCTCCCGACCGACGGCAAGCCGCCGTTAAGCATTAACGGCCATGCTCGCGGCTCCTCTCGCGTCCCGGGCTCCTCATGTTCCAGATCATCGGCATCGTCCTGCTCTTCGGCATGGTGTTCGGCGGCTACACCATCGCCGGCGGCAAGATGGGGGTGATCCTGCACTCCCTGCCCTATGAAATGATGATGATCGGCGGCGCGGCGATCGCGGCCCTGGTCATGTCCAACGCGCCTTCGACGCTGAAGGGCGTCGGCGGCGGGTTCGCGCGGGTGTTCGCCGGACCCAAGTGGAAGAAGCAGGACTACAAGGACCTGCTGTCGCTCCTGTTCCAGCTGACCAAGACAATGAAGTCCAAAGGCGTGATCGCCCTGGAAAGCCATATCGAAAAGCCCGCCGAGAGCACTATCTTCCAGAAATATCCCAAGGTGCTGAAGGACCACTTCGCCACCGACTTCATCTGCGACACCCTGCGGATGATGACCATGAACCTCGAAGATCCGCACCAGATCGAGGACGCCATGGAAAAGCAGCTGGAAAAGCATCACCACGAGGCGCTGGAGCCCGCCCACGCCCTGCAGAACATGGCCGACGCCCTGCCGGCGTTGGGCATCGTCGCGGCCGTGCTGGGGGTCATCAAGACCATGGCCGCCATCACCGAGCCGCCGGAAGTGCTGGGCGGCATGATCGGCGGCGCCCTGGTCGGCACCTTCCTGGGGGTGTTCCTGGCCTATGGTCTGGTCGGGCCGCTGGCCGCGCGCCTGACCGGGATCATCAATGCCGACGGCTCCTACTACAAGATCATCCAGTCGGTGCTGGTGGCGCACCTGCACGGCAACGCCGCCCAGATCTCGGTCGAGATCGGCCGGGGCGACATCCCCTCCTCGGCCCAGCCGTCCTTCGCCGAAATGGAAGAGGCTCTCTCCGCCGCGCCTGCCGAGGCCTGACGGACGGCGCACAAGGGCGATCACGGCGGCTCACGTCGCCGTGTAACCTCGTGATCGTCTCCGCCGAAGCCCCGGATGCGTCCAAGGTCCAACCGGGCCGAGGGCGATCTTCCATGGCCGGACACCGTCCGGACCGACCAATCCAGAGGGGTTCCCCATGTCCAACCGCAACCTGATCGCCGTGGTCGCCGCCTCGGCCGCCGCCCTGGCCCTGGCCGCCTGTCAGCCGGCCGCCGAAGAAAAGACCGAAGACGCCATGGCTCCGGCCGAAGGTGCCATGGCTCCCGCCGCTGACGGCGCGATGGCACCGGCCGCCGATGCGATGGCACCGGCCGCCGATGGCGCGATGGCGCCCGCCGCCGACGCCATGGCTCCCGCCGCCGACGGCGCGATGGCACCGGCTGCCGACGCGATGGCACCGGCCGAGAAGCCCGCCGCCTAAGCGACGCCTCCAGGACCGGGTCGCCTCGCGCGGCCCGGCTCCCTTCAGAGCACGCGCGAGGGTTACCCACGGCGCGGACACGAGCGATCACGAACGCGTGAGGAATTCGCTTGCGATTCCGCTCACGATCTCGTTATGTCGCCGTGACGGGGATTCATGACCCCGTTTGAACCCCTTCTGAAGGATACACATCATGCGCATCGTCGCTCTGATCGCCGCTTCGGCCGCCGCTCTGGCCCTGGCCGCCTGCCAACCCGCCGCCGAAGAAACCGCTGCTGACGCCTCGGCCGACGCCGCTGCCGCCGCCGACACCGCCACGGACGCCGCCGCGACCGCCGACGCCGCCGCCGCTGACGCCGCTGCCGCCGCTGGCGACGCCGCTGCCGCCGCTGGTGCCGCCCCCGCCGCCGACGCCGCCATGGCCCCGGCCGCCGACGCGATGGCCCCGGCTGCTGAAAAGCCCGCCGCCTAAGACCTTTCGGTCTTCAGTCGCTTCGACGGGCTCACGCCCGTCGGGAGAAGGGGTCGCCTCGGCGGCCCCTTTTTCTTTGCCCGCTCTCCTGCTTAGGACCCGTCATGAGCGGTGACCGCGATCCTCGACTGGTCTGGACCGATGCGGGCGAACCCCGCTCTGGCCGGTTCGATGACGTCTATTTCTCCGCCGATGACGGGCTGGCGGAAAGCCTGGCGGTGTTTCTACAAGGTTGCGACCTGCCGAACGCCTGGAACGGGCGCGACCGTTTCACCGTGGCCGAACTCGGGTTCGGGACGGGGCTGAACATCGTCGCCCTGCTGGATCTATGGAAGCGCACGCGGCCAGAGGGCGCGCGTCTGAACGTCTTTTCCATCGAGGCCTTCCCTCTGGCCGTCGAGGAGGCCCGGCGCGCTCTGGCGCGGTGGCCGCAGGTGGCGGACGCCCGCGACGTCCTCATGGCGCGCTGGCCGCCGTCGACGCCCGGGTTTCACCGCATCGACCTGACGGGCTTCGGCGCTGTGCTCGACCTGGCCGTCGGTGATGTCGCCTGGGCCCTGGACCAGTGGACCGGCCGGGTCGACGCCTGGTTCCTGGACGGTTTCGCGCCCTCGACCAATCCGCAGATGTGGTCCGACGCCGTGCTGGACGGGATCGCCGCCCGGTCCGCGCCGGACGTTCGCCTGGCCACCTTCACCGTCGCGGGAGCCGTGCGGCGGGGTCTGGCCGAGCGGGGCTTCACCGTCGACAAACGCCCCGGCCACGGCAGCAAGCGCGAGCGGCTGGAGGGACGCAGGCCCGGGCCCGCCCCCGGCGCGCGTCCCCGGCCGAGGGTGGCGGTGATCGGGGCGGGCATCGCGGGGGCCTCCGTGGTGCGCGCGCTGACCGCCGAAGGAATCCGGCCCGTTGTGATCGAGGCCGAAGGGCCGGGGGCCGGGGCCTCCGGCTTTCCGGCGGCCCTGGTCACTCCACGCTTCGACCTGGGGGATGGAGCGATCGCCGCCCTGTTCGCCCAGGCGCTGGAGCGGGCGGGGGGCCTGTATCGCGCGATACCGGGGGCCGTGATCGCCGAGGGTGTGCGCCAGCGGCCCGCCACAGACCGGGACACCGGCCGCTTCGCCCGCATCGCCGATCAGCCGATCTGGCCGCGGGAATCCATGACGCTTCAGGATGACGGCTCCCTGGCCATGGCGGAGGCACTGACCGTGCATCCGGCGATGATCCTAGGGGACTGGCTTCAGGGCGTCGAACGGCTGACCTGGCGGGTTGCGGACATCCGGGCGGATGGTGATGGCTGGATCGTGACAGGCGAGGAGGGCCAAACGCTTCGGGTCGACGCCGTGGTGCTCGCGGCGGGCGCGGGCGTGAGCCCCCTGGCGCAGGACCTCGCCCTGTCGCCGGTGCGCGGTCAGGCGGACTGGGTTCAGGCCCCCTCGCCCGAGGCCGAGGCCTGGGGCGGCTATGTCGCGCCGACGCCCGACGGCTTCCTGTTCGGGGCCACCCATGACCGGAGCGACGTCGGAACCGAGGTCCGCGCCGCCGACACGCAGCGGAATCTGGCCTCGCTGGCCACCCGGTCGCCCGACCTGGCTGCTGCGGCTGCTGCGGCTGCGGCGGGCCCGGGTCAGGCCCGCGCGGCGGTGCGGGCCACGACGCGAGACCGACTGCCCCTGGCCGGGGCGGTCGGTGATCGACCGGGACTGTTCGTCCTGGGCGGACTGGGCTCGCGGGGGTTCTGCCTGGCACCGCTGCTGGCCGAACATGTGGCGGCCCTGATCCTGGATCGGCCTTCGCCCCTGCCCAGGGCCGTGGTTGAACGAGTGTCGCCGGCGCGTCCAGCCGCGCGGACCGTCCCGGAACCTTGACCCCGGGGCGGGGCTTTCGCAGGGTGACCCCGGACGTTCCCATGACCATCACCCGCGCCCGTCTCGCCAGTCTGATCCTTGCGGCCACTGGCGTGGCCGTCGCTGCGTGCGCCCCGACCGACGGGGCCGCGCCCGTGCCCGGACAGGGCAGCGGCCAGGTCTGTTTCTTCCCGCGTCAGGTGACCAACTTCCGCTTCGCCGACGCCGACACCGTCTATGTTCGGTCGGCCCGCCGCGACGTCTATCGCCTGGCGACCACGGGCTGCCTGGACGGCGAGGCCTCCATATCGATCGCCCTCTTGCCCGTGGGCGGGGGCTCGCGCCTGTGTCCCGGCGACCGGGTCGATATCGTCCTGTCGTCGAACACGATCGGCCAGAACCCCTGCCGGGCCCGGGTCGAGGACCGTTTGACCGAGGCCGAGGTCGAGGCCCTGCCGGATCGCGACCGACCCTAGGCCCTTTGGGCGTAGCCCAGACGCGCGTTCAGCCGGTTGATCAGGTCGATGGCGGTCTCGGCGATGACGGAGCCTGGCGGATAGACGGCGGCCGCCCCCATGTCGATCAGGGTCTGGACGTCGGACGGCGGAATCACCCCCCCGATGGTGATCATGATGTCCGGCCGCCCCAGCCGCTCCAGCTCCGCCTTCAGCTCGGGCAGGAAGGTCAGGTGCCCGGCCGCCAGCGACGAGGCGCCCACGACGTGGACGTTCTTGTCCACCGCGTCCTTCGCGGCCTCAGCCGGCGTCTGGAACAGGGGCCCGGCGGTGACGTCGAAGCCGAGGTCGCCATAGGCGGTGGCGACGACCTTCTGGCCCCGGTCGTGACCGTCCTGACCCAGTTTGGCGATCAGGATGCGTGGCGGCCCGCCATCGTTCTCGACGAAGGCGGCGACCATGTCGCGAGCTCTGGAGACGCGGGCGTCGGACCCGGCGGCACGGCCATAGACCCCCGAGACGGTCTCAACCGTGGCGACGTGGCGACCGAAGGCGGCCTCCAGCGCGTCGGACATCTCGCCTACGGTGGCATGGGCGCGGGCGGCTTGGACGCATAGTTCCAGGAGATTGGCGTTTCCGCGCGCGCCTTCGGTCAGTGCGGAGAGCGCCGCCTGGACCGCCACCTCGTCGCGTTCGGCGCGCAGGCGTCGCAGCTTCTCGATCTGACGGGCGCGGACTTCGGCGTTGTCGACCTTCAGCACCGGGATGTCGTCCACGCCGTCCGGCAGGTAGCGATTGACGCCCACGACCGTCTGCTGGCCGGTGTCGATCCGGGCCTGGGTGCGGGCGGCGGCCTCCTCGATGCGGCGCTTGGGCAGGCCGGCCTCGATGGCCTTGGCCATGCCGCCCAGAGCCGCCACCTCGGCCATGTGAGCGCGAGCCCGCTCGGCCAGATCATGCGTCAGCCGCTCGACGTAGAAGCTGCCGCCCCAGGGGTCGATCACCTTCGTCAGGCCAGTCTCAAGCTGCAGCAGCAGTTGGGTGTTGCGCGCGATCCGGGCCGAGAAGTCGGTCGGCAACGCCAGGGCCTCGTCGAGACTGTTGGTATGCAGAGACTGTGTCTGCCCACCCGCCGCCGCCATGGCCTCGACCATGGTGCGGGGCACGTTGTTGAACACGTCCTGGGCCGCCAGCGACCAGCCGGAGGTCTGGCAATGGGCGCGCAGGCTCAGGCTGCGCGGGTCCTTGGGCGCGAACTCGGCCCGCACCGCCTCGGCCCACAAGAGGCGGCCGGCGCGGAGCTTGGCCACCTCCATGAAGTAGTCCATGCCGACGGCCCAGAAAAAGGACAGGCGCGGCGCGAATCGGTCCACGTCCATGCCCGCCGCCACGCCCGCCCGGATGTATTCCAGCCCGTCGGCCAGGGTGTAGGCCAACTCCAGGTCGGCGGAGGCTCCCGCCTCCTGCATGTGATAGCCACTGATGGAGATGGAGTTGAACTTCGGCGTCTCCTTCGCCGTCCACTCGAAGATGTCCGACACGATCCGCATGCTGGGTGCCGGCGGATAGATGTAGGTGTTCCTGACCATGAACTCCTTGAGGATGTCGTTCTGGATGGTGCCGGTCAGCGCGGCGTGGGGCACCCCCTGCTCCTCGGCCGCGACGACATAGAGGGCGAGCACCGGCAGGACGGCGCCGTTCATGGTCATCGACACCGACATCTGATCGAGCGGAATGCCGTCGAACAGGGTCCGCATGTCCAGGATGGAATCGATCGCCACCCCCGCCATGCCGACATCGCCCGCCACGCGCGGATGGTCCGAGTCATAGCCCCGGTGGGTAGCCAGGTCGAAGGCGATCGAGAGCCCCTTCTGACCGGCGGCCAGGTTCCTCCGATAGAAGGCGTTCGACGCCTCGGCGGTCGAGAAGCCCGCGTACTGGCGGATGGTCCAGGGGTTGGACGCATACATGGTCGGATAAGGCCCACGCACGAAAGGCGCGAAGCCGGGCAGGCCGTCGGCGTGGGCGACGCCGTCGAGCGCATCGGGGCCATAGGCGGGGGCGATGTCGATGCCCTCGGGCGTCGCGGCGGCCGCGCCCGTGGGGGCCTCCAGCGGCGACAGGTCGAGCGAAGCGCGGGTCAGGTCGGGATAAAGGCTCATGCCGCCGCTCCCTCCAAGGCTTCGGACCATCGGATAGGCCTCAGCGGTGCGCAGCGGTCGCCGTCGCCGGGTGAGCCCTTGGGCGGTGGTACCTCCACCGAGACTGGCCGGACGTCGGCATCGACGAACTTCGTCACCCCCACAAGATGCGCCCCTCCGTCCTGATAGGTCTTCAGCAGAGCGTCTCGGCTCTGGGCCACGCATTGCTGGATCGCGCCGCCATGGAGCGAGGCGGTCAGGCCGCCCTCGCGCTCGATCTTCTGGAACTCGGCCCAGCCGGCTTCGGCGAGGTCGCGGGTGCGGTGGTCCAGGAACCAGGATCCGGCGGCGGGATCGGCGACGCGGCCGAGGCGCGCCTCCTCCATCAGGACCAACTGGGTGTTGCGCGCCTGACGCCTGGCGAAGGCGTCCGGGCGGCCGCGCGCCCGGCTGAAGCCGTCCAGCACCACGGCCTCGGCCCCACCGACGGCACCGGCGAACCCGGCGGCGGTCAGGCGCAGCAGGTTGGGCCAGGAGTCGGTCGCGGCCAGCATCCGCCGCGAGGACCGGGCCTCGATTACGGCCGGCGTCTCGTGGCCGAAGGCGCGGCTGAGCGAACGCCAGATCAGGCGCAAGGCCCGCACCCTGGCCAGGCTGTCGAAGTATTCGGCGTCGACGCTGACGCCCAGAACCGTTCCGGCCAGCGCGCGCTCGACGGACAGGCCCGCGTCTACGGCCGCGCGGACATAGGTCGCGGCGGCGGCGGCGGCGAAGCCCAGCTCCTGGCCCGCCGACCCACCCGCCTCGTGCGCCGCGCGACCGGTGGCGAGGAAAAAGGTCGCCTCGGGATAGGCCCCGGCGTGGCGCGCGGCGGTGTTGGCGGCCAGCTCGACGTGGGCCGCGATGGGCCGTGGTGATCCACCTGCCGTGGCGAAGGCGGTCAGGGGGTCCATGTGAAACAGCAGGCGGGCGCGGGGCGAGCCCTTGGCGGCGACGGCCAGGGCGTTGGCGGCGTCCGGCCCGTCGATCCCGGCGTCGAGAGCGATCGGTGCAAGCTCCATCGCCACGCCGGACAGGGCTTGGCCCAGGGGCTCGGAATCGGCCAGCACCGCGCCCGCCAGGATGACCGAGGCTGCACCGCCTTCCAGATCGGCCAGAACGGCGGCATTGACCGCCTCGGTGTCATCGCCCTCGACCAGGGTGCGGAGGTCCCAAGGGCGGCCGTCGGCATCGGCGGCGCGGGGCGCGACCACAGGATCGGTCGCATTGGCCCGCCCATAGAGGGGGCGGACCGCCAGACCGTCGACGTCGAGATGCAGCAGGCTCTCGATCGCGCGGCCCTTCAGCGCCTTCTCGGCCTCCGCGCGCCAGTCGGAGGGCGACGGCGTTGGGAAGGGCTGGGTCAAGGGGGGCTCCAGGAAACGGCGAGGCGGCCCTTTTGCGACCGCCCGGCCGTCTCGTCCAGAGCGGGCGCTAGTTCCCGTAGGCCAGCGGCAAGCCACCCGCCGGACGGCCGCCGTTGCGATAGCGGTCTCGCAGCAGCAGTTGACGGCTGTTCAGGGTCTGCTCCTGGCCGTTGATGAACTGGGCCGTGACCGAGCTCAGCGGCTCCAGTGGATCGCCGTCCCAGACCACGACGTCGGCCGCTGCGCCGGGGCGCAGCTCGCCGAACTGTCCGCCCATGCCGAAGATCCGGGCCGGGTTGACCGTCAGGGCCGCGATGGCCGCCTCGAACGGCAGGCCGTGCGACACGGCGTTGCCGGCGTTGAAGCGGGCTTCGCGCGCCCGGTGGACGCCATTGCCCTTGATGGCGATGACCACGCCCGCCGCGTTCAGGGCGGCCGCGTTCTCCATCCTTGCCGCCCGGGTCTCGAGGCTGCCGGGCAGGTTGTCGATGGGGTTCAGCAGCACGGGAACGCCCGCCGCCGCGATCTGCGACGCGACCAGCCAGCCCTCGTCGGCGCCGTCCAGGATCAGGTCGATGCCCTCCTCGTCGGCCAGACGCAGCACCTGCAGGATGTCGGCGGCGCGGCGCACGGTGACGATCAGAGGCATGTCGCCGTTGGCCACGGGGATCAGGGCCTCCAGATCGGCCCGCGACAGCGACAGGTCGCGCACAGCCGCCCGGTCATAGGCCGCGCGGTTGCGCGCATAGAGGCGGACCTCGGCCAGGGTTTCCTTGAACTGGACGAACTGGGCCCCGCGCGCGCCCCCCGCGATGCCGGCCCCGGCCTCGCCGAAGGGGGCCACCATGGCGATGCGCGGCCGCACCAGGATGTCGGTTCCGGCCGCCAGATGGATCACCGAGGCCTGTCCGGCGAACAGGCTGGGCGACTGAAGGCCCGCCGAGCCGACCCCGGCGAAGTCCGAGTCGTCGACGTGGTGAGAATGGCCGTCGCCGCCGCCCGAGCCGGGATGGTTGGGGATCACCACCGCGCGGGTGATGCCGCCCAGCCGGGCGACCGGCAGGGTGAAGGACCAGGGGTCGAGGCCGTAGCTGACGTCGAATGAGGCCGAGATGGTGTTGGCGCTGTTGGACAGGTCGTCCGAGCCGCCGACCGAGGAGATCTCCGATGCGCCGAGACCGGCGTCCACGGCGACCAGACCCGGCGTGACGACCGCCCCCCGGGCGTCGATCACACGGGCGCCGGACGGGGCGGCACCCGTTCCGACCGAGACGATGCGGCCGTTCTGGATGACCACCGTGCCGTTCTCGATGACGGAGGTCCCGGTCAGGACCCGCCCGCCTGTAATGGCGGTCAGGTCCTGTGCAAGCGTCGGGGCGGCGACCAGGGTCGCGGCCGTGGCGAGGAGCGAGATGAGGCGGCGCATCAGCAGGCTCGTCATTATCGTGCTCCGGGGGCGATGTTGGCGGCGGCGATGCCAAAGCCGGGCTGGCCCAGTTCGAAATCGGACAGGGGCTGGTAGCGCGGGTCCATGCGGTCGAAGGTCAGGGCCCCGTCGATGAAGACCTGGTCGGCGCGGGCGTAGACGCTGAAGGGATTGGCGCTCCAGATCACGACGTCGGCGCGCTTGCCGGGTTCCAGCGAGCCGGTCTCGTCGGCGATGCCGATCGAGCGGGCGGCGTTCGAGGTGATCCAGCTGATGGCCCGCTCTTCGGAGATATTGATGCCCGCGCGTCGTCCGGCGGCGACGGCGGCGGCCACTTCCTGGTTCAGGCGCTGGGTCAGCTGGGCGTCGTCGGAATGGATGACGGCGCAGGAGCCGGGGGCCTGATCGACCAGGGCGGCGTTCTCCTCGACCCCGTCCAGGGCCTCCATCTTGAAGCCCCACCAGCCGGTCCACATGTCGGCGCAGATGCCGGCCTCGGCCAGCTGCGGTGCCAGCTTGTAGGCCTCGATGGCGTGGTGGAAGGCGGTGATGCGGAAGCCGAACTCGTCGGCGATGTCCATCATCACGGCCATCTCGTCGGCGCGGTAGCAGTGGTTCTGCACCATGATCGAGCCGTCCAGCACGCCCGCCAGGGTCTCGTTCTGCAGGTTGCGGGTCGGCGGGCTGCCCTCGCCGGTCTCGCGCCACTTGTCCCATTTGTCGCGATAGTCCTGGGCCGCGATGAAGGCCGCGCGATATCCGGCGACATTGCCCATGCCCGTCGCCGGGCTCTGGTTGCGGCCGCCGTAGACGCGCGACGGATTCTCGCCGCAGGCCATCTTCACGCCGTAGGGCGCGCCGGGAAACTTCATCCCCTGCATGGTCACCGAGGGGACGTTGCGCACTGTCACCGAGCGCCCGCCGAACAGATTGGCCGAGCCGGGCAGGATCATCAGAGTGGTCACGCCGCCCGCGCGGGCGGTGTTGAAGCCGGGGTCCTGAGGCCAGATGGAGTGCTCGGCCCAGACCTGGGCGGTGTTTGGACTGGTCGCCTCGTTGCCGTCGCTCATGCCCTGGACGCCCGGCGAGGGATAGACGCCGAGGTGGGAGTGGACGTCGATGATGCCCGGAGTCACGAAGCGGCCGCGCGCGTCGACCACGCGGTGGCCGCCGGGGACCGGGGTGTCGGCCCCGCCGACGGCGGCGACGCGGCCATCGGTAACGATGACGACGCCGTTCTCGATCCGCTGTTCGGTGCCGGTGAAGACCGTGGCCCCCACGATGGCCATGTTCTCGCGCGGAAGGGGCGCATAGGTCGAGGGGAAGGGATCGGGGTTGGCGGCATAGTCCAGACCGGCCGGCAGGGCGCGCGCCTGACGCGAGGGGCTCTGGGCCTCCCCCGAGCCGGAGCCGCCCTCGGTGGTGGCGCAGGCGGACAGCGCCAGCGCGCAGGCGACCACGGCGAGGCTGGGCCTCTGCAAGGAACGACGGAACATGAAAAGCCTCCCCTGTCGCGCCACGCCGCGCGGAACCGGGGGATTACAAGGGCTTCAAAACCCGTCCGTCAAAGGCGGAAACATTACAAGTCTGTAAGAAGCCGAAGTCCGGGCGTCCGGCGCGCCCTCGGGCCGGGCCGGGACCGCGCAAGCAAAGGGGGCCAGCAGTCGCCTGCTGGCCCCCTGGAAACTGGTGGAGCTTAGCGGAGTCGAACCGCTGACCTCTTGCATGCCATGCAAGCGCTCTACCAACTGAGCTAAAGCCCCGAACCTTTCGGTCCGATCGGCCGGGGAAACACTGCCCCCCGGCGAGGCGGAGGAAACTATGTCAGGCCCTATTGGCGATCAAGCCCGCCTGAACCATTTATTTTCGCCGCCTTAACGGGTCGCCAGAGCGGCTCGAAAGCCGCTTGGGCGAGCGGTTGGTCAGTCGTCGTCCTTGCCCTTCTTGACCACGTCCTCGTCGAAGGCGTCGTCGTCCTCGTCCTCGATGAAGGGCACGGAATCGTCGTCGTCGTCGGCCAGGACATCGTCGTCGTCATCGCCGTCGCTGGCGCCCATGCCGGGGGCGTCGGGGGCGTCGGCAGCGTCGTCGTCCTCATCGTCCGGCGTCAGGATCGGCTCGTGGCCCTCCTGGTCGATCTCGGGGGTGGCGACGGCCTCGTCCTCGTCATCCTCGTCGTCGGTCGCTTTCTTCTCGACGACCTGATCCTCGGCCTCGTCGGCCGGGTAGCCTCCGGGACGACCGCGCCGGCTGCGCAGCTTGATGGCCTCTTCAGGATCGAATTCGGTGTCGCATTTGGGGCAGTGGGCAGGGCGACGGCCCAGGTCGTAGAACTTCGCCTGGCAGTTCGGACAGACCTGCTTGGCGCCAAGTTTGGGATCGGCCACGGGGGTGGAGCCTTTGGCTGGTGGGGTTGGATTTCGGGCGCGTCCCTTGCCACCCCCCGGAGCCGCTGTCAAAAGCCCTGTTCGGCCTGACCGCGAGGTCGGCGATCCCCTCAGCCAGCCCGGAGCCCGACGCGGGTGAGCGACGCCCCCCATCTGACCGCGCGTCGTGCCGGCCCCCTGACCGGCACCGTGCGGGCGCCCGGCGACAAGTCGATGTCCCACCGCGCCATGATTCTGGGGGCCATGGCGACGGGCGTGACCGAGGTCGAGGGCCTGCTGGAGGGCGACGACGTGCTGGCGACCGCGCGGGCCGCCGAGGCGTTCGGCGCGACGGTGGAGCGCCTCGGTCCCGGCCGCTGGCGGGTGATCGGCCGGGGCGGCCTCGCCTCACCCTCCGGCGTGATCGACTGCGGCAACGCCGGGACCGGGGTGCGGCTCCTGATGGGAGCGGCGGCGGGATATGGCCTGACCGCGACCTTCGACGGCGACGCCTCTCTACGCGGGCGGCCCATGGGGCGGGTGACGGATCATCTGGAGCGGATGGGCGCGCGGTTCGACTGGAGCGGCAGGCCGGGCCTCCTGCCCGCCACCCTGAACGGCGGCGGACTGTCGGCGATCGACCATGTCCAGACCGTGGCCTCGGCCCAGGTCAAGTCGGCGATCCTGCTGGCCGGGTTGAACGCCGACGGCGTCACCTCGGTCACCGAGCCCGAGCGGAGCCGGGATCACACCGAGCGGATGCTGCGCGCCTTCGGCGTGACGGTCGATGTCCAGGAGCGAGGCGAAGGCTGGGTCATCCGGCTGGCGGGCGGTCAGCGGCTGACGGGCACCGCCGTCGCCGTTCCGGGCGATCCTTCGTCGGCGGCCTTTCCTCTGGCGGCCGGACTGATCGTCCCCGGGTCGTCGGTGACGGTCGAGGGCGTCATGCTGAACCCCTTGCGAACCGGCTTGTTCGAGACCTGGCGCGAGATGGGAGCGGACCTGACCATCGCCAACCGACGCGTGGCCGGCGGCGAGGAAGTGGGCGACATCACCGCCAAACATTCGGGGCTGAGGGGCGTGGTCGTGCCCGAGGCGCGGGCCGCCGCCATGATCGACGAATACCCGATCCTGGCCGCCACGGCCGCCTTCGCCGAGGGGGTCACCGTCATGCGCGGCGTGGGCGAGATGCGGGTCAAGGAGAGCGACCGCATCCGGTTGATGGTCGACGGCCTGCGCGCCTGCGGCGTCGCGGTCGCGGAGGAGACGGAGGGCTTCATCGTCACCGGCAGCACGGTCACGGGTGGGGCGACTGTGCACACCGCACACGACCACCGCATCGCCATGAGCCACCTGGTGCTGGGTCTGGCCGCCGAGGAGGCTATCACGGTCGATGAGCCGGAGATGATCGCGACCAGCTTTCCGGGGTTCGTCGAGATGATGAGAGGACTGGGCGGGGACGTCGAATGAGGCGTCCAATGCGCCGCCGTGCTAGCGGTGCTGGGTCATGACCCGCTCTCTCGTCATTGCCGTCGATGGACCCGCCGCCTCGGGCAAGGGGACCATCGCCTCGCGCCTCGCGGCGCACTACAGCCTGCCGTTCCTGGACACGGGCCTGCTGTATCGCGCCGTCGGGCTGGGCGTCATTTCCGGCGGGGGCGATCTGGGGGACGCGGCGGCGGCCGAGGCGGCGGCGCGCGCGCTGGCGCCGGATCGGCTTTCCGACGCAGACGCCCTAACCAGCGGAGACGCGGGCGAAGCGGCCAGCCGGGTGGCGGGCTATCCCGGCGTCCGCGCCGCCCTGCTGGACCTGCAGCAGGCGTTCGCTCGCCAGCCCGGCGGTGCCGTGCTGGACGGGCGCGACATCGGCACGGTGATCGCGCCGGACGCCGTCGCCAAGCTGTTCGTCACCGCCACCCCCGAGATCCGCGCGCGCCGGCGCTGGCGTCAGCTGAACGAGCGCGGCGACCTCATCGCCTATGAAGCCATGCTGGCCGACATCCTGCGACGGGATGAGCGGGACGCCGGGCGGGGGGCTGCCCCCATGGTCCAGGCCCCGGACGCGGTCTTGCTCGATACGACCGACATGGATATAGAGACAGCCTTCGATGCGGCCCGCCGTATCGTCGAGGCGGCGCGCGTCCGACACAGCTCTTAAGGCCAACCGGGCAAATCCAACGCTCCATCCTCGACTTCCGCGGGCGTTCTGGCACCGATCGCCTCGCCTTCGACGACCTGATTACCCTTAAAACCTTCACCTCGCGCGGGGCCGTTCGGTCGCGCGCCACAGCCCTATCGGAAACACCAGAGCTTCATGTCTGATACCCTCAACCCCACGCGCGACGACTTCTCGGCGCTGCTCGACGAACAACTGCAAGGCCGCGATCTCGGCGAGGGCCAGGTCGTCCACGGCCGCGTCGTCGGCATCGAAAAAGACATCATCATCATCGACGTCGGCCTGAAGACCGAGGGCCGCATCCCGGCCCGCGAGTTCGGCATCGGCGAAGGCGCCGTGATCCCCAAGCTGGGCGATGACGTCGAAGTCTATCTGGAGCGCGTCGAGAACGCCCTGGGCGAAGCGGTCATCAGCCGTGACAAGGCCCGCCGCGAGGAAGCCTGGACCCGTCTGGAAGTCGTGTTCGCCGACGGTCATCCGGTCAACGGCACCATCGTGGGCCGCGTGAAGGGTGGCTTCACCGTCGACCTGGGCGGCGCCTCGGCCTTCCTGCCCGGCTCGCAGGTCGACATCCGTCCGGTGCGCGACGTCGGCCCGCTGATGGGCAAGGAACAGCCGTTCCAGATCCTGAAGATGGACCGCCCGCGCGGCAACATCGTCGTCTCGCGTCGTGCGATCCTGGAAGAGGCCCGCGCCGAACAGCGCACCGAACTGGTCGGCCAGCTGCAGGAGGGCGAAGTCCGCGACGGCGTCGTCAAGAACATCACCGACTACGGCGCGTTCGTGGACCTGGGCGGCATCGACGGCCTGCTGCACGTCACCGACATGAGCTGGAAGCGCGTTTCGCACCCGTCGCAGGTCCTGGCCGTGGGCGACACGGTCAAGGTCCAGATCGTCAAGATCAACCCGGACACCCAGCGCATCAGCCTGGGCATGAAGCAGCTGCAGTCCGATCCGTGGGACGGCGTCGAGGCCAAATACCCCCCGGGCGCCAAATACACGGGCCGCATCACCAACATCACCGACTACGGCGCCTTCGTGGAGCTGGAAGCCGGGGTCGAGGGCCTGGTCCACGTCTCGGAAATGTCCTGGACCAAGAAGAACGTCCATCCGGGCAAGATCGTCTCCACCTCGCAGGAAGTGGACGTGGTCGTGCTGGACGTCGACGCCTCCAAGCGCCGCATCTCGCTGGGCCTGAAGCAGGCCCAGGACAATCCGTGGGATGCCTTCGTGGCCAACAACCCGATCGGTTCGACCGTCGAGGGCGAGGTCAAGAACGCCACCGAGTTCGGCCTGTTCATCGGCCTGGACAACGACATCGACGGCATGGTGCACTTGTCGGACCTGGACTGGAACGTCTCGGGCGAAGAGGCCATCCAGCGCTATCGCAAGGGTGAGATGGTCAAGGCCAAGGTGCTGGACGTCGACGTCGAGAAGGAACGCGTCTCGCTGGGCATCAAGCAGCTGGGCGGCGATCCGGTCGGCGACGGCGACACCTACAAGAAGGGCCAGACCGTCACCGTGACCGTCACCTCCATCGAGACGGGCGGCATCGAGGTCAAGTTCGGCGAGGACGACGCCCCGGTGTCCAGCTTCGTGCGCAAGTCGGACCTGAGCCGCGACCGCAACGAGCAGCGTCCGGAGCGCTTCGCCGTGGGCGACCGCGTCGATGCCCAGATCACCGGCGTCGATAAGGCCACGCGTCGCGTGTCCGTCTCGATCAAGGCCCTGGAAATGGCCGACGAGAAGGAAGCCATTGAACAGTTCGGATCCTCGGATTCGGGCGCCTCGCTGGGCGACATCCTGGGTGCCGCCCTGCGTGAGAAGGCCGGCAAGGAGTAGTCGAACCCAGGGGTTCGATTTCAAGGCACTGATCCGGTGACGGATATTGGAGGCGGCCGGAGCGATCCGGCCGCCTCTTTCTTTGCTCGCGGAATCCGTATGCGGTTTGTGGAATTAACGCTCTTTGGCCGCCCCAATCCGTCGATCAGGCCTTTTTCGCCCGGCGGGCGAAGGCTAGGGTGCCCTGGCAACCGGATTGAAGTTGCACCCGTATTTGCTCTCCAGAGCAGGAAAGGGCGGGGGCCTGGACATGATCAAGTCTGAGCTGATCGAGAAGCTGGCGGCCGAGAACACGCATCTGACGCATGCCGAGGTCGAACGGGTCGTCAATGTCGTTCTGGGTCGAATGACCCAGGCGATGTCGGACGGCGGACGCGTGGAGCTTCGCGGCTTCGGGGCGTTCTCGGTGCGGTCGCGGCCGGCGCGGGCCGGGCGGAATCCTCGTACGGGCGAGACCGTCGACGTCCCCGCCAAGAGCGTTCCCTTCTTCAAGAGCGGCAAGGAGCTGCGCGAGCGGCTGAACGCCGGCGGCGACGCCTGATGGGCCTGATCTCCGAGTTCAAGGAGTTCGCCGCCCGGGGCAACGTCGTCGATCTGGCCGTGGGCGTCATCATCGGCGCGGCCTTCGGCAAGATCGTCACCAGCTTGGTCGAACAGGTCGTCATGCCGCCGATCGGCCTGGCGCTCGGCGGGATCGACTTCTCGAACCTGAAACTCGTGCTTGCCCCCGAGAACCCCGCGACCGAAGCCGTCGAAGAGGTCGCCATTCAGTACGGTGCCTTCATCAACACCGTGATCCAGTTCCTGATCGTGGCCTTCGTGGTGTTCCTGATGGTCAAGGCGATCAACAAGCTGCGCCGCGCCGAGGAAGCCAAGCCCGATCCCGCGCCGCCCGGCCCGACCCCGACGGAGGTCCTGCTCGCCGAAATCCGCGACGAACTAAAGACTCGGCCCCGGGGCTAGGCTGCTTCGCCGAGGACCGAGCCGAGCGGGATGGGCCGCAAGCAGGCGCCGTAGTCGCCGTCGAACGGTGTTGGCGCCCAAGTCGCCGCGCCCTGCACGCCTGGGGCGAACCGCACATGGCAATGTCCCCAGCCTCCTTCCCGCCGCGCGGTATCAGCCAGCGGTCCCAGACGGCGCAGAAGATCGCTATTCACCACCTGAAGGCGGACCTTTGCAGCGCCGAGACCGCGCGCATTGGCCAGCAGCCCCTCCATCAGGGCCGGGATGGCGCGGGGCTCGTCGCGTAGGGCGACGAGGTCCAGGATTTCCAGAACCGGCGGTTCGATCACATTGACCTTGGCCATCACCGCCATGGCATAGCCGACGACCGCATTGCCGCGATTGAAGGACAGGATGACCGGATCGAGCGTGCGATCCGGGTCGGCGAGCCGCCAGCGCAGGGTCGCCGGGCTGCGGTCGGCCACGATCCGCCCCTCGCTCTTCAACGCCTGCCAGAAGTCGGCGAATCGCGACCGGTCCGCGAAGTCCGTCAGGATCGCCGCGCCGGGAGGAAGCGACAGCGGCTCGGGGGTCGCCAAGCGAGGGTTCATCAGACGTTCGCGCGACGGGTCGATCAGGCGCGGCGCGCGACGGTCGACCTCGCGCCACAGCCGGCCACGCGCGCAGGTCACAGGATCTATGCACCAGGCGAGCTTCGTCGCATGAGTCGTCTCCGGCCAGGGGTTGAGCTTGTAGCGGGGAAACAGCGGGGATGATCTGGGATTGGCGTTCAGGGTGTAGAGCGCGAACAGTCCTTTCTGCTCGGCGAAGGATCGTAGCAATATGCGGCTGTGGCCCCGGGCGCGCGGCCGCACGATGATCGAAAAGCCGCTGGCGCCATGCAGAATGGTGTCGTCACGCCAGAAGCGCTGCACGAAGTTGCCCGTGAAGCCATCGACCGCACCCTGGTCCGACTCCAGGATCCATCCGGCGGGCGTATCCACCTCTCGTCGCGCCGGATTGCTGTTCAGCCAAACCCAGCCCGCCTGTGACCGCGTCGGCCAGCCGACCGATCGGTGCAGGGCGTTCACTGTCTCGAGATCCTCGTCCTGAACGGGGCGGACCGAATGGGCCATTGTCGTGCTCCACAGCGGGACCCTCCCGCGTTGCGGTGGACGACGAAGCACGAAAGGCGCCAGGTCACTACCATGGGTTGTTCGTGGGCGGGCGCGCGGATTTGGCTCGCGATCAGCCCTTTCGGAACAGATACAGCCCGAAACCCAGATAGGGGCGCCCGAAGTCGAACGTGGCCTTGATCTGGTCCGCCCGCAACTTCAGCGCGTCGAAGCCCTCGGCTCCGGGATTGGCGTCCAACCAGGCGCGGACGCGGGCGTCGGCGGAGGCGAAGAAGCCGTCCCACAGGGGCTGAGGCGAGAGTTCGGCGCAAACGCACTCCAGTCCCGCGGACCGCGCCGCGACCTTCCACCCCTCGTCGGAGGCGTAGATCCCGGACAGCCCGACGACCTGACGCAGGGGTGCCGGCGGCTCGGCCGTCCACACCAGGTCACCCCACAGCACGAAGCCCGGGCTCGCCAGGCGCGACGCGAGGATCTGGAAGATCCCGGACGCCGTGGTCTCGGCCGGACCTCCGATCCGCGTCGTTCCCATCGCCACCATCATGTCGGCCGGCGCGAGGGCGTCCAGCACCTCCGGGGCCTGTCCGCGAACGACGCTCAGTCGATCCGTCAGGCCTTCGGCGCGGGCCCGTGCCCCGATGTGGGAGACCATCACCGGATCACGCTCGATCGCATGCACATGATATCCGAAGCGTCGCGCCAGTGCCGCCGACACGCCCCCGGTCCCGGCCCCGATGTCCAGAACCTTGGCACCCGGCGGCAGGTCGGTTCGGGCAGCCGCGGCCTCGACCGCCTCCATCGAGACGGGGTTGGCGACGTCGAGGCCGACGTAGGCGATGTGGTGATAGTCGGGAGCCATGCCCCCTCATAACGAGCGCTGCGGAAACGGTCTCGAGAAAGTGCTTTACATTGCAAAGTGAATGCAGGATAAGTGGAGTCACGGAGCGGCATCCCTGCCCACTGATCCTGGAGACACACTGATGACCAACACCAAGGACGAGATCACCGACATCGCGTGGCTGCGTGGCCTGGCCGAGGAGGGAACCCGCGCACCGATCCGGGGCGCGTCCATCCTTTTCGCCGCCGGGATGATCTACGGCTTCGCCAGCCTGGCACACGGGGCCGTGGAGGGGGGGCTCGTCGAGGTGGGAACAGAGGCCTTCGGCTGGATCTGGGGCGTCGCGGTCCTTGCCTTCCTCGCCGCCCTCGTGGTCCTGATCGGAAGACTGAAGAGCCAGGGCGGGGTGGAGACCGCCGCCAACCGGGCCTTCGGCATCGTCTGGGCGGCCCTGGGCTGGGGCATCTTCAGCCTGTTCACCTCGCTGATCCTGAGCGATCTGTCGCGCCAGGGCGCGTCCAGCATGGCGGACTGGGCCCTGGTCATCCCCTCCATCATCATGGCCTTCTACGGTGTTGGCTGGGCGGTGACGGCCACCATGGTCCGCTCCCGGCCACTGTGGGTCCTCGCCCTCGCGTCCTTCGCTGCGGCGCCGGCTTTGGCGGTCCTGTCGGGCAGTCCGGCCCAGTACCTCGCCTATGCAGCCGCCCTGTTCGGCCTGATGGCTGTGCCCGGCTTCCTTCTCATGCGCGCGGCCAAGGGCTGAGCCATGGCCGACGATTTCGACATCGGGCGGATCGACGACGTGATCCATGGTCGGGTGAGGCTGGGGATCATGGCGATCCTGTCGGGGGTGGAGACCGCCGATTTCGGCACCCTGAAGACGCGGCTTCAGGCCACCGACGGCAATCTGTCGGTGCATCTCAGAAAGCTCGAGGAGGCCGGGTTCGTCACCGTGACCAAGCGCTTCGTCGGGCGAAAGCCCCTGACGGAGGCGGCCATGACCCCGGACGGTCGCAAGGCCTTCGTCGCCTATCTGGACGCCATGGCGGGACTGGTCTCGCCGCGCTGATCGGTCCCCCTCGCCCGGCGCTCCTAGCGCCCCTATAGGAGGGGCATGGCCGCCCGCATCCACGTCTTCGACGCCCTCGATAACTTCCGCGACTTCGGCGGATACGGCACGGCCGCCGGGGCTCTGCTGCGCGCGGACCGGCTGTACCGTTCGGCCCACCACGCAGGCCTGTCGGACGCCGATCTGGAGCGGCTCGCGGTCATCGACTTCGGCACGGTCGTCGACCTGCGCCGCCCGGTCGAGCGGCACCGTCAGCCGTCCAGACGTCCCGAAGGCTTCAGCGGCGTGGTGATCGAGAGCGATCTGGACGAAGTCGGGGAGGCCCCGCACATCACCTTCCTGAAGACCGCCGACCTGACGCCAGACAGCGGCCGGCGCTTCATGACCGAGACCTATCGCCAACTGCCCTTCGCCCCGGCGCACCTCGACCTGTTCGCACGCTATTTCCGCGCCCTGGCCGACAGCGACCGCCCCGTGCTGATCCACTGCGCGGCGGGCAAGGACCGGACCGGGATCCTGGCGGCCCTGACGCATCATCTGCTGGGCGTGAGCGACGACGATCTGATCGCGGACTATCTGTTGACCAACACCGCCGTCGATCTGGAGGCGCGGGCCCCCGGCATCGCCGAACAGCTGAAGGCCCTCACCGGGCGGACGGCGTCCCACGACGCGGTCGTGGCCTTCATGGGGGTGGAGGCGGACTATCTGCACGCCGCGATCGCCGCGATGACCGAGCGGCACGGATCGGTGGACGGCTATTTGGACCGGGCGCTCGGCGTGGACGCGGCCCTGCGGGACCGGATCGGGGAGCGTCTCGCGGCGTGAGCTCCGACGCGCCTCTCGACTGGATCAAGCCTCTGGATGTCGCGGCCGGGCTGAGGGCGCGGGACGGCGCGCTGTGCCTGCTCTCGGACGGCGGGCCCAACGGGCGATACTCCTATGTCGCGGCGGAACCGGATCGGGTTCGGGTCGAGCCGATGGGGCCGGACGGGCTCGGCGCGGCCGTCGCGACAGGCATGGACCGCAACGTCGTCGGCGTCGTCGCTTACGACTGGGGCGCCCGCCCGGCCACTGGCGCGCGGGAAACGGCCTGGCCGGATCTGATCCTGGCCCGCTATCCAACCATGCTGGTCTTCGATCATCTCGAACGACGCGTCCGGATTCGCGGCGACACCGCGCGAGCCGGTCGATGGCTGGCCGAGGCGCGACCGCCCGCCCCTTCGGCTCCCCCTGCGGAGGCCTTCGTCGAGGATGCCGCCGACGACCGCTATCGCGCCGCCGTCGCCGACGTCGTCGCCCGCATCGGTGACGGCGAGCTGTTCCAGGCCAATGTCGCGCGCGGCTGGTCGGGGCGGCTGCGGGACGACGCCGATCCGTTCGACGTGTTCGCGCGTCTGGCCGGCGGTCCCGCGCCCTATGGGGCCTGGTGGCGGATCGGGGACCGGGCACTGGTGTCGAACTCGCCCGAGCTGTTCGTGACGTTCGATCCTGGTGACCATCGGGTCGAGACCCGTCCCATCAAGGGCACCCGGGCCCGATCGGCCGATCCCGCCGAGGACGCCGCCCGCGCCGCCGAGCTGATCGCCAGCGAGAAGGACCGGGCCGAGAACCTGATGATCGTCGACCTGATGCGCAACGACCTGGCCCGGGTCTCGGAACCCGGCAGCGTCGTGGTCGAGCGGCTGTTCGCCCTGGAGAGCTTCGCCACCGTTCATCATCTGGTGTCCACGGTCGCGGCTCGGGCGCGGCCCCGGGTCGGCCCCGGTCATGTGCTGCAGGCGATCTTCCCGCCCGGCTCGATCACCGGAGCCCCCAAGCATCAGGCCATGAAGGTGATCGCCGGGCACGAGCCGCCGCGCGGTCCGTGGTGCGGCAGCCTGTTCGTGATCGACGAGGTCGGACGGATGACGGCCTCGGTCCTGATCCGGACGATCGCCCTGTGGCGCGAGGCGGATCGCTGGCGGTTCCGGACACAGGCGGGGGCAGGGATCACCGCCGACAGCGACCCCCAGGCCGAGCTGGAAGAGACCGAGGCCAAGATCGTGGCGATCCGACGCGCCCTTCTGGGTTAGCAGTCGGCGCAGGGAATCTGGTCGGTCAGGCGCGGCCGCAGATAATGCCGGCCCTGGAAACGGGTGGCGTTGGGCAGCAGGGTGTCGAGTGGCGACTGATAGTCATAGGCCGCCTCGCCCATGATGATCATCTCGCCGTTGCCGATCAGTCCGGCGGGCACCGTCTGGACGCCGGTCAGGGGCGTCATGCCGCGGGCGCGGCTCCAGGTGACGCGCGCCACGCCGGTGTTGTCGCGGGTGATGGCGGTCACCCTGATGTCGAGCGGGGCTTCCGGAAACGGCTGCATGATCAGGGAGCCGATATCCATGATGGCGTCGATCTCGTCGCGCGACATGGCGGGCGCGCGGGCGACCATGTCGGCGACCTGCGAGGTCGTGTGCACTGTCCGCTTCTGCGCCATATAGGCTTGGCTGAACTCCGCCAGGCCGAAATAGCAGACGATCAGGACCGGCACGACCAGGGCGAATTCGACGGCGGCCACGCCCCGCGCGTCGCCCCCGAACCGGGCCAGCCAGGCACGGCCGCCGTTCGTGACGCGACGCAGGGCCTCAGCCATCGAAGGGCTCGTTGCGGAAGGCGGTGGTGATCGAGATCACGGCGGTCCCTGAATCCAGCCGCGTCAGGGCCTGGGACAGCAAGGGCGTGATGACCGGCTGTTCGTACCAGACCCGGACCAGCATCAGGTCGCCGGCCGCGCCAGGATCGAATTCCCCGTCTCCCTCCGCCAGCTCGCCGTCCGCCGTCGGATCGGGGGGATTGGGGTCGCGGAACTGGGGGATGACGCGAACGTCAACCGTGGCGCGAGTTTCGCAGTCGCCGGAAAAGACGCTCATGCCCTGGCACAGGGCGGTCTTGAACTGGGCGGACGAGATCGCGCCGCCCTGGGCCTGGCCGGTGCGGACCAGGCGGCTGGTCTGCTGGACGGCGGATTCGGCCATCGAATCCACCAGGAAGATGATCCCCAGCTCAAGGATGGCGAAGATGACGAAGAAGAAGGGCAAGGCGACGATGGCGAACTCGATCGCCGTCGCGCCTTCGCGCGGCGCGCGGCGTCTCCGACGCATCCAGCGATGGCGAACCGGAGCGGCCATGGCTCAGGGCGTGGGGGCGGCGGCCGCGCCGGTGTTGCGAACCGACGGCGAGCATGAGGCGGCGCAGGCCATCTCCGTCGCCTGTGCCCCGCGCCAGACCCGCACCGAGCCGGTCGAGCCGCCCGTCACCACGATCTCGCCCTGGAACAGGGTTCGGCCGATGGCGTCCACGGCGATGACCTCGGTCACGCCATAGCCCTTGCCGGTGACGAACAGGGAGTTGGCGTCGACGACGGTCACATCGGCGATGGCCGGATTGCCGACGATGACGGACGCGGCCGAACCGTTCAGCCCGATGCGGCTGGACCGGTCGATCTCGACGTTCAGCGACTGGGCCTGGGCAGCACCGGCGGCGACCAGCATGGCCATGCCGGCGGCGGTGGCGGGAACGAGGCGGGCGAGGCGTCCGACCATGGGGCGTGTCCTTGTCTCTCTCGCAGGCGCGCGAGGCGAGTGCGCAAGATCGACCCGAAGTGTCTACAAAGTCTGAAAGCGCCGGCTTTGGTCAATACGCTTCGCCCTGGTTAATCGTCATCAACACCTGGCGGGAAACAGCCATCCATGGTCAGTGTTCGCGCGGTCAATTTCCCACTTTCGTAGTGAAGATCGCAGTAACCACGACTTCTGACGCGGCCTTAACCGGTTCGGGTTCATGGTCACCCTGCGTTTGGGGGACAAGCGGGCGACCGAGCCTCCCAGCCATCGTAGCTCGCTTAGCCAGTTTCACATGAGAGGAAGTCACATGACCAAGTTCATCACCAAGTTCGTCAAGGACGAGTCGGGTGCCACCGCCATCGAGTACGGCCTGATCGCCGCCCTCATCGCCGTCATCATCATCACGGCCGTCGGCCTGGTCGGCACCCGCCTGAGCCTGGTGTTCGACCGTATCGCGACCTCGCTGACCCTCACCTAAGGGCACGTTCAGTCTTGAAGACGGAGGGCCGGCGCGGAAACGCGCCGGCCCTTTGCTTTTTGCGAGCCCTCGCACACCCCGAATTAACGCGTCCCGATCCAAGGTTCCCGCATGGACGTCCTGACCCTCGCCCTCCTGAGCATCCTGCCCGCGCTCGTCATCGTCGCCGGCCTGATGGACCTGACGACGATGCGGATCCCGAACTGGATTTCGGGTGCGCTGATCGTGGCCTTCTTCCCGGTCGCCCTGATCGTCGGCCTGCCGCTGGGCACGGTCGGGCTCCACGCCCTGATCGCCGTCGCGGCCCTGTTGCTGGGAATGGCGCTGTTCGCCCTCCGGATCATCGGTGGCGGCGACGCCAAGCTGATGGCCGCCGCCTGTCTGTGGCTGGGCCTGGTGGGATCGGGCATGTTCCTGCTGTGGACGGGCGTCGTCGGCGGCTTCTTCTGCCTGGGCATCCTGATCGCGAGGGCCTACCTGGCGCCCTATCTGCGCGGCGCGCCGCCGTGGGTCGCCACCCTGATGAGCCCACGCGGCGACATTCCCTATGGCGTGGCGATCTGCGCCGGAGCCCTGATGGCCTTTCCTTCCAGCGCGATGCTGGCGGTCGCCGCCGCCGTCTGATCCGCTTAGGCCGGCGTTAACCCGCGCCCTGCATGGTCGTTAACGGTAGGCCCCGCACACCCTGAGTCGTGCGCCGGGCCGCGCCGGAGACCGTCGATGAAGCCCGCCCGTATCGCCATCATCTGCATCGCCGCCGTGTCCGCCATCGGCCTGGCGCTCGTCGTGCGCGCCATGGGTTCGTCCTCGGGCGAGCCGACCGCCATGGCCGCGGCCGAGGCCCCCGCCCAGCCCATGGCCAAGGTCCTGGTCGCCGCGCGCGACCTGGCCCCCGGTCAGCGTCTGACCGACGCCGATCTGGAGTGGAAGGACTGGCCCGCCGCCGAAGTCAATCCGGCCTTCATCACCGACGGCTCCGTGCCGGTTCCCAGCGCCCCCGACGAGACCGACGCGGAAAAGGCTGAAGAGACCAAGCCGGACGACAGCACCGTCGCCCGGGTCACCCGCGCCGCGACCAGCATGGCCACCGGCGGGGCCAAGGCCGACTATTTCGGCTCGGTCGTGCGTGAACCCATTCTGGCCGGCGAACCGATCATCGGCCGCAAGATCGTGCGCGCCGGAGACAGTGGATACATGGCCGCCTATCTGGAGCCCGGCATGCGGGCCATGGCCATCGGCGTGAGCGTCGAATCCGCGGCCGGCGGATTCATCCTGCCCGGCGACCGGGTCGATGTGATCCTCACCGCCGAGCTCCAGGACAACAGTCTCGATGGCGGCGGTCAGACGCGGCATGCCTCGTCCATCGTGCTTCAGAACGTCAAGGTCCTGGCCGTCGACCAGTCGACCCGCGCCGACGACGACCAGCAGGCGGTGGTCGGCGCGACCGCCACCCTCGAGGTCTCCCCCGGCGATTCCGAAGCCCTGGCCCTGGCCCGCGCGGCGGGCGAGCTGTCTCTGGTCCTGCGTTCCTATGCCGACACCGCCGGGCCGTCCGGCCGCGTGGCCGCGCCGCGCGCTCAACGCGCCGACACCTCGGTCCGCATCTTCCGCGGCGGCGAACCCGAAGTGGTGAGCGTCCCATGAAGGCGTCCATGACGATCTCGATGAAACCGATCCTCGCCGCCGCTTGCGCGGCCCTGATGGTCGCCGCGCCGGTCGCCACACCGGCCCTCGCGCAGTCCCACGGCGCGACCCAGACGGTCGCGGCCGGGTCGGGCCCGCGCCTGATCAATCTACCGCGGGGGACCTCCTTCGCCGTCGATCTGCCGGCCGATGCGCGCGACGTGATCGTCTCGAACCCGGCCGTGGCCGAGGCCAATGTGCATTCTCCCCGGCGGATCACCGTGATCGGCATCGCGCCCGGCGAGACCGACGCCGTCTTCCTGGACGCGGCCGGTCGCTCGATCCTGACGCTTCGGGTCCGGGTGGACGCCGGTGTCTCCGCGCTCCAGGACACGCTCAGCCGCGTCGCCCCCGGCTCCCAGGTGCGGGCCGAGGCTGTCAACGACAGCATCATCCTGACCGGCCTGGTCACCAGCGCCGCCGAATCCGAGCGGATCGCATCGGTCGCTCGCGCCTTCGTGTCGGCCCCGGAGAAGGTGCTGAACCTGACCACCATCGCCGCGTCGGACCAAGTCACCCTCCGCGTCCGCATCGTCGAGGTTCAACGCAACGCCATCAAGCAGCTGGGGTTCGACACCAATGCCGTCCTGGGCCGAGTCGGAGAGGCGCAGTTCCTGCTGGGCCAGGTCGCCAGCTTCGGCATCAACGGCTCTCTGCTCGGCGGGTTGGCGGCCAGCGCCGTGCGCGACACGACCCAGCAGCCGCAGCTGGTGATTCCCTGCGCCGCCGGCGTGCAAGGCACTTGCTATGGCGTCATCGACGGCCCGAACAACCGCTACAACATCGAGAACTGGGACACCGCCACCGCGCGCGAGACCGTCGGCGACGACGGGCTCAACCAGGGCGAGGCGACCATCAAGGCGTTCGAGCGCGTGGGCCTGCTGCGCACGCTTGCCGAACCCAATCTGACCTCGGTCAACGGCGAGAGCGCCAGCTTCCTGGCGGGCGGCGAGTTTCCGGTCCCGACCGGCCGCGACCGCGACGGCAACGTCACCATCGAGTTCAAGCCCTACGGCGTCAGCCTCGCATTTCGCCCGATCGTGCTGTCCGAAGGCCGCATCTCGCTGCAGATCTCGGCCGAGGTGTCGGAACTGACCCAGGCGGGCGGCATCACCCTGGGAGCCGGGACGGACAATCCGCTCAACATCGCGGGCCTCAACGTGCGACGCGTCCAGAACACGGTCGAGATGCCGTCGGGCGGCTCCATGATGATCGCGGGCCTGCTGCAGGAATCCAGCCGCCAGGCCATCGACAGTTTCCCCGGCCTGGGCGGCCTGCCGATCCTGGGTCAGCTGTTCCGCTCGCGCGACTACGTCTCCGGCGAGACCGAGCTGGTCGTGATCGTCGAGCCCTTCATCGTCACCCCCACCTCGCGCGACCGGATGCAGACGCCCGCCGACGGGCTGCGCATCGCCTCCGACGCCCAGACGATCTTCTTTGGCCAGCTGAACCAGGCCTATGGCTCGCCGGCTCCGGGCGCGACGACCGCCCCCGCCTGGTCCGGCCCTGTCGGCTATGTGATCGAATGAGCGCCCCGATGATCCGCACCCTGATGCTCGCCGCCGTCTGCGCCGCCGCCCTGTCCGGCTGCGTCGGCCTGCCCGCCGAAGGCACCGGACCCGTGCCCCTGACGCCGACGTCGCGCTACGCCCTGGCGGTCGAGCCGGGCGTCGAGCGCATCGCCCTGGCCGTGCACGACGCCGGTCCTTCGGCCAATCAGGCCCGGGCGCTCCAGGATTTCGCCTATCGCTTCTCGGCCGAGGGCGCGCCCGTGCTGCGGGTCGAGGCGCCCTCCGGCGACGACCCCGTGGCCGGCGAGATGGCCTGGAGCGTCAGGAACGCGCTCGAGGCCGCCGGCGTCCCCGGACACCAGGTCCAGGTCGTCACCTATATCGCGCCCGACCCGCGCGCGCCGGTCCTGGTCGGCTTCGACACCGTGCGGGCGTCGGTGCCCCGGTGCGGCGCGGAGTGGACCAATCTGGCGCGCACCGCCAACAATGCCGGCCATTCCAACTTCGGCTGCTCTGTGAACGCCAATCTGGCGGCGCAGATCGCCAATCCGCGCGACATCACGACGCCGCGCGCCATGACCCCGCCCGACTCCGGTCGGCGCGCGGTCGTGCTCGACAAGTACCGCCAGGGAGAACAGACGGCGGCTGTCATCGAAACCCTGCTCGAGAACGGTCAGGTTTCGGATGCTGTGGACTGACGGCTTATGACGAATGCGTTCGCCTCGCGACCCTATGACCCGCTGGACGACGAGTTCGACGCCGAACTGGATGTCGTTCCTACGCCCGCGGCCATGGCGGACGGCGACATAAACCCGCGCGAGCCACTGCAGTTCACCGCGCCGGGTGGCTATGATCCCCATCAACCGTCGGCGATGCCGGGAGCGTCGGTTGTCGCCCATCCCGCCGGCCTGCCGGTGGCTCAGGGCGGCGTCCCCGTGGGTGCGGGCTACAATCCGGTCGGCGATCTGGTCGCGGGGGCCTCGGCGGCGATCGCGCCCCACGCCTTCCAGTCCGGGCTGCAGAACGAAGTCACCATTCCGCGCATCGCCATCCACGTCTTCGCCGAGCGTCAGGATACACTGGCGGCGGCCGAGAGGGCCGGGCAGGACCGGCGCATGGCCCGGGCCACGACCCAGATCCGGGTCGGCGGCGTCCCGGCCGCCGTCGACGCCTACAACCACGAGCCGACCCCGCCGCTGATCATCGTGGAATGCATGCAGGACCCGGGTGCCCTGCTGTGGCAGGTCGATCGCCTGGCCGAGGTCTGCGATGCCGGCACCAAGGTCGTCGTGATCGGCGCCACCAACGACATCATTCTGTTCCGGGAACTGATGAAGCGCGGCGTCAGCGAGTATCTGGTCGCGCCCGTCCAGCCCTTGCAACTGATCGCCGCCATCGGTGGGCTGTTCTCCGACCCCGCCCAGCCCTTCGTCGGCCGGTCCATCGCCTTCGTCGGGGCGCGCGGCGGCGCCGGCTCGTCGTCGGTGGCGCACAACACCGCCTATGCCATGTCCGAGAAGATCGGGGCCAATACGGTCATCGTCGACTACGACCTGCCGTTCGGGACCGCCGGCCTGGACTTCAACCAGGACCCCCTCAGCGGCGTCGCCGATGCGCTCGGCCAGCCCGATCGTCTGGATCCGGTGCTTCTGGACCGGATGATGGTCCGCTGCACCGACAAGCTGTCGCTGTTCGCCGCGCCTGCCACCCTGGACACCGACTGGGACATCAGCCCCGAGGCGTTCGAGGAGGTGACGACCCAGATCCGGGGCACGGCGCCCTTCATCGTTCTGGATCTGCCGCATATCTGGACCGGCTGGATGCGTCGCACCCTGATCGCCGCCGACGAGGTGGTGGTGGTGGCGACACCGGACCTGGCGTCGCTGCGCAATGCCAAGAACATGATCGACCTGATTCGTTCGGGTCGGCCGAACGACGCGCCGCCGCGGCTGGTGCTGAATCAGGTCGGCGTGCCGGGACGGCCCGAGATCCCGGCCAAGGATTTCGGCGCGGCCCTGGGGGTTCATCCCAGCCTGTCGATCCCGTTCGACGCCAAGCTGTTCGGCGCGGCGGCCAATAACGGCCAGATGATCCTGGACGCCGGCGCCAAGTCCAAGGCGGCCGAGGCCTTCCAGCTGCTGGCCCAGATCGTGTCGCGGCGCGAGTTGCCTCAGCTCGCCGCCCCCGGGAAGGCCCCCAAGGGCGAGAGCAAGTCCCTGTTCTCGGGCCTGTTCAAGAAGAAGACCTGATCGGTGTTCGGCAAGCGCACAGCCCAGCCCGGCGGGGGCGTGGAAACGGCCCCACGGCCCGCGCCTGCCGCCGCGCCGGCGCCCGAGGCCACCGGCTTCGCCTCGCCCGAGCCCATGGCCCCGCCTCAGCCGGCGCAGGGCCAGCAGACTCAGGCGTTCTCCTATACCGCGGAGACCGGGCCTTCCGAGGGCGGTTTCGCGCGCGGCGGCCGCCCCGCCTCGGCCGGTCCCTCGCCCGCCGCCGACCGTCTGGACGCCCTGGCCTCCCGGCCCAAGCCAAAGCCCGCCCCGCCCCCGGGCGCCTCGGCGGGACCGGGCCCCAAGGCCACGCCCGGCTTCGAGCAGCTGAAAAAGGCCCAGGCGGTCGCCGAGATCGTCCGGGAACAGAGCGATTATTACCACGCCACGAAGACGACGATCTTCAACGCGCTGATGAACACCATCGACCTGGCCCAGCTCGCCCAGCTGGACACCAAGGCCGCGTCCGAGGAAATCCGCGACATCGTCGCCGAACTGGTGGCGATCAAGAACGTCTCCATGTCGGTCGCCGAGCAGGAGCATCTGGTCCAGGACATCGTCAACGACGTCCTCGGCTATGGCCCGCTGGAACCCTTGCTGAGCCGCGATGACATCGCCGACATCATGGTCAACGGCGCCGGTCGGGTCTTCATCGAGGTCAACGGCAAGGTCCAGCTGACCAACGTCCGCTTCCGCGACAACGCCCAGCTGATGAACATCTGTCAGCGGATCGTCTCCCAGGTCGGCCGCCGCGTCGACGAAAGCTCGCCCATCTGCGACGCCCGCCTGCCCGATGGTTCGCGCGTCAACGTCATCGCCCCGCCGCTGGCGATCGACGGCGCGACCCTGACGATCCGGAAGTTCAAGAAAGACAAGCTGACGATGAAGAACCTGGTGGAGTACGCCTCCATCAGTCCGGAAGGGGCCCGCGTCCTGGGCGTCATCGGTGCGTGCCGCTGCAACCTCGTCATCTCGGGCGGCACGGGTTCGGGCAAGACCACCCTGCTGAACACCCTGACGGCCTTCATCGACCCGACCGAGCGCGTCATCACCTGCGAAGACGCCGCCGAACTGCAGTTGCAGCAGCCCCATGTCGTGCGCCTGGAGACCCGGCCACCGAACCTGGAAGGCCAGGGCATGATCACCATGCGCGACCTGGTCAAGAACTGCCTGCGGATGCGCCCGGAACGGATCATCGTGGGCGAGGTGCGCGGCCCCGAAGCGTTCGATCTGCTCCAGGCCATGAACACCGGTCACGACGGTTCCATGGGCACGCTGCACGCCAACAGCCCGCGCGAGGCCATCAGCCGGATGGAATCGATGATCACCATGGGCGGCTACGGCCTGCCGTCCAAGACGATCCGCGAGATGATCGTCGGCTCGGTCGATGTCATCATTCAGGCGGCGCGCCTGCGCGACGGCTCGCGCCGCATCACCCACATCACCGAGGTCGTCGGGCTGGAGGGCGATGTGATCGTGACCCAGGACCTGTTCGTCTACGAGATCACCGGCGAGGACGAGAACGGCAAGATCGTCGGCCGTCACCGCTCGACCGGCATCGCCCGCCCCCGCTTTTGGGACCGCGCCCGCTACTACGGCCTGGAGCGCGAGCTGGCCGAGGCCCTGGACGCGGCGGAGTAGAGACGATGCTGCCCGTTCTCGCCGCCATCCTGGCCTTCATCACCATCGGCGGACTGGGCTGGGTCTTCGTCGGCGGCGACGATTCCTCGGCCCAGGCGGTCAAGCGCGCCGAGGCGATGGGCATGGGCCAGTCCAAGGCCGCCCGCGTCAAGGCCGCCAAGGCCGAGGCCAACACCCCGGAGGCCCGGCGCAAAGCCATCGAGACCCAGCTGAAAGAGGCCGAGCGCAAGGAGCGCAAGGCCCGCATGACCATGGCCGCGCGTCTCCGGCACGCCGGTCTGACGATCAGCATCCGGACCTTCTGGATCATCAGCGGCGGCCTGGCCTTGGTCGCGACCCTGGTCGCCTTCGTCTTTGGCCTGAACATCTTCGTCGCCCTGGGCGCGGGCCTGGTGGCCGGCATCGGCCTGCCGCGCTGGATCGTCGGCTTCATCGGCACTGGCCGTATGAAGAAGTTCGGCCTGGAGTTCCCCAACGCCGTCGACGTGATCGTGCGCGGCATCAAGTCGGGCCTGCCGGTCCACGATTGCTTCAAGATCATCGCCAAGGAGAGCCCCGCGCCGCTTGGGCCCGAGTTCACCAAACTGGTCGAAGGGCTGGGCGTCGGCCTGACCCTGCCCCAGGCGCTGGAGAAGATGTACGAGCGCATTCCGACGCCGGAACTGAAGTTCTTCACCATCGTCATCGCCATTCAGCAGAAGACCGGCGGCAACCTGGCCGAGGCGCTGGGCAATCTGTCGGCGGTGCTCCGTGCCCGGCGCATGATGCGCGAGAAGGTCAAGGCCCTGTCGTCCGAGGCCCTGGCCTCGGCCGGGATCATCGGCTCCCTGCCGCCCGTGGTCATGGCCCTCGTGGGCCTGACGACGCCCGCCTATATGGCGCTGATGTTCACCGATATCCGGGGACAGATCATGCTTCTGGGGTCCGCCATCTGGATGGGCTTCGGCATCTTCGTGATGAAGCGCATGATCTCGTTCAAGATCTAGGAACCGGACATGGGCCTGATCGAAGCCATCGTCGAACCCAGGAATCTGCTCAGCCTCGCCGTGGGCGTGCTGGTGTTCGCCACCCTGATGACCCTGCTCAGCGCGATGACGGGCGGTGTGCAACTGGACAAGCGGATGCAGGCCGTCTCGACCCGCCGCGACGAGCTGAAGCGCCGCTCGCGCGCCGCCATCGCGGGCGGCCAGGGTGGGCTGCGCCACACCGACGACGGCTTCAAGAAGCGCATCGTCGACCGGCTGAACCTGTCCAAGCTGCTGGAGGACCCCAAGGTCGCAGAACAGATGAGCCAGGCCGGCTTTCGCGGGCCGCGCCCGGTCACGACCTTCTACTTCTTCCGCTTCGCCACGCCGATCTTCTTTCTGCTGTTCAGCGCCTTCTATCTGTTTTTCATCAATGACTTCGGCCTGCCGCCGATCACCAAGCTGCCGATGATCATGGGCGCGACGGTGCTGGGTTTCTATGGACCCAACCTGTTCATCCAGAACCGGATCACCAAGCGCCGCCAGTCGATCATGCAGGGGTTTCCCGACGCGCTCGACCTGTTGCTGATCTGCGTCGAGGCCGGCATGTCGATCGAGGCCGCCATCGTGAAGGTCAGCCAGGAAATCGGCACCAGCTCGGTCGAACTGGCCGAGGAACTGGCCCTGCTGTCGGCCGAGCTCAGTTATCTGCCCGAACGCCGCATGGCCTATGAGGGCCTGGCCAAGCGAACCAACCACCCCGGCGTCCGCGCCGTCGCCACCGCCATGGTCCAGGCCGAGCAGTACGGCACGCCCCTGGCCTCGGCGCTCCGGACCATGGCCAAGGAGAACCGCGAGCTGCGCCTGTCGGCCGCGGAGAAGAAGGCCGCGGCCCTGCCGGCCCAGCTGACCGTGCCGATGATCCTGTTCTTCCTGCCGGTGCTGTTCGTCGTCATCCTCGGCCCGGCGATCATCCAGATCCAGGATCAGATGAAGACGCCCGACGGTCAGCAGGCTACGGCCTCGAACTGATCGCCCGGACGGCGCGAGAGAGGCCTCAGCCCCGCTCGGCCTCCACCCGCAGGCCCTCGGCCACCGCTTCGCACGCCCGGCGCAGCACCAGCCGGTTCTTCTCGTGAAAGCCCTCGCCTCGGAATCCCGAGAAGATGAAGCCGTTCGAGACGATGCAGCTGCGCGTGTCCAGCTGCTCGATCTCGTAATAGCGCAGGACGTTGAACAGCCAGCCCCGCTTCTCGCTGAGGATCAACTGCGCCTCGGGCTGCCATTCGCCGACCGCAAGGGTCGCGCGCCGCTCGCCCAGGTCGGGGATCGCCTCGGTCAGGGTCAGGGCACCGCCGAAACCGATCCGGCCCTCGACCTGGGTTTCGACCGGATTCCAGCGGTCCCAGCCCGGCAGGTCGGCGATCACGCTCCAGATCCGCTCGGCGCTCTCGCGCACGCCCACCCGCTTCTCGATCCTGAAGATGCTCATGCCAGCGATGTCGCAATCCGGCGGGCGCGATGCAAGCCGGGCCGTTGGTCGCGGCTCAGCGGCCACCTTCCGGCCCGGGTTGCGAGGCGGGCGGCGTCTCGGGCGAGGGCGTGTCGAGGCTCAGCGGATTGGGGGCGCGGCGCAGGGTGGCGCTGAACAGGGCCATCACCGTGGCGGCGGCCAGCAGCAGGGCGTTGGCCCCAAACGGCGCGACCTCGCCCAGGCCATACAGGGCCACGCCCGCGACCGGCGGCACCAGGAAGCTGAGCCCCGCCAGCGACATCATCAGTCCGGCCACAGCCCCCTGTTCGTGCGGCCCCACCGCCAGGGACGACCCCGCGGTAAAGCCTGGCCGCGCGAAGCCGACGCCCATCGACACGACGGCATAACCCACGACCACGCCAAAATAGCCGGGCGCGACCATGCTCAGCAGATTGCCCGCCAGCGCCAGCCCCGCCCCCCATCGCATCAGGGCCAGGGGCTGCATCTTCAACAGGGGGATCAGCCCCCACTGCACCATCAGGGTGGCCGCCGCGCCCGCGAACATGGCCACGCCGATGAAGGCCTGGGCCTGACCGGCGGGCAAGCCGGTCTCGGCCATCTCGTCGATGATATGGAACCCCAGGACCGCGATGTTCACCGCCTGGGCGCTGGTGACCAAGAGGCCGTACAGCAGGAAGTCACGAACTCTCGGGTCGCGCCAGAGCCCCTTGCCGGCATCGCTCCCGCGCGCGGTCGGCTGACGCACCACGTCGCCGGATGGCAGCTTCTTCCACACGACCAACAGGACGATCAGCCCGATCAGGGCAAAGGCGTACATGGGCCCGGCCAGACCCACGATCGGCAGGACCAGGAAGGGCGACAGCACTGGCCCGATCACCGTGCCCAGCCCCTGGGCAGAGGCCAGCAGCGACATGGCCTGGGTGCGCTGCTCGGGGCTGGTCCGGTCGGCCACATAGGCCTGGGACGCGATCGGCGCGGCCGATCCCAACACGCCATAGACGGTGCGCGCCACCGCCATCAGCACGAAGGCCGTGATCGGGGCCAGCCAGCCCTCCAGCCCGAAGGTGGCGCCCAGGCCGAACCCGGCCATGGACACGACGAAGCCGGTGAGGCCGATCAGGATGACGTTCTTCCTCCCCGCCCGGTCCGACAACCGCGCCCAAAACGGCGAAGCCACGGTCCACATCAGGGCCGAGATGGCGAAGGCGGCGGCGACGAGCGTGTCGGCCAGACCGAACGTCCGCCCGATGTTCGGCAGCACCGACTGCAGCCCCATATTCCCCGCCGCCGCGATCAGACTGACGACGAACAGGATCACAAAGGCGGGCGATGTAGGGGACATTGGAGCGGCATACTCCAATCCCGGTGTGGGGTCAGTCCCCGCCGACCACCGTCAGGGTCGCCTTCAGCCGTCGGCCGTCGTCCAGGCCCAGACGCGCCTTGACCTCGAACAGGTCCGCGCCGGCGGGCACGATCAGCAGCTGCTTGGGCTCCATGGCGTTGACGGCCACCACCGCCCCCTTGGGGCAGATGTCGAAACAGCCCGTCTCGATCACGGCCAGCTCGGCCTTGCGGCCCTTGCCGTCGCCCGGCTTCAGATACTTCTTCAGCGCCTTCTTCAGCGTCTTGTCGCCGTCGGGGCCGAAGCCGCCGTCCAGCTTCTTCTGGCATTTCCTGCAGACCAGGACGACGTCCTTCCAGCGGGTCTTCGAGGTCTTGATGGCCATGGCCGAGACATCGGCTGCGTCGGGTCGATCCGCAAGCGGCTTGCGTCGGCGTGACGCCCCGGCCCATCATCGGCACGTTCATTCAGGGACTCCGACATGATCCGCACCGCCACCCTCGCCGCGCTGATGGCGCTGACGGCCGCTCCGGCCCTGGCCCAGACGGTCACCGCCGACGAGGTCCGCGCCGCGGCCGACGGCGTCAACGCCGACGTCATCGCCTGGCGTCGGGACCTGCACCAGAACCCCGAACTGGGTCTGGCCGAGACCCGCACCGCCGCCTTCGTCGCCGAGCGCCTCCGCGGGTTCGGCTTCGACGAGGTGCGCGAGGGCGTGGGCCGGACGGGCGTCGTCGGCGTCCTGCGTGGAACGGGCGCGGGGCCGCAGCGCGTCGTGGCGCTGCGCGCCGACATGGACGCCCTGCCGGTACTGGAGGCGACGGGCCTGCCCTTCGCCTCGACCGCCACCGGCACCTATCTGGGCCAGACCGTGCCGGTCGCCCACGCCTGCGGCCATGACGCCCACGTGGCCATGCTGCTGGGGGCCGCCGAGATCCTCAGCGGCATGAAGGACCGGTTCTCGGGCACCATCGTCTTCCTGTTCCAGCCCGCCGAGGAGGGGGTGCCGCCCGGAGAGGCGCTGGGCGGAGCGCGACTGATGATCCAGGCCGGCGCGCTGGAGAACCCCAAGGTCGAGGCCATCTTCGGCCTGCACGTCGTGCCCGGTCGTCCGGGCACGATCTTCTATCGGCCCGAAGGCTTCATGGCCGCGTCGGACCGCGTCGACATCACCCTGACCGGTCGCCAGACCCACGGGGCCTGGCCCTGGCGCGGCATCGACGTCATCGCCGTGGCCGCCAATGTGATTTCGACCGTCAACACCCTGACGGCGCGCACGGTCGATCCGACAACCACCCCGACCGTCTTCACCATCGCCACGGTGGACGCGGGCGTGCGCTACAACATCATTCCGGACACGGCGGCGATGTCGGGCACGTTGCGCACCTTCGACCGCGACCAGCGCGCCGCCCTGGTGGAGCGGGCCGAGGCGGCCATCGGCCATGTCGCCCAGGCCTATGGGGCCACCGCCGAGTTCTCGATCACCGAGAACGCCGCCTTGGTCTACAACGACGCGCCCCTGTCCGCCTGGCTGGCCCCGGTGCTGGAAGAGGCGGCCGGAGCGGACAACGTCAATCCGGCCACCCCGGCGACGACGGTGGCCGAGGACTTCTCCTATTTCCAGAGCGAGGTGCCGGGCGTCTTCTATCATCTGGGCGGCACGGCCGCCGGCGTCGATCCGGCCATGGCCCCGCCGAACCATTCGCCCCAGTTCGACGTCAACGAGGATGTCCTGGTCGTCGGCGTCCGCGCCCATGTGCTGAGCGCCTTGCGGTTCCTGGAGCGGGACGGAGCCTAGGTTTTCGACGCCCGGATCCGGGCCCAGACAATCGCCACCAGGGCCGTGGCGACCAAGGCCGCGCCCAGCCCGTCCCACAGGCCGTCGGCCAGCAGCGCCCCGACCAGGCCGGTCAGGCCGATGACAGACAGGACCAGGGGCCAGGCGAAGACCTCGATCAGGCTCTGGCGATGGGTCTTCATGCCGGACCCCGCCGGCGCCGCGCGATCCACAGGTACAGGCCCGACCCCAGGATCACGATCGTGATCAGGTCCAGCGCCGCCCAGACCAGCTTCAGGCCCAGCCCGCCGTAGTCGCCGAAATGCAGCGGCTGGGACAGACCCAGGGTCTTCACATACCAGGGCGGCTCGGCCACCGCCGCCAGCTCGCCCGTCCGCACATCGATCAGGGCCGGCGTGGTCAGGTGCCGGGTCAACGGCGTGTCGCCGTGAAAGAACACCGCATAGTGGTGGTCGGTCGTATACTCCGTCCCCGGAAAGGCGACGAACTGCAGGGTCTTGCCAGGCAGGGCGGCCTTGGCCCGTTCCACCGCCGCGTCCAGCGAAGCGCGCTGGCCCAGCGGCGCGGGCGCGCCATAGGCCCGCGTCAGATCGGCCAGGGCCGTGTCCTTCCACACCGTCAGGATCGGCGTCGCCAGTGTGTTGACCACCCCCGTCAGCCCCACGACCAGCACCCAGGCCGTCGTCGTCGCTCCCGCCAGATTGTGCCAGTCCAGCCAGCGCGTGCGCGCCGTCTTGCTCAGCCTCAGCGTCCCATAGGGCAGGCGGCGCATGAACGGGGCATAGAGCACGATCCCCGACACCGTCGCCGCCACCAGCATCAGCCCCATCAGGCCCAGGAACAGCATACCGGGCAGGCCCAGGAACATGTCGGTGTGCAGATGGAGCAGGAACTCGACCAGAGGGTGACCCGCCACCAGCGGCGCGGCCTCGCCGCTGGTCTGGTCGATGGGCTGGAAATTGTACTGACCCGCCGGGGCGTCCGGCGCGCGGCTGGTCACATTCACCACCGGCCTGTCTTCGTCAAAACTCAGGAAAGCGGGCGCGTCGCCGGGATGGCGGGCCAGCGCCGTGGCCATCACCGCGTCCAGGCTCAGGCTCTCGCCCGGCCGGGCCGGCTGCCACGATTCGTCCAGCAGCCAGTGGTTCAGCTCGTGGCTGAACACCAACGGCAGTCCCGTGACACAGAGCATCAAAAGGAACAGGGTCGAGATCAGGCTCGACCAGGTGTGGACGACCGACCAGGCGCGGATCATGCCGGGCTTCATCCCGATCAGAACTCCGTCGACACCGCGAACCGCAGGGTGCGCGGGGCCCCCAGCGTCAGATAGTTGGCCCCGGGGAAGCCGCCGACGGCGACCCACTGGTCCTCATCCGTCAGGTTTTCGATCCGGGCCCGGACGGTCAGCGGACGGCCAGCGACCTCGAAGCCGTAGCGCGCGCCCGCGTCCAGCCGCGTCCAGGCGTCCAGCTCGACCGCATTGGCCGCATCGACCGGCTGCTCGCCCGTGTAGACGACCCGGCCTTCCAGCGTCAGGCCCTCGACCTGGGGCACGTCCCATTCGACGTTGACGTTGGCCTGCCACTCGGGCGTGCCGATCGGGCGACGGCCGTCCAGGGCCCCGCCCGAAGTCCGAGTCAGTTCCGCGTCCAGCCAGGTCCAGCCCCCGATCAGGCGCAGACCTTCGCGCGGCTCTCCGTACCAGGACACCTCCAGCCCGGTGTTCTCCTGCTCGCCGTTGGCGCCGAACACGCCGTTCTCGACGAAGGCGCTGGGCTGGGTGATGCGGAACAGGCTGACGGCCCCGCCGAACCGGCCGACGTCGTATTTCAGACCTGCCTCGATCTGCTCGCCCCGGAAGGGGGCCAGGGCCTCGCCTGCATTGGTCACCGGCACCCCGCCGCTGACCGCTGGGGCGATCTGGCCGGGCACCAGGGCCTCGGCGTAGTTGGCGAAGACCGAGATGAACTCGCTGGGCTTATAGATCACGGCGAAGACCGGCGTCGTCGCGTCGCCCTCATAGGCCGATAACGGAGCACCGGTGTTGTAATCATAGGACCGGGTCTCGATCGTCTGGTGACGCACGCCCACGGTGGCCAGCAGCCGGCCGTCGAGGACGCTCATCATATCTGCGACGGCGAAACTCGCGTTGTCGACTCGCTCGGTCACGCCGGGATCGTCCAGGTCGCCACCGACGAAGAAGTCCGCCGCCGGCGGGGCGACGTCGACGGGATTGTACAGGTCGCTGGCAAAGCCCGCGAAGCTGGAGAAGGCATAGGCGTTCTCCGAGCGCGACCGCACCTGCGAGGCCGAGGCGACGACGCGGTGGCCGACCTCGCCGGTGACGAACTCGGCGCGCACGCCGACATCGCCCGAGAGGATCCGATCCTCGCGCGTATTGTCGAAGCGATAGGCGGACAGGGTGCCATCCGGGGTCGAGCTCGGGTTGGCCAGGCGGTTTTCCTCCTCGCCGCTCCGTCCGCCGATCGCGGCCCAGGCGGTGACGCCATCGCTGAGGTCGAACTCGCCGCGCGCCACGCCGAACAGCTGGCGCTCATCGGTGAAGGTCCAGGGCTGGGCGAAGTTCACCTCGGCATCCGGCGCGCGCGGCACGGCCCCGGAGGGGGTCACAGTCGGGCGGGGCGCGTCGATGCGGTGATCCTGATAGCCGACGTCGGCCGAGAACCGCACGCGATCGCCGCGCCGGTCCAGCCCCAGGCCGACGGCCGTCAGCTGGCGCTCCTCGTCCTCGATCCCGGCCTCGCCGTCGCGACGGACCAGGTTCAGCCGCGCGCCGTAGTCACCGCCCAGGCCGAAGCGGCGGCCCAAATCGGCGGCCAGATAGAGCTCGCTCGCCCCCTCCAGCCCTGCGGTCAGCCGGGTGAGGGGCGCGTTCGGCGCGCGCTTGGGCGTCAGGTTGAAGGCTCCGCCGATCCCGCTGCCACCCGGCGCCGCGCCATTCAGGAAGGCCGTCGCCCCGTGGAAGACCTCGACCCGCTCCAGGAACTCGGCCGCCACGAACTGGCGCGGCAGGATGCCGTAGAGCCCGTTCAGGGTCATGTCGTCCGAATAGACCGGAAAGCCCCGGATGACGTACAGCTCCTGGAAGTTGCCGAAGCCCTTGGACACCCGCACGGCCGGATCGTTCTGCAGCACGTCGCCGACGCTGCGGGCCTGCTGGCTGCGCGCCAGGTCCTCGGTGTAGGCGGTAAAGACAAACGGCGTGTCCAGCGTTTCCAGATTGCCGAACAGCCCGACCCGGCCGCCACGCGCCACCTGTCCGCCCGGGTAGGACGAGGTCAGGGTGACCTGCGAGCCGGTGACGATCACCTCCTCCAGTTGCGCCGCCTCGCCGTCCTGGGCGGAGGCCCCGCCGGTCAGGGCGAGACCGGAGGCGGCGGCGAGGAGGGCGTTACGGAACATCGGAGGCTCGACAGTGCGAATGAGAACGCGTCGCAGTATAGCGTCATCGCCTCACTTGCAAGCCGTTCTCAGGTCGCGGCGTCGCGCTCAGGCCAGCCAGACCATCATCCGCGTGTCCACCGGTCCGCCCCGGGCTCGGCTGAACCGCTTCTTGGTCTCGCCGGTATAGAGAAACCCCGCCTTCTCCAGCACCCGGCCCGACGCCGGATTGTCAGCGAAATGCCCGGCCAGGAGCGCCCGGCGCTTCCACCGCTTGCCGGCCCAGACCAGGGCCCCTTCCAGGGCCTCGGTGGCGAAGCCGCGTCCCCAGAAGGGGCGTCCGATCCAGTAGCCGGTCTCGGGCGCGCTGCGTTCCAGCAACCCGTCCCCGTCCTCGAACAGGCCCAGCATCCCCACAGGCCCCAGATCCTCGTGCTCGATCAGGAAGGTGTTGGCCCGCGCCGGGTCCTGTCCTGCGACCTGGGCCACGAAGGCCTCCGCGTCGCCCTGGCCGAAAGGATGCGGCATGCGGCAGGTCATGCGCGCGATGTCGGGGTCGTTGGCCAGCCGCGCGATCGCGGGGACGTCCCGGGGTCCGGGCGCGCGCAGCAGCAGCCGCCGCGTCTCCACGACCGGAGAGGTTTCGATCACGCACATGGGTCGCCTCGCCTGATGACGTGTCCGCCTCCTTGGGGGAGGGCTCGGGCGGACCTCGAGGCGGGGAACGCGAACGGGGAGCCTGGTGATCCAGACTCCCCGCGGAATATTTCCCTTGGTCCGGATCGGCTGCTTCTTGGAGAGGAGCAACGCGATCCGAAGGCCGGTTTCGCGTTACTCGGCGGCGAGCGCCTGCTGGTCGTCGTTCGCCGGAAGAATCGAGACGTAACAACGGCCGCCACGTTTGGTGGTGAATTTCACCGAGCCGTGGGCCGTGGCGAACAGGGTGTGATCGCGGCCCAGGCCGACGTTCTCACCGGGGTGGAAGGTGGTGCCGCGCTGGCGCACCAGAATGTTGCCGGCCAGCACGCGCTCGCCGCCGAACTTCTTCACGCCCAGGCGCTTCGACTCGGAGTCGCGACCGTTGCGCGACGAACCACCGGATTTCTTGTGTGCCATGGGATGTGTCCCTTACGTCTGGTGTTCTTAGGCTTCGTCGGTCGAAGCGGCGGTGTCGGTCTTGGCGGCGGCCTTCTTGGCCGGAGCCTTCTTGGCGGCGGGCTTGGGAGCCTCGTCCTCGGCAGGAGCGGCTTCCACGCGCGGGGCCAGGCCACGGGCGCGGGCGTTGATCTCGGCCTTGGTCATCAGGTCGACCTTGCCGTCCCACTTGGCCTTCTCGCCGGCGCCTTCGATGCCGGTGATGCGCAGGACCGATTCCATCTGGCGATGGCCGTTCGTGCGGCGATAGCCCTGGCGGCGGGTCTTCTTGAAGATCTTGATCTTCTCGCCCTTGCGGGTCTCGATCAGGGTCGCGGCCACCGAAGCGCCGTCGATCAGGGGCGCGCCGACGGTCACGCCCTTGTCGCCGCCCAGCATCAGGACGCTGCCCAGGCTCAGGACGTCACCCGCCTCGCCGGCGAGCTTCTCGACCACGATGGTGTCGCCCGGTTGAACCCGGTACTGCTTGCCGCCGGTTTTGATCACCGCGTACATATTGAGGCCTCGGCTTAACGCGAAAAAGAATGCGCCCGCCGGGTGACCCCGCGGGCGAAGAGCGGCGACATAGACGGCAGGGCCCGAGGAGTCAACGCGAAAGGCCGTCATTGCGGCGCGTGACGCGGCCGTCGGCCCCCCTATATTGCATCCGATGACGCCGGAGCCGCCCACCCTTGAAACAAGTCTGCCGCTGGTCGCCGCCGACCTGATCCGCGACGAGGCCCGGCGCGCGCCCGACAAGCCGGGCGTCTATCGCATGTATGGCGAGGACGGGACCTGCCTGTACGTCGGCAAGGCCAAGTCCATCAAGAAGCGCATCCTCCAGTATGCCCAGGGCCGGTTCCATACCCAGCGCATCGGCCTGATGGTGTCCCTGACCCGGTCGATGGAACTGGTGGTCACGGCGTCGGAGACCGAGGCGCTGCTGCTGGAATCCAACTTCATCAAGAAGCTGAAGCCCCGCTTCAACGTGGTGCTGCGCGACGATAAATCCTTCGCCGAACTGATGATCCGAAAGGACCACCGCGCCCCCCAGGTCCGGAAGCACCGGGGTGCTCACACCACCGACGGCGACTATTTCGGGCCCTTCGCCTCGACCTGGGCGGTCAACCGCACCCTGACGACCCTGCAGAAGGCCTTCCTGCTGCGATCCTGTTCGGACAGCGTCTACGAGACCCGCACCCGCCCCTGCATGCTGCACCAGATCAAGCGCTGCTCGGCCCCCTGCACCGGCCTGATCAGCCTGGAGGACTATGGCGACCTGGTCGAGGAGGCCTCGCTGTTCCTGCGCGGCAAGTCGCGCGCGGTCATCGGCCGTCTGTCGCAGGAAATGACCGAGGCGGCCGAACGCATGGACTTCGAACAGGCCGCCCGCGTGCGCGACCGCATCCGCGCCCTGTCGGCCATCGCCATGGAAAACTCCGTCAACGCCGACGGCGTGGCCGAGGCCGACGTCTTCGCCCTGTTCAGCGAGGGCGGCCAGGCCTGCGTGCAGGTGTTCTTCTATCGCGGCGGGCAGAACTGGGGCGGGCGGGCCTATTTTCCGCGCGTGGACAAGTCGGACACCGACCCCGAGATCCTCGCCGCCTTCCTGGGCCAATTCTACGAGGACAAGCCGGTCCCGCGTCTGATCCTGTCCAACGTCCGGCCGCACGAGCTGGAGCTGCTGGAGGAGGCCTTCTCGATGAAGGCGCGGCTGGTCGACGGCCGCCGGGTCGTTTCGATCGAGCGACCGATGCGCGGCGACCGCAAGGGCCTGGTCGACCACGCCCTGACCAATGCCCGAGAGGCCCTGGGCCGCAAGATGGCCGAGGGGTCGGCCCAGGGCAAAATCCTCGACGAGGTCAGCGAAGCCTTCGGTCTGGAGAGCCGGCCCGAGCGGATCGAGGTCTATGACAACGCCCACATCCAGGGCTCGAACGCCGTCGGCGGCATGATCGTCGCCGGGCCCGAGGGCTTCCAGAAGTCGCAGTACCGCAAGTTCAACATCAAGGACACGGACCTGGCCCCCGGCGACGACTACGGCATGATGCGCGAGGTCATGCGCCGGCGCTTCTCCCGCCTGGTCAGGGACGAGGAGGAAGGCACCGAGGAAGTAATGCGCCCCGACCTGCTGCTGATCGACGGCGGGGCCGGGCAGCTGGCCGAGGTCCAGGCGGTGCTGGCCGATCTGGGGCTGGACGACATCCTGGCCATCGGCGTCGCCAAGGGACCGGACCGGGACGCCGGGCTGGAGCGGTTCTTCGTGCCCGGCAAGCCGCCCTTCATGCTGCCGCTGAAGTCGCCGGCGCTCTACTACATCCAGCGTCTGCGCGACGAGGCCCACCGCTTCGCCAACGGGGCCCACGCCCGGCGGCGCTCCATGGACATCAAGAAGAACCCGCTGGACGAGATCGAGGGCGTCGGCCCGGGCCGGAAGCGCGCCCTGCTGCACGCCTTCGGCTCGGCCAAGGGGGTGGGGCGGGCCTCGGTCGTCGATCTGGAGAAGGTCGAAGGCATCAATCGCGCCCTGGCCGAACGCATCCACGGCTTCTTCCACCCCGAGACGCGGCGCTAGGATGGGCCCGACCGCGCACCGTGACACAGGCGTCGGCTGACTGATCCTGCGCGGGACGGCCTGGGTGAACGCACCGACGGCTCACGCCGACTGCAGCATCCGACCCTCATCCGTCCGCCTAGCGGCCACCCCTCCTCGGATCGCATGCGTTCCTTCGTCGACCAATGGGAGAAGGAACAGGAAGGGCGATATCGACCCCGGCTTCCTGATCACCCACAAGATCAAGCTGGAAGACGGCCCGGACGCCTGCACGATGTTCCAGGAAAAGACCGACGGCTGCATCAAGGCCGTCATCAACCGCTAGGCCGGGGACGCCCGGCGGCGAGGAGACCGGAGGCCCCCGTGGAGACGCGGGGGTCTTCTTGCTTTTCTTCCGTTCGTCATCCTCCGGCGAAGCGAAGCGAAGACCGGGGGACGCAGCGGCGCCGAAGGCGATCTGTTCACGCACGATTTCGGAAGCAGTCGACTCCGCGACAGTTTCGCGCTCCCGCGCGCCGCTGCGTCCCCCGGTCTGCACCGCGAAGGCGCGGCTTGCTGGAGGATGACGAACGAGAGATCAGTCCTCCTCCGTCGGCGGCTCCCAGTCCGGATCGTTGACGGGATACCAGTCGGCCGCGAGGTCCAGCCATTCCGGATTGGCATCCTCGATCAGCTTCAGCTTCCAGTCGCGCATCCATTTCTTCAGCCGCCGTTCGCGCCGGATCGCATCAACGACCCACTGATGCTGCTCGAACCAGACCAGGTGAACGCAGCCGTGCTCGGCGGAGTAGCCGTCGGGATGGGCACCGGTCTTGTGCTGCCAGGCGCGGGCGTGGAGGTTCGAGCTCGACCCGATATAGACCCAGCCGTTCCGCCCGCTGGCCATGATGTAGGTCGCGATGAAGGTCCGGTGCGTCCCCATCCGCACAACCTATGCGCACCTTTTCCTTTCGTCATCCACCGCTTTTGTCATTCTAGGGCGAAGCCCATGCCACTTCCCCCTTCGTCATCCTCCGGCGAAGCGAAGCGGAGACCGGGGGACGCAGCGGCGCCGAAGGCGACCTTTTCACGCACGATGTCAGCTGTCTGTGTCCGCGACAGGTTCGCGCTCCCGCGCGCCGCTGCGTCCCCCGGTCTGCGCCGCGAAGGCGCGGCTTGCCGGAGGATGACGAAAGGAGGGGCTGGGCTGGACATAACGCGCGGGGAAGGCACCCGAAGCCTAGTCGTCCTCCAGAACAAGCTTTTGTGCTTCCAAGAGGGTAATCAACTTCGCGATCTCCCGAACGCCCATCTCACCTGACACCAACATACGAACTGTGGTTTCTTTCCCAACTCGGTTCCTTAGCCATTCGATCTCGTTGTCTCCGAGGGCCCTTTCGGCTCGCGCATTATCGACGGGCTTCTCGATTGGCGGTGTTGGGATTGCGGGCGTCCCCTGTGGTGCCTCTACAACCTCCACCTCCGCTGCAGGAATGCCCGTTTCGCTTTGATCGACTGCGAGCCACAACCCATCATCGCTTATCCATCGAACCCGGCGAGGCGCTGGAAACTGAATAACTCCTCCGGAGGTCCACTGAACAAAGCTTCCCACGGCTGGAGGTTCAGCAACCTCCGAAGCAGTCGCTACCGCATCGTTTCCGATGCTGCTTTTGATGGAGCCCGCATAGTTCAGATTCTCTTTAAGAATTCCCAGAACGGTGCGGGAAGATTGCTCGTTCAATCCGATTTCTGTTTTCAGATATGTTCGAGCGATATGGTCCGGAGGAATTCGCGATCCCCATTCATCGATGAGGTGCCGCAGGAGAGGCGGGTGGGACGCAAATCGCTTGCGCAGCAAATCCTTGTCCTCGTCCAGTTCTGTTGCAAAGTAACGCTTCCCATCTGACGTAAACTTCACGCGCCTGTCCGAATTAGCGCCTTCGTCTTCCAATATTCCGTATGACATAAGAGCGGCGACGGTCTGAAATCCGCCGCTGCTCTTCTCAGAATAGCCCCAGGCCGCAAATGCCATAGGCACGCTAATGCCCTTATGATTTCGGTCTGCGTCAACCAGCTCTTTCGCTCTCTGCAAAGATTTCTGCAGATTGATAAACGGAAATCTTGTGGGGATCGGCTTCGCCATCGATGGCTCCTTCGTGTTGAAGGGCATATAGCCGTCTATTGAGGTTATTTCAACCGGCCTTGGGGTCTTGGCCCATAGACCCATGGAAGAACCCTTGAACTCTGAGCGTGGCAACTATAAAGGGGGTTTGTCGGACTGAGTCGCCGCGCTGACGGTGAAGGGGTCGCGAGGAAAGAGAGGACGATCGAGGAAGGCCCGAAAACAAGAAACGCCGCCCTTTTGGGGCGGCGCTCCGCCACCGGCGTTAGCCAGCGGCTCTCAGTCTTGAACACACGGAGAATCGCATTTTTGCAACGCGGGTTCAACCCACCTGTAGCGTCAGGAGGGACCGATGGTCCACGTCTCCGCCTACTTCCGCATCCGTTTCGGGCGTCGCGAGCACGTGCGCGCCCATTATCGCTCCCGCTAAGCGGGGTTAAGCTAGGCCTCAGGGTCCCCTGCAACGCCTCGGCCGCCGTGAGTGATCACGGCGGCCTTCTTTTAATGCACCCGCGCCTTCCCGATCTCCAGCCCGTCCGCCCCGGCTGACACCGCGATCACGCTCCCGTCCTCCAGCTCTCCGGCCAGCAGCTTCTTCGCCATCGGATCCACCAGATCCTTCTGGATCACCCGTTTCAGCGGGCGCGCGCCGTAGACGGGGTCGTAGCCCTTGTCCGCCAGCCAGGCGAGGGCGCCGTCGTCGATGGACAGGGTCAGTCTCCGGTCGGCCATCAGCTTTTCGAGACGCGCCAGCTGGATGCGGACGATGCCGGCCATCTGGTCGCGGCCCAGGCGGCGGAACAGGATGATCTCGTCGATGCGGTTCAGGAACTCCGGCCGGAAATGGGCGCGGACGGCCTCCATGACGTAGGGGCACACGGCCTCGACGTCTTCGCCGTCCTCCTGATTGGCCAGGGCGTCGGAGCCGAGGTTGGAGGTCATGATCAGCAGGGTGTTCTTGAAGTCGACCACCCGGCCCTGACCGTCCGTCAGGCGGCCGTCGTCCAGCACCTGGAGCAGGACGTTGAAGACGTCGGGGTGGGCCTTTTCGACCTCGTCGAACAGGACGACCTGATAGGGGCGGCGGCGCACCGCCTCGGTCAGGGCCCCGCCCTCGTCATAGCCGACATAGCCCGGAGGGGCGCCGATCAGGCGGCTGACCGAGTGCTTCTCCATGTACTCGCTCATGTCGATGCGGGTGATGGCCTGGTCGTCGTCGAACAGGAAGGCGGCCAGCGCCTTGGTCAACTCGGTCTTGCCCACGCCCGTGGGGCCGAGGAACAGGAAGGAGCCGAGCGGGCGGTTGGGGTCGTTCAGGCCGGCGCGGGCGCGGCGCACGGCGTCGGCGACGGCCTCAAGCGCCGCGTCCTGGCCCACGACTCGGGCACGAAGGGCGTCCTCCATCTTGAGCAGCTTCTCGCGCTCGCCCTCCAGCATCTTGTCGACGGGCACGCCGGTCCAGCGGCTGACGACCTGGGCGATCTGTTCGGCGTCGACGACCTCGGGGGTGAGGGAGGCGGCGGCGGCCTCGGCGCTCTCGGCCTCGGCCAGTTGCTTCTCGATCTGCGGGATCTGGCCGTAGGCGATCTCGGACGCGCGGGCGAGGTCGCCGTTGCGTTGCGCGCTCGCCAGCTCGGCCCTCAGGCGGTCGAGCGTTTCGCGCAGCTGGGCGCCCTGGCCGACCTTTTCCTTCTCGGCCTTCCACTGGGCGGTCAGGTCCTCGGACTGGGCTTCGAGGTCGGCGATCTCATCCTCCAGCGTCGAGAGGCGCTGCTTCGACGCCGCGTCGGTCTCCTTGACCAGGGCCTCGCGCTCGATCTTGAGCTGGACCAGGCGGCGGTCGATCTCGTCCAGGGCCTCGGGCTTGGAGTCGACGGCCATGCGCACGCGCGACCCGGCCTCGTCGATCAGGTCGATGGCCTTGTCGGGCAGGAAGCGGTCGGTGATGTAGCGGTTGGACAGGGTGGCGGCGGCGACGATGGCGCTGTCGGAGATGCGCACCCCGTGGTGGACTTCGTACTTCTCCTTCAGGCCGCGCAGGATGGAGATGGTGTCCTCCACCGTCGGCTCGGACACGAACACCGGCTGGAAGCGGCGGGCGAGCGCGGCGTCCTTTTCGACGTGCTTCCTGTACTCATCCAGAGTGGTGGCGCCGACGCAGTGCAGCTCTCCGCGGGCGAGCGCGGGCTTGAGCAGGTTGGAGGCGTCCATGGCGCCGTCCGTCTTTCCGGCGCCGACCAGGGTGTGCATCTCGTCGATGAACAGGATGATCTGGCCCTCGGCGGCCGTGACCTCGCCCAGCACGGCCTTGAGCCGCTCCTCGAACTCGCCGCGATACTTCGCGCCCGCGATCAGGGCGCCCATGTCGAGCGCCATGACGGTCTTGTCCTTCAGGCTCTCGGGCACGTCGCCGTCGACGATGCGCTTGGCCAGGCCCTCGACGATGGCGGTCTTGCCCACGCCGGGCTCGCCGATCAGGACGGGGTTGTTCTTGGTGCGCCGCGCCAGGACCTGGATGGTGCGGCGGATCTCCTCGTCGCGGCCGATGACGGGGTCGATCTTCTGATCCCGCGCGGCCTGGGTCAGGTCGCGGGCGTAACGTTTCAGGGCGTCATAGGCGTCTTCTGCGCCGGCGCTGTCGGCGGTCTTGCCCTTTCGGACATCGGCGACGGCGGCGTCCAGCTTGTCGGCGGTGACGCCGGCGGATTTCAGGGCGTCGCCGGCCGGGCCGCCCTCGCGGGCGATGGCGGACAGGATGCGCTCGGTCGTGACGAAGGCGTCGCCGGCCTTGTTCGCGGCCTCCTCCGCCTTGGCGAAGACGCGGGCGGTGGCGCCGTCGAGATACAGCTGGCTGGTGGCGCTCTCGACCTGGGGCCGTTTCTTCAGCAGGGCCTCGGCCGCGTCGGCGGCCTTGGCGGGGTCGCCGCCGGCGGCGGTGATCAGGTTGCGGGCCAGGCCGTCGCGTTCCTCGAGCAGGACCTTCAGCAGGTGCTCGGGCGCGAACTGCTGGTGCTTTCTGGCCAGCGCCAGGGTCTGGGCCGACTGGACGGCCTGCTTGGCGCGGTCGGAGTAGAGGTCGAGATTCATGGTCGGCTATCCCCTGACAGGCGGATGGTGGCGCGGCGCCCTCGAAGGAGCAACGCCGCTGTGTCGATCAGTTGGGTGTGGCGAAGGGGACACACAAGAGGTCCGGGCCGGGAGGGCCTAGGATGGTCCGATGTCACACGATCTCTGGCCCGTCGATCCGTCCGTCGTCCTGCCGTTCCTGGTGGCGGTTCTGCTGATCGAGCTGACGCCGGGGCCGAACATGGGGTGGCTGGCGCTGGTGTCGATGGGGCAGGGGCGACTGGCGGGACTGGCGGCGGTGGCGGGCGTGACGCTGGGGCTGACGGTGTGGATGGTGCTGGCGGCGGTCGGGCTGACGTCGGCGCTGCTGGCGTTTCCGGCGCTGTATCAGGCGGTGCGTTGGGCGGGGGTGCTGTTTCTGCTGTGGCTGGCGTGGGAGGCCTGGGCCGGGGCGGGCAAGGCGACCAGGGACGTCGGGCGTGATCCCGAGAAGCTGCGCGCGCTTTTCCTGCGGGGGCTGACCGGGAACCTGCTGAACCCCAAGGCGGCGGTCTTCTATGTGGCCTTGCTTCCGACCTTCATCCGGCCCGACCATGCGCCGCCGAAGGCGCAGGCCCTGACGCTGGGGAGCCTGCACCTGATCGTGAGCGTCGTCGTGCACGGGGCGATCGTGCTGGGGGCGGCCGCCGCCGGGGTCATGGTCATGCGGCGACTGCGCGGCCTGTGGGCCGGTCGGGCGATGGCCGCGGGGATCGCGGCTGTGGCCGTCTGGATGGCCTGGGCGACGCAGGGGTGAGGACAGGCATGCGACTTGCGCGGGCGGGGGCCATGACATTTGGGAGTCCCGACTTGACCCGCCCCACCCGCTTTCCCCGGACCGACGTGCTGCTGGTCGGCGACGCGCGCATGGCCTTTCCGGTGGCCAAGGCGCTGGACCGCGCGGGCGCTCGCGTGTTCGCCGGGGTGTCGGTGTCCAGCAACTATCTGGAATGGTCGCGCCATGTGACGGCGTCGTTCCGGCATTCGCCGCTGGAGCCCGGGACGGACGAGGCCCTGCCGGTCATCCTGAACTGGATCGACCGCCGGGGCGGGATCGACGCCATCCAACCGGTGTCGGAAGCCGGATCGCGGCTGATGTCGCGCCATCGGCGGGCGTTTCAGGCACGAGGGCGGCTGATCATGCCGGACGCCGACACCGTCGCGGCATGCATGGACAAGACGGGGCTGTTCCGGCTGTGCGAGCAGCTGGGGGTGGCGCTGGCGCCGTTTCGCCGGGTGCGGACGCTGGCCGAGGCGAGGGCAGCCGCCCGGACGCTGGGCTTTCCGGTGATCGTCAAGCCGTCGGTGGTCGATGCCGAGCTGTTCGGGCGAAAGGCCCTGATCGTCGCCGACGAGCCCCGGCTGGCCACCCTGATGCCGCACTGGCCCGAGATCCATCCCGAGCTGATCGTGCAGCGGTACGTCACCGGGCCGCGCCACAGCGTCATCTTCACCGCCGACCGGGGGCGGCTGCTGGGAGCGGTCGAGATCCGGGCGGCGCGGACCCACGAACACGACGGCACCGGCTACACCACCTATGGCGTCACGGTCGCGCCCACGCCCCGCGTGCGCGAGGGGGTCGAGCGGCTGGTTCGGGCCCTGGATTACTCCTCGACCGGGTGCGCCCAGTTCGTGGTCGATCCGCGCTCGGGTGACCTGACCTTCATGGAGATCAATCCCCGCGTTAGCCTGGCGCGGATCGCCGAGCACGCCGGCCTGCCGCACAGCGTCTGGGGGCTGGAGCTGGCACTGGGACGGCGGATCGCCGGCTGGACCGATCCGTGGTCGGCGCGAACGGGCGTCCGCTACGTCTGGACCAAGGGCGACCTGAACCTGTTGATGAAGCGGGTCGCGGACGGGTCGGTCGGGCCGCTGGAGGCCGGGCGCAAGCTGGCCCGGATCGGTCTGGACGCGGCGACCTGTGTCCACGCCATCTTCGATCCGCTGGACCCGGCCCCCGCGATCGGCGTCTACGCCAACCGCTGGATCAAGCGGTACCGCGACCATCCGGAATATGATCCCGCCTGGGCCAGGACGCGGTTTCCTGAGGCTTTCGAAGCGACTGACGCCCTGCGCGACGCCGCCTGAGGCGGATCAGCCCCCGGTCGGACCCGACGAGAAGTCGAACTGTTCCGGCTGGCGGCGGGGGGCGTTGCCGAGCGTCCAGGTCAGGCCGATGTAGAAGGCCGTCAGGTTGATGTCCTGGTTGAACCGCTCGCGGAAGGCCGGGGTCTCGAACACCGTGTCGTTGTTGAACGTGCCCAGCACATCGCGGCCGGTGAAGTTGAACGACAGCTGGTCGGTCAGCTTCCTGCGATAGCCGATGTTGAGCATGCCGCCCGCCTCGCGCGTGCCCTGGGCCTGGAGCTGTTCGCCCTGCCAGAAGCCCGAGACCTGGACGAAATCGTTCGGCGTCGCCTGCCACGACAGGCTCAGCCGGCCGCTGGCGAAGGTGCCCTCGCGGTTGCCGCCGCCCGGAATGCCGGTCGAGTCGATCTCCTGGCGGAACAGGTTGACGGCGCCGCTGTAGCGCAGGGTCTCGGTGAAGCGGCCGTTGGCGGTGACCTCGACCCCGGTGTCGCGACGCGAGCCCAGGTTCTCGGGCCGCGTCAGCAGAACGCCGCCGCCGATGTCGCGCGCCACGTCGGTGAAGGCGCCCGAGGTGTCCCTCAGATAGGCGGTGGCCATGTAGAAGGTCTGGCCCTGGCGCAGCTGCCACATGACCTCGAAGGCGTCGGTCTCCTGGGGGGCCAGGTCCGGGTTGCCGGACCGCAGGTTCAGCGGGTCCTGGAAGGCCACGAACGGGTTCAGCTGCTGCGGCTGGGGCCGCTGGATGCGGCGCGAGTAGCTGGCGCGCAGGGTCTGGGCGTCGGACAGCTTGTACTGCAGGTGGGCCGTCGGATAGGCCTTGAAATAATCCTGCTCGGCCGAGACGCCGCCGGTCAGATCGGTGATCTCCAACTCGGCCTGTTCCAGACGCAGCCCCAGCTGGGCCGAGAACTGCTCGGTCAGCGGCCGCTCCCAGGTGGCGTACCAGGCGTGAACCGTCTGTTCGGCCTCGAACCGGTTGGAAAAGCCCGGCACGACCGCGAGGCCCGCCTCGGACGCGCCGCGCGAGAAGACGAAGTCCTGTTCCGGTTGCTGGATGTTCAGCTCATAGCCGAGACGCAGTTGGCCGCCCTCGGCGAACGGCCGGACGTAGGCGCTTGTCAGGCCCACGGTGGTCTGGTCGGTCTGCTGCTCGGTCAGTTCAAAGAGGTCGGGGGTGACCGGCAGGGCGAAGCGCGACAGGGTCAGGCCGCCGGATTCATTGCCGTTCTCGTCATAGCGCAGCTCGTTGGACCACTCATGGCCCGCGTCGTCGAAGCGGTGCAGCAGGCGGGCGGTCGCCCCCCAGTTCACGAAGTCGAAGTCCACCGAGCCGTCGCGGCGATAGCGGCTGGTGGGCGTGCCGGCGGCGTCACGGGTCTCGAACAGGCCGACCACGTCGCCCTCGCCCGAGAAGGCGACGCCGCGCAGTTCGCCGGTCAACTGGGTCTTGTCGGTCAGGCGGTATTCGGCGGTGACGCGGCCGAAGGCGCCGCTCTGGTCGTTCTCGACCTCCTGATCGGTCGTCGAGGTCGAGATCAGGGAGCCGGTCGTCGGGTTGAACTGTTCCCGGATGCGCTCGAACGAGACGCTGACCGGATCGGCGCGATAGCTGACGTCGCCCGACAGGGTCAGCCGGTCCTCCTGGATCGAGCCCGAAGCCCCCGCGTTCCAGCGGCCATCGTCGCCGACGTTGACGCGGATCGAGCCGGTGGTCTGGCGACCCGGGCGCGGCGCCGTCGACTTGGTGATCAGGTTGATGACGCCGCCGGACCCCTCGGGGCTGTAGGCCGCCGACGGATTGGTCATGACCTCGATGCGGGCGTACTGGTCGGCGGGCAGCTGCTGGATGGCCTGGGCCCGCCCGGCGCCCGACAGAATGCCCGAGGGGCGTCCATCGACCAGGATGGTGACGTTCGAGTCCCCCCTCAGCGAGACATTGCCTTCGGGATCGACGTCGACGGACGGCACGTTGCGCAGGGCGTCCGCCAGACTGCCGGTCGTGGCCTGCAGGTCGTTGGCCAGGCTGTAGCTGACCGAGTCGATCGAGATCCGCGTGTCCTCGGCCCGGGCCGTGACGACCACGTCGGCGACGGCGTCGCTGTCGGGCTCCGGCTCCTCTTGCACCGGCGGCGGGGCGGGCACCGTCTGCTGCGGGGCCGGCGTCGCCGGGGCGGTCTGGGCGAGGGCGGGCGCGCCGACGGCGGCCAGGGCGGCGCCGGCCATCAGGACGGTCTTCAATCGGATCATGCGTACAGCCCCCGGCGCAACGCGCGCCCTGTCGAACGCCGCCATATCAAGCTCGCTCGACGCTCCCTAGTTACTTCGCCGTCATGAATCTCCGCGTGATTTCATAATGTTACTCGCTTGCAATGTTCGTGGCGGGATCGCGGCGCGCAAGGGGTTCGAGCGCGCGACGGAACCGTCGAGCCTGAACGACGCTTCATCCCGCCGCCGGAATATGGTCAGGGTCGGGTCATGCCCGCGCCGTCCTGGCCTCCTAGATCGGCGGCATAGAAACGGCTCCCGCATGGGAGAAAGGAATACGATGACGCTTTCGCGCAGAGACCTCGGCTTCGGCATCGCCGCCCTGGCGACCGTCGCGGCCCTGCCCGCCTCGGCCCAGACAGGCCTGTCCCAGGCCGACCGCGCCACCCTGGCCCAGGCCCAGACCTATCTTCAGAACCTGACCGCCGCCCAGGGCACCTTCGTGGAGACCGGTGCCGGAGGCCAGCGCCGTCAGGGCCGCTTCTATCTGCAGCGCCCGGGCCGGATGCGGTTCGAGTACACCGACCCCGCCGGCCTTCTGGTCGTGGCGGACGGGTCCAACGTCAAACGCTACGATCCCCGGCTGAACGTGTTCCGCCAGGTGCCGCTGGGCGCGACGCCGCTGTCGACCTTCCTGGCCCGCAACGTGCGCTTCGATCAGGGCGTCTCGATCGATCGGGTCACGCGGATGCAGTCGGGGGCCTTCGCCATCACCGCGCGCGACGCCCGCCGGCCCAACGACGGCTCGGTCATCCTGGCTTTCGCGGGCAACCCCTTGCGGCTGCAGGAATGGACGATCACGGACGCGCAGGGGTCCCGGACGCGGACCCAGCTCACCACCCTGAGGCCCGCCTCCGGCCTGGACGCCGGCCTGTTCCGCCTGACCGACCCGACCCGCCGCCCCGGTCGGAATTGACGGATTCACGACTCGTTGACCGTGTTCGGATCAACACAGGCAAGACATTGATCGGAGAATTTGACTCATTTCTCCCGGCGTGACACTTTAAACACAGGATGGCCGTGCCGTCCTATCGCCTTCGGACCTCATCCCCTCCCGGTGGCGGCGAGAGAGACAAAGCCTTCCCGCCCTCCGACCCCGTGTCGGAGGGCTTTTTTCGACGCGGGAGCCGGCCCGCGCGAAACCCCTTGGAAAGCCGGGCGCGCCGCGCTAAGTTAGGGCTGTCTCCCACTCAACCGCACCTTCCGGGCCCGCTTCTTGGACCCGTGACGCGCGGCCGGGACGCGCGTGAAGGCCCGGACGGTTCGGGCGCACCACGACGGGGGACAACCGGTCTTCTCAATCATCGCCAACGGGGATGGGCCCCGGGCACGAGCCAAGACCGAACCAGGAACCACGGCCCCCTCCCTCGCTGATCGCCGGGGACGCCGACCAGCACGGACGTTCGATGAGAGATTTCAAGGGCATGAAGCGCCAGCGCGGCCGCAACCGGAAGCCCGGTGGCGGCAATGCCAACGCGGCCAACCCGAACCGTTCGTGGGATTCCCAGGGGCCCGAGAACATCAAGGTTCGGGGCAATGCCCAGACCGTCTATGAGCGCTATCAGCAGCTGGCGCGCGACGCCTCCTCGGCGGGCGACCGGGTGCTGGCGGAGAACTACCTCCAGCACGCCGAGCACTATTTCCGGGTCCTGAGGGCGCTCCAGCCGCAGCGGCCGGTGTCGGAGATCGCCGCGCGCGAACTGTCCAACCAGGGCTTCGACATCGACTTCGAGGACGAGACCGGGGCCCAAGCCGCCGCCTTCCTGGCCGCCCAGCAGGCCGCCGAACGCGACGCCCGGCCCCAGAACGACGGCTCCGGCGACGCGCCGCGCGAACCGCGAGAGCCCCGCGAATGGCGCGACCGCGACGCGCCGCGCGACAACACTCAGAACCGCGACCAGAACCGTGACGGCCAGCCGCGCGATGGAGAGCCCCGCGCCGACGGCGAGGGCGGTCAGGGCGGACGGCGCGAAACCCGCCGCGAACGCTGGGAACGTCGCCGCGAGGAGCGCAACCGCCGCTTCCAGGCCGAGGGCGGCATCGGCGAAGCCCCCGAAGAACGCGATCAGGGCGATGGCCCGGACGGCTCTGGTGCCTCTGAACCGGCTCCGGCCGACGCCCCTGTCGCCGAAACGCCTGTCCGTGAGGCCCCGGAGCGCGAAGCCCGTCCGGCACGCCGCACCCGCACGCCCCGCGCCGAGGAACCGTCGGACGAAGGCGGCAGCGCCCTGCCCGGCTTCCTGACCCGGTCCGCCGCGCCCGCCGCCCCGGTGCCGGCCGACGATCCCGGCGAGGCCCCGGCCCCGAAGAAGCGCGCGCCGCGCCGCAAGGTCGAGCCCGCCGAGGACTGATCGTGACGCGCCACTGTAGCGCGCCCGGTTTACCTTAATGCAACTCCCGCGTGTTGTGATCTCTCCGCTCTGGGAGGGCTCACACGATGCTGTTCGCGCTGCTGATTGTCTCCATGGCCCTGGCGGCCGGCTGGGCCGGGGTTCGGCTGTGGCTGGATGCGCGGCATCAGGCCGCCGGACTGGCGGTGCGGAACGCCGACCTGGAAGCCCGCGTGGCCGATCGCACGCTGGCCCTGACCCAGGCGCTCGCGGCCGCCGACGACAGGGCCGCCGCGCTTCAGGCCGCCAACGACGCCAAGTCCGACTTCCTCGCCGGCCTCTCGCATGAGTTGCGCACGCCGCTGAACGCCGTCCTGGGCTTCGCCGAACTGCTGCGGATGAACGCCGAGGCCGAGCCCCTGACCCGGCGCCAGGGCCAGGCGGTCGATCAGATCCATGCCTCGGGCCGTCATCTGCTGGCTCTGGTCGACGAGGTGCTGGATCTGGCGCGGATCGAGGCGGGCCGGCTCAGCCTGTCGATCGAGCGGGTCGATCCCCAGCTGGTGGTGCGACAGGTGTGCGATCTGGTCCGGCCCCAGGCCGAAGCGGCCGGCATCACCCTGCGCGCGCCCGATCCGACCGCCGGCCTCGGCGTCGTCGCCGACCGGACCCGTCTGCGTCAGGTGCTGCTGAACCTGTTGACCAACGCCATCAAATACAACCGCCCAGGCGGTCATGTGCTGGTGGAGCTGCGCCAGGGGCCGGACGGCGTCGCCCTGTCGGTCCGCGACACCGGCATCGGCCTGCCCGCCGATCGCATGGCCGAGCTGTTCCAGCCCTTCAGCCGCCTGGGCCGCGAGGCCGGCGACACCCCCGGCACGGGCGTCGGCCTGGCGGTGTCGCGTCGTCTGGCCGAGGCCATGGGCGGCCGGCTGGAGGCCGCCAGCGTCGAGGGCGAGGGGTCCTGCTTCACCCTGCACCTGCCGTTGGCTCGTGAGACGGCGCCCGTGGTCATCGCCTCGCCGATGTCGACCGACACCCTGCCCGAGGCGGTGATGCTCTATGTCGAGGACAATCCGTCCAACATCGCCCTGATGCGCCATGTCATTCAGGCGCTCGGGCCGATCCAGCTGCACGTCGCCGAGACCGGGCACGAGGGCCTGGCCCTGGCTCGCGACCTGCGGCCCGATGTGATCGTGCTGGACATCAACCTGCCGGGCCTGTCCGGGTTCGAGCTGAAGGCGCGTCTGGACGGCGACCCCCTGACGCGCGGCATCCCGGTCATGGCCCTGTCGGCGGGGGCCATGCCGGCCGACGTGCGGCGCGGACGCGAGGCGGGCTTTCGCGACTATCTGACCAAGCCGCTCGACATCCGCGCCTTCGCCAAGGCGCTGGACCGGGCCCTGAGCGCGACCGACGACGCGGAACGACCCCGCGCGGCTTGACGCCATGGACGGGCTGGGGCTCCCTCGCCCCATGCGTATCCTTGTCTGTGCCCTGTCCGCCCTGATCGTCGCGTCCTGCGCCTCTACCGCGCCCCCGCCGCCGCCCCCACCACCCGGGACCGGGGGTCAGGCGGTACTCAGGGACTGGCGCGGCATCGTCACCGCCATCGACCGCGACCGCTACGCCCGGCGCGAGGCCGCCTGGCGGCTGGCGCTGGAGCAGGCGCGGCGGCAGGCGGGCTCGGGCGACCTGGACAGCGTCGGCGATCTGATCGACCCGGGCGCCGCGCGCGGCGACGTCACGCCCCCGGTCGGCGACTACCGCTGCCGCACGGTCAAGCTGGGCTCCCAGGGCGGAGAGACCGGCCTGGGCTATGTCGTCTACGGCTGGTTCGCCTGCCGCATCGAACAGACGCCGCGCGGGCTGAAATTCTCCAAGCTGACCGGGTCCCAGCGCCCCAGCGGCCTGCTGTTCCCCGAGACCGACCGCCAGATGGTGATGCTGGGCTCCATGAGCCTGTCGACCGAACCGCCGGCCAACTCCTATGGCCAGCGCCCGGACCGCGACCTGCTCGCCGTGCTCGAGCGGATCGGACCGCAGCGATGGCGGCTGGTCCTGCCGTGGCCGCAGTATGAGTCCAATCTCGACCTGATCGAACTGGTCCCCGCCTGAACCCCCTTCGCGACATCGCCGTCGTCGGAGCGGGGCCGACGGGGCTGGCCCTGGCCTTGCTGTTGAAGCGGCAGGGACGACACGTCGTCGTCCATGAACGTTTCGCCGAGCCCCGGCCGATCGGGGCGGGCTTCATGCTGCAGCCGACGGGGCTGCATGTGCTGGACCGGCTGGGCCTGACCGGGCGGGTCGCGACCTTGGGTCAACCGTTGAACCACATCTTCGGACGCGAGGCGCGGCGGGGCCGGGTGGTGCTGGACGTCAAATATTCGGACCTGGCCAAACCCCGCCCCGACGGTCTGAACGCGCTGGGCGTCCACCGGGCGGCCATCTTCCATGTGCTGCACGACGCCTGTTTGGCGCAGGGCGTCGACTTCGTCACCGACCGCGAGATCGCCAGCGCTTCGGACGGGCGGATCGTCGATGCCGCCGGCGCGGCCGGCGCCGCCTTCGACCTCGTCGTCGACGCCTCGGGCGCGCGCTCGCCGATCGCGCGGGACCTGTTGAAGCGCCAGGGCGGACGGCGTTCGGAGCTGGCCTGGGGCGCGGTCTGGGGCACGGTGCCCTGGCCCGGCGCGCCGTTCGACGAAGGCGCGCTGGAACAGGTCTATCGCGGGGCGTCTCGCATGATCGGGGTCCTGCCCTGCGGATCGCGCCCCGACGGCCCCGACCGGCTGGCCACCTTCTTCTGGAGCCTGAAGCCCGACGACCATCCCGCCTGGGTCGCGGCCGGGATCGATCGCTGGAAGGCCGAGGTGCTGAGCCTGTGGCCCCAGATCGGTCCGGTGCTGGACGCCATCCCGGACGCCGATGCCCTGACCCTGGCGCGTTACGGCCACCACACCCTGTCGCTGCCGGTGGCGGACCGGCTGGCGGTGCTCGGCGACGCGGCCCATTCCACCAGCCCCCAGCTGGGTCAGGGGGTCAACATGGGCCTGCTGGACGCCCTGACCCTGGCCGAGGCCCTCGACACCCACGCCGATCTGGACGAGGCCCTGATGGCCTATGCCCGCATCCGGCGCTGGCATGTGCGGCTGTATCAGGCGCTCAGCTGGGGCTTCACCCCCTTCTACCAGGCCGACGGCAAGGTCCTGCCCTGGGTCCGCGACCATCTGCTGGGCAAGGCCGCGCGCCTGCCCTTCGCCGCGCGGATGCTGGCCGCGACCGTCTCGGGCCTGCTGCTGGACCCGCGACGCTAGACTAAAGCGCGGCCTTCAGAGCGGTCAGGAAGGCCAGCCGTTCGTCGGACCGCTCCCGGCTGGTCGCCGTGGGCCAGGCCGACAGGAAGACGACCACCAGCCGCCGCTCCGGATCGACGTGGATCATCTGGCCGAAGATGCCCGCGGCCTCGAACTGGGCGCCCTCGGCCCGGGTCCACCATTGCGCCCCATAGCCCCGGTCGCTCTCGGGAAAGTCGACCATCTGGGCCGTCGCCCGCTCGAACCAGCGGCGATCGGCGATCTGGCCGCCGGGCACCGTGCCCCTCTCCAGGGCCATCAGCCCGACCCGGCCCCAGTCGCGCAACCGGGCCGAGACGCAGCAGCCCCCGGCCTCCTTGCCTTGGGCGTCCAGCATCCAGAAGGCCGGCCCCTCCATGCCCGCAGGGTCCCAGACCTTCTCCTTCAGATACTCCGCCAGCGGCCGGCCGGTCGCCCGCGCGATCAGCACCCCGATCAGATTGGTCTCGCCGGTGTTGTAGTGCCACCGCTCGCCCGGCGGATGCTCGCGGGGCAGGCCGCGCAGGTAGGCAACCGTGGCGTCCAGATCGGCCGGCGGCGGCGTCAGATAGAAGCGCGCCACGTCCGAGTTGGCGTCGGCATAGTCCTCGTTCCAGCGCGCGCCCGAGGTCATGGTCAGGACGTGGGCGATCTGCACCCCATCATAGGCGCCGCCCGCCAGTTCGGGGATGTAGTCGGTGACGAGATCATAGGGGCTGCGGATCGATCCATCAGCCAGGGCCGCCCCGACCAGGGTCGAGGTCAGGGACTTGGTCATCGAGAAGCTGTCCCAGTGATCCTCGGCCGTCAGCCCCAGCCCATAGCGTTCCAGCCTCACCCGCCCGTCCTGGATGACCAGCAGACCCGCGACCCGCTGCGCCTCCATGAAGGCGGCCGGATCGATCGTCAGCGGTTCGCCCTGCGGCAGGGGACGCGGGGTCGGCGACGGTTCGATCCCGGCATGGGGGATCAGCTCGGGCATCCGCCGCAGATCCTGCTCGCGCCGCTCGGCGGGCCAGAACAGCACCTGCAGGTCGGCGGGCAGGGGCGGCGCGGTCTGGGCGATCGCCGGGGCGGCGAGCCCCAGGGCGGCGACGAGCGAGAGCAGCGAGCGACGGATCATGACGGAACCTCCAGGCCGAAAGTCTCTGCCGTCCCTGACCAGAATGTCAAGCGACCTTTACGTCTCAGGTCGGCCAGGTCGCCGGGTCGGCCCCCAGGACCGCGCCCGCTAGATACAGGGAGCCGCAGATCACCACCCGGCCCGCGCCCAGGCTGAGCGCCCGCGCCAGGGCCGATCGCACCGAGGGCGCCGCCTGGGCCCCCAGTCCATGCCCGCGCGCCACTGCCGCCAGGGCCTCGGGTTCGGCCGCCGCCCCGTCGAAGCCGACCGTGAAGACATGGGCCCCGCTGTCCTTCAGGGCCTCGAAGAAGCCACCGTGATCCTTGTTGGCCAGCATGCCGACGATCAGGGCCAGGGGCCGGGGCGCGCGCGCCTGTCGCTGGGTCAGCGCATCCGCCAGGGCCCGGCCGGCGTGCGGATTGTGCCCCCCGTCCAGCCACAGCTCGGCTTCGGCCGCCTTGGCCCGCGCCCCATAGGGACCCGCCGTCAACCGTTGCATCCGGGCGGGCCAGCGCGCCGCCGCGATCCCCTCGGCGATCGCCGCCTCGGGCAGGTCCAGCTCCAGGGCGACGGCGGCCGCCAGCCCCGCATTGGCGATCTGGTGCGGTCCGATCAGGGCGGGCGCGGGCAGGTCCAGGAACCGCTCGGTGTTCTGGAACACCATGCCGCCGCGCTCGGCCCAGGCGTCGAAATCGGTGCCCATGACCGTCAGCGGCGTATGCACGGCGCGCGCACGCGCCTCGATCACCGCCATGGCGGCCTCGGACTGGCGCGCCACGATGCCCCGCGCCCCGGCCTTGAGAATCCCCGCCTTCTCGCCCGCGATGCCGGCGATGTCGGTGCCCAGGAACTCGGCGTGGTCCAGATCGACCGGGGTGATGACGCTCAGCAGGGGCCGTTCGATGACGTTGGTCGCGTCCAGACTGCCGCCCAGCCCGACCTCGATGAGGGCCAGGTCGGCGGGCGTCTCGGCCATGGCCACGAAGGCCGCGGCCGTGGTGCTCTCGAACACGGTCGTCTCCACGCCCCGCACCGCCTCGATCCGGTCCAGGATGCGCGAAAGGTGGTCATCCGCGATCAGTTCGCCCGCCAGCCGGATCCGCTCGTTGAACCGCACCAGATGCGGCGAGGTATAGACGTGAACCCGCAACCCCGCCGCCTCGGCCATGGCCCGCAGGAAGGCCACGGTCGAACCCTTGCCGTTGGTCCCCGCCACATGGATGACCGGCGGCAGGCTGAGCTGAGGCTGGCCCAGCACGGCGCACAGCGTCCGCATCCGGTCCAGCGACAGGTCGATCTTCTGGGGGTGGCGCGCGCGAAGCCGGGCGGAGACGGGGTCCATGAGATCTCATACCCTACCCTCTCCCAGAGGGAGAGGGCTTGAGGCTCGGAGAGCGAAGCGATCCGTGAAGCCGAAAGGGTGAGGGGATCCGCCCTCACCGGCTCGCACCTTGACCCCTCACCCTTTCGCGCGAAGGCCGATCGCCTGACGGCTCTCGGGCGCTCAAGCCCTCTCCCTCCGGGAGAGGGAAGGCGTAGGGTAATCCATGTCCATCCGCGCCGTCCTCCGCTGGGTCCTCGCCGCCGCCTTCCTCGCGGCCGGCGTCCTGCACCTGCTGATCCCCGCTCCCTTCCTCGGCATCACGCCCGGATGGGTCCCCTTCGCCCCGGCCGTCATCGCCCTGACCGGTCTCGCCGAGATCGCCGGCGCCGTCGGCCTGACGATCCCTCGTCTGCGCCGGGCGGCGGGGGTCGGGCTGGCGATCTATGCCGTCTGCGTCTTTCCGGCCAACATCCAGCATGCGATCGACGACTTCGCGCTGACCGATCCGGTCCTCGGCTGGGCCTATCACGGGCCCCGCCTGCTGATTCAGCCGGTGATCGTCTGGCTATGCCTGTGGGTGGGCGGGGGGACGGACTGGCCGTGGCGGCGTCAGGCCGCCTGACGCCGTCCGTCCATCAGCATCGACAGGATCCGGCCCAGGGTCTCGGGCAGGTCGGCGCGGGCGACGACGCGGTCGACCATCCCCTTTTCCTGCAGATATTCGGACCGCTGGAAGCCAGGCGGCAGTTTCTCGCGGATGGTGGTCTCGATCACGCGCGGCCCGGCGAAGCCGATCAGCGCCCCCGGCTCTGCCAGATGCACGTCGCCCAGCATCGCATAGCTGGCCGTCACCCCGCCGGTCGTCGGATCGGTCAGCACCACGACATAGGGAAGCTGCGCGTCCTTCAGCTCCTGCACCGCCAGGGTGGTCCGCGCCATCTGCATGAGGCTCAGCGCCCCTTCCTGCATCCGCGCCCCGCCGGCGGCGGTGAAGCAGACCAGCGGCACACCGCGCGCGACGGCCGCCTTCGCGGCCGCGATGAAGCCTTCGCCCGCCGCCATGCCCAGCGACCCGCCCATGAAGGCGAAGTCCTGGACCACCGCCACGGCCGGGGTGCCGTCGATGTCGCCATAGCCGATGGACATGGCGTCCTTCAGGCCGGTGGCCTTCCTCGCCGCGATCAGACGCTCGCGATAGGGCTTGCCGTCCGAGAATTTCAGCGGATCCTCGGCCACCTCGGGGCTGGCGATCGGCTCATAGCTGCCGCCGTCGAAGGTATAGCCCAGCCGCTGTGACGCGTTGATCCGCATGTGCCGGCCGGACGGCGTGACCCACAGGGCCGCCTCCAGGTCGGGGCGATACAGCATGTCGCCGCTGTCGGGGTCCTTGACCCACAGATTGTCGGGCGTGTCGCGCCGGCTGACGATCTTGCGAACGCCCGGGGCGAAGCGGCTGAGCCAGCCGCCGCGCTTTTCCGGGGAGAGTTTGGGAGGGGTCTTGTCGGCCATCGGCGGGCTCTTAGACCGTTTCCGAGACCCGCGCACCCCGCACGGCGTCGCCCAGGGCCTTCACCTTGGCCAGCACGCGCGCCGGGGCGGGTTCTCCGGCCTCCAGCGCCGCCGCGACCTCGTCGACCAGCACGGACCCCGCCACCACGGCGTCGGCGACCCGGGCGATCTCGGCCGCGCGTTCCGGCGTCTTGACCCCGAACCCGACCGCGACCGGCAGGCCCGAGGCGCGGCGCACCCGTTCCACCGCCGGGGCGACCGAAGCGGATTGCGCCTCCTTGACCCCCGTCACGCCCGCGACCGAGACGTAGTAGACGAAGCCCGAGGTCCGCCGCGCGATCACCTCCAGCCGCGCGTCGTCCGACGTCGGGGTGGCCAGCCGGATCAGCGACAGCTGTTCGGCGTCCAGGGCGTCGCTCAGGGGGTCGGCCTCTTCCGGCGGACAATCGACGATGATGACCCCGTCCACCCCCGCCGCCGCCGCGTCGCGCGCGAAGGCGGCGTATCCATAGGTCTCCAGCGGATTGAGATAGCCCATCAGGATCAGGGGCGTCTCCGCATCGCCTTCGCGGAAGGCCCGCGCCAGGTCCAACGTGCCCCTCAGCGTCAGCCCGGCCTTCAACCCCCGCAGCGCCGCGCGCTGGATCGGGGGGCCCTCGGCCATCGGATCGCTGAAGGGAAAGCCCAGTTCGATGATGTCGGCGCCGGCGCCCGGCAGGCCGCGCAGGATTTCCAGCGCCGCCTCGCGCGAGGGATCACCCGCCATCACATAGGCGACGAACCCCGCCCGGCCCTCGGCCTTCAGGGCGGCGAAACGGGCGTCGATGCGCGCCGTCGTCATTGCGGCGTCGCCGGGGTCGCGGGCGTCTCTGCCGGCGGACGAGGGGCGCAGATGTCGCCCGGGATGGTCGCGAGGGCGACATAGGCAGGGGCGGCGGGGGCCGCGACCTGGCGCTCGTCGGCGAAGGCCACCAGCTGGAACCCGTCGCAGCCACCGCCGGGACGCCGGCGCACATAGACAACGCGGTTGTTGTCGCCGTCCGCCGCGATCCAGCCCTGTTGCGCGAAGGCCGCGTTCCAGGCCGTGGCCAGCGTCTCGGCCCCGGCCTGGGTGGTGACGAAACAACTGGCTAGAGACGTAAGGGCGGATCTTCCACCACAGGTCGGATCGGCTCTGACGCCCTCGACCGCCGGGATCTCGACGTCCAGCGCCGGCGCCTGCGCCGGGGTCGCCACCTGGCCCGCCAGCAGGGCCGCCATCAGGATCGAAACGCTCATGCTCACAACTCCACGCCCAGATGCTTCGCCACGGCGAAGATGTCCTTGTCGCCCCGCCCGCACATGTTCAGCACCACGTCGCCGTCCTTGCCGATCTCGGCGGCGATCTCGCCGATGCGCGCCAGGGCGTGGCTGGGCTCCAGCGCCGGAATGATGCCTTCCAGCTGCGAGCACAGCTGGAACTGCTCCAGCGCCTCGGCGTCGGTCGCCGACCGATACTCGGCCCGACCGATGTCCTTCAACCAGGCGTGCTCGGGCCCGATGCCGGGATAGTCCAGCCCCGCCGAGATCGAATGCCCCTCCAGGATCTGGCCGTCCTCGTCCTGGAGCAGATAGGTGCGATTGCCGTGCAGCACGCCGGGACGGCCGCCTTGCAGGCTCGCCGCGTGGTCGGGCCCGTCCAGCCCGCGCCCGGCCGCCTCGACCCCGATCAGCCGCACGCCCGCGTCTTCGATGAAGGGGTGGAACAGGCCGATGGCGTTCGACCCGCCGCCGATGGCCGCGACCACGGCGTCGGGCAGCTTTCCGCGCCGGGCCTGCATCTGGACCTTCGTCTCGCGCCCGATCACCGACTGGAAGTCGCGCACCATCGCCGGATAGGGATGCGGCCCCGCCGCTGTCCCGATCAGATAATAGGTGTCGGCGACATTGGTGACCCAGTCGCGCAGGGCCTCGTTCATCGCGTCCTTGAGCGTGCCACGCCCGCTGGTCACCGGAATGACCTCGGCCCCCAGCAGCTTCATGCGGAAGACGTTGGGCGACTGACGCTCCACGTCCGCCGCGCCCATATAGACGACGCACTGCAGGCCGAAGCGGGCGCAGACCGTCGCCGTCGCCACGCCGTGCTGGCCCGCGCCGGTCTCGGCGATGATGCGCTTCTTGCCCATCCGCATGGCCAGCAGGATCTGGCCCATGCAGTTGTTGATCTTGTGCGCGCCCGTGTGGTTCAGCTCGTCGCGCTTGAACCAGATGTTGGCCGAGCCGTGATGCGCCGTCAGGCGCTCGGCGAAATACAGCGGGCTGGGGCGCCCGACGTAGTGGGTCAGGAAGTCGTCGAGCTCCGCCTGGAACGTCGAGTCCGCCTTGGTCGCCTCATAGGCCTGGCTCAGCTCCAGCACGAGCGGCATCAGGGTCTCGGCCACGAACCGTCCGCCATAGGGGCCGAAGCGGCCGTCGGCGTCCGGCATGGCGTACTGATTGGGAATGATGGCGTTCACGGGCGTCAGCCTTGCGGTCGGCAGGGGCCGAAATACGGCCGGGCGGAAACGATCAGGCCACGGCCTTCAGAAAGGCCGCGATCCGGGCGGCGTCCTTAACACCGGGGCTGCTTTCCACACCAGAGGACACATCCAGCAGGGGCGCGCCGCTGATCGCCGCAGCCTGGGCCGCATTGTCCGGGTTGAGACCGCCCGCCAGGAACCAGTCGTGGCGATAGGAACGCCCCTGCATCATCGCCCAGTCGAAAGACGCGCCCACGCCGCCCGGCAGGATAGAACCCTCCGGCGGCTTCGCGTCGAACATAAGGTGATCGGCATAGGCCTCCCAGCCGTCGGCCGCGTCCAGGTCGGCCGGAGCCGAAACGGGTAGCACCTTGATGATCCCCGCCCCTGTCAGCCGACGCGCATCCGCCGCCCGCGCAACGGTCTCGCGGCCGTGCAGCTGCACGAAGTCGGGCCTCAGATGCGCCCCGATCCGGCTCAGCAGATCGTCGTCGGCGTCGACCGTCACCGCCACGATCTTCGCCCGCCCCCGCGCCCGCTCGAACAGCGGCCGCGCGTCCTCCGGCGAGATGTCGCGCGGGCTTCTGGCAAAGAACACCGCCCCGACGAAGGCCGCGCCGTGGTCCAGGGCGGCGTCGAGGGTATCGGCCGTGGTCAGGCCGCAGATCTTCACTTGGGTCATGTCGAGAGAGTCTGGATGCCGAGATTTCGGGCCCCACGCGCAAGCGCATCATCGAAGGTCGCCAGGACGCAGCCCAAGCGCTCGACGACCGCCAGATGAAGCGCATCGGGAGCCTTCAAGACACCGTCACGTACGAGAAGACGGCGCGCGCGTATGAAGTCCGAACTCGCCACGACCTCAAGCCGAAACTCGTCCTGAACGAGGGTGTCGAAGTTTCTCTCCGCCTCAGCGACGTCCGCGCGCGCGATCCGACCTTGACGCGCTTGGACAGAAAGCGCCGAACTGAATTCGGCTGCGACCCAATGACTGACCACAAGCTCGTGGCCCTGCATGATCCAGGCCTCAGCCTGTTCCGAGTGCTGATCCGTTGTGAAAAGGGCGATGACAACGCTGGTGTCTAGATAGACGCTCAATAGCGGTATCCGTCACGCATCTCTCGCAGTAGAGCGGCTGCATCGGTCGGCTGCTTGGGCTTTATCCTGACGCTGCGAAGCCACTCGATATCGACGGGCGAGCGGCGGGCTTCGGATTCTGCAGGGTTGAGCCGGGCGATCGGCTTCCCGCGTCGTGTGATCACGACTTCCTCGCCACTCAACATCCGATCGAGGAGTTTGGGCAGGTTGTTCTTTGCCTCGGCGACAGAATAGCTCGACATAGCCATCCACATAGCCAATCAAACGTTCGCTGTCGATGTCAGCCGCGATACAGCCCTGCGTCCGGGTCCCCGCCAGCCCGCACCTCCGCCGCCACGATCTTGCTGGCGATGACCGAATAGGTGATGCCGTTGCCGCCGAAGCCCATGACGGCCCAGCGATGGTCCATGCACTCGACCGGCCCGATCGGAGGCAGGCCCGTCGCGCTCTCGCGGAAGGCCACGGCCCAAAGACGCTGATCGCCCGGGCCAGCGCCCGCACCGGCACGCCCAGACCCGGACTGTCGGCCCAGACCGACCGGCCGGTCCGCGGGTCTCGCTTGATCGTGGCGCCCGTCATGGTGTCTCCACAGAAAGCGGAGCCGTAAGTCCCCTCAAGCGTCGCGGTTCCGTCAGGCGAAGATGGCGGCGATCTCGGCCTGCGTCGCGCGACGCCACGCGCCCGGCTCCAGATCCGTCGGGAGCGCCAGCCCGCCCAGCCGTTCGCGGTGCAGGGCCTCGACGTGGTTGCCGGCCGCCGCGAACATCCGCCGCACCTGATGATAGCGCCCCTCGGTCACCGTCAGCCGCGCCTCGGTCGCCGTGATCGGCTCCAGCACCGCCGGGGCCAGCGGCTTGTCCTCGCCCTCCAGCACCAGGGCCCCCGAGGCGAACAGCGCCCCTTCCGTCCCTGCGAGGGGCCGCGCCAGCGTCGCCAGATAGACCTTGGCCACATGGCGCTTGGGCGAGATGACCCGGTGCAGCAAATCGCCGTCGTCGGTCAGCAGCAAAAGGCCGCTGGTCTGCTTGTCTAGCCGCCCGATGGTCGAGATCGACGGATCGCGCCGCCGCCACCGGTCGGGCAGGACGTCATAGACCAGCGCCCCGTCCTCCTTGTGCGAACAGGTCATGCCCAGCGGCTTGTTCAGGATCAGCACCAGCCCCGGCGGCGGATCGACCGGCCGCCCGTCGATCATCATCCGCTCGGCCAGATCCGGCGTCACCGGAATGCGCTTGGACACATCGGTCAGATCGACCCCGTCCAGCACGATCCCGCCCACCTTGCCCAGCCGCGCGATCTCGGCCCGCGAGCCATAGCCCATGGAGGACAGCAGCTTGTCGACCCGGGCGGTGGGGATCTTGCTCACGCGATGTCCTCCGTCATCCTCGGACTTGATCCAAGGATCAGATGGCCCGCGCGAGCGACAGAAGGGCGACCCACAGACCTTGTCTCACGCCATCGATGTCGCCGCTGAGCGTCCGATCCTCGGATCAAGTCCGAGGATGACGGATCGAGCGATCGATCCGTCACTTCACCGCCTCGAACAGCTTGTAGCCGCCCTGGTCCGCGACCGGCCGCACCCGTTTGAAGGCGGCGTTCAGCTCGGCCTCATAGGGCAGGTGACGGTTGGCCACGATCCAGGCCACGCCCCCTTTCTTCAGCAATCCGGCCGCCTTCCTGACGAAGGCCTGGCCCAGACGCCGATCCTCGGCCCCGCCGTCGTGAAAGGGCGGGTTGGACACCACGAAGGCCAGATCGCCACCGTCCTCCAGCGTCCGCGCATCCGCCCATTCGAAGCTGGCGCGCGGATCCTCGATGTTGCGCCTCGCCGCCTCCACTGCCCGCCGGTCCAGATCGATCAGCCGCAGCGACGTCACCCCGGGCGAACGCAGCACCACCGTCGCCAGCGCGCCATAGCCGCAGCCCAGGTCCGCACCCGCTCCCTTCAACTCGGGCACATGGGCCGCCAGCAGGGCCGAACCCGGATCGATCCGGTCCCAGGCGAAGACCCCGGGCTGGGACCAGGCGTCCAGCCCCTCGACCCTCTGCAACGCTCCGGCCGCGATCGCCGCGTCCAGCCCCGTCACCGCGTCCGGCTTGACGACGACACAGCGTCGGTGGTGCGCCTTGGCGCTCTCGCCGACCTCCAGGCCGAAGCCTTCCAGCTCCTTCCTCAGCCGCGACCCACCCCGGTCTTTGGGAGCCATGACGTCCAGCCGCCCCCCGACCCGCAGCGCCCGCAGCGCCTGCGCCAGGACATAGCGCCGCTCCAGCACGCCCGGCGGCGCATAGATCATCGCCGCCTCGACCGAGCCGTCGGCGAGGCTCTCGATCGCGGCCGAACGGGGGATCAGGGGCGAGGTCTGGACGGCGTCGCCGGGCGGGTCGAACACCAGCGGCGGGCGGCCATGGAGCAGGGTGGTCATCGGTGGGTGATAGCGGGTCGCGGCGGGGGGCGAAACGGGCTATAACTCGACAATCATGCCAAGGTTTGTCATGGTGATCATCCAAGGAGCATTGGTATGGCCACGATGAATGTATCTTTGCCCGACGCCATGAAGGCCTGGGTGGAAGCGCAAAGCCGGGATGGCAGGTTCTCGAATTCCAGCGATTATATTCGCGCGCTGATCCGCCGCGAGCAGGTCAAGGCGGACAAGATTGCCCATTGGAACCGCCTGATCGAAGAAGCCGAAGCCAGCGGCATCTCCGACGAGACGGTAGACGAAATCTTCGAACGAGCCAGAGCCCACGTCGCCAAGCGCGCGGCGGCGTGAGCGGATACCGCCTCGCTCGAACGGCCAACGACGACCTGTTTGAGGTCTTCGTTCAGGGCTTGCAGCAGTTCGGCGAGCGGCAGGCCAAGCTCTATCAGCGGGGACTGGAGCGGAGCTTCAGCCTGTTGGGCGATTTTCCCGACCTGGGTCGCACTCGGCCCGCCAACGGGCCCCGCATCCGCACCTATGCCTTTCAGTCCCATGTCATCGTATATCGCCGTGACGACCTCGGCGGCGTGCACATCCTGCGGATCCGGCATTCTGGCGAGGACTGGCTGGATGATCCCATCGGCGGAGCGCCCGACACATGACCCACCCCATCCGTGCCGGCGTCGGCGGCTGGACCTATGAGCCGTGGCGCGGGGTCTTCTACCCCTCCGACCTGACCCAGAAGCGCGAACTGGAGTTCGCCAGCCGGGCGCTGACCTCCATCGAGATCAACGGCACCTACTATTCGACCTTCAAGCCCGATAGCTGGATGAAATGGCGGGACGAGACGCCCGACGGTTTCGTCTTTTCGGTCAAGGCCAGCCGCTACTGCACCAACCGAAAGGTGCTGGCGGACATGGGCGACAGCCTGGACCGGTTCCTGGGCCAGGGCCTCACGGCGCTGGGCGACAAGCTCGGCCCCATCAACTGGCAGTTCATGGGCACGAAGAAGTTCGACGCCGAGGACTTCGAGGGCTTCCTCAAGCTGCTTCCGAGAGAACGCGACGGCGTGCGCCTTCGCCACGCGTTGGAGGTCCGCAATCTGACCTTCGACACCCCCGCCTTCTTCGATCTGGCAGCGAAGTACGGCGCGGCCATCGTCTACGCCGAGGACGACGAGGCCCCCGAATGGCCCCGCATCGACCAGGAAACAGCGGACTTTAGATATGCGCGCCTGATGTCCAGCCGCGAGGACGAGCCGACCGGCATGACCTCGGCCGAACTGGACGCCATCGCCGACCGGACCCGCGCCTGGGCGAAGCGGGGGGAGGTCTTCGCCTACTTCATCGCCGGGGCGAAGGTGCGCAATCCGGTCGCCGCCCAGGCCCTGATCGGCAGGCTCGCCGCCGCCTGATCGCGAGCCGCCGGTTGCGGCCGGGCGGTTCCGGCCACATTTACGCCCTTACCTCCCCGCCAGCCGAGAGAATGCCCCCATGCCGATCGCCACACGCGCCTTCGCCGCCGTCGCCGCCGACAAGCCGCTGGAGCCCTACAGCTTCGACCGGCGCGACCCCGGCCCTGACGACGTGGCGATCGATGTTCATTTCTGCGGGGTCTGCCACTCCGACCTGCACGTCGCCACCAACGACCTGGGCAACACCCGCTACCCCATCGTGCCGGGTCATGAGGTCGCCGGCGTGGTCTCGGCGGTCGGGTCGAACGTCACCCGGTTCAAGGTCGGCGACCGCGTCGGCGTCGGCTGTATGGTCGACAGCTGCCGTGTCTGCGAGCCCTGCAAGATGGGCGAGGAACAGTACTGCGTCCCCGGCATGACCCAGACCTATGGCTCGCCCGACCCGAAGGGCGCACCGGTCAACCAGACCATCACCCAGGGCGGCTATTCCGACCACATCACGGTGGATCAGAACTACGTCCTGTCGATTCCGGATTCGATCCCGCTGGAGGCCGCCGCCCCCCTGCTCTGCGCCGGCATCACCACCTATTCGCCGCTCAAGGAATGGAAGATCGGCCCGGGCTCGAAGGTCGCCGTCATCGGCCTGGGCGGCCTGGGTCATATGGCGGTCAAGCAGGCGGCGGCGCTCGGCGCCGAGGTCACCGTCCTGTCGACCTCGGACCGCAAGAAGGCCGACGCCGAGCGGATGGGGGCGAAACACTTCGTCATCAACTCCGACAAGGCGGCCATGCAGGCCGCGGCGGAAAAGTTCGATCTCATCATCAACACCGTCTCGGCCACGCATGAGATCGCCAGCCACATCCAGCTGCTGGCCCGCGACGGCACCATGGTGATGCTGGGCCTGACCACCGAGGGCCTGCCGGTCTATGCCCTGCCGCTGCTGTGGCGTCGTCGCCGCATCGCCGGCTCCCTGATCGGCGGCATCCGCGAGACCCAGGAGATGCTCGACTTCTGCGCCGAGCACGGCATCGCCTCCGATGTCGAGGTCATCGCCCCGTCCGAGATCAACACCGCCTACGAGCGGATGGGCCGCTCGGACGTGCGCTACCGGTTCGTGCTGGACATGGCGCGGCTCTGATCCTCACCCGCGCAGCGGGGGAGGGGGACCGCCGCGCGCTTGGGCGGGGGTGGAGGGGGCGGCTCCAGACACGGTGCTCGCGTCCGCCCCCTCCACCCCGCTTCGCGTGGTCCCCCTCCCCCGTTTCGCTTCGCTGCACGGGGGAGGATTTCCGACCCTCGACCCTCGACCCTCCGCCCGCTACACCTTGTCCCGAACAGGCCCCGCACCAGACGGGTCCGTCAGGGACAGGAAACGACAGATGGCGCGCGTGGCATTGGTCACCGGGGGCACCCGGGGCATCGGCAAGGCGATCGTTCAACGATTGAAGGAAGACGGCATGGCCGTCGCCGCCGGCTATTCCGGCAACACCGAAGCCGCCGAGGCCACGGCCCGCGAGCTGGGCGTCATGGTGGTCAAGGGCAACGTCGGGTCGTTCGAGGATTGCCAGCGCGCCGTGGCCGAGATCGAGGCCGAACTCGGCCCCATCGACACCCTGATCAACAACGCCGGCATCACCCGCGACGGCTTCTTTCACAAGATGAGCCACGACCAGTGGTCCGACGTGATCCGGGTCAACATGGACAGCGTGTTCAACATGACACGCCAGGTGATCAACGGCATGCGCGACCGGGGCTTCGGCCGGATCGTCAACATCTCCTCGATCAACGGCCAGAAGGGCCAGATCGGCCAGGCCAACTATTCCGCCGCCAAGGCCGGGATGATCGGCTTCACCAAGGCGCTGGCGCTTGAAAACGCTAGGAAAGGCGTCACCGTCAACTGTATCGCGCCCGGCTATATCGACACCGAGATGGTCGGTGCCATGGATCAGAAGGTGCTGGACAGCATCATCTCCCAGATCCCCGTCGGCCGCCTGGGCAAGGGCGAGGAGATCGCCGACATGGTGTCCTGGCTGGCCGGCGAGCGTGCCGGATATGTCACAGGCTGCACCCTGTCGCTGAACGGCGGTCAGTATCTGGTCGGCTAGGCCGGCCTCCGCCTAAAATCCGCCCCGCGTCCGGCGCAACCCTCGACCCATGAGATGCACGGTCAGGGTCGAGGCGGCGCGATCGCCGCTCCCGGCGGCGATGGCGTTCGCCGTCGCCGCGCTGGCGGCTCTGATGCTGGTCGCCCTGCCGGCCTCGGCCGAAGCCCCCCTCGTCGAAGGTCAGGTGCGGGGCAATGCCCAGGCCGAGCAGAGCCGGTCGATCGCCGTGCGCCCCTCCCGCGCGGGCCAGCCGCCGTCGGGCCGATACGTCTCCGAGAGCGGCGAGGCCTTCATATTCGACGGCACCGGGGCGCTTCCGCTGTTCCGCTTCGAGCGCCGGGCCGAGACCTGGGTCCTGCGCCCCACCCCCGCCCCGCGCGGCGACGTCATCTACCGGAACGACAGCGGGACCCAGATCCTGCGCGTCACCCACGGCGGCGGCATCACGCTGTATACCGTCCGCGCGCCGGGCGGCTCTCCGGCCTCGATCACGGGTGGCGCCGAGCCTTTGACCCTGCCGACCCTGGGGCCGGTGCGTCTGTTCAGCCTGATGAACCAGCGCGGCAGCCTGGTCAGCCAGGCCCTGGGGCGTCTCGTCGTCATTAACCTGACGGGCGAGCAGTCCGAGGCCCTGATGGTCGACGCCCTGGTGGTGACGACCGAGGCGGTTATCCGCATGGCGCGGTCGCCGACCTTCCGCGGGTCCCTCGGCGACCTGCGCAGCATCACCCTGATGGAAGGTCGGCGGTCCTCGGTCACCTTCCGCGACGGCGACCTGCGGGTGGTCGTCAATCCGGACCAGAGCCTGGCCGGGCGTCCCTCGTCCTCGACCATCATCCGCGCCGTCGCCGACGGCGGCTGAGAGGGGCCCCGATCAGCCCGCCCGCAGGCCGCTGATGGTCCGGTTGGGCGCGATGTCCTCGGCCGAGGTGGTCAGGTGCACCAGCGCCGGCACGCCGCCGGGCCCCGCCGCTTCGCGCGCCGCTTCCAGCGCCCGGGCAAAGTCCTCGGTCCGCTCGCAGCGCACGCCGAAGGCCCCGAACGCCCGCGCATAGGCCACGAAGTCCGGATTCTTCAGGTCCGTCGCCACCACCCGGCCGGGATAGTGGCCCTCCTGGTGCATGCGAATGGTGCCATAGGTGCCGTTGTCGACCACGATGACCACGACATTGATCCCGTGCTGGACCGCCGTGGCCAGTTCCTGTCCGGTCATCAGAAAGTCGCCGTCGCCCGCGACGCAGATCACCTCCCGCTCCGGATGCAGTGACTTGGCCGCGATCGCCGCCGGATAGCCATAGCCCATGGCCCCCGACGTCGGCGCCAGCTGGGTCCGGCAGGCACGGTGCCGATAGAAGCGGTGCAGCCAGGCGGCGAAATTCCCCGCCCCATTGGTCACGATGGCGTCGACCGGCAGGGCCTCGCCCAGATGCGCCATGCACTCGGCCATATTGACCGCGCCCGTCACCGCCACCGGCGTCGAAAACGCCTGATAGTGGTCGTGCGCCGCCTTCGCCTGATCGTGCCAGGTCCGCCCCGGCGCCAGCGTCGCCAGGGCCTCGGCCGCCCGGTTGTTGTCGGCACAGGCGCTCATCAGCGTCGGCCACACCCGCCCCAGCTCCTCGGCGCCGGGATGGATATGGACCAGGGTCCGCGCCGTGTGCGCCCGATCGAACAAGGTGTAGCCCTGGGTCGGGTTCTCCCCCAGCCGCGCGCCGATGGCGATCAGCAGGTCGGCGTCCCGCGCCCGCTTCATCAGTTCGGGATTGCACCCCAGGCCCAGGTCACCCGCGTAGTTCGATCGCCCATTGGACAGGATGTCCTTTCGCCGGAACGACAGGGCGACCGGCAGGCCCAGCCGCTCGGACCAGTCGCCGATCGCCGCCGCCGCCTCATCGGTCCAGCCCGACCCGCCCAGCACCAGCAGCGGGCGCTCGGCCTGGGCCAGTCGCGCGCCCAGGTCGGCAAGGAACCCCGCGTCCAGCCCCGCCTTCGCCCGCACCACCGCCCGCAGGGGCTTGGGCCCGCCGTCGGCGTGCAGCAGGTCCTCGGGCAGGCCGATCACCACCGGCCCCATCCGCCCCTGGAGCGCCGTGGCGAAGGCCCGCTCCACGATCTCGACGGTCCGCTCCGGGCTCTCGATCTCCGTCGCCCATTTGGCCAGGCCGCCGAACACCTCGCGGTAGTCGACCTCCTGAAAGGCGCCGCGTCCCCGGTCGGCCAGCGCGATCTGGCCGACGAACAGGATCATCGGCGTCGAGTCCTGATGCGCCGTATGCACCCCGATGGAGGCGTGGGTCGCGCCCGGCCCGCGCGTGACCATGCAGACGCCCGGCCGCCCCGTCAGCTTGCCGTAGGCCTCGGCCATATTGGCCGCGCCCGCCTCGTGGCGGCACGTCACCACCTCGATCCCGGGGTGATCCACCAGGGCGTCCAGCACCGCCAGATAGCTCTCGCCCGGCACGCAGAAGACCCGCGTCACCCCATTGATCGCCAGGGTCTCGACGAGGCGGCGGGCGGCGGTTCCGGGGGGTTGCTGGCGACGTTCGGTCATGGCCGGCCACCTAGCAGATCGGGGCGCGACTTGGCGATGGAACCCGCGCCCAAGCTTGGAGTTTCTCAAGCTTCGCCATTTGGAGTTTCCACCATGAAGAAGATCGTCACCCTGTCCCTGATCGCCGCCGCCCTGGCCGTGTCGGCCTGCAACACGGTCGCCGGCGTCGGTCGCGACGTCCAGGCCGTCGGCGGCGCCGTGGCCTCGGGCGCGGAGGAAGCCAAGAACTGATCCTTCGGCCTTCGGCCGAGCGATCTGGAAAGCCCGCCGCGTCCCGGCGGGCTTTTAGGAGGAGCGTCACGATTAGCCGCGCCTTAAGGATTCCGGTCAAGGCTGAACCATGTTACGAATCGTCAGTTCTGTGGGGGCAGGAACGTGACCGACACCATGGCGCTCGAGACAGAGATCAAGACCTACGAGGGGCTGTTGGCCACGCTTCGTCGTGAGCATGGCGCTGTTTGGGCTGTCGTTTCAGGCGATCAGCTCAAGGCGACCTTCAAGGAGTTCGAGCAGGCCGCGACTTACGCCGTGAACACCCTCGGCGATGTCGAGTACCTCATTCGGCACACACACGAACACAGAGCCCATATCCCGTTCATTGCGGTCGACGCCTAGTTGCCGCCGGTCACCTTCGGCCCCGCGGCGGCGAACCAAAACGAACGTCGGCGTGAAGCCGCGATTTTCGGCCATCTTCTGGACGTGGGCATTGAGCGTGCGGGCCCGCCGGGAAGCGATGAAACATTCGAGACCCAACTGACGACCAAAGGCCTGATCGACACAGGCGCCTCTGACATCTGCATCGATTTCCGTCTCGCGGAACGGCTCGGATTGAAGATGATCGACCAGACGATGGTCGGCGTTGTCGGAGCCACGGTCCCCGCCAAGATTTACCTGGGTCGAGTGGTGATCCCTGAAATCGGGTTTGACCGGCTCATGCGATTGTATGCGCTCCGCGTCCGGCATGCGACGCATGAAGTTCTGCTGGGCAGGTCTCTGCTGCAAAACTACATCGTCACGTTCAATGGCCCGGCCGGCATCTACACCTTTGCGACCCCGGCCGATTTCCAAGCACATTCGACAATCGAGGATGACTTCGCCACCTGAGTAGGCATCTTCGATCCTTCACCGCCCCTCGTCGGGGATGCACAGGATGTTCCCGCACGCCTTGCAGTGGACGGCGTCCGGATCGTGGACCTGCAGGCCGCAGCGTTCGCACGGGAACTTGACCTTGTGCGGCCGCAGCAGGGCCTGACCCAGCCGTACGAACAACGTCACCCCCGCCAGCATGATGACGATCGACACGATCCGCCCCCAGGGTCCGGGCAGCAGGACGTCGCCATATCCGGTCGTGGTCAGGCTGGTCACGGTGAAATACAGGGCGTCGATCCACCCCGACAGCCCCTCGGTCTTGCCCAGGAAGGCGGTGTAGACGAACCCCGTCGCCACGAAGACGAAGGTGACCAGCGCCGTCAGGGCCTTGGTCACCCCCTCCACCTCGGTGTCGTCGTAGCGCCGGCCGATCGTGCGCCAGAAGAAGTCGGAGTTGATCAGGGTCCAGAGCCTGAGCACCCGCAGGAAGCCCAGATTGAACAGCCAGGCCGGGAACAGCAGGGTCGCCAGGATGAAGATATCGACCCAGACGATCGGCCGTCTCAGCCAGTCCTTGATGTCCGAATAGCAAAGCGCCCGCGCCGCCAGGTCCGCCGCCAGCAGGGCCGCGATCAGATAGTCGATGACGTAGAAGGCCAGGGGCTGGTCGCGCAACAGGGGCGCGGCGATGAAGAAGGCGATGATCAGCAGATCGACCACCAGCACCGCCAGCCGGAACCGTACCGCCGTCTTCGAGCCGCCATGGTACAGCGCCCTCAGCCGCGCTCTCAGTCGCCACCCCGGGCGGTCCGATCCATTGCCCTGCGGGGTCGTGTCGGTGGTGGCCATGCCCTGTCCTAACGCGCGTCGCTCGCCTTCGGAACCGCCCGGCCCTATATGCCGCGCATGAGCGGGCGTCCCTTCGTCAAGATGAATGGCTGCGGCAACGACTTCGTCGTGATCGACGCCCTGTCGCGCCCCTTCGCGCCCGAGGCTGAACAGGTCCGCGCCCTGTCGGACCGCCGGACGGGCCAGGGCTTCGATCAACTGATCGCCATCGAGCCGTCATCGAAGGGCGACGCCTTCATGCGCGTCTGGAACGCCGACGGGGGCGCGGTCCAGACCTGCGGCAACGCCCTGCGCTGCGTCGGCTGGATGCTGATGGAGGCCAACGGCTCGGACAGCGTCACCATCGACACGCTCGGAGGCCCGACCATCGCGCGCCGCGCCGGCCCGGACCGCATCACGGTAGACATGGGCCCGCCCCGGCTGAACTGGACCGAAATCCCGCTCGCCGAGGAGATGGACACCCGGGGCATCGAACTTCAGATCGGCCCGATCGACGCGCCGGTTCTGCACACGCCCTGCGCCGTCTCCATGGGCAATCCCCACGTCGTCTTCTTCACCGACCGGCTGGACGACGCCTTCGTCACCGGCTCCGGCTCCCTGATCGAGCATCACCCCCTGTTCCCGGAGGGCGTCAACGTCGGCTTCGCCCATGTGCTCGCGCCCGACCGCATCCGGCTGCGCGTCTGGGAGCGCGGTGCGGGTCTGACCCTGGCCTGCGGCACCGGGGCCTGCGCCGCCCTGGTCGCCTGCGCACGCCGGGGCCTGACCGGCCGCCGCGCCACCGTCGTCGTCGACGGCGGAGAGCTCGACATCCGCTGGGACGAAGCCACCGGCCACGTCCTCATGACCGGCCCCGTCGAGGTCGAACGGACGGGGACGCTGGCGGTTTAGCCTGCTGGTCGGCGGCATTCGCGTGGCCGGACGAAGGGGTTCACCACAGCGAGCACAGCGAAGGCACAACGAACACGACGGGACCGAGCAGTCGTGAAGATCGCCGACCGCTCCTTATCTCTTTCGTGAGACGACGATCGGCGGCTTTGCCGCCCTTCTTCTAGATGACTCTGATCCCGGCAGGACTGATCAGCGACAGAGCCGCACGCTCGGTATCGTAGTGTCCGTTGTGCCTTCGCTGTGCTCGTTGTGATGAACCCTTTTTCTTGGCTCGGCACCACGATAAGCCGATGAGCCCGTCCGTCAGTGCCGGAACACCCGCACCCCGGTGAACGCCATCGCCAGGTTCAGCCCGTCGGCCGCCGCGATCACCTCGTCGTCGCGGATCGAGCCGCCCGGCTGGATGATGGCCGTCGCCCCGGCCTGCGCCGCCTCGATCAGGCCGTCGGCGAAGGGGAAGAAGGCCTCGGACGCGCAAGCCGACCCTTGCGCCAGCGAATGCGCCAGCCCCTTGGCCTCTCCCGCTTCTCGCGCCCGGATGGCGGCGATGCGGGCGCTGTCGCGGCGGTTCATCTGGCCCGCCCCGATCCCGGCGGTCTGGCCATCCTTGGCATAGACGATGGCGTTGGACTTGACGTGCTTGGCCACGGTGAAGGCGAACAGCATGTCCTGGACCTCCTGGGCCGTCGGCTGGCGGCGCGTCACGATCTTCAGATCGGCGGGGGTGATGCGGCTGACGTCGCGCGACTGCACCAGAAAGCCGCCTGCGACCGAGCGGAACACCTCGCCCGCCGCCAGCGGATCGGGCAGGCCGTCGGTCAGCAGCAGGCGCAGGTTCTTCTTGGCCGCGAACACCGCGCGCGCCTCCTCGTCCGCGCCCGGCGCGATGACCACCTCGGTGAAGATGTCGGTGATGGCCCGGGCGTCGGCCCCGGTGAGTCCACGGTTGACCGCGATCACCCCGCCGAAGGCCGAGACCGCGTCGCACTCCAGCGCGCGGCTATAGGCCTCCGCCAGATCCTTGCCGACCGCCACCCCGCACGGATTGGCGTGCTTGACGATGACGCAGGCCGGAGCTTCGAACTCGGCGACCAGCTCATAGGCCGCGTCGGCGTCGGCGATGTTGTTGTAGCCCAGTTCCTTGCCCTGGACCTGTTCGGCCCGCGCCACGCCCGGCCGAACCTCTCCCGTGCGATAGAAGGCCCCGGTCTGGTGCGGGTTCTCGCCGTATCGCAGCGTCTGGGCCAGCGAACCGGCCATCGACTTCCGCGCCGGGGCTGCGTCCTCGACCTGGCCCGCGAACCAGCCGGACACCGCCGCGTCATAGGCCGCCGTCCGCGCGAAGGCCCGCGCCGCCAGCCGTTTCCTCAGCGCCAGGGAGGTCGCGCCGTCCGCCTTCACCGCCGCCACGATCTCCGCGATCGAGGCCGCGTCGACCGCGACCGCGACATAGCCATGGTTCTTGGCCCCCGAGCGGATCATGGCCGGCCCGCCGATGTCGATGTTCTCGACCGCGCTGGCGAAATCACCGCCCCCGGCAATGGTTGATTCGAACGGATAGAGGTCGATCCAGACGATATCGATCGCCCCGATACCGTGGGCCTCCATCGCCGCCCTGTGCTCGTCGGCGTCGCGCACGCCCAGCAGGCCGCCGTGGACCACCGGGTGCAGGGTCTTGACCCGCCCGTCCATCATCTCGGGAAAGCCGGTCAGATCGGCCACGTCCTTCACCGGCAGGCCGAACCCCGCGATCGCCGCCCGCGTGCCCCCGGTCGAGACCAGTTCGACGCCCGCGTCATGCAGGGCGCGGGCGGTCTTTTCCAGCCCGGCCTTGTCGGACAGGGAGATCAGCGCCCGGACCGGACGGACGGCGTCGGGGGCGGGCGGAAAGTCGGGGGCGGCGGGCATGACGGGCTTCCGGAAGCGGGGAGGGAGGGGGCGCGCGGCCCTTAGCATCCCCGACGTCGATCCGTCACCTGAACCCCGGACAGCAAAACGCCCGCCGTGCCGGAGGGGGGAGGAGGCAGGGCGGGCGTCTCGCTTTGGAGGAAGCGTCGGCCCGGCGGAGCCCTTCGTGGACTCATCCAGGGGGGCTGGGGGGGCTGTTCAGGATCCGGGACGCTTCCGAACTCCGTCAGGCCGACACTGGATGTTTCGCGCCCGCTTCTGTTCGCCGAAGGACCGAAACGGGGCCTTTTCGTGTCGTGGCGAATTTTCCGTTCACGGTGTTCGCGGGCCCCGCTGGCGTTTGCGTCCCGGCCGCCTAGACTGGTCTCGATGAGCCTCGATCCTTCGCCCCCGAACGGCGCCTCCACCGCGGTCTTCTTCGACCGGAGAGAGCTCGATCCGATTCTGCGCGTCTACGGCCGCATGGTGGCCCAGGGCGAGTGGCGCGACTACGCCATCCTGGGGGGCCGGGACGCCGCCGAGTTCGCCGTGTTCCGCCGGTCGGGCGACGCCCCCGCCTACCGCATCGAGAAGCGCCCTGCGCTGCAGACGCGCCAGGGCCAGTGGGCCGTCATCGGCGAGGGCGGCCAGGTCCTGCGCCGCGGCCGCGAACTGGATCAGGTCCTGCGCGTCTTCGACAGCCGCAGGTTCCAGGTCGTCGAATAGCAGAAGGGCCCCGGCGTCACCGCCGAGGCCCCATTCTTTTGGCCTATGCTCGCCTCGCGGAGGCTCGCGGCTTGAGGCCCGTTCTTGGTGGCCTACGCTCGCCTCGCGGAGGCTCGCGACTTGAGGCCGTTATTCCCGGTTGCCGCCCATGAAGGCCAGCAGGAACTGGAACAGGTTCACGAAGTTGATGAACAGGCTCAGCGCGCCGAAGCCGGTCGCCACGCCCAGCGCCGCGCGATCGCCGCCCAGGGCATAGTAGGTCATCTTCAGCCGCTGGGTGTCATAGGCGATCAGGCCCGAGAAGATCAGCACGCCCAGCGCCGAGATGATCAGGTAGAAGGTCCCGGACTGCAGGAAGATGTTGACGATCGAGGCGATGATCAGGCCGATCACGCCCATGATCAGGAAGCTGCCCATGCCCGACAGGTCCTTCTTGGTCGTGTAGCCGACCAGCGACAGGCCGCCGAAGGCCGCCGCCGTCACAAAGAAGGTCGAGGCCAGGCTGCCGCCCGTATAGCGCAGGAACAGCACGCCCATGCCCGCGCCGATCGAGGCGACCACGGCCCAGTACAGCATGTTCACGCCGCGCGCCGTCGGGTTCTTCATGAAGAACATCGAGCCGAACAGCAGCACCAGCGGCAGGAACTGGATCACCATGCCCAGCACCGTCAGCCCCAGACGGCCGTCGGCCGTCCGCGCGAACAGCAGTTGCTGCACGGGCTCGTAGGTGCCGGTCACGAAGGCCAGGGCGCCCGCGACGGCGAGGCCCAGAGCCAGCTTGTTGTAGACGCCCAGCATGAAGCCGCGCAATCCGGCGTCCACGGCCATATCGGCCGGGGCGGTCGCCGGGGTCGAGAAACCGTTTCTGAAATCGCTCATCGCGAGTGTGATCTCCAAAAGGCTCCGGGGCGAGAGGCCCCGGTGCGTAACATGTAATATCGTACAGGCGTGTCTCTGACGCAAGGGAATGGACGCCGCAGGGTTCCCGGCCTTTCGCCGAAAGCGGCCGACCGCTACCACCTGACGCATGCTCCGGCTGTTCACCGCCCTCCCCATCCCCTTCGACGTCGCCGAGACCCTGGCGCGGCGCCAGTCGGGCCTGCCTGGCGCGCGCTGGCGAACGGCCGAACAGCTGCACCTGACCCTGGCCTTTTACGGCGAGGTCGACGAACGCCGCGCCGACGATCTGGCGGCCGAGCTGTCGCGCATCCCTGGGGGTGCCTTCGACATCGCCCTGAAGGGGGTCGGAGCCTTCGGCGACGCCTGGCGCAGCCACGCCGTCTGGGCGGGCGTCGAGCCGAACGAGAAACTGACCGTGCTCGCGGGCCGCTGCCGCGCCGCCGCCGAACGCGCGGGCATCCGCACCGAGCCCCGGACCTATCGGCCCCATGTCACCCTGGCCTATCTGAAGACCCAGACCGACCCCGCCCGCGTCGGGGCCTGGATCACCAACCACAATCTGCTGGCCAGCCCGCCGATCCGCGTCGATCGCTTCGGCCTCTATTCCAGCGTCCTGACCGACGCCGGCAGCCACTACGACCTCGAGCGCGAGTATCCCCTGTGAGCGTCACCCCAGCCCCCGGCCCCATCCTCCAGACCGCCCGCCTGACCCTGCGCCCCACGGCGATAGAGGATTTCCCGCGCTGGGCCGAGCAGATGGCCCATCCCTCCTCGCGCTTCATCGGTGGCCCCCAGGCCCCCGAGGTCGCCTGGCGCGGCTTCATGGCCATGGCCGGCGCCTGGACCCTGACCGGCGTGGCCATGTTCTCCCTGATCGAGCGGGACACCGGCCTGTGGCTGGGCCGGATCGGGCCCTGGACCCCGCTGGGCTGGCCCGGCACCGAGGTCGGCTGGGGCCTGCATCCCGACGCCATGGGCAAGGGCTATGCGAAGGAGGCCGCCATCGCCTGCATCGACTACGCCTTCGACGTCCTGGTCTGGACCGAGGTCATCCACTGCATCGACCCCGACAACACCCCGTCCCGGAACCTGGCCATCGCGCTGGGCTCCACCAACCTCGGCCGCGCCACCCTGCCCCCGCCCTTCCAGGACCACCCCGTCGATCGCTGGGGCCAGTCGCGCGAGGCCTGGCGGGCTCGCCGGGTTGCCTGAGAGCAACCGCGGCGCGCCTTGGTCCGTATCTCCCCGCCATGGGAGAGACCGCATGATCCGCCACCTGATCGCCGCCACGACCGCCACGGTCCTGTTCGCCACCGCCGCGCCGGCGTTCGCCCAGGCCACCGCCGTCGATCTCGACCGCTTCGACGGCCGCTGGTTCGAGATCGCCCGCAACCCCAACGGCATGCAGCGCGACTGCAGCCGCGCCCAGATCGACTTCAACCCGTCCGCGCCCGGCCGCTACGCCATCCTGGTCACCTGCACCCGCCGGCCCAGCGGCGATGTCGAGACCCTGCGCGCCAACGCCCGCGTCACCGACACCGCGACCAACGCCAAGTTCCGCTTCAGCCTGGCCGGCCTGCTCAGCTTCGGCGGCCTGGCCTCCCAGCAGTACTGGGTCTGGGACCACGCCCCGGACTACAGCTGGGCCATCATGGGCCTGCCCGACAAGTCCAGCTGGTGGGTCTGGCACCGCAGCCAGAGCCCGGCCGCCTCGGTGCGGACATCCACCCTCGCCCGCGCCCGCGCCCTCGGCTTCGACACGACCGACGCCGTGCACACAGGAAGATGATCTGAGGTCGTCAGCTCAAGGGCGAAGCGCGGCTCAAGCAGCGAGCCGCCGCGCGGCGAGCGTTAGCCGCAGCCGGGGGTTTGGGGGCGCTGCCCCCAAGCAACTTGATACAAGAACGTAGCCGGAACATAGTGCGGCATGCCCGCCGCCGCCGTTCATCTGGAGCTGGTCTTCAGCCGTCCCGAGACCACCCTGTCGGTCACGCGCGGCGCGGCGCGGCTGCTGGCCGACATGGGCTATGCGCCCCTCTTGGAGGTCGGCCTGCCGAACGGCCGTCGCGCCGACGTCATGGCCCTGGGCCGCAAGGGCGAGATCGTGATCGTCGAGGTCAAGTCGGGGCTCGAGGATTACCGCGTCGACCGCAAATGGCCGGAGTATCTGCCGTTCTGCGACACCTTCTTCTTCGCCGTGGGGCCGGAGTTTCCGCAGGACCTGCTGCCCGACCACCCCGGCCTGATCGTCGCCGACGGCTTCGGCGGCGCGGTGATCCGCGACGCCCTGGCCACCCCCCTCGCCCCCGCCCGCCGCAAGGCTTTGACGGTCGCCTTCGGCCGCCTGGCCGCGATGCGGGCGATGCGGGAGTGAGGCCACATCTCTCCCTTTTTCCACTTGCGGATCGACGAGGATCGCATGCTCGGCCACCTTCTCCCGCAAGGGGAGAAGGAAAAATCTTCAATCATCCGAACTCGCCCGGATTCCCCCAGCGAATCCAACGCCCGTCGCATCCGAAGCCTCGCGAACGCGCCCGCATTGACGCGCGTGCTACCCTCCCCCTCGGTTCCGTCGCCTGGGAAGGGCGCAAGGCCTTGCGAGCTTGTCGCGGCGGAAGCGGTTGGAGCGGGGGCTCCCGAAGTCCAACGACCGGAGGCCGTGAAGAGCGGTCATCCGGCGTCCCGGGCCGAAGGAGTGGCTCGCGCGATCCTCGGATCGCGCGGCGATAAGGCGGCGAGCAGAAGACTCGTCGCGTTCAGGGGATCGGCTCTCGCAAGGACGCCGACCCTCCCGCCGGAGGCGTCAGTAGCGGCAAGGCTCTAACAGAGCCGTTGGTCCCCGGTCAGTCGGCTTCGAGCGACGCGGGGCCGTCCGCTTCCGATCAGACCAGCCGCGCGGAGCAGTCGTCTTTCGCCGAAACACACTCTCTTACGGTCTCCGGGCGAAGGCCCGGCTGCTCCGCCCGCCCTTCCCATCCCGTTCACAGCGGAAGAGCGATGACGCGCGCCTGCTATTCTCCCCACGCCTGTCCGCGGTTGTTCGCTCCGGCCCGCACGGCTACGACGGTCGAGCCGCCAGCCGAGAGCCTTCATGCCCGATCAGACCGACAAACAGACCTTTTCCGATCAGGAGGCGCTGGATTTCCACCGCCTGCCCCTGCCGGGCAAGATCTCCATGGCCCCGATCAAGCCCATGGCGACCCAGCGCGACCTGTCCCTCGCCTACTCGCCGGGCGTCGCCGTGCCGGTGAGGGCGATCGCCGAGGACGCCGACCGGGCCTATGACTACACCTCCAAGGGCAATCTGGTCGCCGTCATCTCGAACGGCACCGCCATCCTGGGCCTGGGCAACCTCGGTCACATGGCGTCCAAGCCGGTGATGGAGGGCAAGGCCGTCCTGTTCAAACGGTTCGCCGACGTCGACAGCTTCGACGTCGAGGTCAAGACCACCGACCCCGACGAGTTCGTCACCGTGGTCAAGAACATCGGCGACACCTGGGGCGGCATCAATCTGGAGGACATCAAGTCCCCCGAGTGCTTCGTCATCGAATCCGAGCTGCAGGACCAGCTGGACATCCCCGTCTTCCACGACGACCAGCACGGCACGGCCATCATCTCGACCGCCGGCCTCATCAACGCCTGCCACATCACCGGCCGCCGGTTCGAGGACGTGAAACTGGTCCTGGTCGGCGCCGGGGCGGCGGGCCTGTCCTCCATCAGCCTGATGAAGTCTCTGGGGGTTCGGCCCGAGAACACCACCGTCGTCGACCTGCACGGCGTGATCTACCGGGGCCGGCCCGAGGGCATGGACCAGTGGAAGGCCGTCCACGCCACTGACACCGACAAGCGGACGCTGGCCGAAGCCATGGTCGGCGCCGACGTCGTCCTGGGCCTGTCGGCGAAGGGGGCCATCACGCCCGAGATGATCGCCACCATGGCGCCCCGCCCCATCGTCTTCGCCATGGCCAACCCCGACCCGGAGATCACCCCCGAAGAGGTCAAGGCCGTGCGGCCCGACGCCATCGTCGCCACCGGCCGGTCCGACTACGTCAACCAGGTCAACAATGTCCTGGGCTTCCCCTACATCTTCCGGGGCGCGCTCGACGTGCGCGCCCGGCGCGTCAATCACGAGATGAAGATCGCCTGCGCCCAGGCCCTGGCCCAGCTGGCCCGCGAGGATGTGCCCGACGAGGTCGCCGTCGCCTATCGCGGCCGAAAGCTCAAGTTCGGCCCGGACTACATCATCCCCACGCCGTTCGATCCGCGCCTGATCTGGTACATCCCGCCCTTCGTCGCCCAGGCGGCCATGGACACCGGCGTGGCCCGCGTCCGCATCGACGACATGGACGCCTATCGCGCGGCCTTGCGCGAGCGCGTCGATCCCTCCGCTGCCCTGATGCAGAAGATCAGTTCGGCCGTGCGCGCCGCGCCGAACAAGCGGGTGGTCTTCGCCGAGGGCGAGGAATCGACCGTCATCCGCGCCGCCTGGGCCTTCAAACAGGCCGAGCTGGGCACGCCGATCCTGATCGGCCGCGAGGAGCTGATCCACAAGAACGCCGCCGAAGCCGGGCTGAACTTCGACGAGATGGGCATCCAGATCGTCAACGCCCGCGTCTCGGAGATGAATGACGAATACACCGACTGGCTCTACGCCAAGCTCCAGCGGCGAGGGTATCTACGGCGCGACGTGCAGCGGATGATCAACCAGGACCGCAACTATTTCGCCGCCGCCATGGTGGCGCGCGGCCAGGCAGACGCCGTGGTCACGGGCACGACCCGCAACTTCAACATGGTCTTGAAGGAGGTCCGCCGTGTCCTGGACGTCAAGGGAAACAGCCTGATCGGCCTGTCGATCGTGCTCGCCAAGGGCCGCACCCTGTTCATCGCCGACACCTCGATCCACGAACTCCCCTCGGCCGAGGAACTGGCCGACATCGCCGTTCAGGCCGCGGCCACCGTGCGCCGTCTGGGCCGCACCCCGCGCGTCGCCTTCCTCAGCTACTCCACCTTCGGCAATCCGCCCGGAGAGCGCGGCGAGAAGGTGCGCGAGGCCATCCGCATTCTCGATCAGAAGGGCGTGGACTTCGAATACGAGGGCGAGATGCCGCCCGAGCTGGCGCTGGCCCCCGAGCAGCGCGCCAACTACCCCTTCATGCGCCTCAGCCGCGAGGCCAACATCCTGGTCATGCCCGCGCTGCATTCCGCCGCCATCTCGACCCAGCTGGTCCAGGCTCTGGGCGGGGCGACCGTGATCGGGCCGCTTCTGGTCGGGCTGGAGCGGTCGGTCCAGATCGTGTCCCTGGGCGCCTCGGTCAGCGAGATCATCACCGCCGCCACCTTCGCCGCCTACGAGGAGGGCGTCACCGTCGAGTTCGAGCCCGAGGACGAGACCGCCGCCCCCCACCCCAGCACCCGGGCCGAACGCTCGATGGCAACGACGGCGGTGCCTCCGACGGTGTGACGGGTCAGGCGGCGGCGACCTTCCTCGCCTCCAGTCTCAGCCGGACCCATTCGATCAGGACGAAGACGATGGCCGCTACGCCCAGCCAGGCCGCGATGATGAACATCGGGGCATAGCCCTGGGCCTCGACCAGCTCGCCCAGGGCCCCGCGCCCCAGGGTGCCGATCAGCAGGGCCAGCGAGATGAAGACCGCGAACTGGACCGCGCCGAAGGTCTTGTTCGACAGGGCCGACAGATAGGCCACGAAGGCCGCGCCCGCGAAGCCGCCGGCGACGTTCTCGCCCGCGATCACCACCATCAACCGCGACAGGGGCTCGCCGATCTGGAAGGCACCGAACACGCCATAGAGGCCGGTCGCCGACATGAAGGCCCCGACATTGGGCGCTCCCTGCGCCAGGTCGACGAACAGCAGATTGGTCGCCGACGTCAGGATCGCCCCGAGCAGCAGGCTCCACATCCGGCCGATTGCCAGGAGCGCCCAGCCGCCGAGCGCGATGCCCACGATGGTCATGACCACGCCAAACGTTTTGGACGCCAGCGCCACCTCGGCATTCGTATGCCCCAGCGCCCCGCCCTCGGTGCCCATGTAAAACGGAAAGGCGAACGGACCCCACACCCCGTCGGTGATCCGATAGGTCAGGATCAGGCACAGCACGACCACAGCGCCCCAGCCCAGCCGTCCCATCAGCTCGACCAGCGGGGCGAGGATGGCGTCGTACAGAGTGTCGGCCAACTTCGGCGCTGCGGCACCCTCCGCCGCCGTCGCCGCCCGGCCCTTCCAGACGATCAACCCCGCCAGCGCCGCGGGCAGGATCACGGTCGCGGCCACGATCCACGGGCCCCAGGCGGCGGTGAAGTCCCTCGCGCTCGGCGCCGGCGTCACGGTCAGGGCCTCGACCATGAACTGGATCAGCATGAAGGCCGCCCAGCCCCAGGCCAGCAGCGTCGCCGCCAGCACGGCCAGCCTCAGTGTCGGCGATCCGCGCCGCTCCCGCGCGACCGAGGCCTGCGAGGTCGGCGTCGGCTCCGGCGCGATCAGGGTGCCGATCAGGCCCAACCCCATCAGCAGGCCCGCCGTGGCGAACACGCCGGGCCACCCCATCGCCTCGGCCAGCAGCAGGGCCCCGGCTCCGCCCGCGAGGGCGGCGGTCCGATAACCCAGCTGATAGATCGTCGACAGAAGATCGATGGGCACGCGCTCATCGGCGACCTCGATCCGCCAGGCGTCGATCACGATGTCCTGGGTCGCAAAGGCGAAGGCTCCCAGCGCGGCTCCCAGCGCCAGGGGACCGAGCACGCCGCTTTCCGGCCGAGATAGGGCGACGAGGCCGAGCGAGATGGCGATGACCACCTGGAGACACAGCAGCCAGCTGCGTCGGCGGCCGAAGCGGGCGCCGATCACCGGCGGGGTCCAGCTGACCACCGGGGACCACAGGAAACGGAAGGCCCCGAACAGGCCGATCCAGCTGAGGATGCCGATGGTCGCGATCGACACCTGGGCCTCGGTCAGCCAGGCATTCAGGGTGCCGATCAGCATGGCGAACGGCAGACCCGCCGAAAAGCCGAGCAGCAGCATGGCCAGGGTCCGACGCTCGCGGAACGCCGCCCTCAGCACGGCCAGGCCCTTGGGCTTCAGATCGGTCGCGGCGACCTCGGCGGCCAAGTTCCTGGAAGTCGGGGTGGTCATCGTCGGAGCGGCCTCTTTCTCGAAGGCCGCCGCTCTGTCGTCGGCTGGCCTATGCGGCTGCGACCTTGGCGCGGATGTCTCCGGCCGTCCAGCGGGCGAGCGAGGCTCGCAGCGCGTCGAGCTCCAGAGGCTTGACCAGGTGATCGTTCATTCCGGCCTCGAGGCAGGCCTTGCGGTCCTCCTCGAAAGCATTGGCGGTCAGGGCGACGATGGGCGTGCGGTCACCCGAGGCGCGGATGGCCCGGGTCGCGGCCGGCCCGTCCATCCCGGGCATGCGCATGTCCATGAACACCAGATCATAGCGGGCGCGCTTCAGGGCCTGGACCGCCTCCTCGCCCGTTCCGGCGGTCTCGACGACACAGCCTTCGCGGCGCAGCAGGGTCTTGGCCAGCAGGGCCCCGACCGGATTGTCCTCGGCCAGCAGCACCCGGGTGCCCGCGAACCGGACCGGCAGGACGCGGTCGTCCTCCGGCGGGGCGGCGCGACAGCCGGCCGGCACCGGGTCGCCCGCCGAGGCCGCCGCCAGCACCCGCTCCACAAGGGACGCCCGCCGCAGGGGCTTGATCAGATAGCCGTGGAAGCCGGCGCCGCGATAGCGCGCGATCAGGTCCCGCTCGGACGGCTTGAGCAGGATCACCGCCCGCCCGGACGACGGCGTCGGGACCATCGGCTGGCCCGAGCCTGCGGCTTCGGCATGGTCGATCAACTGGACTGGCGCGGTACCGTCGGTGGGCCTTCCCCCGCTCGCGGCGACCTGGGCCCGAGCGGCCTCCAGAACGAAGGGATCGGGCGAACGGACGGCCACGAACATCCCCTCCAGCGGCCGGGGCCGGGGCGCGACGTCCGGAGCCGCAGCGAAAGAGGCCTGAAAGCGGAACCGCGAGCCGCCGCAGCCGTCCTGGCCGGGACGGTCGGCGACGGTGACCTTTCCGCCCATGGCCTCGGCCAGACGGCGGACCACCGCCAGCCCCAGGCCCGCGCCGTCGTGCCGGGTGGCGTCCGAGGCATCGACATGGCCGAACTCCTCGAAAATCCGGTTCCGGGCGGATGCCGGCACGCCGGGTCCGGTGTCATCCACGATGAAGGCCAGTGCGGGCTTCCGATCCGTGCCGCCGGCCCGTTCCACGGCGATGCGAACGCCGCCGGTCTCGGTGAACTTCACGGCGTTGCCCGCCAGATTGAACAACACCTGCCGCAGACGACCTTCGTCGGCCATGACATCGACCGCGTCGGGCGCGACCGACCAGACGATCTCCAGCCCCTTGTCGTGCGCCCGGGGACTGATGAGCTCGGCCACGCCCCGGACCAGGCCCTCCAGGTCCACGGGCGCCAGATCGAATTCCAGCTTGCCGGCCTCCAGCCGGGCGTAGTCGAGCAGATCGTTGACCAGGCCCAGCAGATGCTCCGCCGATTGCTGGGCGGCCTCGGCATAGGCGCGCTGGGCCCCGTCCAGCCGCGTCCGGGTCAGAAGGCCCAGCATGCCGATCACGCCGTTCAGCGGGGTGCGCATCTCGTGGCTCATCAGCCGCAGGAAGGGATCGGCCGCCCCCGGGGCCTCACCGTTCGGCGAACCGGCCATGGCCGCCTTCGCGATCGCCGTCTTCGACGCTGGTCCGCCCGTTCGTCGCGCCATGCGTTTCTCCCCGTTCACGGCCATCGTGGCGAACAGGGCTTAAGGACGGTTCAAGTCACAGGGTTTCCAGAACCTTCCCGAGCGAGACCCGGCCCCGCCTCTACCACGCCGGAACCCCCATCCGGCCGCCGTCCTGACGTTCGAAATCGGCCTGGGCCCCGACCGTCGACCGGCGATAGATCAGGGCCTCGGCGATGTGGCGGCGCAGCACGCCCGTGGCCCCTTCCAAATCGGCGATGGTGCGGGCCAGACGCAGAGTCCGGGTCCAGCCCCGGGCCGTCAGACCCCCGGCCTCGCCCGCCCGCATCAGCAGCGCCCGACCCGCCTCGTCGGGCCGGGCGAACCGGTCCAGGGTTTCGCCGGTCGCCCGGGCGTTGAGGGCCTGAAGCGGATCAAGCCCCGCATCCCGGACACGCTCCTCCTGCATGGCGCGGGCGACGGCGACGCGAGCGGCGGCCTCGGCCGTGCCTTCGGCGGGGGACGGCAGGGCCATATCGGCGGCCGTCACCGGCGGGGTCTCCACGGTCAGATCGATGCGATCGAACATCGGGCCGGAGATGCGGTTCTGATAGTCCCTCTGGCAGCGAGGCGCCTTGCCGCACGCCCCCTTGCCCGCGCCACCGAGCCCGCACCGGCAGGGGTTCATGGCCGCGACCAGCTGGAACCGCGCCGGATAGCGGACATGGGCATTGGCCCGCGCCACCACGATCTCGCCCGTCTCCAGCGGGGCCCGCAGGCTGTCGAGCGCCTGGGCCGAGTATTCGGGCAGTTCGTCCAGAAACAGCACGCCGTTGTGCGCCAGCGACGCCTCGCCCGGCTTGGCGCGAAGACCTCCGCCGGTCAGGGCCGCCATGGAGGCGGAGTGATGGGGGCTGCGGAACGGCCGGTCCCGCGTCAGGGCCCCCCGCTCGATCAGGCCGGCGACCGACCAGATCATCGAGGTCTCCAGCAGTTCCTGGGGCGTTAGGGGCGGCAACAGGCCCGACAGCCGCTGGGCCATCATCGACTTGCCGGAACCCGGCGGTCCGACGAACAACAGGTTGTGCCCCCCCGCCGCCGCCACCTCCAGAGCCCGCTTGGCGCTCTCCTGACCCTTGACCTCGCGCAGGTCCGGAACGGACGCGCCCGACCGCACGGGGCCGGGCTCAGGACCGCGCAGGACCTGGGTGCCCTTGAAATGATTGATCAGCCCGATCAGCGAGCGGGGGGCCAGGATCGAGACCTCTCCGGCCCAGGCGGCCTCGGGGCCGTTGGCTTCCGGCACGATCAGCCCAAGCCCCATGGCCGAAGCCGCCACCGCCGCCGGCAGGGTTCCGCCGACCGGCTGGATACGCCCGTCCAGCCCCAGCTCGCCCAGCGCCGCCCATCCGCTCAGGGCGTCGGGCGGAACCACGCCCAGCGCCGCCAGCAGGGCCAGGGCGATCGGCAGGTCGAAATGGCTGCCTTCCTTGGGCAGGTCGGCGGGCGCCAGATTGGCGATGATCCGCTTGGGCGGCAGGGCCAGGCCGATCCCGGCGAAGGCCCCGCGCACGCGCTCGCGGCTCTCGGCCACCGCCTTGTCCGGCAGGCCAACGATGGAGAATATTGTAGGCCCGTCATTGCCGACCAGTTGGACCTGAACGTCGACGCGGCGGGCCTCCACCCCCTCGAACGCCACCGTCGCGATGCTCGCCAGCATGGGCGCTCTCCCTGACCGGAAGAGAACGAACCATGAACCGCTACGGTTTGCAAGAGCGTCGTTACGCGCTCGGCACGCGCCGGGCCTCGATCGAGTCCCAGAGGATCGCCGCCGCGTCGATGCCGGTGAACTGTTTCAGCTGTACGGCCCCCGTCGGCGACGTCACATTGATCTCGGTCAGATAGTCGCCGATCACGTCGATGCCGACGAACATCAGGCCCCGCGCCTTCAGTTCCGGCCCGACGATGGCGCAGATCTCGCGGTCGCGATCGGTCAGGTCCACAGGGGCGGCAGTGCCGCCCACCCGCAGGTTCGACCGCACCTGACCCTCGGCCGGCACCCGGTTGATCGCGCCGACCGGCTCGCCCTCGATCAGGATGATGCGCTTGTCGCCCTTGGAGACCGCCGGAATGAATTTCTGGATCACCAGGGGATCGCGGCCGGCGGCGGCATGGATCTCGATCAGGGCCTCCAGGTTGGGATCGCCGGCCTTCAGCCGCACCACGCCCGACCCCGCCGCTCCATGCAGGGGCTTGAGCACCACGTCGCCGTGACGGTCGTGGAAATCGACCAGGGCGACCGGGTCGGCGCTGATCAGGGTCGGCGGCTGGACGCCCGCGAACCGGGTGGCGAACAGCTTCTCCGGCGCCGAGCGGACCTCGGCCGGATCGTTCACCACCAAGGTGCGCGGATGGACCGTCTCCAGCAGATAGGTCGCCGTCACATAGGCCATGTCGAAGGGCGGGTCCTGACGCATCAGGATCACATCGACGTCGCGCCCCAGGTCCAGCCGGACCTCCGGGCCGAAGGTCACATGGTCGCCGAGGACGGGACGCAAGGTGACCGGCCGGGCTCGGCACAACAGGTCGCCGTCCTCCAGCGCCAGGGTGCGGAAATCGTAGACCCAGAGCCGATGGCCGCGCGCCTGGGCCTCCATCGCCAGGAAGAAAGTGGTGTCGCCGTCGATATTGACCCCCTCGATCGGGTCCATCTGGATGGCGACGTTCAGCATGGAAGGCATTCCTTATGGGCGCTGACGGTTGGCGCGCGCCGCGTCACGGCCTGAGCGCGAACGCGCCCAGTATCGCAGGTAATGGGCGGCGGAAGGTGTCTGCGCAAGAAGCAGGGAGGCTTGAGATGACCCATGGCCACCTCCACGCCTGGCCCTCGGCCGTCGGCTGTCGGCTGTCAGTTCAGCCGCATCCGCAGCCGCTCCATGGCCACTTGATGCACCGGGGCGTCCTGTCCCGCCACGGCGCGCGCCCGGGCGAGGGCGTCGAGCGCGCCCGTCAGCGCGCCCTGTTTTTCCCGCGCGGCGGCCACGTCCAGCCAGGGCCGGTGATCCTCGGGGTCCAGCAGGGCGCGGCGCACCGCCGATCGCTCCGCCGACTGGAAGTCCTCGGCCCGGATGGCCCGGCTGAACAGCACGTTCTGCAGCCGGATCAAGGCATGACGGTCGCTGACCGGAGCCATCAGGACATCCAGCCGATCCGCGACATGGGGCGTCAGTCCGGCGAGCAGGGCCCGACGCGTCAGTTCGGACGGCATCACCACGCGGCCGTGACTGAAGGGGTCCAGCGCCACAGGCCCCGCCGGCGTCTCGACCCGGAGCAGGAAATGATTGGGGAAATCGACGCCCTGGGCCTTCACGCCCGCCCGCCGGGCGGCATCCAGATAGAAGACCGACAGGGCCGCCGACAGGCCCCGCCGACGCTCGGCCACATCGATCACATCGGTGTTGCCCGGATCATCATAACGCAACAGGTCGCCGTTCAGGCGCAGGTCCGACGCCATGGTCTCGGCCAGGGCATCGTCGGGACTTTCGCTCAGGATCCGCTCGGCCAGGCGGTCCGCCGCCGCGTCGGCCAACATCCGGGCAGGCCGCGGGTCGCGAAAGGGCGAATCGTGGATGGCGCAGGCGATGGCGGCGTCGAGCAGTTCGAACCCGTCGTCATCGACGGTGCCGGCCTCCCGCAGCTGATCCTCGGCCTCCTCGCGCGTCACGACGTCCCCCGACGACCGGTCCCAAGGCTTTCGGAGCGAAAACCTGTGGAACTACAGACCTCGACGATGACGCGGAAAGCGGCCGGGGGCCAGCGTCACCGTGTCCACCCGCAACACCAAACCCTTCAGACCGGGTCTTTGGCGCAACACCCGTTCGCCGGCGAGGCGCAGCCGCTCGCGTTGACCGGCCTGCAGGGCGAGGTCGGCGGCCTCGGCGGTGGCGCGGCGCTTGACCTCCACCACCGCGAGGGTCCGGCCGCGTTGCGCCAGGATGTCGATCTCGGCTCCGGGCGCCTTGAGCCGAAACGCCAGGATGCGGTAGCCCTTGGCCATCAGCCAGACGGCGGCGATCCATTCCGCCGCGTGCCCTTGGCGGAAGGACCGGCCGCCCGACGCCGCGCGCCGCGCCGACCGAGGAGGCGCAGGCTTGGGGGGACGCGCAAGGCGGGGCGGCGTCATCCCCGCCCCTGAAGCTCCAGCGCGCGGCGATAGAGCGGCTTTCGGGGCAGATCGAGCGCGCGCGACACCTCGGACGCCGCCTCGCCGGGCGCCAGTCGCGTCAGGGCCTCGATCAGGGCGGTGTCGGCGTCGGCGGCGCTGGCCACCTCGGTCTCGCCGGGGCCGATGACCACGACAATCTCGCCCTTGGGCGCGTCCAGGGCCGGATCGACGGCCAGCTCGGACAACGAGCCCCGCACGCAGGTCTCGTACAGCTTGGTCAGCTCGCGACAGACGGCGGCCGGTCGCGGGCCCAGAACGGCGGCCATGTCGGTCAGGCTGGCGCGCAGCCGGGGGCCGCTCTCGAAGGCCACCAGGGTCTGGCGCGCGGCCTTGAGCTCGGTCAGGGCCGCGATCCGGCCCGCCGACTTCGGCGGCAGGAAACCCACGAACGTCACCTGGTCCGCGGGCAGGCCCGACAGGACCAGCGCCGCCAGCAGACTGGAGGCCCCGGGGATCGGGTGGACCGGCAGCCCGGCCGCGATCACCGTCCGCGCGACGACGAAGCCCGGGTCCGACACCACCGGCGTGCCGGCGTCCGACACCAGGGCCACCACACCGCCCTCGGCGATCCGCGCGATCGCCAGGTCGGCCGCGTGGGCCGAGGCATGGTCGTCGCAGCGTTCCAGCCGGACCTTCAGGCCATAGGCGGCCAGCAGCTTGGCCGTCACCCGCGTGTCCTCGGCCAGCACCAGATCGGAGGCGGCCAGCACGTCGAGCGCGCGCAGCGTCATGTCGCGCAGGTTCCCGATCGGCGTGGAGACCAGATACAGTCCCGCCGACACCGGCCGAGGCGGTGGGGCGGTCGGCGGAAAGGGCGAGGGCTCGGTCATCGACGGAAGGTGACAGCGGCGGTGCCGGGCCACAATGGCGGGTCGCATCTCACGTCAGGAGGGCTTTCAGCACGGCGTCCAGCACCGGCCGTCCCCGCGCCGTCGCGATCAGACGGTCCCCGCGCGTCTCGACCATGCCGTCGGCCATGAGGTCGGCGATCCGGGCATCCTCGAGCCCGAGCCCCAGGGGCACGAAATCGCTCAGCGCCACGCCCTCGACCGTTCGCATCCCCAGCAGAACCCGCTCTTCGGCCGCCGCCTCGGCGTCCAGCGTTTCCCGCTCAGACCAGGGCGCGCCGCCGGCGACCCCCTCGACATAGGCGGCGATCCGCCGGTGGGCGACCGTCGCCGTGCGCGCGCCGGTGAGGGTCAGCCGCCCGTGCGCCCCGGGACCGACACCGACATAGTCCCCGCCGCGCCAGACGTGCAGATTGTGCGCCGACCGGGCGGCTTCGCCGCGGGCGTGGTTGGACACCTCATAGGCCTCGAAGCCCGCCGCCCCCAGCTGGTCCTGGGTGACCTCGTAAAGATCGGCCGCCCGGTCCTCGTCCGGCGGGATCAGGGCGCCGCGCGCGAAGGCCCGGCCGAACGCCGTCGTCGGCTCGATGGTCAGCTGATACGGCGAGACGTGCTCGAACCCCATGGCCACCGCGTCCAGAAGCGCCGCGCGCCACGCCTCGACGGTCTGCTCCGGCAGGGCATAGATCAGGTCGATGGACAGCCGGTCGAACACACGCCCGGCGATCTGGATGGCGCGGCGCGCCTCGGCCGCCGAGTGGTTTCGCCCCAGGAAGGTCAACTCGCGGTCGTCCAGCGACTGGACCCCGAGCGACAGCCTGTTCACCCCGGCGTCCGCCAGGGCCGCGAAATGGACGGCCTCCGCGTCGGTCGGATTGGCCTCCAGCGTGATCTCGACCGGTCCAGTCGCGGGGAACAGCCGCCGCGCAACCTCGATGACGACCGCCACGTCCTCGGGCCGCATCAGGGACGGCGTGCCGCCCCCGAAAAAGATCGAGGCCAGGGGCCGGCCCCCCAGCCCCGCCGCCTGCGCCGTCAGGTCGGTCAGGATGGCCTGGACCAGCACCGCCTGCTCCTCGCGCCAGCCCCGGTCCTTGACGACGTTGAAATCGCAATAGGGGCAGATGCGGGCGCAGTAGGGCCAGTGGACATAGACGGCGACGCCGTCCGGCCGGTCAGGCGTCAATGAGGGCGGCCTTCAGCTGTTCGAAGGCCCGCGCGCGGTGGCTGAGACCGTCCTTCAGGCCCGGCTCCATCTCGGCGAAGGTCTGGCAATGGCCCTCGGGGATGAAGATCGGGTCATAGCCGAAGCCCCGGTCGCCCCGGGGCGGAAAGGTCAACTGCCCGTCGACGCGGCCTTCGACCACGACACACGGCCCGTCCGGCCAGGCGACCGCGAGCGCCGAGGTGAAGAAGGCGCTGCGATCGGTGGCGCCCAAATCCTCCAGCCGCGCCTCGATCTTGCGCATGGCCAAGCCGAAGTCGCGTTCCGGCCCGCCCCAGCGCGCCGAGAAGATGCCAGGCGCGCCGTCCAGCGCCACGACGGACAGACCGGAGTCGTCGGCGAGGCTGACCTCGCCCGAAAAGGCGGCCGCGTGCCGGGCCTTGAGCATGGCGTTGCCGGCAAATGTGGTCTCGGTTTCGGCCGGTTCGGGCAGATTCAGCTCGCCGGCGGTGACCACTGTGTAATGTCCGTCCAGAAGCGCGTGGATTTCGCGCGCCTTTCCGGCGTTGTGGGTCGCGGCGACGAGCCGCATCCCGCTGATAAGCTTGAGATTCACGCGGTCTCCCGGATCTGAAACATTCCATTGCCGAAGTTTAATATCGTTAAACGATATGTAACGTGCAAAGCGGCCTTGCACGGCCTATCTATGTTCTCACGAACGGAGGCCGCGACGTTCCAAGGTTTGATCGAAATGAGCAAATCGAACCCCAGTGGCAGAGAAAGCGGGCAACAAATGACCCGCCCTCAGGATCGAAAGAAAAGAACGATGAACACCCTGAACGCCTCGCTCATGCTCGACAAGGTCGGCACCGTCCTGGTCAACGCCGCCCTGCTGGCCGCCCTGCCGACCGCCCTGGTCGCCATCCTGGTGCAGTCCTTCTAAAGAGGGGTCGCTATCGCTCGCAACGCGGTTGCTCGCTACTTGAGCGACGATTGCCTGTGATCGACCCCGCCCGACCGTCGCTCAAGTCGTGAGGCTCCGCGAGCCGAACGTTGGCGACAAGCAAAGTGGCTCAAGCAGCGAGGCTCCGCGAGCCGAGCGGTAGCCACCCAAGAAGGACCGTGGCTCAAGCAGTAAGGGACCGCGTCCCGAGCGATAGCCACCCACGAAAGAAGGCACTTTTCCATTGACCGGGAACGCGATGTATAGAGCCGCGTCGGGGTTCGCCGGACCCCGCGCGGCCGTCGCGGCCTGATCCCCGGCGAGAGATCGCCGATGCCCTCCGACCGATCCCACTCCGAACGATCCGACCGGCCCACGCCGGGATTGGCCGGGATCCGCGCCCTGGGACGGGCGATCCCGTTCCGAATTTCCTTCAGGACGCCGTTCAAGACCCTGGGCCCGGGCTCGGTGTCCAGCCTGCTGAAGATCGCGCTGGATGTGGCCTATGTGCTGCTGATGATCATCACCGCCGTCCTGCTGCTGGTCTTCCTCGCCTCGATCTTCGTTCCCATCGCCAATCTGAACATCACGGTGTCGAACGATTCCGGAGGCCGCCAGCAACCGTTGACGCGGCCGCTGCTGCTGTTCGGCGTCGGCGCACTGACGGCCTATTTCGGCGGCTTCCTGCTGATCCTGCGGAACCTGCGGATGATTTTCCGGACCCTGACCCTCGGCGACCCGTTCCAGCCCGACAATGTGCGCCGCCTGCGCCAGGTCGGGCTGATCCTGGCCGTCGTCACCGGCGGGGTCTGGCTGGCTCAAGGCGTCGTCGCCGCGCGACTGGCGCCGGGCGTCATGGAGCGACAGGGGTTCGGCGAACTGCTGACCCCGATCTTCTCGGTTCTGGTTGTCTTCGTGCTGGCCGAGGTCTTCCGCGAGGGCGCGCGCCTTCGTCGTGAATCGGAACTGACGATATGAAGAGCGCGAACGCTCGCCGCGCGGAAGGGACCTGCTGATGGCCATCCGTGTCCAGTTGGACCGTCTGCTTGTCGAACGCCGCATGTCGCTGACCGAACTCGCCGACCGGGTCGGTGTCACGGTCGCCAATCTGTCGATCCTCAAGACCGGCAAGGCGCGGGCGGTGCGGTTCACGACCCTGTACGCCCTCTGTCGCGAGCTGGACTGCCAGCCCGGCGATATCCTGACCTATGAGCCCGGCCCGCCCGAGCCCGACCTCGACGACGACGAGACCTGACGGCGTGGCCCGGCGTCCGCCGCCCGATCTGTCGGCCGAAGACCGCCGCCTGTGGGCCCGCGTGTCGGGCTCCGTCACCCCGGCGCGGGTGCGAAAGGCCCTGAGGATCGCCACCGAGGCCCCCGCCGCGGTCGAGGTCCGAGAGGCGCGACCCCTCCTCCCTCGCCCGTCGAAGCCCCTCGTCACGCCAAAGACGCCCCCGACCGCGACCGTCAACCCGACCTCCGCCCACGGCGCGCCGGAGCCGCTGGAACCGCGCAGGCAGCGCCGCCTGTCGCGTGAGCGAGACCCCATCGAAGCCACGATCGACCTGCACGGCTTTGGCCGCTTCGAAGCCGAGGATCAACTGAGGGCCTTCCTGAACGGGGCCCAGGCGCGCGGGCTGCGAGCCGTGCTGGTCGTGACCGGACAGGGGCGACGCGGAGGGGGCGTGATCCGCGCCTCGATCCAGGAGTGGCTGCAGTCGCACGCCCTGCGCGGCGTGGTGTCCGGCTTCGCCTCGGCCCACCGTCGCCACGGCGGCGACGGGGCCTTCTACGTCACCCTCAGGCGGCGTGGAGCCTGAGGCCCTTCCGCTCGGCCAGTTCGTAGAGGGAGGTCATGGGGCGCGGGCCCCAGTGGCCGATGACCTCGGCGGCGGCCAAGGACCCCAGAGCGCCCGCGTCGGCCAGGGACAGGCCGCGCGCCAGACCCAGCAGGAAACCCGCCGCGTACTGGTCGCCCGCCCCGGTGGTGTCGACGACGCGATCAACGGCGAAGGCCTGGACCACGGCTCGCTCGGTGCCCCGGATGATCACCGAGCCGTGTTCGCCGCGCGTCACGGCCGCCACCTCGACGATGGCCGCCAGACGCTCGGCCGCCGCGTCGAAATCCTCGCTCTCGAACAGGGCCAGAAGCTCCACCTCATTGGCCAGGACGATGTCGGCCGACGCTTCGATGAAGGCCAGCAGCTCGGCCCGCCAGCGACCGACCACGAAGGCGTCGGACAGGGTGATGGCGACCTTGCGACCCGCCGCGTGAGCGGCGGCGGCGGCAGCCTCGAAGGCGGCCCGCGCGGGAGCCGGGTCGAACAGATATCCTTCGAGGTAGACGATGGCGCTGTCGCCGATCAGGCCGGTATCGACGTCGGCGACCGTCAGCTGGTTCGCTGCGCCCAGGAAGGTGGACATGGTCCGCTGGCCGTCCGGCGTGACGTTGATCAGGCAGCGGCCGGTGCCGGCCCCACCTTCCAGAGCGGGCGTATCGAAGTGAACGCCGGCGGCGCGGATGTCGTGGGTGAAGACACCCCCGAGCTGATCGGCCGCGACCTTGCCGACATAGGCCGCCCGGCCGCCGAACGAGCCGACGCCCGCGACCGTATTGCCCGCCGAGCCGCCAGACGCTTCGACCGCCGCCGCCATGGCGTCATACAGCGCCGCGCTCTGGTTTTCATCGACCAGTTGCATCGAGCCGGGCGTCAGGCCCTGGGCGGTCAGGAAGGCGGGCTCGCACGGGGCCAGCACATCGACGATGGCATTGCCGACGGCGCAGACGTCGTATTGGGGGGCGGTTTGGGTCATGGCGCGCCCCTTAGCGGCCCGACGCAGCCGACGCCAGCCCCGGCTTGCCCCCGCCGGCGAACCCTGTATGGCCAGCGCCCATGACCCAGATCGCCGTCCTGACCCCTGCCGCCGACGACGGCACCTATGGCCCCCACTGGCCCCAGGTGCTGGAGCGGCTGGGCACCGCGCTGGCGACCGTCGATGTGACCGTCGTGCCGACGTCCTGGAGCGACCACGTCGAGGATTGCCGGCGGCTGCTCGACTACCCGCTGGTTCTGAGCGTCCTGACCTGGGGCTATCACCAGAGGCACTCGGACTGGCTGAAGGCGCTGGCGGTCTGGGAGGCGGCGGGGGTCCGGATCGCCAACCCGGCCTCGGTCCTGGCGTGGAACTCGGACAAGGCCTATCTGAAGCGGCTGGATGCGGCGGGCGTCGCCATTCCCCCGACACTATGGACCGACCGGGTCACCCGCGACCAGATCGAGGCCGCCTTCGACCGGTTCGGGACAGACACCCTGATCGTCAAGCCGACGGTGTCGGCCGGAGCCTGGAAGACGACCAAGGTCTCGCGCGGCCAGGTCCTGACCGACCCGCCGCCTGGTGCGGCCATGATCCAGCCCTTCCTGCCGGAGCTGGTCGCCGAGGGCGAACTGTCGCTCCTGTTCTTCGGCGGCCGCTTCAGCCACGCGGTCAACAAGACCGCCAAGCCCGGGGATTTCCGCATTCAGTCCCAGTACGGTGGCCGCTACCAGACCGTGGCGACGCCGCCCCCGGCCGCGCTCGCCTTGGCGGACCAGGTGCTGGGCGCGATCGAAGAGCCGCTGCTCTATGCCCGCGTCGACATGGTCCTGGCGTCTGATGGCCGCTGGCTGCTGATGGAGGCCGAGCTGATCGAGCCGGACTTCTACCTGTCCGAGGCCCCCGACCGTGGCTTGCTCTTCGCAGAGGCCGTCCGCGCCCGGCTGGACGCGGGCTGAGCCGCCGCTCCGCTCGCCGCCATCAGGCCGCGCGACGGACACAGGTCGGAGATGACGCACCCGGCGCAGTTGGGCTTTCGCGCCGTGCAGGTGTAGCGGCCGTGCAGGATCAGCCAGTGATGGGCCTTGGCCAGGAAGGCCTCGGGCACCACGGCGTGCAGCTGGTCCTCGACCTTGTCGGCGGTCGGGGCGTTGGCGAGGCCCAGCCGGTGCGAGACACGGAACACATGGGTGTCGACCGCGATCGCAGGTTCTATGCCCAGTTCGTTCAGCACCACGCTGGCGGTCTTTCGCCCCACGCCAGGCAGGGCCTGGAGATCCGCGCGGTTCAGCGGCGTGACCCCGCCGTGCTGCTCGACGATGAGGCGGCTGAGCGCGATGACGTTCCTGGCCTTGTTTCGATAAAGGCCGATCGAGGCGATGAAGGGGATCAGGCCCGCCTCGCCGAGGGCCAGCATGGCCTCCGGCGTATCGGCCACGGCGAACAGCCTGTCGGTCGCCTTGTTGACCGAGACGTCGGTGGCCTGGGCCGACAGGGCGACGGCGACGACCAATGTGTACGGGTCCTGGAAGCGCAGCTCGGTCTTCGGCTCCGGCATGACGCGGGCCAGGCGGGCGAAGATCTCCTCCACACGATCCTCGTCTGGCGGCCAGGCGAAGATGGGCACCGGGGCGCCGGTCATGACCGAGCCCGGCTTGCGGGCGGGAGGCTTGGCGCTGGCGCGCTTCGCGGGCTTTGGCTTGGGCGGCTTCACGCCTCGACCTCGACCGGACGCACCTCGACGCCCAGATCCGCCAGCGCCTCGTCCGCCGCCCGTTCGCCCTCCATCCAGGCCCCGTGGGCCGTGCCGTAGAACCGTTCGGCGGTGGCCTCTCCGGCGACGAACAGCCGATCCGCCACCGGCGCGCGCAGCCGGGCGCGGTCGCCGGATCGTCCGACGAGGGCGTGTGAATAGGCTCCGAGCGACCAGGGATCGAGGCCCCAGCCGGACACGGCCGCCGGGGACGCCCGGCGGCGGATCCCCGACCCCAGGATGTCGACCAGCCCCTGAAGGGCGAAATCGAACATCGCGGCCGCTCCCTCGCGTTCCAGCCCCCAGGCCAGGTCGCCGCCCAGATAGGTCTCGACCATGGGGCGGCCGAAGGGCCTGAGATGGTGGCGGCCGACCTCGACGGTGTCGCTGGGCCCCCACAACCGACCGTCGACCGGCAGGTCCCGCGCGTCGGTCAAGGCGATATGGACCTTGGACGCCAGGCCGAGCGGCAGGCCCGATGCGGCGTCCAGCAGGTCGGCGGGCTCCGGCGTGACGCGGAGGGTCCCTGTGGTCAGGACCGACGTCGGGACCGTCAGGATCACGGCGGCCGCCTCCACCGTTCCGGCCGAGGTGCGCAGGACCGCGCGGGGGCCGCCGAGATCGATCGCCTGGACGACGCAGCCGAGCAGGACGGGCAGGCCGGCGCCGAACCCCGCGACGGCGGCGCCGTAGCCCTCCACGACCCGGACGTTGACGGAGGACTCGCTGTAGCGGGCGAAATCCAGGAGCGAGACGCGCGAGAAGGGCGCGCCGTTCAAGGCCGAAGAGATGGCCTCCAGCCGCGCGTTCCAGACGCCGCCGGACTCCAACGCCTCGGCCACCGGTCGATCCACGCCCTCGGCGGCGAGGGCGTCGACGCGGGTCTCGAAGGCCTCGTAGGCGTCGGAGAGGGCGGCGCGCTCGGCGGCGCCGGCGTCGAGGGTCGGGGCCTCGGCGCTCCAGGGCGGCGGCGTCCGGTCCAGGGTCCAGCCGGCCTCGGCGATGGGTTGGACCAGGAGGTTCTCGTCCGCCGAATGCAGCCAGCCGCAGCCCAGATCGAGGCCATGCCCCTCGAAGCCGACGGTGTGGGCCCTCCCGCCGAGTCGGTCGCGCGCCTCCAGGACCACGATCGACACACCCGCACGCGCCAGGCGCCGCGCGGCGGCGATCCCGGCGGCCCCCGCTCCGATCACGGCGACGTCGATGGAGGCGGGAAGGGCGGGGGCGGTCACGGCCGGATCAAGGCGACTTTGGGCCGGGCGCGCAAGTCGCCATCGACGCGCAGGGGCGACAGGGCGTAGGAAGGCCGCTCGTTCCCCGACCGAGAGTTCCCATGCTGATCGCCTACTCCGCCTGGCCCGAGATCGACGCCCGCCTGAAGACGACCAAGACCGTCGTCGTGCCGATCGGCTCGAACGAACAGCACGGGCCGACGGGCCTGCTCGGCACCGACTGGATGTGCCCCGAGATCATCGCCCATGCGGCCGAGCGGGCCGACGAGGGGCTGGTGGTCGCCCCGACCTTCAACATCGGCATGGCCCAGCATCATCTGGCCTTCGCGGGCACCATCAGCCTGCGTCCCTCGACCTTCATGGCCGCGATCGCGGACTGGGTCAGTTCGCTGAGCCGTCACGGCTTCGAGCGTATCTATTTCCTCAACGGCCACGGCGGAAACGTCGCCACCATCGAGGCAACCTTTTCGGAGCTCTATGCCGAATGGAGCTTCGTCGAGGAGGGGGCCCCCTATGTGCTGAAGCTCCGAAACTGGTGGGACCTTCCGGGCGTGAACGGCCTGTGCAACTCCATCTTCCCCACCGGCCACGGCATGCACGCGACCCCCTCCGAGATCGCCGTGACCCAGGCCGCATACCCGGACCGGATCAAGACGGCGGACTATTCGCCCAGGAACGCGCCCAGCGGCCCGATCCGCGACGCGCTCGACTACCGCGCCCGCTTCCCCGACGGCCGGATCGGCTCCGATCCCGGCCAGGCCAGTCCCGAGAAGGGCCAGCGGATCATCGACGCGGCCGTGCCTGCCCTGCTGAAGGACGTCGCGGCCTTTTCAGATGAAGTCTTGCCCGGCCAGTGAAAGCGGCCCAAGCCAGACCCATGACCACGCCCGACAAGACGATCCGCGCCGGAAAGCGCGCCGTCCGTAACGCCCGGACCGCCACCACCAACGCCGACCACGGCGGCGAGATGATGCGCGCCGCCTCCGACGTCATCGCCGCCCGCATGACCATCATGGCCGAGGGCTTCGCCAATCCGATGAAGGCCGACGTCCGCGAGATGTCGCTGATGGGGACCGAGAAGATGGAGGCCATGAGCGCCTCGGCCGCCGCCGTCGCGGGCACGCTGGGCGAACTCGCCGCCCGGACGTCCAGGTCCGCCATGGACGAAATGGGCCACGCCGCTCGCGCGGCCTCGGCCATCGCCGCCGCCACGACGCCCCAGGGCGCCGCCTCGGCTCAGATGACCTGGGCCATGGGCTGGTGGAGCCGCGCCTCGACCCAGATGCTGAGCCTGAACACCGAACTGCTGAAGGCTCAGGCCGAGGCCCTGAAGCCGATCCATGCGGCCGCGACGGCGAACGCGCGGCGGCTGAAAAAATAGACTCAGGCGGTCCGGATGACGCCGCCGTCGGCCGTGACCGGCCAGGGTGTCAGCTTTCCGCCCGCGCAGGGCCCGCCGACGCAGGCCCCGCCGAGGGGCTCGAACACCGCCCCGTGCCAGCCACACAGGATCAGCGATCCGTCCGGCGTCAGATATCGGTCCAGTTCGACCGCGATGGGAAAGCCCTGATGCGGGCAGCGATCCACCCAGCCGGCGACCCCGCCGTCCTTTCGCACCACGAAGCCATGGAAATAGGCCTCGCCGATCTGCAGCACGAAGCCGCGCGAGCCGGGCTCGGCGATGTCGTCCAGGGCGCACAGGGTGACCCCCGGCGGCGTGGTCCAGACACGCTTTCTGTCCGTCGGGGCCGGGTCGCTCATCCCTGTTCGGACTTCAGCGGGCGCGACAGCAGGGCGTCGATCAGGCCCTCGACGGTGGTCTCGCCCGCCAGCAGGGCCGCGACCCCCTCGCAGATCGGCATCTCCACCCCCGCCCGCGCCGCCAGTTCGCGCACGGCAGGCGCGCTCTCATAACCCTCAGCCACGGACCGCTTGCCGGCAAGCGCCTGTTCGACCGTCTGACCCTGACCCAGGGCGAGGCCCAGGCTCATGTTGCGGGACTGCGGACTGGAGCAGGTCAGGACCAGGTCGCCGAGCCCGCACAGACCCGCCACCGTCTGCGGCTCGGCCCCGAGGGCCACGCCCAGCCGGATCATCTCGGCGAATCCCCGTGTGATCAGGGCGGCGTGCGCGCTGCGGCCGAGGCCGCGGCCCTCTGACAGGCCACAGGCGATGGCCAACACGTTCTTGATCGCCCCGCCCACCTCGGCCCCGATCAGGTCGGTCGCCAGATAGGGCCGGAACCCCGGCGCTGACAGGGTCCACATCAGTTCCTCGCCCAAAGCCGCGTCCTCGCAGGCCAGGGTGACCGCCGTGGGCAGGCCGCGCGACACGTCGGCAGCGAAGCTGGGGCCCGACAGGACGGCGGCGGGCGCGTCCGGCAGGGTCTCGGCCAGCACCTGGGTCATCAGCTTCAGCGAGCCCCGCTCGATCCCCTTGGAGCACAGCAGGATCGGCGCGCCGGGTTTCGCATGCGGCTGAAACGCGGCCAGGGTGGATCGCATGAACTGGGCGGGCGGCACCGCCAGGATCAGGTCGCAATCCGCCAGGTCGGCGAAATCCGGCGTCACCGATATGCGTGGGTCCAGCTCGACCCCGGGCAGGAAGGCCTCGTTGATCCGCCGCGCGCGGATGCTGTCGACCACCTCGGTCTCCCGAGCCTGGAGCACGACGTCCAATCCGGCGCGCGCGCAGACCAGAGCCAGGGCCGTCCCCCAGGCGCCCGCGCCGATCACGCCCGCCTTGCGAAATTCCATGGAAGACGGCCCCCTCAAGCCTTCGCGCCCTTGCGGCCCGTCGGATGGACAGGGTCGGCGATCGCCCGCGCTTCGTCCAGCGGCCATCGCGGCCGCGCCGGCGCGTCGATGTCGGAGACCAGTCCCAGCCTCAGACGCTCTGCGCCCGCCAGCGCAATCATGGCGGCATTGTCGGTGCAATAGACGAGGGGCGGGGCCACGAAGCCGAAGCCGCGACGCGCCGCCGCCTCCTCCAGCACCCGCCGAACGGTCCTGTTGGCCGCCACGCCGCCCGCGACGACCAGCGTCCTCGCCTCATGCCGCTCGACGTAGTCGGCCATGGCCCGGTCCGTGCGTTCCGAGAGCTGGCGCGCGATGGCGCTCTGGACCGCGTCGGCCAGATCGGCCCTGTCCTGATCGGTCTCCAGGGTTTGAGCGATGCGAGACGCCGCCGTCTTCAGGCCCGAGAAGGAGAAGTCGCAGTCCTTTCGGCCCAGCAGCGCCCTCGGCAGGGCGAAGCGGGACCCGTCGCCACCCCTTTCACGAGATTGGGCCGCCAGCCGCTCCAGCGCGGGGCCGCCGGGGTAGCCGAGCGCCATGGCCTTGGCGATCTTGTCGAAGGCCTCTCCCGCCGCGTCGTCGATGGTGGTGCCCAGCCGGCTCATGTCGCCGATCCCGCGCACTTCCAGCAACTGGCAATGTCCACCGGAGACGAGCAGCAGCAGGAAGGGATAGGCGACCCGCGCCCCCAGCCGGGCCGAGACCGCGTGACCCTCCAGATGGTTGACGGCCACGAACGGCAGGGAGCGCGCCAGGGCCACCGCCTTGCCGAAGCCCAGCCCCACCATGACCCCGCCGACCAGTCCGGGCCCCGCCGTCGCGCCCACGCCGTCCAGGTCACTATAGCCGATCCCGGCGTCGGCCATGGCGCGGGCGGCGACGCCCTCGATCATCTCGACGTGGCTGCGGGCCGCGATCTCCGGCACGACGCCGCCATAGGCCGCGTGATCCTCGATCTGGCTGTGAATCACAGAGGAGAGCACCTCGGTCGACCCGTCGGCCGCCAGACGCACGACCGAGGCCGCCGTCTCGTCGCAGCTGGTCTCGAGGCCGAGGACGGTCAAGGCGCTATCGCTCGCGACGCGGTCGCTCGCTGCTTGAACGCGAACGCGATCCGAAAACGCCTTTCCGGCGTCGCCGGCGCTGCTAAGGTCGCCTGAGTTCTCCACCGGCGTCAGGTAACGACCCGGCCCCCCTGACGCAACGGATCCGAATGCCCACCATCCGTATCGGCACCCGCCGCTCCGCCCTCGCCCTCGCCCAATCCGGCATGATGCAGCGGGCCATCGCCGCCGCCATGGCCCTGCCGATCGAGGAAGTGGTGCTGGTCGAGATCGTCACCACCGGCGACCAGATCCAGGACCGGCGGCTGATGGAGGTCGGCGGCAAGGCCCTGTTCACCAAGGAGATCGAGGAGGCTCTGCTGGACGGCCGCGTCGACATCGCCGTCCATTCCATGAAGGACGTGCCCGCCGAACAGCCGCCCGGCCTGACCATCGCCGCCATTCCCGAACGGGAGGACGCCCGCGACGCCTTCATCAGCCGCGACTTCGACGCGCTGGAGGCCCTGCCCCACGCCGGCCGCCTCGGCACCGCCTCCCTGCGTCGCCAGGCCCAGGCCCTGGCGCTCCGCCCCGACCTCCAGATCGAGATGCTGAGGGGCAATATCGACACCCGGTTGCGTCGGGCGGCCGAGGGCGATTTCGACGCCATCCTGCTGGCGGCCTCGGGGCTGAACCGACTGGGTCGATCCGAAACGGTGCGCGGCTTTCTGTCCGTGGACGCCTTCCTGCCGGCGCCGGGTCAGGGGGCCCTGGCGCTGCAGACGCGCGAGGGCGACCCCGATCATGCCTGGGTCCAGGCGATGAACCACGGCCCGACCGCTCTGTGCGTCGCGGCCGAGCGGGGGGCCATGGTGGCGCTGGAGGGATCCTGCCGCACCGCCGTCGGCGCGCACGGCGTGATCGAGGGCGATACCCTGACCCTGACCACCGAGATGCTGGCCCCGGACGGCACCGCCCGCTGGCGCCGTAGCGGCCAGATCCACCGCCTGGGCGGCGCGGACGCCATGGAGCGGGCCCGCAACCTGGGCCTGGCGCTGGGTCATGAGGTCCACGCGGCCGCCGGCGATCAGAGCGTGGCGGTCTGACGGACCTTCCGTTCAGACGAAGGCCAGACGGGTAACGCCGCATTAACCACGCTCCCGGCATTTTCTGCCGAGTATCCGGCGGCGAGCCTCAATCGGGCCAAGGCCGGAAGATTGGTGGAGTGGGCATGAGCGGCGCGGAAGTACTGGATGTGGGCCGCGACGCCCTGTGGCTGACCATCCAGCTGTGCGCGCCGGTTCTGCTGGTCGGCCTGGTCGTCGGCGTCGGCATCGGCCTGTTCCAGGCCCTGACCCAGATCCAGGAGCAGTCCCTGGTCTATGCGCCCAAGATCATCGCCATCTTCATATCGCTGCTGCTGTTCCTGCCGCTGATGGGAGGCCTGCTGGGGGCCTTCATGCGCCAGATCGCCGCCCGCATCTCAGGGATGTAGCGGGGGTTCATGGAGCCTTACGCCACCGCCGATCAGGTCTGGGCCGGCGGCCTGGTCTTCGCCCGGGTGGGCGCGGTCCTGCTCAGCCTGCCCGGCATCGGCGAGAGCTATGTGCCGCCGCGCATCCGCCTGTCACTGGCCCTGGTCGTGGCACTGGCCATCTGGCCCATCGTCGGCGGAGCCCTGCCGCCCTTGCCCTCCAGCCTGGGCTCGGCCGTCGGCTGGGTGATCCGCGAGGTCATCACCGGCCTGGCCATCGGCGCCGTGCTGCGCGCCTTCACCGCCGCGCTCGCCGTGGCCGGAGAGATCGTGTCGCTGCAGACCACCCTGAGCTTCGCCCAGACCACCAATCCCCTTCAGGCCCAGCCGGGCACCACGATCGCGGCCTTCCTGATGCTGCTGGGGACGGTGCTTGTCTTCGCCACCAACACCCATCACCTGTTCATCGCCGGGCTGGTGGGGTCGTATGAGCTGATCGCCCCGGTGCGGCCGCTGGTCACCGGCGACTTCACCGAACTGGCGGTTCGGACCATCGGCGACAGCTTCCTGCTGGGCGTGCAGCTGGCCGCCCCGGTGATCGTCTTCGCCCTGATCTTCAACCTGGCGTCTGGCCTGGTGGGCCGGGTCATGCCCGCCTTCCAGATCTTCTTCGCCGCCGCCCCCCTGAGCGTGATCCTGGGACTTTCGGTCTTCGCCCTGTCGCTGGGCGTGCTCGGGACGGTCTTCATCGACCGCTACAGGACCCTGGCCAATCTGTTCGTCTCGTCCGGAGGCGGCGTTGGCTGAGGATACCGATCCCGAGTCGAAAACCGAAGAGGCCACCCCGCGAAAACTCGAGGAGGCCAGACGCAAGGGCGACGTCGCCAAGTCCATGGACGTCGCCCCGGCCCTGAGCCTCATGGGCGCCGCCGCCGTCATCCTGATGGCCGGGGGATGGTTCGCGACCTCCATGGCCGAGACTCTCTTGCCTTTCATCGCCCAGCCGCATGCCCTGATCGGCGGGCTGGAGGCGGGAGCGGGGATCGAGCTGGCCACCCGGGCCCTGTGGTCGATGACCCCGTTCCTGGCGGCCGTGATGGTGGCCACCATCATCGGCGGTATCTCCGGCACGGTGCTTCAGACCAACGGGCTGATCTTCTCGGCCGAGCGGATGAAGCCCAAGCTGGAGAAGATAAGCCCGCTAAAGGGCTTCAAGCGCATCTTCGGGCCCGACGGCCTGATGCAGTTCGTCCAGACCTTGATCAAACTGATCGCTGTGTGCGCGGTCTGCTGGATGGTGCTGAAACCGCACGTGCGCGAGTTCGAGAACATGGCCGCCATGCACCCGGCGACCATCCTGCCGATGGCGCGCGACCTCGCCATCGCCCTAATGGCCTCGACCCTCGTCCTGCTGGGCCTGACCGCCGGTGGAGATATCCTGTGGCAGAGGATGCGCTTCGCCAAGCGGATGCGGATGTCCAAGGAAGAGCTGAAGGAAGATTACAAACAGTCCGAGGGCGATCCGCACATCAAGGCCAAGCTGAAGCAGATCCGCATGCAGCGCAGCCGCCAGCGGATGATGGTCAACGTTCCCAAGGCCACGGTCATCGTGACCAACCCGACCCACTATTCCGTCGCCCTGCGCTATGAGCCCGACCAGGGCGACGCCGCGCCCATCTGTCTGGCCAAGGGCGTCGACGCGGTGGCCTTGCGCATCCGCGAGGTGGCGCGCGAGCACGCCATACCTATCGTCGAAAACGTACCCTTGGCCCGCGCCCTCTATGCCGCCGTCGACATCGACGAGACCATTCCGCGCGAGCATTTCGAGGCGGCGGCCAAGGTGATCGGCTTCGTGATGCAGAAGCGGAAGAAATAGTCCCTCTCCCGGCGGGAGAGGGCTTGAGCGCCCGGGAGCCGTCAGGCGAACGGACTTGCGCGAAAGGGTGAGGGGTCATGGTGCGGGCCGGCGAGAGGCAAACCCCTCACCCTTTCGGCTTGACGGATCGCTTCGCTCTCCGAGCCTCAAGCCCTCTCCCTATGGGAGAGGGGTCTGCCACTCTATACTGGCGGATTGATTCGCTCCGGGAGCCGCGCTCCGTGACCTCGTCCCCCCGCCGTTTCGACCTGTCCCTGGTGCTCATGGCGCTGGGCTTCACCATGGCCATCGCGGCCTTGGCCTGGCCCGCCTTCCAGGCCGGACCGGTGACGACACCACACATGATCCTGCTGATCACAGTGGCGGCCGTCGCCCTGCTGAGTCTGTTCGCCTTCGGTCGGCAGGAGGCGCGGCGGCCGGCTCGCCCGGATGGCGATGTCGCGGTCGATATGCTGGACGCCCTGGCCGAACCGGCGGCCCTGGTGTGGGCGTCCGGTCAGGTCCTCGCCTTCAACGGGGCCTGGGCCTCGCAGAACGGGGCGACCACGGCTCTGCCGCGCGGCTCATCGGCGCAGGCGCTGTATATGGCCTTCGCCCAGGCGCGGTCGGGCCATCAGGGGCGGGCCATCGTCACCATCGGTGAGCGCGAGCTCGAGGTGCTGATCGCCCAAGCGGGCCCCGGCCGCTTCCTGGTGCGCGAAGCCCCGGAGGCGGCCCTGACCCATTCGGCGGCTCCCAGCGGCACGCCTGCGACCTCCAACGGCTATGTCGCCGCAGCGGGCGAGGGCCGCGCCATGGCGGCGGGAGCCCCGTTCGGCTCGGCCGTGATCGGCGGCGAGGACCTGTTCGCCGGTCATGCAGAAGAGGCCAATCCGGCGCTGGCGGTCCTGACCGGCCCGGCGGCGGCCCGAAACGCCGCCTTCGGCCACCTGTTCGACCCTGCGGGCGTGGCGGAAGCCCGGAAACGGCTGGCCGAGGGGTCGTCGGGCCCGATCGAACTGGTGGCCCGGGCCCATCCCGACCGCAGCCTGCACCTGTATGTCGCGCCCGAAGGCGACAAGCGCCGGGTCTGGCTGTTCGACGTCTCGACCCAGAAGTCGATGGAGCTGCAGCTGTCGCAGGCTCAGAAGATGCAGGCGGTGGGTCAGCTGGCCGGCGGCGTGGCCCACGACTTCAACAACCTGCTGACGGCCATCCAGCTGCAGCTGTCCGAACTGCTGGAGCGGCACCCGGTCGGCGATCCGTCCTATGAGGGGCTGAACCAGATCCGCCAGACCGGCATCCGCGCCGCCGACCTGGTGCGCAAGCTGCTGGCTTTCTCGCGGAAATCGACCGTCCGGCGCGAGCGACTGGATCTGGGCGAACTGGTGGGCGAGTTCGCGGTCCTGCTGCGCCGGCTGCTGCGCGAGGACGTGCGGTTGGAGACCGACTACGGCCGCGACCTGCCGGTGGTGCTGGCCGACAAGTCCCAGCTGGAGACGGCGGTGATGAACCTGGCCGTGAATGCACGCGACGCCATGCGCGGCGTGGTGGCCCCCGGCGACGCCGTCGTGACCATCCGCACCCGCCGGCTGACCCAAGGCCAGGCCCGCGAGATGGGCTGGCTGGACGCGCCCGCCGAGGACGGGGCCCTGATCGAGGTGTCCGACACCGGCCCGGGCGTGCCCCCGGCCCTGCTGGACAAGATCTTCGAACCCTTCTTCACCACCAAGGCGGTCAACGAGGGCACCGGCATGGGGCTGGCGACCGTCTATGGCATCGTCCAGCAGGCGGGCGGCCATATCGCCGTGGCCAATATCGAGGGGGCGGGCGCGGCCTTCCGCATCTTCCTGCCCGCCGCTACGGCCCAGGAGCTGACCGAGGTCGCCCCGGTCGAAGCCAAGGTCAAGGCGGCTCCACGCGACCTGTCGGGCAACGGTCGGATCCTGTTCGTCGAGGACGAGGCGGCGGTGCGCGGCATCGCCGCCCGCCTGCTGCGCCAGCGCGGCTATGAGGTCATCGAGGCCGCCGACGGCGAGGAGGCCCTGGCGCTGGCCGAGGAATGGTCGGGCCAGATCGACATGCTGATCAGTGACGTCATCATGCCCGGGCTGGACGGGCCGAGCCTGCTGAAGAAGGCGCGGCCGTTCCTGGGCGACGCCCCGGTGATGTTCATCTCGGGCTATGCCGAGAGCGACTTCTCGGACCTGCTGCAGGACGAGGCCGGGGTGTCGTTCCTGCCGAAGCCCCTGGACATCAAGACCCTGGCCGAGCGGGTGAAGCAGCAACTTCAGGGGGGTTGAACCCTCTCCCATGGGGAGAGGGCTTGAACGCCCGAGAGCGTCAGCGATCGGACTTGCGTGAAAGGGTGAGGGGTTCTGCCCTCACCGGCTCCCACTGTGATCCCTCACCCTTTCGGCTTTGCGGATCGCTGCGCTCTCCGAGCCTCAAGCCCTCTCCCGCCGGGAGAGGGAAGGTTGTCAGCCCTTCAGCACTTCCACCAGCGTCTTGCCCAGACGCGCCGGGGACGGCGAGACCTTGATGCCGGCGGCTTCCATGGCCGCGATCTTGCTTTCGGCGTCACCCTTGCCGCCCGAGACGACCGCGCCGGCGTGGCCCATGGTGCGGCCCTTGGGGGCGGTGCGTCCGGCGATGAAGCCAGCCATGGGCTTCTTCCGGCCCTTCTTGGCCTCGTCGATCAGGAACTGGGCGGCGTCTTCCTCGGCGCCGCCGCCGATCTCGCCGATCATGATGATCGACTGGGTGGCGTCGTCGGCCAGGAACATCTCCAGCATGTCGATGAACTCGGTGCCCTTGACCGGGTCGCCGCCGATGCCGACGGCGGTCGTCTGGCCCAGGCCCTCGTTGGTGGTCTGGAACACGGCCTCATAGGTCAGGGTGCCCGAGCGCGAGACGATGCCGACATTGCCCTTCTTGAAGATGGAGCCCGGCATGATGCCGATCTTGCACTCTTCCGGGGTCAGGACGCCGGGGCAGTTGGGGCCCAGCAAGCGGCTGCTGGAGCGGTCCAGCCGCGCCTTGACCCGCACCATGTCCAGCACCGGGATGCCCTCGGTGATGCAGGTGATGAAGGGCACCTCAGCCTCGATGGCCTCGAGGATGGCATCGGCCGCGCCCGCGGGCGGCACATAGATGACGGAAGCCGTCGCGCCGGTGGCGTCCTTGGCCTCCGCCACCGAGGCATAGATGGGCAGGCTCTCGCCGTTCGACCCGGTCCAGGTCTGGCCGCCCTTCGACGGATGCACGCCCGCCACCATCTGGGTGCCGTAATAGGCCAGCGCCTGTTCGGTATGGAACCCGCCGGTCTTGCCGGTCAGGCCCTGGACGATGATCTTGGTGTCGCGGTTGACGAGAATGGACATGACGGCTCGCTTCTGTGGTCAGGCGGGGAGGAAGGGATTTTCGACGCGGACCGACCCGTAAGTCTGACCGTGATTGAGGTCTTCGGAATAGAGGACGCGCGCGCCGATCCGTTCGGCGGCGGCGATGATCGCACCATCCCAATAGGACAACTGGTATCGACGGGCGTGATCGATGCCCGCAAACACGACTTCGGGCGTGATCGGCTGGCAGGGCTTCATCGCGACCACGCGGACCCATTCGCGGGCCTTGTCCGACGAAAGCGGCGGCGCGCCTTTGCGAGTGGCATTGTTATAGAACTCGGCGAGCACCTGGCCCGAGGTGCAGTAGTCCTCGGTCAGCACGATCTCGCGCGCCCGCTCCCACCGATGACCGGCATGGCCGCGCCCCAGCGCGGCGTAGAGCAGGATGTTGGTGTCGAGAAAGACGTCAGTATTCGCGATCAAACCGAGGTTCCCCGCTGTAGGTCTCTTCGCGGGTTGGGGGGTTCCAACCCTCGCCTCCCCGACCTTCGGACTCGTCGATCAACCGGAGCAACGCCTCGCGGGCTTCGTCCTTGGAGGTTTCCTGCTCGACGAGCCGCGTGAGGAAGCCCCGGACCATCTCGTTGACGCTGGTCCGCTTCATGGCCGCCAGCACCCGCACCTTGTCGAGCAGGTCGTCGTCGATGGCGAGGGTAAGGTTGCGAGTCACGGTTGAAGTCTACACGGGTTATGTGGAGCACACAATCCGTGCGGTGCATGATGTCAGCGCCGCGATCGAATGGCGACCACCCTTGCCTGGGCTATGGCTAGGACGCGCTCATCAACTGCTCGACCAAGAACCGACGCGTAGCGCCAATCAGTTCCGGCAGCGATTCGAAGCATTTCGGCCCGTGCTTCCTGACAACTTTGAACAGCCGAAGCCGCCACGATGTCGGCAGTTTCACGACTACGTTCGAGGCGCTCGGCGGAACGTAGTACACATGACTGATAGCTATCGAGCGCAGTTCGAGCGATTGGATCGTCAAGTTCGCGACGACCCCTGGGTATCTCAGTACCCGTTTCCGCCCTCGAGGGCCGGGCCGCTGGCTCCTCGTTCATTCCAGCTAACTGGTTCGCCACGATCCGGATAGATGAAACCTTGCCGTCCAGAACCTCAAACGAGAACGGCCACGGTCCATACAACCAGAGTGTTGCGCCGTTTGCCGGAACCGCTTCTACCGAGAACGGACGGCCAAATCTGGCGATCAATGCGTCGGTCGAATCTCCGACGGTTAAGCCTGAGAATCGCCAACAGCAGGGCGGCGGTAGCGAACCCGACAGCTGAATCGAGGTCGTTCTACGCTCTGAGTCATAGGCGACAGCGATGTAGCTAGTCAGGTCGGAGGCGTTCGGAGTTCCGGCCCAAGACAATGCGTGGATTTGCACAACGCCGTCACCGCCATCGACATGGGCAATCGGCGCACCAACAAGAATAGCGGCTTCCCCTTCGAGGCCTCCAATCTTCAGGCCTCCAAGTTCAAGGCAGTCCGCTAACGGATCATCCGAGCGCGATGAGCCAGAGCGCGCCATGCACGAAAAGCCACCTTCGCCTGCTCTGCTAAAGTACCCAAGTTCCGGCGAACTCAAGGGCTCCTGATCGACCAACACATCGGCTTGCACACCGGAACAGAACAAGAGGCTGATCGAGGCGATTACGATGGCCCGTTTCATGAGCCGCATCGCCCTCAGCCGACAGCCGCGACGATCTTCTGGGCGGCGTCGTCGAGGTCGTCGGCGGCGGTGATGGCCAGGCCGCTCTCGTTCAAGATCTTCTTGCCCAGATCGACATTGGTGCCTTCCAGACGGACGACCAGCGGCACCTTCAGGCCCACTTCCTTGACCGCCGCGACCACGCCCTCGGCGATGACGTCACACTTCATGATGCCGCCGAAGATGTTGACCAGGATGCCCTGGACGGCCGGGTCGGCGGTGATGATCTTGAAGGCCGCCGCGACCTTTTCCTTGGACGCCCCGCCGCCGACGTCGCAGAAGTTGGCGGGTTCCTTGCCGTACAGCTTGATGATGTCCATCGTCGCCATGGCCAGACCGGCGCCGTTGACCATGCAGCCGATGTTGCCGTCCAGCGCCACATAGGCGAGGTCCCATTCCGAGGCCTCGATCTCCTTGGCGTCTTCCTCGGTCTCGTCGCGCAGTTCCTTGATGTCCGGGTGGCGGAACAGGGCGTTTCCGTCGAAGCTGACCTTGGTGTCCAGAACCCGCAGGCGGCCGTTGGTCATGACGATGAGGGGGTTCACCTCCAGCATGGCCATGTCGGTGTCGACGAAGGCCTTGTACAGGATGGGGAACAGGCTCTTGCCGTCCTCGGCGGCGGCGGCGTCCAGCTTGAAGGCCGCGTTCAGCCTGGCCACGTCGGCGTCGGTGACGCCGGCTTCCGGGTCGATGACGATGGTCTGGATCTTTTCGGGCGTGTCGTGGGCGACCGCCTCGATGTCCATGCCGCCCTCGGTCGAGACGACGAAGGCGATGCGGCCGTACTGCCGGTCGACCAGCAGGGAGCAGTACAGCTCGCGGTCGATGTCGGCGCCGTCCTCGATATAGAGGCGGTTGACCTGTTTGCCGGCGTCGCCCGTCTGGGCGGTGACCAGGGTGTTGCCGAGCATCTCCTTCGCATGGGCGACGACCTCGTCGATCGACTTGGCGAGGCGCACGCCGCCCTTGGCGTCGGGGCCCAGCTCCTTGAACTTGCCCTTGCCGCGCCCGCCGGCGTGGATCTGAGACTTCACGACATACAGGGGTCCGGGCAGCTGACGGGCGGCGGCCTCGGCCTGGTCGACCGAGGTGATGGCGACGCCCTCGGCGACCGGCGCACCAAAGCCCTTCAGGACCTGCTTGCCCTGGTATTCGTGGATGTTCATGGGGGACCGCCGGTCGCTAGGAAGGAGGGAGTGCGGCGCTTATAGGCGGGCGGCCTTCGCAGGCGCAACCACGACCCGACCTCAATCCACCCAGTCACGCCTCAGGCTGCGGGCCGAGATGAACAGCAGAATCGCCGCCAGCCCGTAGAACCACTGGCCGACATAAAGCGAATACCGCAGCGCCTCCTCGCCGAAGCGGGGCGTCAGGTACTCCGACACCGCGCCCAGCAGATAGATGCCCAGGCCGATGCCCACGAGGTTGTTAATCAACAGGAAGCTGGCCGAGGCGGTCGAGCGCATGTGCGACGGCACCAGGTGCTGGACGGCCGTGATGAGCGGCCCCAGCCAAGCCAGGCTGAGCGCCTGGGGGATCAGGAACAAGAGGAAAGCTGTTCGTTTGTCCTCGACGTTCATGGCCAGGAAGAACAGGGGCACGGCGATGATGAAACCGACGGCCGGAACCAGCGGATAGGCGCTGCGCTTGACCCCCCGACCCAGCTTGTCGGCCAGCCAGCCGCCCAGCCAGATGCCGATGGTACCGCCGAAGAAGGCGATTCCGGCCATGTACCAGGCCCGTTCCGCGCCCTCCATGCCCATGCTTCGCTGGAAGAAGCTGGGCAGCCAGAAGGCCGCGCCGTAGCCGTAGACCGACGAACAGGCCGCCCCGAAGCCGAGGAACCAGAAGCTGGGCTTCTTCAGCAGGATGGCCCAGACCTCGCCGAAGGAGGCCGCCTTCTGGGCCGGGGCCGGGGTGGCGATGACGCCCTCGGGCACCGGCTCGCGGTCGAAGCGGCCGCGCTCGGGGTCCTTGATGGTCAGCTTGACGATCGGGGCCAGAAGCACGCCCGCCAGACCCAGGACGACGAAGGCCGCGCGCCAGTCGATGGCGGCGGCCAGCAGCCCGCCGAACAGATAGCCCAGAGCCGTGCCGATCGAGACGCCGAAGGAATAGACCGCGAGCGCCCGCGCCCGCTGGGCCTTGGGGAAATAGTCCGCGACAAGCGAATAGGACGGCGCCACGCCGCCCGCCTCGCCCACGCCCACGCCCATGCGCGCGCCGAACAGGAAGGTGAAGCCGGTCGCCATGCCGCACAGGGCGGTGAAGCCGGACCAGACGGCGAGCGAGGTGGCGATGATCGAGGTGCGGCTGATCCGGTCGGCCAGCCAGGCGATCGGCAGGGCCAGGGTGGAATAGACGACGGCGAAGGCCGGTCCGCCGAGCAGCCCCAGCTGGCTGTCGGTGAAGTTCATCTCGGCCTGGATGTAGGGGGCCAGGATGGCCAGCACCTGCCGGTCGATGAAGTTGAAGGTGTAGACCACGGTCAGGAGGCCCAGGACGTAGACCCGGTAGGCCGGGCGCTCGAGCGGCGTCGGCGCGGCTGCGGTGGTCATGGGGTGTCCTCCGGGTAGTCTTCTGATCTCTTTGGGCGACCGTAGCGGCGGCCGGTCCGGCTGCAAAAGAAAAAGGCGGCGGTCGTATGCGAACCGCCGCCTTGATCCTGCTCTGCCGTCGCGCTCAAGAAGCGAGCACCTGAGGCGCGAGGGGCAGAGATCCTAGTAGCGGACCGTGGCCTTCAGCATGATCTGCTGGGGCGCGCCGTAGTAGGCGGTGCGGATCCCGCCGACCGAGGAGAACTCCTGGGCGTCGGTCCGGTAGACCTCGTCCGACAGGTTCTGGCCGTAGAGACCGATCGAGTAGCGGTCCGAGGCGTCGTTCCAGACCACGCGGGCGTCATAGAGCCAGTAGGCTTCCTGGAACACTCCGGGCAGCTGGACCTGGGAGTTGACCAGGGTGTTGTCGACGGCCAGTGCCATCCGGCTGCGATAGCGGGCCACGCCGCCGACCGTGACATTGGATCCGCCATCCAGCTCGAAGACGTACTGGGCACCGTAGCGGGCCGTCCATTCCGGCGAGAAGGCCGGGGTCTGGAAGGCGCGGCTGCCGCCGGTGGCGGTGAAGCGCGCGTCGCGGAACACTTCGTAGTTGGCATCCAGGTAGCCGATCTGGGCGTCCAGGGTCAGAGCGTCGGTGACCTGGGCCACGGCCTCGAGCTCGGCGCCCTGGATCTCCAGCTCGCCGGCGTTGATGACCGACAGGACCGCCACGGGCAGGTTGGTGATCGGGTCGGTCTCCAGTCCCGAGACCCGGGCCTGGAAGTCCTGGTAGCTGGTCTGGAAGATCGCCCCGTTCAGCCGGACGCGGCCGTCGGCGACGGTGGTCTTGATGCCGAGTTCGTAGGTGTCGGCGGTCTCGGGCGCGTATTCGGTCGCTTCGGCCGCCGAGTTGGCCCGGCCGTTGTAGCCACCCGATTTGAAGCCCTGGGCGAAGCGGCCGTAGACCATCGTCTCAGGGGTGATCTGATAGTCGGCCGACACCATGATCGAGGTGTCGTCGTAGTTCGCGACCGGCGGCCGGAACGGGAAGGTCGCGTTGAAGGCGGGCAGGGCGCTGAAGAAGGTCGAGGTCGTCCGGACGTAGTCCTTCTCCTCCTCGGTGTAGCGTACGCCGCCGGACACCCGGAACTGATCGGTCAGCTGATAGGTCAGGTTGCCATAGATGGCGGTCGAGGTCGTTTCCAGCGTGTCGTCGACGGTGCGCAGGAAGCGCGAGTTCAGGAACAGCGGACCCAGCAGGTCGTCCGCATAGGCTTCCTGATGCGAGCTGACGTCCTCGTTCAGATAGAACAGGCCGGCCACCGCGCTGATCGGACCGGACTCATAGTTCAGCTGAAGCTCCTGGCTGAACTGCTCCTGGTCGACAGCCACCAGGGCGGAGGTGACCTCGCGGGGCGTGGCGTCGAAGTCGATGTAGTCGTCGGTGTTCAGACGACGGAAGGCCGTGATCGAACGCAAAGTCAGGCTGTCGCTGATGTCCAGTGCGATGTTGGCGGAGATGCCCCGCGATTCCAGCCGGGTCTCGTTGGGCAGGTCCGGGTCGGCCACGGTCTGGAAATTGTAGTTCGCGAGCGGCTGCGGCACCGCCACGATGGTCTGGCCGCTGGAGCCGATCAGGCTGTTGGTCGCCTGGCCGACGGTCAGGCCCGCGTCATCGGCCGAATAGTCGGCGATGATGTCGATGCGCAGGTTGGCCATGGGATCCCAGGCCAGGGTTGCGCGGGCCGCGGTGGTGTCCTTGTCGTTGTATTCGGCACCCGTCACCGGATTGGTGACATAGCCGTCGCGCGTCGAGCGCAGAGCCGAGACGCCGAAGGCCAGATTGTCGCTGATCGGGCCCGAGATCGCGCCCTGGACGTCGAACAGATTGTAGTCGCCATAGGCCGCCGAGACGCGGGCGCGCCATTCCTGGCCGGGACGGCGCGACACCAGCTTCAGGGCGCCGCCGATGGTGTTCTTGCCATAGAGGGTGCCTTGCGGTCCGCGCAGGACCTCGATCCGCTCCAGGTCCAGCAGGTCGAACTGGGTGCCCCGGATCCGGCTGTAATAGACGTCGTCGACATAGACGCCGACGGCCGGGTCGAAGGTCTGAAGCGCGTCGGGCTGGCCGATGCCGCGGATGTAGATGTTGGTGGCGTTGGACGAGCCGCGACCCTGGACGATGTTCAGGTTCGGCACCGCGCCCTGCAGGTCCAGCACCTGCTGGGCACCCTGGCGCTCCAGGCTCTCGCCCGAGAAGGCGGAAACGGCCAGCGGCGTGCGCTGCAGCGATTCCTCGGTGCGGCGGGCGGTGACGACGATGTCGTCCAGCGCGGTGGCGTCGTCCTGCGGCGCAGCGTCCTGGGCCATGGCCATGGTGGAGGCGGCGCTCCATGCGGCCCCGGCGAGCAGCGCGCTCTTGATGATGCGGTTCATGCGAAATCCCTTCCCTGATGTGTTTCCAGAGACGCTTTTATTCAGCGTTCAATGATTTTCGCGGAACCTGACGAGGTTTGTTCCCGGTGTCAAACGGCTCCGCTTGCCGTAGCGGCATCCCGTCGCCGCCTGTGGCGCCGTTGCACCGACGAGGCGGACGGGACTAGCTTGACCGCATGAGCAAGCTAGAAACCGTTCCGCCGACCCCCGCCGGTCCCGCCCGGCGCGGCCGGCCCCCGAAGATGAAGGCGGAAGCGGCCGGCGACACCCGTGGTCTGATCCTGGACGCCGCCGAGGACCTGTTCTCCAAACACGGCTTCTATGGCGTCACCATCCGCGAGGTGGCGCGCGAGGCCGGCGTGGATACGGCCCTGGTCCACTACTATTTCGGGGCAAAGCGCGGCCTGTTCGACGCGGTCTTCCTGCGCCGCGCCGAGGTGTGGAACAACGAGCGGGTCGACGCCATCAACCGCTATGCCCTGGCCAACCCCGGCGCGATGACTCTGGAGGGCCTGCTCCGGGCCTTTCTGGAGCCGCCGTTCCAATGGTCGCTGAAAGGCGGGCCGGGGTGGAAGCATTATTCCGCCCTGGTGGCCCAGACCAACGCCAACCCCACCTTCGGCGGCGAGACCATGGCGCGATACTTCGACCCCGCGATCCGGCGGCTGATCGAACTGGTCAAGGTCGTGATGCCCCAGGCGCGCGAGGTCGACCTCTACTGGGCCTATCACAACCTCTCGGGGGCCCTGACCCTGACGCTGGGCGAGACCGGGCGGCTGGACCGGCTGTCCGGAGGCCTCTGCCGATCCGGTGACCTGGAGACCGCCTGCGACTATCTGGTGCGGTTCGCGGCGGCTGGCTTTCGCGCGGTCTGCCCGCCCGATCCTAGCGCAGGGTGATCGCCTGCTGGGTGCCGGCCGCCGGCAGGTCGAAGGCAGCGGCATCGAAGACCGGCGGTCCAAACCGGCCCCGCGCGTCGCGCGAGAAGCCGTAGGCCTCCTTGGGCAGACCGATCGGCCACAGGGTCAGCTCGCCGTTGCTGTCCGCGTCATGGAAGGCCCCTACGGCATAGCGGCCCGGCGGCAGGCCGGTCAGGGTCACGGTCGTGGCCCCGCCGGGCGCCGGGATGATGCGGCTCATCACCGGATTGCGGCTCGCCCGAAAATCGGCGGCGTTGCCGTAGACCGCGATCGCGATCGACCCTCCCGCCCCCTGGGTGCGCAGCGTCAGACGCAGGTCTGCGGCCTCGGCAGAGACGGCGGTCATCGCCGCGATGGCTGCCGCGACGACGGCAGCGATTGCGGTCGCCGGGCCCCGTCGGATTGCAGTTTTCATCGAAACGCCTTCTCGTGGTCTCGCCGCCCCGATTCACCGAAACACCAGACCGAGCGCCCCGTCCAGCCATGACCACCGTCGCGGTCTCCCACAATCGACGGTCACCCTCTCTGGCACGGTTCGCCCGAGGCATGGCGGTGGCGGCGGCGGCGGGCGTGGTCCTAGCCCTGACCGGCGCCTTTGGCATGTCGAACACCACAGTCTGGATCCGGCTCGCCTACTGGGTGCCGGTGATGCTGGCAGGCGCCGTCTGGGGGGAGGTCTGCTCGCGGCTGATCGACCGGTGGATCGACATGGACGAGAGGCCGTGGCTGGCCGTCGCGGCGCTGACGGCCTCCATCACAGGGCCCGTGGCGATCCTTGTCTGGTTCGTGACGGGGCTGGTGTTCGAGGGACGGATCTATCCGCTCGGCACCCTGCCGCTGATGGTCGGGCCGGTCCTGATCGTGACCGCCAGCGTCAGCGCCATCAACGTCTTCCTGGGCAAGGCCCAGCCGGTCCAGACCCATGCCGCCGCCGTCGGGGCCCCGGCCGCGCGCTTTCCCGATCGCCTGCCCCCGCGCCTGAGGGGGGCCACGATCCGCGCCGTCCAGGCCGAAGACCACTATCTGCGCATCCATACCGATCGGGGATCCGACCTGATCCTGATGCGGCTGTCGGACGCCCTGGACGAGCTGGAGGGCCTGGAGGGGTCCCAGACCCATCGCAGCTGGTGGGTCGCGCGCGACGCCGTACGCGACGTCGCCCGAGGCGACGGCCGGGCGACGCTGACGCTGGAGGGCGGCGTCGTCGCGCCGGTGAGCCGCCGCTATGCAAAGGCGCTGCGCGACGCGGGCTGGTATTAGGCCTTTTTTTCGTGGGCTACCGCTCGCGACTTGAGCCCTATCCCCTCCAGGCCCCGTGGAAGCCCGCCGGAAGGGCGACGTCGGCGCGCCAGGTAGCGACCGGGCCGTTCTCCACCGCCCCGACGTCGAACACATGCAGTTCGGTGACGCCCTCGGTCAGGTTGATCGACGGCGCGACCAGCCAGGCGTCCCGCTCGGCCGTCGTTCCGGGCTTGGGCACGAAGACCGCCTCTTCCATGATCTGGGTGTCATCGAAGGCGAAGGCGTGGCTGCGGCCGGTCTTCCAGTCCTGGATCGCCAGACCGTTGGGCAGGGGACGCCCGCCCCGCTCGCCCGCGACGTGGACGCTGAGGCTGCGTTCCAGACCGGCGCGGCGCGGATCGCCTTTGGGAAACTCGGCGGCGACACCGGACGACGTCATCTCGGCCCGGCCGTCGGGGTAAAGGGTCACCAGCTTCAGCACGCTGGGCGAGCCGGGCACGGTGCCGCGACCGGCGACGAGGACGCGCGCGCCCTCGATGGCGAAGGTGACGTCGTCATTGGCGGCCACGTCGAAGCGGATCGTTCCGTCCGCCTCGGTCCAGCCGTCGCCCAGGTGGAAGAAGCTGAAGGTCGGCAACTCATAGGTTCGGGTCTGGGTCAGGTCGGCCTTGTCGACGACCAGGACCTGAGTGCCCATCTCCGGCCGCCAGGCGAACTGGGTCAGGAAGGGCATGCCGCGCCGCTCGAACACCCAGGGCTGAAGCACGAAGATCAGATGCCGTTCGGTGGCCGTGAAGTCGTGCAGATAGCTGGCCCGGGGCAGGCGCAGCACCTGGGCGTCGATCAGCTCGCCCGAGGCCTGCAGATGCCAGACGATCACCTGATCGCCGTTGGTGCCAACGTTCCAGATCGTGCCGTCGGGGGCGTAGCGGGGATGGGCCTGGAACGGCATGCCCTTCAGATCGTCGCGCAGGGTCACGAACCGCTGGGTCGCCAGGGTGGCGGCGTCCATGGCCAGGGGCGAGCCGCCCTCCCACAGCGCCCAGACCGCGTCGCTCGTGACCATGACGGCGGTGTTGGCGCAGTTGGCGTCGTCGTTCGAGCCGACGCGGGCCCGGGCGTCGCCCGCCGTGCCGAAGCCCGGGGTGACCACGGCGTCGAGCTCGGTCTCGGTGCGGCGCTTGGGCGTGTCGGCGAAGCGGGCCGCGAGCGTGACCGCGCCGTCCTGGATGTGGAACGACCGCATCAGGCCGTCGCCGTCGAACCAGTGGGTGGCCGAGCCGCCGGGCCGCCGGAACTTGCCCGGACCGTTCCGGAACAACGTGCCCTCCAGCCCGGCGGGGGCCCGCCCCTGGACCAGACGCATGGCGCGGGGCGAGACGTCCGTGTCCAGATCGGCGGTGGCCAGGGCCCAGGGGGCGGCGGCGTCCTGGGCCATGGCGGCCCACACCGTCTCCGGCGTGGCTACGGCGGCCGACAGGGCGGCGGCGCTCATCAGGAAGTGGCGGCGGGAGGGGGTCATGGCGGTGTCCCTGGTCACTGGCCTATCGGATCGAAATGGTCTGAGCGGTTTCGCCCTCGACGGTGAAGCGGGCGCGGTCCCATCCCGCGGGACCCATGTTGCCGACCGCGTTGTTCGAGAAAGCGAAGGGCTCCGTCGGCATCCCGAAGGGGTTGGTGTCCATGCGGCCGTTGCCGTTGACGTCGTGGAAGGCCTTGATGCCGTATTCGCCGGGCTCCAGGCCCTGGAAGCTGGCCGCGCGCTGACCGGCGGCCACGTCGATCCGCGCGGCGCGCAGGGACTGACCCCCGCTGTAGGTCGAGGCGTCGTACAGGGCGACCATGACGGCGCCGGTCTCCGCGCCGGGCTCGAAGGTCACGGTCAGGGCGGCGGTGGGCTCGGCCAGGGCGGGGGCGGCGGTGCCCAGCGACAGGGCGGCGATCAGGGAGAGGGCGCGGATCATCTTGGGGCTCCGGGTCTTTCTTGAGAGGAGACCGACCACCGGCCTCCGACGACCCGACCGTGCCCGGCCGCCCCGCCCCGCCGCCAGCGGACTTGCGGCGGCGACCGCCCGGATTTCGTGAACGGCGACCCCCGTCCACTGGCGAAGCGCGAACGACCACGCGAGACAGCGCCGCTTGCGGGGCGGGGCAGTCGGGCGCACTCTGCCTGTCGCTGACCGGAGGCCGTCGGATGTCCGAAGAGATCGTCTTCTACACCAACCCCATGTCGCGCGGCCGCATCGTCCGCTGGATGCTGGAGGAGGTCGGCCGGCCCTATGGCACCGAGGTGGTTGACTACGGCACGACCATGAAGGCGCCGGCGTATCTGGCGATCAATCCAATGGGCAAGGTGCCCGCGATCCGGCATCGGGGCGTGACCGTGACGGAGTGCGCGGCCATCTGCGCCTATCTGGCCGACGCCTTCCCCGAGGCCGGACTGGCCCCTGCGCTCGATGACCCGGCGCGGGGGACCTATCTGCGCTGGATGTTCTTCGGTGCCGGACCGCTGGAGGCGGCAGTGACGGCCAAATCGCTGGGCTGGCAGGTGCCGCCGGAACGCCAGGGCATGGTGGGTTACGGCAATTTCGACCAGATGGTCGATGCGCTGGAGACCGCCATCGAAGCCGGACCCTTCATCCTGGGCGACCGGTTCAGCGCGGCGGACGTCTATGTCGGATCTCAGATTGGTTGGGGGCTGCAGTTCAAGACCCTGCCGGAACGGCCGACGTTCGCCGCCTATGCCGCACGGATCCAGGCGCGCCCAGCGGCGGTTCGTGCGGCGGAACTGGACAACGCACTGGTCCCTCATCCGGCCTAATGTGTTGAGACCCTTAGTGGCTTATCCCGAAAGGAACACGACCATGACCAAGCGCCCCCTTTTCACCCTGACCATCGCGGGCCTCGCGGTTGCCACGGCCGGTTGCGCCATGACGCCCCGCGACGGCGCGCCGCGCGGCTATGCGGCGGATCTGGAGAGGCTGCGTGCGGATTGCACGGCGCGCGAAGGCATTCTGGTGCCGACGTCGTCAAGCACCGGCCGAGCCGAGACAGACTATGTCTGCGAACTGCGCGGTCCGGCGACCCGGCTGCGCGACTGACCGGTGTCAGCCCTCGCCGAGGCAGCGCAGGGCGACCTCGAGATTTCTCAGTCCGTCCTCTCCGGTGACGGCGGGGGCGGTGCCCGTGCGGATGGCGTGGGCGAAGGATTCCAGCTCCTTCTTCAGAGGTTCGTTCGGCCAGGAGTTGACCGCGCGGGTCTGGTAGCTGCCGTCGGGCTGCTGGCCGAAATACTCGGTGACCTGGCGGGTCATCAGGTCGGCGACGACGAACTTGCCCTGGGTGGCGACCTGCAGCGTCCGCACCTTGTAGGGGGTGACCCAGTTGGTGGTGATGTGGGCGATCACCCCATTGTCCATGCGGAACTGCAGCAGCGCCGTGTCCTCGCGTTCGGCGCGGGTGCGGGCCAGTTGCGGCTGGACCTCGGCGACCTCCGAGCCCGTCAGGTGACGGATGATGTCGATGTCGTGCACCGCCAGATCGATAACCACCCCGACCTCGCCCATGCGCGGCGGGAAGGGGCCGACGCGGGTGATCTGGATCGAGATGACCTGTTCGTCGGCGATGGCGCGCTTGACCGCCTCGACCGCCGGATTGAACCGCTCGACCTGACCGACCATCAGCACACGATCGTTGGCCTTGGCCGCGTCGATCATGCGCCGGGCGTCGGCGACGGTCGCCGCGATGGGCTTCTCCACCAGGACGTGGACGCCCCTTTCCAGCAAGGCGACGCCGAGGTCGGCGTGGGTGCGGTTGGGCGTCGAGACCACCGCGGCATCCAGACCGGCGTCGACGAAAGCCTGGGCCGTGGTGACGGCGGTTGCCTCATAGACCTCGGCCACGCCCTGGGCGGTGACGGCGTCCATGTCGAAGATGGTCGTCAGGTCGAAGTCGCGGATGTCCGACAGGACGCGCGCATGGTTCCGACCCATGACGCCGACACCCGCGACGCCGACCTTCAGGGGGGTGGGGTGGCTCATCGAATCAACCCTTGAACGAGGCGACAGCGGCGACGATCCGGTCCTGGGTCGCCTCGTCCAGGTCGGAGTGCATCGGCAGGCTGATCACGACCTCCTTCTTGGCCTCCGTGACCGGCAGGCCGCCCGGCCCGCGTGGATGATGCTCATAGGCCGGCTGGAGGTGGCAGGGGATCGGATAATAGACGGCGCTGGGCACGCCCTCGGCCTTTAGATGCGCGGCCAGGCCGTCGCGGTTCGGGTGCTCGATCGTATACTGGGCCCAGTTGGAGACGTTGCCCGACGGCACATGGGGCACGGCCGCGACGTGGGGCGCGAGCAGGTCGTTGTAGCGGGCGGCGATGCGGTTTCGCCACTCGATCTCGTCGGGGAAGACCTTCAGTTTCTCGATCAGGACGGCGGCCTGGACGGTGTCGAGGCGGCTGTTCATGCCGACGCGCATGTTCAGATATTTGGTGTCGTGGTCGAACGTCCGGCCCACGAGGTCCTTGGCCACCGCCTTGCCGTGGACGCGGTAGCTGTCGATCTCCTGGGCCAGGTCGTCGTCGTCGGTCATCAACGCTCCGCCGTCGCCGTAGCAACCGAGGGGCTTGGCCGGGAAGAAGCTTGCGGTGGTGACGTCGGCCCATCTCAGCGGGTGGTCGCCGGCCAGCGTGCAGCCGAAGCCCTGGGCGGAGTCAGCGATCAGCTTCAGCCCATGCTTGTCGCAGATGGCCTTGATGGCTGGATAATCTGCGGGCTGGCCGAACAGGTCGACGGCGATCACGACCTTGGGCTTGAGCTTGCCCTCGGCGATCGTCGTCTGGATGGCGGTCTCCAGATGGGCCGGGCTCATGTTGTAGGTGCGGTCGTCGATGTCGACGAAGACCGGCGTCGCGCCCAACCACGGCACGACCTCGGCGGTGGCGCAGAAGGTGAAGCTGGGCACGAAGACCGCGTCGCCCGGCCGGATGTTCCAGGCCATCAACGGCAGGACCAGCGCTTCGGTGCCGTTGGCGCAGGACAGGGCGTGTTTGGCCTGGCCGAACTCTGCCAGCATGGTCTCGAACTCTCGGACTTGGGGGCCCATGACATAGGCCCCGCCTTCGACAGCGGCCATGACGGCGGCCTCGATCCTGCCGTCGAGACGGCGGCGCTGGGCCTGCAGGTCGATGAAGGCGATGCTCATGCGGGGATGCCTCTTTGCGGACGGCGCAACCGTCGAAGGGTGGGCGGCGTCTAACCGAACGCGACGGACCTGCCAAACGGCAGGGGGTCACATCGCGTTGCGCCTTGCAACGGGGGCTTCTATCGAGGCGCTCGCCCGCCGCCGGAGTGCCCAGCCTTGTCGCCTGCCCAAAGTCCCGTCCCCGCTGTCTTTCTGGACCGCGACGGCGTCCTGATCGTCGACAGCGGCTATCCGCATCTGGAGGAGCATCTGGTCCTGATCCCGGGCGCGGCCGACGCCGTGCGCCGACTGAACGCGCTGGGCTATCTGGTCGTGATCGTGACCAACCAGTCAGGCGTGGCGCGCGGCCTGTTCAGCGAAGACCAGATGAAGGCCTTCAACGCCCTGCTGGTGCGGCGCCTGGCCGCCAAGGGGGCGCGGATCGGGGCGGTCTACGCCTGTCCCTTCCACGCCGAGGCCGAAGACGAGCGGTGGCGGCACCCCGACCATCCCGACCGCAAACCCAATCCCGGCATGATCCTGAGGGCGGCGGCGGACCACGGCATCGACCTGGCACGATCCTTCCTGATCGGGGACCGCCAGAGCGACCTGGAGGCGGCCCGACGCGCCGGCGTGTCCGGCTTCCTGTTCGAGACGGGCGATCTGGACGATTTCGTCCGCGATCTGCTGGGCGGCTGATCGCAATTCGTGGGCCGATGAAATACGATGGCCCCGACGCGGGGGCGTCACCGTTCGGAGTCTGGATTTGACCGAAGCCCATCCGTTCTCGGAGCGACGCTGGACCTCGGCGGACGGCCTGTCGCTGTTCGCGCGCGATTATGCGGGAGGCGACGGCCCGGCCCGGCTGCCGGTCATCGCCATCCATGGCCTAACCCGCAACGCCGCCGATTTCGAACATGTCGCCGGACTGATCGCGCGCAGCGGACGGCGGGTGCTGGCGATCGACGTGCGGGGCCGGGGGCGGTCGGACCGGGCGGCCGATCCCATGACCTATCAGCCGCCGGTCTATGCCAAGGACGTGCTGGCCCTGCTCGAGGCCGCCGGGATCGAGCGCGCGGTCTTTCTCGGCACCTCCATGGGCGGGCTTATCACCATGGCGGTGACGGCGATGAAGAGCCGCGTCGTGGCCGCCGCCATCCTGAACGACATCGGACCCGAGGTCGCGCCCGAGGGCCTCGCCCGCATCGCCTCATATTCCGGAAAGCACGTCGAGACCCCGACCTGGGACGCGGCCGCCGCCTATGCGCGCGAGATCAACGGCGTGGCCTTCCCCCACTATGGCGACGCCGACTGGGACGCCTTCGCCCGGCGCACCTTCCGCGAGGGCACGGAGGGCGCGCCGGTGCTCAACTACGATCCGGACATCGCGGTGCCGATCAAGGCGGCGGGGGCCAAGGCCCTGGCGCCGAAGCTGTGGCCATATTTCCGGCGTCTGGCGAAGAAGCGGCCGACCCTGCTGATCCGGGGCGCGACCTCGGACCTGTTGTCGGCCGCGATCGCCGAAAGGATGCAGAAGGCGGCCCCGACGATGCACCACGCCGAGGTGCCAGGCGTCGGCCACGCGCCGATGCTGGACGAACCGGAGGCCAAGGCCGCCATCTTCGAATTCCTGCGCGACCTGCCCTAGGGACCAAAGGCGGCGACCACGCCGTCGATGGCGGCGATCCCTGCGCAGCCAGTCCCCGAGAGCTCGGCGATTCGTTCGGCCGTGATCCCGCCCAGCGCCAGGACCGGTGTCGATCCGACGCAGGCCGCAAGTATCGCCTCGACACCGAGAGCGGGTCTGCTCGCCGACGCGCCGCCGGCCGGGAAGATCGGCGACAGGATCACCGCGTCCAAATCGCGGGCCGCCAGCGCCGCCTCGACCGAATGCACAGCCGCGGTCAGAATCCAGTCCGGCCGCCGTCCTGACAGGGCGTAGGCCGCCGAGAGGGTCGCTTCGGGCAGGTGCAGCCCGTCGGCCTCGACCCGGTCCGCCAGTTCGACGTCGCGCCCGATCAACAAGGTCATACCCCCATCGCGGGTCACGGCGCGAAGGATTCGGGCCTCGTCCAGGGCCTGATCCCGGCTGTATCCGCGATAGACGACGCCCGATCCCGGCGGCATTCGGGCCGCCGTCTCCCAGGGGCGCGGGGTCCGCTCCGGGTCAGTGAAGAACAGCAGCGGCGGGACCCGCGACGGCCTGCCCCCCCTGACAGCCTGCGCCGTCCGGGCTAGAGCCTGAACCTCGGCCCACAGGCGGGCCCCCTCCGTATGCGACGCATCCTCCATGGCCGCCTCTTCCCCCGCTTCGACCGCGCCGTCCACTCCCCAGGACCTGCCGGGCCGACTGGCGGCCATCCGCGCCCGGATGACGGCCGCCGCGCGCGCCGCCGGCCGCGACCCGGCCTCGGTGACCTTGACCGCCGTGTCCAAGACCCAGCCGCCCGAGGCTATCGACGCGGCTCTGGCAGCCGGCCTGAGGGTCTTCGGCGAGAACCGGGTGCAGGAGGCGCAAGGCCGCTGGACCGAGCGCCGGCCCCGGTTGTCCGATCTGGAGCTGCGGCTGATCGGGCCGCTGCAGTCCAACAAGTCGGTGGACGCGGTCGCCCTGTTCGATGTGATCGAAACGCTGGATCGCGAGAAACTGGTCGGGGCGCTGGCCGCCGCCCAGGACAAGGTGGGTCGCCGCCCCCGCGTTCTGGTCCAGATCAATACCGGCGAAGAGGCGCAGAAGGCCGGGGTCGCGCCCCAAGACGCCGATCCCTTGATCGCCTCGGCCCGTACGGCCGGGCTGGACGTTCAGGGCGTCATGGCCATTCCGCCCGCCGACCAGGAGCCGATCCTGCATTTCGCTCTGCTGGCCCGGATCGCGGCGCGGAACGGCCTGCCGGTCCTGTCGATGGGGATGAGCGGCGACTATGAGGCGGCGATTCGGCTGGGAGCGACCCACGTTCGCGTTGGATCGGCCCTGTTCGGGGAACGAAAGGCCGATCCCGCGCTCTTCTAGACGCTGAATTTCAAACGGTTTCGCCTCATGCCTTGGCTTGGGGCATTCGCCTCGCCATCTTGGGACCATGCCCGCAGCCAAAACGCTCCTGATCATCGACGACGACGACGACCTGCGCGAGGCCCTGGCCGAGCAGCTGGCGCTCCACGAGGAGTTCCGCACCGTCCAGGCCGCGACCGCCACGGAGGGTGTGCGGCTGGGCCGCGAAATCCGCGCCGACCTGATCCTGCTGGACGTCGATCTGCCCGACATGGACGGGCGCGAGGCCTGCCGCCTGCTTCGCAAGGACGGCGTCTCGACCCCCGTCATCATGCTGACGGCCCAGGATTCGGACGCCGACACCGTGCTGGGGCTCGATTCCGGGGCCAATGACTATGTGACCAAGCCCTTCCGCTTCGCCGTGCTGCTGGCCCGCATCCGCGCCCACCTGCGCAGCCACGAACAGTCCGAGGACGCCGTCTTCCAGATCGGCCCCTATGAGTTCCGTCCCGCCGGCAAAATGCTGATGGACGCCAAGGGCAAGAAGGTCCGGCTGACGGAGAAGGAAACCAATATCCTGAAATACCTCTACCGCGCCGGGGCCAAGCCGGTGTCGCGCGAGGAGCTGCTGACCGAGGTCTGGGGCTACAACGCCGGGGTCACGACCCACACCCTGGAAACTCATATTTATCGCCTGCGCCAGAAGATCGAGCCCGAACCGGGCCTCGCGCGGCTGTTGCTGACCGATTCCGGCGGATACCGTCTTCAGCCCTGAAGCGGCGCTTTAGCCGCCCATGCGCCATTCCGACAGAGTCTCTCCCTCGGCGGTCTCGAAAGCGACGCGGTCCAGACTGACGGCGGCGATGCAAACCGGCCGCTGGTCCGGACCGGCGGCGCGGCACCGGATCGCCCGGCCCCCGGGGAAGGACGCCACCCGGCCCTGAAGCCGAAGCCTGTATCCGTCCGAAGGCGCGGCGACCGTTTCGGCGTCGCCCTCGGGTCGGACCGAATGAGCGTAGGCCCGGCCGTTGCGCCGGTCCAGCCGCGACCCCTCGGCCGTGAACACCGCGGCCAGACCCACCGTCTGGGGCGACGGCGCGGCCGGACCACTGGCGAGGGGATCGGCCGTCAGCGCCGGACAGCCGCCGTTCTCCATCCAGGGCCGCGCGATCCAGAATCCCTCCACCGCCTCCCAGTCCTGCCCGCCCGCATCGGCGATCAGCGCCGAATTGGTCCAGTCGCCCGGGGTCATGGACAGCTGGATGGCGCGTCTCTCGGGGGCCCAGGACCACCGCGCCAGACCTTCGGCCTGGCCTTCGACCGCCGGCTCGGGTCCGCGACATCCGAAAGCGACGGTCACTGAGAACCGCTTGCCGACCAAGGGATCGGATCCGGCCGGGCGCGCGCCGGAGGCATAGTCGGACGCCGCGCGTCGCAGGCCCGCGAGCAGGTCCTGGCGATACAGCGTCGTCACGACCGGGATGGCCACAGGCGGGGTGGTCGGCTCGGCGACCGGCGTGGCCTCCACCGGAGTCTGGGCGGGCTCCGAAGGATCGCAGGCTGAGAGCAGGAGCCCGGACGCCGCCAGGACGACGAGCGGGCGGCGGAAGACATCGACCGTACCGTTCATGAGGGGAACCTAGCATGGGTGTTCGGCGATTGCAGGGCGGGATGCGGAAAAGGTTGACCTTCCGGTGTCGCGGTGGCCAGCAAGGGTGATGAGTTTCGAACAGATCGCGGCATTGGTCGTTCTGGCGGGCGTCGTCGGCGTGCTGGTTCACGGCCGCGTGCGTTCGGACGTGGCCGCCCTGGCCGCGGCGGCCCTGCTGCTGGTGCTGGGCGTCATCCGGCCCGTCGAGGTTCAGGGGGCCTTCGCCAGCCCGGCCGTCATCGCCCTCGCGGGCCTGTTCGTCATCGCCTACGCGATCGAGTTGTCCGGCCTTCTGGGCCTGCTGATCCGCCAGGCGACGAAACTGTGCGCACGCATGGGCTCGGCGGGTCTGTGGATCGTCATGGCGCTGTGCGGCGGGGCCTCGGCCTTCCTGAACAACACCCCGATCGTGGTTCTGGCCGCGCCGGTCATCAAGGACGTGGCGGCGTCCCTGAACGAGTCACCCAAGCGATATCTGATCCCGCTCAGCTACATCACCATCATGGGCGGAGCCTGCACCCTGATCGGCACCTCGACCAATCTCTTGGTCAACGACATGGCCCGCAACTCGGGTCAGCCGGTGTTCGGCCTGTTCGAGATCACCCCCGTGGCCCTGGTGATCGCCGTCTTCGGCGGCCTGTACCTCTACCTGATCGGTGGCCGGTTGCTGGGCCGGCAGGAGGACGGCGGCCCGGGCGTACAGCCCCACGAGCAGACCGGCGATGGCCTCTTGGGCGACGCGGCACTGTTCGCCGCCGCCGACCGGCCGTTCGAGCCGCGCAAAGCGGCCATCGCCCTGACCGTCTTCCTGCTTGTGGTCGGGGCCGCTGGCCTTGGGATCGCGCCGATCGCGGCGGCGGCCTTCGCCGGGGCCGTTGCTCTGATCCTGCTGCGGGTGCTTAGCGCGGAAGAGGCCTATGCCGGCCTGAGACCCGAGGTCCTTCTGCTCATCGCGGGCATGGTGGTCGTGGGTCTGTCGATCGAGGTGACGGGCCTGGCCGCGAGCGGCACCGAGCGGCTGATCGATGTCATCCGCCCTTGGGGACCACTGGCGGCGCTGGTCATCCTGTATGGGGTCACTCTGTTCGCCACCGAGCTGTTGTCGAACGCGGCGGTGGCGGTGCTGATCACGCCGGTGGCGGTGGCCCTGGCCGAGAGCCTCGGGGTCGATCCCCGACCTTTCCTGGTCGGGGTGATGATGGCCGCCTCGGCCGCCTTCGCAACGCCCTTCGGCTATCAGACCAACGTCATCGTCTTCCAGCTGGGGGGCTACAGCTACATGGACTTCGTGCGGATCGGGGTGCCTCTGAACCTGGTGACCTGGATCGCCGCCATGATCGCCATCCCGATCTTCTTCCCGTTCTAGGCGGGCGTCAGACGTCCAGATCGACCGTGATCGGGCAGTGGTCGCTGGGCTGCTCCCACGCCCGCACCGGTTCGTGGATCGTCGCCGAACTCGCAACGACGGCGGGCGTCAGACCGGGCGAGGTCCAGATGTGGTCCAGGCGCAGACCGCGGTTCGACTTCCTGAAATCCTGGGCACGATAGCTCCACCAGCTGGCCAGTTTCTGCGGCTCGGGGAAGGCGTCGCGCACCACGTCGGTGAAACCACCGGCCGCCTGCAGCCGGTTCAGGGTCTCGACCTCCAGCGGGGTGTGGCTGACGATCTTCGACATATAGCGGTGGTTCCAGACGTCGAACTCCGAGGGCGCGATGTTGAAGTCGCCGCACATCAGAAGCGGCCGCGACTGGTCAAGGCCTCGCGCCGTCTCCGTCAGCCGCGCGTAGAAGTCCATCTTGTGATCGAACTTGGGGTTCAGCGCCCGGTCCGGAACGTCGCCGCCGGCGGGGATGTAGAAGTTCTGCACATCCACCCCCGCGATCCGCGCCGAGACGCAGCGCGCGTGGCCCAGCTTGCAGGCGTCGAAGGTCTGGCTTTGCTCGATCGGCAGACGGCTGGCGATGGCGACCCCGTGCCAGCCCTTCTGGCCCGCGACCTTCAGATGCGGCAGGCCCATTTCGGCGAAGGCGTTCCTGGGAAACTGGTCCTCCAGGCACTTGATCTCCTGCAGGCACAGGACGTCGGTGCCGCTCTCGGCCACGAAGCGCGCGACCTGGTCGATGCGCAGGCGGACGGAGTTGATGTTCCAGGTGGCCAGACGCATCCGGATCAGCCCTGCCGGATCGGCGTGGTGCGCGGGTCCGGGCCGTTGGTGACGACGCGGTCCCGGTCGCCCAGGTCCCTGACCACCTTGACGTCGGCGAAGCCCGCCGCCTCGAACAGCCCCTTGACCGCCGCGCCCTGGTCCCAGCCGATCTCGACGGCGAAGGTGCCGCCGGGCTTGAGGATGCGCATGATCTCGGGCGCGAGGTCGCGATAAGCCTGGAGGCCGTCGGGGCCACCGTCCAGGGCCAGGACCGGGTCGTGGTCGCGCACCTCGGGGTCCAGGCCCGGAATGTCGTTGGAGGGGATATAGGGCGGGTTGGACACCACCAGATCGAAGCTGTGATCCCCGAACCCGGCCGCCCAGTCGGTCCGCAGGAAGGTGGCGCGGCCGTCCAGATCGAGGTTGGCGGCGTTCTCGCGCGCCACGGCCAGGGCCTCGGACGAGATGTCGGTGCCGACCCCGTGCGCGCCCGGCCGCTCGGTCAGGACCGCCAGCAGGATGGCGCCCGAGCCGGTGCCCAGATCGATCAGGTTGAACCCCTGCGCCGGTTCGAAGGCCAGCAGGGCGACGTCGATCAGGGTCTCGGTGTCCGGCCGGGGGCTGAGCACGTCGGGGGTGACGTTCAGCATGATCTTCCAGAAGCCCTTGCGGCCGAGAATGCGCGAGACCGGCTCGCGACGCAGGCGGCGCGCGACGAAGCCGTCCAGCAGGGCCTGCTGCTCGGCGCTGACCGCCCGATACGGATCGGTCAGGATGTCCAGACGGGTCGCGCCGGTCGCGGCCTCCAGCAACAGGCGCGCGTCGATCGCCGGGCTGTCGATCCGCTGGGTCTTCAGGGCCGCCTGCGCAGATTTCCAGGCGGTCAGGAGGGTCGGGGTCTCGCTCATTCAATCCAGTCCACGGGCCAGTCCACAGGGTCGCCGACGGCCAGGCGGCCCGTCGTCTCGACCGAAAGATAGAGGCCGCAGAAGGCATGGCCATAGAGGCGCATCAGGTCCGCGACCAGATCGGCGTCGCGATCGCCCGTCGCGGGATCGACGTCGACGGCGACGCAGCGCCGGATCGGCTTGATGGCGCGGAGGCCCACCTCGCCCAGCCGCAGGCAACGACCGGCGACGTCGTTCTCGATCCAGGGGGCCCAGCCCTCGACATGGACGTTGGCCCGGAACCGCAGGGGATCCAGGGTCCGGCCGATGCGCTCGGAGAGGTCGCGCACACTGGCCAGATTCAGCACCGACACAGCGCCGCGCGGGTCGTCCATGAAGCGGTGGCCCCGGCCGTCCAGCACCCGCAGCGGCGCGGTCGCCGCCTCGCCCAGCGCCGTCGTCAGCCAGGCCTCAAGGGCCCGGTCGCCCGCCGCGTCCCCCAGGCGCACGACGATCGGATCGAGCCCCGGCGCGGTCAGGCTCAGCGCGCCCGTGGCCTCGTCCCAGCGACTGGTCACGCGCGCCACGGCCGGGATGCGGGCCAGGACGGCGAACCGCATCTTGGAAACGTGGGTCGGAGCCAGAGGGTCGAAGCCCGACGGCCCGATCTCCACCGCATACAGGCGATCGCCCGGAAAGGCGGCCCCGGCGTCCAGCCGCGCCTCGGTCATCAGCTCGGGCGTCAAGCCCTTGACCGGATGGCGATAGAGGCCGGCGATGTGGGCGGGGGCGGTCACCAAGGTTCCGTGCCCCAGCCGCCGGTTTCAGGCAAGGTGGTCGGAACAGCCCCCCGCACCGAACCGTTGACCCCGCCGATGACCGAACCCGCCCGCCGCTCCGCCCTGTCCAGCCTCTGGAAGTTCGCGGGCGCGACCGTGGCGGGGCTGGCTGCCGGTGCAGGGATCGCCCACCTGATCTACTCCCAGGGCCACAAATACGGGCTGGAGTTGCGCGCGCCCCGGCCCGAACCCCTACCGCCCCGGCCTCCGACACCAGAGGACCACGAGGCGCGCGAACCCGGGCGCGGGCGCATCGCGCGCCATCCGCATGAAATTCCTAGCAGGGGCTGGACCGACATCGGCTGGCGGGTCGGGGGCTCCTATTTCGGCGACCGGGTCGGTTTCGTCTCGGGTGGGGTGACCTTCTTCATCCTGCTGTCGCTGTTTCCGACGCTCGGTGCCTTCGTGACCATCTATGGGCTGTTCGCCGATCCAGCCGACGCCTGGAGCCGGTTGGCTTTTCTCTATTCGGTCCTGCCCTCGAACGTGGCGGGGTTCCTGGGGGCCGAGATGGAGCGGCTGGCGGCGGGCTCGACCCGGGACCTGACCTTCACCCTGGTCTGGACCCTGGCCCTGTCGCTGTGGACCGCCAACAACGGGATCAAAACCCTCTTCTATGGGCTGAACGTCGCCTATCACGAGGTCGAGCGGCGCAACATCGTCCGCTACAACCTGATCTGCTTCGCCTTCACCCTGACCGGGCTGGCGGCCGTCCTGGTCACCGCGGGACTGGTGGTCGGGGTACCCGTGGTGCTGGGCGTGATCGGCCTGACCGACGAGTGGCAGGCGCTGGCTCCGCTCCGGTGGCCGCTGCTGTTCATGATCTATGTCGGGGCCCTGGCGGTGATCTACCGGTTCGGACCCTGCCGACAGAGCGCGCGCTGGCGCTGGCTGACGCCCGGGGCCCTGTTCGCGGCGATGCTGAGCGTGATCGTCTCGTTCGTCTTCAGCTGGTTCCTGACCACCTTCGTGCGGCTGGATTCCTACGGTCCGCTGGCGACGGCCATGGCGTTCCTGCTGTGGACCTGGATTTCGGTGCAGGTTATCCTGATGGGGGCCGAGCTGAACGCCGAGATCGAGCACCAGACCGCCCACGACACCACCACGGGCGAGCCCATGCCCATCGGCGAACGCGGCGCGGTCATGGCCGACACCGTCGGGCCGCGCCGGGGGAATCCGGCCGCCCTGGCATTCACCCTGCGCCACGCCGAGGCTCTGGCCGACCGGCTGGGACGACGTCGCAACCGGCCCGAACGGACGCCGGGCTCGCACGGCGACGGTTCCGGCCCTATCTAGAGGACATGAACACCTTTCGACTGACCACCATCGAACGCGCCTACGAACTGGCCAAGAGCGGCGCCTGCCGCACCGTTGGCGACATCAAGGCCCGGCTCCAGGCCGAGGGCTACGAGGGGGTCAAGGACCGGCTCTACGGAGCGTCCATGACCGGCGCGCTAAGGAAACTCTGCGCCGAGAACTATGTCGCGCCGGAAGGCGAGGACGAAACCGCCAAGCCCAAGTCGGACGAAGACGACGACGACTGAAGCCGGAAACGCTTGTATCCCCGGGCTCGCCGGTCCATAAGGTCCAGGTCGATCTCTCTGCGTAACGCCCTCTCTCTCTGCGAACGCACCGAGTTTCTGGCCGATCCCATTCAGACCCGACAGGCTTCAGGCGCTCTTGCCTGAGGCCATAACTCGAACGGAGAGCTGAAATGGCGACCGGAACTGTCAAGTGGTACAACGCGACCAAGGGCTATGGCTTCATCGAGCCGAGCGACGGCGGCAAGGACGTGTTCGTGCACGTCTCGGCCGTTGAAGGCGCCGGCATGAACGGCCTGAACGAAGGCCAGACCATCTCGTACGAGGTCGAAAAGGACCGTCGCACGGGCAAGGAATCGGCCGGCCAGCTCAAGGCTGCTGAATAGTCGGACCCCTTCGCTCTTCGGAGCGAAACTGTCTGAAGCGCGGGGTCGGGGCCAAAGCCTCGGCCCCGTTCGCATCTCCGGGCCGCTCTTGCGACACGGGCGCGCTTGCTCCGCCGCCACCGCCCGCGTAGAGCGCCATGACCATGTTCGGTCTCGCCAATCCTGAACGGTTCATGCGCTTCACCGCGCCCCTGCCCCCCGTGCTGTGGGGCGCATCGGCCGTGCTTCTGGCCGTCGGCACCTGGCTCAGCTTCGCCGCGCCCGGCGACTATCAGCAGGGCGACACCGTGCGGATCATGTTCGTCCATGTGCCGGCCGCCACACTGGGGCTGGCGGCCTATGCGGCGCTCGGCGTGTCCAGCTTCTTCGCCCTGGTGTTCCGGCACTCGCTGGCGGACGCGGCAGCGCGGGCGGCCGCCCTGCCGGGCGCGGCGTTCACGGCGCTGGCGCTGGTGACAGGCGGCCTTTGGGGCCAGCCGATGTGGGGCACCTGGTGGGTCTGGGACGCGCGGCTGACCAGCGTGCTGGTGCTGTTCCTGTTCTATCTCGGATACATGGCGCTGCGCTCGTCGATCGACGACGAACAGAAGGCCGGGCGGGCGGCGGCCGTGCTGGGTCTGGTCGGCCTGATCAATCTGCCCATCGTCAAATTCTCGGTCGACTGGTGGAACACCCTGCACCAACCCGCCTCTCTGCTCCGTGCCGGCGGCACCAGCCTGGACCCCGTCTTCCTCGCCCCCCTGCTGACCATGATGGCCGCCTACGGGGCGCTGTTCGGAGCCGTCTGGCTGACCACGATCCGGGCCGAGATCGTGCGGCGCCGCGTCCAGACCCTGCGCGCCCGCCTGGCGCTGGAGGCCTGATGCTGGATCTGGACATGAGCCCCTATGCCGCCTTCGTCTGGCCCGCCTGGGGGCTCAGCGCCCTGGTACTGGGCGCGGTCGTGGCGCGCGCGGTCCTGTTGGCGCGTCGCTGGAAGACCGAGCTCAGGCGGCTGGAGGAAGACAGCGAGCGCCGACCTCAAGCGGCGCAAGGCGCGTTAGGCCAGCGACAATGACCCGCTGGCTGACGGTCATCCCCCTGGTCGTGCTGGCGGCCCTGGCCCTGTTGTTCATCGGCTGGTCGCTGCAGCGCGACCCCGAATACCGTCCCGACGCCGTCGTGGGTCAGGCGGTGCCGCAGACCGTGCTGCCGATCCTGCAGGGCGATGTCGCGGGCCCCCAAAACGTGGACCTGAAGACCGCCGGTGTCGGGCGGCCCATGCTGGTCAATCTGTTCGCCAGCTGGTGCGCGCCATGCCGGATCGAACACCCGCAGCTTATGGCGCTCAAGGCGCGCGGCATCCCTGTGGTCGGGGTGGCCTACAAGGACGATCCCATCGCTACCCGCGCCTTCCTCGACGAACTGGGCGATCCCTTCACGATGGTTCTGGTCGATCGCGAGGGCCGGGCCGGGCTGGACCTGGGCGTTTCCGGCGTGCCCGAGACCTTCGCGGTGGACGCCATGGGCCGGATCGTGGCCAAGGCGTCCGGTCCGCTGCTGACCCAGGCCGACGTCGATCGCCTGGTCGAGGCGCTCGACGCGCCGGCGCGTCCCCTGCCGACGGCGCGCACGCCCGAGGAACTCGCCATGCAGCGGGGATCCACAGGCGGCTAGAGCGGCGTTAACCTTTTCTCGACAGGAACCGTTAATCCTGTTGGCATGAGCCCGATCCGGCCCGACCTTTCCGCCAACCTGCCGCCGGCGCCTCTTGCGGCGTCACAGGTGCGTGCCGCCCAGGCCGCTTTCTTTTGGGCCGCCTTGAACGACGTCAGCGCAGCGGGCGAAGCGCCGGCCCGGACGACGGCGCAGGAGCCTGAGCCTACGCGAGGTCAAAGGCCGGGCAGCCTGCTCGACATTCGCGTCTAGACGACCGGTTCGAGAGCCTTCGCCTTCTTCGGCTTGCGGACCTTCTTGGGCGGTTCGGCGGCCTTCTTGGCGGCCTTCTCGGCGCGCCTGGCTTCCTTTTGGGCTTTCTTCAACGCCTTGGAGTCGGCCTTGGCCTGATCGGGCACGGCGTCGGCGGCGACCGACAGTTCCGACAGGAGGTCAAGGAATCCGTCGCGCTTGGTCTTTGGCAGTAGGCCCATGATACGACGGTCGGCGGCCTCAACGCGGGGTCGGGCGGCCTCCAGCAGGGCCTGGCCCTCGGGCGACAGGCGCACAGCCTTGGCGCGGGCGTCCAGCGCCGAGCGTTCTCGGGTCAACAGGCCCTTGGTGGTCATGCGGGCGACCAGATCGGCCAGGGTCGAGCGATCGATCCCCGTGGCCTTGACCAGATCGGTCTGGGTCAGCCCCTCCTTGACCGAGACGGCCTCCATCACCGCGAACTGACGCTGTGTCGGGCCGTCAGAGCCCAGTTCTTCGGAATAGATGTCCAGCGCCAGCTGCAGAGCCCGGTGCATGAGGTGGCTGGGGGATTCGGCGAGAGTACCGGACCGTCGCGCCTGTTTGCCGGACTTCACCATGGAAACCGTATCCCCTCTTGCCGTGTGCGGAGGGTTATCAGCGCGGCTTTACGGTTTGACGACAGACAATGTCGAATGTGGTCAGGGAGCGGTGTCCGGTCGGGCGGGGGTCGTCGGATCGACAGGGCCCTCGGAGACCAGGTTCTTCATGATCAGCGGCACCTGGGCCAGGCCGAAGGCGGACGATGCGATCCACAGAACGCCGCGGAAGCTGACCCAGACATCAGCGGGATCGACGCCCTCCATGCCCAGACGCGCCGCGCCCCAGGCCACCAGGGCCTCGGACCGGACGGCCTCGTTCACCAGAGCGACCGCGAGAAAGAAAAAGCCGTAGCGGATCGTCAGGGTGCGCCAGGCTCGGTCGTTGACCGGAATGACGGTGCCCAGCAGGGCCTTCAGCGGCTGTTTGCCCAACAAGGTGCCGCCCAGCAGGGCAATGGCAAGCGACGCGTTCAGCACCGTGACCTTCAGCTTCACGAACAGATCGTCGTTGAAGACGATCGTCAGCACCCCGAACACCAGGGCGAACCCGCCGACCAGAAGCGGCATCAGGGCCAGCCTCTTCTCGAACAGCAGGCCGACCGACACGGCCACGGCGGCACCGGCCACAAGCGCCCAGGTCGCCTGGACCAGGGCTTCGTCGCCCGGAAGGCCCCGCAATCTCAGAACCAGGAACGCCAACGCGAAGGCGGCGATGGCACCGAAATCCACCACCTGACGAATCCAGGGCGGCGGGGCGGCGGGCGCGGTCGGTTCGACGTCGCTCATCCTCAGTCCTCCAACCCCACCAGAGAGCGGGAAAACGCGCGGGCGTCGAAGGGTTGCAGATCGTCGATGCCTTCGCCGACGCCGATCAGCTTGATGGGGGCGTCGGACGCCTGGGCTACGGGCACCAGGACCCCGCCGCGCGCCGTGCCGTCCAGCTTGGTCATCACCAGGCCCGAGACGAAGGCGGCGCGGCCGAAAATCTGTTCCTGGGCCAGGGCGTTGCGACCCACGGTCGCGTCCAGCACCAGCAGGGTCTCATGCGGGGCATCGGGATCGATCTTCTTCAGCACCCGCACGATCTTGAGCAGTTCGTCCATCAGGGCGGACTTGTTCTGGAGGCGTCCGGCAGTGTCGATCAGGACGACGTCGAATCCCTCCTCTCGGGCCTTGGTGTAGGCGTCGAAGGCCAGACCGGCCGGGTCGGCCCCATCGCGGCGGCTCTCGAAATGGGCCCCGGCGCGCTCGGACCAGACCTTCAGCTGCTCGCGGGCGGCGGCGCGGAAGGTGTCGCCGGCGACGATCATCACCCTGGCCCCCTTGCCGGTCAGATCGGCGGCGATCTTGCCCAGGGTCGTGGTCTTGCCCGAGCCGTTGACGCCGACGAACAGCACCACGAACGGCTTGATACCCCCGCCGACCCCGTCCGGCCCCAGGGGGTCGAAGATCGCCTGGCGCGGCAGCAGTTCGGCGGCGACCGCCTCGGCCAGCGCCTCCTTGACCTCGCGCTCGTCGGAGACCTTGCCGAAACGTAGCTCCCGGAAGCGGGCGACGATCCGGTCGGTGGCCGCCGGACCCAGGTCGCTTTCCAGCAGGTGCTCTTCCAACCGGTCGAGGACGGCCTCGCTCAGCGGCTCCTTGACGAAGGCACCGACCACCGTCTCGGTCATCTGCTGGCTGGACCGGGCCAGTCCAGCGTTCAGTCGCTGGAACCAGCCCTTCTTGGGCGCGTCGTTCATGGCTCGCCTTTAGCGGTCGCGGGGGCCGAGGTCACGGTCTATCGTGGCGTCCGACCGACTTAGGCTCTATATGAGCAAAACCCCGATCAGGACCCCGCCTTGGCCGAGCCCCACGCCTTTCACGCCCCCCGCGCCCACGGTTTCGTCCGCGTGGCGGCGGCGACGCCGGTGGTCCATGTCGCCGACCCGGCGGCGAACGCCGAAGAGCACCTGGCCCTGATCCGCCGTGCGGGCGAGGAAGGGGCCGATCTGGTGGTCTTTCCCGAGCTCAGCCTGTCAGCCTACGCCATCGACGATCTGCACATGCAGGCGACCCTGCTGGACGCGGTGGAGACGCAACTGCCGGGCCTGGCTCGTGCGGCGGGCGAGGCCGGGCTGGCGGCGGTGGTCGGGGCTCCGATCCGCCACGGCGACCGGCTGCTGAACTGCGCCGTGTTGCTGGCCGGGGGCGAGATCGTCGGGGCCGTTCCCAAGACCTATCTGCCCAACTATCGGGAGTATTACGAGAAACGCTGGTTCTCGCCCGGAGACGACATCGGGGTCGAGACCCTGCGGATCGCCGGGACCGACAGTTGGATCGGCACCCGGTTGCTGTTCGAGGCCGACGACCGGCCGGGCTTCGTCGTCGGGCTGGAAGTCTGCGAGGACTTCTGGTCGCCCCTGCCACCCTCGACCCGCCAGGCCTTGGCGGGGGCCCGCATCCTCTGCAACCTGTCGGCGTCCAACATCGTCATCGGCAAGGCGGAAGAGCGAGCGATGCTGTGCGCCAGCCAGTCGGCGCGGGCCATGGCGGCCTATGTCTTCGCCGCCTCAGGCTGGGGCGAATCCACCACCGACCTGGCCTGGGACGGACAGGCGACGATCCACGAACTGGGGGCCTGCCTGGCCTCGGGCGAGCGGTTCTCCATGGAGAACCATCTGACCCTGGCCGACGTCGACGTCGACCGGATCGGGCTGGACAGACTTAGAAACGGCACTTTCGCCGACTGCGCCCGGCGCGAGCTCGACGAGGATGGCTTCATCCGCCTGGGCTTCCGTATCCGCGAAACGTCGTCGGCGACGCCCCTGATCCGGCCGCTGGACCGCTTCCCCTTCGTGCCGGACGATCCGGCGCGGCTCGACCAGGACTGCTACGAGGCCTTCAGCATCCAGGTCCAGGGGCTGATGCGGCGCCTGAAGGCGACGAACGGCGAGCGGATCGTCATCGGCGTGTCCGGCGGGCTGGATTCGACCCAGGCCCTGCTGGTCGCCTGCGCCGCCTTCGACCGGATGGGCCTGTCCCGGACCAACGTCCTCGGCTTCACCATGCCCGGCTTCGCGACCTCCGACGGGACCAAGTCCAACGCCTGGGCCCTGATGCGGGCGCTGGGGGTCACGGGGGCCGAGATCGACATCCGCCCGGCGGCCGAGCGGATGCTGGCCGACATCAAACACCCCTATGCGGACGGACAGCCGTTGCACGACATCACCTTCGAGAACGTCCAGGCGGGGCTGCGCACCGACTATCTGTTCCGGCTGGCCAATCAGAACCGGGCCTTCGTGCTGGGCACCGGCGACTTGTCGGAACTGGCTCTGGGCTGGGCCACCTATGGCGTCGGCGATCACATGAGCCACTACAACGTCAACGGCGGGGTGGCGAAGACCCTGATCCGGCACCTGATCCGCTGGGTCGCGGCCCGGCCGGACATGGCCGGGGCGTCCGACACCCTGCACGCCATTCTGGACACGGAAATCTCGCCCGAACTGGTCCCCGCCGGGCCGGACGGACGGATCCAGTCGACGGAGGAGACGGTCGGCCCCTATGCCCTGAACGATTTCTTCCTGTTCCACATCACGCGCTATGGAATGACGCCGTCAAAGGTCGCCTTCCTGGCGCACCAGGCCTGGGGCGACGCGGGGCGGGGCGAGTGGCCGGCGCACCATCCCGACAGCGACCGGGTCGCCTACGACCTGGCGACCATCAAGGCGTGGTTGCGCAAGTTCCTGATCCGGTTCTTCCAGACCAGCCAGTTCAAGCGGTCGGCCCTGCCCAACGGGCCCAAGGTGGTGACCGGCGGATCGCTGTCGCCGCGCGGCGACTGGCGCGCGCCGTCCGACGGCACGGCGCGGGCGTGGCTCGACGAACTGGACGCGAACGTCCCGGATCGCTGAACCGGATCAGAAGCGGAAGATGGATTCCAGCCGGACCCGGGGCTGGGCGCGGCGGTTGGTCTCGGCGGCGCGGGCCGGATCCTGCTCGGGCGCCGCCAGGCCGGCGGCGGCACCGACGCGCAGACGCGGCGAGAGGCGGTAATAGGCCCCCGCTTCAACGTCACCCCAGTCGGCCTCGCGGCCCACGGGCTGGTTCAGGTTGAAATCCAGGCCCCAGCGGCCGTTCTCGTTCCAGCGCAGACCACGGCGCGGGGCGGGCGTCGGAGACGTGCGCTGAGCGACGGACGCCTCTGCGAGGCTGACGGCGGGCGCGCGCGAGCGGCTCTGGGCGGACGCGTCATCGCTCACGCCACCGAGGGCGGCGAGCCCGACAACCCCGGCGATGATGACCGACAGCCGCATTTCCAACCCTTGGCCGCGCCGGTCTTCGTCGACGAGGCGTTCTCTGAGCCCGGCGTTTCCGCCGAAGGACACCGCGATTAGACATCGGTGGTCCGCCCGGTCAACGCAACCCGTGCTCTGGACACCAGTTCCCGCCGTTCTTGCCGACGCCTGTGGCCCAAGCGTCACGGGAATGCGGCGGCCGGGTGTTCAGGCGAGAGGCGAGCGCTGCGGTAGGGGGTCGGCCGTGTTTGCCTTGTCATCGCCCCTTTTCACCGTGTTATAGAGCTTCGCTTCGCGGAGCGCCGTGCAATCGGGCCCACGCGAACGCCTTCAATCGGTTGGAGACTTCCCTCGATGAGCTTCGTTCGCGGCAAGACGGTCGTTGTGACCGCCGTCCTGATGGCCTCGGGCCTGGCCTTGGCCGGCTGCGGCGGCGGGTTGTTCGGGGGCGGTCGTCAGGCCGAGCGCGCCGATGTTCAGGCGGGGATCGGCGTCAACGGCTACCTGTGGCGCGCCACCCTGGACACGCTCAGCTTCATGCCGCTGCTGACCGCCGATCCTTGGGGCGGGGTCGTGAACTACGACTGGTACGTCAATCCCCAGACGCCCAACGAACGTTTCAAGGCGACCGTCTTCATCCTGGACACCCGCCTGCGCGCCGACGCCCTGAACGTCACGGTCACCAAGGAAGTCCGCGACGCCGCCGGCGCCTGGACCGCCGCGCCCGTCGCCGCCCAGACGGAGGCGGACCTCGAGAACGCCATCCTGACCCGGGCGCGTCAGCTCAATCTGTCCAACGCGGGCTAAGCCCACTATCAAGTCCGGCCTCCTTCGGGTTCTCTGACAGGAGCCGCCTGAAGGAACCCCCTTGTCCGCCTCTCCGACCCGCTACGACCCCAAGACCGCCGAACCGCGCCAGCAGGCCCGCTGGGCGGCCGCGAACGCCTTCGTCACCCGCGATACGGGGCGCGAGAAGTACTATGTCCTTGAAATGTTTCCCTATCCTTCGGGGAACATCCATATGGGGCACGCCCGAAACTATGTGATGGGCGACGTGGTGGCGCGTCACAAGCGGGCCATGGGGTTCGACGTCCTGCATCCCATGGGCTGGGACGCCTTTGGCATGCCGGCCGAGAACGCGGCCATGGAGCGAGGCATCCATCCCAAGGGCTGGACCTACGACAACATCGCCAACATGCGCGAGCAGCTGAAACTGCTGGGCCTGTCGCTGGACTGGTCGCGCGAGTTCGCCACCTGCGACCCGGAATACTACGGCAAGCAGCAGGGCTGGTTTCTCGAACTGTACCGGCGCGGCCTGGTCTATCGCAAGGACGGCGTCGTCAACTGGGACCCGGTCGATAACACCGTCCTGGCCAACGAACAGGTGATCGACGGTCGCGGCTGGCGTTCGGGGGCCCTGGTCGAGAAACGCAAGCTGACCCAGTGGTTCCTGCGCATCACCGACTATGCCGACGACCTGATCGGAGGCCTGGCCACTCTGGACCGCTGGCCCGACAAGGTCCGGCTGATGCAGGAAAACTGGATCGGCCGGTCCAAGGGGGCGACCCTGTGGTGGGACATCGCCGAGGTTCGCGCCTCCCTGGCCAGTGCGCCCCAGGGCAAGCCGAGCCACGACCGCGACCCGATCGAGGTCTACACCACCCGCCCCGATACCCTTTTCGGCGCCAGCTTCATTGCCCTGGCTCCTGACCATCCGCTGACCAGGACGATCGCGGAGCATCGTCCCGACGTCGCGGACTTCATGAAAGCCTGCGCCCAGACCGGAACCAGCGAGGCCGATATCGAGAAGGCCGAAAAGGTGGGGGTCGATCTGGGCGTCCGGGTCCGCCACCCGTTCGACCCGGACAAGACCCTGCCGGTCTGGGCGGCGAACTTCGTGCTCTCGACCTATGGCTCGGGCGCGATCTTCGGCTGTCCCGGTCACGACCAGCGCGACCTGGACTTCGCCCGCAAATACGCCCTGCCGGTCCTGCCTGTCGTCCGGCCGGACGGCACCGAGACCGTCGAGATCGGAACCGAGGCCTACGTCGGACCCGGCCGCATCTTCAACTCCGACTTCCTGGACGGCCTTTCGGTCGAAGAGGCCAAGGCCGAAGCGATCCGTCGGCTGGAAGCCTCGGGCCACGGCAAGGGCGCGACCATCTATCGCCTGCGCGACTGGGGCGTGTCGCGCCAACGCTACTGGGGTTGCCCCATCCCGGTCATCCACTGCGAAGCCTGTGGGGTGGTGGAGGTTCCGGCCGACCAGCTGCCTGTCATCCTGCCCGACGACGTGACCTTCGACGTGCCCGGCAATCCGCTGGACCGGCACCCGACCTGGAAGCACGTCCAGTGTCCCTCATGCGGGGCCGATGCCCGTCGCGAGACCGACACGCTGGATACCTTCGTGGATTCCAGTTGGTATTTCGCCCGGTTCACCGACCCGACGGCGGCCGAGCCGATCAATGCCGAAGCGGCCAACCGCTGGCTGGCGGTCGATCAGTACATAGGCGGCGTCGAGCACGCGGTGCTGCACCTGCTTTATGCCCGCTTCATAACCCGGGCCCTGTCGGACGCCGGGATGTTGGCGGTCAAGGAGCCGTTCGCAGGCCTGTTCACGCAAGGCATGGTGGTCCACGAGACCTATCGTCGGACCGACGGCGCCTGGGTCGAGCCGACCGACGTCGATCTTTCCAACGACGCGGGCGTCCGCAGGGCTTGCCAGCGGTCCACCGGCGAGACCCTGGTCATCGGCGACATCGAGAAGATGTCGAAATCCAGGAAGAACGTGGTCGCCCCGGCGGAAATCCTGGAAAGCCACGGCGTCGACGCCGGCCGCCTGTTCGTCCTGTCTGACAGCCCGCCCGAGCGCGATGTCCAGTGGACGCCGGGCGGCGTGGAGGGTGCCAGCCGCTTCGTCCAACGGGTCTGGGCCCTCTTCGACGGCTTCGATCCCGACGCGCCGGCCTCGGATCAGGACGCCGTCCTGATCCGGGAGACCCACAAGGCCATCAAGGCGGTGTCCGAAGGGGTCGAGGGCTTCCGCTTCAACTCCGCCATCGCCAAGCTCTACGCCTTCGTCGCCACCGTGCGAGACCACGACGGCGCGGGCGGCGCGGCCCGGCGCGAGGCCCTGTCGGCGCTCGCCCGCCTGATCGCGCCCTTCACGCCGCACCTGGCGGAGGAATGCTGGACCCGGCTGGGCGAGACCGGAATGGTGCTGGACGCCGCCTGGCCAACCTATGATCCGGCGCTGGCGGCCGACGACGACGTCGTCCTGCCGATCCAGATCAATGGCAAGCGCCGTGGCGAGATCACGATGCCGCGCGGGGCCGATCCCAAGGCCGTGGAGGCCGAGGCGCTCGCCAACCCGGCCGTCCAGGCGTATCTGGAGGCCAATGGCCAATCCATCCGCAAGGTGATCGTGGTGCCCGACCGTATCGTCAACCTGGTGGCCGGCTGATGCGCGCCCGCTCCGCCTTCGTCGTGGCCGGCGGCCTTTTGCTGGCGGGCTGCGGCTTCACCCCGATGTACGCGGAAACGGCCGAGGGCTCGCCGCTGCGCCGGATCGCGGTGTCGACCCAGGACGACCGGCTCGGCTATCGCCTGCGTGAACAGCTGGAAGACGCCCTGGCCTGGGACCGGTCCGCAGCGCCCCTCTATCGCCTCGAGACGGCGGTGGAGCAGAACCGTCGGCCGCTGGGTCGACGGATCGACGATACGTCCACACGCTACGAGCTGACCGTGCGCGCCGCCTGGACCTTGACGCCGGTCGCGTCCGGCACGCCCCTGACCGGCAGCCAGTCGGTCACCACCACCTATGCCGCCGCCGACCAGCCCTATGCCGCGATCGCCGCCCAGCAGGACGGCGAGGACCGCGCCGCCGCCGAACTGGCCCGGTTGATCCGGCTGGACCTGATGCGGGCCCTGGCGGGGTGATTCTCGCGAAGCGGCCGGAGGTTGATCGCTTCCTGTCGAAGCCCGACGCGGGCGTCCGCGCCGCCGTGATCCATGGCAAGGACCGCTCCGGCGTCACCGAGCGCGCCGAGATCCTGTGCAAGGCGATCACGCCCGATCTGAACGACCCTTTCAACGTCACCGTCCTGACCGACAGCGACATCGACGCCGACGAGAGCCGGCTGGAAGAGGCCCTGACCGCCCTGTCGATGATCGGCGGGCGTCGTCTGGTGCGGGTGCGGCTGGGTTCCGAAAAGGCCTCTGTCGACAAGGCGGTCGCGGCGGCGCTCAAGACCCACGGCGAGGGCGGCTACAATCCCGAGGCCATGCTGGTGGTCGAGGCCGGGGCTCTGGGCCGCGACTCCGCCCTGAGGAAGGCCGCCGAGGCCGGCAAGGCCAGCGTGGGCATCGCCTGCTACGAAGATGAGGCCGGCGACATCGCCCGGATGACGCGCGAAGCCCTCGCCGGCGACAAGGTCGGGCTGACTTCAGACGCCCTGGCCGCCTTCGTCGCGCGCCTGCCCAGGGAACGTGGCCTGATGCGCCAGGAGATCGAGCGTCTGGCCCTCTACATCGGCCCGGGCTCCGGCCGGACGATCGACGTCGATGAGCTGGAGGTCCATCTGGGCGTCGAGGCCGACGCCTCCCTGTCGGACGCGGCGTTGCAGGCCTTCGGCGGCCGACCCGGCCTGGCGCAGGGGGGCCTGCGACGCGCCCTGGCGGAGGGAGAGAGCGCGGTCATGGCGGTCCGCTCGACCTCGATCCATCTGGCGAAGCTGCGCCGGATCAATGTGTTGCAGGCCTCCGGCGTTGGGGCCAAGGAAGCCGCCAAGGCCTCGGGCGTCTTCTGGAAGCAGGAGGCCGAGATGCTGCGCCAGGCTCGCGCCTGGATGTTGGACCAGCTGGACGCGGTTCAGGACAGCGTCAATGCGGCGGACGTCATGACCAAGACCACCGGCATGCCCGAGCATCTGATCGCCGAGCGCCTGTTGCTCGAGGTCGCCGCGCGGGCCCGGCGGCTGGGGCTCTAGATCAGGGACGTCAGCCGCGCATTGGCCAGATCCGCCATGACGCCGGTCACCTGGGCCCCCGATCCGGTCTGGACCATCAGTTTGGCCAAGTGCTGCGACAGGGCGCGGGGGTCGATCTGGACCATGGCCCATCCGAGAAACAGCTGCGACTGCACCGGCCAGCGCGCCAGAACGCGGACATTTCGATGCCGCTCGTCCGCCGAGATCGTTTCCATCAGCGTTGTCAGGGCCTCAGGCTCGCCCTCCAGCACCTGGACGAATGTGCCGTCGTGCAGGGCCAGAGCCCCGGTCATGCGACGCCGGGCATTGTTGCGGACCGATGTGGCGACGATGGCCGACAGGTCCATGGGGCTGTCGGTCGGGGTGACCGCGTCGCTGCGATAGACGACGCGCTCGAGAAGGGAAGCCATTGATACTGATGGTCCGGCGGCGAATCCGCCCGTCATCTAGGCCCGTTTCGCTGGTGCTCCAAACGCCTTGTCTTCAGCGCGGGACCAGACGCCACATCCGCAGGGGGTGGCGAACCGCCCCGGCCTCGTCCCCCGCCGCTGCGCCACGCCCCATGTAGAGATCGGCCCGGACCGGTCCGCGAATGGCGGACCCGGTGTCCAGCGCCATCACGAGCCCGGAATAGCTGCCCCGCGCCCCGCGCAGGTTGCCACCCTCGGCCGAGATCCACACCAGGTCGCCGTAGGTCCAGCTGGCGGGATCGACGGCGATGGCGCGTCGGGCCGGCAGGGGCACGCCGGCAGCGCCCGCCGGGTCGCCTCCATCATCCGGATCGAGCGCGAAATAGATGTAGCGGGGATTGAGCGCCGTGACCGCCCGAGCCTCGGGGCCCCGTCGCGCCGCCAGCCAGGCCCGGATCGCGTCGCCTGAGGTGCCGTCGGCAGGCAGGAGGCCCTGGTCCGCCATCGACCGGGCGATGCCGACGAAGGGTCGGCCATTGTCGGCGGCATAGGCAGCCCGGGCCTTGGACCCGTCCTCGAAGGTCAGATAGCCCGAACCCTGAATCTGGAGAAAGAAAAGGTCCTCGGCGCGCATCCAGGCCAGCGGCGGTGACGGAGGGGGTCCGGCCTCGATCTCGGCCCGCGCCGGCCCGACCCAACCCCGGGCCCATCCCTCGGGCCGCCCCAGAACCGGGGTGTCGAAACCGGCGTCCGGCACATGCCGGGCTTCGTACTCCGGCGCGAAATAGGCGGTCAGCAGGCCCGGGCTACCGTCGGTCGTCTCGGCCTGAACGACCGAGAACCCGGTTTCGAAGAAGGCTCGCGCCATCGATGGGGTCACCGGCCGGGAGGTCTGCTGGATCAGGCGACCGCGCTCGCACTGTCGGACAGCCGCAGGATCGCGCCCGACCCGACAGGTCTGAACATAGGCGAAGAAGGCCGCGAGATGATCCTCGTCCGCCCAGCCAGCAAGGCTCGTCGGCGCAGGAAGACCGGTCGGCGACGGAGCTGGATCCGACGGGGAGGGCGCGATCGGTGTGCCAGTCGCGCACCCGGCGAGAAGGAGCCCAAGGACGCCGAGCCACAGCCCGGCGGTCCCGGCGGCACGGCCTCTCGCGCTCACGCGTTGGCGGGTTCGACGCGGGCCAGGACCCAGTTCGGGTCGGACGCGCCCAGCGAGCGTTCGAACGTCCAGTGTTCGGCGGTCCGACGCTCCTCGATGCGCGGCTCAGCCGGGGCGCCGGGCGTGGCCTCTTCCGCCGGAGGCAGGATCCTGGAGCGCAGTTCCGCGAGGAAGCGGACCTTGGCGACGGCGCGATCGCCCTCTGCCGAAGCCAGCTCGAGGTCGGCGCGGGGCGGTTGCAGGAACTCGACCTGTTCGGTCTCTCCGCGGGTTTCACGCGCCGTGATCCCGGCCTCGAAGGATTCCAGCACCGTCGGCGTCAGCAGGGGCTTCAGCGCCGCCCGGTCGCCGGCCGCATAGCCGCGCACGATGGTCTCATAGGCCTGACGCGCGCCCTCGATGAACTTGGCGGGGTCGAAGGCGGGGTCACGGGCCCGAAGCGAGGCGGCGGCAGCCAGGGTCGCGGCGTCCAGGCCCGGTGCGCGGGCCGCGGGCTCGGGCACGGCGGCACCGGCCGGCAGGACGGGAGCCTTGGCGCCGTCCTCGGGCTGACGCCCGACTTTCTTGCCCAGCACGTTGTAGAGCTGGAACAGGACGATGGCCGCGATCACGGCGAAGATCACGATCGAGAATTCTACCGGCACGGGGTCTTCCTGACGTTGGCGTCCTTCGGCACGGACCGGATGGACGAACTCGGTTGGACGATTAGGGGCCTATATAGGCAGGCGCAAGGCGAGGCGCACCCGTCCGCATCCGTCGGGCGAGCGTTGCGACATCGCGTCCCCGGTGCTAGTCGCGCGGGCCTTGTCCCCCTCTCCGCATGAACGACTGATCCGCACATGACCGACGCGCCCCTCTCCAACAGCCCGGCCGCCGACACGACTGGGGCCGCCGCTCAGCCGACTCTACCGGGCTTCCGCATCTTGGCCCAGTATGTGCGCGACCTGTCGTTCGAGAACCCGCGCGCGCCCGACAGCCTGCGCATCGAGGGCAAGCCCCAGATCGACATGGGCGTCGAGCTGAACGCCTCGGGTCGCCCCGACGGTCTGTTCGAGGTCGACCTGAAGCTGTCGATCAAGGCCTCGACGGAAACCTCGCCGGTCTTCCAGGTTGAACTGTTGTACGGCGGACTGTTCCAGCTGCAGGGCGTCAGCGACCAGGACATCGAGCCGATGCTTCTGATCGAATGCCCTCGCTATCTGTTCCCCTACGCCCGCGAGATCGTGGCCCGGGCGACGGCGGACGGCGGCTTTTATCCGCCATTTATGCTGGACCCGATCGACTTCGCCGGCATTTACGCCGCCCGCATGCAGCAGGCCGCCCAGGCGCCGGGCGCCGCCTGATCGCTCAAGCCGGCTCGGTCTGCAGCCCATAGCCAGCCCAGAGCGACCGGTCCTTCAACGTCTCCATCAGAAAGGCCTTGTGGGCCTCGGCCTCGGCCGGATGCAGCCGAGGCGACAGCGGGCGGGGGCGCGGCGCATAGCCGCCGACCACGGCCTGTCCCGTCACGGCCTGGGTCCCGGTGCGCGCCGACAGGTCGAGAACACGCTCCTTGCCACCCTTGAGTTCCAGATAGACCTCGGCCAGCAGCCGGGCATCGATCAAGGCCCCATGCAGCGTCCGCTCGACCAGCGAGACCTTGAACCGCTTGCACAGGGCATCCAGCGAGTTGGCCATCCCGGGAAACCGCTTCTGGGCCAGGGCCAGGGTGTCAATCCACCGCGTCTCGTGGATCAGGGCCCATCCGCACAAGCCGCATTCGTGGTCGATGAAGGCCCGGTCGAAGGCGGCGTTGTGGGCGATCACCGGCGCGTCGCCGATGAAGTCCATCAGGTCCGACACGATCTCGGCGAACTTCGGGGCCCCACGCACCTTGTCGTCGGTGATGCCGTGGACCTTGATCGCGCCCTCGGGGATCAGGCGCTCTGGATTGACCAGTCGGTGAAAGGTCCGGCCGGTCGGGAGCAGGTCCTCGATCTCGATGCAGCCAACCTCGATCAACCGGTCGCCCATCCTGGGGTCGAAGCCGGTGGTTTCGGTATCCAGAACGATCTCGCGGGCCATGACCTTCTATTGAATCGCTTTGGTCGGAGGCGAAAGGGGGCCACGACGGGGTTTCCAGCCCGGCGACAAGACCGTCCCCACGATTTCAGAGACTGCCTGCCGCGCGGCCTCCAGCCCTTGGCCCGTATCGATGAGAAAATCGGCGCGCCGTCTTTTTTCGCCATCCGGCATCTGGCGCGACAGGATCGCCTCGAACCGCTCCTGCGTCATGCCGGGACGGGCCAGCACGCGCCGGCGCTGGATTTCGGGATCGGCGGTGACGACCACCACCGCATCTACCGCCCGGTCGCCCCCGGTCTCGAACAGCAGAGGGATGTCGAGGACCGCGAGCCGGGTCCCGGCCGCCCGTGCGGCTTCCAGATCCGCCAGTCGGCCCGCCGCGACCAGGGGGTGGACGATCGTCTCGAGCCGGCGAAAGGCGGCGTCTTCGCGGCCCAGGGCCTCGGCCAGTCGTGTCCGGTCCACCGCGCCGTCGACGATCACTTCCGGAAACGCCTCGCCCACAGGACCGACAGCCGCCCCGCCGCGCGAATAGAGACCATGAACCGCGTCGTCGGCGTTCCAGACCAGGGCCCCGTGGTCGGCGAACATGGCCGTCGTCGTCGACTTGCCCATGCCGATCGAGCCGGTCAGACCCAGCACGATCACCCGGTCTCTCCCAGATGCGCCAGCAGCAGGGGTCGCAGGTCCAAGGGTGGCGGCTGGACGCCAAAAATGGCCCGGAATGACGGGCCCGCCTGCCCGATCAGCATGGCCAGGCCATCGACCGTCGGCAGGCCGCAGGCCCGGGCGGCCTGAAGGAAAGGTGTCACGACCGGACGATAGGTCATGTCCATAACCACCGTGCGGGGCGCGAACCGCGACGGATCCAGTTCCGGCGTGACGCTGAGCGCATTGATCACCAATCGGGCGTCGACAAAGGCCTCGTTTACCTCAGCGGCCCGGACGGTGCCGCCAAGGTCGCGGGCGAGCGCCTCTGCTCGCGACCGCGTGCGATTGACGATTCGAATCTCGGCCCCGGCCTCCGCGAGGGCTGCCGCCGCAGCCCGCGCGGCCCCGCCGGCCCCCAACAGGACGACCGGCGCGGCGTCGAGGTCCAGCATGGGGGCCTGATCCGAAAGCGCGACCAAGAGACCCTCGCCGTCCACGCTGTCGGCCGCGACCGCCCCGTCCCGAAAGACCAGGATGTTCGCCGAACGACTGGCGCGCGCCGTCGCAGAGGCGGAATCCGCCATGTCGAACGCCTGTTCCTTGAAGGGCGCGGTGACATTGATCCCGGCGAGCATTCCGGCGCGCCCGGTCGCGACCAGGGCCTCAAAGCCTGTGGCATCCACCGACGCGAACGGCACATAGGCGGCATCCATCCCCGCCGCAGCGATCCAGGCGTTGTGGATGACGGGACTGAGCGAACGGGCCACGGGCTGACCGGCGATCCCTCCAACCCTGGCGGCACCCGTGATGAGGGGTCGGCTCACGTTTGAATCACCCCGGCGCGTCGCAGCGCCGCGAGCATAGACCACAGCGGCATGCCCAGGACGGTGAAATAGTCCCCCTCGACCCGGTCGAACAGCTGGGCGCCCATCCCTTCGAGTCGATAGGAGCCGACACAGGCCAGCAGGGCGGCCTCTCCTTCCGATCGCAGATAGGTGTCCAGGAAGGCGTCTGAGAAGACACGCATGGACATCCGGGCGGTGTCCACATCCGACCAGACCACGGTTCCCCCATGCGCCAGCGCCGCCGCCGAATGCAGGGCGTGGGTCCGGCCCCGCATGGCCGAAAGTCGCCCTCTGGCCTCGTCCAGGCTCGCGGCTTTGGAGATCAGATCCCCGTCGAAGGCCAGGGTTTGATCGGAGCCCAGTACCCAGGCTTCGGGATCACGTCGCGACACAGCCAGCGCCTTGGCCTGGGCCAGGTTCAGCGCCAGTTGGTCAGGCGCGTGATCAGGCAGAGACGTCTTGATCGCATCCTCGTCGACCCCGGCGTCTTCGGTCGAGAAGACGATTCCGGCTCCAGTCAGCATCGCCCGGCGAGCCGCGCTGCGCGACGCGAGGATCAGTCGCTCGGCGCTCACCACGACGCCCCGATACGGGTCGTCCGACGTTCGTTCAGCAGGTTGAGGATCGCCGCCGCGGTTTCCTCGACCGAGCGGCGCGTCACGTCGATGGTGGGCCAGCCGCGCCGCTCGAACGCCCGGCGCGCCTTGATCGTCTCCTCGCGAACCGCGTCGGGCTCGACATAGGACGAAGCGTGGTTGGCGTTCAGCCCGTCCAGACGATTGCGCCGGATCTGCACCAGCCTGTCAGGCGAGACCGTCAGCCCCACCACGAGCGGGTTCTTGAGACCCACCAGCCGTTCCCCATCCTCCTGGCCCGGCACCAGTGGCACGTTCGCGGCGCGGACCCCGCGATGCGCCAGATAGATGCAGGTCGGTGTCTTGGACGTCCGACTGACCCCCACCAGGACGACGTCGGCCCCTTCCAGCTGCTCGGCCGTGCCCTGGCCGTCGTCGTGGGCCATGGCATAGTCCAGCGCCCCGATCCGGTTGAAGTAGTCGTGGTCGAGCGCGTGCTGGGCCCCGACCCGGGTCGAAAGGGCCGCGCCCAGATAACGGGAGAGGGCCCCGACCAGCGGATCCAGCGCTCCGATGTGCGGCATGTCCAGTTGCCGACAGCCTTCCTCCAGCTGCGCTCTCAGATCGCGATCGACGATGGTGTGCAAAACGACCCCGGGCGCGGCGGCGACCTCGGCCAGTACCCGCTCCATCTGCTTGTCGGATCGCACCAGCGCATAGATGTGTTCGATCGGGATCACCCCGTCGAACCGGGCCGTCACCGCCTTGGCCATGGCGTTCAGCGTCTCTCCGGTCGAATCCGAGACCAGATGGACATGGAAATAGGTCGCGAGCCGCGACGCCCCGTTGGGCCGCGCCGGGCTCATGACGGCGTCCAACAGGGGATGACTGGCGCGTGCAGGACGATAATGGCTCTGATTCCTGTGGACCGGACGGGGCGCCGAACGACCCGTCCCGAGGTCCGATCCCTATAGCGCGGGCCGCAGCAGGGCGCGAGACGGGATGGGATCGGACAGCGGCGGCGGTCCGGACCCGGATCATCCCATGGCTAAAAGCCCTTCCTCGTTTCGCTGGGGAAATCCTTAACGAGGCGTTAACGGCGCCCAAGCCGATCGTCATCGCGGCGAGCCGCCAAGGCCCGGCTGTTAGGGATTCGTTAGGATATGTCCCCGCTTTCGACAGGCTGTCACACTGGCGTCGCGTTGACCCCGCCACGGTCTGGACAAGCCGTCTTGTGAGGCTAATGGGCGACGATCCATCCCCGCCGTCCCGGCCCCTGCCTTCTTCCTCCATTCTTTTCTCGAATCCTGATCAGGATAAGAGGAAGACCGTGGGCTTGAGGGGATCGCCGTCCCCCCGTAAAGCCAAGTCATGAGCACCACGCCATCGTTGATCCGCGTCCTTCGGGGCGAGACTCTCGACCGTCCTCCGGTCTGGTTCATGCGCCAGGCGGGCCGGTATCTGCCGGAGTACCGCAAGCTGAGGTCCGAAGCGCCGGACTTCATCGCCTTCTGCCTGAACCCGGAGATGGCCGCCGAGGCGACGATGCAGCCGATGCGGCGTTTCGGCTTCGACGCGGCGATCGTCTTCGCCGACATCCTCCTGATCCCCCAGGCGCTCGGCCAGAGGGTCTGGTTCGAAACGGGCGAAGGCCCGCGTCTGGGTGAACTGCCGCCTGTCGAGCGGATGCGTGAACTGACCGCCGGTGCCGGTCAGGCCCTGTCTCAGGTCGGCGAAAGCCTCAGCCGTGTCAGGGCCGAACTGGAGCCGCACCGCGCCCTTATCGGTTTCGCCGGCGCGCCCTGGACCGTCGCCACCTATATGCTGGACGGCGGCCGCGACACGATCGGAAAGGGCGAGCGAGCCACGGCCCGGTCCTATGCCTATGCCGAGCCGGAAAAGGTCGACGAGGTCCTGGCCATATTGGTCGAGGCGACCGCCCATTATCTGAAGATGCAGGCCGACGCCGGGGCCGACGCGCTCAAGATCTTCGAAAGCTGGGCGGAAGGGTTGCCCGATGATCTGTTCGAACGCTTGGTCCTGAAACCGCACCAGGCTCTCGTCGCCCGTGTTCGCGAACTGGGTGTCACCGTGCCCCTGATCGGCTTCCCGAGGGGTTCGGCGCTCCATGCCGATCGTTATGCGCGTGAGGTCGACGTCCAGGGCGTGGCGCTGGACACGGCCTGTTCTCTGGCGCGGGGCCGCGAGGTCCAGAAGATCAAGCCGATCCAAGGCGCGCTGGATCCACTGCTGCTGCGTGTCGGCGGTGCGGCGCTGGACCGCAGGGTGGATCAGCTTGTGGAAGCCTGGGGCTCCGGGCCATGGATCTTCAACCTGGGCCACGGCATCCTGCCGGACGTGCCGATCGCTCATGTCGAGCAGGTGTTGAAGCGGATCGGGGCGCAGTGACGCCAGCCAAGGGGGCGAGCTCACCAAATCGGGCCAGCGGTCGCCGGATCGCGGTCGTCCTGTTCAACCTGGGCGGGCCCGACGACGCGGCGACGGTCAAGCCGTTTCTGTTTAACCTGTTCAACGACCCCGCGATCATCGGATTGCCGGGGTTCGCGCGCACACCGCTCGCCCGGTTGATCGCCTCGCGCCGCGAAGCCAGCGCCCAGGCCAACTATGCCCAGATGGACGCCGGCGGCGGCTCGCCGCTGAAGGCCGAGACCACCAAGCAGTTGGAGGCGCTCGACGCTGCCCTCGGTGCCTTGCTGCCGGGCGATGAGATCAAGAGCTTCATGGCCATGCGCTACTGGCACCCGCTGACCGAGGAGACCGCGATAGACGTGGCCGCCTGGGGTCCGGACGAGGTTGTGCTTTTGCCGCTCTATCCGCAGTTTTCGACGACCACGACGGAGTCCTCGCTCAAGGCGTGGAACGCCGCCTACGCAGGGTCGGGGCGCACTCGCACCATCTGCTGCTACCCCAGTCTCGATGGCTGGGTCCGGGCCCAGGCGGAGGGCGTGCGCCTGAAGCTTGACGAAGCCGTCCGCGAGCATCCCGGCAAGCCGATCCGCGTCCTGTTTTCCGCCCACGGCATCCCCGAGAAATTGGTGACCGGCAAGGGCGACCCCTATCAGGAGCAGGTGGAGGCGACCGTCGCCCGCGTCGCCGAGGCGGCGGGACTGTCCGATTGGCTGCTGTGCTATCAAAGCCGCGTCGGACCCCTGAAATGGCTGGGGCCGTCGACGCCTGACGCCATCGTCGAGGCCGGCAAGGCGGGGGTGGGCGTGGTCATCACCCCGATCGCATTTGTCTCCGAACACATCGAGACCCTGGTCGAACTGGACATCGAATACGGCGAACTGGCCCATGAGGCGGGGGTCCACCCCTATCTGCGGGTTCCGGCGGTCGGCACGGCGCCGCTTTTCATCGACGGCTTGGCGGGTGCCGTCGCCGAGAGCCTGGGACGGATAGGCACGGCCCCGGCCGGGCCGGGCTGCCAGGGCCGATGGAAAGCCTGCCCCTGCCAGCGCGAGAGGCTCGCCGCATGAACCTCTACGATCTTGCCCGGGGCCTGCACATCCTGGCCGTAATCGCCTGGATGGCCGGCTTGCTGTTCCTGCCCCGCCTCTACGCCTATGACGCGGAACAGGCCGACAAGCCTGAGCCCCTGCGCGGCGAGATGCGCGCGCTGCTGCGGCTGTGGCAGGCGCGGATGCTCAAGATCATCCTCAATCCCGCGATGATCCTGGCCCTTGCGTTGGGCCTGTGGCTGATCCACCTGAGGGGTGCCGTGATCCTGACCCAACCGTGGATCTGGGCCAAGCTGGTCGGGGTTTTCCTGCTGCTGGGCTGGCACGGCTTCCTGGTGGCCGAACGCAAACGGATTCTCGCCGGCACTTCGACCCGCACGTCGAAATTCTGGCGCATGACCAACGAAGTCCCCTTCGTCCTGGCCATCCTGATGGTCCTGTCCGTTACCCTCGAATGGACCTTCTGAGCCGCGACGCTTGACCCGAACCCTCGGTTCGTGGTTCCGCTGGTCCTGAGGCGTCCGTTCGGGCGCTGCCCTTCTCTCCGCGTCGACCGACTGCTGGCGTCTCGCCGCCCTCGGACCCGTCGCCCTCCCATCCGGCCGAAAGGCCAACACTCTCAGCCCTGCCCGTTCCGTCGCCCTGCGTCGGTCCGTTCGGCGGCGCGCATCCGAGCCTTTCCATGTCCGAGACCCACGATACCGACGCTTCGATCGCCGAGACCGAAGAAGTCATGACCCGCGACACAAGTGAGGCCGACGGCGCCAATGACGCGGACGCCGCCGCCGATCTGGGCGACGAGGCCGAGGACGACGGCGAACCGGTCGTCCCGTCCGGCCGGATCACCCTGGAAGAGCTGAACGAGAAGACGCCGGCCGACCTGGTCGCTTTCGCCGAGCAGCTGGAAGTCGAGAACGCCTCGAACCTGCGCAAACAGGACCTGCTGTTCGCCATCCTCAAGGCGCTCGCCGAGGAAGAGGTCGAGATCATCGCCGACGGCGTGCTGGAGATCCTGCCCGACGGCTTCGGCTTCCTGCGCAGCTCGGACGCCAACTATCTGCCGGGTCCCGACGACGTCTATGTCTCGCCGTCCCAGATCCGCCGCTTCGGCCTGCGCTCGGGCGACACCATCCACGGGGCCGTCCGCGCACCGCGCGAAGGCGAACGCTACTTCGCGCTTCTGAAGGTCGACACGATCAATCTGGAAGACCCCGAAGCGGTCAAGACCAAGGTCCTGTTCGACAACCTGACCCCGCTCTATCCCGAAGAGCGGCTCCACATGGAAATCCAGGATCCGACGCTGAAGGATCGTTCCGGCCGGGTCATCGACATCGTCGCCCCGCTCGGCAAGGGCCAGCGCTGCCTGATCGTGGCCCCGCCGCGCGTCGGCAAGACGGTGATGCTGCAGAACATCGCCAAGTCGATCGAGGCCAACCACCCCGAGGTCTTCTTGATCGTCCTGCTGATCGACGAACGCCCCGAGGAAGTCACCGACATGCAGCGCACGGTGAAGGGCGAGGTCGTGGCCTCGACCTTCGACGAGCCCGCCACCCGTCACGTCGCCGTCGCCGAGATGGTGATCGAGAAGGCCAAGCGCCTGGTCGAGCACAAGAAGGATGTGGTGATCCTGCTGGACTCCATCACCCGCCTGGGTCGTGCCTACAACGCCACGGTCCCGTCGTCGGGCAAGGTCCTGACGGGCGGCGTCGACGCCAATGCCCTGCAGCGGCCCAAACGCTTCTTCGGCGCCGCGCGAAACGTGGAACAGGGCGGCTCGCTGACGATCATCGCCACGGCCCTGATCGACACCGGAAGCCGCATGGACGAGGTGATCTTTGAAGAATTCAAGGGCACCGGCAACTCGGAGATCGTGCTGGACCGCAAGGTCGCCGACAAGCGCATCTTCCCGGCCATCGACGTGCTGAAGTCCGGCACCCGCAAGGAAGACCTGATCACGCCCAAGGATCAGCTGACCAAGACCTATGTCCTGCGCCGCATCCTGAACCCCATGGGCCCGCAGGACGCGATCGAGTTCCTGCTCGACAAGCTGCGTCAGTCCAAGAACAACTCGGACTTCTTCCAGTCGATGAACACCTGATCGACGGGGCCGCCAGGCCCCGCCTTGTCAGCCGCGCTTGGAGGCCTTGCGGAAGGCCGGCTTGGCCAGGGCAGTGTTCTTCGCGCTGACGGACTTCTCCGGGTGCTGGCCGGGCTTGAAAGCCGGGCCGCCGGGATGGCTGCCGGCTTTCTTGGCGGCGAGCACGCGTTTCAGGGCCTGGGCGGGGGTTTCGGTCTCGTCGGTCATGACCTCAGCCTAGCACGGCCCGGCCGTCAGCCCCGCATCAATCGGCGACAGAGGTCGTCCAGCTGTTCCAGCGAGGCCCAGGTCAGGGTCAGCTCGCCCTTTCCGCCTCGATCCGTCAGCGACACCTTCAGGCCCAGGGCGTCCGCCAGGTCCTGTTCCAGCGCCGCCGTGTCCGGAGACGACGCGACCGCCGCCTTGCCCGGCTTCGGCCTGACGGTTGTGCCCTGAGACCTGCGGGCCAGGGCCTCCGCCTGACGGACGTTGAGCCCCTCCAGCAGGATCTTCTCCGCCAGGCCGTCGGGATCGCGCGCGGTCAGCAGGGCGCGGGCGTGACCAGCGGACAGCACGCCCTCCCCTACCAGTTCCTTCACCCGGGGAGTCAGATGCGTCAGGCGCAGGGTGTTGGCGACGTGGCTGCGCGACTTGCCGACGATCCCGGCCACCGCGTCCTGGGTGCGGCCGAACCGCTCCATCAAGGACGCATAGGCTTCCGCCTCTTCCAGAGGGTTCAGGTCGGCGCGCTGGACGTTCTCGATGATGGCGACCTCGAGCACCTCCAGATCGTCCATGGCGCGGACGATGATCGGCACCTCGGTAAGACGCGCGGCCTGGGCGGCTCGCCAGCGCCGTTCCCCGGCGATGATCTGCCAGACGTCGTCCTGACCGGGCTGGGGACGGACCAGGATGGGCTGGAGCACGCCCTTGTCGCGGATGGACTGGCTCAGTTCAGACAGGTCTTCGGGCCGGAAAACCTTGCGCGGCTGATCCGGGTTCGGCTTCAGGCTCTCGATCGGGGCCAGCTGGACGCCGACCGGCATCGGCAGGCTCGACGTGACCGGCGCGGCGTCGGCGACGGGTTCTCCCAGCAGGGCCGATAGACCCCGTCCCAGACCTCTTTGACGTTCAGACAAACTCTTGTTTCCGTTCAGTTATCAGGCGGCGAGACGCCGTCTTTCGCGGCCCACGACTTCTTTCGCCAGCCGCAGATAGGCCTGGCTGCCGGTGCATTTCAGGTCATAGATCAGCACCGGCTTGCCGAACGACGGGGCCTCCGACACCCGGACGTTGCGGGGTATCACCGCCTCATAGACCTTGTCGCCGAAATGGCCGCGGACGTCGGCCGCCACCTGTCCCGACAGGGCGTTGCGTCGATCGTACATGGTCAGGACCAGCCCCTGGATCTCAAGGCTGGGATTCAATGATTGACGGACCATCTCGATGGTCTTCATCAACTGCGTCAACCCTTCCAGGGCGAAGAACTCGCACTGCAGCGGCACCAGAACGCCGTCGGCCGCCGCCATGGCGTTGAGCGTCAAAAGGTTCAGCGACGGCGGGCAGTCGATCAGGACATAGTCATACCCGGCGCTACCGTCCTGGCCCTGTCCCGCCAGGGCGTCGCGCAGGCGATAGGAGCGCCGATCGGCCTGGCTCAGCTCGATCTCCACGCCGGACATGTCGGCGTCGGCGGGGATGATGTCGAGCCCGGGCACGGCCGTCGGCACCGCCGCGTCATGCACGGAGCGCCCGTCGACGATCACGTCATAGATGGTGATCCGACGTGTTTCACGTGGAACACCCAGGCCGGTGGACGCATTGCCCTGCGGGTCCATATCGACAATCAGCACCCGCTCGCCAATCGCCGCCAGGGCCGTGCCCAGGTTGATGGCGGTCGTCGTCTTGCCCACCCCACCCTTCTGGTTGGAGACGGCGAGGACGCGGGCGGGGCCCTTGGGCAGGACTTTGGCCATACTGCTAGCCACGGCGTTTGAGACTCCGGACGGTGACGATGCGGCCGCGCGGGTCGCTGCGCGACACGGAGAGGTCCGCTTTCATTTGCCAGACCCGGGAGGCTTCCCGCAACTCGACCTCGGCCTTCTCTCCCTTGAGAAACAGACCTTGTGCACCGCGCTCCATATAGGGCTGTGCATAACCCAGCAGCTTGTCCAGAGGCGCGACCGCTCGCGCTGTTACGACGTCGACGCTGATGGCCTGCTCTTCCGCCCGCCCCCAGACGACCGTCGCCGGCAGGGCGAGCTCATCGACGACGGACTGGAGAAAGCGGCAGCGTTTCTGCAGCGAATCGATCAGCCAGACCCGGGCGTCCGGCCGGCCCTTCAGCAGGATGGCGAGGATCAACCCCGGAAAGCCCGCGCCAGCCCCCAGATCCGCCCAGCATTGGGCCTCGGGCGCGAGAGACAGTAGCTGCGCCGAATCCCAGGCATGGCGGTTCCAGAAATCCGGCAGACTGTCCGGCCCGACCAGATTCATCACCGCATTGGTCTGGGTCAGTCGATCCAGGAACATCTCCAGCTCGGACATGCGCTCGGTCGCGGCTGCAGTCAGGCTCCGGAATTCGTCGGCGGTCATCAGGCCGCGACCGAGGTCCGTCTCACATGGGACAGCAAGGCGGTCAGAGCCCCCGGCGTCACGCCCTCGATCCTCCCGGCCTGTCCCAGGGTGCGCGGACGCACCTGGGCCAGCTTTTCACGGACCTCATGCGACAGACCGCCGACAGACCCATAGTCGATGTCGCCCGGCAGACTCAGCGCCTCATCGCGGCGCAAGGCCTCCGCGTCCGCGGCTTGTCGATCCAGATACCCGGCATAACCGGCGTCGATCTCGACCTGTTCGCGCACGGCGGCGGGCCAGTCGCGGATGACGGGATAGGCCTGCTCGAACGCCGACAGGTCAACGCCGGGATAGGCCAGCAGATCTCGGATCGAACGGCGTTGCCCGTCGGCATTGACCGTCAGACCCAGCGCTCCAGCCTCCTTGGGCGTGAACCGCGTATCGCTGACGAACTCACCGGCCTCCGCCAACAGGTTCGCCTTCTCCCCGAACAGCTTTTCCCGGCGGGATCCGACCACACCCGCCGCAACGCCCAGAGCGGTCAACCGTTGATCGGCGTTGTCGGCCCGCAGCGTCAGCCGATACTCCGCCCGGCTGGTGAACATCCGGTAGGGCTCGGTCACACCGCGTGTGACCAGATCGTCAATCATGACACCGATATAGGCCTGGTCGCGGCCCAGCACGATCTCATTCGATCCGGCCGCCGCGCGTGCGGCGTTGAGGCCCGCGATCAATCCTTGAGCGCCCGCCTCCTCATAGCCGGTCGTCCCGTTGATCTGACCGGCGAGATAGAGACCCGGCCGACGCTTGACCTCCAACGCCGGGCTCAGCTCGCGCGGGTCGACGTAGTCGTACTCGATGGCATAGCCGAAGCGGAACACCTCGACGGCCTCCAGTCCCGGCATGGTCCGCAGGAACGCCAGTTGGGTCTCGGGTGAGACCGAGGTCGAGATGCCGTTCGGATAGACGGTCGGATCGTCCAGCCCCTCGGGCTCCAGGAACACCTGGTGCGAAGTCTTGTCGGCGAACCGGACCACCTTGTCCTCTATCGACGGACAATAGCGCGGGCCTCGCCCGGTCAGGTGACCGCCATAGACGGCGCTCTCGCCCAGGTTCGCGGCGATGATCCTGTGCGTCTCCTCGGTCGTCGCGGTGATGCCGCAGGCGATCTGCGGCACGGTGATGCGGTCGGTCAGGAAGCTGAAGGGAACCGGCGCGTCGTCGGCCGCCTGCATCTCCAGCCGATCCCAGGCAATGGTCCGGCCGTCCAGACGCGCCGGCGTGCCCGTCTTCAGCCGGCCCATCGACAGGCCAGCGCCGTAAAGGTCCTGCGCCAGTCCCGTGGACGGGGCTTCGCCATGCCGACCGGCGGGCACGCGCTCATCCCCGCGATGGATGACGCCGTTCAGGAAGGTCCCGGTCGTCAGGACCACGGCCCCGGCGCGCAGCGTGACCCCGTCGCCGGTCGTGACACCGACGACCCTGTCGCCATCCCGGATCAGGCGTTCGGCCGTGCCCGCTCTCAGGGTCAGGTTCGGCGTCCGTGCCAGTTCATCCTGCATGGCGTCACGATACAGCCGGCGATCGATCTGGCTGCGCGGCCCGCGCACCGCCGCGCCCTTGGAGCGGTTCAGCATGCGGAACTGGATGCCCGAGACATCGGCGAGGCGGCCCATCACTCCGTCCAGGGCGTCGATCTCACGAACCAGGTGCCCCTTGCCCAGGCCCCCAATCGCGGGATTGCAGGACATCTCTCCAATGGTCTCGAGCTTCTGTGTCAGCAGCAGGGTGCGCGCGCCGATACGGGCGGCGGCCGCTGCGGCTTCGCAGCCGGCGTGGCCGCCGCCGATCACGATCACGTCGAAGGCAGAGGGGGAGCTCATGGCAGGCGGGACATAGGCCAGCGCGGCGCCAAACGCCAGCGTCGCCATGTTTCACGTGAAACAGCCGGTCCTACTTCCCGATGCAGAAGGTGGAGAACACCTCGCCGAGCACGTCCTCGACGCCGATTCCGCCGGTCACGCGACCCAGGGCCTCGGCGGCGCGCCGCAGGTCCTCCCCCGCCAGCTCGGGCGCATCCATCAGCCGGGCCCGCGCGACCTGAAGCGCCTCGCTCGCCTCGACGAGCCGCCGTCTGTGTCGCTCCCGGGTCACGGCGGGGAAGTCGGCTCCGGCGAGATCACGCGCCAGACGCCGGGCCATCGCCTGCTGCAAATCGTCCAGACCCTCGCCCGTCGTGGCGCTGACCAGAAAGCCTTCGCCTATGCCCTGCCCGCCGAGATCCGCTTTGGTCCAGACGATCAGGTCGTCCGGCTGGACGAAGTCCGGCGCGTCGCCCTCCGGGTCGCCCGGTCCGCGCACCCAGAGCCGCAGATCGGCCGCCCGTGCCCTGGCCCTGGCGCGCCTCACGCCTTCGACCTCCACGGGATCCGTGGTCTCCCTCAGACCGGCGGTGTCGGACAGGGTCACGGCGTAGCCGCCGATCACCAGGTCGGCATCGAGCACGTCGCGCGTGGTCCCGGCGATCGGGGTGACGATGGCCGCCTCGCGCTGGACCAAGGCGTTGAACAGCGCCGACTTGCCGGCATTGGTCTCGCCGATCAGCACGATTCTATAGCCCTCGCGCACACGTCGCCCCCGATCCGCGTCCGCGAGCGCCGCTGAGATGTCCGTCAGCAGGCGGTCCAGAACGGGCCCCGCCGACCGCGCCAGATGGTCCGGCACGTCCTCGTCGGGAAAGTCGATCTCGGCCTCGACCAGGGCGAGGGCCGTCAGCAGGTCGCGGCGGAACCCGGCATAGGTGGCCGACAGGGCGCCATCCAGCTGGCCCAGGGCCTGAGCGGCCTGGGCGGAGGTCTCGGCGTCCACAAGGTCGGCGACCGCCTCGGCCTGCGCCAGGTCCATCCGGCCGTTCTCGAAGGCACGGCGTGTGAACTCCCCAGGCTCGGCGGGGCGCAGGCCGATGTCCGCCAGCGCCAGCGACACGGCCTCCACGACCGCCCGCCCCCCGTGCAGGTGCAGTTCCACAGCGTGTTCGCCAGTATAGCTGTGGGGTGCGATGAACCGGATGACCAAGGCTTCGTCGAGCGCGGTGCCTCGATGGCGAAGTGTCCGCACGCTGGCCAGACGCGGCTCCGGAAGGTCGACCGATAGGGCGCTCAGGGCGGAATCCGTCCCGGGACCCGACAGTCTTAGGATCGCCACGGCGCCCCGACCCGGCGGTGTCGCCAGGGCATAGATGGTGTCGCTCATCGGAGGAGGCTGGACCCGCTCACTTGGTGACGACCGCCTGCATCATCTGCCGGAACTGATCCTGGGCCTGAAGACCGAAGGCGGTCCAGGATTTCATCAGCTCCTCGGGCTGCATGGCCGTGATGTTCGATTCCATCCGTGCCTGCATCTCGGCGACCAGTTGTTCGTTCAGCGGCGTGACATCGGGCAGGCCGAGAAAAGCGCGGGCTTCCTCGGGGGTGCATTCGGCTTCGACCTTGAACTTCATCACGGCGCTCCAACCTCTCGAAGGTCCTCTTAGGCCGATCCGGCCATTGAAAGGAACCCGCCATGGCCCATATGCACGCTGTCCGCCTCGACCGCGCCGGGGGTCCGGAGGTCCTGACCCTCCAGGATGTTCCGCTCCCGATGCCGGGTCGCGGAGAGGTCCTGGTCCGTCACCGCGCGATCGGCCTGAACTTCATCGACATCTATCAGCGCGACGGGCTCTATCCCCTCGCCTATCCGACAGGTCTTGGTCTGGAGGCCGCCGGGATCGTCGAGGCCATCGGCGAGGGCGTCAGCCGGTTCCAGGTCGGAGACCGCATCGCCTATGCCAGCGGACCCCCGGGTGCCTATGCCGAAGCGCACGTCGTCGCCGAGGATCGCGCGGTTCGACTGCCCGACGACATCGCGTTCGAGACGGCGGCCGCGGGCATGCTCAAGGGGATGACGGCCGAGTATCTGGTCCAGCGCGTGTTTCACGTGAAACAGGACGATACGATCCTCGTTCACGCCGCCGCCGGCGGTGTCGGTCTGGTGCTCTGCCAGTGGGCCAGATCGCTGGGGGCCACCGTCATCGGAACCGTCGGGTCGCAGGCCAAGGCGGCTCTCGCTTCGGCCCACGGGTGCGATCACGTCATTCTGAACGAGCAGGAGGACGTCGCCGCGCGCGTGCGACAGATCACCGACGACCGGGGCGTGGTGGTCGTCTACGACTCCGTCGGCACCGCGACCCTCGACGCGTCCTTGAACAGCCTGGCACGACGGGGTCTTTTCGTCAGCTTTGGCAATGCCTCGGGGCCTGTGCCGCCTGTCGAGCCTCTGCGCCTGTCGCGCGGCGGCTCGTTGTTCATGACCCGCCCGACCCTGTTCGACTATGTGACGACGGCCGAGGAACTCGACGCCTCGGCCGAGGCGCTGTTCGGGGTGATTCGCTCAGGCGCTGTCCGGATCGAAATCGGGCAGACGTTCCCACTGGACCGCGTCCAGGACGCCCACCGCGCCCTTGCGGGACGCCGAACAGTCGGCTCGACGCTCCTTATCCCTTGAGAAAGGACAGCGGAACCGTCAGCGGCTATTCGCTGTCAGGGCGGTCTGCCATTTCCCGGATCACATCCAGAGCCAACTTCTGTTGCCTCGCCGAGAGGCGCGGGGCCAGGCGAGCGATCTCGATAGTGTGCCGGGTCGCCGGGAAGTCATGATCGAACGCTGCCGCGCCGTCCTCGGCCATCCCCGGCTGCGCGCCTCCCAGGCCCTGAAAGAAGTAGGCCACGTCCACCTTGAAGAAGCGTGCGATGTCCCAGAGCTTGGACGCCGAGATCCGGTTCGTGCCCTTCTCGTATTTCTGGACCTGCTGAAAGGTCAGTCCGAGCGCCCGGCCCAGATCGCTCTGATTATAGCCCAGGCTGATCCGTTTCTCGCAAACCCGCCGCCCGACATGCCGGTCCACCGGATGGGGACCGTCTTCTCCCTTGCCTCTAGCCATAGTTCGTCCGTTGTCATTCAAATCTTGACCGTTGGGAGGGGATGCGCCCCTGGTTCGCGACTGTCATCCAAATTCTGGGAAATGGCGATTCCGTGACCCTAGAGTTTGATCGGTTAGGGTGGACGCACCGCGTGGGTCCACCTCAAACGATCAAGCTCAAGGGGCGAACAGCGTCGACGGCGATCACGAGCGGGCGGCAGGCTCGGCCTGTCAGCCCCGCAGGCCGCGCGCAGCCGCGATCAGCAGGCCGATCTGCTCGCTGGACAGTCCCCGCGCGGCCTGGGCCAGCTTCAGAACGTCGCGGGCGGTCGGAGCCGGTTCAAAGGCCGCGGCCTCCTCCCGAACACCGGCGGGGAGCGGCGGATCGGCGAACGCCTCGAACTCCGCGCGGTCTCGCCAAATGCGGTTGGGTAGCGCCTCGAACACCACATTGGCCTCAATCCCGAGGACGCCGCATATCTGCCAGAGTTGAGCCGCGCTGACGCGATTGTCTCCCTCTTCGATATGCTGGATCGAGGGCTGGGAGACTCTGAGGGCCCGGGCCAGGTCGGCGCGGGACAGGCCGCGTTCGGACCTCAACTGTTGCAATCGGCGACCCAGGGGCAGATCGATGTGACGCGTCCGCCAGTTCGTCGCGCGTGGCCGATCGCCGCTCATCCCGGCGCTCGCCGCCCGCGAAACAACCGAACCAGAGGCGCGAGGCCGGCCAGGGCCATTAGCCAGAACGAAAGATGGCCGATACGTCCAAACGGGGTCGCCTCGGCGGGCGCGGGCAGACGCGCATCGATGACGCCGCTCTCGCCACTGTCGAGGCGTTGCCCCTCGATGACCCGGCCCCAGGGATCGATCACCGCCGAGACCCCCGTTGGCGTCGCGCGCACCACCGGCAGACCGGTCTCGATCGCGCGATAACTGGCGAGATTGAGATGCTGGATCGGACCCGAGGTCGCGCCGAACCAGGCGTCGTTGGAAACATTGACGATCCACTCCGGCCGTCCACGTCCGGCCGGGGTAAAGCCGGGATAGAGGCTTTCGTAGCAGATCAGCGGCTGGACCCGGGATCCGTCGGGCAGATCAATGGGCGCGGGCGTCGGTCCGGCGCTGAAGTCGGCCGGCATATGGACCAGGCTGCGGATGCCGAGCGCGCCCATCAGCCCGCCCAGCGGCAGGAACTCGCCGAACGGCACCAGCCGGTGCTTGTCATAGCTGGCCGCGATGCGAAGCCCGCTACCGCCCTCGTCCTCGAGCGCGATCAGACTGTTATAGTAGCGTGGCCCGCCCTCGGCATCGCCTTCGCCCCGCGCGAACCCCGCCAGCAAGGTCTGGCCCGGCAGAAGCGCGTTCGCGATCGCCGCGCCGTCCGGCGAGCCGGGCGCGAACACCGTGTCGAAGCTGGCCGGCAGGGCGCCCTCGGGCCAGACGATCAGGTCGGGCACGGTCGCGCCCGCCTGGCCCGTCAGATTGACGTAGCGATCCACGATCGAGCGATAGGCCTCTGGCGTCCACTTCGACTGCTGATCGACATTGGCTTGGACGATCCGCACGACAGTCGGCGTCTCGCGAACCCGCGCCCCTGCCAGACGCACCGTCCCCCCGACGATGAGCAGGGCGAAGACGGCCGCACCGGCCAGCGCGACGCCGACGCGGCCCTTGCGCGGGCCGGTCGAGACCAGGGGCCCGAACGCGCAGGCGGCCGCCACCGTGACCAGGCCGAGCCCATAGACGCCCGCGACCGAGGCGAACTGCGACGCTGCCGATCCGGCGGCCCACCCCGCTCCCGCCGGGTTCCAGGGGAAGCCTGTCAGCACATGACCGCGAAGCCATTCCAGCAGGGCGAACAGGGCGGCGAAGACCAGGACGCGAGACAATCCCTGCGGCCCGAACCGCCGATAAAGCGCCGTCGCCGCCCCCCAGAACAGTCCGATCCCGGCGGGCAGCAGGCTGGCGGCGAACGGGGCCATCCAGGCCTGAGCCGGGTTGACGAGGAAGGCCTCGGCCACCCACCAGCAGCTTACGAGAAAGTATCCAAACCCCGCCAGCCAGCCGATCCAGAAGGCGCCCCGCACCGAGCCTGAGCGTTCCGCGAGCAGCATCAGCAGGGGATAGGCGACCAGACCCGGCAGGAAACCGAACGGGGGATGCACCAGGGCCGCTAGCACTCCGGCGACGAGCGCCAGGACGACGCGGGTCCAGCGGCCAGCCGTCAGAGCGGAAATCCGTTCCTGAAGCGCGGTCATGCGATCACCCGATAGGGGTCGGCGATGCCGAGGCCGGACAGTATCTGGCATTCTTCGGCCTCCATCTCGTCGGCGTCGGTGTCGGTCTCATGGTCGCGACCCAGCAGATGGAGCACGCCGTGGACCACCAGATGGCTGAGATGATCGGACAGGGTCTTGCCCTGCGCCTGCGCCTCCGCTCCACAGGTCTCCAGCGCCAGGACGATGTCGCCCAACGGCGCAGGGTCGATCCCCGGAATCGGCGCGGCCGGAAAGGACAGCACGTTCGTCGGACGATCCCTGTCGCGGAACCGGGCGTTCAGGTCGCGGACCGTCTCGTCGTCGGTCAGCAGGATGGTGATCGTGCCGGATACTTCGCCGAGCGCGGCCCCTGCCGCCCGCCGCGTGACGGTCTCGACGTTGGTGACCACCGCCCAGCCCTCGACCTCGACCTCGACCTCGATCATCGCTCGGACGGGTCCTCGAGGTCGGGGGTTGGACGACTGCGGGTGGCGTCGGCGTCATAGGCGCGCACGATCCGCTCCACCATGGCGTGGCGCACCACGTCCTCGGCCTCGAAGGCCAGGACCCCGACGCCCTTCACGTCCCTGAGGATGCGCAGGGCGTGGGCCAGTCCGGAATCCCGGGGATTCAGCAGGTCGATCTGGGACGGGTCGCCCGTCACCACCATGCGCGCGCCCTCGCCCAGCCGGGTCAGGACCATCTTCATCTGAAGCCTGCTGGTGTTCTGGGCCTCGTCGACGATGATGAAGGCGTGGCTGAGCGTCCGCCCGCGCATGAAGGCGATGGGCGCGGCCTCGATCTCGCCCTTGTCGCGGCGACGCTGGACGTCCTCGGCCCCCAGAATGTCGTTCAGCGCCTCCCAGATCGGGGCCAGGTAGGGATCGACCTTTTCGTTCAGGTCACCGGGCAGGAAGCCCAGCTTCTCGCCCGCCTCCACCGCCGGGCGGGTGATGACCAGCCGGTCCACCTGCCCCCGCCGCAGCAGGGACGCCCCATAGGCCGCCGCCAGAAAGGTCTTGCCCGTGCCCGCCGGCCCGACGCCGAAGGTCAGTTCGCAGCTGGCCAGGGTCTCAAGGTATCGCGCCTGGGCATTGGTCTTGGGCACGATGGCCCCGCGCTTGCCGATCGGCAGGGCCATCGGATCGGTGCTGTGGGCTCCCTTGCCCCCGCCTCGGGTTTGGCTGATGCCCGCGCGGACGTCGGCCTCATTGACCTCGGCGCCCTTCTCGGCGCGCTGGATCAGGCCGGCGATGACCGCCTTGGCATTGGCCCGGTCGCGCGCGCCGCCGTTGATTGAGACGCCCCCGCCGGGGGCCTCGATCAACACCTTGAAGGCGTCCTCGATCAGGGCGACGTGACGGCTGTTAGGACCGATGACGGCGCGCAGGGCGTGATCGTCCAACGCCAGGAACTCGGACTCACGCGCCATGTTTCAAGGGTCCTGCCGCTCGACGCGCGGCGTCTCTCTGCTTGAGGACCGAGGGGCTCTCGCCCGTCAGCTCTGCCGTCAGGCTGTTCGGTTGTCCGCTGACGATGCGGACGGGAACGATCCGACCGATCAGATGGTCCGCGTCCTCGGCATGGACGGATTGCAGATAGGGAGACCGACCGATCGCCTGGCGGCCGTGCCGCCCCTTCTTTTCGAACAGCACGTCCAGCGTCCTGCCGGCCTGGGCGGCGTTGAAGGCCGACTGCTGCTCCAGCAGCAGGGCCTGAAGCGCGTGGAGCCTCGACAGCGCCACCTCGGCGGGGACCTGCGTCCCCATCGTCGCGGCCGGCGTTCCGGGTCGCGGCGAATACATGAAGCTGAAGGCCGATGCGTAGTTCACCCGCCTCACCAGATCCATCGTGTCCTCGAAATCCCGATCGGTCTCGCCCGGAAAGCCGACGATGAAGTCGCCGGAGATGGCGATGTCCGGCCGCGCCTGCCGGATGCGGTCGATCAGGTCGATGTAGGCCTGACGCCCGTGCTTCCTGTTCATCAGCCGCAGGATCCGGTCCGAACCGGACTGAACCGGCAGGTGGAGATAGGGCATCAGCTGCGGCAGCTCGGCATGGGCCGAGATCAGGTCGTCGGCCATGTCGTTGGGATGGCTGGTCGTATAGCGGATACGGTCGATGCCAGGCGTCTCGGCGAGCGCCCGCGCCAGCTTTGCCAGGGTCCAGACCGCGCCGTTCGGTCCAGTCCCGTCATAGGCGTTGACGTTCTGGCCCAGCAGGGTCAGTTCCCGCACCCCCTGATCGGCCAGGCCCCGCGCCTCGGCCAGCACCGCCTCGACCGGCCGCGACCATTCGGCCCCACGCGTATAGGGCACGACGCAGAAGCTGCAGAACTTGTCGCAGCCCTCCTGCACCGTCAGGAAGGCCGTCGGCCCGGTGACGCCGCGCGCCTGGGGCAGGCTGTCGAACTTCTCGTCGGCGGCGAAATCGGCCCCGATACGCTCGCCCCGCGCCCGGGCCGTCCGGGTCAGCAACTCGGGCAGCTGATGATAGGCCTGGGGCCCTACGACCAGGTCGACCGCCGGCTGCCGACGCATGATCTCCTCGCCCTCGGCCTGGGCCACGCAGCCAGCGACAGCGATGGTCATGGCGCCGGATCGGGCCTCTTTCATCTCCCTCAGCTTTCCGAGTTCGGAATAGACCTTCTCGGCCGCCTTCTCACGGATGTGACAGGTGTTCAGGATGACGAAGTCCGCGCTATCGGCCGTGTCGGTCGGGGCATAGCCGAGCGGGCGCAGCACATCGGCCATGCGCTCCGAGTCATAGACGTTCATCTGGCAGCCGTAGGTCTTGATGAACAGCCGTTTCATCACGCCGGCGGCCGTCCCCGGTTCAGACCGGGCCTCGCTCAGGGTCTGGGTGTCGGACATGGGCGGCTTATGGTCGCCGATCCGGGCGTCCGCAAGGCGGCCACGCCCGACGACGGGCTCAGGACACGCGCTCGGGATCGACCCGCGCGACGTTCCGAGTGAAGATCAGGCCCTCGCGTCGGGAGGGTTCGGCCCCCGGGATCGCCTTGCCGTAGAGCTCCAGCTTGTGGCCGACCAGTTCGAAGCCCAGCCGTTCGGCGATCTCGGTCTTCAGCCGCTCGATCTCGGCGTCAAAGAACTCGATGACCTCGCCGGTCTTGGTGTCGATCAGATGGTCATGATGGTCGTCGCCGGCCTCTTCGTAGCGGCTGCGCCCATCGCCGAAGTCATGCTTCTCAACGACGCCGGCCTCTTCGAACAGACGCACGGTCCGATAGACGGTGGCGATGGAGATGTGCGGGTCGATGGCGGATGCCCGACGGTACAGTTCCTCGACGTCGGGATGGTCTTCGGCATTGGACAGGACCCGGGCGATCACCCGTCGCTGTTCGGTCATGCGCATGCCGCGGTCGGCGCAGAGTTTTTCGATCCGGTCCATGGTGCGCAAGATAGGGCCCTGATCACCCGCTGGGAAGCGGCTCAAACAAGTTGAGAACCAGTAGCAGGGCATCGACGGCCGGCCCCTCAGAACGGCCATAGTATCGTCGGCGTCGGCCCATGGTCTCGAAGCCGAGCCGCGCATAGAGGCCGCGCGCCGCCGCATTGTCTTCGGCGACCTCGAGGTACAGTCGACCGGCCCCTCCGGCCGCGGCACGCGCGGCCGCAGCCTGGGTCAAGCGCGCCCCGACGCCTGTGCGGCGCGCCTCGGGATGGACGGCAAGAGTCAGGATCTCCGCCTCATCGAGCGTGACGCGAACCAGGATGAAGCCCTCATCCTCGGCCTCCAGGATCATGCCTGGCTGAGACAGCAGCTCTGCGAAGGCGGTCGGTGACCAGGGGGCGTCGAACGCCGTGGCGTGCAGGTCCGCCAGAGCCGCCGGCAGGTCCGTCACGGGCCCGCTCATCCGGGTTGGGCGACCGGCCGCGCCTGACCCGGCAATCGGGTCGGCGGCGTCGCATCCGGGGCGCGCAGATAGAGCGGACGAGGCGGATGATCGGCCGGGTCCAGCCGCGCGGTCAGCGACGCCAGGGCCAAGACCGTGGGCTCGGTCACCGTAGGGGCGGAAACCTCGGCCAGAAGCGCCGCGCCGCTGCCCACCCAGCGCCAGTCCAGGCTGGACGCGGACAGACGCTCCCGCGCTGTCTCGATCATCAGGGCCTCGGGCGACCCCAGCGGTTCGCCGTCGCGCCAGGCCTGCAGATAGACTTCGCCGCGCCGGGCATCGATCACGGAGGCGACCGGTCCGTCCGGCCCTCCCTCGATCGTCCAGGCCAGGGCCTGCAAGGACGAAAGGCCGACCACCGGCCGTCCCAGAGCCTGACCCAGACCCAGGGCGAAGGCCAGCCCGACCCTCAGGCCGGTGAAGGACCCCGGCCCCACCGTGACGCCGACGCGGTCGATGCTGTCGAAACCAACGGCCGCCGAAGCGACGACGTCGCGCGCGAAACCGCCCAGTCGCTCGGAGTGACCGCGGGCCATGACTTCGGAGCGTTGGGCCAGCACGCGATCGTTTTCGCACAGACCGACGGTGCAGGCCCCAAGCGCCGTATCGATGACCAGGACCCTCATGATCCTCTCACACCGACGGGTTCTCGCCGGGCTCCATCGAAGTGGACGGGGTCGCCAGGGCCTCGACGATCCGGGCCACGGCCTGTCGCACCCCCGGCTCGGGGATCAGGGGAAAACTGTCGGCGATCGCCCGGCCTTCCGGGGTCGCGGTCAGGAATCGGGCCGCTCCGAGGGCGTCGAAGCCGCTGCCGTCCGGTCTCGCCTGTGCCGGCCGGGCTTCCGGGAAATAGGCCCCCGGATGATCGCCCAGCGCGACGGCGATCCGGTGAAGCCGGGACGCGGAGATCCGGTTGGAGCCCGCCTCGTACTTCTGGATTTGCTGGGCGCTGATGCCCAGGCGCCGGGCCAGCGCCATCTGCGTCAATCCCAGCGCCTGTCGTCTCTGGGCCAGCCGGGCCCCGACGAAGGCGTCCGTTTCGTTCGGTGATCGGGGCATGGGCGGTCCAACGGCGGGTCTTGCAACCCTGTTGTTTCATGTCCTGCCGGCTATCACAACGTATTTGTTTCATCCGTCGATCCGTGACAGGACGGCGGCGACACGCGAGATGTCGGCTCGCGGAACCACGCCGCGGGCCTGCAGGCCCGCCGGGCCTCCTCGCACGAACAGGCTTTCGGCGTCCGCGCCGTCGTACAGCCGGATCAAGCGTCGCCCGTCGGCCAAGTCGATGACGCATCCCTGATCCTTGCGCGGCCATCGTTCCGGCTCGACCTCCAGGATCACGCCGGACGCCGCCCACGGCGCGAGGTCGTCGTTCGTCAGGGGTATCCGCTCCCGATCGGCCGGTGCTGCGGCTGCCGTCGGCCCGGGCTGGAACGACCGTCCTCCGCTCCGCACGCCGTCGCTGTCCCGCTCCTCCGCCCGGACCGGTCCGAGGGCGCGGCGAGACAGATCCTCGGTCGTGGCCCCCAGTGCGGCCGTCAGGCGGCGCTGGACGTCGGGCCGAAACAGGCCGGGTCTGCGACCGCTTTCGTACAGGCCCCATCCCTGGCTGGTCATCGCCACGCGCGATCCCGCCTCTGCCTGGCTCAGGCCGGCCTCGCGGCGCAGGGCGGCGAGCGCCTCGCCCAGGCGGTTCAGTTCAGGATCGGCGTCGAAGCGGGCCACGCGTGACCTTGCCTCAGCGCGCTGCGAGTGGCGAGACGTTTTGGTTTCAAATGCCCGAGCGGCAGCGTCCTAGAGGACCTGCTCGACCCGGGTCACCTCGGGAACATAGTGGCGCATCATCTGCTCGACGCCGGATTTCAGCGTCATGGCCGAGGAGGGACAACCCGCGCAGGCGCCCCGCATCCGCAGCGACAGGACGCCGGTCTCCAGGTCGAAACTGTCGAACAGGATGTCGCCCCCGTCCTGGGCCACCGCCGGCCGGATTCGGCTGTCCAGCAGAGACTTGATCTCGGCCACGATCTCGGAGTCCTCGCCGACGTCTTCCAAGGCCTCCATGCCCTCGCGCATCAGAGGCGCGCCGGACGTGAAATGGTCCATGACGGCGGACAGGATCTCCGGCTTCAGCTCGCTCCAGTCCCGACCGTGCGCGGTTCGCGTCACCGAGACATAGTCCTCGCCGAAAAACACGCCGCTGACGCCTTCGAGCTGGAACAAGGCCTCGGCGAGAGGCGAGGCGGCGGCCTGATCGATCGACAGGAACTCGCGCGGCGTGCCCGACACGATGCGTCCCGGCAGGAACTTCAGGACATTCGGATTGGGCGTGGGTTCTGTCTGGATGAACATGGCCAACAGATGCGCCTGCCCCCAAGCCGCTTCAAGACCCCGCGCTCAAGCAGCGAGGCTCCGCGAGCCGAGCGCTAGCGCCCTGGCGTCATGCCAGGTCCTCGATCTCGGCGTCGGTCAGTTCGCCGGGGACGATGGTGACCGGCAGCTTGCGTCCGCCGAACCCGCCGCCTTTGAGGACGGCCGAGACCAGCGGGCCCGGCCCACGGGCACCTGAACCGGCGGCGAGGACCAGGATCTTGATCTCGGAGTCCTCGCCGCAGACCTTGCGAATCGCGTCATGGGGCTCGCCTTCCTCGATCAGGAAGATCGGCTGGGCCCCCGAACGGGCCGTGGCCTCCTCGCCCAGACGGTTCAGCAGGGCCTCGGCCTCGGCGCGCTGCTCGCGCTGGATCTCTTCGCGCACCCCCGCCCAGTGCTCATCCGAGCCGCCCGGGATGATGCGCAGCAGGGCGACCCGGCCCCCGGTCGACCGCGCCCGGCGCGAGGCATAGCGCAGGGCCGCCTCGAACTCGGGGCTGTCATCGACGACGACGAGGAATTTCCTGGGCATCAGACGGCGCTCGCCACGCTTCGGATCTGGCCGTTGGCGATGGTCAGCTTGGCGAAGGTCCAGCCGGTGCCGGAGGCCTCGATCTCGTCGACGGCGTTGCGGACGCCCTCGACCAGGGCCTGGCGCGGGCCGATCCAGGCATCGACCGCCGCTTCGGCCGTGGCTTCGGAATCGCCAACCGTGGCCGGGGAGGCCGCCGCGACCGCCTGGGTCAGCACGACCTGCTCGCCCATCAGGTCCTCGATCAGGCGGCGCACGGCCAGCCGGTCGAAATGGTCGCCGGAGGGAACCGCTCCCGCCGCCGCCCGCAACCGGTCGAAATCGAAGGCGGCGCCGACCTGGTGATACAGCCGCGCCATCCGGGGTTCGGTCCACCCGGCGTCCTTGTCTTTGGCCTCTTTGGCCAGATCGCCGATGTCGGCGGTGGCGACCAGGGGTCGGAGCATGGAGACCGTCTGGGCCAGGTCTTCGCCGACCCCCATGTCGGCGAACCGCTTCAGCCGGGCCGCGAGACGCTGCTGCTCGAAGCGCGACAGGACGTCTCCGCCCGCCGCCCTCAGGGCGTCGGCGGCGGGCCTATAGGCGTCGATCAGTCCGGCCACGCCGGTCCCGGACCGGCCCGCGCGGCGCGCCAGCCAGAAGGTCTGACGCCGCAGGACCGTCGAGATCTCCGCATAAAGCGCGGTCTGGGTCTCGGCCGGGACCTTCAGGTCCAGGGCGCTGACCGCGTCCCAGGCTTCGTCCAGGCGGAACACCCGGCGCGCGGCCTCGAAGGCGATGACCAGGGCGGTGGTGTCGCATCCGGCCGCACCCCTCAGACGATCCGGGAAGGTCGGGCCCGCCATGTTGACGATCTCGTTGGACAGCACCGTCGCGATGATGTCGCGCCGCAGCCGGTGCCCGCGCATCTGGTCCTCGAACCGCGCCAGCGCGGCTGGGAAGTAGCGAACGAGCGTTTCCTCGAAGAAGGGGTCCTCCGGCGCGGACGAGGCCACGATCTCGTCGGACAGCTCCAGCTTGGAATAGGCCATCAGCACGGCCAGCTCCGGCCGCGTCAGGGCCTGCCCGGCCGTCTTCATCTCTTGGACGCGGGCGTCGTTGGGCAGGCCCTCGACCTTGCGGTCCAGCTTACCGCGCGCCGTCAGCGCCTGCATGAACCGCTGCTGGCTGTCGAGCGCGCCGGCGCCTTCCGCCTGTTGCAGGGTCAGGGCCAGGGTCTGGTCGTAGTTGTGCGCCAGGACCTTCTCGCCGACCTCGTCTGTCATCGACGCCAGCAGGGGCACCCGCTCCTCCAGCGGCAAGACACCATTGGTCACCACCGAGCCGATCAGGATCTTGATGTTGACCTCGTGGTCGGACGTGTCGACCCCGGCGGAGTTGTCGATGGCGTCGGTGTTGATCCGCCCGCCGTTGGCGGCGAAGGCGATGCGGCCAGCCTGGGTGAAGCCCAGGTTGGCGCCCTCCCCGACGACCTTGGCCCGCAACTCGTCGGCGTTGATCCGCAGGGCGTCGGTGCCCTTGTCGCCCACCTGGGCGTCGGTTTCCGCAGCGGACTTTACATAGGTGCCGATGCCACCGAGATAGAGCAGCTCGGCCGGTGCCTTCAGGATGGCGCGGATCAGGCTGACCGGATCCAGCACGTCTTCTGCGATATCCAGAGCGGCCTTGATCTCGGGTGTCAGTTCGATCGACTTGGCCGCGCGGGAGAAGACCCCGCCGCCTTTCGAGATCAGAGCCTTGTCGTAGTCCTGCCAGGACGAGCGGGGCAGCTGGAACAGACGGTTCCGCTCTTCCCAAGACCGGGCCGGATCGGGGGTCGGATCGATGAAGATGTCGCGGTGGTCGAAGGCCGCGACCAGTTTCGACGCCCTGGACAGCAGCAGGCCGTTGCCGAACACGTCGCCCGACATGTCGCCGACGCCGACGACGGTGAAGGGCTCGGTCTGGATGTCCTTGCCGATCTCGCGGAAATGGCGCTTGACCGCCTCCCAGGCCCCGCGGGCGGTGATGCCCATGGCCTTGTGGTCGTAGCCGACCGACCCGCCGGAGGCGAAGGCATCGTCCAGCCAGAAGCCGTAATCGGCGGACACCCCATTGGCGATATCGCTGAACGTCGCGGTGCCCTTGTCGGCGGCCACGACCAGATAGGGGTCGTCGCCCTCGAAGGCCACGACGCGCGCCGGATGCACCACCGAGCCATCGGCGGCGATGGTGTCGGTGATATCGAGCAGGCCGGACAGGAAGGTCCTGTAGGCGCGGATGGCCTCGGCCTGCTGGGCGTCCCGGTCACCGCCGGCGCGGACGATGCGCGACAGGTATTTCGGGAAGAAGCCGCCCTTGGAGCCGACCGGCACGATCACGGCGTTCTTGACCTGCTGGGCCTTCACCAGCCCCAGCACCTCGGTGCGGAAGTCGTCGCGGCGATCGGACCAGCGCAGGCCCCCGCGCGCCACTGGCCCGAAGCGCAGGTGAACGCCCTCGACGTGCGGCGCCCAGACGAAGATCTCGCGATAGGGTTTGGGCAGGGGCAGGTCGTCCAGCTCGCGCGACGCGATCTTGATCGAGATGTGCGGCTTGGCCTCGCCGTCGGCGCCGACCTGATAGTAGTTGGTCCGCTTGATCGCGCCGATCAGGGCGGCGAGACGACGCAGCGCCCGGTCGTGATCCAGGCTCTTCACGCTCATCAGCAGACTGGTGATCTTGGCGTCCAACTCCGCGGCCTGGCTCGCGCGGTCCTCGGCGGCCCCCCCGTGGGCGGGGTCGAACTTGCAGGCGAACAGGCTGATCAGGGCGCGGGCGATGTCAGGATAGTCCCGCAGGGCCTCTTCCTGGGTCCCCTGCGAAGGGTCGAGGCCCGTCTGCTGGCGATAGCGGGCCAGGGTGCGGATCAGCGCCGCCTCGCGCCAGCCGACCCCGAGTTCCAGCACCAGCCGGTTGAAGCCGTCGCTCTCGGTCCGGCCCGTCCACACCGCCGAGAAGGCGTCCTCGAACGGCCCCTTGACGTCGGCGAAGGCCAGGCCCTCGCCACGCGGGTCCTCCAGCAGGAACTCATGCACATGGATTTCGCCGCCGCCGGTGGGCCGGATGGCGTGCCCGAATTCCTCCAGCGTCTTCAGCCCCATGTCGGCCAGTACCGGCAGGACATCGGACAAGGGCACGGCGGCGCCCCGGTGGTAGAGCTTGAAGCGCAACTGAAGCGGCGAATCCCCGGCCGTCCGGAAGGCCCGAACGGCGACGGGCGCGCCCTCGCTCAGGCGGTCGAACTCCTGCAGGTCGGTCACTGCCTCGGCCGCGTCGTAGCGGGCGCGGTAACCGGGATCGAAGGCCTCGGCCCAGCGGCTGCTGAGAGCCCCGATCTCGGCGTCGTCGATGTCGGCGGCGCGAAGGGCGCCTTCGAACCGGTCGACCCAGCCGCGGCCGGCCTCGGTGACTTCAGCCTCCAGGGCGCGCGCGTCCGGCGTCGGATGGTCGCCCGGCGTGACGCCGACGATGTAGTGAATCCGCACGAGGGGGGCATCCGACAACTGCGGATACCAGGCCGACAGCCGCCCGCCCCAGGCGCGCGCCAGAATCCGCCCGACCCGCTCGCGGACCCCGGCGTCGTAGCGTTCACGCGGGATGAAGGCGAGGATCGAGACGAACCGGTCGAACGGGTCCTTCCGCGTGAACATCTTGATCCGGGGCCGGTCGTACAGGTGCAGGATGCCCAGCGCCGTTTCCAGCAACTCGTCCTCGGTGATCTGGAAGAGCTCGTCCCGGGGATAGTTCTCCAGGATGTTCTTCAGCCGCTTCTCGTTGTGGCTGCCGGGGGCCTTGGCGGCGCGGGCCAGCGCGTTGGCGACCTTGCGCCGGATCAGGGGCACTTGCGACGCGGCCCGATCATAGGCTTCGGCCGTGAACAGGCCCACGAAGCGGGTCTCGCCCGACGGGCGGCCATCCTCTCCGAACCGCTTGACCCCGACATAGTCCATATAGGCCCGCCGGTGGACGCGGCTGCGAAGGTTCGCCTTGGCCACGGTGACGGGCTCGGACAGGTCGATCTGTCGCTTCATCTGGGCGGTCAGGACAGCGGGCTCGGAGGTCCGACGCAGCACAGTGCGATCCGGATCGCGCAGGACGCCGACCCCGGCCGTCGACTGGTCCAGCGGGGCCTCCGCCGCATAGCCGCCGTCCTTGGTGCGCGGATAGTCGTAGTCGCGCGCGCCCAGAAACACGAAGTGGTCGTCGTTGAGCCAGCGCAGAAAGGCCAGGTTCTCGGCCACCACCTCGGGATCGATGCCGCCCGTCCGGGCCTCCAGGTGGGCCACCGAGCGGTCCATCAGGGCGCTCATCTGGCCGAAGTCGGCGACGGCCAGATGCACGTCCGCCAGCGCCGTCTCGACCGCCGCCTTCACGGCTTCGCGCCGCTCAATGGGCAGGGGATCCAGCACCACGACGATCAGGGATTCCCGGACCTCGCCGCCACCCGCCTTGCGCGACCCGTCGGCCTGGCGCGCCAGGGACAGCACCGGGTGGAACAGGGCGCGCACCGAGACCCCGGTATCGGCCAGTTCGCCCATGACGCTGTCGACCAGGAACGGCCGATCATCCTGAACGATGCGCAGCACGTCGTAGGGCGTCGCGCGCCCGCCCGCCCCGACCAGCGGCTCGACCCCCACGCGGGGAGCCTCGCCGAGGGCCCGGCGCTCGCTCCAGCGCCAGGCGTCGGCGAGCACCCAGGCGACGTCGTCGATCGACAGCTCCGGTGTCTCGTCCTCGGCATAGTCCTCGAAGGATTGATCGACGAAAGACTGCTCCAGCCCGTCCAGCGGGCCCCCGTCCCCCCTCGCCCGGGCGAAGGCCGCCCTCAGAGCCTCCGCGCCGGAGGAAAAGCCAAGGGTGGAGATGTCGCCGGACATGGGCAGGTCTCGTTCAGCGCGGCCTCGATGCGGCCGCCGGTCGCAGACCTCGGCAATAGGCCCGCCCGCGTCCGCCGGGAAGCCCCGAAAAGAAAAGGCCGCCGGACGGGCGTCCGACGGCCTCTCTTCAAGCCGGCGCTGGAGGGGGGTGGCGCCGACCGATGCCGTCGCGGCCGGGGAGGGGGAGGGGTAGGCCGCGACGTCTGAGTGGCAGATGGGCGCCGAATGGGGCGATGCAAGGGCACCGGTTCAGGGCTCGGCGGCTTGCTGGCGCGGCGGTTTGACGCGGGCTGGACGGCGCGCGGGCGGCGCGTGGTGGGGATCGTGCTCCTCGTCCTCATAGGGTCGCCCGTTCCCGGACAGCAGGACGGCGATCCAGCGCGATCCCTTGAACTCCGCCAGGATGGCCATGGCCATGACCAGCAGCGGTGTCGACAGGAACATGCCGACCACGCCCCACATCTTGCCCCACAGCGCCAGAGCCAACAGGACGGCGACCGGATCGACGTTCTGGTTGTCGCCTTGCATCCTCGGCTGAACCAGGTTGCCAACGACGAAGAGGATGATCTGCAGTCCGACCAGCAGGATCAGCGCAGGCCAGTAGGTGGGAAATTGCACGAGGGCGAACAGCGGCGGCGCCAGGCCGGCGACCGCCCCGCCCAGAACTGGGATGAAGCCGACGATGAAGATGATGAAGGTCCAGAACTCGGCGTGCTCCAGGCCGACGACCCGCATCAGTATCCAGGCCGCCGCGCAGATGATGACGCCCGTCACCGCCTGGACCCACAGATAGCCCTCGACGCCGCCGCGCACGCGCTGGAACACTTCCAGCGCCTCGCTGCGCTGCTCCCGGTGCGGAAACATGGCCACGATCTTGCGGCGGAACCCGGCCTGGGAGGCCAGAAGAAACCCCAGATAGACCATGACGAAGAAGGCGCCCGAGGCCACGCCCTGCATCTGAAACGCCAGGCTGGTCAGATAGCCGCGCAGGTCGACGCCGGCGATCAGGTCGGCCGCCGTCGGCGCCGCCTCCATGCCGAACAGGGCGGCCCCGTCGGCGATGATGGCGTCGATCCGGGGCCCGATGCCGCTGGAGACGCCGGACATGTCGGTGAAGAAGCCCGCCGCCCCGTTCACGATGAAGGCGATGATGCCGAAGAAGGCCACGACGACCACAAGCAGAGCCGCGATACCGGCCGTATGGTCCGGAAGCGTCGTGTGCTCCTCGATCACCCGCTTCACCCCGTCGATCATGATCATCAGGAAGATGGCCATGGCCAGAGGCGTCAGGATGTCCCTGAGCCAGTACAGAGCGGCCCCCACGGCCACGACCGCCAGGGTCACCAGGGCGTTGCGGGCGACGGTCGAGGTCGGGATGGCGATGGGCGACTTCATGCGGTGGACTGTCAGGCCCGCCGCCGGGCCGGTCAACCGGCGATCGTCTGGCGGCGCGGTTTCGGCTCGGCTAAGCAGGGCGAGCCCCCACGGAGACTTTCAAGATGTCCGACGCCCCCGCCGGCCTGTTCCTCGGTCAGTCATCCAGCGAGGCAGGCGCGCGTCGTGAATTGCTGCTGTGGAACCGCGCCAACCGGCACGGGATCGTCGCGGGCGCCACTGGCACCGGCAAGACGGTGACCCTGCAGATCATGGCCCAGGGGTTCTCCGATGCCGGGGTTCCGGTCTTCTGCGCCGATGTGAAGGGCGATCTGTCGGGCATCAGCCAGGTCGGGGCGCCGAACGAAAAACTGCTCGCCCGCGCGGAGAGCATGGGCCTGACGCTCGCGCCGCGCGCCGCCCCGACCGTCTTCTGGGACCTGTACGGCCTGAAGGGTCATCCGATCCGGACCACCGTATCGGAGATCGGGCCCCTGCTGATGGCGCGGATGCTGGACCTGAACGATGTCCAGGAGGGCGTCCTGACCGTCGCCCTCCACGTCGCGGACAAGGAAGGCCTGCTGCTGCTGGACCTCGACGATCTGCGCTCGGTCCTCACCTACGTCGCCGAGAATGCCGCGCGGATCGGGCGCGAGGTGGGCAATGTCGCCCCGGCCTCCATCGCCGCCATCCAGCGCGCCCTGCTGCAACTGGAACAACAGGGTGGCGAGGCCTTCTTCGGCGAGCCGGCGCTGAGGCTGGAGGACATGATCCGCGTCGGCCTGGACGGCCGGGGCCAGGTCAACGTGCTGGATTCGACCCGGCTGATGAATTCGCCCCGGCTCTATGCGGCCTTCCTGCTGTGGCTGCTGTCCGAGCTGTTCGAACAGCTTCCCGAGATCGGCGATCCGGACAAGCCACGTCTGGTCTTCTTCTTCGACGAGGCCCACCTGCTGTTCCGCGACGTTCCCCGGCCGCTGCTGGAAAAGGTCGAGCAGGTCGTGCGGCTGATCCGGTCCAAGGGCGTCGGCGTCTATTTCGTGACCCAGAACCCGGCTGACATTCCCGACAGCGTCCTGGCGCAGCTGGGCAACCGCATCCAGCACGCGCTCCGCGCCTACACCCCGGCCGAACAGCGGGGGCTGAAGTCGGCCTCGGACAGTTTTCGCGCCAACCCCGCCTTCGACACCACCGAGGCGATCCAGGCGCTGGGCACCGGCGAGGCGGTGGTCTCGACCCTGGACGAGAAGGGCGCGCCGACGGTCGTCCAGCGCACGCTCATCCGGCCGCCGGACAGCCGCCTCGGGCCCGCCACCGACGCCGAGCGGGCGGCGGTCATGGCCGCCAGTCCGGTCAAGGGCGTTTACGACACGCCAGTCGATCGCGAGTCCGCCGAGGAAATCCTGGCGGCTCGTCACGCCCGGACCGAAGCCGAAGCGAAAGAGACCGACACTGACGCTTCGCCCGCCCGGCGCGAGCCGGCTCGTGGGCGCGCCCCGGCCGCTCCGAAGGCTCCGCGTCGCTCCAACCGCCAGACCCCGATGGAGGCCCTGACCAAGTCGGTCCTGCGCACGGCCGGTTCGACCCTGACGCGCGAACTGCTGCGGGGTGTCCTCGGTGGCCTCAGACGCCGCTAGTTCGAGGCTCGTCGCTGACCGAAGGTGGGGGCCGCCGCCTTCTGTTCTGCCCAGTAGGACGGCCCGTCGTCGGGCTTGAACATGGTCCGCGCCGTGCCGTCTTCGGCCACCACGGCGAAGGTGTTGGTCGAAGCCTGATAGAGCAGGGTGTCGCCGTTCGGCCGGGTCGCGCGATCGGTGTCCGCCGGCGGCGTGCGCGTGAAGGCGACGACCTTCGTCAGGAACTCCTCGGGCGATCGCGCGTCGAAATCGGCACCATTCCGCTCATAGAGGCGCTGGATCTTCTCATCGACGGTCTCGCGACGGTTCGCCGTGATGGGCCCAGGCGCTTCGGCCGGCGCGGTGGCTCCGTTGGCGGCCGTCCCCGCCGTCGTGGCCGTCATCAGGACCTCGGACGACACCGCCGCGCGCTCCCGCGTCTCGACCGCGGAGGCCCCGTCGCCGCAGCCCGCCAGCCCAAACGTTCCGGCCAGGGCGGCCAGGATCAACACCGTTTTCGTCATCTCACCCTCCTTGAAACCCGCAAAACGACGTTAGACACAGGACGCGTGTTCTTGCAATGTTCTTTTGCGTCGAAGGTCGACGCGCGCGCGCGGCGGCGCTAGACGAACGCCATGTCTTCACCCGCCCTCCATGGCCGCAAGATCCTGCTGATCGTGGGCGGCGGCATCGCGGCCTACAAGTCTCTGGAATTGGTGCGGCTGCTGAAGAAGGCCCGGGCCGAGGTGCGCAGCGTGCTGACCGAGGCCGGGGCGCAGTTCGTGACGCCGCTGTCGCTGGCGGCCCTGACCGGCCACCCCGTCCGAGTGGGACTGTTCCTGCCCGACGAAGAGACGACCATGGGTCATATCGAGTTGTCGCGCTGGGCCGATCTGGTGGTCGTGGCCCCTGCGACGGCGGGTCTGATCGCCAAGGCGGCGAACGGCCTGGCCGATGATCTGGCCTCCACGACCTTGTTGGCGACCGACAAGCGGGTGCTGCTGGCCCCGGCCATGAATGTGCGGATGTGGCTGCACCCGGCGGTCCAGGCCAATGTCGAGCGGCTGAAAAACTTCCCCGGCCTGCACGGCATGGCGGTGGTCGGCCCCGATGACGGCGAGATGGCCTGCGGCGAGTTCGGCCCGGGGCGGATGGCGGAACCGGCGGCGATCCTCGAGGCGATCGTGGGCCTGCTGAGCGGCCCCGACGCGCGTCCCCTGACGGGCAGGCGCGCCGTGGTCACCGCCGGGCCGACTTTCGAGCCGATCGACCCCGTCCGAGGCCTGACCAACCGCTCCAGCGGCAAGCAGGGATACGCCATCGCCGCCGCCCTGGCCGAGCGGGGGGCGCAGGTGACCCTGGTCTCCGGTCCGACCGGGCTTGCGACGCCCGTCGGTGTCACGCGGATCGAGGTCGAAACGGCGCTGGAGATGCAGGCCGCCACCCACGCCGCCCTGCCCGCCCACATCGCTGTCCTGTCGGCGGCCGTCGCCGACTGGCGCGTCGACACGGTGGCCGGCGGCAAGATCAAGAAGGCCCCCGGCGGCCCGCCCACTCTGGCCCTGATCGAGAACCCCGACATCCTGGCGGGTCTGGCCAAGCCCGGCCCTCTGCGCCCGGCCCTGGTCATCGGCTTCGCCGCCGAGACGACCGACCTTGAGGCCAACGCCCGGGCCAAGCTGTCGCGAAAGGGCTGCGACTGGATCGTCGGCAACGACGTCTCGGCCGACGTGTTCGGGGCCGATGGGAACACCGTGCTGCTGGTGACGAAGTCCGGCGCCGAGCCCTGGCCCCGCCTGTCCAAGGCGGAGGTGGCGACCCGGCTGGCCGACCGGATCGCCGATCATTTCGGCTGATCGGCCGATTTTATCCACACCAAGACGCCGCTTGTCCCGGTGGCGGGCCCGACTCGGCCCACAGCTGGGGGCGCCATTTCGCCCGCCACGCGCTAGGTCGGTTGGTCGAGATCGCCCGAGAGACCGCAGCCATGACTTCAGTCCGCATCGAACGCCTTCCTCATGGCGAAGGGCTCGCCCTTCCGTCCTACGAGACCCTCGGTGCCGCCGGGATGGATCTTCGCGCCGCCGTGAACGGCGATGTCCCCCTCATTCTCGGTCCCGGCGCGCGGGCCCTTGTCCCGACCGGCTTCAAGATGGCGTTGGAGCCGGGCTGGGAAGCGCAGGTCCGGCCGCGCTCCGGGCTGGCGCTCAAGCACGGGATCACCTGCCTTAACACGCCCGGCACCATCGACAGCGACTATCGCGGCGAGGTTGGGGTGATCCTGGTCAACCTGGGGCAGGAGCCGTTCGTGATCCGGCGCGGCGAGCGGGTCGCCCAGATGGTGATCGCGCCGGTCGCCAAGGTCTCGGTCTTCGAGGTCGACACCCTGGACGAGACCGAGCGCGGTGCGGGCGGCTTCGGCTCGACGGGGCGATAGGCGCGCATCCATTTCGAGAGACCGGCGTTAACCCTGCGAACGGCCAAGCTGGGCCGTGAGTAACGAACCGGAGCGTGAGTGATGGAAGAGTTCTTCGCCCAGCTGGGCAATTTGCTGCAGGGGCTGCTGGCCCTGGCCGACAGCGGCTTCGACGGGGTGAACCAGGTGCTGGGCCTGATCATCGCCGCCGTCTTCGCCCTGTTTCTGATGGGCGCGTGGCGCGGCCTGTGGGGCGCGGCCTTCGGGGCATGGTGGTCCACACCCTGGTCGAGGCGATCCGGCCCATGTTGGATGGCGGAGCCTTCATGCTGCCCGACCTGACCGACGGTGGCTTCTGGCTGACGCGTCTGGCCCTGTTCCTGGGCTATGCGATCGTCATCGCCGTGTTTTTCTTCATCAAGACCCTGTTGACCGGCGGCTTTGGCCGTCGGCGGGCTCACGCGCACTGACCTTGAAGCGGGCGGGGGTTCGCCTCCGCCCTTTTCTTTCGACCAGAGCGGGTCTATAGGCGCTCTCACATCGTTAGACCGGCGTCCAACGGCGTCGTTCAAAGCGGCGGCCCTGGATGGCCGACCGCTTTTTCTTTTGCCTGAAACAGAACCTTGCGCGCCAAGTCCGTCGAAGATCGCGAAATCCTGGAGCTGGTCGATCCCGTCGCGGACTCGATCGGGCTGGAGATCGTGCGCGTGAGGCTGATGGGCGGCACCCTGCGTCGCCGGCTTCAGGTCATGGCCGAACGCCCCGCCGACAACGACATCGCGGTCGAAGAATGCGCTCGCCTGAGCCGCGCCATGTCCGAGGTGCTGGACGCCGCCGATCCGATCGCTGGCGAGTATCTGCTGGAGGTGTCGTCGCCCGGCATCGACCGGCCTCTGACGCGGCTGAAGGACTTTGACCTGTTCGAGGGGCTGGAGGCGCGGCTGGAAACGGACCGCATGATCGAGGGGCGCAAGCGCTTCAAGGGCATCCTGGCCGGGACGGAGGACCAGAACATCGCCATCGATCTGGACGGCGAGGACGAGACCGCCCTGATCCCCTTCGACTGGCTGGTAGAGGCCAAGCTGGTGATGAACGACGCCCTGTTGAAGCGCGGAGCCGCGATCCGCGCCGCGCGGGGCGAACCCGAAGACGACGGCCTTCCCTCCGGAAACGCCGAACAGCACACCAACACCAAGACCACTGAGGACGACGCCTGATGGCCGTGACCGGTATCTCCGCCAATCGCCTGGAGCTGCTCCAGATCGCCAATGCGGTGGCGCAGGAAAAGAACATCGACCGCGAGATCGTAATCGAGGCCCTGGAAGAGGCCATCCAGAAGGGTGCCAAGTCCCGCTACGGCGCGCACCACGACATCCGCGCCAAGATCGACCCCAAGACGGGCGAACTGGCCCTGACGCGCCACGTCACCATCGTCGAGGATGACTGGCAGCCCGAGGACGAGCTGGAAGAATTCAACGACAGCGCCATGGTCCGCCTGACCGATGCCGGGAAGCGCGATCCGGAGGCCGTCGTCGGCAAGGAATACGTCGAGGACCTGCCGCCGTTCGAGTTCGGCCGCGTCCAGACCCAGATGGCGCGCCAGGTCATCACCGGAAAGGTCCGCGAGGCCGAGCGCGCCAACCAGTACGAAGAGTTCAAGGACCGCGTCGGCGAGATCGTCAACGGCACCGTCAAGCGGGTCGAATACGGCAACACCATCGTCGACCTGGGCCGGGGCGAGGGCATCATGCGCCGCGACCAGTCGATCCCGCGCGAGGTGTTCAACATCGGCGATCGGATCCGCACCTACATCTACGATGTCCGGCCCGAGGCCAAGGGTCCGCAGATCATGCTGTCGCGCGCCCACCCCGGCTTCATGGCCAAGCTGTTCGCCCAGGAAGTGCCCGAGGTCTACGACGGCGTGATCGAGATCCGCGCCGCCGCCCGCGACGCGGGTTCGCGCGCCAAGATGGCCGTGCTGTCGAACGACAGCTCCATCGACCCGGTCGGCGCCTGCGTCGGCATGCGCGGCTCGCGCGTCCAGGCGGTGGTCGCCGAGCTTCAGGGCGAGAAGATCGACATCATCCAGTGGAACAACGACGAGCCGACCTTCATCGTCAACGCCCTGGCCCCCGCCGAGGTCTCCAAGGTGGTGCTGGACGAAGAAGCCGATCGCGTCGAGGTGGTGGTGCCCGACGAGCAGCTGTCGCTGGCCATCGGCCGTCGCGGCCAGAACGTGCGCCTGGCGTCGCAGCTGACCGGCTGGCAGATCGACATCATCACCGAGAGCCAGGACTCCGAGCGGCGCCAGCGCGAGTTCGCCGAGCGGACCCAGCTGTTCCAGGACGCTCTGGACGTCGACGAGGTCATCGCCCAGCTGCTGGTGACCGAAGGCTTCGCCACTGTCGAGGACCTGGCCTTCGTCGAATCCTACGAAGTCGCCGAGATCGAGGGCTTCGACGAGGACACCGCCGAGGAGCTGCAGGCCCGCGCCCGCGACTTCCTGGAGCGTCAGGCCGCCGAGCTGGACGCCAAGCGCAAGGAACTGGGCGTCGAGGACGGTGTCATGGAGGTGCCGGGCGTGACCCTGCCGATCGCGGTGGCTCTGGGCGAAGGGGGCGTCAAGACCGTCGAGGACTTGGCCGACCTGGCCACCGACGAGATCCGCGGCGGCTATGAGGTCAAGAACGGCGAGCGGGTGAAGGTGCCCGGCGTGCTGGAGAGCTTCAACCTGGCCCAGGAAGACGCCGAGATGCTGATCCTCCAGGCCCGCGTGGCCGCCGGCTGGATCGACGCGTCCGAACTGCCGCAGCCCGAGTCGGAATACGAGGAAGGGTACGCCGAGGGCGAGTACGACCCCGAGGCCGTCTTCGACAGCGCGCCTGCCGACGCTGAAGCCGCCGACACCCCTGACGCCGACGGTGACGCGGAGGCCTCCGACGAGGCGTCCGACCAGCCGCGCGACGCGTGATGGGAGCCCGGGTCGTCCATGGGTCTCGCCGCCGCGACATCGGATAGGGAGCGCCGCGACCTGGTCACGCACCAGGCGATGGACGAGACCTGCCTGATCCGCTTCGTGGCGGGCCCGGACGGCCAGGTGGCCCCGGACCTCGGGCGCAAGCTGCCCGGGCGTGGCATGTGGGTCGCCGCTGATCGCGCCTCGGTCGAGACGGCGGTGAAGAAGAACCTTTTCTCGCGTTCGGCCAAGGCCCAGCTGAAGCCGGCCGCCGACCTGGCCGACACGGTCGAGGCGCTGCTGGTCCGTCGCTGTCTCGACCAGCTGGGTCTTGCCCGGCGCGAAGGCGTGCTTATCTCGGGCTTCGAGAAATCCGCGGCGGCGATCCGCTCGGGCAAGGCCGCCTGGCTGATCGAGGCGTCGGACGGCGCGTCCGATGGGCGCGGCAAACTGCTCAATCTGGCACGGCATCAGGCGACACGGGTCTGCGGGGCCTTCAGCGCGGACGATTTGAGTTTGGCCCTCGGGCTGGAAAATGCGATACACGCCGTCCTGCTCGCCGGAGGGCGGGCGGATCGCTGGGGCCAGGAGGCCTCGCGGTTGGCGGGATTTCGACCGCTCCGCCCCCCGGAGTGGGGCCCCGAGAGGGGTCTCGGCGGCGGGAGCGGGTCAGACGAAGACCCCGGAGACGAGCCTGTAGGGGCGGACTGACGGGCGGGGCCTGACCTCATCTGAGGGCCAGGCGTCGCGCGGCTTTTTGCGTTGACGAGACGATATTGCCAAGACGACTTGGTTGAGACCCGGCGGACTTCTCCGCCCACGAGTAAAGCGACCGGATGAGCGACGAGAACGACAAGACCAAAGAAGGCCAGGGCACGCAGGCCCCCACGGGAACCCCGTCGACGACGGGACCGCGGGCACCGCTGAGCCTGAAGCCGCGCGCCGTGGGATCGGTCCCGACCGGCACCGTGCGCCAGAGCTTCAGCCATGGCCGCACCAAGACGGTGGCGGTCGAGATCAAGCGTCGCCCCGGGGCTCCCGCCGCTGGACATCAGCGCCCGGCGGGCTTCGACGTCGCGCGTCCCCGCCCCGACGCTTCCGCGCCCCAGGCCGCTGCGCCCCGTCCCGCCCCGTCGCAGCCCGCCGGTGGTCGCCTGTCCAATGAGGAACAGGAAGCTCGCCGCCGCGCCATCGAACTGGCCACCCAGGCCCAGGCCGAGCGCGCCGCCGCCCAGGCCGCCGAACAGGCGCGCCGTGACGCCGCCGCTCGCGAACAGGCCGCCGCCGCCGAACGCACCGCCAGCGCCGCCCAGGCCGAGGCCGCCGCTGCTCGCGCCGCCGCCGAGGCCGCCCGCGCCGAGGCCGCCAAACTGATCGCCGCCGCCCCGGCCAGGCCTGCCGCCCGCGCGCCCGCCGCGGCCAAGCCGGCTTCCGCCGCGCCGCCGCCCGCTCCGGCTCCGGAGCCGCCGCCCGCCGCCGCAGCGCCGACGCCCGCTCCGGCCGCTCCGCGTCCCGCGCCGCCGGCCCGCCCGGTGGTCAACTTCGGCCAGCGCGTGCCCAAGGCTCCCAATCCGGCCCGCGCGCCGATCGACCGTCCCGCCTTCGGGGCCCGTTCCGCCCGTGAAGAGGCGATGGGCGGGGGTGAACGCGCCTATTCCGACCGACCCCAGGGCGCCCGTCCGCCGGCCCGTCCGGCCGAGCCCGTCCGCTATTCGGCCCTGACCCCGCGTCCCGCGCCCGGCGCGGCCCGCCCCGGCGGCGCCCGCACCGGCCCTGGCGGCCGCCCGGCCCCGAACGCCCCGCCGGCCGAACCCAACGTCCTGCGCCCCAGCCGCGCCCCAGGCGCCGGCTTCAGCCGCCCGGGCAAGCCCGGCGAGGAGGATCGCGACAAGCGTTTCAGTGACGCCGGCAAGGCCGTCAGCCGCACGCGCGGCGAGCCCAAACGCCGCGAAGGCCGCCTGACCATCCAGGCCGTGGCCGGAGGAGACGAGGACGCCGCCGAGCGGATGCGCTCATTGGCCTCGGTCCGCCGGGCGCGCGAACGCGAGAAGGAAAAGCGCAAGGGCGGCTCGACCGACACCCCGAACCGTCCGCGCGAGGTGGTCATCCCCGACGTCATCACCGTCGGCGATCTGGCCAACCGGATGGCCGTGCGCGGCGTCGATATCGTCAAGTTCCTGATGAAGCAGGGGCTGATGGTGAAGATCAACGACGTGATCGACACCGACACCGCCGAGCTGGTGGCCGACGAATACGGCATGACCGTCCGTCGGGTCTCCGATTCCGACATCGAGACCGGCTTCCTGTCCGACGCCGTCGATGCGGAGGCGACCACGCCGCGTGCGCCGGTCGTGGCCATCATGGGCCACGTCGACCACGGCAAGACCTCGCTTCTGGACGCGCTTCGCACAACCGACGTGGCGGCGGGCGAGGCTGGCGGCATCACCCAGCACATCGGTGCCTATCAGGTGAAGACGCCGAACGGCGAGGCTGTGACCTTCCTGGACACGCCGGGCCACGCGGCCTTCTCGGCCATGCGGACGCGGGGCGCCAACGTCACCGACATCGTCATCCTGGTGGTGGCGGCCGATGACGGGGTCATGCCCCAGACGATCGAGTCGATCTCGCACGCCAAGGCGGCGGGGGCCCCGATCATCGTGGCGGTCAACAAGATCGACAAGCCGGAGGCCGATCCGCAGAAGGTGGTCAACGAGCTGCTGCAGTACGAGATCATCGGCGAGGCCCTGGGTGGCGACACCCAGATCGTCGAGGTCTCGGCCAAGTCGCGCACCAACCTGGACGGCCTGATCGAGGCCATCCTGCTGCAGGCCGAGGTCATGGACCTGAAGGCCGATCCGGAACGCACCGCCGAGGGCGTGGTCATCGAGGCCAAGCTGGACAAGGGCCGCGGCCCGGTCGCCACCGTCCTGGTCAAGCGCGGCACGCTGAGGAAGTGCGACCTGGTCGTCGCCGGATCCAGCTTCGGTCGCGTCCGCGCCCTGCTGAACGAGCGCGGCGAGCAGTTGACCGAGGCCGGACCTTCGGTGCCGGTCGAGATCCTGGGCCTGGACGAGGCACCGTCGCCGGGCGAGCCCCTGGCTGTCGTCGAGTCCGAAGCCCGCGCCCGCGAACTGACCGAATACCGCGCCCGGGTGAAGCGCGAGAAGGCCACGGGCGGCATCAACCAGGTCAGCCTGGTCGACATGATGGCCAAGCTGGGCTCCAAGAAGATCTCGGAACTGCCGGTTCTCATCAAGTCGGACGTCCAGGGGTCGGGCGAGGCCATCCAGGGCTCGCTGGAGCAGATGGGCAACGACGAGGTCCGGGCCAGGGTCGTACATTCCGGTGCCGGCGGCATCACGGAATCGGACGTCCAGCTGGCCAAGTCGGCCGGGGCCCCGATCCTGGGCTTCAACGTCCGCGCCTCCAAACAGGCCAAGGACCTGGCCGAGCGCGAGGGCGTGGAGATTCGCTACTATGCGATCATCTACGACCTGCTGGACGACATGAAGGGCGTGCTCTCGGGCATGCTGGCACCGCTCCAGCGCGAGACCTTCCTGGGCAACGCTCAGGTGCTCCAGGTCTTCGACATCTCCAAGACCGGCAAGATCGCCGGCTGCCGGGTGTCCGAGGGCGTGGTCCGCAAGGGCGCCAAGGTCCGGATCATCCGCGAGGACGTCGTGGTTCTGGAACTGGGCACGCTCGCCACGCTCAAACGCTTCAAGGACGAGGTCAACGAGGTTCCGTCGGGCCAGGAATGCGGCATGCATTTCCAGGGCTTCCAGGACATCAAGGTCGGCGACTACATCGAGTGCTTCACCGTCGAAGAGGTCAAGCGCAGTCTGTAGGGGTTTCCTATCCCCCTCCCTCCCCCGGCGGGGGAGGGCAGGCGCGCAGCGCCGGGTGGGGGCGGCCGGGCGATCCGATCCGACGCTTGGGTCTGGCTTTTCCGGCCGGCCCCACCCGGTCTGCGCTCTGCTTCGACCACCCTCCCTGTTCCGGGGAGGGAGATTCGGGTGTCGCCTCCCTTCGGCCGCAAGTCGCGCTATGAAGTGCGGCCATGCGTCGTCTGATCCCCGCCCTCTCCCTGATGTTCGCCGCCACGCCCGTGGTCGCCGACACGCGACTGCTGGCCTTCGACCCTGCCGATCGTGTCACCCGCGCCCTGACCCGGGGCGTGACGCTGGAGGTGGATCGCGGCCTGTTCGGCGCGATCACCGTGCGCCGCATCCTGTCGACCAGCGCGCGCGGCTCGGCCGACATTCGGCGCGGCGGCCCCGACGCGGCGCGTCGGGTTCTGCCCGACGGCGCGACCGAGGCCAGTGTCTATACGATTCCGATGGAGGGGGACGGGCGGGGGCTCGCGCGGGCCCTGTGCCCCGGGGCCGACGCGACCTTCCTGATCCTCGGTCGGGTCCGTGCCGGCCGCCCCATCGACATGCACGCGACCGGGCGCTGGGCCGACGGCACTTTCCGGCACTGCGTGACCCTGTCCTACCTCTATCGTGGCGAATGGAGCGCCGGACCGCGTTCCACGGTGGCCGAGACGCCCTGATGCGAGCCGGGGGGCTCTTGCTGGCGGCGGTGCTGGGGCTGGTCGCGGGGCTGTGGACCTGGACCCGACCGGGCGCGGACGTGCCACCGGCTTCGGGCGAGGCCGTCACCATCCATGTGCTCAACAATGGATTCCATACCGACCTGGCGGTGCCGCGCGCGGCGCTGGAAGCGGGCGGCGGACCCTTGGCCGAGGCTTCGCGTTCTGTGGGGCCAGGGGACTGGATCTTGATCGGTTGGGGCGATGCAACCTTCTTCGTCGATACCACGCCGATGGAGGGGCGGTTGCTGGATGGGGCCCGCGCCTTCTTCCGGCCGGGCAATCCGTCGGTCGTGATGCTGGACCCCGAGACCGGCGACCCCTCGCGGCGCTTTCCGGCTGAGCGTCGTCGCACCCTGACACTGTCGTCCCAGGCCTTCGACGGACTGCGAGACCGGGTCGAAGGATCTCTGGTCCTGACAGACGGCCAGCCCCGCCTGTCGACGGCACGCGAGGGGGCGGGGGCGCATTTCTTCGCCAGCCACGAGCAATTCTGGATCGGCTATCTGTGCAACGCCTGGACGGCAAGAGTGCTTAACGCGGCGGGTCTGGACATCCGCCCATTGCGCGCCGTCACCGCCGGGGAAGTGGTCGCGACGGTGGACAGGGCGGCCGGGGAAGCCTAGACCGCCCGCCTTTCGCTTTTCCGAGCCGGGTCCGATCCCCGACGGCGAACAGGAACGACGCCCATGAGCAACCGCAAGCCCAAGACGAAAGCCACAGCCGGACTGGTCAGCCAGCGCCAGCTGCGCGCCTCGGAGATGATCCGCCACGCCCTGGTCGAGGTCATGCGAGAGAACGAAATCCGCGATCCGGCCCTGGTCGGCGTCTCCGTCACGGTCACCGAGGTGCGGCTGTCACCCGACCTCAAGCACGCCACCTGTTTCGTCGAGCCCCTGGGAGCCGGGATCGAGACCTCCGACACGGCCGGTCACATCGACGAGATCGTCAAGGCGCTGAACGCCCATGCGAAGTTCCTGCGCGGGGCGCTGGGGCGGCACATCGACATGCGTTTCACCCCCGACCTGCGCTTCCGCCACGACGAGAGCTTCGCCGCCGCCGAGCGCCTGAATCGGCTGCTGGACGATCCACGCGTCCGCGCCGACGTCGCCCCGCCGGTCGAGGACGACGACGCCTGATGGGGCGCAGGAAGAAGGGCAACCCCGTCCACGGCTGGGTCTGCCTCGACAAGCCGTTCGAAATGGGGTCGACCGAGGCGGTGACCCGGGTGCGTCGCCTGTTCGACGCCCAGAAGGCCGGCCACGCCGGGACGCTGGATCCGCTGGCCTCCGGCATCCTGCCGATCGCGCTCGGCGAGGCGACCAAGACGGTGCCCTTCATGATGGAGGCCGAGAAGGTCTATCGCTTCACCGTCGCCTGGGGCGTCTCGACCGACAGCGTCGACCGCGAGGGTCAGATCATCGGCCGTTCCGACGTCCGGCCCACGGTCGAGGCCGTTCGCGCGGCGCTTCCTGCCTTCGTCGGCGAAATCGACCAGACCCCGCCCCGCTTCAGCGCCATCAAGGTCGACGGCCAGCGCGCCTATGACCTGGCCCGCGAAGGCGCCGAGTTCGAGCTCGACAGCCGCCGGGTCACCATCCATTCGGCCGAGGTCTCGAACGCGCCCGATGACGACCACGTCGAGCTAACGATCCGCACGGGCAAGGGCGTCTATGTGCGGTCTCTGGCCCGCGATCTGGCGATCATGCTGGGGGCCGAGGGGCACGTCTCGGCCCTGCGGCGCGAGCGGGTGGGGCCGTTCCGGGCGGAAAACGCCGTCACGCTGGATTTCCTGACCGATCTGGTGCATAGGGACGCCGCCTTGGAAGGCCTACTGCCCGTTTCGACCGCCCTGGACGACATCCCGGAGCTGGCCGTGACGGACCAGGACGCCTTCTCGCTTCGGCAGGGACGGCCGATCGTTCTGCTCCCCCGACAGGTTGAAACCCTGAAGAGCCGCCTTCGCGACGGCTCTCGCATCGTTTCCGCCTTTCAGGGACAGACGCTCGTGGCGCTCTGCGAGATGCGGGCCGGACGGCTAGAACCCGACCGCGTTTTCAATCTCCAATAAGGAGTCTACCCGATGTCGATCACTGCCGAACGCAAGAATGAAGTCATCGCCGACAACGCCCGTTCCGCCGGCGACACCGGCTCGGCCGAGGTCCAGGTCGCGATCCTGTCGGAACGCATCGCCAACCTCACGGAACACTTCAAGACCCACAAGAAGGACAACCACTCGCGCCGGGGCCTGCTCAAGATGGTCTCGCAGCGTCGTCGTCTTCTGGATCACCTGAACAAGGTCGATCGGGAGCGTTACACCGCCCTGATCACCAAGCTGAACCTGCGCCGCTAAGCGCAGCACGCGGAAACGATTTCGAGGCGCGGGCCCTGTCCGCGCCTCTTTCCGCATCTTGAAGACCGCCGCGCAGCGGGGCTGTATCTGCGCAGACGCGAGGGCCAGGAACGGTCCTCATACTCCCGGATCGATCGCCATGGGGCGGCCGGTCCACGGATCGAAGGACTGAACGCCCGACGCATCCACCCCACTAATGGGACTCCGCGCGGAATACGCCGCCCGGAACACGAAAGACGAAACATGTTCGACATCAAACGCAAGACGATCGACTGGGCCGGACGCCCGCTGACGCTGGAGACGGGCCGCATCGCCCGCCAGGCCGACGGCGCCGTCCTGGCCACCTATGGCGAGACGGTGGTCCTGGCGACCGTCGTCTATGGCCGCGCGCCCAAGCCGGGCCTGGATTTCTTCCCCCTGACCGTCAACTACCAGGAAAAGACCTTCGCCGCGGGCAAGATCCCGGGTGGCTACTTCAAGCGTGAAGGCCGTCCGACCGAGAAGGAAACCCTGGTCAGCCGCCTGATCGACCGTCCGATCCGCCCCCTGTTCGTCAAGGGCTTCAAGAACGAGACCCAGGTCGTCATCACCGTGCTGCAGCACGATCTGGAGAACGACCCCGACATCGTCGGCATGGTCGCCACCTCCGCCGCCCTGACCCTGTCGGGCGTGCCCTTCATGGGCCCGATCGGCGCCGCGCGCGTCGGCTATATTGACGGCGAGTTCGTGCTGAACCCGACGCTCGACCAGATGCCCGATTCGGCGCTGGACCTGGTCGTCGCGGGCACCTCGGACGCCCTGATGATGGTCGAGTCCGAAGCCAAGGAACTGTCCGAGCAGGTCATGCTGGATGCCCTGATGTTCGCCCATCGCGGCATGCAGCCGGTGATCGAGGCCATCATCGAGATGGCCGAGCACGCCGCCAAGGACCCGTTCGACTTCACCGCCGAGGATCACTCCGACGTGGTCACCGCCATCCAGTCGATGGTCGGCGAGGACATCAAGGCCGCCTACACCCACGTCGGCAAGCATGCCCGTCATGAGGCCGTCGGCGCCGCCAAGAAGAAGGCCGCCGCCGCCCTGGTGAAGACCGACGAGAACCCCGACGGCGTCGATTCCGCCAAGTTCGGTACGGCCTTCAAGGAGTGCGAGGCCCACGTCCTGCGTCGCGACATCATCGACAACGGTCACCGCGTCGACGGCCGCGCGCTCGACAAGGTCCGTGACATCGTCTCGGAAGTCGGCGTCTTCCCGCGCACCCATGGTTCGGCCCTGTTCACCCGCGGTGAGACCCAGGCCATCGTGGTCGCCACCCTGGGCACCGGCGAGGACGAGCAGTACGTCGACGCCCTGTCGGGGACCTACAAGGAGAAGTTCCTCCTGCACTACAACTTCCCTCCCTATTCGGTCGGCGAGACCGGTCGTATGGGCGGTGCGGGTCGTCGTGAGATCGGCCACGGCAAGCTGGCCTGGCGCGCGATCCGTCCCATGTTGCCGTCGTCGGAAGACTTCCCCTACACGATCCGTCTGGTGTCCGAGATCACCGAGTCCAACGGCTCGTCCTCCATGGCCACGGTCTGCGGTTCGTCGCTGGCGCTGATGGACGCGGGCGTTCCGCTCAAGAAGCCCGTCTCGGGCATCGCCATGGGCCTGATCCTGGAGCCGTCGGGCGAGTTCGCCATCCTGTCGGACATCCTGGGTGACGAGGATCACCTGGGCGACATGGACTTCAAGGTCGCCGGCACCCGTGACGGCATCACCTCGCTGCAGATGGACATCAAGGTCGCCGGCATCACCGAGGAGATCATGAAGAAGGCCATCGCCCAGGCGTCGGCCGGCCGTCTTCACATCCTCGACGAGATGGACAAGGCCATCGACGGCGCCCGCACCGAGCTGGGCGAGTACGCGCCCAAGATCGAATCCATCAAGGTTCCGGTCGACAAGATCCGCGACATCATCGGCACCGGCGGCAAGATCATCCGCGAGATCGTCGAAAAGACCGGCGCCAAGGTCAACATCGAGGACGACGGCACGGTCAAGATCGCGGCCTCGGACCAGGAGAAGATCGACGCCGCCAAGAACTGGATCAGCTCGATCGTGTCCGAGCCCGAGCCCGGCATGATCTATTCCGGCAAGGTCGTGAAGGTCGTCGACTTCGGCGCCTTCGTGAACTTCTTCGGGGCCAAGGACGGCCTGGTCCACGTCAGTCAGATCGCCCTGGAGCGCGTCGCCAACCCGGCCGACGTCCTGTCCGAAGGCCAGGAGGTCAAGGTCAAGTTCCTGGGCTTCGACGATCGCGGCAAGACCAAGCTGTCGATGAAGGTCGTCGATCAGGAAACCGGCGAGGACATCACCGACAAGATCAACGCCGAACGCGCCGAACGCGGCGAGCCCCCCCTGACCGAAGACACCGGCGGTGGCGGCAAGAAGCGCGAGGGCGGCGATCGCGGTCGTCGTCGTCGCGACTGATACCCGACGTCAACGCTGAAATGAACGAGGCCCCGCTGGCGACAGCGGGGCCTTTTTCTTTTCTCCCTCACCCGGCGGGGGAGGGTGGTCGTGGCGCAGCGAAGACCGGGTGGGGGCGGCCCGGCTAGCCAAACGCCAGGCATCACCGCCGCATCGCCTGCCGCCCCCACCCGGCGCTGCGCGCCTGCCCTCCCCCGTCGGGGGAGGGAGACATTCCGTCATCCTACGCCACGCATTCCGCCGGCTTGTCATCGCCGAACATCGCGCACGACCGGTCGATCTCGCCCTGGATCATCTCGCAGGGGTTCAGGGCGTTGCAGGGCGGGCGGGTCGCAGGGCTGACGGCGATGCAGCGCTCGACCAGGCGCGTGGACGCCGCCTCGCCGATTTCCTCGCGGCAGGTGATGGCGACGGCGGCTTCGACCTCAGGCGGTGCCTCCTCCTGAGGCGGGGCGTCATCCGGCATCATGGCCGGCGGAGCCGCGACAGGATAGGCGGCCTCGGTCGCCGGGACCTCCGCCGCCTCGGGGGCAGGCTCGGACCCCCCACAGGCGGCGATCGACAGGCCGAGGGCGGCGATCAGGGCGAGGGACAGGCGAACGCGAGGCATGGCGGCGGCTCCGGGCGATCCAGCCTCCGACGATGCGCCGCTTCGCCTTCCGTGCCTAGCCGCCTACGCCCGCTGGGCGAGTGCGGCCGCGACGGCTTCGCGCTGCAAGGTGAACAGGTGGCCGCAGCCGAGCTCCGCCAGTTGGAACAGCCGGTCGAACTCGGGACGGGAGAAGCCGCGCTTCTCGCCGGTCGCCTGGATTTCGACGATGGTCCCCGACCCCGTCAGGACGAAGTTGCCGTCGGCCTCTGCGTTGGAATCCTCTTCGTAGTCCAGGTCCAGCACCGGGGTGTCGGCGAAGACGCCGCACGACACGGCCGCGACCTGGTCCAGCACCGGGTCGACGCTCAGCACGCCCTCGGCGCGCAGATAGCCGAGCGCCGAGGCCACCGCGACCCAGGCTCCGGTGATCGAGGCCGTGCGGGTGCCGCCGTCGGCCTGGATGACGTCGCAGTCCACCAGCACCTGACGTTCGCCCAGCGCCTTCAGGTCGATGACGGCCCGCAGCGACCGGCCGATCAGACGCTGGATTTCCTGGGTGCGACCCGATTGCTTGCCGGCGGCGGCCTCGCGACGGCCGCGCGTGTGGGTGGCGCGGGGCAGCATGCCGTATTCGGCCGTGACCCAGCCCTGGCCGGTGTTGCGCATCCAGCCCGGCACCTTGTCCTCGATCGAGGCGGTGACCAGCACCCTGGTGTGGCCGAACGAGACCAGGCACGAGCCTTCGGCATAGCGGTTGACGCCGGTCTCCAGCGTCACGGCGCGGAGCTGGTTGGGGGTGCGGTCGGAAGGGCGCATGAAGGCTCTCTGGCAGGCTTTGCGGAACGGGTCGGGCTGCTTATCCTGAAACCATGAGCCTGTATGCCCCCGACCGTCAGGCGACGCCGCCCGGGACGCCGCCTCCGATCGTGACCCTGCGCCCCGCGACCGTGGCCGACGCGGACACGCTCGCCACCTGGGACCGCGAGCCGCACGTCATCGCCTGTTCCAGCGACGATCCGGACGCCGAGGTCGCCTTCGGCGGCATCGAATGGGCCGAGGAAATGGCCGTCTCGGCCTGGGACAGCCACTATGTCATCGCCGAGGTCGAGGGCGAAGCGGTCGGCGTGATGCAGATCTGCGACCCCCATACCGAGCCGACCCACTATTGGGGCGAGATCGAACCTAATCTGCGCGCCATCGACATCTGGATCGGACCGGCGCACTGGCTAAATCGGGGCGTCGGCACGGCGATGATGAGCCAGATGATCGACCGCTGCTTCTCCGACCCCGCCGTGGAGGCCATCGTCATCGATCCGCTGAACTCGAACATCGCCGCGCATCGCTTCTACCAGAGGCTGGGCTTTCGGCCCGAGGGCCGGCGGATGTTCGACGCGGACGACTGCCTGATCCACCGCCTGACCCGGTCGGCCTGGGAGGCGCGATGACCGTCCCGCTCAGTCCCCTGATGACGCCCCACTATGCCGGGCTCCAGGCCCTGGACCAGCGAGCCCGCGACATCTTTCGCAGTGTCGTCGAGACCTATCTGGAGACGGGCGAGCCGGTCGGGTCGCGCACCGTGTCGCGAGGCGGGGTGCATCTGTCGCCCGCCTCGATCCGCAATACGATGCAGGACCTGACTCTGGCGGGCCTCCTGGCCGCGCCCCACACCTCGGCGGGGCGCATTCCGACCCACGCCGGTCTGCGCCTGTTCGTCGACGGCCTTCTGGAGATCGGCGACATCGGTGCGGATGAGCGCAAGGAGATCGACGCGCGTCTCGTCGGGCGCGGACGCGGTTTCGACGAGGCGCTGAACGAGGCCTCCGCCCTGCTGAGCGGCCTTGCGGGCGGGGCGGGCATCGTCGCCAGTCCGGTGCGGGACGCGGGCGTCAAACATGTGGAGTTCGTGGCGCTCGGCTCGGGCCAGGCGCTGGCGGTGCTGGTCGCCGACGATGGCACGGTCGAGAACCGGCTGATGCCCCTGGCCGCGGGGGTCACGCCCTCGACCCTGCAAGAGGCGTCCAACTTTCTGAACGCCCGGCTGAGGGGTCGGCCCCTGGCCGAGGCGCGCCAGGAGATGGGGGCCGAGCTTGAAGCCGCCCGGCGCGACCTCGACGCCGCCGCCGCCCGTCTGGTGGAGGAGGGCCTGGCCGCCTGGTCGGGCGGCGGCGACCGCGGCCGGTCCCTGATCGTCCGGGGCCGGGCCAATCTGCTCAGCGACGCCGGGGCCGCCGAAGATCTGGAGCGGGTGCGGGTCCTGTTCGACGACCTGGAGCAGAAGGAACAGTTGATCGGCCTGCTGGATGGCGTCGGGGCGGCCCAGGGGGTGCGCATCTTTATCGGGGCCGAGACGCGGCTGTTTTCGCTTTCGGGTTCCGCTGTCGTCGCGGCACCCTATATGACGGGCCGCCAGCGGGTTCTGGGCGCCATCGGCGTGATCGGACCCGCGCGACTGAACTACGCCCGCATCATCCCGTTGGTGGACTACACCGCCCGGGTGCTGGGGCGCATCCTGGACGGACAAGACACGTGACCGATACGACCAACCCCGACTTCGAGCCCTCCGCCCTGGACGAGGCCATCGCCAATGCCGAGGCGGGCTTGGACGCCACGCCTGCCGGCGACGACCTGGGCCCGCTCGATGCCATGATCGCCGAGCGCGACCAGTGGAAGGACCGCGCCATGCGCGCCGCCGCCGAGGCCGACAACGTCAAACGCCGAACCGAAATCCAGATGAACGACGCACGGGCCTTCGCCATCCAGCGTTTCGCCAAGGACCTGCTGGGCGTAGCCGACAATCTGGAACGCGCCCTGATGGCCGCGCCCAAGGACGCCGACGCCGGCGAGGCCGGGTTGGTGACCGGGCTGGAGCTGACCCAGAAGTCCCTGCTTCAGGCCTTCGAAGCCAATGGGCTGAAGCGCGTGGCCCCGGGTCTGGGCGATCCCTTCGACCCCCACCTCCACCAGGCCATGCTGGAACAGCCCTCGACCGAAGCCCCCGGCGGCACGGTGATCCAGACCATGCAGGCGGGCTACGAACTGTTCGGCCGCACCGTGCGCCCGGCCATGGTCGTCGTTGCCGCCAAGGGATCGGGTCCGCAGGGGTCGAACCCCTATGGCGCCGCCACCGCCACCAACGGCAGCGCCTTCGACGGCAAGGCCTAGGCCTTCAGCTTCGCCTCGAACAGGGCCAGCAACCGGGCCCAGCCGTCGGCGGCTTCGGCGGGGCGATAGCTGGGCCGGTAGTCGGCGTGGAAGCCATGGGGCGCGCCCTCGTACAGCTTGATGCCGCTCTCGGTCTGGCCCGCCGCCTCCAGCGCCGCCTGCATCGCCGCGACGGTGTCGTTGGGGATGCCGCCGTCGGCCGAGCCGTAGTTGCCGATCACGGCTCCCTTCAGGTCGTCGGCCAGATCGACCGGCCAGGGCCGCCCGGCGTCGATCTGTTCGGGCGTCGCGCCGGCCGACGGGGCCAGCCGCCCGTACCAGGCCACTCCGGCGTCGATGGCGGCGAACCGCGCCGCCGCCTGCCAGACCACCTTGCCGCCCCAGCAGAAGCCGGTGATCCCGACCCTGTCCGTATTGGCCCATAGCTGACCGGAGGCCCACTCCAGGGTCGCGGCGATGTCGCCCATCACCTGCTCGTATCCCGCCTGGGCCACGATGGCCTGGACCGCCCGCATGTCGGCCAGCGGCGCCGGGTCCTCGACCCGCACGAAGAAGGCCGGCGCGACGGCGGCATAGCCGGCCTTCGCCAATCGCCGGGCCACGTCCATGATGTAGGCGTGCAAGCCGAAGATCTCGGAGACCACGATCACCACGGGAAAGGGGCCGTCGCCTTCGGGCCGGGCCACATAGGCCGGCAGGTCGAACCCGTCGGGCGCGGGATAGGACACCATGCCGGTCTCCAGCCCGTTTCGTCGGTCACGATCGGCTGGGCGTCCTGCGCCAGGGCCGCGACCGCGTATCCGGTGAACACCGCCCCCGCCGTCAGACCCGCCAGTCCTCTGCGCGACAGGTTGAAGTCGGACGGCTCATTGCCCTCGGGGCGGATCAGGACGGTCATGGGCGGCTCTCCGGTGTCTTGAAGGCCGGGACCTTGGAGCGGTGGGGCCGTTCCGTCGAGTCACGCCCCCGCGACCTCATGCCGCCCGCCTGAGGGTCAGGTTGATGCGGCCGCCGCCGGGTACGAGGCTCGACGAGCCGCCCACGATGCGGTCGATGCCGTGCCGGGCCAGCCGCGAGGGGCCCATCAGGGCGCAGACATCGCCCGACGCCAGCCTCAGCGATCGCGTGGGGCCGCCTCTGGCCGGGCCGATGCGGAACAGGGCGGTGTCACCCAGAGACACCGACAGCACCGGCTGGGTCAGGTCCGCTTCGTCCTTGTCCTGGTGCAGCCCCATCCGCGCGTCCGCGTCATAGCGGTTGACCAAACAGGCGTCCGGCGGCGGCGCGCCCGTCAGGTCCGACCAGAGCGCAAGAAGGCTGTCCGGGATCGCCGGCCACGGCCGTCCGGTGACGGGGTGGGTCGGCTGATATCGATATCCCGCCCGGTCCGACACCCACCCCAGCGGACCCAGATTGGTCATCCACACCGAGAACGGCCGGCCGCCCGGCGTGACGGGCCGATAGGGCGCGGCCATCGCCATCGCCACCGCGATCTGCGCCATTAGATCGGCCTGCGCCGACGGATCGAGACGGCCGGGCCAATACAGAAAGCCCGGCAGGTCGGGAAAGGGTGTCATCGGGCCAATCTGGGGCGCGACCGCGTCGCGCGCGATAGCCGCCCTCAACGCGTAAAGTAATAGTCCGCGATCTGGCAGCTGTTGATGCCGCCGCGCTGCAGGGTCTCGCCGTTGTCGAACTCGGCGCGCAGCGAGTATCGGCAGGCCCCGCTGCCGTCGTCGATCGACACCCGCGCGCTCCGACCCGGGGCCAGGCCACCGGCTCCCAGCAGATCGCCCGTCCAGCCGCCGCCGGACGAGACATAGAGGCGCGTCATGGTCCAGCCGGTCTGGTTGTGGACCCGGACGTCCCGGTTCTGGGCGTCGTTCGACTGGCGCGAGGCGGCCACCGGCCGTGAGCCCGCGCGCTTGACCGCCTCACCGCCCGGCGCGGCCCAGGCCGGCGTCCCGACCAGCATCGAGGCGCTGACGATCAGGATGCCGAGACGGAGCGGGGAAAGACGCATGACCAGGACCGGACCGGCGCGAGCCAGCGCCCGCAATCCTTCCACCTTGGACCATCCCGCCCCGGTGGAAAACTGATGCGACCTGACTCGACCTGATTCGGGCACAAGCCCTTGCGGGGGGTCGGGACTTTCCCATATGCCGACCAGCCCGAGAGACCCCGCCGTTGGTGGGGTTTACCGGAAAAACAGAACCCAACCTGCCGCGCTCTCGCCCCCGAGGGGCGGCTCGAACAAAACGGGGGCGGTCACGCGCGGCGCTTTCTGATAAGGCCGCCGCATCGCCCGCCAGACGGAGAGACATAAGGCTCATGGCCAAGATCATCGGTATCGACCTCGGCACCACCAATTCGTGCGTCGCCGTCATGGACGGCAAGAACCCCAAGGTCATCGAGAACGCCGAGGGCAACCGCACCACCCCGTCGGTGGTCGCGATCCAGGACGGCGGCGAGACCCTGGTGGGCCAGCCGGCGCGTCGCCAGGCGGTGACCAATCCCGCCAACACCTTCTTCGCCATCAAGCGCCTGATCGGCCGCAACTTCGACGATCCGATCGTGGCCAAGGACAAGGGCATGGTGCCCTATGAGATCGTCAAGGGTCCGAACGGCGACGCCTGGGTGCGCGCCAACGGCAAGGACTACTCCCCCCAGCAGATCTCGGCCTTCACCCTGATCAAGATGAAGGAGGCCGCCGAGGCCTATCTGGGCGAAAAGGTCACCCAGGCCGTCATCACCGTCCCCGCCTATTTCAACGACAGCCAGCGTCAGGCGACCAAGGACGCCGGCAAGATCGCCGGTCTCGAGGTGCTGCGCATCATCAACGAGCCGACGGCGGCCGCGCTCGCCTATGGCCTCGAGAAGAACGACGGCCAGAAGATCGCGGTCTATGACCTGGGCGGGGGCACCTTCGACGTCTCGATCCTGGAGATCGGCGACGGCGTGTTCGAGGTGAAGTCGACGAACGGCGACACCTTCCTGGGCGGCGAGGACTTCGACGTGCGCCTGGCCGACTATCTGGCCGACGAGTTCAAGAAGGAACAGGGCGTCGACCTGCGCCAGGACAAGCTGGCCCTCCAGCGCCTGCGCGAAGAGGCCGAAAAGGCCAAGAAGGAGCTCAGCTCCACGACCCAGTACGAGGTCAATCTGCCGTTCATCACCATGAACGCCTCGGGCCCGCTGCACCTGAACATCAAGCTCAGCCGCGCCAAGCTGGAGGCTCTGGTCGACGACCTGATCCAGCGCACCATCGAGCCCTGCGCCAAGGCGCTGAAGGATGCCGGTCTGAAGGCGTCGGACATCGACGAAGTGGTTCTGGTCGGCGGCATGACCCGCATGCCCAAGGTGCAGGAGGCCGTGAAGGCCTTCTTCGGCAAGGAGCCGCACAAGGGCGTCAACCCCGACGAGGTCGTGGCCCTGGGCGCCGCCGTTCAGGCCGGCGTGCTGCAGGGCGACGTCAAGGACGTGCTGCTGCTCGACGTGACACCCCTGACCCTGGGCATCGAGACCCTGGGGGGCGTCTTCACCCCGCTGATCGAGCGCAACACGACGATCCCGACCAAGAAGAGCCAGGTTTTCTCGACCGCCGACGACAACCAGTCGGCCGTGACCATCCGCGTCTTCCAGGGCGAGCGTCCGATGGCCGCCGACAACAAGATGCTGGGTCAGTTCGACCTGATGGGCATTCCGCCTTCGCCGCGCGGCATGCCGCAGATCGAGGTGGCCTTCGACATCGACGCCAACGGCATCGTCAACGTCTCGGCCAAGGACAAGGCGACCAACAAGGAACAGTCGATCCGCATCCAGGCCAACGGCGGCCTTTCGGACGCCGACATCGACAAGATGGTCAAGGAAGCCGAGGCCAACGCCACCGCCGACAAGGCCAGGAAGGACCTGGTCGAGGCCCAGAACGCGGCCGACAGCCTGATCCACTCGACCGAGAAGGCCCTGGCCGAACACGGCGACAAGGTCGGCGCCGACGAAAAGACCGCCATCGAGACCGGCCTGACCGAGCTGAAGGCCGCCCGCGGCGGCACCGACCCCGAGGACGTCCGCGCCAAGACCAACACCCTGGTCCAGGCCTCGATGAAGCTGGGCGAGGCCATGTACGCCCAGGCCGCCGGCGGCTCGGGTGAGGACACCCCCGCCGATGATGGCGTCGTCGACGCCGAGTTCGAGGAGGTCTCCTCGGACGACGACCAGAAGAAGAGCGCGTAAGGAAAATCCTCCCTCGCGAAGCGGGGGAGGGGGACCGCGAAGCGGTGGAGGGGGCGGATACGCAGACCGCGTCTGGCGCCGCCCCCTCCACCCCCCGCAAGCGCGCGGCGGTCACCCTCCCCTGTTCGCTTCGCTCCTGGGGAGGAATAACTTGCATCATCGCCCCCGACGCCCATGTCTCTGGCGTCGCCGTTCCGCTTCGATCGCCCGAAAAGAGGCGTGAACGGAATGTCAGGGGTTGGCAGAGGACCATCGGCGCATGGCGCGTGACTATTATGAGGTGCTGGGGGTCGATCGGGGGATCGACGCCGCCGGCCTGAAATCGGCCTATCGCAAGCTGGCGATGGAGCATCACCCGGACCGCAACGGCGGCTCCGACGAGTCCATGGCCAGGTTCAAGGAGCTGTCGGAGGCTTATTCGGTCCTGTCCGATGACAACAAGCGCGCGGCCTATGACCGGTTCGGCCACGCGGGCGTGAACGGCCAGGGCGGCGGCTTCGGCGGGCAGCAGGGCTTTCACGACGTCAACGACATCTTCGCCCAGGTCTTCGGCGACGCCTTTGGCGACGTGTTCGGCGGGCGCCGGCAGTCCAATGGCCCGCGACGCGGCTCGGACCTGCGCTACGACCTCGAGATCACCCTGGAACAGGCCTACAAGGGTGCCGAGGTCGAGATCGCCGTGCCCACCACCGCGACCTGCGAGACCTGCACCGGCTCGGGGGCCAAGCCCGGGGCCAAGCCCTCGACCTGCTCGACCTGCAACGGGGCGGGCCGCATCCGCCAGGCCAACGGCTTCTTTCAGATGGAGCGCACCTGCCCGTCGTGCGGCGGCCAGGGCCAGCGTCTGGCGGCCGCCGACGTCTGCACCACCTGCAACGGTCACGGCCAGGTCCGAAAGACCCGCAAGCTGGCGCTGAAGGTCCCCGCCGGGGTCGATGACGGCTCGCGCATCCGCCTGTCGGGCGAGGGCGACGCCGGCACGCGGGGTGGCCCGCGCGGCGATCTGTACGTCTTCCTGTCGGTCCAGCCCCACGACCTGTTCGAGCGCGACAATCTGGACCTGCTGGTCACCGTGCCCGTGCCGATGACGGTCGCGGCCCTCGGCGGCGACATCGAGGCCCCCTGCCTGGTGTCCGAGGCCTGCGACGGCCAGTGCAAGGCCCCGGTCAGCGTCCCCGCGGGCGCCCAGACCGGCAAGACCGTCCGCATCAAGGGCAAGGGCATGCCACACCTGAACGGCCGCCAGCGCGGCGACCTGGTGGTCGAGCTGTTCGTGGAAACCCCCACCGACCTGACGCCCCGCCAGAAGGAGTTGATGCAGGAACTGGCGGCCTCCTTCGGCGACGACCAGAGCCCGCGCAACTCCTCCTTCGCGGGCAAGGCCAAGCGTTTCTGGGCCGATATCCTGGGGGCCGAAGAACCCCGGTCCCAGCGCGAGAGCGCCCAGTGAGGGCTCGCGGGGGGCCCGCCCGGTGAGCGACCTGTTTCACGTCGGCATCTCCGGCGCGCGCGGCCGCATGGGGCGGGCCGTCAGCCAGGCCCTGGACGCGCGCGACGACGTCGTGGTCGCCGTCCGTTTCGACTGGGGCGAGACGCCGGATTTGTCGCTGTGCGACGTCGTCATCGACTTTACGACCGCCGAGGCCTCGGTCGCCCTGGCCCGGATCTCGGCCGAACGCGGCGGCCCCGCTCTGGTGATCGGCTCGACCGGCTTCTCGCCCGAGCAGGACAAGGAAATCGCCCGTGCCGCCGAACGCATCGCCATCGTCCGCAGCGGCAATTTCTCGCTGGGCGTCAACATCCTGATCGGTCTGGTCGAACACGCGGCCCAGAGGCTGGACGCCCGCGACTGGGACATCGAGATCGCCGAGGCCCATCACCGAAAGAAGGTCGACGCCCCCTCCGGCACCGCCCTGATGCTGGGCGAGGCCGCCGCCGCCGGCCGCGGTCGTGACCTGGCCGACCTGCGCAGTCCTCCCTACGACGGCGTCGGCGAGCCTCGCGAGAGCGGAAAGATCGGCTTCTCCTCGATCCGCGCGGGCGGCATCGTCGGCGAACACACCGTCCTGTTCGCCTCCGAGGACGAGGTGGTGACCCTTAGCCACTCGGCCATCGACCGGTCCCTGTTCGCCAAGGGCGCTGTCGCCGCCGCCGCCTGGGCCCGCAGCCGGGGCCCCGGCCTCTACGACATGCAGGACGTGCTGGGATTCCGGCAGGCGTGATGCAGGGCGCTATCGCTCGCCGCGCGACGGCTCGCTGCTTGAGCGCATTCTGCGCGCTATCGCTCGGCTCGCGGAGCCTCGCTGCTTGAGCGCGAAATGATATACGGACCTACCGCCGCTCGAACTCAAGGAACAGCGGATCGGTGTCGCCGAGCCGCTTTTCCTCATAGCGGGTGACGACGTGATCCTCCGGCGCGACCTTCCAGTCCGCCGCCTCGTCGGCCAGCCACACCAGCCCCGGCGCGGCCAGGAACCGCTCCAGCGCCCAGCCGGCGTAATCCTTCCAGTCCGTGACGAATCGCAACCGCCCGCCGGGTTTCAGGGCCCGCGCCAGTTCGGCGGCGAACTCGGGCTGGATCAGGCGGCGCTTGTTGTGTCGCGCCTTGTGCCAGGGATCGGGGAACAGGATCATCACCCGGTCCAGACAGCCGTCGGGCAGGGCCACGACCACCGCCCGGGCGTCGTCGTCGTGCAGCCGCACGTTCTTGAGCCCGCCCTCCTCGATGTGCCGCAGAGCCGAGGCCACGCCGTTGATGAAAGGCTCGCAGCCGATCATCAGCGCCGTCGGATGCCGCGCCGCCTGCGCCGCCAGATGCTCGCCACCACCGAACCCGACCTCCAGCCAGACTTCGGACGCGCCGGGCATCAGGGCCTGAACGTCGATCTTTCCCGTCGCGGGCACGCGAAGTCGCACGGACGGCATCAGGGTGTCGAACAGCGCCGCCTGACGCGGCTTGACTGCGCGGGACTTGATACGACCATAGGACCGAAGGGGCCCTGTGGCTCTCGGATGCAGCGGATCGCCGGGCTTTTTCGGAGGGGAGGCGGGCATCGGCGGGCCTATAACGCAAAATCGCCGGTCGCGCCTCTCAGCGACGACCGGCGATCTCTATGCCCGATCCGGAGACCAGGCGGGGTGGGCTCAGGCCAGCGCCTTCAGCTTGTCGACCAGATCGACCTTCTCCCAGCCGAAGCCGCCGTCGGCGTCGGGCGCGCGGCCGAAATGGCCGTAGGCGGCGGTGCGGGCGTAGATCGGCTTGTTCAGGCCCAGGTGCTCGCGGATGGCGCGCGGCGTGGCGCCGCCGATCAGACCCAGGATGTTGGCTTCCAGAACCGCCTCGTTGACCGCGCCCTTGCCGGTGCCGTGCAGGTCGACGTGGATCGACTGGGGCTTGGCCACGCCGATCGCATAGCTGATCTGGATGGTGCAGCGATCCGCCAGGCCGGCCGCCACGACGTTCTTGGCCAAGTAGCGGCAGGCATAGGCGGCCGAACGGTCCACCTTGGTCGGATCCTTGCCCGAAAAGGCACCGCCGCCGTGGGGCGAGGCCCCGCCGTAGGTGTCGACGATGATCTTGCGGCCCGTCAGGCCGGCGTCGCCGTCGGGCCCGCCGATCTCGAAGATTCCAGTCGGATTGATATGCCAGACGGTGTTCTCGTCGGTGAAACCTTCCGGCAGGACCGCCAGGATGTGCGGCTTGACCAGGTCGGCGACCTGTTGCTGCGTCATGCCCTTGGCGTGCTGGGTCGACAGGACGATGGAGGTGGCGCGGACCGGCTTGCCGTGCTCGTACTGGATGGTGACCTGGCTCTTGGCGTCGGGCTCCAGCCGCTTTTCGCCCGCGTGACGGACGTCGGCGAGACGCTTCAGGATGTTGTGGCTGTATTGCAGGGTCGCCGGCATCAGCTCGGGCGTCTCGTTGGACGCATAGCCGAACATGATGCCCTGATCGCCCGCGCCCTCGTCCTTGTCGCCGGCGGCGTCGACGCCGACCGCGATGTCGGCCGACTGGCCGTGCAGGCGGTTGATGAACTCGAAGGTCTCCCAGTGGAAGCCGTCCTGCTCATAGCCGATGTCCCTGACCGCGGCGCGCACGGCGGCCTCGATCTCGGCCTCGACGCCGGGGGCCCAGTTCCCGTCCGTGTCCATGATGCCCTGGCCCCGGATCTCGCCGGCCAGCACCACCAGGTTCGTCGTCGTCAGGGTCTCGCACGCCACCCGGGCATAGGGATCCTTGGACAGGAACAGGTCCACGACCGTGTCGGAGATGCGGTCCGAGACCTTGTCGGGATGGCCCTCGGACACGCTTTCCGAGGTGAACAGGAAGGACGAACGGGACAAGGTCTGGCTCCGAAGGGTCGCGCGGCCGCGCGGCGTGGCGCGCAGACATATAAAGATATCTTTATGCGATCAAGGGATGGCTGATCGCGACCTGCCTGGTCCGCGCGAAGGCGCTCAGCTCGCTTGGCGCAGCGGGGTGTCCAGGGGCGTCGCCGCGTGCTCGTCGAGGAAGGCGGCGAGCGTGTCGAGCGGCAGGGGACGGGACAGCCAGTAGCCCTGGATGACGTCGCAGCCGAGCAGCGACAGGCAGGCCACGATCGCTTCGGTCTCGACCCCCTCTGCGACGACCGACATGCCCAGACTGTGGGCGAGATCGATCGTCGACTTCATGATCAGTCGATCTCGCTGGCTGTCCGCCAGTTCGGTCACAAGCGACCGATCGATCTTCAGTTCGTCGGCATTGAGCAGCTTCAGATAGGCGAGCGAAGACAACCCGCTGCCATAGTCGTCGATCGAAATCTTCAGGCCGACCGCACGGAAAGCCGTGATGGCCGATTGCGCCTTGTCCGGATTGTCGATGACGGCGGTCTCGGTGATTTCGAGACACAGGTCCGCGTCCACGGCGGACGCGAACTGGATCACCTTGTCCTTGAACGCGTCGTCCGCCAGCAGCCGCCCGGAGATGTTCAGGGCGATGGTGACGTCGTGACCCGAGGCGCGCAGGCGAATCTGGTCCTGAATGGCGCGCAGGATCGACCACTCCGTCAGCGCCCGGATCTGCCCCGTCTGCTCGGCGATGGGGATGAACAGATCGGGCGGCACGAACCCGCGGATCGGATGGTGCCAGCGGCAGAGCGCCTCCACCGAAGTGACCTGCCCGTCGGCGGTCTGCATCTTGGGCTGGTAGTGAAGGCTGATCTCGTTTCGGCCCAAGGCGTCGATCATCTCGGTCATCAGGGCCAGATTGTTATCGGCCGAGGCGAAGGTCGCTTCGTCGTAGACGCAGACCCGATCAACCGCGCCGCCGGCGCGATCCAGCGCGCGGGTCGCCCGCTCGACCAGTTCGGTGGGCGAGGTCCCGACGGCGTCGGCGGTGGCGATACCGGTGCGCAGGAAGACGTCGACCGAGTGGCCCCCGATCTGAAAATTGGTCTCCAGTCGACGCAACCGGTTCAGCAGGGCGTCGAACGCGTCCGGCGACAGGTCGGTCCGGGCGAACGCCAGGACCGAGGAGGAGATGTGGGCCACCTGAGCCGGCTCGCCCAGGCTCGACAGGCGGGCCGCGAGCTCGCGCATGACCAGATTGGTGACGTTGTAGCCGACGACACCGCGCATCTCGGCGTACCGCTCGATCCCCACGGCGAACACGACCTGCCCTGTCTGGGGCCCGGCCTCGATCCATTCGATGAGAGCTCGCCGGTTGGGCAGCTGGGTCTCGGCGTGGTGCATGGCCAGCCGACGCAGCCCGGCCTCGCGCTCGGCCACGATCTCGCGGCCCCGACGCATCAGTTCCGAGCGAGCGGCCCAGACGCCGAACAGGACCTGGGTACCGAACAGGGCGGCGATGTCGATGCTGACCGGCGTCGCCCGCTGCAGGACCAGGGGGATCGCGACGATGCCGCCGCCGACGATGACATGGCGGACCATCAGGTCGCGGAGGCGTCGACCGTCCCGCCGAGGCAGAAGCAGCAACCCGAGGCCGAGGCACAGGACCAGTATCGCCCCCGGATGGAGCGTCATCAGGGTCCGGCCGGCCACGATGCTTTCATAGGCCAGGCCGTGGATCACCACGCCGGGCAACAACCCGACGGGGGTGGCGAACTCGTCGCCGAGCTCCAGCGCGGTCGCGCCGATCAGAATGACGCGTCCCTCGACCGATCGCGGGTCGAAGCGGTCGTTCAGCACGTCGTCAAAGCTCAGGTGCGGCAGGGTGCGGCGATCGATTCCGAAATCGATGGCAAACTCGCCCTCGCGGGTCACTCCGGCCAGATTGGCGGCCAGTGACGCGCGCTGGCCCATTGTAGACCGGTAGCCATAGCGGCGAACTTCACCGTCCTCGTCCACCGGCACATTGACCGAAGCGATCAGGGCGTCGCGCATGAGCATCGGGATCGGCAGGTTCTGGACGACGCGGCCTTCTCCGGCGCCATAGCTGTCCATCTGCCGGAAGGAGCCGAGGGTCACCTGGCCCGGATACCGCGAGATCACCCCGGCCAGGGCGGCGTCGGATTCGGCGTCCGAAGCCGCGCTGAAGTCCACGTCGATCGCGACCAGGGTGGCGCCGGCGCCGAGCAGCCGATCGATGGCCTCGGCGTAGCGCTCTCGCTCCCAAGGCCAGGTCTCCGCCCGGCTCAGGCTGCGGGAATCGATCTCGACGATGACCAGCCCCTTGCTGGCTTCGCTGCGCACGTTGTCGAAGCGCCAGCCGTTGAACAGGTCATCGATCGGCCGCAGCGCGCCGAACCAAAGGGCCAGGCCGACGGCGGCCAGGATGAGGGAGGAACCAATCGCGTTCCTCACCCATCCCCGCCCCCACAACGTGGTGACAAGCGTCTTCAAATCGAGACCGGCGATGGGTGGAAGGCTTCCCTGCCCTTGCCCGAGGCTTCAGCGCCTTGGTTTACTTCAGGGGCATTGATCGCCGCCGAGGCGTTTCCGTTCCCGTTGCCGGCACCGGAGTTGGCGTTGCCGCCCCCGTTGCCATTTCCGGGACTGGTGGCGAGGCCACCGCTGCCGGCGGTTCCACCGGCGTTGCCGTTGCCGGGATTTCCGGTGCTGGCCTCACCGCCACCGCCGCCGCCGTTCCCAGGGTTCGGGCTCCCGCCCCCGTTGCCGGGATTTGCGTCGCCGCCACCGTTGCCGTTGCCCGGATTGGCGTTGCTTCCAGGGTTACCGTTGCCGGGGTTGGACCCCCCGTTCTCGCCGCCGCTGCCGGCATTGGCGTTGCCGCCCCCGTTACCGGGGTTGGACCCACCGTTCCCGCCGCTGCCGGGATTGGCGTTGCCGCCCCCGTTGCCGGGGTTGGACCCACCGTTCCCGCCGTTGCCGGGATTGGCGTTGCCGCCCCCGTTGCCGGGGTTGGGTCCACTGTTCCCGCCGCCGTTGCCGGGATTGGCGTTGCCGCCCCCGTTGCCGGGGTTGGACCCACCGTTCCCGCCGTTGCCGGGATTGGCGTCGCCGCCCCCGTTGCCGGGGTTGGGTCCACTGTTCCCGCCGCCGTTGCCGGGATTGGCGTTGCCTCCAGAGTTACCGTTACCGTTACCGTTGCTGGGGTTGCCGGTGCTGGTCTCGCCTCCGCCGTTCCCGTCCCCAGGGTTCGGATTCCCGCCCCCGTTGCCGGGATTGGGGTTACCATTCCCCGGGTTCGCGTTCCCGCCGGACGGGTTGCCGTCATTGCGGTTCAGCTCGGCCACGGCCTGCACGCCTGCGACGCTCGGCGACGCATAAAGCGGCCCGTTCCCGACCTCGCCAAAACCGGTCGAGGACACAGCCGCCGCCGGCGCAGCCGCTGAGGCCGCGGCTACGGATCCCACCGGATTTTGAACCAGTCCGCCGGAGGCCTCGCTGTAGTCGATCGGCGCGATGGTCACCGCCGCCGTCTCAACCGGCACCGAGGCGCTGGGCGCAGAGACATCGACCGAGGCCGGCTGCTCGCGCGTGACCACGGCGGTCGCGCCGGCCGCGACATCGCTGGTCGCATTGCCACTGTTGGAGCGCACCTCGACCAGGCCCTCGGCCACATGGACGCGATCGCCCTGGGCATCGACGCTGATGGTGAAGGTCGTGCCCTTCACGACGGCCGCCAGAAGCGGCGTCTCCACGCGGAAGTGCGGCCGGGATCGGCGATCGATCTGGAACAGGGCCGAGCCCAGGTCCTGGAGAATGCGGGTCACGCCCCCCTGTTCGGGCGCCAGGGTCGTGCGGCTGCTGGGCCCCACGACGATCCGCTGGTCGCCATCGACGATGACCGCGCGGCCGCCTTGCCCCGTGGTAACGCTGGTGCCGGTCGGCAGAATCTGGCCGACCGTGCCGTTCGTCGCCGCGCGGGCGGGCAGGGCGACGCGAACAGAGCCGCTGACCTCGCGCAGTTGCCAGTCGAAGGCCAGGGCTGAGGTGGTGCCGAACAACCAGATCGAGGCCGTGGCAGCGATGAAGAGCCGATTTGTGGACATGATGGTCCCTCCCAAGCATCGCAGAAATACAGAAGCTTGATTTCCTTCTCTTTAAGGGACGGCGTTAATGCGATCTTGAAAACTGCAAAGACAATCTGCGCCTCATCCCGACGTCCGGCTGAAGGGCCGCAGTCTGTGCTCACTGACATTCGATCGATCGCTAGAACTGTGCTGTTCTCACTGGCCCTCGGGCTCGGTTTGACCGGCCATACCAGTCGTTCTCTGGCCGAAACGCCGACGACCTGCGCGCAGGACTGCTTTGTTCTCACCAGTCTGAGCATACAGGGTGTGACCGCCTACCCGCTGGCGGACCTGTCCGGGACCTATTCGGACTACCTCGCCCGAGAAATCGGCGTGGCCGATCTGGTCCGCACGGCGGACGCCATTACCGAGCACTACCGGCGGGATGGCTACTTCCTGACGCGGGCCGTCGTGGCCCCGGGCGACCCCGCCTCGGGGTCCGCGCGGATCGTCGTCTATGAAGGCTATATCGGAGAGGTGGTGGTCGAGGGATCCGGCGCGGCCGCCGTGTCCGACATCCTGAAGCCGCTGGAACTGCAGTGGGTGCTGGCCATCCGCGAACTCGACCGTCGGCTGGCCCTGGCGTCCGATGTCCCGGGTATCCGCCTGACCAACCGGATCGAGCCCATCCTGGACAATCCGGCGCGGCACCGTCTGGTCGTCACGGCCGAAATGGACCGCGTCGACGCTGGCGTGTTCGTCGAAAACCGGGGCTCCGAAACCCAGGGGCCGTGGCAAGCCTATGCCTCCGCCGCTGCGAATTCTCTGGCCATACCCGGAGACCGGGTGACGGTCTCGGTCCTCACCGTCCCGGAAGACCCGGATGAACTGACCTATGGCGAGTGGTCCTACACCGTGCCGATCAGCGCCGGGACCCGCGTCAGGGCGGCGGTCTCGGGCTATTCGACCAATGCCCCGCCGGGCTCCAGCGGCTGGCTGAGCGGCGACAGCGTCGCGGCCACCGTCGCGGTTACCTCCGCGATATCGCGACAACGCGATCGCAGCCTGTGGGCGAGCGCCGGTCTCGACGTCCGCGAGGTCGAGCAGTCCTATGCGACCGGCCAGACCATGACGGAGAACCTGACCGTGGCGCGGGCATCCTTGTGGGGCCAGATCAGGTCGGACCAGGGCAACGTCCAGGTCTCGGCGCAGATCTCGCGCGGCCTCGACTGGTTCGGGGCGACCACGTCACCCCAGCCCGGCCTGACCCGCGCGGACGGCACGGGCCGGTTCACCAAGGTCAACGCCAGCGTCTCGGCCTACCGGGACATCGGCCGGTATGCAGGCGTCTATGTCGCCGGGTCCGCGCAATGGTCGGACGATCCCCTGCTGGGCTCCGAGGAGTTCTACGTCGGCGGCTCCGAAATCGGGCGGGCCTACGGCTACGGCGCGTTGAGCGGCGAGTCCGGCGTGTCCGCCGTGGTTGAGCTGCGAGTCGGTTGGGACCCCGCGCCGACCGAAATCGCCTTCTTCCAGGTGTATGCGTTCGCCGACGCCGGACGGGTCTGGAACCGCGGTCCGGCTGGCCATACCGACGCCGACCTCGCCTCGGCGGGGCTCGGGACGCGGGTCAACTTCGCGGGCAGGGCCACGGTCCGGGCAGAGCTCGCCAAGCCGCTGTCGGCCGTGCCGGCCGGTCAGGCCGACGACGGCTGGCGGGCGTTCATAGCGGTATCAAAAGCGTTCTGAGCCCGCGCTGGACGACCCGCGCCGGACCCGGCATCTTCCCGGCGGAAACGCGCGCCCGCCGACGCGGCGTCGATGTCCCGAGGGAAGAGGTGGTGCCGCTTAGGTGACTCGAACACCTGACCCCCGCATTACGAATGCGATGCTCTACCAGCTGAGCTAAAGCGGCCCTGAGGCGGGGCGGAATACGCCCGGCGACGGAAGCGGCTCTTTATACGCAGGGCCCCGGCTTGCCAAGGGCCGCCAGCAGGGCGTCCTCGGTGGGGACGACGGCGATGCGGACCTCGGCGAAGGGCAGGCTGGCCAGCGGCGCGGCGGCGGCCGGGGAGATGGCGCAGGCGACGCGACCCCGGACCTCGAGCGACGTCATCGCCAGGGCGTGCCCGGCGCGCGGGCTGTGGATCAGAACGATGTCCCAGACCTCGGGCGGGGACGCGCGGGTCTCGACGGTCTCATAGACGCTGACGGCCCTGACCCGCGCCGCCTCGCCCACGAGGGCACCCAGGTTCCCGGCGGGCCGGGCGGCGACGGGGTGCAGGATCGACAGGCCCCGGCCCTGGCCAGCGATCAGGCCGGCGAGCGCGATGAGGTCGCCGTCGGCGGATCGGACCTGGGCGAACCCCGCCTCAGTCGCCGCGCGCGCGGTCGAAGCCCCCACCACGAAGACGGGCCGGTCGCGGTCGGGCGTCAGGGCGGCGAAGGCGGCGACGGCGTTCCTGCTGGTGAAGGCCAGGGCGTCGATGCCGGTCAGATCGATCTCGGCCGAAAGGGCCTGGACCTCCAGCAGGGGCGAGACGGCCGGCACGAAGCCCGCCGTCCTCAGTCGCGCCGCGGTGGCCTCCGCGCCGGGGCGGGCGCGCGTGACCCAGACGGCCAACGGCCTGACATCCCTGAGACTCGACGAGGGGCTCATGACGCCGCCGTCTCCAGCCCCGCCTCGGCCCCGGTGCGTCGACCCCGTTGGATGCGGCCCACGCGTGGGTTCTCGTCGGTCATTGGCCCCCCGGGAAGCGCGGCAAGGTAGCGCAACCCGCGCCGCCGGCAAGCGGGCGGCCCAACCCTTGCGGCGCGGATCCTCGAACAGGGGTTTCCCATGGCCTGGACCGCGATTTCGACCCGAAACGAGACACCGCCCATCGCGCGCGGCGGGTGGCTGGACGCCCTGCGTTTCATCGTGGCCTCGCTGATCATCCTGCATCACTTCCAGGCGGCGGGCCCGACGCCCCTCGCCGAGGCCCTGCATCCGGTGTTCGAGCGGGGCGGGTTCCTGCTGACCAATTTTTTCCTGATCGACAGTGGCTATGTCCTGATGCGGGTCTACGGCGGTTCGGTGGGGTCGGGCCGGCTGTCGCCGGGCGAGTTCTTCTTGAAGCGCTTCCTGCGGGTCTATCCGGCCCATCTGATCATGGGGCTGGGGCTGGTGGCCCTGGTCGTCCTGGGCGGCCTCGTCGGCATCGCCCCGCGCAATCCCGAATGGTTCGCCTGGGACCAGCTGGCCGCCCAGCTGACCCTGACCCAGGCGTTCGGCGTGCCCGGCGGCCTTGGCTGGAACGCCCCCAGCTGGTCGGTGTCGGCCCTGCTGGGCTGCTACGTCGCCTTCCCCTGGATCCTGACGGCCCTGCGCCGGACCGGGCCGTGGACGGCGTTGATCGCGGCAGGCGGTCTCTATCTGCTGGTCAATGAGGCGACGCTGAGCCTTCTGGGCTACCCCGTCTATCAGATGCCCATGATGTTCGGCATCTGGCGGGCCCTGCCGCTGTTCGCGCTCGGCATGGCGCTGGCCGTCTTTTCCGAGCGCGTCTTCGTCGCCCCGCGTCTGGCCCGGATCGTCGGCGTCGCGGCGGCGGTGGGCCTGGCCACGGTCCAGGCTTTCGACAAACACGCCCTGATCTCCATCGTCTTCATCGCCCTGATCCTGCTGGCCGCCGGCGCCATTCCGGTCACGCGGCCGTCGCGGTGGGCGGAGAAGGCCAGCGTGGTCTCCTTCGCCATGTTCATCACCAACGAACCCGTGCGGATCGTCTGGTTCGGCCTGGTCAATGTTCTGGTGGCGCGGTTCGCCCTGCCGGTCGGGGTCCAGTGGGGCCTGTGGGCGGCCGGGGTCGCGGCCGCCTTCGTGTTCGCCTTCGCCTTCCACGCCCTGATCGACCAGCCGATCCAGACCCGGATCAAGGCCGCCCTGGCCCGGCGTCGGGCCCCGCGCCGCCCGGTCGAAGCCGGCCCCGTGGTTTCGCTGGACGGCTAGGCGCGCCGTCAGGAACCATCCGCTTGCCGCCGGGGCGCGAACCGTGCCCTTGATCGGACATGAGCGGCACAGGCCTAAGGGACGTCTATATCACTGGCGCCGGCGCCTTCCTGCCGGGTCCCCCGGTCGGGGTGGGCGCGATGGAAGACCACATCGGACGCATCGGCGGGCGGTCCTCGGCGGTCGGACGCCGGGCGCTGCGCTGGAACGGGGTCCAGACGCGCCACTACGCCCTGGATGCCGACGGCCGGCCATCCCATTCCAATGCCTCCATGACGGCCGATGCCTTACGGGCCGCGCTGGACGACGCGGGGCTCTCGGGGGCCGACCTTGGCTTTCTGGCCACCGCGACGACTCAGGGTGACTATCTGGTGCCCGGCCATGCGGCGGCGGTTCACGCCGAGCTGGACACCCGCCCGATGGAGATCGCCAGTCACCAGTCCGTCTGCGCCTCGGCCCTGACGGCGTTCAAACACGCCTGGCTGACCGTGCGCGCGGGAGAGGCCGAGGTGGCGGCCACGGCCGCTGGCGAGTTCTCCTCGCGCTGGTTCCGGCCGGAGTTCTACGAGGGCACCGCCCTGGTCGATGCCAGGGGACGGGCGCGGGCCGAGGCGGACTTCCTGCGCTTCACCCTGTCCGACGGCGCCGGAGCCGTGGTGCTGGAGCCGAAACCCAAGGCCGGCGGCCTGTCGCTGAAAGTCGAATGGATCGACCTGACCTCGCTCGCCGGTCGCTTCGACCCCTGCATGTGGGCCGGCTCGACCTTCGCCGACCGCTCCGACATGCGCTCGGCCTGGAGCCATGCCGGCCCGGTCGAGGCCCATGCGAGCGGCTCCATCGCCCTGGTTCAGGACTTCGAGCTGCTGAAGATCGTCATCCGCGCCTGGATCGGCGTCTGGCTGGAGAAGGTCGATACGGGGCGGATCGTGCCCGACCGCGTCGATCACCTGCTGTGCCATTATTCGGCGCGGTCCCTGCGCGAAGAGATCGTGGGCCTGCTGGAGAGCACCGCCGCCATGATCCCGGAATCCAGGTGGTTCTCGAACCTCGCGACCGTGGGCAATATCGGCGCGGCCTCGATCTGGGTCATGCTGGACGCCTTCCTGAAGTCCGGGCGGGCGAAAAGGGGCGAGCGGGTGCTGCTGATCGTGCCCGAGAGCGGACGGGCCATGGTGGGGTTCGCGATGTGCGAGGTGGTGTGATGGCGGACGGCGCGAGGATCGACGATCCGGTTTCGGACACGCTGAGGAAGCTCGCCCTGGTCTTCGCCGATTTCGAGCAGCGGCTGGAGGCGACGCCCCTGATCCGCAAGATGACGCGCGGACGGTTCGAACTGGCGGACTACCACGCCTTCCTCATCAACCTGCGTCAGCAGGTGAAGGACGGGGCGCTGTGGATGAGCCGCGCCGCCTCCAACATCGGCGAAGACCACCTCGAACTGCGCTCGACCCTGATGCGCCACGCCGTGACCGAGCATCGCGATTTCCGCCTGCTGGAGGCCGACTTCGTGGCGGCGGGCGGCGATTTGGCGTTCATCCGGACTGCCAAGAAGAACGTTGGCTCCGAGGCCCTGTCGGCCTGGATGTTCCACGAGGCGTCCAGACCCGACCCCTTCGGCCTGCTGGGCGCCATGTTCGTGATCGAAGGGCTGGGCTCCATCAAGGCCGCGCCCTGGGGGCGTCAGGTCAAGGCGCGGCTGGACCTGCCCGACGAGGCTGTCCGCTTCCTGCTTTATCACGGAGAGAACGATGCCGAGCATATGGCCGAATTCGAACAGATGCTGCGAATGGTCCTGCCCGATGACGCCGTGGCCGAGCGGATCGTGACGACGGCCCGGGTGACCGCCCGCCTCTATGCGCTGCAGATCGAGGAGATCGGGGCGTGAGCCTGTCGGATGGCGCGGCCGACTGGAAATCCGACCCTTTCGATCCCCGCCGCTATGACGCGCGTGACCCGGACCCGTGGCTGGCGCTGTATCTGGACCACTCCCTGCCCATCGACCGCGAGGCCAAGCGGGCGCTGCTGATGGGGGCGCGGTCGTGGTCGCGGCGGTGGCTGTTTCCGGTTTCGCGGCCGTTGGTGTTCCTGTTCTTCGGTCTGGTGAAGGTCTTGCGGGCCATCTCGCCCCGCTATCCCAACCTGAACGGCCTGTTGCACAAGTCCATCCACTGGGGCCTGCGGACCTTCGGGTCGCCCGAGTGCAACACCCTGATCCTGCGCCACTTTCACGTCGGGACTGAACTGCTCGCCTTCATGAAGGCCAATGCGGGCATCGACCCGGAACTGGTCAAGACCGTGCCGCTCAAGCCCCTGACGCTGAGGGACCTGGAGGATAATGTCTTTCTCCAGCACGACCTGAACGTCTTCAACTTCATCATCGAACTGAATTTGGCGCTGCGCGCCGCGGGCAAGGAGATCACGCCGCCGGAACGTGTGGACTTCTCCATGATCTCGGACATCGACCCGCCGTTTGGACGGTTTCCGACAGGCCCTCTGAACCGCATCGACATCCAGACGGCGGTGGAGTTCTACACGCCGCTGTATGCCCTGATGCTGCCCCGCGCCGACTTCATGCGGGCCAGCCATTCGCTGCAGCTGGACGAGATCGTCGGCATATACATCGGCCGCATCCTGGGCACCGACTACCACATGAGTTTCGTCAAGAACGGCCATCCGCTGGTGGCACTGTCGACGCTGCAGGCGGGGTACAGGCTGATGATGCACGGCCTGGACTGCGAGGCCATGCACGGCTGGCTGAGGGTGCTGAAGGCCCGTCAGGAGGCGGGCCTGCCGCTCGATCCGCGCGACCCGACGGGCGGACCGGAGCTGGCCTAGACAGGCTGGAGAGCGACCGCCACGCCCTCGGCCGTCAGGCGCTCGGACAGGGCCGCGACGGCCGCCTCGACTGCTGCTGCGTCGCGGCCACGCACGACCAGGTTGGTGCCGATCTCGCCCTGAGTTCCCGCGCCGAACGGATAGCTGCCGAAACTGAGATCGCGGTTGGTCTTCGCCGCCTCGGACAGGGTCGCGGCGACCGCGCCTTCGCCGACGCCGGTGACCCGCAAGGTCCGCGCATGGACCACCGCCCCGGTCCTCAGGCGCGGCGCGACGTCTTCCAGCATAGCCGTCATGATCTTGGGCACGCCCGCCATGACGAAGACGTTCCCGACCTGAAAGCCCGGCGCATCCGTCACCGGATTGGCGATCAGGACGCCGCCATCCGGGATGCAGGCCATACGTCGCCGCGCCGCGTTCAGTTCATCGCCATAGCGCCGCTCCAGGATCGCCAGCGCTTCGGGATGCTCGCCGATGCCGACGCCGAAGGCCCGGGCCACGCAGTCGGCGGTGATGTCGTCATGCGTCGGCCCGATCCCGCCGGTGGTGAAGACGTAATCATGAGCGTGGCGCAGCGCGTTCAGCGCGTCGACGATCTGCGCCTCCCGGTCGCCGACGGTGCGGGCTTCCAGCAGGTCGATGCCCAGCGCCGCCAGGAAGCGCGCGATGGTGTTCAGATTGGTGTCGGCCGTCCGGCCCGACAGGATCTCGTCGCCGATGATCAGGACGGCGGCGGTGGGGGCGGGGGCGTCGGTCATGGCGGTCACCTAGGCCGTTCGGCTGGGCGTGCAAGGTCTCAAACCGCTTGAGGTTCTGTGCTATCGTCGCCATCTGACCCGCTGACACGGTCCCGGACGGACCGCCGAGACCCTACGCATGTACGAGACGCCCGAGCTGGAAGCCGACACTCTGGTCCGCACCAGCGCCATCCGCATCTATGACGACCCCGCCGATTTCGACGGCATGCGGGCGGCCGGGCGGCTGGTGGCCGAGGCGCTGGACATGATCGCGCCCTACGTCGTGCCCGGCGTGACGACCCAGGAGATCGACGACCGCATCCGCCGGTTCACCCTGGACCGGGGCGGCCTGCCCGCCTGCCTGGGCTACAAGGGCTACATGAAGACCGTCTGCACCTCGATCAATCACGTGGTGTGTCACGGCATCCCTGGCGACCGGGTGCTGAAGGACGGCGACATCGTCAACATCGACCACACGGTGATCGTCGACGGCTGGCACGGCGATTCCAGCCGCATGTATGCGGTGGGCAACATCAATGCCCGGGCAAGGAAGCTGGTCGACGTGACCTATGAGGCGCTGGGCCTGGGTCTGGAGCAGGTCAAGCCCGGCAACACCTTCGGCGACATCGGCTATACCATCCAGCGCCATGTCGAGGCCAACCGCATGTCGGTCGTGCGTGACTTCTGCGGTCACGGCATCGGGCGGCTGTTCCACGACAGCCCCAACGTCCTGCACTACGGCCGCAAGGGCGAGGGCGCGGTGCTGAAGCCGGGCATGATCTTCACCGTCGAGCCGATGGTGAACCTGGGCAAGCCGCATGTGAAGGTCCTGTCCGACGGCTGGACCGCCGTGACCCGCGACAAGTCCCTGTCGGCCCAGTGCGAACACTCCGTCGGCGTGACCGAGGACGGGGTGGAGATCTTCACCGCCAGCCCGGCCGGGCTGTTCCGCCCGAACTGAAGGACGGGTTCGCCTCTCGTTGACTCTGGCCGGAGCGCACGCTCAGCTTCGGCGAAACGGAGGGGCGATGTCCAGGCACATGACCAAAACGATCGCCGCGGCTTGCGCCTTGCTGGCGCTCGCGGCCTGCGCGAGCTTGCCGGGCGCAACCGATCCCGAGACGGCCGCCTGGTGGCGGACGACGGGCGTCCTGTCGGCCGACGACATGGAAGGGCGCGACACCGGCTCGGCGGGCTATGACCGGGCCGCCGCCTATGTGGCCGATCGGTTCACGGCGGCCGGGTTGTCTCCGGCGGGCGAGGGCGGCGGGTGGCTCCAGCCGATCGGCTTCGACGAGATCGAGGTGACGCCCCTGGGCACGAGCCTGTCGGTGGCGCCGTCCGACGGCCCCGTCCGCCCCCTGCGCTTCCTGCACGAGGTGTCGGTGACCCCGGCGTTCGGCATGGTCGAGCGGCTGGACGCGCCGCTGGTGTTCCGCGGCTATTGCGCGCCGTCGGACATGACCGGGGTGCGGGGCAGCGTTGTCGTCTGCTTCGGCGCGCGACGGGCGGGCCAGACGACGGGCGGCGAACGCCTGCGCGCGGCGGCCGAGGCAGGGGCCGTGGCCATCGTCAATGTCGACGACATGGGCTTCACGGTCGAGCCGCCGCGATGGCCGCTCGCCTATGCCCGCACGGTGGTGCTGGCCGACAGCGCGACCCGGACCGCCTCCATTCCTGCCCTGAGGCTGAGCGCCCCGGCCTTCGTCGACTTGGCCCAGGCGGCGGGGCACGACGGCGCGGCGACCCTGGCGCGCGGCGCGCGCGGCGAGGCCATGGCCGCCTTCGACCTGGACGCCCGGCTGCAGGCGCGGTTCGCGACCCGGCAGCGGCGCTCGACCGCGGCCAATGTGCTGGGCGTCCTGCCCGGGACCGATCCGGCGCTGGCGGACCAGCCGATCCTGCTGATCGCCCATCTGGACGGCTATGGCTATGGCACGCCGGTCGACGGCGACGGGCTGTACAACGGGGCGCTGGACGACGCGGCCTATGTCGCCACCCTCATCACCCTAGCCGAGCGACGTCAGGGCCGGGGCTATCGCCGCCCGGTCGTGTTCGCGGCTGTCACGGGCGAGGAGAAGGGGCTGCACGGCTCGCGCTGGCTGGCGACCCATCCGACGACCGGGGCGCCAATGCCTGTCGCGGTGCTGAACCTGGATCAGCTCCGGCCGCTCTATCCCCTGACCATCCTGACGACGCTGGCGCTGGAGGATTCAACGCTGGGCCAGGCGGTGCGCGACATCGCCGGGCCAATGGGGATCGCCGTGCGGCCGGACCTGGAGCCCGAGCGCGGCCTGCTGCGCCGCTCGGACCACTGGCCCTTCATGGAGCGGGGCGTGCCGGCGCTGAGCTTCCTGTTCGGCTTCGATCCGGGGACCGAGGCCGAGGCGCGGTACCGGGACTGGTATCGCCATCGCTATCACGCGCCGCAGGACGATATGTCGACGCCCATCGACTTCCAGGCCCAGGCCGATTTCCATCGGTTCTGGTTTGAGCTGGTCGAGCGGGTCGCCGACGCCGAGGCGCCGCCGCAATGGCTGCCCGACAGCCCCAATCGGCCGAGGCAGTAAGCCGCGCGACCGCCTGCGACACGGTCGCTCGCTGCTTGAGCGCGGCCCCTAGACGTTCCGCATTTGTTCTGTCATCGTGACCGCGCGGGACGGATCAGGGACGGGGTCGAGGATGCAGGCCGGGGCGACGGTGCTTTCGTTTCCAGAGCGGGCGACCGCAGTCGCGCCGCCGATCGAGATCAAGCGGGCTGCGCCCCACCACGCCGGCCACCGCGAGCGGCTGCGCCACCGCGCGCGCACGGCGGGGCTCAATCATCTGCCGGACTATGAGCTGCTGGAACTGTTCCTGTTCCGCAGCCAGCCGCAGGGCGACGTCAAGCCGATCGCCAAGGCCCTGCTGACCCGGTTCGGCTCGCTGGCGGCGGTGCTGGCCGCCTCGGTCGAGGAGCTGATGACGGTCCGCGCCGAGGACACCAAGGGCCGCGCCAAGGGCATCGGCGTCGAGACGGCGCTGGACCTGTCGGCCCTGCAAGAAGTCGCCCAGCGCGTGGCCAAGGAGCCGGCGACCAAACGACCGGTGATCTCGTCGTGGACGGCTTTGCTGGCCTATGTCCGCGTCGCCCTCCAGCATGAGCCGCGCGAGCAGTTCCGGGTGCTGTATCTCGACAAGAAGAACCAGCTGATCCTCGACGAGGTCCAGAACCGGGGCACGGTCGACCACGCCCCGGTCTATCCGCGCGAGGTCGTCCGACGCGGGCTCGAAGTCAGCGCCGCCGCCATGATCCTGGTCCACAATCACCCGTCGGGCGACCCGACGCCCAGCCGCGCCGACATCGACATGACCAGACAGATCGTTCAGGCCGCGAAATCCCTGTCGATCGAGGTCCACGACCACCTCGTCGTCGGCCGCGACGGCGTCACCAGCTTCAAGCAGCTGGGGCTGATGTAGGCGCCTGTCAGGCCCTGAACCCATCAGAACCGTGTCGATACCGTCAGCCGGGCGTTCAGCGGCGCGCCGGTCGAGATGTTGGCGTTGTTGTGGGCGTCGGGGAAATAGTCGGCGTCGAACAGGTTCTCGACGTTCAACTGCACCTGCACCCGGTCCGACAGGTCGTAGAAGGCGGCAGCGTCCACGCGGGTGAACCCCGGCAGGCGCGTCGCGGCGGCCGAGTTCCGGATCGCGGCGAACTGATCGGACTGATGGGTGACGCCCAACCCCAGGCCCAGGCGCGGCGTGACCTCGAACCGGTTCCACAGGCTGAACTGCTGCTCGGGGACCTGGGCCAGGCGGACGAAGTCGTTGTCCTTCAGCGCCCCGTCCTGCCAGGCGTAGCCGGCGCTGACCTGCCAGCGGCCGGTGAGGTTCCCGGTCGCGGCCAGCTCCAGCCCCGTCGTCCGGGTCTCCCCGACGTTGATGGTCAGCGTCGGGTTGTTCGGGTTGGGCGTCGTGGCGTTGGTGCGATCCAGCTGGAACAGGGCGGCGGTGACGATGAGGTTCGGGCTGGCCTGCCACTTCAGCCCGACCTCGTGGTTGGTGAACCGTTCGGGCTCCAGGTTCTCCTGCGCCGGCGTCAGGCTCAGGAACTGGTCGCCGGAGCGGGGCAGGAAGGAACGGCTGTAACTGGCGTAGAGCGACAGGTCGGGCGCGGGCTTGAAGATCAGGCCCAGACGCGGCGAGACCTTCTCATCGGTGCGCGAGAAAGGGCGGTCCGGATTGGGCAGGAAGTCGACGCCGGTGATGTCGAACCGGTCGAAGCGCAGGCCCGCCACGATGTCGAAGCGGTCGCCCAGGCTGATCTGATCCTGAACATAGGCCGAAACGGTCTCGACGGTGGACTCGGTCTGGCGCGCCAGGGTGGGGAAGGTCACGGTCGGGAAGACCGGATTGGTCAGGCTGAAGGTCGGGTTGGACAGCACGCCGTTGCGGCGCGCGTTGGCCGAGGTCTGATCGCCGTATTCCAGGCCGAACAGGATCTTGTGCGCCAGCGGCCCGGTCGTCGTTTCCCACACCAAGTTGGACTGGATCAGGAGGTTCTCGCGCGTCGTCGGATCGGTATAGGCCGCCAGCGGCACCGTCCCGGTCTGGCCGGTCGCCGGGCCGTTCGGGAAGACGTTGGTGTAGACCTTGTCGAAATCGCCCCACAGCGCCGTGGTCGACCAGCTGAGGCCCTGGGCCAGCTCGCCGTCCAGACGGGCCTTTAGGATATGGGCCTCCAGCGTCGTGCGGTTGATGCCCGGCACGCCGAAGAACTGGTCGCGATAGCCCTCGATGGGTCGCCCGTTCAGCGAGGGCACGCCGCGATCGGTCGAACGGTCGTCGTCGACGTATTCATACGACAGCCCCGCCGACCAGCCGGGCGCGAGTTCGGCGGCGACATAGGGGTTCACCGCGAACCGCTGGCCCTCGTAGAAATCGCGGTGGTTGCCCAGTTCCTCATAGACGGCGTTCAGCCGAAAGGCCGCCGCCTCACTCAGCGGAGCATTCAGGTCCGCCGACAGGTCCCAGGCGCCGAAGCTGTTGGCCGACAGGCGCGAGCCGAAGAACATCTCGCCGGCCTGGGGCGTCTTCTGCACCCGATTGACGATGCCGCCGCCGCCGCCCCGGCCGAAGATCAGGGCATAGGGGCCCTTCAGCACCTCGACCCGCTCCAGATTGTAGAGGCCCCGGTAATACTGGACGTCGTCGCGCACCCCATCGAGGAAGAAGTCCGCCGTGGTGTTCTGGCCGCGCAGGGTGATCTGGTCGCGGTTGCCCTCGCCCTGGCCGACGGTGACGCCCGGCACATAACGCAGCACGTCCGACAGGCTGTAGGCGGCCTGGTCGTCCAGCTGCTGGCGGGTGACGACATTGATGCTCTGCGGCACATCGATCAGGGGCGTGTCGGTCTTGGTCGCCGTGACCGAGTTCAGGGCGACATAGCCCCGCGTCTCACCCGTGACGATGATGGGGCTCAGTTGGTCCGCGGCGGGGTCTTCGGCCACGGCGACGGCGGGCAGAACGAGCAGGAGGGCGGTCGAGGCCAGGAGGAAACGCATGAGACGGGCACCGGAGAGGAAGGACGAGTCCTCCTACTGCGACGCATTCTTACTTGCAACGACTGATGAGAGCGTCTCGCATTTTGCTGCAGTGGCTCTGCAGGTTGTCGAGGTCGTGGTGGCTGGGGGCGGGATCGAACCGCCGACCTGTGGGTTATGAATCCACCGCTCTAACCATCTGAGCTACCCAGCCCCATTCAGGCGAACCTTGCCGAGGCGTCGCGGGCGGCCGGGGCCGGGCGCGCGAGAGGCGTGCCTATATCGTCCGCGCCCCGCGGGTTCAAGCCGTGACGTGGACCCGTGGACCGGCCGGTGCCCGCCGCGACAGGCCGTCGCGTTGGTCCTGCAACCGGAACGGTGGCGCTTCGGCGTCGTTCCCGCCATAGACCTAGAACCAGACCTGATCCGGAGACCGAACCATGCGCCCCATGCTGCTCGCCGCCGCCACCTCGATCCTCGCCCTTGCCGCCGCCTGCGGCGCGAACGGCCAGCCCGGCACTCCGGGGCCGCAACAGGCCGGGGCACCGGTCGAGACCCGCCCCGCCAACGCGCCCGACCAGCGGCCGGCCTTCGCCAATCAGACCCGCGCCCCGGGCGCGACGACCGAGCGTGCGCTGACGCACACGGTGGTCGCCTCGGGCCTGGTCCAGCCCTGGGGCCTGGCCATGCTGCCCGACGGCCGCTGGCTGGTGACCGAGCTTCAGGGGCGGATGCGGATCGTCACCGCCGACGGTCAGGTGGGCGAACCCATCGCCGGCCTGCCCGTGGTCGACGCCGTGGGCCAGGGTGGCCTGCTGGATGTCGTCGTCGGCCCGACCTTCGCCCAGGACCGGATGATCTACTGGAGCTTCGCGGAACGGCGTGACGGCGGCAACGCCACCTCGGTCGCGCGCGGGGCCCTGTCGGCCGACGGCACGCGGGTCGAGGGCGTCCAGGTCATCTTCCGCGCCCTGCCGGTCTATGACGGCGACAAGCATTTCGGCTCGTCCCTGGCCTTCGATCCGGCCGGCCATCTGTTCATTACCCTGGGCGATCGCTCCGACGCGCCGATGCGGCCCCAGGCCCAGCAGCTGGACAGCCACATGGGCAAGATCATCCGCATCAATGCCGACGGTTCGGTCCCCGCCGACAACCCCTTCGTCGGCCGTGAGGGAGCTCTGCCCGAGATCTGGTCGGTGGGTCACCGGAACGTCCAGGGCGTGGCGATCCAGCCCGGCACCGGCGCGGCCTGGACGGTCGAGCACGGCACCCGCGGCGGCGACGAGGTCAACCAGGTCCAGGCCGGCCTGAACTACGGCTGGCCCGAGGTCACCTTCGGCATCGAGTATCGCGGGGGGCCGATCAATGAGGGCATCACGGCTCGCGAAGGCATCGAACAGCCCGTCTACTACTGGGACCCCTCGATCGCGCCCGGTGACCAGGTCTTCTACGACGGCGCGATGTTCCCCGAATGGCAGGGCGATCTGCTGGTCGCCGCTCTCAAGGACAAGCATATCGCTCGCCTGGTGATCGAGGACGGCCGGGTGGTCGGCGAGGAGCGGCTGCTGGTCGATCTGGGCGAGCGCGTGCGCGACATCGCCGTGGCTACCGACGGCGCGGTGTGGGTCATCACCGACGAGGACAACGGCAAGCTGGTGCGTCTGGCCGCGCAATAGGCCAGGCGAAGGCCGGAAGGGTTAGCCGCCCTTCCGGTCCATCTTGAACGGCACGAAGTTCGACGGATGGCTGACCACGCGCTCGCTGGCGCGGGGCGGCCGGGGACTGACCAGCATCCCGCCCCACAGGGCGAAGGACATCATGGCATGCTGGAGGTTCTTATCCTTGTCGTTCATTCTGGCGTCTCCTTTTGCTGAACGGTCAAAGGAGACGCGTCGTGCGTCGGGGGATTTCACCCTCTCGTCGTTTCGCGTCAGATTTCACCATGCCTCAAACAACGGGTCGGATCAAGTTTTTGCTCCGCAATCGGAGCAGTTTTCGCACATATGTCGTCTCTCGGACACGCCGCCCCCCGGGCCATCGCCACGCCCTGCATCAAGGTCTGCGTCGTCGACGGGGCCTCCAGCCTGTGTCTGGGCTGTTATCGAACCCTGTCCGAGATCGGCGGATGGAGCGCGCTGGACGACGCTGAACGGGCCCGGATCATGGCGGAACTGCCTGCGCGCCGGGACCGGATCGACCCGGCGCTGCGCGGCGACTGACCGGCGGCCGACCGCCGTTCGGGCGTCAACCTTTCGTCAGCCACGTCGGTTCACCGCATCCCAACCGCGATGGGTCACAAGGTGGGACGGGCCGCAGAAGCGGCCGTGTCGCATGGATGGGTTCCTGGTGCGTTTCGACCTTCAGTCCGCCGTCGTCATGGGCACGGCGACCCTGTCCTCGCTGACCGTCGCCTGGTGGTTCACCCACCGCGAGCCGCGCGTGGCCGAGGCCGCCGTCCCGACACCCGCCCACGCCGCCCTGCTGACCGGCCCCGCCTCCGGCCAGGCCGCCCAGATCGCCCGCTCGCCCGACGGCCACTACTGGGCCCAGGCCGACATCGAGGGCCGCGCCGTGCGTATGCTGGTCGACACCGGGGCCAGTGTCGTCGCCCTGACCCGCGAGGACGCCCTGCGGCTGGGCCTGCGCCTGACCCCCGCCGACTTCACCCACACGGTCGAGACCGCATCCGGCCCCGTCATGGCCGCCGCGATCGAACTGGACCACGTCGCCGTCGCCGGCGCCCGGGTCGAGAAGGTCCGCGCCCTGGTCGTGGAAGAGGGCCTGCCCCACTCCCTGCTGGGCATGAGCTACCTCGGGCGCCTCTCCGCCTTCGAGGCCCGCCCCGCCGGTCTGACGCTCCGGCCCTAAAGCGCCTTCACCATCACCGAGACCGCCGTCGCCAGCAGGTAGAGGGCCAAGGCGCGCCTCAACACCTTGCGGTCCAGCCGGTGCGCCAGCCGCGCGCCATAGGGGGCCACCAGCGTCGTCAGCAGCCCCATGGCCACGGCGGCGGGCACATTGACATAGCCCAGGCTCAGCGGCGGCCGTCCCTCGGCGCCCCATCCGAACACGACGAAGCCCAGCGTCGCCGCCAGGCCGATCGCCACGCCGAAGCCCGACGCCGTCGCCACCGCCTGATGGATCGGCCGCCCGCACAGCGTCATCAGCATCCCGCCGAAACTGCCGCCGCCCACCCCCATCATGGCCGACAGCCCGCCGATCAGCGTCCCGATCCCGCGCCGGCCCCACCCATCGGGCAGATCACTGGCCAGGGTCGCCGTCTCGGGCAGCAGTCCCATCTGTGCGGCCACCACCATCAGGCAGACGCCATAGACGACCGCCAGCCCCTCCATCGACGTCACGCCCGCCACCCCCGCGCCGATCAGGGCCCCCACGGCGACCCACGGCGTCCACCGCCTCAGCACCCGCTCGTCCACCGCCCCATGAGCCCGGTGCGCGCCCAGCGAGCGCCAGGAGGTCGCGACGATGGTCAGCAGGGATGTGCCGATGGCGACATGCAGATTGGCCTCGCCCCCCAACCCCAGCACCGAAAACGCATAGAAGAGGGCGGGCACCAGAACCGTCCCGCCGCCGACCCCGAATAGGCCGGCGATCAGACCGCCGACCAGACCTGCCGCCAGCACCGCCGCGCCCAGCAGCAGCAGTTCGGTCAGGTCGAGCCCGTTCAGAACCGCACCGTCGCGCCCAGCTGGACGACGGGGAAGATGCCCTTGTCCTCGGCCTCCTCGGAAATGTCGCGCGCCTCCTGCTCCAGCCGGGCGCGAAAGTTCGGGTCGTTCGACAGGCTTCCCCCGGTGGACGTCAGCGCCACCTCGGGCGCCTCGCTCCAGGCCACGCCGGCGATGGCGCGAAAGCCCCAGCGGCTTTCACGGATAAAGGCGTCGTCGAATCCGACTCCCAGGAAGGGGGCGACGTCCGACAGTTTGATCGCGCCGGACAGGGCGCCGATCTGGCCGGGGGTGAAGGTCTGGCCCCCGATGTCCAGCGGCACGCTCGGCCGGGCGTTCAGCCCGATGGTGCGATCCCCGACATAAACTCCGCCCGAGATCAGAAAGGCGTTGGCGAAGGGATGGAGGTCGACGAAGGCCGAGACGGTGTCGAAATCGAACCGGCCGGAATAGTCGATATCGTCGAAGCTCTGATCAACGTCATAGCCCAGGGTGTCGATCCCGCCCCGCAGCACGAACACCGGCCCCAGCGAAAGCTGCGCCTCCACCCCCGCGCCTGGCGTGCCCAGATTGAGCGCCGCCGTGATCGGCGACCGCGCCCGGCTCTGGGCGACGGCGGTACCGGCGACGGCGGCGATAAGGGCGGCGAGGACGAGCGCGTGTTTCATGGGCGAAGACAGAGCGCCCATCGTGCTTAACACGGGCTTGACGTCAGGCGGCCTCGACCAGCCGTTCGCGGCGCGCCTCGGCCTCGCGCACCGCGTTCAACGCCCGATCCAGCACCTCCAGCCCCGCGCCCGGCCGGATCGCCTCGACCGTCAGGATGCGCCGGAAAGCCCGCGCGCCCGGTCGTCCGTGCATCAGCCCCAGCATGTGCCGGGTCATCGCCGACAGGGACACGCCCTCGCCCAGCCGCGCCGCCAGATAGGGCCGATAGCGTTCCACGGCCGTGAAGGCGTCCACGTCGGCCGTGGCCGCGCCGAAGATCCGCCGATCCGCCTGACCCAGCAGGGCCGGCTCGTGATAGGCCGCGCGCCCCAGCATGACGCCGTCCAGCGCCACGCCGTCCGCTTCGGCCAGATGCGTCTCGGATTCATCCAGCGAGGCGATTCCCCCATTGATCGAGACCGACAGATGCGGCCGCTCCCGTTTCAACCGCCGCACCAGCGCGTAATCCAGCGGCGGCACGTCCCGGTTCTCCTTGGGCGACAGACCCTTCAGCCAGGCCTTGCGCGCATGCACGATGAAGACCGACACCCCCACGGCCGCGCAGGCGTCGACTGTCGCGAACAGACTGTCCTGCGGCTCCTGGTCGTCCACCCCGATCCGGCATTTGACGGTGGCGGGCACATCCACCGCCTCCCGGATCGCCGCCATACAGTCCGCGACCAGCTCCGGCTCGCGCATCAGGCAGGCGCCGAACCGCCCCGACTGGACCCGGTCCGACGGGCAGCCGACGTTCAGATTGATCTCGTCGTATCCGAAGCCGGCCCCGATCCGCGCGGCCTCAGCCAGCTGACGCGGGTCCGATCCGCCCAGCTGCAGCGCCACTGGATGCTCGACCGCGTCGAACCCCAGCAGCCGCTCCGGGTCACCGTGGATCACCGCCGGTGCCGTGACCATCTCGGTATAGAGCAGGGCGCGCGTCGTCAGCGCCCGGTGAAAGGCGCGGCAATGCCGGTCCGTCCAGTCCATCATGGGCGCGACGGACAGGCGGCGGTGCTCTTTCAACGGGTCGAGGCGCGAGCTCATTGTGCTCCCATACGGCCAACCTCGGGCAAAATCACGCCCCGGGCCGTCGCCCGATCAGTAGGCGAAGTCGCGGTACAGGCGGCTAAGGTCGCCCTTCCACTCGCCGTGATACAGGTCCAGCAACCGCTCCGCCGGCGTTACGCCGCTGTCGGCGATGTCTTCCAGCTCGGCCAGATAGCCCCGCTCGTCCACCATCCCACCGCTGAAGCGCGCCCGGTTCTTCAGCCCCTGTCTGGCGATGGCGACCATGTCGACGGCCACGTCGCGCACCGACCGGCCCGCCACCTCGGCCCTCAGGCCCAGCCGCGTCACGTCGCGCCGCAGCCGCTCGTGATCGGCGATGTCCCAGTCCTTGCACAGGTCCCAGGCGGCGGCCAGCGACGGCGCGTCATAGAAGATGCCGGTCCACAGGGCGGGCAGGGCGCAGATCCGGCTCCACGGCCCCCCGTCGGCCCCGCGCATCTCCAGATACTGTTTCAGCCGCACTTCCGGAAACAGGGTCGTTAGATGGTCGGCCCAATCCTTGGTTTTCGGACGTTCGCCGGGCAGGGCGGGCAGCCGACCCTCCAGGAAGTCGCGGAACGACTGGCCCGAGGCGTCGATGTATCGGTCGCCGCGCTTGGCGAAATACATCGGCACGTCCAGCGCATAGTTGACATAGGTCTCGAACCCAAACCCGTCCTCGAACACGAACCCCAGCATGCCGGTCCGGTCCGGATCGGTGTCGGTCCAGACATTGGCCCTCGCCGACAGGAAGCCGTTCGGCCGCCCCTCTGTGAACGGAGAACAGGCGAACAGGGCCGTGGCGATGGGCTGGAGCGCCAGTGAGGTCCTGAACTTGGCCACCATGTCGGCCTCGGTGTCGAAGTCGAGGTTGGCCTGGATGGTGCAGGTGCGCAGCATCATGTCCAGGCCCAGCCCGCCGACCTTGGGCATATAGGACCGCATGATGTCGTAGCGGCCTTTGGGCATGACCGGAACGTCCTCGCGCGCCCACATCGGATCGAACCCGACGCCGAGAAAGCCGAGGTTCAGTTCGTCGGCGACCATCTTGACCTCGACCAGGTGCTGGCCGGTCTCCGAACAGATGTCGTGGATGTCCTTCAGCGGCGCGCCGGACAGCTCGAACTGACCCCCGGGCTCCAGGCTGATGGAGGCGGTGAACCCTTCCGAGTTCTTGCGCTCCAGGGCGATGACGTGGCCGGCCTCCTCGACCGGAGCCCAGCCGAACCTCTGCAGGCCGGTCAGCATGGCGTGGATCCCGTTCGGATCGGCATAGGCCGGACGCCGCAGGGTGGACTTGTCGAAACCGAACTTCTCGTGCTCGGCCCCGACCCGCCATTGGTCTTTCGGCTTCATGCCCTTCGACAGGGCCCCCACCAGATCATCGAACGTCAGCGGCGCGGTCTCGGTCATGGGAAGCCTTGCGGGTGTCGCGGCTAGATGGGCGGGAATGGAGTGGGCGGCAAGAGGGCAGAGTGGTGGCCTACCGCTCGCGCCGCGGGCCCTCGCTGCTTGAGGCCCTACCGCTCCCAATCCCCCACGGCGGCCTGCCAAAGGGTCATGGCGGCGATGGCGGCGGTATCCGCTCTCAGAATGCGCGGCCCCAGCGACACGGCGGTGGTGAAGGGCAGGGCCCGCAGCCGCGCCCTCTCCTCGGGCGAGAACCCCCCCTCCGGCCCGATCAGGATGGCCCACGGCCCGGCCACGGTGACGGCGGTCGCGACCGGAGCCCCCCCCGTCTCGTCACAGAACATCAGCCTCCGCCCGGCCTCCCAGCCGTCCAGCATGGCCGTCAGCTTCTCCGGATCGTCGACGACGGGCACGTCCAGCCGCCCGGTCTGCTCGGCAGCCTCGATGGCGATGGCGTCGAGGCGATCCAGCCGGACGTGCTCCACATTGGTGCGCTGCGTGACGACCAGCCGCACCCGTTTCGCGCCCAGTTCGGCCGCCTTCTCCACGATCGTCTCGACCCGCGCCTTCTTCACCACCGCGACGATCAGCTCCAGATCGGGGCCGAACGTCTGGGGCCGCACCGGCTCCTCGGCCCGCAGCACCACGCCCTTCTTCAGCACCTCGGCGATGACGCAGCGCCATTCGCCATCGGCGCCGTTGAACACCAGCAGCGCATCCCCCGCCTTGAGCCGCATGACCTGGGTCAGATAGCGCGACTGATCCAGCGTCGGCGCGAGCGCCGCGCCCGCGGACAGGGGCTGGGGGACGTGGAGGCGGATCATGGCGTCAGGCGATCTCGATCAGGTCTTCGTCTTCGGCGACGGCCATCGTCAGGATGCGAAGGCTGTGGTCGCGCAGAAGCTGCTCAACATAGGCTGTGGGCCGATTTCCGCACTTCAGCCAAACCACCTTGGGCGGCGCCCCCAGTAGGGCAGACAGATCGGCGAAGTCCGCATCCAGTGTAACGATGCAAAAGTCGTTCTCGGCTGCGTATTGCCAAAGGGTTCGGTCGTCCGCCCGGTCCAGACCAAGAAGGCGAGCCTGGCTGGACCCTGGAAAGGCATGGGCGACCATCGCGGGCAGACGGTGACTCAGGTTCTGATCGAACAGCAGCTTCACGCCGGAGCGATGACCGTCCGGCTCTGGCGCGCGGCGGCGAAAGCCAAAACGGCGCGGATGTCGTCTTCGGTCAGCTCGGGGAAGTCGGCCAGAACCTCCTGGTGGCTCATGCCTTCGGCCAGCCAGCCGAGGACGTCGGCCACGGTGATCCGCATGCCGCGAACGGTGGCCTGTCCCCCGCGCTTGCCGGGCTCGATGGTGATGTGTTGGCGATAGTCGATCATCGCCGGCAACCTACCACGCCCGCCGGCCGCGTCACAGCCGCCCTACAGCGACCGCGCGATCAGCAGCTTCATGATCTCGTTCGTCCCGCCATAGATGCGCTGGACGCGGGCGTCCTTGTACAGCTGGGCGATCGGATACTCGTTCATATAGCCATAGCCGCCGTGCAGCTGCAGCATCTCGTCGATGGTCTCGCCCTGGATGTCGGTGACCCAGTATTTGGCCATCGAGGCCGTCACCGCGTCCAGCTGACCCTTCAGGTGCAGACCGATGCAGTGGTCGACGAAGACGCGGGCCACGGTCAGCTTGGTCTTGACCTCGGCCAGCTTGAACTGGGTGTTCTGGAAATCCAGGATTCGCTTGCCGAACGCCTTGCGGCCCTTGACGTATTCCAGGGTCTCGTGAAGGCCGCGCTCGGCCGCCGCCACGCCCTGGACGGCGATGTTGAGCCGTTCCTGCGGCAGCTGCTGCATCAGCTGGATGAAGCCGAGGCCCTCGCCGCCGCCGATGATGTTCTCGCCCGGCACCTTCACGTCGTTGAAGAACAGCTCGGAGGTGTCGTTGCCCTCCATGCCGATCTTGTGGAGGTTCCGGCCGCGCTCGAAGCCCTCGGCGCCGTCGGTCTCGACCACGATCAGCGACGTGCCCTTGGCGCCCTCGGCCGGGTCGGTCTTGGCCACGACGATGATGAAGTTGGCCAGCTGGCCGTTGGTGATGAAGGTCTTTGACCCGTTCACCACATAGCCGTTGCCCTGCTTGATGGCGGTGGTCTTGATGCCCTGCAGGTCGCTGCCCGCGCCCGGCTCGGTCATGGCGATGGCGCCGACCAGTTCCCCGGTCAGCAGGCGGGGCAGCCAGCGGGCCTTCTGCTCTTCGGTGCCATAGTGCCAGATGTAGGGGGCGACGATCGCGTTGTGCAGGCTGATCCCGAAATGGTCCGCGCCCTTCCAGCCCAGTTGGCGCATCAGGACCACCTCGTGGCGGTAGTCGCCGCCCATGCCGCCGTCTTCCTCGGGCATGGACAGACCCAGCAGGCCCGCCTCGCCCGCCTTGGTCCACAGCTCGCGCGGGACCGAGGAGTCGGCGATCCAGGACTGCACGGCCTCGGGCGGCGCGTGCTCGTCGATCCATTTGCCGACGCTGTCGGAGAACAGGACGATCTCCTCGTCCTGCATGAAGTCGGGCTCGGGGACGGACAGGGGGTTCATGGAAAAACTCCGCTTTGGAAGACCCTCTCCCAGAGGGAGAGGGCTTGAGCGCACGGCGGCGAAAGCCGTCGTCCTTGCGCGAAAGGGTGAGGGGGTTCGGCGTTGACGGCCTGACACCGTAACCCCTCACCCTTTCGGCTTGCGGATCGCTTCGCTCTCCGAGCCTCAGGCCCTCTCCCGATGGGAGAGGGAGCAATCAATCAGAACGCCTCGGCCGGCATGGCCATCAGCAGATCCGCGCCGGTCTTCAGCTTGACCAGATGCCCGTGCGCGTCGGGCAGGATGCGCTCGACGAAGTAGCGGCCGGTGATCAGCTTGTTGGCATAGAAGGGATCGTCCGACCCGGCGTCGATCTTGGCCTGAGCCGCCTTGGCCATCTGGGCCCAGAGGTAGGCCAGCGCCGTCACGCCGAACAGGTTCAGATACTCTGTGGAGGCCGCCCCGGCGTTGTCGGGGTTCTGCATCCCGTTCTGCATCAGCCACATCGTGCCTTCCTGCAGCTTCTTCTTGGCGTCGGCCAGGCCGTCGACATAGGGCTTGATGGGGCCGTCGGCGCCGTTCTCGGCCACGAAGGCGTCGATGTCGGCGAACCAGCTCATGATCGCCCGGCCGCCGTTCCCGGGCAGCTTGCGCCCCACCAGATCCAGCGCCTGGATGCCGTTGGTGCCCTCGTAGATCATGGTGATGCGGGCATCCCGCAGATACTGCGACGCCTGGAAATGCTCGGTGTAACCGCTGCCGCCGTGGACCTGCATGGCCAGGGACGCGACATGGAAGCCCTTGTCGGTCAGATAGGCCTTCAGCACGGGCGTCAGCAGGCCCATGTAATCCTTGGCCTTCTGGGCCGTGGCGGCGTCCTCGGACTTCTCCAGATCGGCCTGCAGCGCGGTCCACAGGATGAAGGCCTGGCCCCCTTCGACGAAGGCGCGGGCCTCCAGCAGCATGCGGCGCACGTCCGGGTGGACCAGGATCGAATCGGCCGGACCGTCGGGGTTCTTCGGCCCGGTCAGGCTGCGCCCCTGCAGGCGGTCGTTGGCGAACTCGACGGCGGCCTGATAGGCGGCCGAGCCGATGGCCAGGCCCTGCAGTCCGGTGCCGAGGCGGGCCTCGTTCATGACCACGAACATGTTGTTCATGCCCCGGCCTTCTTCGCCGATCAGCCAGCCCTTGGCGCCCTCGTACTGCATCACGGCCGTGGCGTTGCCGTGGATGCCCATCTTGTGCTCCAGGCCGGTGCATTCCAGCGTGTTGCGCTCGCCCAGCGACCCGTCGTCGTTGACCAGGAATTTGGGCACCAGGAACAGCGACAGGCCCTTGATGCCCGGCACCGCGCCCTCGACGCGAGCGAGCACCGTGTGGATGATGTTTTCCGAGAAGTCGTGCTCGCCGGCCGAGATCCAGATCTTCTGGCCGGTGATGGAATAGCTGCCGTCGCCGTTCGGCACGGCCTTGGTGCGCACCATCCCCAGGTCGGTGCCGCACTGGGGCTCGGTCAGGTTCATGGTGCCCGACCATTCCCCCGTCGCCATCTTGGGCAGGTATTTGGCCTTCAGTTCATCGGACGCATTGGCGTGGATGCCGGCATAGGCCCCCGCCGTCAGGCCCGGATACATCGAGAAGGCCGCCGAGGCCCCGGCCGTGAACTGACCGAAGGCCGAGCCGACGATCGAGGGCATGCCCTGGCCGCCATAGGCCGGGTCGGCGGTCAGGGCGGGCCAGCCGGCCTCGACCATGGCCAGATAGGCCTCTTTCCAGCCCTTGGGACCGGTGACGACACCGCCTTCGGCCCAGTGGCAGCCTTCCTTGTCGCCCGAATGATTGATCGGGGCGATCACTTCCTCGGCGAACTTGGCGCCCTCTTCCAGGATCTGCTGCACCAGGTCGGACGACACGTCGGTGAACCCCGGCTGGTTGGTGTACCGGTCGATCTCAAGGACCTCGTTCAGGATGAAGGTCAGGTCGCGGACGGGCGCCTTGTAGGCCATGGGGTCAGGCTCTCAGCTTGAACGGATGATGATGGTGTTGGTCCAGGCGCTCGCGCAGGACCGTGGCGTATTCCTCGGCGCCCGGCAGCAGGTCGGGCCGCTGTTCGGACAGGCGGGCCTCCATGGCGGCGCAGGCCTCCTCGGCCATCTCGATGGCGGCGTCCAGGTCCTCGCGCTGCTGCTTCAGGGCCTCGATCTGGGCGCGGTGACGCCGCAGGGCGATGGCCATCTGATGGGTGTTGCCGTCGTTCCTGTCATACAGATCCAGCATCTCCTGGATCTCGGTCAGAGTGAAGCCGATGCGCCGGCCGCGCAGGATCAGCTTCAGCCGCGCCCGGTCGCGTGCATCATAGACCCGCGTCTGTCCCTTGCGGGCGGGGGTCAGCAGCCCTTTGTCCTCATAGAATCTGAGGGCGCGCGCCGTCGCTCCGAACTCGCGGCAGAGCTGGCGGATCGAATAGGTGCGATGATCGTCGGCGGTCGCCATGACCCCCTCATAACTTGACGCGGACGTAAAGGGAAGCTTTCAGCGCATCTTGGTCTTGAAGGGCCTCTCGGCAAAGCCGATAGGCGGGGCATGTCCCGCAAGCACGTCAACAAGGGCCTGGCCCCGCGAAAGGGCGACCTGCCGCAAAAGGTCTGCGTCGTCTGCGACCGGCCCTTCGCCTGGCGTGCCAAATGGGCCCGCGACTGGGACGCCATCACCACCTGCTCGGATCGGTGCAAGGGTCTGCGCCGTCGTCAGGCCTCGACGGCGGAACCTTCGGCGTGACAGGCTCGTTGCCGGACCATCGTCCGACGGATCCACGCCTGTGACCCTTCTTTCCCGCCGCCCTCGCATGATCGCCGTCGCCGCCGCGACCGGCGTCGCCGCCCTGGCCCTGGCGGGATGGAGCTTCGCGCCTCGCACCGACGCCGAGGGCCGTTCGCTCGGGCCGCGCATGGCCATCCGCCTGGTCGCGCCCAAAGAACCCGAGATATCACCGGGCGAGGTGCTGGAGGTCGGCACCCTGAACGACGGCTTCGACCGCGCCGTTCTGGACCGCGCGCCCGAGATCGACGACCCGACCTGGACGCCGCCGGACGCCTATGCCGGGCCTGACGACGGGTTCGACGCGCTTCCGCGCATGCCGATGCCGCGCCCGATCGCCATGGACGACTTTCCGCCGCTGGCCTCGCCGCCGCCGTCCGGGCGCGATCCCTTGCGCGACGGCTCGCGCTGGTTCGGCCTGGACCGGATGCGCGACGCCGTGGCCGACGCCCGGGCCGATCGCCGCCAGCGCCGCGCCGAACGCGACGCCATGATGGCCCAGCGCGATTATGACGATCGCCCGCCCTGGGCCGATCGTGGCTTGCCGCGTGATCGTTATGCCGACCCCCCGCGTTACGACGAGCGGGACGAACCTGCGTCGCCGACCTCGTCCGGGCCGCGCCCCTACTATTCATCCGACGATGACTACGGGCCCGAATAAGTCACAAGAATTACAGCGTAGTAATGCTGTCTTCGATTTAATCCACCTGTCCCGCTTGTAACTGGAGAAGACTGCGTCGCCTCGCCACACCTCGTTTCACAACGAGGGGAACCCCAGGCGATGACCAAGTCCATTCTGCTGGCCACCACGGCCATGATCTTCGGCGCGAGTGGGGCCCTGGCCCATAGCCCGCCCCCGCCCGCCGCCTCCGGCTCGGCGGCGCCGCAACAGGCGGCCCAGACCCCGGTTCCCACCGGCCCGACCACCCAAGCGCCTCTGGTCGATGCCAGCCAGCAGGGCGTCCTGGTCTTCACCCCCGACTTCTTCGCCGACCAGCGCCCGAACACGGCGCTGGACATGGTGGGCCGCATTCCCGGCTTCTCGGTCCAGGACGGCGACGGCTCGCGCGGCTTCGAAGGCGCGGTCGGCAACATCCTGATCAACGGCTCGCGCCCGGCGTCCAAGAACGATACCGGCTCTTCGGTCCTGTCCCGCACCCTGGTGCCCCAGGTCGAGCGCATCGAACTGATCCGCGGCGGGGCCCCCGGCATCGACATGCAGGGCTATTCCGTCGTGGTGAACGTCGTCACCCGCACCCAGGCCTCGACCGAGCAGATCCTGACGGCCCAGGGCTTCTTCTTCGAGGGCGGCACGGACCGGGCCGCGGGCACCTATCAGTTCACCCGCCGCAAGGGCGAGCGCGTGTGGGGCTTCACCCTCTCGGACGGCGTCGCCATCAACGATTCCAACGGCGTGGGCCGGGTCGTCCGCCGCGACGCCAACGGCGTCGTCAGCCGCGACGAGGGGTATTACGACGACCAGACCGGCGGGGGCCAGTCCATCCGCGGCAACTTCGCCGACGCCTTCCTGGGCGGCAAGATCGATCTGACCGCCCGCCTGGGCCAGAACGACTACAGCCAGTTCAGCCTCCAGGACGGTCCTGGCGTGCTGCGCGACAGCCGCTTTTCCGAAGAGGGCACCAGCGGCGAGGTCGGGGCGGTCTTCACCCGCCCCGTGGAAACCGGCCTGACGTCGGAGACCCGCTTCATCCGCGAGTGGAACGATTTCGAGAACGCCTCGACCTTCGTCACCAGGACCAACGGCACGGCGGGCCCGCTGCAGCGTTTCGCCTCCGAGGGCGAGGCGTCCGAGACCATCCTGCGCTCCCTGCTGCGCTGGGAGCGGTCATCCTCGGTCACGCTCGAGGCCGGCGGCGAGGTCGCCTACAACATGCTGGAGATCGCCCAGCAACTGACCGACGGCGGCGTGGCCATCCCCCTGCCCAGCGACCAGATCAAGGTCGAGGAGACGCGAGGCGAGATCTTCGGCAAGGCGACCTGGCGGCTCCGCCCCAATCTGACCGTCGAGGGTGGCCTGCGTCTGGAGGCGTCGACCATCAGCCAGTCCGGCGACGCCGATCAGGAAAAGAGCTTCTACTTCGCCAAGCCCCGCCTCCAGCTCACCTGGACCCCCCGGCCCCAGAACCAGCTCCGCCTCCGTTTCGAGCGCGAGCTGGGGCAGCTGGATTTCGGTGATTTCGCCGCCGGCGCCGACCTCGAGGACGAACAGTTGTTCGGCGGCAATGTCGACCTCGAGCCCGAGGAACGCTGGATCACCGAACTGACCTATGAGCGCCGCTTCCTGGGCGATGGCATCGTCTCCATCGGCTACCGCCATGACGAGATCATCGGCGTCATCGACCGCCTGCCCTTGCCGCGCGGCCTGTCGGCGGTCGGCAACATCGGCGACGGCACCCTGGATCAGCTGGCGGTCAACGTCGTCCTGCCGCTGGACGGGATCGGTTTCTCGGGAGGCGAGTTCCGCTTCCGCAACACCTGGAACGACACCTCCGTCATGGATCCGACGACGGGTCGGGACCGTCCGATATCGGGCGTGCGCCCGTCCCAGCCGGCCTTCACCATCGCCCAGGACATCACCAGCTGGCGGATCAACTGGGCCGTGACCTATCTGGAGAGCCTGCGCCAGTTCAACTATGGCCCGGACCAGATCTCGGGCTTCTCCGGCAGCGACTATTTCGAGGCCAACATCGAATACAAACCCACGCCGACCCTGGCGATCCGCGCCCAGGTCAACGTCTGGAACGATTTCCAGGCCGAACGCACGGTGTTCGCGGACCGCTCGACCGCCCGGCCGGTCGCCTTCACCGAACTGCGCCCGACCGATCCCCGCACTTTCTGGCAGATCCGGCTGCGCAAGACCTTCTGAGGCCGCGTCTCACCCCCGCGACAGCGGAAAGGCCCGGCGGATCGCTCCGCCGGGCCTCGTCGTGTCCGCGCGGGCGGGTGGGGTCAGTTGATCCCGCCCATCCCCTTCTTCAGCACGGGCGACAGGACCAGCAGCAGGACGCCGGTCCCGACGCCGACCCAGCCGATGGTGTTGTACAGCGACGCATAGGTCTGCAGCGCCAGACCCGGGTCGGTCACCACGCCCGCGACCGTGTCCGTCGCCGTCGCCTTGGCGATCACGCCCGCCGCGATATGGGCGACCGAGCTGGACAGGAACCAGACCCCCATCATCAGCCCGACGACCCGCTCCACCGACAGTTTGGTGATCATCGACAGACCGACCGGTGACAGCAGAAGCTCGCCGATCGTGTGCAGCAGATAGGTCAGGAACAGGAAGATCAGCGGCACGCGGAAATCGACATTGGCCGCGTTCAGCGACGCCCAGGCCAGGACCAGGAAGCCCGAGCCGACCAGCGCCAGCGCCAGCGAGAACTTGACCGGCGTCGACGGCTCCATCCGGCGTTTGCCCAGCGCCACCCACAGGGCGGCCACCAGCGGCCCCAGGATGATGATGATGCCGGGGTTGAAGGACTGGGTGTAGCCGACATTGAACCAGGACGGCATCTCGGTGGACTGGTCGGCGAACAGGCTGAGCGACGACCCTGCCTGCTCGAACAGGGCCCAGAACAGGACCGAGAAGAAGATCAGCACCTGGGCCACCAGCATGCGGGAGCGTTCGATCCCCTTCAGCCGCGTGACCGTATAGCCGACCACGCCCGCGAAGATGGCCCCCGCGGCCCAGGGCAGGACCGCCTCGATCAGTTCGTGGCGACGGATCAACAGCCAGGTCGGGAAGACGGCCACCAGTCCGCCGATCCAGAAGACGGCTTCCAGCGGCAGGCCCAGCACCTTGGTGCCCGCCAGCTTGGCCGGGTTCGGCGGCGCGCCGCGTCCCTCCAGCCAGCCCTGACCCAGGATGAAGGTCAGCAGACCCAGCAGCATGCCGATCCCCGCCAGCCCGAACCCGTAGGCCCAGCCGTAGGTGTAGCCCAGGTAGGAACAGGCGATCGTGGCCAGGAACGAGCCCAGGTTGATGCCGACGTAGAAGATGGTGAAGCCGCCGTCCCGACGCGGGTCGTTGTCGTCATAGAGGGCACCGACGACGGTCGAGATGTTGGCCTTCAGGAAGCCCACCCCGACGATGATCAGCGACAGCGCCAGGAACAGCAGCGGTTCTCCCACCTGGGTGTCGCGGGTGGTCTCCAGCGTATAGCCGCCCACCGGGGTGAAGGCCGGGAAGGCCGACGCGGGCCCCGGCGCGGGGTCGCCCATGACCGGCGCGGTGGGTGTCGTCGGCGGAGCGATGGGGGCGGCCTCGGCCGCGTCGACGCGCCGGACTCCTTCGGGCGAGACGACGATCGCGACGCGCTGGTCGCCGTTCACCGCGAACAGCTGACGGTCCTGGTTCCGGCCGTCGACCTCGATGGCATAGGTGGTCTCGCCGATCGTGATCCGCTCGCGACCGCCCGTTCCCTCGAAGGCCATGGTGAAGTGACCGGCGACCAGCAGACAGGCCCCGATGATGACGGCCTTGCGCGATCCCAGATACTTGTCGGCGATCAGTCCGCCGATCACCGGCATCAGGTAAACCAGGGCGGCATAGGCGGCGTAGATGCCCTGGGCTTCTTCCGGACCGAACAGGAAATGCTGGATCAGATAGACCGTCAGCATCGCCCTCATGCCGTAGAAGGAGAACCGCTCCCACATCTCGGTGAAGAACAGGACGACCAGCCCCCGCGGGTGTCCCAGAAACGTCTTGCGAGGCGCCGCGGCGCCTGCCCCATCCGTCGAACTCAACGGCTCACTCCCTTTGGCTGCGCCGAACTGGCGCGCGATCGGCGGCATAAGCAGCACGCCGGGCATGCCCCGACAAGCCTTATGGATAATCGAACCGTCACAGAGCCGGTGTGAACGCCCGCTGAACCGCGTCGCGAGCGTTAGCGCCCCAAAGGAGACTCCCCGCCTCGTGCGCCAGCAGCCACCGCTTGCGCTCCAGCCCCCCGGCATAGCCGGTCAGGGTGCCGTTGGCCCCGATCACCCGGTGGCAGGGCACGATCACCCCCACCGGGTTGGAGCCGTTGGCCAGGCCCACCGCCCGCACGGCGCTCGGCCTGCCGATCGCGGCGGCCAGCTGGCCATAGCTGCGCGTCTCTCCGGCCGGAATGGCCCTCAGCGCCGCCCACACCTCGGCCTGGAACGCCGTGCCCGCCGTCTTCACGGCCAGGCCGTCCAGCGCCCGCACATCTCCCGCGAAATAGGCCGCCAGCGCCTGCCGCACCGCCTCGGGGGCCTGTCCCGGCGTCAGCGTCGCCCCTGGCGCGTGCCGCGCCAGCAGCCGCATCATCCGGGGCTCATAGTCGGCGAAATCCAGCGCCCGCACGGCGCCCTCCCCGTCCGTCACCACCAGCATCTCGCCGACCGGGGTCTCGATCCGGTCCAGCCTCAGGACCTCACGCCGCGCGTCGGTCATTCGTCTTCTCCATCTCCAGAATGTCGTCCGCCGCTATCCCCGCCATCCGCAGGTGCAACGCCCCATAGGCTCGCCATGGCCGCCACCGTTCCGCCCTTACGGCCAGGGCCGCGTCGTCCAGCCGGTCGCTGGGGGCGTCCTCGCCCGTATCGATCCACGGCCCCGGCAGCCTCAGTCCCGGCCGCGACTCGACCAGCGGCCTCAACACCGGGTCAGCGGCCAGGTCGCGCGCGATCGCCTCGGGGTCGGCCGACAGGTCGAACACCCGCCGCACCCGCGCCAGCACGCCCGGCAGGGACTTCAGGTCGTCGATCTCGACCACCAGCGACAGCCGTCCCGCGCGGTCCGGCGTCGCCGTGACGCGACCCTCGGCCCCATCCACGGCCCGGACCAGGTCGCGCCGCCATGTCCCGGTCTCGACGGCATCGCCCCGCGCCGCCAGCGCGCCCAGCATCGCCGACCAGTCATAGGGTGGCCGGTAAGACAGACCCAACCTCACGCCCCCGGCACCCGCCCGCTCGCCACGCCGCCGCAACGCCGAGGGCGGCCGCCCGTAAAGGGTCTGGAACGTCTCGTTGAAGCGCCGCACCGAGCCAAACCCGGCCGCCAGCGCCACCTCGGCCATCGACAGGTCACTCTCCTGGATCAGGGCCTTGGCCAGCAGCACGCGCCGTGTCTGGGCCACGCTGACCGGCGCGGCCCCCAGGTGCTGGCGAAACAGCCGCCTCAGCTGGCGCTCCCCGACCCCCAGCCGCCCGGCCAGGGCCTCGACGTCGTCCTGATCCAGCGCCCCCTGTTCGATCAGGGCCAGGGCCCGGCTGACGGTGTTCGAGGTGCCGCGCCAGGCACCCATGTCGGGCGCCGTCTCGGGGCGACAGCGCAGGCAGGCGCGGAACCCCGCCTCCTCGGCCGCCGCCGCGCTGACCACGAAGATCATGTTCTCCCGCCGGGGCGTCCGCGCCGGGCAGACCGGCCGGCAATAGATGCCCGTGGTCTTCACGCAGCCGAAGAACCGCCCGTCGAACCGCGCGTCGCGCGTCAGCACGGCGCGGTAGCAGGCCTCCTGATCCAGCGGGGTCGCGGGCGCATCCATGGCTTAAGGATGGACCCGGACCCCGCCTGTGTCTCGCGGTTTTCGGACGTGGCCGTCAGGGACGCACGGCCCGCCAGGCATTGGCGAAGATCGAATAGACCATCGCCACCGCGCCGATCGCCGCGACCCAGGTGAACACCACCGACAGCGTCAGGGCGATTCCCGCCACGTCGCGCGGTCCGTCGCCGAGGGTGCGCATCCGGTCGATGGTCAGCAGCGCCCAGTCGCCCGCGACCCGCGCCGTCTCGCCGTCCGCGCTCAGGGTGAACCAGTGCCCGGCCTGGAAGATGGTCCAGGTCAGCCACAGCCCGGCCACGGCGATGCCGATCCGTATCAGGGCCCTGATGCGCGCCGCCTCGGGGTTGGTCAGCTTGAACAGCTCCTCTCCCATCTGCGCCAGGGCATAGAACAGGATCGGCGCGAACAGGACGCCCCAGATCGGCGCGGGCGTGATCGTCGCCGTCGCGCCCCCCAGCGTCAGGGCCTCCAGCCCGGGAAAGTTCAGCAGCCCCAGCCACCACCCGACGAACAGCCCCAGTCCTACCAGGGCGAAGACCGACTCGCCCGCCGGGCTGGGTCCGGACACGCGCATGGGCCGGAGCGCGGGCCCCCTCGTCTTGACCGCCTCCCCCGCCGTCGCGCCCCAGGTCATGGGATCCGACAGGCCGAACGCCGACAGGTCCTTGGCCCGCCATTCGGTCATCCACTTGGGCCGGATTCCGTAGTGCTCCATGATCGCCCCCGCCAGCGTCAGCACCCCGATCAGGGTCAGCCCAGAGCCGAAGAAGCTGTGGAACGCCTGGCTGATCGCCTGTCCCGCGTCGCGCGGCCCGCTGATCAGGGTGATGAACAGCGAGATGGCGTGGATCGCCAGCAGCACCAGCGCCCCCGCCTTCACCCCATACAGCCACCACGGAAACAGCTCGGGCCCGATCAGGCTGTCGGGGCCGGGGCGATAGCGGGCGGCGACGACCAGCGGGTGGCCGATCTCCTTGAGCACCGCCTCCACCTCGGCCTCGGTCGGGGGCCGTCCCAGTTCCTCTTCCCGGGCGTCCAGACGCGACAGGATCAGCTCGCGCAGTTCGGCGGTGATGTCGTCGCGGGTCTCGGGCGACAGCTGGGCGGCCACAGCCTCCAGATAGCGATCGATGATGGCCTCGGACTTCGTCGTCATGACGTGCCCCTCTCCTTGGAATTCGAATGTCAGAGAAGCCGGTCCAGCGAGCCGTTGATGGCCCGCCATTCGCCGGTCAGTCGGTTCAGAAGCGTCACGCCCAGGGGCGACAGGACATAGAAGCGCTTCTTGCGCTTCTCTTCCTCGCGCCATTCGCTCAGCAGCAGGCCCTGGCTCTCCAGCCGGCGCAGCAGGGGATAGAGGGTCGATTCCTCCATCTCCAGCCCGTCCGCCGCCAGCGCCTGGCGCAGCGTATAGCCGTAGCGCTCGGTCCGCAGGCAGGCCAGCACGGCCAGCACCAGCGACCCGCGTCGCAGTTCCAGCCGCATGGATTCGAAAAGCTCGTGGTCAGCGGACACGGGTCGCTCCCAGGCGTCACATAGTGTGTGACACACAGTGTATGCGACATACTGTGCGAGGGAGTCAATAGCCGCCCCCCCCTTCCCATGGCCCGATCTCGCCCGCTAACCTCTCGTGAAACCGGGGATATCCATGCGTCTGTCCGCCTATGCCGCCGCCGCGCGACTTGCGCTCGCCTTCGCCGCTCTCTCGCCCGGTGCCGTTTCCACGATCTCGGCGGCCCAGTCCGCGCCCGACCCCCTGATCGCCGGAGCGACCTTCGATCCCGCCGTGCCGACCGTCCGCGCCGTCCTCGGCTACGACAGCGGCGATTTCGTCACCCGCCCGGCGGACGTCCGGACCTATTTCGAGCGCCTGCGCGAACACGCGCCCGACCGCGTCGTCATCGGCGAGTACGGCCGCACCCACGAGGGCCGCCCCCTCTGGTGGGCCGCCATCGGCACCCCCGCCAACATCGCCCGCATGGACCAGATCCAGGCCAACTCGCGCGCTCTGGCCGACCCGCGCGTGACGACCCCGGCGCAGGCGCAAGCCCTCATCGCCGACCAGCCCGCCGTCGTATGGATGGCCTATTCGGTCCATGGCGACGAGATCAGCCCCGCCGACGCGGCCATGGCCGCCGCCCACCACCTGCTCGCCTCGCGCGACCCGGCGGTCCAGGACTGGCTGTCGAAGACCCTCGTCATCATGGTCCCGACCCAGAACCCGGACGGCCGCGACCGCTTCACCGACAGCTTCTACGCCGGCTTCGGCACCCGTCCGAACCCCGATCCCCTGTCGGCCGAGCGCGATCAGCCCTGGCCCGGCGGCCGCTTCAACCACGACCTGTTCGATCTGAACCGCGACTGGTTCATCCAGACCCAGCCGGAAACCCAGGGCCACGCCCCCCTGGTCCTCGCCTGGCGGCCCCAGGTGCTGGTCGACAGCCACGAAATGGGCACCGACGAGACCTTCTTCTTCCCGCCCGAGGCCGAGCCCCTCAATCCGCTCCTGACGCCCGAAACGCTGGAAAGCCGCGAGATCATTGGCAGGAACACGGCCCGGCGCTTCGATCAGGCCGGCGTCGCCTATTTCAACCGCCAGACCTACGACGCCTTCTACCCCGGCTACGGCGATGGCTGGCCCGCCTATCTCGGCGCGGTGTCGATGACCTACGAACAGGGCTCCGCGCGCGGGCTCGCCGCCCGCCGCTCCTCGGGCGAGGTGCTGACCTATCGCGAGACGGTCCGGAACCACCTGATCGCCACCCTCTCGACCATCGAGGCCGCCGCCGCCAACCGCGAGCGGCTTTTAAGGAACGCCTATGCCTATGGTCATGACGGCGTCTCCGGCGGCCGGGGCGCCTTCGTGCTCGCGCCCAATCCGGCCGATCCGACCACGGTCGACAAGCTGGCGGGCCTGCTGACCCGTTCGGGCGTCGAGATCGGCCGCGCCGAGGCCGCCTTCACCGCCTGCGGCCAGAGCTATCCTGCCGGCTCCTACGTCGTGCCCCTGGCCCAGCCCCAGCGCCGCATGGCCGAGGTGCTGCTGAGCCAGAGCGTCCCCCTCGATCCCGACTTCCTCGCCGAACAGGAGCGCCGCCGCGCCCGGGGCCTGGGCGACCAGATCTATGACGTCACCGCCTGGTCCATGCCGGTGATGTTCAACGTCCCCTTCGCGCGCTGCGGCGCGGTGCCCTCGGTCGCCACCACCCCGGCCGGCTCCGCCCTCGTGCGCCCCGGCTCGGTCGCCGACGCCTCGGCCGCCTATGGCTATCTGGTCCAGCCCGGCGTCGCGGGGCTGAAGCTGATGAGCGCGGCCCTGCAACAGGGCGTGACGTTGCGCTCGCTCGATCGCGCCTTCGAGAAGGACGGCCGCCGCTGGCCGTCGGGCACCCTGCTGATTCCCCGCGCCGGCAATCCGGCCGATCTGACGCAGAGGCTCCAGACCCTCGCCACCCAGACCGGCGCCCGCGTCACCGGCATCGCCGACAGCTGGGTCTCCGACGGTCCCAGCTTCGGCTCGGACGGCGCGGTCCTGGTCCGCGCGCCCAACGTGGCCCTCGCCTGGGACGAGCCGACCAGCCCCACCGCCGCCGGCGCCACCCGCTATCTGCTGGAACGCGAGTTCGGCCTGCCCGTCACCGTGGTCCGCACCGCCAGCCTGTCGTCCGCCGACCTGTCCCGCTATCAGGTCCTGATCCTGCCCGAGGGCGGCAACTACGAGAGCGCGCTCGGCGCGGGCGGCCTCGCCAACCTGCGCGGCTGGGTCCAGCGTGGCGGCACCCTCATCACCCTGGGCCGCGCCAGCCGCCTGATGGCTGACGAGGACGCGGACCTGCTCGCCTCCCGCCGCCAGGACCCCTCGTCCGAGGCCGAGGACGAAGCCGCCGACATCATCGCCGACGAGGCCCACTACGACAGCCTGATCGGCGTGGCCGAGCCGGGCCCCGCCAGCGTCGCCGGCGCCCTGGCCCTGGCCCGGGTCGACACCGAGCACTGGCTCGCCGCCGGCATCGCCCCCACCGTCAATGTCCTCGTCCAGGGGGCAGACATCTATGCCCCCCTGGGTCAGGGCCAGGGCGTCAACGTCGTCCGCTTCGCCGGTCCGAACGATCTGGTCGTCTCGGGCCAGATGTGGGCCGAGAACCGCGCTCGCCTGGCCTTCAAGCCGGCCGTCATGGTCAACGGCCTGGGTCGCGGCCAGCTGATCGCCTTCACCCAGGACCCGACCGTGCGCGGCTATCTGGAGGGCCTGAAGCCCCTCCTTCTCAACGCCGTCTTCCTCGGCCCGGCCCGCAGCTCGCCGAGCTGGTAGGCGGTCCGCGTCTCCTCCCCGTCGGCCGCTTGGCCGATGGGGAGGTGGCAGCGAGCCCTTCGCGAGCTGACGGAGGGGGCGAGGCGAAATCTCCGATGACGGCTGCCCGCCCCGTCGCCAAGGTCGGAGTTGCCCCCTCGGTCACTTCGCTTCGCTCCGTGCCACCTCCCCATTCGCCAAGCGGCGAACGGAGAGGAGACCACCGGCGAAGGCAACCTTTGCCGTCGGACGCCGTTATCGATGCACACGGCGGTTCCGCCAGAAAGCATCTCCATGACATCGCTAAAGACCTTCACGGCCCTCGCGGCCGGCACGCTCGTCATCGTCACAGCCGGCGCGACCCAGGCCCAGACCCCCTACGGCCAGAGCCAGCCCCAGTCCTATGGCCAGACCCAGCCGTCCGGCCAGGAGGTCTTCGGCCAGATCCTCCAGAACCTGTTCGGCGGCCAGACCACCGGAACCCTCGACGGCGAATGGAGCCGCGGCCGCCGTGCCCTCGGGTCCCAGCAGGCCGCCTTCAACACTCGTCTGGATGCCCAGGTCCGCTCCGGCGCGCTGCAATCCTGGTCCGCCGATCGCATCCGCACCGACTATGACGCCCTGGTCCGGCTCGAGGCCGACTACGCCCGCGACGGCCGCTTCACCGTCCAGGAACGTCAGGACCTGACCACCCGCTACGACGCCCTGACCCGCGCGCTGGACGACGGCGGCTACGGCGACGACATCGGCGGCTATCAGTCCGTCGCCGACGGTCGGGCCGAGTTCGAACGCCGCGTCGACGCCGCCGTCAGCGCCCGCCGCCTGTCTCGCACCGATGCCACCCGCCTGCGCGCCGACTACGCCGCCCTGATCCGCGTCGAGGCGGACTACCAGCGCGGCGGCCTGACACTCAGCGAGCGCCAGGACATCGAGACCCGGCTGGACGCCCTGGACGCCCGCGTCGGCGACGTCGGCTACGGCAACAATAACGGCGCCTGGCAGCAGTCCCCGCGCGACCGTCTCGCCGCCATCGAACGCGCCATCGCCTCGCTGAACCGAGACGCGCGCGCCGACCGTGTCCGCGTGCAGCTTGAGGACCTGACCCGTCTGGAAGCCGCCTATTCCCGCGCCAGCGCCTCGGCCGACGACCGCGCCTATTTCGACCGCCGCATCGGCGAGCTCGAGATCGAGGCCCGCGTCCGCCGCTGAGGAAACGGCGCCTCTCCCGGTGTGAGGGGCGCGCCTATCGACACAGCCGCCCGTTTTCGGCTTCCAGGTGCAGGTGGTCGTGGTGGGCGGCGTTGTAGTCGGGGCTCAGGGTGGTGCCGAAGACCCGGCAGGCGTCGTCGCGGATGCGCCTCAGGAAACGCGCCTCGGGGTCATCCCCGCGCCAGTCGCCCCGCACCGTGATCCGCCGCCCGTCCCGGAGGCGCACGCCGCTGAAATCCAGCGCCGCCGCCCGCGAGTGGGCGCTGACCCTCGCCGTCTCGCCTGAGTCATTGCGCACGCCCCGGCAGGCATAGACCCCCATATGCTCGATCGCCACGACGTCGGAGCCCAGGATCTCGCGCGCGGCGGGCTCCAGCGACTGGCGCCGCCACACGCTGACGGCGGCCGCCAGGGCGCAGGTCATGGTCACATCGCCCGGCGTCATCCGCGCCACCGTGCCCAGATCGGGGCCCAGCACCCCCGCCGCCGTCAGGCCGCAGGTGGGACTGTTCACCCGGTCGGGCGTGGGCGAGAAGGTCACCCGCGCCGCCGCCAGCTCCGCCTCGCACTGGACCAGGGTCTGCGTCGCCTGTCGCAGTCGCCCCTGGGTCCCCCCGTCGATCGGCCGGTCGATCACGCCCGTCCCCGGCGCGACATAGACGCTCGGCCCCGGCAGGGGGCGGCTGGGCGGGGTGGGATAGGGTCGCGCCCCCGGCGGCGGCAGGGTGTCGGGGATCAGCCGCCCGCACCCCGTCAGCATCAGCGCCGCCACCAGCGCCAGCCGCATCCCGCCTGAAAGCCGCATTGTCGAATCGCCTGTCCGTCGCCCCCTCCCTGCCTAGAGCAGGATCGGGCCGGATCGAAGGCCGGCATCTGCTGCCACCCATCGTCATCCTCCGGCTTGACCGGGGGATGTCAGCATCCCCGCGTGCGCCTGCGCGTTCACTGGCGTCTCTGTGTCGCGCGACCTACATTCCCGTTCATGAACCGTTCCTCCTCGCCCTCGTCCAAGGCCGCGCCGTCGAAGAAGCCGGTCCACGTGCCCAATCCCGGCGTCGCCGAGGCCCGGACCCCCTTCGTCCGCGACGGCGCGCCCCTGCCCGACGTCATGGCGAAGATGCCGATGTTCGCCCCCGTCACCGGCCCCCGCCTGACGCCGGAGGAGGCCCCCGGCGCCCCCGCCGACTGGGTCCCCCACCGCCCCTCGCGCGAGGGCAAGTCCAAGGGCGGGGCCTTCCGTCTGGTGACCGACTACACCCCCGCCGGCGACCAGCCCGCCGCCATCGCCGAGCTGGTGGCCCAGGCCGAGGCCGGCGACCGCGATCAGGTGCTGCTGGGCGTCACCGGCTCGGGCAAGACCTTCACCATGGCCAAGGTCATCGAACAGACCCAGCGCCCGGCCCTGATCCTGGCCCCCAACAAGACCCTCGCCGCCCAGCTGTATTCGGAGTTCAAGGGCTTCTTCCCCGACAACGCGGTCGAGTATTTCGTCAGCTACTACGACTACTACCAGCCCGAGGCCTACGTCCCGCGCACCGACACCTACATAGAAAAAGACAGCAGCATCAACGAGCAGATCGACCGCATGCGCCACTCGGCGACGCGGGCGATCCTGGAGCGCGACGACGTCATCGTCGTGGCCTCGGTCTCCTGCATCTACGGCATCGGCTCGGTCGAGACCTATACGGCCATGACCTTCGACCTCAAGGTCGGCGCCACCATCGACGAGGCGAAGCTGAGGGCCGACCTGATCGCGCTGCAATACAAGAGGAACGACGCCGCCTTCGACCGGGGCATGTTCCGCAAGCGCGGCGACACCCTCGAGATCTTCCCCGTCCACCTGGAGGACCGCGCCTGGCGCGTCAGCCTGTTCGGCGACGAGATCGAGGCCATCGCCGAGTTCGACCCCCTGACCGGCAAGAAGACCGCCGACCTGACCGAGGTCACCGTCTACGCCGCCAGCCACTACGTGACCCCCCGCCCGACGCTCAACCAGGCCATCACCGGCATCAAGGCCGAGCTGAAGGAGACGCTCGACTGGATGGTCGAGAACGGCAAGCTCCTGGAGGCCCAGCGCCTGGAGCAACGCACCCGCTTCGATCTGGAGATGATGGAGGCGACCGGCTCCTGCGCCGGCATCGAGAACTATTCCCGCTGGCTGACCGGCCGCAGCCCCGGCGAGCCCCCGCCCACCTTCTTCGAATACATCCCCGACAACGCCCTGCTGTTCGTGGACGAGAGCCACGTCACCATCGGCCAGATCAACGGCATGTTCCGGGGCGACTATCGCCGCAAATCCACTCTGGCCGAATACGGCTTCCGCCTGCCGTCCTGCATCGACAACCGCCCGCTCAAGTTCGACGAATGGGAGGCCATGCGCCCCCAGACGGTCCACGTCTCCGCCACCCCCGGCCCGTGGGAGATGGAGCGCGCCGGCGGCGTCTTCGTCGAACAGGTCATCCGCCCCACCGGCCTGATCGATCCGCCCGTCGAAATCCGCCCCGTCTCCGGCCAGACCCGCAACCAGGTCGACGACGTCATCGATGAGGTGCGGACCGTGGCAGCCGCGGGATACCGATCTTTAGTCACCACCCTCACCAAGAAGATGGCAGAGGACCTGACGGAGTACATGCACGAACAGGGCGTCCGCGTCCGCTACATGCACTCCGACGTCGACACGCTCGAGCGGATCGAGATCCTGCGCGACCTGCGTCTGGGCGCCTTCGACGTGCTGATCGGCATCAACCTGCTGCGTGAGGGGCTCGACATTCCCGAGTGCGGCCTGGTCGCCATCCTGGACGCGGACAAGGAGGGCTTCCTGCGCTCCGAGACCTCGCTGATCCAGACCATCGGCCGCGCCGCCCGCAACGTCGACGGCCGCGTCATCCTCTATGCCGACCGCATGACCGGCTCGATGGAGCGCGCAATCGCCGAGACCAACCGCAGGCGCGAGCGGCAACAGGCCTACAACGCCGAACACGGCATCACGCCCGAGAGCGTCAAGCGCGAGATCAAGGACATCCTCGACAGCCCCTACGAGAGCCGCGCCCTGGACAAGCTCACGGCGCCGGGCGTGAAGGAACAGGCCAAACCCTTCACCGGCTCCAACTTCCAGGCCGCCCTGCGCGACCTGGAGGGCCGCATGCGCGAGGCGGCGTCGAACCTCGAGTTCGAGGAAGCCGCCCGCCTGCGCGACGAGATCAAGCGCATGAAGCTCATGGACCTGGAGTTCGCCAACGAGGCCCTGACCGGCGAAGGCGAGGCGGTCGACACGGCCGCGCCCAAGCGCTGGCGGGCGGAGGCCAATGCGGAGAAGGCGGAGCGGTTCAGGAAGGGGCGGTGAGGGGCGTTATTCGCACTAGCGGCCGCTCGTATTAGGCCTTCGTCGCGAATGATTACTCGACTATCATCGTAATCCAGCGATCGCGATGATGACGCAGATTACGAGCGGTAACGCCCAGAAGAACAAGACGATTGCGTCTGAGTCGTTCTTGTTGACCTTGTCAGACAATCTTTGAGTTAAGCCCGGATTTTTGACGCCGATAGACTCAAAGTGTTCAGCGTTGGAGCGCTCGAATTCCGCGCCTTGTTCCACGGCTGACATAAGAAGACGATAATAGTAAAGTCTATCGAGGACAAACAAGCCCGCTGAAATTATCATACCGCACAATGCGAATATTGTAGAGACGTGAAACTCCGCATAGAAAAAAACTAATCGAGAGTCGGGAACTTGGCTAACGGATGCCGCAGCCACCGCTGTAAGAGTACCAATCACCGTTAGACCGAACCACCGAGTCCTAATTAGCATGTCGTTGAAATGAGTCTGAACAGATATTATTGTCTTATAGTACTCGATGGACGCGCGGAGTTTTTCCCCTTCCAGCTCCGCCATTGTCATTCTGCCGGGATTGCCGAGTTGTACGCGTAGGTCTTCCACGTCGGCACATAGGTCTCGTCCGCCTGATTGCCCCATACAGCCCAGCCCGGCCGCTCGCCTCGCGCGAATAGCTCCAGATAGTCCGGCGGACTGCACGCTTCGATCAGCTCATACTGCTCGTCCGGCTTGCGGCTGTGTTCCCGTTTCCGCGTCTCAATCATATTGACCTGACGCCGCCCGGGCGCCTCTGTGCGGGCGTTCTTGCCGCGCGTCCCGAACAGAATGATCTCGGTCACATTGCGGAAATAGAAGCCGACGCCACGCCCGTCCGACCCGCCGTCCTTCCGGATCTTGTGCCAGATCAGATTGGATTTGTAGTTGAAGCCCCAGGCCTTCATGACCTCCAGCCCCTCGGGCAGCAGGGCGTTCGGCACCCACATGTAGAGGTGAGCCGTATCCTCGGCGACCTCCGCCACCGGCAAGTCGCAGATGCCTTGCAGGTTCATCGTCGGATAGCGATTCAGCCGCTTGTGCTCAGGCGCGACCTTCCCGGTCCGGTTCTGGAACTGCCACGGCGGGTCTGCGAGGATGGTTCGAAACTTCCGTCCCTTGGCGAACGTCAGGAGGTCGTGAGCAGCGTCAGATACTTCGGCATCATAGGCCATGACGATCATCCCTCATCATCGGCGCTGGTCGTGCGCGCGACTGCGGGCGCTACCGGCGCCGCTCGGTCGTCCACAAATGCTTTCCGGCCGATCCCGAAGACCACGACGGGGCAGCCACCACCGCCGCCGCCCTCCAGTCGTGGGAGTAACTTGCTCATGTGCGTCGTGGAGTTGCCGTAACTGCCTTTGTCGCGCCCCAACTCGACCACCAGCTGCTGAAGCTCGTCGCAACGAGTGACAATGATCCCTACGTCGATGACGCGCAGATCGAACAGGAGGCGGAAGTTGTTCAGGTCCCGATCGTAGAAGGGATCCTTGTTGTTCCATTCTGTCTCGAAGGCGACGCGGTTTTTATACATGTCGACCTTGTGGGTCGGCGAATTCCGTTCTTCTTCGTCGACGACAATCGACGTCTGAAATGACTTTTCGCTCCACCCGCGAGCCTCCAGAAGGCTGTCCAACCGGATGGCAATGGCTGACCGGTTGCCGCCCTTCTTGATAATCTCGCTTGCGTAGAGTCGAAACTCGCTCAGGGCCGCCACGATGTCCCTCCACTCCTCCTCGCGTGCTGCTGCGAGGACGGCGAGCCCGTTGCGCCACTCGTGAACCTCGTAGAGGTCGAGCAGCTTGGGCGGCACGAATCGGAGGTTGGACATACATAAGGGTAACCCACCGGTGTCCTAGATCTAGGACACTCAGAGTTCACCATATGTTCACGTTCAAGTCGAGCGGTTAAACCAACTCCACCTTCAACGAATGCCCCAGCACCCGCGCCGCGCGGCTGAGGGTGTCCAGGGTCACGTTGGAGGCGTCCGGGTCCAGCACGCGGTTCAGCTGGGCGCGGCTGGTGTCCATGCGGGCGGCCATGGCGGCGCGGGTCAGGTTCTGGTCCTTCATCGCCTGCCGCAGCTGGAGCGCGATCACGCTCTTGACCGCGCGCAGCGTCACATCCTCGCGGATGGCCTCCTCGTCGAGGAAGTCGTCCAGGGTGGCGAAGTGCGACAGGTCGCGGAACTTCATTTCGGTCATGGGTGAAGCGTATCACAAATGATGCACTCCATCTTCCTTTCGTCATTCGGGCGCCGGGAGCGCAGCGACCAGAGACCCGGAACGAGGCGGCGCGCGAGAGCGCGACCCTGTCACGCACACCGCTCGCGGACCCATCGCCTCCGCTTCGCTCCGGCACCGCCCGGTTCCGGGTCTCCGCTCCGCTTCGCCCGGAATGACGAAAGATGGATCCCTCTCCCGGTGAGAGAGGGAACTAGGCCAAATCATCCAAACTCACCCGGATTTCCCCAACCCTTTTAACGCCCCTCCCCGCTGAGACCCAAAACACCGAACGGAGCTCCCGCCTCGCTTACAATGGCGGGTTTCACCGCGGCGGGGACGCCGCTGGACACAGAGAGGGGCCATGCCGGATTTCGAGAACGCCGCGTCCTGGGACGACGCAGACCCGCCGACGCGCGGGGTCTGGCACGACGCCCAGCCCGACACCCGCGAACGCGGGGCCAAGCCCGCCCCGCGCGGCGGCTATCGCATCCGCTCGGACGAGACCTGGGCCCGGGCGCGCGACGCCTATCTCGCGGGCGAGACGGCCGAGGAGGTGGCCTTCCGCTTCGACCTGACGCTGGGGTCGCTGCGCCACCGCGCTCGCGTCGAGAACTGGCGCAGGCTTGATCAGGAGGACCCTGACGGGTCGGGCTACCGCTCGGAACGCGGTTCCTCGCTGCTTGAGCCCGGTGAGGGGAGATTGGACGACCCCCGCCTTGACAACAGATGGGGCCACATCGGCGACGACGAGGGCTATGCCGCCCTCGCGGAGCGGGCCCTGTTCCAGCTGCGCCGGGCGATGGCCCAGGGCCGGGGCGGGGCGGCGGCCAGCTGGATCCGGGTCCACGACCGCCTCATCGCCCGCGCCGAGCTGGAAGAGGCCCGCGAGGCCCGGAAAGCCGCCCAGGCCGCCGAGGCCGCCCGCCTCGTCGCCGAACGCGCCGCCGCCGAGGTTCGCGCCGCGACCGCCGCCCGCGCCGAGGCCAACCACGCCCTGATCCGCGATCTCGGCACGGCCGTCCGCCAGAGCGCCGCGATCCCGCCCGGAGACGCCGTCGCCCGCGCCGCCCTCGACGCCGAACTGGACCGCCTGTCCCGCGCCTCCGAGGCCCTCGACGCGGCGGCGATTTCGCACGATTCAGACGGTTCGCACGCTGTTTCCGAGCAGGAGGGCGATCCGTGACCTTTCTTCTTTTCCGCTCATCCCCGCGAAAGCGGGGACCCAGTGCTTTGGGCGCGGATGAGCTATGCGGAGGGGCCCACCCTCACTCCAGACACCCTGCGTCACCCCAGGACTGGGTCCCCGCTTTCGCGGGGATGAGCGGAGATGGGAGGCGCATACTTTCTGATCGGCGGCGTAGCCGCCCTTCATCGATGTCCGAAGGTCAGCCGGCGCTCTCGACGTCCGCTCGGTCCCGCCGTGTCCGCCGTGTCCGCGCCGTGCTCGCCGTGATGAACCCCTTCGCCCCGGCCCTCAGCCCAACCGCTCGGCGAAGGCCTTGCCCGCCCCGGCGGCCGCCTTGGGCCCCAGGACGGCGGTGGCGGCCCGGGCGGGGGCCAGGGCGCGGGCCCCGACGGCGCGGATGTCATCGGCCGTGACGGCCTCCAGCTGGGCGATCGACCGGTCCGACGGGATGGGGGCGCCGTGGATCAGGGTCTGGCTGGCCAGGTTGGCGGATCGGCCGGCGGCGCGCTCCTCGGCCATCCAGTGGCCGGCCTTGAAGCCGATCTTGGCGCGGGCCAGCTCCGCTTCGGTGGGGCCGTCCTCGGCGAGACGGCGGATCTCGTCGGCGCACAGCTGGGCCAGTTCGACCGATCGCTCGGCCGCCGCGCCGGCGAAGACGCCCAGGAAGCCGATGTCGTCATAGGCCTCGACATAGGCGTCGATCGCATAGGCCAGACCGCGCTGTTCGCGGGCGCTCTGGAACAGGCGCGACGCCATCCCGCCGCCCAGGATGTCGCCGAACAGGCGCATGGCCGGGAAAGCGGGGTCCAGGGCCCCAGGCGCGGGCAGCTGGAAGACCAGGTTCGCCTGTTCGATCCGGCGGCTCAGGCTGGCGCTGCCCCCGGTGAAGGCGGCGGGGGCGGGGGCCTCGGCCGGGGTCGGTCGGGCGTCGCCGAAGAAGCGTTCGGCGAGGCTCAGCAGATCGTCCTCGTCCACGGCGCCGGAAACGACGACAGCCATCCGGTCGGGCGAATAGAGCCGGGCGCGCCAGGCCTGCATGCTGGGCCGGTCGGCGGCGGCCAGGCTGTCGACGGAGCCGAGGATGGGCAGACCCAGGGGCTGGCCGGCGAAGGCCTGGGTCTGGGCCATTTCGAAGACGTGGTCGTCGGGCGTGTCGAACGCCTCGGCGATCTCCTGGGCCACGACGTCCTTCTCCCGCTCGATCTCGGCCGGATCGAGCGTGGGGCGCAGGATCAGGTCCGAGACGACCTGCATGGCCAGGGGCAGGGATCCGTCCAGGGCCCGGACCTCATAGCTGGTGCGCTCATAGCCGGTGGCGGCGTTGATCGACCCGCCCTCGGCCTCGATCCGTTCGACGATCTCCCGGGCCCCCATCTCGCCGGCCCCCTTGAAGACGAGATGCTCCAGAAGATGCGACCAGCCCGACCGATCCTCAGCCTCCCAACGCGCCCCGCCCTTGACGGCCACGGTCAGGGCGAGCGTCCGCAGGCCCGGCATCGGATCGCAGACGACGCGGACGCCGTTCGACAGGGTGTGCAGCCGGGCGCTCAAGCGCGGGGCCTCATCCGGCGGGCGATGAGGGCGATGCTGACGCCCAGAAGGGCCAGGGCCAGGCCGAACCAGGTGATGGCGTATCCCAGGTGGTTGTTGGAGAAGGCCGCGGGCGGCGCGGAGGCGATCAGGGCCTCGGTCTCCGGATTGGGGCTGACGAGGGCATAGAGGGTGAACTCCGACGGGGCGGCGGCACCGAGCGCCTCGGCCATCGCGGCATTGTCGCGGCCATAGAAGACGCGCCCCTCCGGCTCCGGCGTCATGCCGCCCTGGATGGGGGTGCGGCGCAGCTCGACGGTCAGGCTGAGCGGCAGGGTGGAGGGGGCGACGCGGGGGCGGTCCGGCACGCGCTCGGGGATGAAGCCCCGATCGACGAGGAAGGTCTGGTCAGAGCCCTCGGGCACGCAGGCCGAGATCAGGCGAAAGCCGGGCTCTCCGTCCTGGATCGAGCGCATCTCGACGAAGGGGGCGGTGGGCAGGCCTCGGCACAGGACGAGCGCCTTCCTGAACTCCGGGGCGGGTGCCGCCAGCACGTCGGTCAGCAGGGCGGGCGGCTGGGCGGCCGCAGCCTCGGCCCGCTCGATCAGGTCGGTCTTCCAGGCCAGCCGATGGCTCTGCCAAACGCCCAGCCCGATCAGGACGGCCAGGGCCGGAACGACGAGGGCGATCAGCAGCCAGGGAAGGGTCTTTCGGGTCTCAGTCATCGGTCTTGGCCTCGCCGGCCCTGTTCTTCAGCTGCAGCGCGATCATGACGCCCTTGCCCGGCCGCATCAGCCCCAACGACAGGCCCAGCACGAGCGGCAGGAAGATCGCCAGGTGCACCCACATGGGGGGTGAGAACGCGATCTCAATGAACAGGGCGGTGAAGACGACCAGGCCGCCGGCGATCTGCATCACGAAGACGGCCGCCCCGTCGCCGGTGTTCAATCGGGTGAAGTCAAAGCCGCAGACGGCGCAGCGGTCCACCACCTTCAGAAATCCTGCGAACAGCCGTCCCCGGCCGCACGCGGGACACCGGCAAAGCAAACCGGCGCGGACCGTGTTGATCCGCGCCGGAGATAGGGGGGCGCTGGGTTGGGTCAATCCGACCCTTAGCCGAACGTCACGTAGACGAAGGCGAACAGGAACAGCCAGACCACGTCCACGAAATGCCAGTACCAGGCTGCCGCCTCGAAGCCGAAATGTTTCTCCGGACGCAGCTGGCCGGCCAGCAGGCGGATCAGGCAGACGGCCAGGAAGATGGTGCCCACCAGGACGTGGAAGCCGTGGAAGCCGGTGGCCATGAAGAAGATCGAGCCATAGAGCCCCGAGCCCGCCGCCTCTTCGTTGAAGAACAGGTTCTCGTGGATGATGTGGTAGTATTCATAGGCTTGGACCCCGGTGAACAGCACGCCCAGGGCGACGGTGATGATGAGGCCCAGGCGCGCGCCGTTCCGGTCGCCGACCTGAAGGGCGTGGTGGGCCCAGGTCACGGTGGTGCCGCTCAGCAGCAGGATGACGGTGTTCAGTAGCGGCAGCGACCAGGCATCCAGGGTCTCGATGCCCTGCGGCGGCCAGGTCGACCAGGCGGCGGCGGTCTCGGCCCAGCTGGAGATCTCGGGGATGTTCGTGCGCGCCTCGTTGAAGAGGGCCATCTCGAAGAACATCCAGAAGAAGGCGGCGAAGAACATGATCTCCGACGCGATGAACAGCGTCATGCCGTAGCGCAGTCCGATCGAGACGACCGGCGTGTGGTCGCCCTTCTGGCCCTCGCGGATCACGTCCCACCACCAGGCGCCCATGGCGTAGAGGGTGCCGGCGAGCCCTGCGAAGAACAGCCACGACGTGCCCTCGGGCATGCCGAACAGGCCCTTCATCCACATGACCGCGCCGATCATCATCACGGTCACGGTGATCGAGGAGATCAGCGGATAGGGGCTGGGGTCGACGAGGTGGTAGTCGTGGTGCGGAGCGGCGTGGGCCATGTCGTCTCTGGGGTCAGGCGATAGGGAGTTGCGGCAGGCTATAGCCTCGGGGGTCAGCCCGCGCCAGAGGCGGCGGCGTCTTCAGACGAGGGATAGAAGGTGTAGCTGAGAGTGATCTCATCGACGCCGTCGGTCTCGGCGTTCTGGGCGATCAGGGGGTCGACGAAATACTGGACCGGGAACTGGATCGTCTGGCCCGGCGCGATGGTCTGGTCGTCGAAGCAGAAGCACTGCAGCTTCTGGAAATACTGCCCGGTTTGCTCCGGAACGACGTTGTAGCTGGCGCGGGCCGCGATCGGCTGGTCCGAGGTGTTGGTCACGTCGAAATAGGCCAGGCCCGTCTCGCCGATCCGCACGGTCTGGGTCACCTGCTCGGCCTTGAAGGTCATGGGCAGGTTGCGGACATTGGTGTCGAAGCGGACCTTGACCGTGCGGTCCAGCACGACGTCGGACGCCTTGTCGGCGCGCATGGTGGTCCCGCCGAAGCCGGTCACCTGGCAGAACAGCTGATACAGCGGTACCGCCGCGAACGCCGCGCCGGTCATGGTCACCACGACGCCGGCGCACAGCAGGGCGACGAACCGGGCGGACCGGGGAGCGGCCATCAGCGCGTGGCCTCGGCAGCGGCGGTGGTGGCCATGGCTTTCCGCTCTGCGAGGTTGGACTGCATGCGAAGGAAAGTCGTCAGGAAGATCAGGACGATGAATCCGACCAGGCCCAGCGCGATCCACAGGCTGCGGCGGTTGCGGGCCTGGAGCTGTTCGGGGGTCAGATAGGTGGGCATCAGGCGGCTCCGAAGGACGCGAACCGTTCGACCAGCAGGGCGGCGAACAGGGCCATCAGATACAGGATCGAAAAGGCGAAAAGATTGCGTGCCGGTTTGGCCTCGGCGCGCACGTCATACAATGCGGCCTCTCGCCCCACGACCTCGGCCCCGCTCTTGCCAATCCCGTCAGGCTGATCGCCGGCGCGAGAGCGCCACAGGCGAAAGGCCAAGGCGAGGAACAGCAGCCCGCCCAGGCCCGACACGGCCAGATAGACGGGGCCACCCAAGCCCGTCAGTCCGGGCGCGATCGCCACGGGCAGGAAGACGAGGGAGTAGATCAGGATCTGCAGACGCGTCGACTTCGCGCCGCGCGCCACCGGCATCATCGGGATGCCCGCCTTGGCGTAGTCGCCGGTCGAATAGAGCGCCAGGGCCCAGCTATGGGGTGGGGTCCACAGGAAGATGATGAGGAACAGAAGCCAGGCCTGCCACGGGGCCTCGCCCGTCGCCGCCGCCCAGCCGATCACGGGGGGGAAGGCGCCCGCCGCGCCGCCGATGACGATGTTCTGCGGCGTCCGGCGCTTCAGCATCAGGGTGTAGAAGACGGCATAGTAGACGATGGTCAGCAGCAGCAGCCCGGCCGCCGTCCAGTTGGTGTTCATGCCCAGGAGGGTGACCGAGAAGATCGACAGCACGACGCCGAATGTCAGGGCGTCGTTCGACTTGAGCCGCCCCGCCGCGACCGGCCGGCCGCGCGTGCGTCGCATCAGGGCGTCGGTCTCGCCCTCCAGCGCCATGTTGAGGGCCCCGGCCGCGCCGGCCCCGACGGCGATGCAGAGGATGGCGATGGCGGCGACGAGCGGGTTGATGTCGGAGCCCGCCACGACCAGCCCGGTCGCGGCGGTGAAGATCACCAGCGACATGACGCGCGGCTTCAGCAGCTGGAAGAAGTCTTCCGGCTGGGTCGTCGACAGGGTGGGGACGTCGGCTTGGGTCATGGGAGAAAAGAGAGGGGCCGCCCCCCGGTCTGGGAGACGGCCCTCATCCTAGCACGGAGGGACGGGGGTTAGTGGCTGTCGGCCTTGACCACCGGCAGTTCGTTGAACTGGTGGTGCGGCGGTGGGCTGGACAGCGTCCATTCCAGGGTCGTGGCGCCCTCGCCCCAGGGGTTGGCGACACCGACGCGGCGACGAATCGCGGCTTCGGCCAGCATGATCAGGAAGACCACGACGCCCACGGCGGTGATGACGTAGCCCCACGACGAGACCTGGTTCCACAGGGTGTAGGCCTCCGGATAGTCGATGTAGCGGCGCGGCATGCCCTGCAGGCCCAGGAAGTGCTGGGGGAAGAACACCACGTTGACGCCGACGAACATGATCCAGAAGTGCGTGGCGCCGAGGAACTCGTTGTATTTCACGCCGAACATCTTCTCGAACCAGTAGTAGAAGCCCGCGAAGATGGCGAACACGGCGCCCAGCGACAGCACATAATGGAAGTGGGCCACGACGTAGTAGGTGTCGTGCAGGCTGTAATCGATGCCGGCGTTCGACAGGACCACGCCGGTCACGCCGCCGACGGTGAACAGGAAGATGAAGCCGATCGCCCACAGCATGGGCGTCTTGAAGCTGAGCGAGCCGCCCCACATGGTGGCGATCCAGCTGAAGATCTTCACCCCCGTCGGCACCGCGATGATCATGGTCGCGGCGATGAAGTAGGCGCGCAGGTTCACGCTCATGCCGACCGTGTACATGTGGTGCGCCCACACGATGAAGCCGACGAAGCCGATGGCCACCATGGCGTAGGCCATCGCCAGGTAGCCGAACACCGGCTTTTTCGAGAAGGTCGAGACGATGTGGCTGATGATGCCGAAGCCCGGCAGGATCAGGATGTAGACCTCGGGGTGACCGAAGAACCAGAACAGGTGCTGGAACATCACCGGGTCACCGCCGCCGGCCGGGTCGAAGAAGCTGGTGCCGAAGTTGCGGTCCGTCAGCAGCATGGTGATGGCCCCTGCCAGGACGGGCAGCGACAGCAGCAGCAGGAAGGCGGTGACCAGCACCGACCAGGCGAACAGCGGCATGCGGTGCAGCGTCATGCCCGGGGCGCGCATGTTGAAGATGGTGGTGATGAAGTTGATCGCGCCGAGGATCGACGAGGCACCCGCGACGTGCAGCGAGAAGATCGCCAGGTCCATGGCCGGACCGGTGTGACCGCTGGTCGAGAGCGGCGGATAGATGGTCCAGCCCCCGCCGAAGCCCTGGCCCGGGCCGCCGTCGACGAACATCGACAGGGCCAGCAGCACGAAGGCCGAGACCAGGAGCCAGAACGAGACGTTGTTCATGCGCGGGAAGGCCATGTCCGGCGCGCCGATCATGATCGGCACGAACCAGTTGCCGAAGCCGCCGATCATGGCGGGCATGACCATGAAGAAGATCATGATCAGGGCGTGCGCCGTGACGGTGACGTTGTAGCCGTGCTTGGAGGCCTCGACGATGCCGAGCTGTTCGATCAACCCGCCCTCGACGAAATACTGGATGCCCGGGGCGGCCAGTTCCAGACGGATCAGGCCCGACAGCACGCCGCCGAAGATGCCCGCGAAGATCGCGAACAGCAGGTACAGGGTGCCGATGTCCTTGTGGTTCGTGGACAGGAACCAGCGGGTGAAGAAGCCCGGCTTGTGGTCGTGCTCGGGATGGGCGTCATGCCCGGGAGCGGCGTGAGTATCGGCGGTGATGTCGGTGGCCATGATCGTTTTCGGTCTGACGATTATTGCGCGGGCGCGGCGGCAGGAGCGGAGGCCGCTCCAGCGCTGGGCGCGGCGGGGTTCGGGGCTTCGGCGACGACCGGCTGTGCCGCGTCGGCGGCGGCCGGAGCCTCGGTCGGGGCGCCGGTCGTGCCGGCGGCGACTTGAGCGGCCGTTCCGCCCGGAGCCTCGGCCGCGGTGGCCGGGGTCATCGAGCCGCCCTTCGAGGCGACCCAGGCGGCGAACTCGGCCTCGGACACGACGTTGATCTGGATCGGCATGAAGGCGTGGTCGACGCCGCACAGTTCCGAGCACTGGCCGTAGAAGATGCCCTCGCGCTCGGCGCGGAACCAGGTCTCGTTGACCCGGCCCGGAATTGCGTCGGTCTTCAGGCCGAACGCCGGCAGGGCGAAGGCGTGGATGACGTCCGATGCGGTGACCAGCACGCGGACAGTCTGACCGACGGGAACGACGATCGGCTCGTCGACCGCCAGGCGGAAGGGCACGTTCTGGGCCTGGGCCTCGGCCTCGGGCAGCATGTTGGAGATGTATTCCGCCACGCCCTGGTCGGGGTATTCATAGGCCCAGTTCCACTGGTTGCCCGTGGCTTTAACCGTGAGGTCCGGCGTCGGCATGTCGTGATAGGCGAACAGCAGGCGGAACGAGAACAGGGAGATGCCGACCAGGATCATCACCGGCAGAACCGTCCAGACGATCTCGACCAGGGTGTTGTGGCTCCACCTGGCCGGGGTCGGATTGGCCTTGGCGTTGTAGCGGAACACGACCCAGGCCAGCAGGCCCAGCACCAGCAGGCTGATGCCCACGATGATCGGCATCAGGATGGCGTCATGGAAGAAGTGCGCCTGGTGCTTCAGCGGCGAGGCGGCGGGCTGTAGCCCGATACCACCCGGCGTGGGCTGGCCCATCAGGTCCTGCGCCCAGACGGGCGCGGCGAAGAAGACGGCGAACGAAGCCGAGGCGATACCGCCATCGAGTCCGTTCAGGGCGCGCTTGCCCAGACGCATGCGAGACATCCTCATTTAGGTCGACGAACCGGCGGTCACGACGGCCGCTCTGCCGGTGCCAGGCCCGTTGGGAGGGGTCCGGCGATTTCAAGGCCGGTCCTTATCGCCCCGTCCCCGCCTTGCCAAGCGATTGGACGCCGCACCCGGCGATTCGGGACGGCGCGCGGGGCTTCGCCGCCTCAGCAGTCCGGGCAGTCCGGCATGACGTCGGTTTCGAGCTGGAAGGTGGTGTGGGCGATGCCGAAGCGGGCGCGCGCCAAGGCCTGAGCCTCCGCCAGCAGGGCCTTCGGGTCGCCGCGATCATGGACCAGATGCGCCGTCAGCGCCGTCGTGGTGGTCGACAGGCCCCAGACATGCAGGTCGTGAACGGCGCGTACCCCCGGAAGATCGGCCAGCGCGTGGCGAACGGCCGCGACGTCGATGGTGGTGGGGGCGCCGTCCATCGCGAGATTAAGCGAGTCGCGAAACAGGCCCCAGGTGCCCAGCAGGATGACGACGACGATCAGCAGGCTGACGAGCGGATCGACCACGCTCCACCCGGTCAGAAGGATCAGGCCGCCCGAGGCCACGACACCCAGCGACACCCCGGCGTCGGCCATCATGTGCAGATAGGCCCCCCGGGCGTTGAGGTCGTGATGGTCCTTCATGAACAGCAGGGCGGTGCCCAGGTTGATGACGAAGCCGATGCCCGCCACCGCCATGATCAGGCCAGACTCCACCGGGGCGTGCTCGGCGATCCGCCGGACGGCCTCGAAGGCGATGGCCCCGCACGCGAAGATCAAAAGGATGGCGTTGGCTAGGGCCGCCAGCACCGTTGCCTTGCCGAAGCCGTAGGTACGATTGGCCCCGGCGGCGCGTCGGGCCAGCACCGCCGCGCCGCCCGCCATGGCCAGGCCCAGGACGTCCGACAGATTATGGCCCGCGTCGGCCAGAAGCGCCGTCGAGCCCGAGATCACTCCGGCGATGGCCTCGCACACGACGAAGGCCAGGTTGACGACGAGGCCGACGCCGTAGCGCCAGTCGCCGGTGTCGACAGGGCCGTGGGTATGACCATGGCCGTGGGAGTGCCCATGCCCATGCCCATGCCCATGCCCATGCCCATGCCCATGACCGTGATCGTGGCCGTGCGCGCCGTGATCATGATCGTGCTGCGCGTGGTCTGAGTGGGAATAGGGCCCGGCCATGCCGCGACCCTAGTGCTGGTGGGTCACGATAAGAAGCCCGATCGCGATCAGGGCGAGCCCGAGAATGGCCCCCTCGTATCGCGCCCAGCGTTCCAGCTTGAGGATCGAGGCTCCGGCGCGGGCCAGCAGGGTGAAGGCCGCCATCCCGGCGACCGTCCCGACGGCGAAGACGAGCGTCAGCAGGGCCAGGGCCGCCACCCCCTCGCCCGACGCCGACATGTAGATCGGCAGCAGCACCTCGCCGGGAGAGAGGGCCATCACCCCGACCAGGCCCCAGAAGGCGGCGGCATGCGACACCGTGGGCTCTGCGAGGTCCGAGCCGGGACCGCCTGCGGTCGCCGGACGGCGCACCATGGAGCGGATCAGGTAGAATCCGCCGAAGCCGAACAGCAGGGCGGCGGACAGCCAGGGCAGAAGTCCGGCGATGACCGCGTCCAGCGCCAGCCCGGCCGCGACGATCAGGCTGCCCACCACCACGGTGGACGCCACATGCGCGAGCCCCGCCGCCGTCACCGCCAGTAGGTTGCGGGACAGGCTCCACCGCTGGGCCCGCCCGACCAGGACGAAGGGCAGCCAGTGGGTGGGCAGGGCGGCGTGCAGGAAGGCCGCCACGAATCCTCCGCCCAGAAGCGACAGGAGGACCGGCTGTTCGAGATCGGACGGCGACATCGCCGCCGCTATAGCGTGTTACTTTATAACGGTCGAGGGGGTTTTGCCCGGACGCGCGGATCAGTCCAGCGCGCGCGCTTCCTCTGGCAGCATGATCGGGACGCCGTCACGGATCGGGAAGGCCAGCTTGGCCCCCTTGGAGATCAGCTCGCCGGCAGCGCGGTCATAGTCCAGACGACCCCGCGTGACAGGGCAGACCAGGACCTCCAGCAGGCGCGGATCGACCGTGGCCGGGGTGTTGAAGGTCTCGCTCATGACAGGCTCGCGGGATTGGACATCATCGACCGGGAGGATACACGAGGCCGCCCGCCGCGCCCAACCCCGAGTTTCCCATGACCGAGTTCGAAGCCTTCGCCCTGGAGCTGGCCGCCGAGGCCGCGCGCGTCACCCTGCCGCTGTTCAGGAACGAGGGCGCGGCCGCGAACAAGGCGGGCGAAGGCGGCTTCGACCCCGTCACCGAGGCCGATCGGGGGGGCGAGGCCGCGATCCGGCGGATGATCGCCGCGCGTTATCCGGATCATGGCGTGATCGGCGAGGAATATGGCGAGGACCGGCCCGACGCCGAGCATGTCTGGGTGCTGGATCCGGTGGACGGCACGCGCGCCTTCATCGCCGGCCTGCCGCTGTGGACCACCTTGATCGCTCTGCGCCAGCAGGGCCGGCCGACGGTCGGGATCATCGCCCAGCCCTATCTCGACGAGGTCTTTCTGGGCGGGCCGTCGGGCGCGCGGCTGGTGTCCCGGGGCGAGAGCCGGGACATCCGCGTGCGGTCGTGCGAGCGGCTGACGGACGCGGTCATCGCCACGACCGACGCCGACATCTTCACCGCGCCCGAGCTGGGGGCCTGGACCCAGGTCAAGGCGGCGGCGCGGCTGGCCCGGTTCGGCTGCGACGCCTACGCCTATGCTATGGTGGCCCTGGGGCGGATCGACATGGTGGCCGAGACGGGGCTCAAGGTCTGGGACTGGTCGGCGCTGGTGCCGGTGGTCGAGGCGGCGGGCGGTCAGGTGACCGACTGGACGGGCGGTCCGCCGTCCGGCGACGGACGGATCATCGCCGTGGGCGACGCCCGGGTGTGCGAGGACGCCCTGGTCGCGTTCCGGCGCGGCGTGCGCTGAGGCTCAGCCCGCCTGGGCCGCGACGGGGGCCAGGTCGTTCACCGGCGACACATAGTCGGCCATGGCGTCGAACTCGTGCAGGAAGACGCCGCGCAGGTCGTCGGTCTCCATGATGACTTCGTGCTTCGCCCCCGCGACCTCGACATAGCGACCGCGACCGAGCCGCTTGGCGGCCCAGCGGTTGGTCTGTTTCCAGACGCGGTCGTCCTCGCCCGACTGGACGACGGTCGTGGGGATCAGGACCGACTTCAGGGCCTTGGGCTTCAGCGACCGCTCGCCGGCGTCCAGCGCGAAGGCCAGCCAGCCCCAGGTCGGGCCGCCGACCGCCAGGTGCGGACAGGCGAACAGCTGCTGACGCCACAGCTCGTAGCGCGTCTCGTCGGACGTCAGGGCGTCCTTTTCGAAGGTGTGGTCGAAGGGATCGTCGGCGTCGTCCAGCACGAAGTCGCCGGCCTTGCCGTGGCGCACGTTCCAGCGCACCGCCAGCTTGACCGACCACATCGACCGCTTGCCGGTCTTGACCCGCAGCATGGGGCTGGAGAGCAGGGCCCCGGCGAACCGGTTCTCGCCGTTCTGCAGCGTCAGCAGGTTCAGCGCCCCGCCCATGGAGTGGCCGATCATGACCCAGGGCTTGGGCGCGCGGGCCTCGAAGGCGTCCATCAGGCGGGCATAGTCGTCGAGGAACTCCTCGACCGCGCGGGCGTGGCCCTTGAGCCGGTCGGGCAGGAGGCGCGCCGACAGGCCCTGACCGCGCCAGTCGTGAGCCAGGACGCACCAGCCGCGCGCCAGAAGATTTCCGATCAGCTCGAAGTATTTCTCGATCGGTTCGGTGCGGCCCGGGCTGACCACGACCGTGCCGCGCGGCTTGGCGGCGACCAGGGTGGAGGGCGTCCAGAAGGCGGCGCGCAGGCGAAGGCCACCGGCGCCCCGGAACCATTCGCCCTCTCCGCCCGGAGGGGCGGCGGCTCCGGGCACGCCCATCAGGGGCGCATTGGCGGCGAAGGCGGCGGCGCGGTTCACTCAGGCTTCCTGAACTTCAAGGTCATGCGGTCGCTCTCACCGATTTCCCGGAACGGAGCAGTGTCGAAGGCGGGATCCGGCGGCGACCCTTGCGGCGCCGTCAGCAGGCGCGGCGGCAGGGTCTCGGCGCCGAAGGGATGGTCCTTGGTGTCGTCCGGGTTGGCGTTGATCTCCGAGGCCGCCTCGAAGATGAAGCCCGCCTCGGCCGCCAGCTGTTTGACGAAGGCCTCTTGTACATAGCCATCGGCGGCGGCCGGGTCCTGGTCCTGGTCGGGGCCCAAACGGTGCTGCTCGATGCCCAGGATGCCGCGCGACTTCAGGGCGGCGAAGGCGTCGGCGAAGGCCTTTTCGGCTGTCCCCGCGGCCATCCAGGAGTGGATGCAGCGCATGAACAGGACCATGTCGGCGCTGCCGGCCGGCGCGACAGGGCCCGTCGTCGCCCCAAACTGGCTGAATTTGACTTCGCCATAGAGGCGACGGTCCGATCCGAACCGCTGCTCGAAGTTGGCGTTCAGCGCCGCCTGGGCCGGATCGGCACCAGGCCCAGTCGAGAAGCCGACGGCGTAGTATTCGCCGTCACCCTCGGCCAGGTAGGGAGCCAGGATCTCGGTGTACCAGCCGCTGCCGGGCCAGAAGTCGACGACGGTCATGCTGGGCTGCAGACCAAAGAACCGCAGGGTCTCGAGCGGATGACGCCAGCTGTCCCGGGCGCGGTCGGCCGCGCGCCAGGTTCCGGCGATGGCCCACTCCAGCGAACCCTCAGGCGGGCCGGCGGGTGCCTCCGGATCCGCAAGCTCGGGCTCGCGCTCGCCACACGCCACCAAGCCGCCCATGGCGATCAGGCCGCAGGCCGCCAGCATGGCCCGCCGCGACGGCGCGGCTCGCCCTGACGATTTCTCGTCCCTCATCCGTCTTCCTTACCCCGCCGATAGCCCGGCCATGCCAGCCACCCCGGAAGCGGCTGGGATAGAGGGCTTCGCCAATGCCGTCAAAGGCCGCAGGGTCAGGCCGGCTTGCGGAAACGCAGCGTCATCCGGTCGCTCTCGCCGATGGCGTCATACTCGGCGCGCTCGGCCTCGGTCAGGGGCGTGGCGCGGTCGTTCGGATTCCCTTCGCGCGGCGCCGAGGCGCGCACCGGCGGCAGGGTCCAGACGCCATAGGGATGGTCACGGTCGTCGCGGGCGTTGGCGTTCAGTTCGCTCTTGGCGTCCAGCACGAAGCCGGCCGCCTCGGCCGCCTGGATCACATAGTTTTCGGACACATAGCCGAAGTTGGCGGTCTGGTCGGGGTTCGACCCTTCGACCGCGCGATGCTGTTCGATCGCCAGGACGCCGCCGGGCTTCAACGCCTTGAAGAAGGCGGCCATGAAGGGCTCGGTCCGGCCGGCCCGGTGCCAGTTGTGGAAGGCGCGCGCGACCAGGACCATGTCGGCGGTTCCGTCCTCGACCCCCATGCCCTCGGCCGGATTGTTGACTGCGACATAGCGGCCATCGGTCTGGGCCAGATAGGGCTGCAGGATGGCGGACCACCAGCCGGCGCGACCGGGCTGGATCTCCACGACGGTCGATCCAGGCGTGAGGCCCCAGAAGGTCAGGCTTTCGTAGGGACGACGAAACACGTCGCGCGCGCGATCGGCCGCGGGGCGTGCGTCCGAGGCGACGGCGGCCTGCAGCGCGGCGTCCTCCTGAAGCGTAGGTGGCGACAGGGCGATGGCGGCGGCGGCGGCGCCCTGCGACGTCGGCTGGGCGGAGGCGGCGGTCGCGACCACCAGGGCGGCGGCGGCGATGGCGAGCGGGGATACGCGCATGAGGGGCTCCTGGACGATGTTCTGGTTGGGCGAGACCTTACCGACCGCGTCGTCACGGGCAAGTGACGATCCTGCAATGGCGGCTGTCAGGCAGGGTCTTGACGCCGCACCCGGGCGTCCCAATTTGCGTCCCGAGAGCGCCGATCCCGGGCTCGCCGGACCGCGCGGGGCCTCACGAGGACCGAACGGGCCGATCCCCACCGCCGACCCGGGCACATTCCCATTCATGGGGCGCAGGGCCGGCTCAATCTTGCTGACTGATCAGGAGATCGACATGCGTACCATCGACTTCACCCCCCTCTATCGTTCGGCCGTCGGCTTCGACCGCCTGGCCACCCTGCTGGAAAGCGCCGCCGCTACCCGTCAGGAAAACGGCTGGCCGCCCTACAACATCGAGACGACGGGCGAGAACGCCTATCGGATCGAGATCGCCGTGGCCGGCTTCAAGCCCGACGAACTGAACATCGAGGTCAAGGAAAACCTGCTGACCGTCACCGGCAGGAAGACCGCCAACGACGAGGCGGGCACCGAACGGACCTATCTGCATCGCGGCCTGGCCGAGCGCGACTTCGAGCGCCGCTTCCAACTGGCCGACTATGTGGTGGTCACCGACGCCGGCCTCGATAACGGCCTGCTGTCCGTCAGCCTGAAGCGCGAACTGCCCGAGGCGCTGAAGCCTCGTCGCATCGAGATCGCGACGGGCGGATCGGCCACGCTCATCGAAGGCAAGGCCAAGGCCGCCTGAGGCGGTTTAAGGCCCAAGCTTCGGTGACGAAACGAGAGGGGCGGTCCCGCGAGCCGCCCCTTTTTCGCGGCGTCGATCAGGCGGCCATGACCTGGGGCAGGCCGGCCGCGCGGTCCAGACGGGCGTCCGTCAGATCGGCCTCCGCCAGATTGGCGTCGGTCAGGTCGGCCCCGGACAGGTCCGCGCCCGTCATCGTGGCCTTCGACAGGTCGGCGCGGCGAAGCTCGGCGTAACGCAGGCGCGCGCCGGTCAGGGTGGTCGGAACCGAGCGGGTGGGGCCGAGGGGGAGGGCGCTGAGGTCGGCACCCGTCAGGTCCGCCTTGGTCATCAGCGCGTTCGTGAAGCGCGACCCGCGCAGGTCCGCCCCCGACAGTCGCGCGCCCCGCAGGTCCGCATTCTCGAAATGCGCGCCCTGCATGGCGATGCCCCGCAGGTCCAGGCCCGCCAAACAGGCCCCCTTGGCGCTCATGGCCGAGAGCTTCAGGCCCTTCAGCCGGTCCCCGAGCGGACGCAGGTCCTCGCCGTCGAAGATGGCCGCGCCGCCTAGCGCCCCGCCGCTCTCGACCCAGGCGTTGGCGTCCAGCGCCATCTGATAGAGATCTTCGGCGCGGGCGATCGCCGCGGCGTCCGGGTCGCGGATGCAGCCTGTGGTGTCGGTGCGGTCCAGTCGCGCCGTGTCCATGGCGACGCCGCTGAGGATCGCGCCGCACAGGCGTGCCCCGGCCAGGTTGGCCCCCGCCACGGAAGCGCCCTCCATCTGGGCCCCCGAAAGGTCGGCCTCCTTCAGATTGGCTCCGGACAGGATGGCCCCGCGCATCGAGCAGTCGGTGAAGTCGGCCTTGGTCGCGCTGATGCCGTCGAAGCGCGAACCGTCCAGGGTGGCGCCCGAGAATCGCGCGCCGTCGGCGAGACCGCTGCGGGTCTCGTGCCGCGCGGCGGCCAGCCCCTTGGTTTCGTGGGGAACGGCGATGACCCCCTCGCGGAAGTCGGCCTGGGTCAGGTCGGCCTCGGACAGGTCCGCCCCCTGCAGGCAGGTTCCCCGGATGTCGGCCCGCACCAGCCGGGCTCGCGTCAGATCGGCGCCGCGCAGGTCGCAGCCGAACAGGACCGCGCGTTCCATGCGCGCTCCGGCCATGTTGCAGTTCTGAAGCGACGACCCGGAGAAGTCGGCGTCATCGAGCAGGCGCTGGGCCATGCTGACGCCCGACAGGTCGACGAACTTCAACGACAGCTTGCGGCCACCGGGCTTGCCGGTGACGAACCGCTCGTGCGCGGCGGCGAACAGGTCGAAATCGCCCTGGCCCAGGCGGCGGCGCTGGATGGTCATGCGGACACCTCGTCGTGTTCAAGACCCCGGACCCCGGTCAGGGTCGCCTCGGCGAAATCCGCGTGACGCGCCTGGACCCCATGCAGGATGGCGCGGGTCAGATCTGCGCGAACAAGAACGGCCCGCCGGATGTCGGCCCCCGACAGATCGGCGGCCCTCAGGCTGGCCCCGGTCAGATCGGCCGGAAGCAGCCGCTCGGGCCCGATCATCAGCGGCCCCAGTTGGGCCTCGCGCAGATCGGCGCCGTTCAGTCGGGCACCGGTCAGTCGAGCGCCGCGAAGGTCGGCGCGGCGAAGATTGGTCGAGCGCAGGTCCGCCCCCTCCAGATGGGCCCCCTGCAGCTGCACGCCTTCCATGTTCAGGCCATAGAAGACCGCGCGTTTGGCGGACAGAGCCGTGAGGTTCAGCCCGGTTATCGAGCCCAGCGCCCTCAAGTCGACGTCGTCGAACACCGACGGGCGGCCTTCCACTCCCCCGGTCTCGCACCAGATGGCGTGCTCATGCAGCATGTCGGCGGCCGGCAGATGCGCCACCGGTGCCCCCGACGAGCGACCATCGGTCAGGGCTCCCTCCATCTGGGCCCCGTCGGTTCGCCACAGGGCCGCGGTGACGCCCACAAGGACCGCGTCGCGCAGATCGGCGCCTGTCAGGTCGGCCCCCGACATATCGGCGCCGGCCAGATCCGCTCCGCGAAAGTTCGCCGACTTCAGATTGGCCCGGACCAGCTTGCAGTCCTTCATGATGGCGTCGGAGAAGTCGGCGGACTGGGCCGCGATGCCCGACAGGCGCGACCGCTGGAGATTGGCCCCCGCCAGACTGGCGCCCTGGGCCTGGGTCGGGTTGCGCCCCTGGGCCTCGACGACGCGGAAGCCGACGCTCTTGTCGGCGGCGGCGATGGCCCCTTCGCGCAGGTCCGCTTCGAACAGGTCGGCGCCCGAAAGGTCGGCCCCGCGCAGGCAGGCCCCGCGCAGGTCGGCCCGGCGCAGGGAGGCGTCGATCAGGATCGCGTCCTGCATGTCGGCGCCGAAGAAGGCGGCGTTGTCCAGCCGCGCTCCGGTCAGATCAGCCCCAATCAGGCAGGCCGCCGAGAAGTCGGCGTCCGCGAGGCTGCGGCCCTTCAGATTCAGGCCCGACAGGTCCAGCCAGGCGAAGACGGCCCGCGCGCCGCCGGGCCGCGCCTGCCACAGCCGGTCGTGCCGGGCGCAGATCGCGTCGAGCTCCTGCTGGCTGATGCGTCGTCGAACGACTTCTGGAGCGGTGGCCATGGTCCCATCATGGGACACCTCCGCTTAAGGAAGGTTTTCGGAAACCGTGATTCCTCGATGACGTCAGAGGGTCAGAAGGCCGTGTTCGGTCAGGGCGTCGGCCAGTTCGCCGGGCCCCGTCCAGAGGCGGGTGTAGCCGGCCTCGCCCAGGCGCTTCAGCTCGGTGACCAGGTCGGCGCGCGGGCTGGCGGCGAAGCGGGCGTCGAAGCCGGCTCCGTCGTCGCTGATCCGGACCATCGGCCGGCCGGTTTCCAGCCGGTGCAGAAATCCCTCGGACAGGACGCGCGCCTGGTCTTCCAGAAGGCCGGTCTCGACCTCGAGGCCCGCCTGGCGCAACCGTTCGGTGCCCCGGCCCGATGCGAAGGGCGAAGGATCGAGCGCCGCCACCACCACACGGGCGATGCCTGCCTCGGCCAGGAACTGGGCACAGGAGGATCGACCCGAAGAGCGCGCCCCGCAGGGCTCGAGCGTCACATAGGCGGTGGCGCCCCTGGCCGCCTCGCCGGCGGCCGGAACCGCCTGTTCCTCGGCGTGGGGTCGGCCTCCGGCCGCGGTGGCGGCCTCGGAGAGAACCTGTCCGTCCTTGACGATGACGCAGCCCACGGCGGGGTTGGGCCAGGTCTCGCCCATCCGCGCGAGCGCCAGCTCGACCGCGCGGGCCATGAAGCGGGCGTCCTCGGCGCTCATGCGGCGTCCGGCAGGGGCTGGGCGCGTTCGGCGTCCAGATAGCGGGCGGAGGTGGGCTTCAGGTGGGCGTCCAGATCGATCTCCAGCGGATTGCCGGTGGGAATCTCGACCCCGACGATCCGGTCGTCCGGCACGTCGAACAGGTGTTTGACGATGGCGCGCAGCGAGTTGCCGTGGGCGGCGATCAGCACGTCGTCTCCGGCCATCAGGCGCGGCGCGATGGCTTCGTTCCAGTAGGGAAGAACGCGCTCGAGCGTGGTCTTCAGGCTCTCGGTGTCGGGGATGGCCTTGCCGGCATAGCGGGGGTCGCCCGCGAAATCCCACTCCGAGCCTGGCTCCAGCGGGGGCGGCGGGATGTCGTAACTGCGGCGCCAGACCTTGACCTGGTCCTCGCCGTGCTTCCTGGCGGTCTCGGCCTTGTCGAGGCCGGTCAGGCCGCCGTAATGTCGCTCGTTAAGCCGCCAGTCCTCGACGACCGGGATGCCGGTCAGTCCGGCGGTCTGCAAGGCCAGGGCCCCGGTCCGCCGGGCGCGGGTCAGGACCGAGGTGAACATTGCGGCGGGGCGGAAACCGGCCTGGGCGATCAGCGCGCCGGCCTGACGCGCCTGGGCCTCGCCCTCGTCCGTCAGGTCCACGTCGACCCAGCCGGTGAAGCGGTTCTCCAGGTTCCATTGGCTCTGGCCGTGGCGGAGAAGGATCAGGCGGGGCATGGGGTCTCCAGAGGCGTCTGCGGGGACGGCCCTCCGGGGTAGGCGCGGCCTCGCCGGGGGTCAAGCATGCAGCCAGTGCCCGCCGGGCGCGTTGTTGTTCGCCTCCGGGGGCCCGGCTATACCGCCGTTCCTCCGGCCTCCGACGCTTTCCAAGGACACCCCATGCTGAAGCCCCGCCAGGACCTGGTCCCGAACACCTTCGAATTCGAGACCACGGCGCTGGTCAAGCCGACGGGCTTTCGCGAATACGACGCGCGCTGGATACTGGACAAGGAGATCAACCTGCTGGGCATCCAGGCCCTGGGTCTGGCCGTCGCCACCTTCGTCCACGAACAGGGCGTCCAGCCCCGGATCGTCGTCGGCCACGACTTCCGGTCCTACTCTTCGACGGTCAAGCACGCCCTGATCATCGGCCTGCTGGAGGGCGGCATGGAGGTGCTGGACGTGGGCTTGGCCCTGTCGCCCATGGCGTATTTCGGACAGTTCGCGCTGGAGGCTCCCTGCGTGGCCATGGTCACCGCCAGCCACAACGAGAACGGCTGGACCGGGGTCAAGATGGGTACCAACCCACCCGTCACCTTCGGCCCCGAGGAGATCGGGCGGCTGAAGGAGATCGTGCTGTCCGGCGCCGGCGTGCCCCGCCCCGGCGGTCGCATCGAGCGGGTCGAGAACTTCCGCGAACAGTATCTGCGGGAGGTGGTCGGTGACATCAAGCTGACGCGGCCGCTCAAGGTCGTGTGCGCCTGCGGCAACGGCACGGCCGGGGCTTTCGCGCCCGAGGCCCTCCGCCGGATGGGGGCCGAGGTGATCGAGATGGACACCGAGCTCGACTACACCTTTCCCAAATACAATCCGAACCCCGAAGACCACGCCATGCTGATGCAGATGGCCCAGCGGGTGCGCGAAACCGGCGCCGATCTGGCGCTGGGCTTTGACGGAGACGGCGATCGCTGCGGCGTCGTCGACGACACGGGCGAGGAGATCTTCGCCGACAAGATCGGCCTGCTTCTGGCCCGCGACCTGTCGGCCCTGCACCCGAACGCCACCTTCGTCGTCGATGTGAAATCGACCGGTCTCTACAAGACCGACGACGTCCTGGCGGCGAACGGGGCGAGGACCGTCTACTGGAAGACCGGGCACAGCTATATCAAGCGAAAGACGGCCGAACTTGGCGCTCTGGCGGGCTTCGAGAAGTCGGGACACTTCTTCCTCGCCGACCCGATCGGTCGCGGCTACGACGACGGCATCGTGGCGGCGGCGGCGGTGCTGCGGATGCTGGACCGCAATCCCGGCAAGAAACTGTCCGAGTTGAAGCGGGCCCTGCCCGACGCCTGGACCAGCCTGACCATGTCGCCCCACTGCGACGACGAGCTGAAGTACGACGTCCTGGCCAAGGTCGTCGCCGAGTACGAGGCGCTGGGGGCCGAGGGCGGATCGATCGTGGGCCGCAAGATCGTCGAGGTCATCACGGTCAACGGCGCACGCGTGCATCTGGAGGACGGCTCGTGGGTGCTGGTTCGCGCCTCGTCCAACAAGCCTGAACTGGTCGTGGTGGTGGAATCCATGCGCTCGGAGGACGACATGCGCGCCCTGTTCCGCGAGGAGGTCAAACCTCGTCTGGCCCGCCACCCCGAGGTCGGGGCCTATAACCAGGAAATCTAGCTCGGCGGCTCAGGCGGATTTTTCCGAAGGCAACCTCAGTTCGAAGGTCGTGCCGGTCGGGCCGGCCTCGACCAGGCGCAGGTCGCCGCCATGGTTGGCCGCCAGTTCGCGAGAAATGGTCAGGCCGAGACCCGTTCCGTCCGAGCCGCTGCCGCTGACGAAGGGCTCGAACAGACGCTCGGACAGTCGGGGCGGAATGCCGGGACCATCGTCAGCCAGGCGGATGACCAACCAGCCCTCCTCCTGCTCGGCGGAGACCGTGACGGTCCCCATCGCGCCGCGCCGGCCCGGCTTGCGCGTGGCGTCGGCCTCGATGGCCTGGCGGGCGTTCCGCATCAGATTGACCAGGATCCGGTGCAGCTGGTCGCCGTCGGCCTGGACGGCGAAGCGGGCCGGGATGGCCCTGGCCAGCCGCACGCCCTGGGGGTCCAGCCCCGCGTCCTCGGCGGCGGCCGCGACGGCGGGGCCCAGGGCGATGCGGTCGATGACGGGGGCGGGCTCCTCGGACTTGCCGTAGTCCAGCACGTTCCTGGCGAGCGCCGCCGCGCGCCCCAGGGCCCGCTCCAGCCGGGGCAGGGCCTTGGCGACCTGGGGATCGGGCGAGGCGGCGAGCCGTTCCGACGCTATCTGGGCCGAGGTCAGCATGTTGCGCAGGTCGTGGTTGATCTTGGCCACCGCCTGGCCCAGCGCCACGAGCCGGGATCGGGCGCGCAGGGACTGGCGGACCTCCTCCTGCATGCGGGCCAGTTCGCGCTCGACCCGGCCGATCTCGTCCTGACGATCCGAGGGCTCCGGTCCGGGCTGGAGCGGATCGGCCGCGAAGCTCTCGATCGATCGTGTGACGCGGCGCAAGGGCCGCAGCACGAGGAAGGCCAGGCCTGCGTACAGAAGGCCACCCGCCGCCGCGGAGATGATCAGCGACACCAGAAGGCTGTTCAGCAGGAAGGCGCGCAGCTCCAGCCGCAGCGGTTCGGCCGGTGCCACCACGTCGATGAAGTCGCCGGTGCGGTAGCGCGGGGCGGCGCGGACGCGGATCGAGCGGTCGGCCCCCGCCATCAGGGTCTCGATCGGCTCCCACAGCCGGGCCCCGGTGTTGCGCCGTCGCAGGTCGATGAAGTCGGGCGCGCGGGGCAGGTCGGGCGCGCGCAGCAGCTGGCGCATCACCCCCTGGTCGGAGATGGCGACGGCCGAAACGCCGCCGATGCGCAGCAGCTGTTCGGCCGTCTCGTCGTCGACGGCGTTGTAGGGCAGGGCCTCGACCCCGACCGAGGCCAGTTCGGCGGCCTGAAGCCGGTCCTGCAGCCAGGTCTCGTGGAAGTTGGCCGCGTTGGGCAGCATGATGAGGGCCCCCACCGCCAGGGTGAACAGGACGGTCAGGATCAGAAGCCGCGACTGCAGCCCGTCCGGGGGATTGATCCGCAGCCGTCCACGCCAGTCCGTGGACGTCAGCAGGCGGTTCAGAAGGCCGCCGGGGCTGTCGGACGGCGGGCTCACGGCGTCGCGGCCCCCGGCAGGCGGCGCTGCACGGCCTTCAACGCCAGCGGCAGGATGACGGCCAGGACGAACACCCCCAGCATCGGAGCCCAGAACTGGCCAAACAGGGCCTGGATGTCGGGGTTCGGGTCGTCGGCCAGCAGAGTGTTCAGCCGTGCCCCGATCCAGCAGTAGATGATGTGGGCGGGCAGAAGGCCGATGACCGTCGCCATGGTGTACGGTGCCAGTCGAACCGCCATGATCCCGGCCGCCACATTGATCATGTGGAACGGCACCACGACCGCGAGGCGTGAGGCCAGGACATACCAGAAAGTGTCCTTGTCGATGGTCTGGCAGACCTTGCGCAACAGGCCTTCGTCGCGTTCGGCCTTGCGACGCAGGTCCTCGCCCAGCGCCGACCGGGCGACCGCATAGACGATCAGGGCCCCGATCGTGGCGGCGATCGCGGTCGAAATCCCGCCGACCCAGGGTCCGAAAAGATAGCCGGCCGTGATGGTCAGGAAGAAGACGCCGGGGACGACGCTGGCCGTCAGCACGGCGAAGGCCGCCATCATCAGCAGCAGGGCGACGAGATAGTTTTCGGCCGTGAAGGCCCGAAGCGCGCCGCCATGCTCGCGCAGGGTGTCCAGCGACAGATAGCGGTTCCAGCCCATGGCGAAGATCAACGCGATCGCCGCGCCGAGCAGAACAAGGGGGACGAACCGGGACAGACGCTTCATAGTCATTCCAACGCCCGAAACCCCGGGTCCGGCCAGCCTGTCGGCGTTGACAGCCGCGACCATGGCCCTTATACGCCCGCCCTTCACGCGACGGACGCCTTCTTGGTCCGGCCGCGCCTTTGTATTCAACGTCAGGAGCCGACCGTGAAGCGGACCTATCAGCCGTCGCGACTCGTGCGCAAGCGCCGTCACGGCTTCCGTTCGCGGATGGCCACCAAGAACGGCGCCAAGATCGTCGCCCGCCGCCGCGCCAAGGGCCGCAAGCGCCTGACGGCGTAAGCATTGCCCTTCTCCCTCTGCGGGAGAAGGTGGCCGAGCGCAGCGAGGTCGGATGAGGGGTGCAACTCGGTTTCGCCGGTGAGCCTCTCGACCGACCAGAGCCTTCGTCGCGCCGTACCCCTCATCCGGCCCTCCGGGCCACCTTCTCCCGCAAGGGGAGAAGGGACGTGAAGGGATCGCCGATTCAAAGCCAATCCACAATCCGACGCCTGACCAAGCGGCCCCAGTTCCTGGCGGCCGCGAAGGGCGTTTCCCTGTCGCGTGGCGCGGTCTTCATCCAGAGGCTGGACCGCCGGGACGAGGACCCCGCGATCGGCGTCGGCTTCACTGCTACGCGCAAGATCGGCGGGGCGGTGGTCCGGAACCGCGCCAAGCGGCGTCTGCGTGAGGCCGCGCGGGCCCTGCTGCCCCTGCACGGCGTCCCCGGCAGCGACTATGTGCTGGTCGCGCGCCAGGGCACGGCGGACCGCCCGTGGGACCGTCTGCTTGACGATGTGGCGTCTGCCCTTACAAGGCTGGCCACGCCGGGCGGCGCGGACCCCTCGCGTTCGCGCGCCCCGGTGCCCATCTCCGATCCCCCGACCCCTCAGGACCGCTGACCCGCATGAAGAACGAGAACACGCGCAACACGGTGATCTTCATCGTGTGCACGGCGGCGATCCTGCTTCTGTACCAGATCTTCGTCCTGGGACCGCGGGCCGAGCAGCAGCGGGCGGCTGCCCTGGCCAACCAGGCCGAACAGACCGTCGATGCCGACGGCGACCCGGCCGTCCCGACTACGGCGCCTGCTCCTTCCGCGGCCATCTTCACCGAAGACCGCGCCGAGGCCCTGGGCGGCGTCGCGCGCGTGCCGATCCGCACCGGTCGTCTGCAGGGCTCGCTGTCGCTGCAGGGCGGGCGGATCGACGACCTGTTCCTGACCGACTACCGCGAGACGCTGGACGATCCCGCCCCGGTCGAGCTGTTCCGCCCGCAGGGGATGGAGCACGCCTTCCTGGCCCAGTTTGGCTGGACCGGCCCCAATGTCGTCGGCGGCGTTCCGGGCCCCAACACCCTCTGGCGGCTGACCGGCGGATCGACGCTGACGACCGCGACCCCCGTCACCCTGACCTGGGACAACGGCCAGGGCCTGCGCTTCACCCGCGTGGTCTCGGTGGACGAGAACTACATGTTCACCCTGACCGACACGGTCGCCAATCTGGGCGCCGCGCCGATCGTCATCGCCCCCTATGGCCGGATCGAGCGCCAGGGCGTGCCCGACACCCTGGGCAAGAACCAGATCCTGCACGAGGGCGGCATCGGCACCTTCGGCGAGCCCGGCGACTATGCCACCACCCAGCTGAAGTACGGCGACTGGACCAAGAAGCCGCGCGAGCAATTCGAATCCACCGGCGGCTGGCTGGGCATCACCGACAAATACTGGCTGGCGGCCCTGATCCCCGATCAGGATGAGACGGTCGAGGCCGAGTTCGTGGCGCGCGACGCCGGCGGAGTGGCGCTGCGCGAGGCGCGCATTCTGGGCCAGGCGCGGACGATCAATCCCGGCCGCCAGATCACCGAGACCCAGCGTCTGTTTGCCGGCGCCAAGCGGAACGAGATCCTGTCCGATTACGAAGAAGCACTCGGACTGCCGCGCTTCGTCTACGCCATCGACTGGGGTTTCCTGTTCTTCCTGACGCGGCCGATCTTCCTCTTGGTGCACTGGTTCCAGGGGCTGGTCGGCAACTTCGGCGCCGCCATCCTGCTGCTGACCCTGACCATCAAGCTGATCATGTTCCCGCTGGCCAACAAGAGCTACGAGAGCCTGTCGAAGATGCGCAAGCTCCAGCCGCAGATGGAGAAGATCAAGACGCAGTTCAAGGACGACCCCCAGAAGCAGCAGCAGGAGACGATGGCGCTCTATCAGCGCGAGAAGATCAATCCGCTGGCGGGCTGCCTGCCCATCCTGGTGCAGATCCCGGTCTTCTATGCCCTGTACAAGGTGCTGTTCGTCACCATCGAGATGCGGCACGCGCCCTTCTTCGGCTGGATACGCGACCTGTCGGCGCCCGATCCCACCAACATCTGGACCCTGTTCGGCCTGATCCCGTGGGATCCGGGTTCGCTGCCCCTGTTGGGGTCCCTCCTGACCAACTCCGGCGGAGGCTTCACCCTGGGCCTGAGCGTGCTCGCCATCTTCTACGGCTTCACCATGTGGCTGCAGCAGGCGATGAACCCGCCGATGCCCGATCCGGTCCAGCGCCAGATCTTCGCGTGGATGCCGGTGGTGTTCACCTTCATCATGGCCGTTTTCCCGGCGGGTCTGCTGGTCTACTGGGCGTGGAACAACGTGCTCTCGATCGCCCAGCAGTATTTCATCATGCATCGCTTCGGAGCCGAGAACCCGATCGACGACTTCATCGCCCGGCTGAAGAACAAACCGGCATGACGGAGTATTCCGACGAAGACCTCGAGGCCGCGCGGGTGCTGTTCGCGCGGCCGGCGACCTTCGTCCTGGGGTGCGCCAAGATCGAGCAACTGCCCGAGCCGGACCTGCCAGAGATCGCCTTCGCCGGACGCTCCAACGTGGGCAAGTCCAGCCTGATCAATGGACTGGTCGGCATGTCCAAGCTGGCGCGAGCGTCGAACGAGCCGGGCCGCACGCGCGAGGTCAACTTCTTCGATCTGGACGGCAAGATGCGGCTGGTGGACCTGCCCGGCTACGGCTGGGCCAAGGCGTCCAAGTCGACGGTGCGCCAGTTCCAGAACCTGGGCCGGGACTATCTGCGCGGCCGGGTGACGCTGAAGCGGGTCTATCTGCTGATCGACAGCCGCCATGGGCTGAAGAGCGTCGACACAGAGGCGCTGGACGCCCTGGACCTGGCGGCCGTCAGCTATCAGATCGTCCTGACCAAGGCCGACAAGATCAAGGCCCACGAGCGCGAGACGGTGCGCGAGGCGACGTTGAAGGCGGTGTCCAAGCGGCCCGCCGCCTTCCCTGCCGTCGCCGTCACCTCGGCCGAGAAGGGCATGGGCCTGCCCGAACTGCGCGCCGAGATCATGCGCACCACGGGCGTGGAACTTTAACCTCGCTCAAGCAGCGAGCCGCCGCGCGGCGAGCGGTAGCGTCTAACCCGGGACGCCGGCCATCTGGACCGCCTGGAACACCGCCAGCAGGATCAGGACTCCCCCTACGGCATAGGTCAGCACCCGCTGGGGCAGGCGTTTGGTGATCCAGCCGGCGAACGGGGCGGCGATCAGACCGCCGACGATCAGTCCTCCGACCGCCCAGCCATGATCGTGTAGGGCCCCGCCGTCCCACCGACCGGTCAGCAGCGCCACGAGGAAGGCGGCCGAGATGGCCGCGGTGACCAGCAGTTCCGAGGTGTTCACCGTGCCCACGGCGCGGCGAGGTTCGGCCCCCGCGCCGACCAGGGTCGAGGTCACGGTCGGCCCCCAGCCCCCGCCGCCAATCGCGTCGAGGAAGCCTCCGACGAGGCCCAGCGGCCCGCTCAGCCGGGGCGGCAATTCCCGCGTCCGGGCCCGGCGGGCGGCTCTTGCCAGCACCCACAGCCCCATCGCGAACAGATAGGCCAGGATGAAGGGGCGGATTACGTCGCCGTCCACGCCCGTCAGGACGAAGGCTCCCAGCCCTCCGCCGATCACGCCGCCCAGGGCCAGAGGCCAGAACAGGCTCCACAGGATGTTGCGGTGATATAGGTGCGACGCCGCCGAGGCCGCGCCCGTGAACAGTTTGGCGACGTGGACGCTGGCCGAGGCCGTGGCCGGCGGCACGCCCAGGGCCAGGAGCACGGAGTTGGCGATCAGCCCATAGGCCATGCCCAGGGCGCCATCGGCCGTCTGGGCGACGACCCCGACCAGCAGGAACAGCAGAAAGGTGTCCATTCGGCCCTCGAAAGGCCGCCGATCGTCAGCCCCAACGCAAAGCTAATGCGCGAAGCGCCCGGCGGTAACCGCAAGACGAGGCGAATTCTTCTCTTCGGGCTCGACAGCCCGGCCGCATCGACAGTCCGCGCCCCGCGCGATATGGGTCCGCCCCTTCGCTGAACCCGGTCCTTTTCCCCTTTGCGTCTGCCCCAGTCCAAGCTCGATCAGGTCCTCGACCGCTTCCACCAGGTGGAGGCGCGGATGGGGGCGGCCACCGACGGTCAGGAGATCGTGCGCCTGTCCAAGGAGCACGCCGAGATGAAGCCGGTCGCCGACGCCGTCATGGCGCTGGCGCGGGCCCGGTCCGAGATCGAGGACCTGCAGGCCATGGCGGCCGACCCCGAGATGGCGGCCATGGCGGCCGACGAGCTGGAGGTGCTGAACGCCCGGTTGCCGGACATGGAGCGCGATGTCGCCCTGCTCCTGGCCCCGCGCGACGCCGACGAGAACGCCTCGGCCGTGCTGGAAGTCCGAGCCGGCACCGGCGGCGACGAGGCGGCCCTGTTCGCCGGCGACCTGTTCCGGATGTACAGCCGCTATGCCTCCACCCGAGGCTGGCGGGTCGAGATCGACAGCGCCACCGAGGGCGAGGTCGGTGGCTACAAGGAGATCATCGCCACGGTGACGGGCGACGGTGTGTTCGGCCGGCTGAAGTTCGAGAGCGGCGTCCACCGGGTCCAGCGCGTGCCCACGACCGAGGCCGGCGGGCGTATCCACACCTCGGCGGCGACGGTGGCGGTCCTGCCCGAGGTCGAGGACGTCGAGATCGACATCCAGGACAAGGACATCCGCATCGACACCTACCGGGCCTCGGGCTCGGGCGGACAGCACGTCAACAAGACGGATTCGGCTGTGCGCATCACCCACCTGCCGACCGGCATCGTGGTGACGTCGTCGGAGAAGTCCCAACACGTCAACCGCGACAAGGCGATGAAGAACCTGCGGGTCCGCCTCTATGACCAGCAACGCCAGGCCAAGGATGCCGCCCGGTCAGACGCGCGCAAATCCCAGGTTGGGTCGGGCGACCGGTCAGAGCGCATCCGGACCTACAACTTCCCGCAGGGCCGTGTCAGCGACCACCGGATCAACCTGACCCTGCACAGCCTGCCGCAGATTCTGGAGGGGGACCTCGACCCCCTGCTGAACGCCCTGATCGCCGAGGATCAGGCCGCGCGGCTGTCCGATCTCGAGGCGGAGTTCGCCTGAGATCAGGCGGTTTCGTCTTCGGGCGGCTGCCAGTCGGGGTGATCGACATCCTCGCCCCGGGCCTTGGCTTCCTTCTTGGCCAGCTTCGCGGCGGCCTTGCGGGCGGCCTTTTCGGCGTCGGCCTTGTCGCGTTCCATCCGCTCGAAGCTGTAGTTGGGTTTTCTGGCCATGGGCGTCCTTTTTGTTGGCGCTAACGCTCGGCTCGCGGAGCCTCGCCGCTTGAGCGCGGAGTGTCGTCCCGGCGAAAGCCGTCGGCGCTATGCCCCAATGTGGGGTGGTCCGGCCGTTCAGTCCACCGCGATGATTTGCACAGACTGTCCGGCGACCGTCGCCTCGTCGCCGACGCCCTTGCCGATCAGGGCGCGGGTCAGGGGCGAGACATGGCTGACCGAGCCGTTCGCCGGGTCCGCCTCGTCCTCTCCGACGATGCGCCAGGTCTGGGTGCGGCCGTCGTCGCGCTCGATGGTGACCGAGCCGCCGAAGCGGACGCGACCGTCGGCGGGGCTCTCGACCACCTGGGCGGTGGCGCGGCGGGCGGACCAGTAGCGCAGGTCGCGGGTGGCCCGGGCCATGGCGGTGCGATCGGCCTCGATTGAGCCCTTGGCCTGGGCCGCGGCATAGGCGGCGCGCGCCTCGGCCAGGGCGGCGTCGATGGCCGCCAGCCCGGCGGACGTGACCAGGTTGGGATGGGGCGAGATCGGGCGGTCCGGCAAATCGGCCGCCGTGGCCTCCAGATCTTCCTCGCGAGTGAAGGCGACGCTCATGGGGTCAAAGCGTATGCGGCACACGGACGTTCCGCCGCAAGCGTCTCCCTCCCCCTGGGGGAGGGCAGGTCGCGAAGCGACCGGATGGGGGCGGTCCAAAGGCCGTCGGGGCCCGCCCCCACCCGGCCTCGCTGCGCTCAGCCACCCTCCCCGGGACGGGGAGGGAGACGATCCTCTGCCGCCGCGCTACACCCCGCCGATGAGCACGCCCGATCCCGTCCATGTCATCGGTGCCGGCCCGGCCGGACTGATGGCCGCCGAGACCCTCGCCCGGGGTGGCGCGAAGGTGGTGGTGCACGACCGGATGCCGTCGGTGGGGCGCAAGTTCCTGATGGCCGGGCGCGGCGGGCTGAACCTGACCCACTCCGAGGCGCCGGCCGCCTTTCTCGCCCGCTATGGCGAGCGACGGGCCGAGGTCGCGTCCTGGCTGGAGGCCTTCTCGCAGGGCGATCTGATCGCCTGGGCCGAGGGACTGGGGCAGACGACGTTCGTCGGGTCTTCGGGTCGGGTGTTTCCCCGGGCGATGAAGGCCTCGCCCCTGCTTCGGGCCTGGCTGGCGCGGCTGGCGGATCTGGGCGTCGAGGTTCGCGCCCGGTCGCGCTGGATCGGCTGGCGGGACGGCGACCTTGTCTTCGAGACCCCGGAGGGCGAGCGCGTGGAGCGCCCCTCTGCGACCGTTCTGGCCTTGGGTGGTGCGACTTGGCCCAGGCTGGGCTCGGATGGGGCCTGGGTCCCCTGGCTGGATAGGGCAGGCGTGCCGGTCGAGCCCCTGGTGCCCGCCAACGCGGGATTCGACGTGGATTGGTCGCCGGTCCTGGTCGATCGGTTCGCCGGGTCGGTGTTGAAGCCCGCGGCGCTGAGCTTCGACGGACGGACGGTCCGGGGAGAGCTGGTCGTCACCCGCTATGGCATCGAAGGCGGGGCGGTCTATGCCCTGTCGGCCGCGTTGCGCGAGGCGATCGCGCGGGACGGATCGGCGACCCTGACCGTCGATCTGCGTCCCGACCTCGGCGAGCAGGCGCTGGCGGAACGGCTGGCGCGGCCGAGGGGCAAGGACAGCGTGACCAATCATCTGAGGAAGGCGGGTGGTCTGTCGCCGGTCGCCGTCGCCCTTCTGCGCGAGATCGGCGAGGTGCCGCCGGGCGCGCCCAAGCTGGCCAGGCGGATCAAGGCGGTGCGGCTGAAGCTGACCGGCATCCAGGGTCTGGAGCGGGCCATATCCTCGGCCGGTGGGGTGCGGTTCGAGGGCGTCGGTCCATCGTTGATGCTGACGGCGCGGCCGGGGGTCTTCGTCGCCGGGGAGATGATCGACTGGGAGGCCCCGACTGGCGGCTATCTGTTGCAGGCGAGCCTGGCGTCCGGCGTCGTCGCCGGACGCGGCGCGCTGGAGTGGCAGGCGTCGCAATCGGCCGCTAGGGAAGGCGGATGACCGACCTGCCCGACATCTCCGGCGTCTGCCCGCCGCATCTGTCCGCCGTGAAGGACGCCTTCGCCGCCAACTTCATCGAAGCGCCCGACGGCCTGAACGAGCAGGCGGCGCGCTTTTCGGTGGTGATCGAGGGCGAGGTCGTCGTTGATCTGTGGGCGGGTCACGCCGATGCGGCCGGGGCCGTGCCGGCGACCGAGCGGACGCTGATGCCCGTCTTTTCCACCGGCAAGGCGGTGATGGCCCTGCTGATGGCCTCGGGCGTCGAGCGCGGCAAGCTGGCCTATGAGGAGAAGGTCGCCCATCTGTGGCCCGCCTTCGGCGCGAACGGCAAGGGCGAGGTGACGGTGGCGCAGCTGCTGTCGCACCAGTCCGGCCTGCCGGGATTTTCCGAGACAGTGGAGCCCTCGATCTGGTTCGACCGTCAGGCGGTGCTGGACCGGCTGGCCGCCCAGGCCCCGATGTGGCCGCCGGGCACCGGATCGGGCTATCACCCGATCACCGTCGGCTATCTGGCCAATGAGGTGTTCCGTCTGGCGGACGGGCGGACCCTGGGCCGGGCCCTGGCCGCGGACTTCGCCCGGCCGTTCCATCTGGACCTGTGGATCGGCCTGCCCGAGGCCGAGCATGGCCGGGTCGCGGCGCTGAGGAAGCCGTCCAAGGCGACGGACCTGGGGACCATCGACGCGATCAAGAAGGCGGCCTTTCTGGACAAGGGCTCGGCCCCCGGTGGGCGGGGCTCGGCCGAGTGGCGGGCCATCGAGATTCCGTCCGCCAATCTGCACGGCACGGCGCGGGATCTGGCGCGGATCATGGGGATCGTCGCCGACGGGGGGCGTCTGGACGGCAAGACGATCCTGTCGCCGACCGTCCTGGCCGAGGCGACGCGCGAGCGGGTGGCCGGTCCCGACAAGGTCCTGCCGTTCGTCATGAGCTGGGCGGCGGGCTTCACCCGCAACGCCGGGCTGGACATCTTCGGACCCAATCCGGAGGCCGTGGGCCATTGCGGCTGGGGCGGGTCCTGCGCCTTCGCCGATCCGGCGCGGAAGCTCTCGGCCGCCTATGCCATGACCCGCCAGTCGCCCTATCTGATCGGCGACCCCCGGGCGCAACGGTTGATCCAGGCGCTTTACGCGGCCTTCTGAGGCCGACCGGGCGCGGTCAGGAGGCCGATCGCCCCGGCGAGGATGGCGCAGGCCCCGGACACGGCCATCACCGCGCGGAAGGCCGCGTGGAAGACGTCCAGGGCGGCGTCGTCCAGCGCGCCGTCGCCCGCCATGACCTGGCCCAGGGTCGCGCGGGCGTCGGGCTGGTCCAGCAGGGCCACGAACACCGCCGACAGCACGACGCCCAGCAGGGCCACGGCCAGCAGCCCCGCCACCCGCGCGACGGCGTTGTTGACGCCGGAGGCGACGCCCGTCTTGCCCGGTTCGACCGCCCCCATCACCGCCGCCGTCAGGGGGCCGACGGCCAGGGTCATGCCGATCGCCATGACCGTCATCCCCGCCAGAGGCCCGTCGATATAGCCAGCCCCGCGCCCGGGAAGGGCGAGCATCAGTAGGCCGATGCCTGCCAGCACAGGACCGACGCCGAGCGACAGCCGCGCGCCGAAGCGATCGGCGATCCGCCCCGCCAGGCCCGAGAACAGCCCCATGACCACGGCGAAAGGAAGCATGGCCGCCCCCGCCTCGGTCGCGCTCCACCCCTGAACCCGGATCAGGTCGAAGGGCAGGAAGAACATGGCTCCGCCCAGGGCGAAATAGAGCAGCAGGGTCAACAGGTTGATTCCGCTGAACACGGACGACCGGAACAGGCTGAGCGGCATCATCGGATGGGCTTCGCGCGCCTCGGTCCACAGAAAGCCTCCGAGCAGGCCCACCCCGCCGGCCAGGCCCGCCAGCACAGCGGGGGAGGTCCAGCCCAGATCCGGCGCGGCCGTCAGTCCCCAGGTCAGGGCGGCGAGGCCCGCGACGGCCAGAACCGCCCCCGGCACGTCCAGACCCCGGGCCTCGGGATCGCGGCTCTCCGGGATGGCGCGGGCGGCCACCGCCACCGTCAGGGCCGCGAGGGGGACGTTGATCCAGAAGATGGCCCTCCAGTCCGCGTGGTCCGACAGCCAGCCCCCGACCAGCGGGCCGACCATGCCGAACAGGGCTCCCGCCCCGGCCCAGGTCCCGAAGGCCCGCCCCCGTTCCTCGGGCGGAAAGCTCGCCCCGATCAGCGCCAGCGCCCCGGGCGTCAGCAGGGCGGCGCCGACGCCCTGGATCGCCCGGCCGACGATCAGCAACTCGGCCGTCGGAGCCAGGCCGCAGGCGACCGAGGCCAGGGCGAACAGGATCACGCCGATCAGGAAGACCCGCTTCCTGCCGAACCGGTCACCCGCCGCGCCGCCGGTCAGGACCAGCGCCCCGAGCGTCAGCAGGTAGGCGTTGGAAATCCATTGGGCCGCCGCCGGGCCCGCCCCCAGGTCCCGCTGGATGGCTGGCAGGGCGACGCCCAGGGCCGAGCCGTCGATGAAGGTCAAGGACGAGCCCAGGACGGTGGCGGCCAGGATGGCGCGCTTGCGGCTCGCGGAAAGGGGCGGGGTCCCGGCGGCGATCGACTGGACCTGACCGGCCTCGCAGGGCGGACGCTGGGGACCGTGCATGACGCCTCCGGGTTGGATCGGAAGGCTAGACCGGCTGGGCGGCCTCGGCGAGGGCCCGCTTTGCCGCCCGGGCCCGCATGATGGCGGCGGCGGCGAAGACGCCTGCGCCGAGCCAGATGAAGGCGAAGGACACGCCTCTCAGCACGGTGAAATCCTCGCCCGTGGCCAGGCCGACGCAAAACTGCAGCGTCGGGGCCAGGAACTGGATGAAGCCCATGGTCGACAGGGGCATCCGTCGAGCGGCGAAGGCGAACAGGGCCAGAGGCAGGACCGTCGCCGGGCCGTTGGCCAGGGCCCAGGCGAAACCTTCGGGCGTCGAGAAGCCATGACCCTGACCCGCGATCTGCAGCCAGAGGACATAGGCGATCCCGAACGGCACCAGGATCAGGCATTCGATGAACAGCCCGGCCTGGGCCTCGACCGGCACGCGCTTCTTGATCACGCCATAGGCCCCGAAGCTGAAGGCCAGCATCAGGCTGATCCACGGTGGGCGGCCCAGCGCCAGGGCCTGGAACAGCACGCCCACCGCCGCCAGGCCGATGGCCACCCAGCCCCAGCGGTCGATCCGCTCGCGGAACAGCCACAGCCCCACGACCATGTTGAGCAGGGGATTGATGTAGTAGCCGAGGCTGGCTTCCAGCGTCGCCTGGTGCGTCGTGGCCCAGACATAGACGCCCCAGTTGAAGGCGATCAGCACCGTGGCGAGCGCCAGCCAGGCCAGGGTGCGCGGCTGCGACAGGGCGGTCCGAACCTGTCCCGACTGGCTGGCGATCAGCACGAGGCCGCCGGCGAACAGCACCGACCACAGGGCGCGGTGTGACAGGATCTCCAGCGAGGTGAATCCGATCGCCGCCTGCCCCATGAACAGCAGGGGCATGAAGCCCCAGACGACGTAGCAGCCGAGGGCGGCGACGAACGGCGCGCGGGAGGCGACGGGGGAGGCGGTCATTCTTTCCTCCTCCCTCTCCCGGCGGGAGAGGGCTTGAGCGCCCGAGAGCCCTTCGGGCGATCGGCCTTGCGCGAAAGGGTGAGGGGTCATCGTGTGAACCGGTGAGGTCACGCCCCTCACCCTTTCGCCTTACCAATCGCTTCGCTCTTGGAGGCTCAAGCCCTCTCCCCATGGGAGAGGGATCAGGACACCGCGATCGACCGATACCCGCTGCGAGGCTTGATCGTGCCCGTCTCGTCCAGCAGCTGGGCGATCTGGACGGCGTTCAGGGCCGCGCCCTTGCGCAGATTGTCCGAAACCACCCAGAAGCACAGGCCGTTCTCGACCGTGTGGTCCTTGCGGATGCGGCTGACATAGACGGCGTGCTCGCCGGCGGCGTCGACCGGGGTGATGTAGCCGTCGTGTTCCTGCTTATCGACGACCAGGACGCCGGGGGCCTCGCGCAGGATAGCGCGGGCCTCGTCGGGGCTGATCGGACGGTCGAACTCGACTGTCACGGCCTCGGAGTGGCCGACGAAGACCGGCACCCGGACGCAGGTCACGGTCAGCTTGATCGCCGGATCCAGCATCTTGTGGGTTTCGTCCCACATCTTGGCCTCTTCGTCGGTGTAGCCGTCGTCGCGGAACGACCCGATCATCGGAATGACGTTGAAGGCGATCTGCTTGGGGAATTTCTTGGGCCGCGCGTCGCCCAGGCCATAGATGGCCTTGGTCTGGTTCCACAGCTCGTCCATGCCCTCCTTCCCGGCCCCGGACACGGACTGGTAGGTCGAGACGACCGCGCGCGTGATCCTGGCCGCATCATGCAGGGGCTTGAGCGCCACCACCAGCTGGGCGGTCGAGCAGTTGGGGTTGGCGATGATGTTCTTCTTCGTCGCCAGCTTGATCGCGTCCGGGTTCACCTCGGGCACGATCAGGGGGACGTCGGGGTCCTTCCGGAAGGCCGAGGAGTTGTCGATCACGATCGGACCCATCTTGCCGATCTTCTCGGACCATTCGCGAGACACGTCTCCGCCCGCCGACATCAGGACGATATCGACCTTGGAGAAGTCGAAGCTGTCGATCACCTCGCATTTGATGGTCTTGTCGCCCCAGGCCACCTCGATGCCCTTGGATTTGCGCGACGCCACGGCGTGCATCTCGTCCACGGGGAACCGCAGTTCCTCCAGGATGGTCAGCATTTCGCGCCCGACGTTGCCGGTCGCGCCCACGATGGCGATCTTGTAGCCCATGGCTGTTCCTTAGTGCGCTAACGCTCGCGACGCGGTCGCTCGCTGCTTGAGCGCGGTTTGGGGAGTAGGCCGAACGCGAGCGCCCGGCCCGTCGCATTTATGCCTTCGCGTGTGCGAAGCAACCGCTTTTCAGCGGCGGCGGGCCTCGTTAAGCCCGGTTCCCATGGGATCCCGCACGCGTGCTGCCTATCAGAAACGGTTGAAGGACGGACGGCTGGCGGCCGATCCGGCGCAGGCGGGGGCCGTCGACGCCCTGTCCCGGCTGGAGACGGACCTCGGTAAGCGGGGTCTGTTCGGAGGCCGGCCCGAGGTGCGCGGCGTCTATCTGTGGGGGCCGCCGGGACGGGGAAAGTCCATCCTGATGGACCTGTTCTTCGCCTGCGCGCCGGAGAAGCGGAAGACCCGCGCCCACTTCCACGCCTTCATGGGAAGGGTCCACGACCTGATTCGACAGTGGCGCGAAGGCGACCGGCGCACGCGTCAGAGCGTCTTCGGCACGCACAAGGGCGACGACCCCATCGAGCCGGTCGCGGCCCTGATCGCGTCGGAGGCGCGGCTCTTGTGCTTCGACGAACTGCAGGTCACCGACATCGCCGACGCCATGATCCTGGGCCGGCTGTTTGATGCCCTGTTCGAGCGGAAGGTCGTGGTCTGCATCACCTCGAACCGCGCGCCGGACCAGCTCTACAAGGACGGGATCAACCGGCCGCTGTTCGTGCCCTTCATCGATCGCATCGTCGAACGTTGCCAGGTGGTGGAGCTGAAGGGCGCGCGCGACTGGCGGCTGGACCGGATGCGCGCGTCGCGGGTCTGGTACAACGGCGAGGGCGAGGCCCGGCGAACGGGCTTCGAAATGCTCTGGACCGATCTGAAGGGCGAGATGCCCGAATGCCCGGCGACGCTGCATATCCTCGGCCGTGACGTTACGATCCAGAGGACGGCGGGTGGGCTGGCGCGGGCGACGTTCGCCGAGCTCTGCGACCGGCCTCTGGGATCGCGCGACTATCTGGCGATCGCGGCGCGCTTCAACACCCTTTTCATCGAGGACATCCCTCTGCTGACCCCTGACAGGCGTCAGGCGGCGAACCGGTTCGTGACCCTGATCGACACCCTATATGAGGCGCGCCGCCGTCTGGTCGCCCTGGCGGCCGGCGCGCCGGAGGCCCTTTATCCGGCCGGTGACGGAGCCTTCGAGTTCCAGCGGACGGTGTCGCGCCTCAATGAGATGCAGGGCGCGGCCTGGCTGGATCAGGCCCAGACCGAGACGCTGGACGCACCGGTCGTCGCGTCGCCGCAATCGGCGCTAGATTGACCGGATCGACCCTCGGGATTTCAAGATGAAGCTGTTCGCCCTGATCGCCGCCCCTGTCGCGGCCCTGAGCCTGCTGGTCCAGCCCGCCCTGGGCCAGGACACCGCGTCCGCGCGCTGGTCGGGCCTGCCGGTGGCCGAGATCACGGGCCGACTGACGGCGGCGGGGCTGACGGTGTCGGAGCCCCAGACCTCGGGTGATCGGGTCTATCTTCGGGTGGACGACGGACCGTTGCGCTGGGTCTTGACGCTGTTCTCCTGCACCGGAGGGGCCTGCCCCGACGTGCAGTTCACCGCCGCCTTCACAGGGCCCCAGGCGACCGAGGCCGTCATCGGCCGCTGGAACGGCGAGCGCCGCTTCGTGAAGGCCTTCTACGCTGCGCCGCAAGAGGGCACGGCCGCGCCGGGACAGGCCGTTGCGCAGTATGACGTCCTGCTGAACCAGGGTGGCGGAGCCGCCCAGCTGGACGACCCGATCCAGGTCTGGCGCAGCCTGGCGATCGACCTGGGCCGGACGGTCAGCCCGCAGGCGGAGTGACCCTCTCCCGCTCGGAGAGGGAGCAAGTCAGGCCAGGCTCGGTTCGATATCCTTGCAGGCCTGGATCAGTCCCTGCACCGAGGCGACCGACTTGGCGAACATCGCCTTTTCGTCGTCATTGGTCGTGAACTCGATGATCTTCTCGACGCCGCCGGCGCCCAGCAGGGCGGGCACGCCGACGTACAGGTCCGAAAGGCCGTATTCGCCCGACAGCCAGACGGCGCAGGGCAGGACGCGCTTCTCGTCCTTCAGATAGGAGCGGGCCATGGCGACAGCGCTCTCGGCCGGGGCGTAGAAAGCTGAGCCCGTCTTCAGCAAGGCCACGATCTCGCCGCCGCCCTTCCTCGTGCGATCGACGATCGCGTCCAGCTCTTCCTGCGTCATGAAGCCGGCCTTGACCGCGTCGGGCAGGGGCAGGCCGCCGACGGTCGAGTGGCGCACCATCGGCACCATGTCGTCGCCGTGACCGCCCAGGGTCCAGGCGTGGATGTCCTGCACCGAGACGCCGGTCTTCTCGGCCAGGAAATAGGCGAAGCGGGCCGAGTCCAGCACGCCGGCCATGCCGACGACCTTCTCCTTGGGCAGGCCCGAGAACTTCTGCAGGGCCCAGACCATCGCATCCAGCGGATTGGTGATGCAGATGACGAAGGCGTTCGGCGCATGCGCCTTGATGCCCTCGCCGACGGCCTTCATCACCTTCAGATTGATGCCGATCAGGTCGTCGCGGCTCATGCCCGGCTTCCTCGGCACGCCGGCGGTGACGATGCAGACGTCGGCGCCGGCGATGTCGGCATAGTCGTTGGCGCCCTTCAGCGAGACGTCGGCGCCGAAGACGGCCGAGGCCTCGGCGATGTCCAGCGCCTTGCCCTGGGGCGTGCCCTCGGCGATGTCGAACAGGATGACGTCGCCCAGGGCCTCGCGCGCCACGACGTGGGCCAGGGTGCCGCCGATCATTCCGGCGCCGATGAGGGCGATCTTGGCTCTGGCCATGGAGGTCTCCTTCTTGTTGGCCTACCGCGCTGAGCGCTGCTCGAGGCCGGGGCTTGGTGCGGTGCGATGTCAGAAATCGTCGGACGGCGGTCTAGACCCCATGAGGCATGGTCGCAAGCGGGCGAGGCGGGGCTTTACCGACGGGCCGGGTCTTGCGAGCCTCCGGCCTGAACAAGAAGGAGCAAGCCGATGCGTGCCGCCCTCGTCGCCGCTCTGTTGTGGACCATCGCCGTCCCGGCTCTGGCCCAGACGCCGCCCGCCACCGTTGGCCAGCAATACGTCCCGGCCCCGTGGTGGATGCGCGATCCGGTGATCGCTTCCATTGGCTATGTCCGGGTCGAGCTTCAGGCCAACCGCGCCCAGTTCTCGGCCAGTTTCCAGACCGTGGACCGCAGCGTCGCCGAGGCGTCGCGCAAGGCCGCCGATCAGATCCGCGCGCTCAGCCAGACGCTGGCGGCCTATGGCGTCGAGAACGTGCGGGTCGAGACGACCCTGTCGACCCAGCCCCTGTACGACCAGTACCGCGACGAGAACGGCATCCTGCGCGACAACACCCGGGCCGACCGGATCGAGCGATACCAGGCCCAGGCGACCATCCAGGTCCAGGTCCGCGACGTGTCCGTGCTGGAGCGGGTCTATGCGACGGTCGTGGCGTCCCAGCCGGCGTCGATCGGCCAGGTCTATTTCCAGCTGGAACCGGACAACGTCGCCAAGACCAATCTGGCCAATGAGGCCGTCCGCGATGCGGCGCGTCGGGCCCGGGCGGCGGCCGAAAACGCTGGCGCGGCCTTGGGCTCCGTCCGCGTGATCGATCCGACGGGGCGGGCATGCCAGACCGACGTCCTGGCGGGGTGGCCGTCGTATGGCGGGGGCGGGGGACAGGCGACGACGGTTGATGCCGAGGTGGTCGTGACGGGCAGCCGCATGAGGGCGATGGCTCCGCCCCCGCCGCCCCCACCCCCTCCGCCCGCGCCGGGCCAGGCCCCGTCCGAGGCCCAGATCGAGGCGGCGCGGCTGGCGCTGCAGCCGCCACTGCAGGTCCTGACCGATCAGGCGTGCGTGGTCTACGGGCTCCAGTGACGATCTATGAATTCCAGCCCGATGTCGCCTTCGAGGCCGGATCGGTGGTCGCGGCCGAATGGCCCCTGTGCCATGTCCGCCTCCAGGATGACAGGCGCTTTCCCTGGCTGATCCTGATGCCCCGGATCGAGGGGGCGACGGAGGTCGAGCACCTGACGGCGGCCGACCGTGCGGCCCTGATGGAAGAGATCGTGCGGGCGGGGGCCTTGGTGCGCGTGCTGGGCCAGGCGGCCGGCCGGCCGATCGACAAGCTGAATGTCGCCGCGCTGGGCAACGTCACGGCGCAGTTGCACGTCCATGTCGTGGGGCGACGGCGGGACGACCCCCTGTGGCCGGATCCGGTGTGGGGTCGCGGCGGGGTCGAGCCGTACGAGGCAGCGGTCCTGCGCGGCGCGCTCGAGCGCGTTGCGCAGGACTGAGCGGCGGAGGCGTTTAGCGGGTCAGGCGAACGGCCCGGGTCTGGCCGTCCTCGAACCACGTTCCCTGCCAGAGATCACCCGCCGGCGTCAGCTCAAGCTGCGCGTCGCCCAGTGTCAGCACCAGCCGTCCCTCACCCTGGCTGGCCGCCTCGATCGGGGCTGGGCCGCCGGTGCCGCCGGTCTTGCGAAACGCCCCTTCGAGCGGCCGGTCGGGGCCCCGGTCACTGAGCGAGAGTTGCAGGATCAGCCGCCCTTCGGCGTCGCGCAGCGACCACAGACCGTCCAGCGGTCCCATCCGGGCGTTCATTGCGGCTTCGGCGTTGTCGACGCCCCGGTCGTAGGCGTTGTCGGCCGTCGACGGAGCGTGCTCGTAGCTGCGGCTGTAGTTCTCGACCGCGACGGGCGCGACGATCGGAGGTCGGCGTGGATCGCCCCCGCCATCGCCCTCAGCCGTCACTCGGCCGAAGCTGGAGGGCGGCTCGAACGGTCGAACGGGCGGAGGCGCATAGACCTCCCGGGTGTAGGGAACCGCGCCGGCCTGTTGGACCGGCGAAACCGCGAGCAAAATCAGGGCGAACAGGCTCATGTCGCGAGACTGTCGTCCCGCGCGGCGCGCGACTAGATCAAACAGGCGACACGCGAAAATGTGATCGGTTCTCCACGCGGCACGACGATCTTGTGCGCTGCGGCCGTTTGCGCCGGCCCGTTTCGTTGACACCCCCCTGCGACCGTCCCTAAAGCCTGTCGCGCATCAGCCAACGCTTGATCTCCCAAGGTTTTTGAGAACCATTCGCATGTCGAACGCCTCCCCCGGCGCGCCGCTCGATTCATCGAACGACCCGACCGGAGACCAGACCGGCCGCTTTGTCATTCAGCCCAACGGTCGTCCGCGCCCCCTGTCGCCGCATCTCCAGGTCTGGCGCTGGCACGTCACCATGCTGGCCTCGATTCTGACGCGGATCACGGGCTCGGCCCTTTACGGCGCGACCGCCCTGATCGTTCTGTGGCTGGGAGCCCTGGCTTTCGGGCCCGACGCCTATGCGACCTTCGTCGGTCTGGCGGGCTCGCCGTTGGGGCTGATCGTCTGGTTCGGCCTGACCGTTTGCCTGATGTACCATCTCGCCGCCGGGGTCCGGCACCTGATCTGGGACGCGGGCACGGGCCTGTCGCCCAAGGCGGCCGATACGGCGTCGCACCTGTCGATCTGGTTCGGCTTGATCGCCTCGGTCGTCTTCTGGGCCGTGCTCTTCGCCAGCGGAAAGGTGGCGCTGTGAGCCAGGTTCGCAAGGCCTTCAGAAAGGGCGTCAAGGTCTCCGAGCGCCATGGGGCGGGCGAATGGACGGCCGAGCGGCTGTCGTCGCTCGTTCTCGTGCCTCTGACCGTCTGGGCTCTGTGGGCGGCCTTCCAGATCGCGGGCGGCGGTTATGAGGGCGCGCTCGACTGGTTCTCGAACCGGGTCAACGCCTCGATCCTCGCCGTCACCCTGCTTGCGACCCTGTGGCACATGAACATGGGCCTGAAAGTGATCGTGGAGGACTATATCCACACCGACGGGGCCAAGGGCTTCCTGCTTGGCCTCAACACCCTGTTCTGCCTGGCGCTCGCCGCTGGCAGCGTCTTCTTCATCGTGCGGCTGGCGCTAGGTTCGGCGCCGCTGCCCGCCGGGCTCGGATTCTGATGGCTTCCTCCTACCCGTTCGTCGATCACGCCTATGACGTTGTCGTGGTGGGTGCCGGCGGTTCCGGCCTGCGCGCCGCGCTCGGGGCCGCCCAGCAGGGGCTGAAGGTCGCCTGCGTGACAAAAGTCTTTCCGACCCGGTCGCACACCGTGGCGGCGCAAGGGGGCATCTCCGCCTCGCTCGGCAACATGGGCGAAGACGACTGGCGCTGGCACATGTACGACACCGTCAAGGGGTCGGACTGGCTGGGCGACCAGGACGCCATCGAATATCTGGTCCGCGAGGCCCCCAAGGCCGTCTATGAGCTCGAGCACTGGGGCGTGCCCTTCAGCCGGACCGAGGACGGCCGCATCTATCAGCGCGCCTTCGGCGGCATGACCCGGAACTACGGCGAGGGTCCGGTGCAGCGCACCTGCGCCGCCGCCGACCGTACCGGCCACGCCATCCTGCACACCCTCTATGGCCAGTCGGTGCGCCGCGAGGTCGAGTTCTTCATCGAATATTTCGCGCTGGACCTGATCATGCAGGACGGGGCTTGCACCGGCGTCACGGCGTGGAAGCTGGACGACGGGACGCTGCACCGTTTTCGGGCCAAGCTGGTGATCCTGGCCACCGGCGGTTACGGCCGCGCCTATTTCAGCGCCACCTCGGCTCACACCTGCACGGGCGATGGCAACGCCATGGTGCTGCGCGCCGGCCTGCCGCTGCAGGACATGGAGTTCGTCCAGTTCCACCCGACCGGCATCTATGGCGCGGGTTGCCTGATCACCGAAGGCGCGCGCGGCGAGGGCGGCTACCTGACCAACTCCGAAGGCGAGCGGTTCATGGAACGCTATGCGCCGTCCGCCAAGGATCTGGCCAGCCGCGACGTCGTCAGCCGCTCCATGACCATGGAGATTCGCGAGGGTCGCGGCGTGGGTCCGAACAAGGATCATATCAACCTGCACCTGGATCACCTCGACCCCGCCGTGCTGCACGAGCGGCTGCCGGGCATTTCCGAGAGCGCCAAGATCTTCGCCGGCGTCGATGTGACCAAGGAGCCGATCCCGGTCATCCCGACCGTCCACTACAACATGGGCGGCATCCCCACGAACTATCACGGCGAGGTGCTGACGCTGCGCGACGGCAACCCCGACAGCGTCGTGCCCGGCCTGATGGCCGTGGGCGAGGCGGCCTGCGTGTCGGTGCACGGCGCCAATCGCCTGGGCTCCAACTCCCTGACCGACCTCGTCGTCTTCGGTCGCGCCGCGGGCCTGCGCGCCGGTGAAGTGGTCGACAAGGCCTCGGCCGTGCCGGACGCGCCGGCGTCGGCGACCGACGCCCATCTGGCCCGTCTGGACCGCTTCCGTCACGCCTCGGGCGCGACGCCCACGGCCGAGCTGCGCCGCGACATGCAGCGCGCCATGCAGTCTGACGCGGCGGTGTTCCGCACCGGCGTCTCGCTGGACGAGGGCGTGGCCAAGTTGCGCGCCATCCAAGCGCGGGGCACCGACATCCGGACCACCGATCGCGGCATGATCTGGAACACCGACCTGGTCGAGACGCTGGAATACGACAACCTGATCGATCAGGCCCTGGTCACGATCGAGAGCGCGGCGAACCGCAAGGAGAGCCGGGGCGCCCACGCCCGCGAGGACTTCCCCGATCGCCACGACGAAGAGTGGATGAAGCACACCCTGGCCTGGAAGCGTCCCGGTCAGGACGTCCAGATCGACTACCGGCCGGTGCACGAATACACGATGTCCTCGGACATCGAATACATCAAGCCCAAGGCGCGGGTGTATTGAGGCCGCCCCTCCGCAAACGGTATGAAGGGTCATGGACCAGCTCATTCACGGGCATGTCGAGGAAAAGGGCGTATCATTCGTCCATGCTCCAGCGCTCGCGGGAGGAGTCTCCGCGCGTCCGGGCTTCACCGCCGTCGAGTTCGAGCGGTTTGCTGAAGCGGGGGGCTTCGGCGGCGTACACGCCGAGCTCATTCGAGGCCATATTCTCAAGGTGAACGCGCAGCACCTGCCTCACGCCAGCGTCAAAATGGCGCTCTATGATGCGATCAAGGCGTCGATCACGGCCTCGGGGAAGACCTTGCGCGTCATCGCCGAAGTCAGCACCCGGCTAGGCGACGACTTCGTGCCGATCCCGGACGTGGTGGTTTGGGAGCCTTTGCAAGGCGCGCCCGCACCCAAGACCTTTCTGCCCGGAGATCAGGTGAGGCTGGTCGTGGAAGTCGGGGACGCGACGATCCACGACGACACGGGCGCAAAGCTCGAGGAGTATGCGATCGCCGGGATTGGCGAATACTGGGTCGCGGATGTGCAGAAGCGTGTGATCTTCCAGCACGCCGAGCCCACGGGCGATACTTTCGGGCGGCGGGAGACCTGGCCTTTCGGATCCATCTTTTCCGCCCTGACACTGCCTCTCCAGATCAACACGTCCAGCCTCCTCGAGTTTTAACGTCCCATGGTCCAACTCACCCTCCCCCGTGGCTCCAGGCCGACCAAGGGCAAGGTCCACAAGGCCCCGAAGGGCGCCAGGAACGTCAAGACCTACCGGGTCTATCGCTACGACCCCGAGGTCTCGGCCGACCCGCGCTGGGACGAATATCAGGTCTCGGCCGACGACCACGGGCCGATGCTGCTGGATGCCCTGATCCACATCAAATCGACCATCGACCCCACCCTGACCTTCCGCCGCTCGTGCCGAGAGGGCATCTGCGGCTCGTGCTCGATGAACATCGATGGGCGCAACACCCTGGCCTGCACCAAGGGCTGGGAGGAGTGCCAGTCCTCGACCATCGCCATCGCCCCCCTGCCGCACCAGCCGGTGGTCAAGGACCTGGTGACGGACCTGACGCTGTTCTACGCCCAGTACGACTCGATCAAGCCCTACCTCCAGTCCGACGACGCGGACCCGGAGAAGGAACGCCGCCAGAGCCCGGCCGACCGCGAAAAGCTGGACGGCCTCTACGAGTGCATCCTGTGCGCCTGCTGCTCGACGTCCTGCCCCAGCTACTGGTGGAACCAGACCGAGTATCTGGGTCCGGCGGCCCTGCTGCAGTCCTATCGCTGGATCGCCGACAGCCGCGACGACAAGACCCAGGACCGTCTCGACGACCTGGAGGACCCGTTCAAGCTCTACCGCTGCCACACCATCATGAACTGCGCCCAGGTGTGCCCGAAGGGGCTGAACCCCGCCAAGGCCATCGCCGAGACCAAGAAGCTGATGGTGGCGCCGGGGCGCCGGAAGCAGGCCGCCTGATCAGACGGCGAGCTTCAGGCCGCAATGGTCGGCGAAATGGCGGAAGTCGCCATCGCGCGTGATCAACGGGATGTTGGCGTCGATGCAGCACTGAGCGATCAGGGAGTCCGCCAGTCGTGCCTTGAGGCCGCGCAAGAGCAGCGATCGTCGCAAGGCGCCCGCTGCGCTCCAGAAATCGTCGCGAATCGGAAGCATCCCCGCCTGATCCACGACGCCTCGCAGGCCAAGCTCGGCACGAGGGGATGACAGCAGTTCGGTCACGACCGGCGGGGGCAGCCTGAGGGTTTCGGCACGAAACGCCGCCTCGACCAGCCGCGCGTCGGGTGTGTCTTGCCGCGTCAGAAAGTTGACCACGCTGCTCGTATCGGCCGCGATCAAACCACGTTTCCGACCGCGTCGAACTCCCGGTCCTCGCGAAGGGCGTCCAGGTCGAAGTCGCTGAAATCGACCCTGCCCTGGAGATCGAGCATCTGCCGCGACCATTCCGAAACGGCATAGCGTTCGAGCGCGCGCCGAAGAGTTTCGGTCACGCCTTCTCCGGACAGCGATTGTGCCCGTTCCATGAGATCGACGGGAACAAAGGCTGTGATCTTGCGCAAGTCGCCCATGCGCAACAAAGTGCCATACTTTTCTTACGGCGACAAATTGCGGTCTTGCCTCTACAGGCGGGCTTTGCGATGACCCCGCCATGGCCAAGATCACCTACATCGAGCACGACGGGCGCGAGCATGCCGTCGAGGTCAAGCCCGGCCTGTCGCTGATGGAGGGCGCGATCCGCAACAATGTGCCCGGCATCGACGCGGATTGCGGCGGGGCCTGCGCCTGCGCCACCTGTCACGTCTATGTCGACGAGGCCTGGCGCGAGAAGACCGGCAAGGCCTCGGCCATGGAGGAATCCATGCTGGACTTCGCCGAGGAGGTCGAGCCGAACTCGCGCCTGTCGTGCCAGATCCGGGTGTCCGACGCGCTGGACGGCCTGGTCGTGCGCCTGCCGCAAAGCCAGCACTGAGGGGCGGGGGCTGGCAAAACTGGACGCGCGGCACCGCCTGCGTCACACCGGCGGGGCGAAGGGGCGACGACTGCCTGCGTCTCGCACGCGTTGAGTGTCCGTGTTCAAATCCCAGCCATCCGATCGTCGCGTCACCCCCCGCAGCCCCGCCAACGCGCGCGGGGTCGTGATTGCGCCTGGCATCGAGCTGTCCTGCGTGATCGCGGATACCTCCGACGGGGGCTTGAGGCTCAGGCTCGACCGGGCGATCGCCTTGCCGCCTCGCGTCACGGTCGTCGATGTGGCGGCCGGGCTGGCCATCGAGGCGGAGACCGCGTGGCGGCAGGGGGCCGAGACGGGACTGAAGCGGAAAGGTGGGGCGTCCCTGCGGGGACTGGTGCCGTCACGCCTGCTGGCCGCCCGCGAGGCCTGGCTGCGCGCGGGCGGGCGCTGAGCCTCGGTCGGCGGCCGTCGCGCAATCCGACTTCACAGGCCCGATCAAGCCCTTAAGGTGCCGTCGTCCGAGACAAGGAAGATGCCGCCCATGATCCGCTCCGCCGCGCTCGCCGCGCTTCTCATGACCTCCAGCCTAACGAGCGCCGCCCTGGCCCAGACCATCCCTTCCGCCCCCACCGATGTCGCCTTCGCCACCACCGACGCAAGCGATCCCTACCTGTGGCTGGAAGAGGTCGAAGGCGAACGCGCCCTGGCCTGGGTCGAGGAGCAGAATACGCGGTCGCTCGGCATACTGCAGGGCGATCCCCGCTACGCCGGGCTGCACGACTCGGCCCTGGCCATCCTCGAGGCGCGCGACCGGATCCCGGCCCCGTCCTTCACCCACGCCGGCATGATCGACAATTTTTGGCAGGACGGGACCAATGTGCGCGGCGTCTGGCGGCGCACGACGCTCGACAGCTACCGCACCGACGCGCCCGACTGGGAGACGATCCTGGACATCGACGCCCTGGCGCGGGCCGAGGGCAAGAATTGGGTCTATCGCGGATCCAACTGCCTGCCGCCCGAAGAGCGTCTGTGCCTGATCTCCCTGTCGGACGGCGGCAAGGACGCGATCACGGTGCGCGAGTTCGACAGCGTCAGCCGCACCTTCGTGGACGGCGGGTTCGAACTGCCGGAATCGAAGGGCGGCGTGACCTGGGTCGACCGGGACACCCTGCTGATCGCCCGCGACTTCGGCGAAGGCTCGCTGACCACCTCGGGCTATCCGATGATCGTCAAGCGGCTGCGGCGCGGCCAGGCGATCGACCAGGCCGAGACGATCTTCACCGGCCAGCCGACGGACGTCTCGGTGGGGGCCTCGGCCCTGCGCGACGCGGACGGCGTGGTCCAGGCGATCCTGATCAATCGCGGCGTGAACTTCTACGAGAGCGAGACCCACGTCCTGAACCAGGACGGCACGACGACCCAGCTGCGGCTGCCCGCCAAATCGGACATCAACGCCCTGGTCCAGGGCCAGCTTGTGGTCTCGCTGAAGGAGGACTGGACCGCGCCGTCGGGTCAGGCGTTCCAGACGGGCGACGTCATCGCCTGGACGCTGTCGGACTGGCTGGCCGACCCCAGCGCCCGGGCCCAGCTGGTCATCCGGCCGGGCGCGCGCGAGGCGATCGAGGGCATCAACGCCACGCGCAACAGCCTGGTGGTCGCCCTGTTCGAGAACGTGCGCGGCAATGTCTATGTCTATCGCCCCAATCCGTCGGGCGAGTGGGCCCGCACCCGGCTGGACCTGCCCGAGAACGTCACCGTGGGCGTCGGCTCGGCGTCCGAGCGGGACGACCGGGTGTTCGTGTCGGCGGCCGGCTATCTGACGCCGTCGACCCTCTATCTGGCGGACGCCGAGACCGGCGAGATGGCCCAGGTCAAGTCGCTGCCGCCCAAGTTCGACGCCGAGGGGCTGGAGGTCCAGCAATTCGAGGCGCGGTCGGCGGACGGGACCATGATCCCCTATTTCGTCGTCCACCGGACCGATGCTCCGATGGACGGCTCCAACCCGACGCTGCTGTACGGCTACGGCGGGTTCGAGGTGTCGCAGCTGCCGGGCTATTCGGCGCCCATGGGCAAGCTGTGGCTGGAGCGGGGCGGCGTCTATGTGGTGGCCAACACCCGGGGTGGTGGCGAGTTCGGGCCCCGCTGGCACGAGGCGGCGCTGCAGCAGAACCGCCAGCGCGCGCATGAGGACTTTCAGGCCGTGGCCGCCGATCTGATCCAGCGCGGCATCACCAGCCAGCGACGCCTGGGCATCATGGGCGGCTCGCAAGGCGGCCTGTTCATGGGGGCGATGCTGACCCAGCGGCCCGACCTGATCAACGCGGCCGTCATCCAGGTGCCCCTGTTCGACATGCTGCGCTTCCACCGCCTGCTGGCCGGGGCCAGCTGGATCGCGGAGTACGGCAACCCGGACATCCCCGAGGAGCGCGCCTGGATCCAGGCCTATTCGCCGTACCAGAACCTGCGGTCCGGCCAGCCATATCCCGAGGTCTTCATCCACACCTCGACGAAGGACGACCGCGTCCATCCGGGTCACGCCCGTAAGGCCGCGGCCCGGATGCAGGAGCTGGGCTATCCGGTCCTGTTCTACGAGAACACCGACGGCGGCCATGGAGCGGCGGCCAACCTGCGCGAGACGGCCCGGCGGCTGGCGCTCGAATACACCTATCTGACCCGCCGGCTGATGGACTGATTGGAGTTGAGACCCATGCGTATCGCGACGATGGCGGCCCTCGCCGCGCTCATGGCCTCTCCGGCCCTGTCTCAGACCCTGCCCCACCTGCCGAGCGACCTGTCGCCGGCGGGGGTGCGGGCGGCGGACGACCATCTGGCCCTGGAAGAGGTCGAAGGCACCGAGGCCATGGCCTTCGTACGGGCGTCGAACGAGCGGGCCCTGGCGGCGCTCACCGGCGATCCTCGCTATGAGACGTTCCGTGCCCAGGCCGAAGCGATCCTGACCGCCACGGACCGCATTCCGTCGCCGTCTTTCCTGGCCGATGGCATCGGCAATTTCTGGCAGGACGCGACCAATCCCAAAGGCTTGTGGCGGCGCACGACGCTGGACGGCTATCGCGGTACCGATACCCCCTGGGAGACCCTGATCGACGTCGACGCCCTGGCCCGCGCCGAGGGCCGCGACTGGGTCTGGAAGGGAGCCAACTGCCTGGCGCCCGATGACACCCGCTGCCTGATCAGCCTGTCGGACGGCGGCAAGGACGCCGTGGTCGTGCGCGAGTTCGACACCGTCACGAGAACCTTCGTTGACGGTGGTTTCGTCCTTCCGGAGGGCAAGCACCGGATCAGCTGGCTGGACCGCGACACCCTGCTGATCGCCACCGACTTCGGCGAGGAGGGCGGTCGGCCCACCCTGACGGAGTCGGGCTATCCCTTCATCGTCAAGACGCTGACGCGCGGCCAGACCCTGGCCCAGGCGACCGAGGTCTATCGCGGGGACCAGGGCGACGGCGGCTATGGCGTCAGCCCGTCGGTCTATCGTGATAAAGACGGCACTGTCGAAGCGGTCCTGTTCCGCCGTCCGCTGGACACCTTCCGCGCCGAGACCTGGCGCTGGGTCGATGGCCGGGCGGTCAGGCTGAACCTGCCCGAGCGGGTCGGTATCAACGGGACCATGGGCCGCCAGCTCGTCTTCTCGCTGGATCAGGACTGGACCGCGGGGGGCACGACCTGGCCGTCCGGCGCGCTCATGATCGCGACGCTGGATGCACTGTCGCAGCCCGAAGTGACGCGGACCAACGGCGACCCGGCGGTGATCTTCACCCCGTCAGAGCGCCAGTCGATCGACACGGTGCGAATCATGTCCGACAGCATCCTGGCGGTCGTTTCCGACAATGTGGTCGGCACCTTGAGACGGTTCGACAGCGTTGCGACGAACAGGGGCCATTCCTCGTGGCAGGCCACGGACATCTCCGTTCCCGCCAACAGCGCCGTGGGTCTGGGCGACAGCTCCAAGGCGCGCGGCGAAGTGTTCGTCTCGACCCAGGGCTTCCTGACACCGCCGACGCTGAACCTGGCGAACGTGGCCGAAGGGGCCATGACCGAACTGAAGACCACGGGTGCCAAGTTCGACGCATCGACCCATGTGGTCGAACAGTTCGAGGCGGTGTCGAGCGACGGCACCCGCATTCCCTATTTCGTCACCCGTCCGCGCGACCTTCAGGGCCCGGCCCCGACCATCCTGTTCGGCTACGGCGGCTTCCAGGTCAGCTTCCCGCCGGCCTACAAGCCCGAGATGGGCAAGCTGTGGCTCGAGAACGGCGGCGTTTTCGTCCAGGCCAACATCCGAGGCGGTGGCGAGTTCGGACCGGCCTGGCACCAGGCGGCGTTGCGCGAGAACCGCCAGCGGTCGTTCGACGATTTCGCGGCCGTCGGCCAGGACCTGATCGCGCGGGGCATCACCTCGCCCCGGCATCTGGGCATCTATGGCCGGTCGAACGGTGGGGTCCTGACCACCGTGTCGATCACCCAGCGGCCCGAGCTGTTCAACGCGGCGGTGATCGAGAGCCCCCTGATCGACATGCTCCGCTATCAGGACCTGCCGGCCGGCGCGTCCTGGATCGGAGAATATGGCGATCCCCGCAGCCCGGGCGACGCCGCCTTCATCAGCCAGTATTCGGCCTATCAGCGCCTGAGCCCCGAGGCGGAGTATCCGCGCGTCTACATCACCACCAACACGCGCGACGACCGGGTGCATCCGGGCCATGCCCGGAAGTTCGCGGCGCGCCTGGGCGATCAGGGCCACGACCACCTCTATTACGAGGAGACGGCCGGGGGTCACTCCAACGACGCCGACCCGGTGGCGAACGCCCGGCGATGGGCCCGGCATTACGTCTATCTGGCCCAGCAGCTGATGGACTGACGCTTCACGGACTTATGAGCGGCGCTTTCCTTCGCGCCGGTCTAGGTATCGCCGCCATGCGGATTCGGGGATGGGTCATCGGAGGGGGCGCCGCGCTGGCGCTGGCGGGGGCGGTCGGATCGGCCGCCCAGCCGTCGGTCCCGCGTTCCGAGGGTCGCGACGCGCCCACTGAACCGGTCGTGGTCGAGTTGTTCACCGCCCAGGGATGCGCGGGTTGTCCGGAGGCCAATCAGGCGGTCGAGGCCCTGGCGGACGAGCCCGGCGTCATCGCACTGACCTATGCCGTCGACTACTGGGACTATCTGGGCTGGGAAGACACCTTCGCCCGGCCCGAGTTCGAGGCACGGCAGCGCGCGTATCAGTCCGCCATGCGCCTGCGGAACGTCTACACGCCCCAGGTGGTGATCGACGGCCGCCGACAGGTCTCGGGGGCCGAGGCCCCGGCTCTGGAGGCCGCGGTCCACGAAGAGGCCGAGCGTCGGGTCTTTCCCCCCGAGGTCGAGTTTCGCGAAACCGGCGACGCGGTGGGCATCGGTTCGGGTCGACCGCCGGCGGGCGGCGCCGAAGTCTGGGCCGTGACCTTCATGCCGGGGGCGCAGACGGTCACGGTGGCCGACGGCGACAATCGCGGCCGGGCCGTTCGGCACGTCAACGTCGTGCGACGGCTGACCCGCTTGGGGGAATGGACAGGCCGGCCGGTGCTGCTCAACCTGCCGGAGGTTCCGGAACCGGGCGACCGGGTCGCCGTCCTGGTCCAGGCCAGCGCGGATCGCCGCATCCTCAACGCGGCCGTGCGCTGACCGGCCCTGGGGCGGGCTGTCCCCGACTTGCTGCCTCAGTCATCTTCGATCACTGTCCCCGGCCGATCGATCGCTGTTATGGCGGGGCGGTGGTGCCATGATGGCACGACATGGGACGGGGCTTGGATGAACATACGCTTGGAACGGTCCGGTGGTGTGCGTCGCGCGACCGTAGCGACAGCCCTGCTTCTGGCCGCTCTCAGTGTCGCCGCCGCCCCGGCCGGTCGACAGGCCCGGTCCACCGCGCCGCCGGACGCGGACGCCGAGGCCCGTGCCATCACCCAGATCGTCACGGCCGCGGAGGTCGCCGCCTGGGCGCGCGAGCATCGGGACGCTCAGGCCATGCTCGTGGCGGCGCGGATGATGGACGATGTCCGCACGCGCCAGGAAAGCGGCGACGCGCCGTTTCTGACCGCGTCGAGCTTGCTGGATGAGGCCGAGGCCATGGCCGGGGGCGACCCGGCGATCCGCGCCGAGATCCTGCGGCTCAGAACCCAGGACAAGGGGGTGCGCGCCTCGGCCTTCGGGGCCGGTCCCATCGTCCTGGTTCGCCGTGTGCAGGCGCGCCAGACCTTCGGCTTCGAGATCGAGGTCAGGCGCGACGAGGTTCTGCGGGTGGCGGCGATCGGCGACGGCGACACCAACATCGACCTGGTGCTGAGGGATCGGGCGGGGACGGTCGTCTGCTCGGACAACTCCCAGGATCACTACCCCGTCTGCACCATCGCCCGGCCCCAGGGCGGGGCCCTGCGGGTCGAGGTGGTCAACCACGGCGGGGTGTGGTCGCGGGTGCAGATCCTCACAAATTAGCGCGATAACGCTCACGACGCGGTCGCTCGCTGCTTGAGCGCGAAGGGGTTGCCGCGACAGGCAGGGGCAGTGCCCGCTGCTCGTCGTCGGTATCCGACGTCAGCGCGGCTCGGTGACGCGGATTTCGAACAGCTTGGGCCAGTTCTTGCCTGTGACGAACAGCCGCCGGGTCGCGGGGTCCCAGGCGATGCCGTTCAAGACCTCGTCATTGGGATCGGCGACCTCGCCCTCGGCCAGCAGTCCCGACAGGTCGATCACCGACAGGATATTGCCGGTCGCCGGATCGATGCGCAGGATGGCGTCCGTCTGCCAGACATTGGCCCAGACCTCGCCGTCGATGAACTCCAGCTCGTTCAGGCGACCGACCGGGCGGCCCTGCCAGTTGACGGTGACCCCGCCGGTCTCGGCGAAGGTCGTCGGATCGAGGAACCTGAGCCGCGAGGTGCCGTCCGACAGGATCAGCCGCGTCCCGTCGTGGGTCAGACCCCAGCCCTCTCCGGCGTAGTCGAAACCGCCCAGGGGCTCCAGTGTGTCCGGATCCCACACGAACCCTCGGCCGTTCTGCCAGGTCAGGCTGATCAGCCGATCGCCGAGCAGGGTCAGGCCTTCGCCGAAGAAGGCGGTGTCCAGCTCCCGCTTCATCAGCACTGCGCCGTCCTCCAGCCGGACGCGGCGGACGGTCGAGGGATAGCGGCCGGTGCTTTCCAGCAACTCGCCGTTCCGGAACACCAGGCCCTGGGTGAAGGCGGTCGGGTCGTGGGGATAGGTGGCGACGATCTCATAGCCCTGGCGGGGCGGCCGGGCGATCGGCGCTGCTTGTTGAGCGGCCGCAGGGGCGGTTTGCGGCGTCTGGCCGTGGGCCCAGGCCGCCGGCGCCAGGATCCCGCCAACGGCCAGTCCGGCCGCGAGGCCGGCGAGACGCCGCGACCGCATCACCGCGCCGTGTCGGTCGCGGCCTCGGCCTCGGCCGCGCGCGCCCGCGCCTCGGCCGCGTCCGCCGCCTGGCGCGCGGCCTTGGCCTTGTCCTGTTTGGACTGGGAGGACCGGCTGAGCATGTTCAGCGCCTCGACCCCGGCCGAGAAGGCCATGGCCGCGTAGATGTAGCCCTTGGGCACATGATAGCCGAAGCCGTCCGCGATCAGCACCATGCCGATCATCAAGAGGAAGCCCAGGGCCAGCATCACCACGCCGGGGTTCTTGGCGATGAAGTTGGCCAGGGGGTCGGCCGCCAGCAGCATCACGGTGACCGCCGCCAGGACCGCCACGACCATGATGGGCAGGTGCTCGGTCATGCCCACGGCCGTCAGGATCGAGTCGATCGAGAACACCAGATCCAGGATGATGATCTGAACGATGGCCGAACCCGCGTTCATGATGGCCGTGTCCTTCTTGTCGAGGACGTCGTGCGACGGGGTGGGGTCCACGGTGTGGTGGATTTCCTTGGTCGCCTTCCAGACCAGGAACAGGCCCCCCGCGATCAGGATCAGGTCCTTCCAAGAGAAGGTGTTGCCCATGACCGTGAAGACGGGCTGCACCAGACCGACCAGCCAGGCGATGATCGACAGCAGCGCCAGGCGCATGACGAGCGCCAGGCCGATGCCGATGCGACGGACCCGTTGGCGCTGATGCTCGGGCAGCTTGTTCGACAGGATCGAGATGAAGATCAGGTTGTCGATGCCTAGCACGACCTCCAGCACCACCAGCGTGACGAGCGCCGCCCAGGCGGCGGGATCGGAGAGCAGAGGGACGATGCTGTCGAGCATGGGAAATCCGAAAACGGGAGGGGCGCTCCTCTAGGCCACGGCGCGGGCCCGCGATCAAGCCCGTGGCGTGCGCGGTCCTGCCTCGGTTGCGGGGGCGAAAGATGAGTGCTATCAGGCGCCCGGCTTAGCGAGGGGCGTTTCACACGAGACGGCCCCCTCCGTGCTTTCCTTAAGCATTACAAGCCTTTGACCGGCGCGAAGCTCGCGACCGGTCGCTTGGCGAAACCGCATATCGGACGGACGGGTCTTGGCTGACGATTTCAGAACGACGGAAGTCGGCGGGCGCTATGCCCAGGCGCTGTTCGACCTGGCGCTGGAAACCGGCCGCCTGGACGCCGTACGGGCCGATCTGGTGTCGTTGCGCGCGGCCTGGATCGAAAGCGCCGACCTGCGCCGCCTGGCCACTTCGCCGGTCATGGCCGCCGAGGACCAGCAACGGGGGCTGGTCGCCATCGCCGACAAGGCCCGGTTCGAGACCACCACGCGCAACTTTCTCGGCCTCCTGGGCCAGAACGGCCGCGCGCGCGACCTGCCCGCCGTGATCGCCGGCTTCGAGACCCTGTACTCGGCCCACACCGGCGTCGTCGCCGCCGAGGTCGTCTCTGCCGTGCCGCTGTCGACGGCCCAGACCACCCATATCCGCTCGGCTCTGTCCAAGGCGCTGGGCAAGGCCCCCGAAATGACCGCCCGCGTCGACCCGTCGATCCTGGGCGGTCTCAAGGTCAAGGTCGGCTCGAAGCTGTTCGACGCCTCGCTGAAGACCAAGCTCGACCAGATGAAGTTCGCCCTGAAGCGCGCTTGACGCGCTTCAGCAGTAAAATGCAGAGGGCTTAAGCCTCCAACCGATACCCGCGCGGCCCAGGCCGCGACGACACGAAGACGAAAGCCAGAGAGCCCGACCATGGACATCCGCGCCGCCGAGATTTCGGCCATCCTGAAGTCTCAGATCGCCAATTTCGGCGTCGAAGCCGACGTCTCGGACGTTGGTCAGGTCCTGTCGGTCGGCGACGGCATCGCCCGCATCCACGGTCTGGACAACGTCCAGGCCGGCGAGATGATCGAGTTCCCCAAGGCCGGAGTGAAGGGCATGGCCCTGAACCTGGAGCGCGACAACGTGGGCGCCGTGATCTTCGGCGCCGACGCCCAGATCGCCGAGGGCGACGAGGTCCGCCGCCTGGGCGAGATCGTGGACGTGCCGGTCGGCAAGGGTCTGCTGGGTCGCGTCGTCAATCCGCTGGGCGAGCCGATCGACGGCAAGGGCCCGATCCAGTTCACCGAGCGCCGCCGCGTGGACGTCAAGGCGCCGGGCATCATCCCGCGCAAGTCGGTGCACGAGCCGATGCAGACCGGCCTGAAGGCCATCGACACCCTGATCCCCGTCGGTCGCGGCCAGCGCGAGCTGATCATCGGCGACCGTCAGGTCGGCAAGACCGCCGTCGCCGTCGATACCATCCTGAACCAGAAGTCGATCAACGCCGCGGGCGCGGCCGAGAGCGACAAGCTGTACTGCATCTATGTCGCCATCGGTCAGAAGCGCTCGACCGTGGCCCAGATCGTCAAGACGCTCGAGGAGCGCGGCGCGCTGGAATACACCATCGTCGTTGCCGCCACGGCGTCGGAGCCGGCCCCGCTGCAGTTCCTGGCCCCGTTTTCGGGCACGGCCATGGGCGAGTATTTCCGCGACAACGGCATGCACGCCCTGATCGTCTATGACGACCTGTCCAAACAGGCCGTGGCCTATCGCCAGATGTCGCTGCTGCTGCGCCGTCCGCCGGGCCGCGAAGCCTATCCGGGCGACGTCTTCTATCTGCACAGCCGCCTGCTGGAGCGTTCGGCCAAGCTGAACGAGGACAACGGCTCGGGCTCGATGACCGCCCTGCCGCTGATCGAGACCCAGGCCAACGACGTGTCGGCCTATATCCCCACCAACGTGATCTCGATCACCGATGGCCAGATCTTCCTGGAGTCCGACCTGTTCTATCAGGGCATTCGCCCGGCCGTGAACGTCGGCATCTCGGTGTCGCGCGTGGGCTCCTCGGCCCAGATCAAGGCGATGAAACAGGTCGCCGGTTCCATCAAGGGCGAGCTGGCCCAGTATCGGGAAATGGCCGCCTTCGCCAAGTTCGGTTCGGATCTGGACGTCTCGACCCAGCGTCTGCTGGCCCGTGGTGCGCGCCTGACCGAGCTGCTGAAACAACCCCAGTACTCGCCCCTGACGGTCGAGGAGCAGGTGGTGTCCATCTATGCCGGCACGCGGGGCTTCCTGGACAACGTCGCGGTCGGCGACATCCAGCGCTTCGAGACCGAGCTGCTGGCCCGGATGCACTCGGCGCACCAGTCGATCCTGGACGCCATCAAGTCGACCAAGGCCCTGTCCAAGGAGCTGGAAGCCGAGCTGAAGGCCGCCATCGAAGCCTTCGCCAAGACCTTCGCCTGAGCCTGACGGAAAGCTGAGAGAGTAGCGCCCGATGGCCAGCCTCAAGGAAATGCGCAATCGGATCGGAAGCGTGAAGTCCACGCAGAAGATCACGAAAGCCCTGAACATGGTCGCCGCGGCCAAGCTGAAGCGCGCCCAGGATCAGGCCGAGAGCGCGCGTCCCTATGCCCGCAAGATGGCCGCCGTCATCGCCAATCTGGCGGCCGGTGTCTCCGGCGACGGCGCGCCCAGGCTGCTGGCCGGAACGGGCTCGGACAAGAAGCACCTCGTCGTTGTCGCGACCGGGGACAAGGGTCTCGCGGGCGGCTTCAACACCAACGTCATCCGGGCCGCGCGCGAGCGGATCAACAGCCTGATCGCGGCCGGCAAGGACGTGCGGATCATCGCGGTGGGCCGTAAGGTCCGCGACGGCCTGACGCGCCAGTACGGCAACAGGATCATCCGCACCTTCGAGCTCTCGGAGCACAAGGTCATCGGCATGAACACCGCCGAGCCGATCGCCGAGCTGGTGGCCCAGGAGTTCGAGGCCGGCAATGCCGACGTCGTGACCCTGTTCTATAGCCGCTTCCAGTCGGTCATCTCGCAGGTGCCGACGCCCAAGCAGCTGGTGCCCGCCGAGGTCGACGCCGACGCCCCGCCGATCGACCTGAACGGCGCGGTCTATGAGTACGAGCCCTCGGAGGAGGAGATCCTCGAGACGCTGCTGCCGCGCAACATCAAGACCCAGATCCTGGCCGTCCTGCTCGAGAACCAGGCCAGCTTCTTCGGGGCCCAGATGGGCGCGATGGACAACGCCACGCGCAACGCGGGCGACCTCATCAACTCGCTGACGCTGCAGTACAACCGCAAGCGCCAGGCCCAGATCACCACCGAACTGATCGAGATCATCGCCGGCGCGGAAGCGCTCTGACAGCATTGACAGCAACGCTAGCATTCCACATCTAGAGGCCATGGCCACTCTGACCGTCCGAAACCTGCCCGACTCGACCCGTGACGCCATTCGCGTCGCGGCGGCACGGCATGGACGGAGCATGGAGGCCGAGGTTCGCGTCGCGCTGGAGTCGACGTTCAAGCCCGAGAAGCCGGCGCTCACGGTCGAGGAACGCCTCGCTCGCATCGATGCCGCCGTACTGAAAGCCTATGCGGGCAAACGTCCGGACTGGACCGTAGATGAATTCATCGCCGAACGTCGGGAAGCGGCGGAGCGTGGCGAGTGAGCGTTGTGGACGCCTCCGCGGTGCTTGCCGTCATTCGTCGGGAGACGGGCGCGGAGACCGTAGTCGAGCATTTGCCCGATGCCGTGATTTCGCACGTCAATCTCGCCGAGGTGATCGGTCGCCTGGTGCGGGACGGGCGCGACGACGCCGAGATCGACGCGATCCTCGACTCGCTCGAGCTCAATGCGGTCGAGACCACGGTCGAACAGGCCCGTCGCGCCGCAAATCGCGCCGACATCAAGCACCTCTCGCTGGGGGATCGTTTCTGCATCGCCCTGGCTGAAGAGCGCAACGAACCTCTCATCACCGCCGACACGGAATGGGCGAAGCTCGACATCCGCGTCCCCCTCGAACTGATACGTTAAGCCAAGGCCCACCATGACCGACACCGTCGCCCCCAAGAAGCCCGCCGCTCCGCGCAAGCCCAAGGCCCCCGCCGCCGCGCCCTCCACGGGCAACGCCGCGGTCACCGCCGGCACCGGCGTGGGCAAGATCGCCCAGGTCATCGGTGCCGTCGTGGATGTCGAGTTCACCGGCAACCTGCCGGCCATTCTGAACGCGCTGGAAACCCGGAACGTCGACCAGAAGACGGGCGAGCCGTTCCGTCTGGTCCTGGAAGTCGCCCAGCACCTGGGTGAGAACATGGTCCGCACCATCGCCATGGACACGACTGAGGGCCTGACCCGCGGCCAGCCCGTGACCGACACCGGCACGTCGATCCTGACGCCGGTCGGACCGGCGGTCCTGGGCCGCATCATGAACGTCGTCGGCGATCCGATCGACGAGGCGGGCCCGATCCAGACGACCGAGCGTCGAGCGATCCACCGCGACGCCCCGACCTTCGAGGAGCAGTCCACCAGTTCCGAGATCCTGGTCACCGGCATCAAGGTCATCGACCTGATCTGCCCCTTCACCAAGGGCGGCAAGGTCGGCCTGTTTGGCGGCGCCGGCGTCGGCAAGACCGTGACCATGCAGGAGCTGATCAACAACATCGCCAAGGCCTATGGCGGCTATTCCGTCCTGGCCGGCGTGGGCGAGCGGACCCGTGAGGGCAACGACCTGTACCACGAGATGATCGAGTCCAACGTCAACGTGGACCCGGCCAAGAACGGCGGCTCGACCGAGGGGTCCAAGTGCGCCCTGGTCTATGGCCAGATGAACGAGCCTCCCGGCGCCCGCGCCCGCGTCGCCCTGACGGGCCTGGCCCAGGCCGAGTATTTCCGCGACGAAGAGGGCAAGGACGTCCTCTTGTTTGTCGACAACATCTTCCGCTTCACCCAGGCCGGCTCGGAAGTGTCGGCGCTGCTGGGCCGCATCCCCTCGGCGGTGGGCTATCAGCCGACGCTCGCCACCGAGATGGGCAACCTGCAGGAGCGGATCACCTCGACCAAGAAGGGCTCGATCACCTCGGTCCAGGCCATCTACGTCCCCGCCGACGACCTGACCGACCCGGCGCCCGCCGCCTCCTTCGCCCACCTGGACGCGACGACGGTGCTGAGCCGCGACATCGCCGCCCAGGCCATCTTCCCGGCCGTGGACCCGCTGGACTCGACCAGCCGGATCATGGACCCCCTGGTGATCGGCGAGGAGCACTATCTGGTCGCCCGCTCGGTCCAGGAAGTGCTGCAGCAGTACAAGGCCCTGAAGGACATCATCGCCATCCTGGGCATGGACGAGCTGTCGGAAGAGGACAAGCTGGTCGTCAGCCGCGCCCGCAAGATCCAGCGCTTCCTGTCGCAGCCCTTCTTCGTGGCCGAGCAGTTCACCAACGCGCCCGGCAAGTTCGTCGAACTGGCCGACACGATCCGCAGCTTCAAGGGCATCGTCGCCGGCGAATACGACCACCTGCCTGAAGCCGCCTTCTACATGGTCGGCACCATCGAGGAGGCCGTCGAGAAGGCCGAGAAGATGGCGGCCGAAGTCTGATGGCCGCAAAGCTCAGCTTTTCCCTGGTCGCGCCGGAACGCGAGGTCTTCTCGGGCCTCGTGGACCAGGTCGACGCACCGGGCGTCGAGGGCGACTTCGGCGTGCTGGCGGCGCATGCGCCCTTCATGACGGCGCTGCGCGAAGGCATGGTCACGGTCATCGACGGCTCCAGCCGCCGGGTCTTTTCGGTCAAGGGGGGCTTCGCCGACGTGACGCCGGCCGGACTGACCATCCTGGCCGAGGAAGCCGCCGAGGTCGCGGCCGCCTGACATGGGCGCGGGGGCGGGCACAGGCGGCTTCACCGGGACCGCCCTCATCTATGCCCTCGCCGCGATCGCCGAGATCGCGGGCTGTTTCGCCTTCTGGGCCTGGCTAAGGCTGGGCCGATCCGCATGGTGGACATTGCCCGGCGTGGCCTGCCTGATCCTGTTTGCCTGGCTGTTGACCCGGGTCGAGGCCGACGCCGCAGGGCGCGCCTACGCGGCCTACGGCGGTGTCTATATCGCCGCCTCCCTGATGTGGCTCTGGGTGATCGAGCAGCGCGCGCCCGACCGGTGGGACATTCTCGGGGCGGCGATCTGTCTGGCCGGGGCGAGCGTGATCTTGTTCGGCCCCCGCGCGGCTTGAACCGCCAGGCCTCCGGTCCTAGATGACCGCCCTGCAAGACGAGGCCACGTCCTCGCCCTCGGAGCGCCGGGGCCAAGCCCGGGACGGCCCGGCCTTTCGCGAGGAGGGCCGCCGTGGCCTGGGTCTATCTGATCGTCGCCGGACTGCTGGAAGTGGTCTGGGCCTATTTCATGAAGCAGTCGGCCGGCTTCACCCGCCTGTGGCCCAGCGTCGTTACGCTGGGGACCATGGGGGTCAGCTTCGCCCTGTTGTCGCTGGCCATGAAGACCTTGCCGCTGGGCACGGCCTACACCGTCTGGACCGGCATCGGCGCGGTCGGGGCCTTCGTCGTCGGCGTCGTCTGGCTGAACGAGGGGGTGCATCCGATGCGGGTCGCAGCGGCGGGACTGATCCTGGCCGGTCTGGTGCTGATGCGGCTCGCGCCCTCGGGTCCCGCCGCGACCTGAGCCGGCGCCGGGAAAAAGAAGGCCGACCCCCGGGGGTCGGCCTTCGATCGTTAGGGCAGGACGCAACCGGCCTCGCGCGAGCCCTGGGGGGGCGGCGGTTGGCTTTCGTCTCCCACCTGGTCCTGACAGATCGGTCCGGGCGGTGGAGGCGTGCCCGGGTCAGGATAGAATGGGTCCCACCACCAGGGGTCGTAGTCTGGTGAGTTCCGGCATTCGTCGGACCCTGGAACGTCGCAGGGATTGGTCGCCGCCGAAGCGGCGACGGGACTGAAGGTCGCGCTCGCGATCAAGAGGGCGGCCAGGCTTGCAGTCACTCTCATGGGCGTGTCTCCGAGGTTGAACGCCCGAAGAGGACACCAAGTCGAGCCACTCGTATAGGTGGTATAATGGTTAACGCTTCACCTTGGCGTGATCCGCCCAGGGTTCCTGCGTCTTACTCTGCAAAGCCCCGAAAGGCGGCCACGACCTTTTCGTAGGCCTGCCGCTTGAACGGGACGATCAGGTCTGGCGCTTCGTTCAGTCGGCCCCAACGCCAGGCGTCGAACTCGATCTCGACGTGGCGGTCTAGGGCGATCTCGCGATCGTCCCCGATGAAGCGGAAGGCGAACCAGACCTGTTTCTGGCCGTCCCAGGGCGTGCGGCCCTCCGCCGCATGGCGGGCCTTCAACGTCTCGGGGAAGTCGTAGGTGATCCAGCCGTCCGTCCGGCCCAGCAGCTCGGCCGAGGTCACGCCGGTCTCTTCTTCCAGCTCGCGGCGGGCCGCGGCTTCGAGGTCCTCGCCCTTGTCGACGCCGCCTTGGGGAAACTGCCAGGCCGGTCCGCTGGGCAGGTCCGAGCGGTGACCGTACCAGACCAGCCCGGCCGAGTTGAACAGCACCACGCCAACGTTGGGGCGATAACGATGGAGATCGAGCGAAGACATGGTGTCTCCATCTTTGCTCAGATCGACGGCGTCAACGATCGATCACCGTCCCGGTCTTTGGGTCATGGCCGAGGCCGGGGCCAGCTGGACGCCTCGCGCCTCCAGACCGGCGGCCCAGCGGGCGGCGGCCTCGACCGTGACGGGATAGGCGAAGCCGGTCCCGAGCGCCGCGCCTCGCGTCTTGGCGGCGGCTTCCAGGGCGTTCAGGCGGCCGATGATGGCGGCGGGGGTCTGGGTCTCGTCAACGATGGTGTCGGCGCTGGCGCGGGCCCAGGCTCCGGGGCGACGCCGGGCCATGCCGTCGTCGAGGAAGGCGAGGCCGCGCTGGCGCAGGGTGCCCAGGAAGGCGCTCATGCCCGTGTCGGAGGTGACGAAGCGGTCGCCGAGATAGTTGGTCACCCCGAAATAGCCGGTCGCGCGACCCAGCAGCCAGGTCATCTTGGCCTCGACGTCGTCGGGCGTGGCGTTGGCCAGCAGGGTGTAGGGCCCGGGGTCGTTGTTGGGATAGCCGGTCGGCTCCATCGGGATCTCGATCATCACCTCGTGGCCCTGACGCCGGGCGAGGTCGATCCAGCCCTGGAGACCCTCGGCATAGGGCACGAAGGACAGGGTCACCTCGGGCGGCAAACGCTCGATGGCGGCCCGGGTGGTGACGGCGTTGAGGCCCAGCCCACCGACGATCAGGGCCACGCGCGGGCGGCCGTTTGGCTGGAACGGCCGGGCATAGGCCTGGGCCGGGACGCGGCCGTCGGTGGCGATGACGGGCAGGGGGCCATTGGGGCCAGGCTGGCTGAGGCCCGCGATGGGGGCGGCGACCAGGGGCTGGGCCGGGACGACCGGCGCGGCGATGGCGGACCCGCCGGCCACGGTGGCCCCGTCCGGCAGGGTGATCAGGGCGTCGCCGCCGGCCGCGCCGCTTTCCATCAGGGCCGGATCGGCCAGGCCCTGCCAGGCGGCGAATCCGCCCATGGAGAAGGCCTCAAGACCGGTCGGCGCGGGCGCGGCGGCCGGGGCCTCGCGCTTCAGCGCAACGCGGGCCGAGGGCGTGCCGGCGCGCGGATCGCCGAGCACGGTCAGGAACAGGGCGGCGGCGGAGAGCAGCAGCAGGCCGGCGGCGCCGACCGCGACCGGAGGCTTCTTCAGCACGGCCAGGATGGCCCTGGAGTCGAGTTTGGGCCCCCGCGAGGCGGGGGGGCTGCCGGCGGCGGCGGCGAGGGCGGACTGGCGCTTGGCGAACATGGACGACGTCGAACGCTCTGAGGACGGCCGCCGGACGGATTCCGGACGGCCCACTTCGAGCCTCAGAATGACGAGCGGCGGTTAAGAAACCCTAACGCGCCGTTAGCCATGACCGGCCTAGTCTTCGGTCGTGTCTTCCAGAGCGGCCGTCTCGATCTCGACGGTCGGTTCAGTGACGACGATGCCTTCCGGAGCGGCCGCCAGGCGGGTCAGGTCGCCTTGGGCGCGCAGAACGTCGATCGCGCGCTGCAGCTGGTAATCGGCGTCTTCGTCGTAATCCGGTCCGGGGGCCTCGCGCGGGGTGTGGGCACCCCGCCGTTCAGCGCCGATCGAGGCGTCCAGCGCCGTGGCGTAGGCGGCCTCGGAATAGATGAAGCTGGAGCGCGAGACGATCCGGCCCTCGGCCTCGGTGCGGGCGACTTCCAGGTCCGGCTCGATGCCGATCTTCTGGATCGAGCGGCCGGACGGGGTGTAGTAGCGCGCGGTGGTGATCGACAGGGCCCCGTCGCGGCCGCCGCCCAGCGGAATGACCGTCTGGACCGAGCCCTTGCCGAAGCTGGTCAGGCCGACCAGCGTCGCCCGTTCCTGGTCCTGAAGCGCGCCCGCGACGATCTCGGACGCCGAGGCCGATCCATAGTTGATCAGCACCACGACCGGCAGACCGCCGGTCAGGTCGCCGGGCCGGGCGGCGTAGCGTTCGATCTGGTCCGCGCCGCGGCCGCGCTGGCTGACGATCTCGCCGCGTTCCAGGAAGGCGTCGGACACCTCGATGGCGGCGCTGAGCAGGCCGCCGCCATTGTTGCGCAGGTCCAAGACATAGCCCCGCACGGCGGGGTTCTCGGCCTTGATGCGATCGATCGCCTCGGTCAGCTCGCGGCTGGTGTTCTCGTTGAAGGTCGCCACGCGCAGGTAGCCGAACTCGCCCTCGACCCGGCCCGTGACGCTGTCGACGGTGATGACCTCGCGCACCAGGGTGACTTCCAGCGGCTCCTCGCCATCCCTCAGGAAGGTGACGTTGACCGAGGTGCCGATGGCTCCGCGGAGTTTCTCGGACACCTCGGACACCGTCAGGCCCGCCGCGTTCTGGCCGTCGATCGCCGAGATCACGTCGCCGGCCTGGACCCCGGCCCTGGCAGCGGGACCGTCGTCCATGGGCGAGATGACCTTCACCAACCCACCCTCAGTCGTGATGGTCAGGCCGACGCCGGAGTATTCGCCCGAGGTCCGCTCCTGCAGGTCGCCATAGCCGTCGGGGGCCAGATAGTTCGAGTGCGGGTCCAGCGCGGTCATCATGCCCGCCAGCGCCGCCTCGATCAGCTTCTTGTTGTCGACCGGGACGACATAGGCCTGTTCGATCACCGCCAGGGTGTCGCCGAACAGCTGGAGCATCCGGAAGGTCTCGTTCCGGGGCGTCTGGCTGGCCACGGCGGCGGCGGACAGTCCCAGGGCCACGGTGGCGGCTCCGGCGATCAGCAGTCTGCGCATTCGGTCTCTTTCAGGCCCCGATCAGGGGTGGGGAGGGTTTGCGCGACTCTCGCCACCAATCGTGGCGAGCCCGCGTCCGGGGGATAAAATCAGCGTCATGCGGCGGAGGGAAGCCAATTCCCATGACGCGGGTGAGAGTCGGAAGGGGGTGGGTGAAAGTGACTCTCACTTCTCTCACTCTCCCGCATCCGAGGTGGACGCGGTGATTACCCTGCCACACCGATACGTCAGGATCGGGCGTAGCGCGGCCGACCCTACAGGAATGGGGCCGGATCGACGGGCCGGTCCCCGCGTCGGAGTTCCAGATAGACGTCGCCGCCCGCCTCGCCCCGACCGAGCGACTGGCCGTCCGCGATCCTCTGGCCCGGCTCGACGTCCAGCGTGTCCAGCCCGGCGACCACGGCCCGCCAGCCGTCGCCGAGATCGAGGATCACCACCTGGCCCCAGCCGCTGAGCGGGCCCGCGTGATCGACACGGGCGGCGGCGGGCGCGATGACCGAACCGGCGGGGGCCGACCAGCGCCAGCCTTGGGAGCCTTGGCCGAAGCGGGCGATGGGAGCACCGGCGACCGGCGCGGTGAGGCGGCTTCGACCCGCCGGCAGGCGGCTGGCGGGGGCGTCGGTCGGCGTGGCGGCGGCGACCGGGTGGCCGCCCAGGGCCCGGATACGCGCCTCGAGCGCCTCGGCGGCCGCCTCCGCGCGCTCGGCGTCGGCGCGCAACACGGCGACGAGGGCCGTGCGCCGGGCGCTCAACTGCTCGATCTCGGCGCGGCGGTCCCCTTGCGCGCTCTCCGTCGTCATCAGTCGTTCGGACGACAGGACCGCCAGGCGGCGAATGCGGGCCACCTCGGCCTGCCGGGCGACCAGGACGTCGGCGCGACGGCGCAGGTCGGGGGCCATCGCCTTCATCAGGAGGGCGGCGCGCACGGTGTCGATCGCGCGGTCGGCGGGCACCAGAAGCGGCGGTGGGGGCCGGCGGCTCATCAGTTGCAGCGCTGACATCAACCGCATCTGGCCGTCGCGCGCCTGGGCCAGTTCGGCGACGACGGCGGCCTCGCGTCGGCCGAGCGTCCTCAGCCGCTCGCGCTGGACAGCCAGTTCCCGGTAGTCGTCGGCCACGTCGCGGCGGAGCGTCGTCAGTTCGCGGTCGAGGGCTTGGATCTCGCCCTGGGCCGCCTCCGCGTCGGCGCGCAAGCGGCGGGCGCGGATCTGTTCGTCGCGGTACCGGGCCTGCAGCTGGTCGAGATCGTCCTGGACCGTCGCCGAGGCCGGCAGGGCGGTCAGCAGGACCAGGGCGAGGACGGCGGCGCGGTTCATCAGTCGCGATGATAGGGTGATCCGGCCAGGATCGTCACGGCGCGATAGACCTGTTCGGCCAGCATCGCCCGCGCCAGGGCGTGGGGCCAGGTCTGGGGTCCGAAGGCGAGGGTCGATCCGGCGGCCGCCAGCACCGAGGCGTCCAGCCCGTCGGCCCCGCCGATGGCGAAGGCCAGGCGTCGCTCGCCGCGATCCCTGAGCGTCGCGAGATGGTCGGCGAAGGCGCGGCTGGAGTAAGACCGGCCCCGTTCGTCGCAGGCGATCAGATGCGCGCCCTCGGCGGCGGACAGGATCAGCTCGGCCTCGGGGGCCTTGCCCGGCTTGCGGGGCTCCAGATCGATCAGGTCGCAGGGACCCAGACCCAGCGCGCGCCCGGCGGCGGTGGCGCGCGCGGCATAGTCCGTCGCGAGCGTGGCCTCGGGGCCGCGCCCGGCCTTGCCGATGGCGATGAGGGAGAGCTTCACGCGGTCGCGAGAGGGGTCAGGCCGCGCCCGCTCCGCGGTGCGCGCTGTCGACGGCCCAGATCTTCTCGATGTTGTAGAAGACGCGTACCTCGGGGCGGAACAGGTGGACGATCACGTCGCCGGCGTCGATCAGCACCCAGTCGCAATGCGGCAGGCCCTCGACCTTGGCGCGGCCGAGGCCGTTTTCCTTGAGCGTGCGCAACAAGTGGTCGGCCAGGGCGCCGACGTGGCGGTGCGACCGGCCGGAGGCCACGATCATGGTGTCGGCCATCGGGGATTTCCCCTTCAGGTCGATCAGGACGATGTCCTGGGCCTTGTCCTCGTCCAGCTTGGCCAGCACGGCCTGCTCGATCGGCGTCGAGCCGACGGGCAGCGGGGCTTCGCGGCTGAAGGAGGCGTCGTCATCTTCGGGCGGAACATTGCCTTCCGATCCCGTGCCGAACAGCGAATAGTCGGCGGAACCGTCATCCTCGTCGTCGTCGGTCGAGGCAGGCGTGCCGTCTTCGGAATGGACGGGATCGATGGGGTCCATCTCGTTCGCCGTGTTCGAGACGGCGGAGTCTTGCGCATCGTGCGCGGGCGAGGGGGTCAGCGGAGGGCTCCGGGCGGGTTCACTAAAGCGGCTCCTTAGCACGGACGGGGCAAAACGTCACCCGCAGCGTTGGGCGCTAACGCTCGGAGCCCGGTCCCTCGCGGCCTCGGCGCGACGACGCGTCCCTGGCGCGCAGCGCCGTGGAGGAAGACGGGTTCAGGGGGGCGGCCAGATAGGTCCAGGCTGGCGCCTGCATGCGGGGCAGCAGTCGCGCCTCGCCCGCCGAGACCCGGCTGGCGGCGAAGCGCATGGCGGCGGGGGCGGCGCGGCTCTCCAGCAGGGACCCCGGCCGTGCGATCACCGCCACCGGCATCATCCGCATGATGTCGGTCCAGCCGCGCCAGCGATGAAAGCTCTCCAGATTGTCGGAGCCCATCAGCCAGACGAAATGCACGCCGGGGTGACGGGCGCGCATCGCGCGCAGGGTATCGACCGTCCAGCGCGTGCCGGCCCGGGTCTCGAAGTCCGAGACGATCATGCGCGGCCCCTGGGCGATCGTGCGAGCCGAGGCCATGCGGTCCGAGAGCGGCGCGGTCTCGGCGCTGTCCTTGAGCGGGTTCTGAGGCGAGACCAGCCAGACGACCCGGTCGAGGTCCAATCGCTGCATCGCCGTCTCGGCGACATGGGCGTGACCGTCGTGGGCCGGATTGAACGAGCCGCCGAACAGCCCGACCGCCATTCCGGGCGACAAGGTCAAGCCGTCGCGCAAGGCCCCGGAGCGGGGGCCGATCGCCTGGGGCGCGGGTCCGGCATGGAAGAAGGACAGGTCGGGGCTCGCGGGGCGTCGGGGCTTATGCTCATCGGTGAGCTAACACGCGGCGATGGGTCGAGTCTCGTATTCTCCCTCCCCTTCAGGGGAGGGTGGTCGGAGCGCAGCGGAGACCGGGTGGGGGCGGCCCAGCGATCAGGACGCGGAGAGCCGCTGCCTTCCTTGCCGCCCCCACCCGGTCGCTTCGCGGCCTGCCCTCCCCCGCCGGGGGAGGGAGAGGGTTCACGGAGCCCAGTCCCCGGTCGCGACGCGCTCCTCGCCCTCGTCGTTGATCTCGCCCCGGGTCTTGCGGACCTCGGCCCAGGCGACGCGGAGCAGTTCGGGGACGCCTTCGCCGGACACGCCGGAGACCCACAGGGGACGCTTTCCCGAGGCGGCCTCCAGTTCGGCGGACTTCTCGGCGCGGGCTTCGGGCGTCAGGGCGTCGATCTTGTTGAGCGCCAGGATCTCGGTCTTGTCGGCCAGGCCCTCGCCATAGGCGTCCAGTTCGCCACGGATGATGCGATAGGCTGAGGCGACGTCGTCCTGGGTGCCGTCCACCAGGTGAATGAGCGAGGCGGATCGTTCGACGTGGCCCAGAAAACGGGTGCCGAGGCCCGCGCCTTCCGACGCGCCCTCGATCAGGCCGGGGATGTCGGCGATGACGAACCGCTCGCCGGGCGACAGGTCGACCATGCCCAGGTTGGGGGCCAGGGTGGTGAACGGATAGTCCGCGATCTTGGGCCGCGCTGCGGACGCGGCGGCCAGAAAGGTCGACTTGCCGGCGTTGGGCAGGCCCGCGAGGCCGATGTCGGCGATCAGCTTCAGCCGCAGCCAGATCCAGCGTTCCTGGCCCTCCTGGCCCGGATTGGCGTGGCGCGGCGCCTGGTTGATCGGCCCCTTGAAGCGGACGTTGCCCCAGCCGCCGTTGCCGCCACTGAGCAGAAGCTCGCGCTGGCCGGCCTCGACCATGTCCAGCACGACCGTCTCCTTGTCCTCGTCCAGCACCTGGGTGCCGACGGGCACGCGCAGGACCACGTCCTCGCCCTTGGCGCCGTGCATCTGCCGGCCTTGACCGTGGCCGCCGGTCGCGGCCTTGAAATGCTGCTGGTAGCGATAGTCGATCAGGGTGTTCAGCCCCTCGACCGCCTCGACCCAGACATGGCCGCCGTTGCCGCCGTCGCCGCCGTCGGGCCCGCCGTTGGGGATGAATTTCTCGCGCCGGAACGACACCGAGCCGCCCCCGCCGTTGCCGGAGCGAATGTAGATCTTGGCCTGGTCGAGAAACTTCATGAGTATTCTTTATTGCGCTAACGCTCGGCTCGCGGAGCCTCGCTGCTTGAGCGCGGGTGGGGGGCGCTTTCGCTCGGAACGCGGTCCCTCGCGGCTTGACCCGGGCTTATGAACGAGAAGCGGGGCGAATTACAGGCCGAGCCCTGCGATGGAGCCCGGTCTGCGCTATGGTCGTGATTCGGCATCAACGGGCGGGACGGCATGGCGGAGGCCGACATCGCATTCGCGGCGGCTGCGGGAGCGGCGGGGCTGGCGCTCGCGGTCAGCGCCTGGGCCTTTCGCCTGCGCCGCGAAACGGCGGCGCGGCTGGACGCGGCCCTGGTCTCGCACGAGGCGCTGACCCGTCAGGCCTCGGCCGGGATCAGCGCGGTCGCCGCCTTCGACGAGGTCCGACTGGGGCTGCAGCCGGGCGAACCGCCGGTGGTGCTGGGCTCCGATCCCGCCGTGGCGGCGGCGCGGGCGGTGTTGGCCGGGGATCGCGACGGCACCGACGCCCGGGTCCTGTCCGAGGCCCTGCATGCCCGACACACCGAGGCGATCGACCGGCTGCTGGCCGAGGGCGCGCCGTTTCGCGCGCGCGATCCCGCCAGCGGCTGGACCGTCGAAGGGCGAACCGACGGCGGCGTCGCCTGGCTGAGGCTGACCGAGCGGTCCGAGGCCGTCGCGTCCCCGGGCGACCCCGGGCTGGGGGCGGGCCTGATCGCCGAGGCCTCGCCCTCGCCGGCCTGGGTGCTGGACGGCGAAGGCGGGCTGGTCTGGGCCAATCGCGCCTGGCTGGCCGAGACCGGCTGCGCGACCCTGGACGAGGCGCGCGAACGCCACGCCTCTTTCGACCGGGGGGCGGATCAGCTGGCCGCCGAGGCCGGGCGGATCGGCGCGCGCCAGGAGGGTTTCCGCTGGACGCCCGGCGAAGGCCGCCGACGCGCCTGGAAGATCATGGCCGAGCCGATCGCCGGCGCAGGCGGCCCGGTGCTGGTCTTCGCGCTCGACATGACCGAGGCCGAGGAGACGCGCGACACCCTGCGCCGCCACGTCGAGGCCCATGACGAGACGCTGAATCACCTCGCCGACGCCGTGGCCATCTTCGGGCCGTCTCGGCGCCTGGCCTTCCACAACACCGCCTTCCAGGCCCTGTTCGGTCTGGACGCCGCCTGGCTGGACGAGCGGCCGACCCATGCCGAGCTGCTGGACCGGCTGCGTCAGCGCCGCATGCTGCCCGAGGTCGTCGATTACGCCGGGTGGAAGGCGCGCGAGCTGGACTTCTACGGCGCGCCCGAGGCGGCTCCGGACGAGAGCTGGTCCCTGCCGGACGGGCGGACGCTGCGCGTCGTGCGCCAGCCCCACCCCCTGGGCGGGGTGCTGCTGCTGTTCTCGGACATCACGGGCGAGCTGTCCTTGCGCAGCCGCTTCAACGCCCAGCTGCAGGTTCAGACGGCGACGCTGGACAAGCTGAACGACGCCGTCGCCGTGTTCGGCTCGGACGGCAGGCTGAGGCTGCACAACGAGGCGTTCGAGAGCTTCTGGAACCTGTCGGCCGAGGCTCTGCGCGACGCGGGCGACTTCGACGCCGTGGCCGAGCTGTGCAAGCGGGCGCTGCCCGACGCGGCCCTGTGGCTGGGGCTGAAGGCGCGGGTGGCGGACCCGGATCCCGAAAGCCGCGTGGCGGTCTCCGGCGAGGGGCGCACCCTGGATGGCCGCACGGCCGCCTGGCAGACGCGGCCGCTTCCCGACGGCGCGACCCTGGTGGCCTTCTCCGACGTGACGGCGCGACGCGAGCTGGAACAGGCCCTGGCCCAGCGCGAGGCGGCCCTGAAGGAAAGCCAGGCCCTCAAGCGCGAGTTCGTCGGCTCGGTCAGCTATGAGCTGCGCACGCCCCTGACGACCATCGTCGGCTATTCCGAGCTGCTGGAAAGCCTGGGCGACCTGCCCGAGCGCAGCCGCCAGCATGCCGGGGCCATCCGGATCGCGGCGGGACAGCTGGCCGCCTCCATCGACGACGTGCTGGACATGGCCCAGATCGACGCCGGCGAAATGGAGCTGTCGTTGGGCGATGTGCGGATCAAGGACCTGTTCGCCGAGGCGGCCGGACGGCATCTGGGCCGCATCGAGGGCCGGGGCGCGAGCTTCCGCGCCGAGGTGCCCGCCGACCTGCCGATCCTGCGCGGCGACGCGCGGCGACTGGGCCAGGCGGTCGATCACCTGCTGGACAACGCCGCCCGGTCGATCTCCGAAGGCGGCGTCGTCACCCTGAAGGCCGAGGCCAACGCCTCGGAGATCCGCATTCGGGTCGAGGACACCGGTCGGGGCATCCCCTATCACCTGCAGGCCCATGTCTTCGACCGGTTCGTCAAGCGCGAGCGCGGTGGGCCGGGCGTCGGCCTGGCTCTGGTCAAGGCCCTGGTCGAACTGCACGGCGGCTGGGCCGAGGTCGAGAGCGAACCCGGCAAGGGCGCGGCCTTCATCCTGCACCTGCCGCTAGAGGCGGACGGGGCGGCGGCGGAGCCCGAGTTGGCGCTGGGGTAGGGATTAGCGATTAGAGATTGGAGGGCTCTGTCGTCATGCCCACTCTGCGAGCCAGCTTGAGCCCGGCACCTCTAATCCCTAATCCCTAGCCTCCAATCCCTTCTCGGAGGCCGCATGGCCGACCTTCTCAAGACTGCCCTGATCTACGACTTCGACGGCACGCTGGCGCGGGGCAACATGCAGGAGGTGACCTTCATCCCGTCGGTGGGGATGGGCGTCGGCGACTTCTGGGGCGAGGCGGACCGGCTGACCAAGTCGGCGGATGGCGACAACATCCTGATGTATATGCAGCTGATGCTGCAGCGGGCTCGCGAGAACGGGCGGCCGGTGACCAGGACCTTGCTCAAGGAACACGGCGAGGACGTCAAACTGTTCGACGGTCTGAAATCGGACCTGACCGGCGAGGGCTGGTTCGAGCGGATCGACAGGGTCGGCCGCAAGTATGGGCTGGCGATCGAGCACTACATCATCTCCGCCGGCCTGGAGGAGATGATCCAGGGCTGTCCGATCCGCCCGGCCTTCCGGCACGTCTTCGCGTCCAAGTTCGCCTATGACGACCACGGGGTGGCGATCTGGCCGGCGGTCGGCGTCAACTACACCACCAAGACCCAGTATCTGTTCCGCATCAACAAGGGCGTCCTGAACCACTGGGACCACGAGCGGATCAACAAGTTCGTACCCGACGACGAGCGCGCCGTGCCGTTCGAGCGAATGATCTTCCTGGGCGACGGCGACACGGACGTGCCGACCATGAAGATGATGCACACCAAGGGCGGCTTCTCGATCGCGGTCTATGACCCGCGCAACTCAGAGCGCGACCAGGAGAAGATCTACGGCCTGATCTCCGAGGACCGCGTCAACTTCGTCGCCGCCGCCGACTATCGCGAGGGCCAGCCGCTGGACCTGATCGTCAAGGGCCTGCTGGGCCGGATCGCCATCAACGCGGGGACGATGGCGGCGGTCTGAGACCTTCAGCCGGTGGCGGCGTCGGCGTCATCGACGCGGTGATCTTTGCCGGAATCCCGATCGCCGTCGCCGGGCGTGATGCCCGTGTTCTCGATCGGGTCGGGGTCTGCACCGGGCGACGAGGGCGGACCGGCGGACGCCCGCCCCTGCTCGGCCAGGACGCGATTGATCTCGGCCTGGTCCGGATCGATGTCGGATCCGCTGGCCGAGCCACCCCGGAGCGATCCGGCCTTGGTATCCGATCCCACGTCGCTTCCGCTGAGGGCTTCTGCCATGGTGCCGGTCGCCCGATCGGGTCGGTTCCTGTCTTGAGGCCGCGCTTCTTTGGTCTCGGGGCGGTCATCGGTCATCGGTCTGCTCCTGTCGCCCAATGGAAGTCCCGCCTGCTTCCGGCGGTTCCCTGAGCGCTGTTCGCAGGGGGACGCGAGCCGGCTTCAGATCGAGTTCAGCGGCATCCGGAGGTAGGTCCGGCCGTCCGGGTCCGCAGGCGGAAAGGCCCCTGCGCGGATGTTGATCTGAAGCGACGGCAGGATCAGCTGCGGCGCCTTCAGCGTCGCATCGCGGGTTTCACGCATGGCCACGAATGCCTCTTCAGACAGTCCGCCGCCGACATGAATGTTGTCGCGGCGCTGGTCGCCGACCGTGGTCTCGAAACGGTGGTCCGCCCGGTTCGGGGGCAGATAGTCGTGGCCGACGAACATGCGGGTCTCGTCGGGGAAGGCCAGCAGCTTCTGGATCGACCGATACAGCGTCCGGGCGTCGCCCCCCGGGAAGTCGGCACGCGCGGTGCCGTAGTCCGGCATGAACAGGGTGTCGCCGACGAACAGGGCGTCGCCGATCCGGTAGCTGACACAGGCCGGCGTATGGCCGGGGGTGTGGATCACCGCGACGGTCAGGGTGCCGAGCGCAAAGCGGTCGCCATCGGCATGCAGATGATCGAAGGCGACGCCGTCCAGGCTGACGTCCGACGCACCGAACAGGGGGGCGAAGACCGTCTGGACGCGGGTGATGCGCTCGCCGATCCCGATGGGCACGCTCTCGGTGCGGCGCAGGTGCTCGGCGGCGGTCAGGTGATCGGCGTGGGCGTGGGTTTCCAGCACCATGGTCAGGGTCAGGCCCGCCTCGCGCAGCGCGGTCATGACGGCGTCGATGGAGCCGGTGGAGGTCCGCGCCGTCGCGGCCTCGTAGTCCAGCACAGGGTCTATGATGGCCGCCTGACCGGTTGCGGGGTCGCTGACCAGATAGGTGACGGTGTGGGTCGCGGGGTCGAAGAAGCCGCGGACATCGGGGTTGTGAGCCATAGGAGGAGCTCCTTTCGCTATCCAATATATTAGCTCTTGCTTATTTAGCAAGTCTGAATATATTGGCGTCATGATCGACCTCCAGACCCTCGGCATCGAACGGTTCCAGGCGAGCGCGAGCGACGCCGCGGCCCTGTTGCGCGCCCTGTCCAACGAAAAGCGGCTGATGATCCTGTGTCAGCTGGGTGACCGCGAACTGTCGGTCGGCCAGATGCTGCCCCTCGTCGGCCTGTCGCAGTCGGCCCTGTCCCAGCATCTGGCGCGGCTGCGCGACGAAGGGCTGGTCGGCACGCGCCGCGAAGCGACGACCATCTTCTATCGCATCAGCGATCCTTCGGTCCTGAAGGTCATCGCCGTCCTGGCCGAAATCTTCTGTCCTCCCCTCCCCTCCGAAAAGGCCTGATTCCATGACCGTTCTCATTTCCCTGAAACCCGGCGAGGCCGCCGAACGCCTCAAGGCCGGCAATGCCGTCCTCGTCGACATCCGCGAAAGCGACGAGTTCGCCCGCGAGCATGCTCCCGGGGCCGTCTCCCACCCGATGTCGACGTTCGACCGGTCGGTCCCCCAGCCCCGGCCCGACCAGACGGTGATCTATACCTGCCGAACAGGCCAGAGGACCGCGATGAACGGTCTCCGCCTCGCGGCCTGCGTGCCTGGACAGGTCTATGTGGTCGAAGGCGGTCTGGAGGCCTGGAAGGCCGAGGGCCTGCCGACGCGGAAGGACGCTTCCCAACCGATCGAACTGATGCGCCAGGTCCAGATGACGGCGGGCGGGCTGATTCTTCTCGGCGCGGCGCTGGCGCTGCTGATCCACCCCGCGTTCTGGGGGCTGTCCGCCTTCGTCGGCGCCGGGCTGTTCTTCGCCGGAGCCACGGGCTTCTGCGGTATGGCGCGGCTGCTGGCCGCGATGCCGTGGAACCGACCCCGGACCGGGATCGCCCCAAACCAAGCCTGATCCGATGACGCTCGACCTTCTTCCTCTGGCCCTGGCGACCCTGAGCGGTGCTGTCGTGGCCCTGCTGCTCACCATCTTCGGTGGCGGCGGGTCGGTCCTGGCCGTGCCGCTTCTGCTCTATGTGGTGGGGGTTGCCGATCCGCATGTCGCCATCGGGGTCTCGGCGGCCGGCGTGGCGCTGAACGCCCTGACGGCCCTGGCCGGTCACGCGCGCGGCGGGGACGTGCGCTGGCCCTGCGCGACGCTGTTCGCGGTCACCGGAGCGGCAGGAGCGTGGATGGGATCATCCGTGGCCAAGATGATTGACGGCGACCAGTTGCTGCTGGCCTTCGCGGCGGCCATGGCGGCGGTCGGACTGGCCATGTTGCGTCCCCGTCCGGTCGTCGTCCGCCCGGAGCCGAGGCTGAGCTGGGCCCTGTCGCCGCGCATCGGCCTGGCGGGCGCGGGCGTTGGATCGGCGGCGGGCTTTTTCGGGATCGGTGGCGGGTTTCTGATCGTGCCGGGGCTGATGGCCTCGACCGGCATGAGCCTGTCGGCGGCCCAGGCCGCGTCCCTGCTGAGCGTCGCTGCGTTCGGCGCGACCACCTCGGTCAACTATGCCCTATCCGGCTGGGTGGACTTCGCCCTGGTCGCGGCGATGAGCCTGGGCGGCGTGGCCGGAACGGTCGCGGGGCTGCCGCTGGCCCGTCGGTTGGGGTCCAATGTCGCGTTGGGCCGGACCCTGTTCGCAGGCCTGATCCTGATTGTCGCGGTCTATGTCGCTGTCCGGGCGGTGATGGCGCTGTAGCGACCTCGGGGCCGACCGTGCCGGTCAGCCCCGAGGTTCACCGTCGATTTGCGGTCAGGCCGCCGTGTCGAACAGCTTGTTCCAGCGGCGCTTGTCGCGGTTCTTCCAGGCGCCCCGGTGATAGGCGTCGGACCCGATCAGCGGCACCACGGTGGTCGCCTCGGCGAAGACCATCTGCTCGTGCGTCGTCTGGACCTTGCCCCAGGAAGCGGCCTCCTTGAGGGTCGAGGACGAGCAGGCGCCGTCGCGGACGTCGGCGACGGTGATCTGCACGGCGTATTTGTGCATCTCGGCCTCGATGCCCAGGATTTCGGCGCAGACGACCGTGTCCTGGGCGAAGTTCTTGGGCACCCCCCCGCCGACCATGAACAGGCCGGTGACGCCCGCCGCGATCTTGATGTCGGTCAGTTCGCGGAAGTCGGCCACCGCGTCGATCATCAGATAGGGCTTCTTCTCGGCCATCCGCTCCTTCTGGTGCTTGACCAGGCCGAAGCCGGCGGAGGAGTCGACGAAAGCCGGGCAGAAGATCGGCACGCCCTCTTCATAGGCGGTCTGGATCAGCGAACCGGGCTTCTTGGCGTTGCCCTCGCTCAGCCACTTGCCCATCTCCCAGATGAACTCGCGCGAGGAGTATCCGCGCGGCTCCAGCCGGTTGCAGATCTCCAGGATGGTGTGATCGCAGGCCTGGAGCTCTTCCTCGTCGATATAGGTGTCGTAGATGCGGTCGATGTAGTTCTCGCGCAGGACATTGTCGTCCACCGGCCCGGCGGCCTGGTAGTGTTTGAAGCCCAGCGCCTCGAAGAAATCCATGTCGACGATGGAGGCGCCGGTGGCGACCACGGCGTCGATCATGCCGAACTTCACCATGTCGCGGTACACATGCATGCAGCCGCCGGCCGAGGTCGATCCGGCCAGGATCAGCCAGGGCGAGCAGGCGGTGTCTTCCAGCGCCATGTTGAAGATGTCGGCCGCGCGCGCGGTGTCGCGCGAGGAGAAGGACATCTTCCTCATGCTGTCGATGATCGGACGCGCATCGAAGCTGGTGATGTCGATGTGCTCCACGACGTTCTGGAGCAACTGGGCCTTCTGGTTCGACTGAACGGGAGCGTTCATTGCAAGGGTTTCCCTTTGGTTTGAGCGCCCGTCGTCAAATCAAACAGCGGCCCGGACGGAGCGACGGGCCGCTGTGGTGGTCGTGGGTCGTCTAGTCGAGAAACGTGACGGAGATCAGACCGTTTCGACGAGAACGGGCGTCTCAGGCGGTTTTCGGGCCGCGTTCTCTTCGTTTGCAACCCTGATCCAGCCGGGGATCAGGAAGGCGTCGACGATCCACCAGATCGTCATGGGGACCCCGAGATAGGGTCCAAGCAGGCTTGTCATGATCCAGGTCACGAACCCCGCCGCCGCCATGCCGAGCGCGGACTTCCACCGGCCGACATAGAAGCGATGGCCGCCGGCCCAGCCCAGGATGAACCAGAGCGCATAGCCGATCACCAGCGTCCGGTTCCCATCCCACGGCTTGGAGTAGGACGGGTCGGAGTTCATGAACTCCCGATGACGCTGGTCGTGCATCATCTGGAAGTGGTCGGGCGCGCTCGACGAATGGTCGATGCTGGGACCGGGGTCGTGCGACCCATGGGCGTCGGACATCTGTGGCTCCCCCAAGCTGTGCCGTTCGGGGAAGTCGTGGCGCCGAAGCCCCCGGTTCACAAGCCTTCGTTATCTGATCTCAGCGTCGACCCTTCCGCCGCTGGCCGGCCTTGCCCTTGGGGCGCGACAGGCGGACAACCTTGCGGGCCTGCTCCTCCGCCGTGGTGCGCACAGTCGGGATGGAGCGGGGTGCCAGGCCATAGAGCGAGGCCATCGGGGCGTCCTCGACCGCGGCGATGTCGTGTTCGCCATAGCCGTTGAAGCCCGTCGACATGGCCACGCCATAGGCGCCCAGCATGCCGATCTCGATGAAGTCGCCCTCGCGGATGTCGGCCGGCAGCCAGAACGGACCCGGCATATGGTCGATCGAGTCGCAGGTCGGTCCGTAGAACTGGAACGGCTTGAGATCGTCCGAGGCCTGCCCGTCCCGGACCAGCTTGGTCGGGAAGGGCCAGCGCGAGTGGGTCGCGTCGAACAGCGAGCCATAGGACCCGTCGTTCAGATACAGGGCGTCGCCCTTTCTCAGGTCCACGCGCGCCAGGATCGAGGACGACTCGGCCACCAGCGCCCGGCCGGGCTCGCACCACAGCTCGGTCGTTTCCGACACCGGCATCTCGTTGAAGCCGCGATGGATGGCGTCGGCGTATTCGCTCATGTCCGGCGGAACCATGCCCGGATAGACCGAGGGGAAGCCGCCGCCCACGTCGACGATGTCGACGAAGACGCCCGCCTTCTTGATGGCGCGACCGACCTGGGCCATCGCCGCCTCATAGGCCGAGGGGCGCATGCACTGGCTTCCGACGTGGAAGCAGACGCCCATCAGCCCGTTCCTGACCGCTCTGCGCGTGGCCAGCAGCAGGGCCGGGGCCTGATCGGTCGAGACACCGAACTTGCCCGACAGGGAATAGGCCGCGCCGTCCGCCGAGACCGCCATGCGGACCAGCAGGTTCAGATCGTCCGCGCCGCCGGTGGCGTCGAGGATCTTCTGCAGCTCGTCCTCGCAGTCGAGCGAGAAGGTGCGCACGCCGTGATCGAAATAGGCGCGCGTGATCGCCGACCGGCTCTTGACGGGGTGCATGAAGGCCAGGCGCGCGTCGGCGCTGACCGAGCGGACCCGCTCGATCTCGGCGAGCGAAGCGACATCGAAACCGGTGACGCCCGCCTCGATCAGGGTCTCGACGACCCAGCGCGACGGATTGGCCTTCACCGCATAGAAGACGTCGGCCTTGAGATTATCCTGGAACCAGCGCGCCGCTACGGAAACCGAACGCGGTCGCACGAGGGCGACGGGACGTTCAGGGGACCGCTCGCGGACCAGGTCCAGGGGAAATGTGTACGTGCGCAATTCACGTAAACCCCTGTAATTGTTGAACCCAGACCGGCGTTAGCGGCGCAGCAAACAGACCTACGGGGTCCGCCGGAAGCGGCCATATGGGGTCACGCGACTGTCATGTAAAGCGGTTTTTTTGCGGCGGGACGTTGTGGACAACCATCCGCTCCGATGACGGAAGGTCCGTTTCATCGTCGTTAATTGCCTACGTCCGATTCTGACGCAGGGGCACGGTTTGATGGAGGTTATGTTAAATGCCCCTGCCCTTGGCGAGATAGAGACGTGGCTGTTCAAGCCGTTCGATTCGGCTGGACGGAATCACTTCCGACAGCCAGCGCTACGCGCCAAATTGACGTCAGGTTCGTGGGCCCGTCGCCATGCGCTGCTTGCAGCAATCGATCATTGCGACGACATCGGCAGGCACGCTGAGTCATTGGCGGAGGATTTCGTCAAATTTCGCTTCTCGCACTTCATGGAGAAGTGGTGCGGTCGCCGACCCTACGGCACGTACGCGGCATTCGTGCGGTTGGGAGAACGATCAGCCAGCGGTCCTGGCGACTACTTGGCTGTGCTTGACGTCCTTGCAGACGGCGGACCGGGACGGTTGTTGTCACAGGATTGGAACGTCTCTTTTGAGCACTTTCGCCAGCGTCGGCGACTGCCTGTCTGGATGCGCGGGATGACAACGCCTTACCCGGACATGCTCCCAGAAGATTTCGCCGCCATGATTGGCGAGATTGCCGAAGAAGCACTGGCTTCGGGTCGTCGAACGCGGCAGCAGTTATGTCACGATGTTCCGCATATTCACCACGCGACCTCGCACATCAAGGCTTGGGCTGGCTTAGAGAATGCGTTTCCAATTCCATTTTGGACCGGTGGGAAAGGACTACGGCCGATCCTTTGCGAGAAGGACTTGCGGCTTGAAAGTCGTCGTTTTGAGAATTGTGCCCATCGGCGAGCTGATGACTACGAAAGCGGGGCGCGAACCCTGTTCGTGTGGGACGGGCCGCCACCTGTGATGGTGTCGGTAATGTTTGTCGGAAATCGCCCGTTCATCCGGGAGATGTCGGGCGTTCATAACGCGCCGGTGGATGCAGCCACTGCTCGCCAAATCATTGAGGAGGTTGCCGATGCCCGCCGCGTATAGTCCGAGATTTGCTCCTTGGAATCCGTCGGGCGACCCACGCATCCTCGGCACCCGCCTGTTGGTGGTCGGCGAAAGCCACTACGAGGAGCCCCCCCTGTGGGTTGAGGATGGCCGTACGCTACCGAACAGCTACACGTCGGGCATTATTGAGGATTGGGGGCTTCGTCCGGAAAGGCGGCATGTGTTCTTCGCGGGCGTATTCGAGTGCCTCACCGCCGAACGATGGGTCAATGACCCCGGGCGGCTAAGCGCGTTTTGGAACAGCCTGCTTTTCTACAACTACATCCAGAGGCTGGTTAAGGGTGGAGCGAGGAATGCTCCCAGCCCTGCTGACTGGGCGATTTCGCACCCTCAGTTTCGACCGGTTCTCGAAGTGTTGAAGCCCGATGCCATGCTGGTCCTTGGTCGTCGGCTCTGGCGGAATATGGAAGATGAGGATGCGATCTTGCGCGAATCCTCAAACCCCCTCGAAACGGTGGTCGGGTATCGACTGTCCGACGGTCGAATGGTTCCGACCATGCATATACGTCATCCCTCCAGTGCTGGCTTCAACGGTGTCGAGTTGAGTGGACGCGTGAGAGCGTTTGTGGAAGCGGAACGACCACGGCGTTGATTTGCCGTTGAGGCCCGCCGCGGTAGACGCGCCGTCACGCCGCGTGGCATTAAGACTTGCCGGAACGCGGTCCTCGCGGCATTCGGCGCCGGGTCTTCAGCCGCCATCAGCGAGTTCATGAGTTCATCCGCCGCAGCAACCGCCGCGCCCGGCCCGCTGGCGACCAGTCTGGTCCTGGCCCGGGATGTGTCCAAGACCTTCGGCACCCGCAAGGCGCTGGACGGGGTCTCCGTATCCGTGGCGGTCGGCGAGATGGTCGCCCTGATCGGCCCTTCGGGCTCGGGCAAGTCCACCCTGCTGCGCTCGATCACGGGGCTCCAGTCCATCGACGGCGGCCAGGGGACCATCAGCGTCTTTGGCCAGACGGTCCAGAAGGACGGGCGCGTGACCGGCGCGCGGGCAGCCCGCCGCCGGCTGGGCATGATCTTCCAGCAGTTCAATCTGGTCGGGCGGCTGAGCCTTTTTACCAACGTCATGCTGGGGGCCCTGGGGCGTCTGCCGGGCTGGCGTGGCCTTCTGGGGGCCTGGCCCAGCGCCGACAAGGCCCAGGCGATGGCGGCGCTGCACCGCGTCGGCGTGTCGGACTATGCCGCCCAGCGCGCCAATACCCTGTCGGGTGGCCAGCAACAGCGCGGTGCGATCGCCCGCGCCCTGGTTCAGGGCGCCGAGGGCATCCTGGCGGACGAGCCGGTGGCCTCGCTGGACCCGGTCTCGGCGCGCAAGGTCATGGAACTGCTGGTCGAGCTGAACAAGCGCGACGGCCTGGGCGTGATCGTGACCCTGCACCAGGTCGATTACGCCATCCGCTACTGCGACCGGGTGATCGCGCTCAAGGCCGGCAAGGTCGTTTACGACGGGCCCTCGACCGGTCTGGATACGAAGCAGCTGATCGACATCTATGGTCCCGAGTTCGAGGACGCGTTCTGGGAAGCCAAGGCATGACCTTCACCCGCATCACTCGTCGGTTCGGCATGGTCGCCGCCGCGTCCGCACTTCTGGCCCTGTCGGCCTGCGGCGGCGGTGACGACACCCCAACGACCGGCGCGCCCGAGACCCTGACCTTCTCCATCCTTTCGGCCGAGGGTCAGGCCTCGGCGGGGCCGCTGTGGGAGCCGCTGCTGGCCGACATGGAAGAGGCGATCGGCATTCCGGTCGAGCCCTTCTTCGGTTCGAACTACACCGTCCTGGTCGAGGCCATGCGCGGCAACCAGACCCAGGTCGCCTGGTTCTCGGCCAAGCCGGCGGTCGAGGCCATCGACCGCGCCGACGCCGAAGTGATCGCCCGCACCGTCAACCGCGAAGGCCAGGACAGCTATCGCTCGACGCTGATCGTCAAGACGGGCTCGGGCATCACCCTGGACCGGGTCCTCGCGTGCGGCGGTCAGCTGGACTTCGGGATCGGCGACGCCCAGTCGACATCGGGGACGCTCGCCCCCATGGCCTTCCTGTTCAATCCGCGCGGGATCGATCCCAGCCAGTGCTTCAAGACTGTGCGGGCCGCCAATCACCAGGCCAACGCCTTCGCCGTGGCCACGGGCGTGGTCGACGTGGCGACGTCGAATACCGTGAACACGGTCTTCCTGGTACGCCAGAACCCCGCCGTCGCCGAGCAGATCACCGAGATCTGGCAGTCCCCGCCCATTCCTGAATCCGGTATCCTCCTTCGCAGCGATCTGGACCCCGCGACCAAGGAGAAGATCCGCAGCTTCTTCCTCACCTACGGTCAGGGCGAAGGCGTCGAGGCCGAGCGCCAGCGTCAGGTGCTGGCGGGGCTGGAATACTCCCAGTTCCGCGCCGCCGACGACAGCTACCTGAACCCGATCCGCGAGCTGGTCGCCGACCAGAAGCTGTCGGAGGCCCGTGCCGCCAACGACACCGCCGGCATCGAGGCGGCCCAGGCCGAGTTGGAGCGTCTGCGGGCGCTGCGCGAGGTCCAGCCTTGACCGACGGCGCGCTTCCCGCCGGCACCATCCCCAAGCCGCCCGCCAAGTCCCTCGGGGCCTGGGCGCTGGACGTCCTGATCTGGGGCGGAGTGGGTGTGCTGCTGGTCTACAGCATCGGCGACGTCGATCTCGGCAACCTGTCGCGCCTGTTCTCGAACTCGGAGAACACCCGGATCTTCGCCGCCGAACTGGCCAAGCCTGACTTCACCGACTGGCGTCTGTTCGTCGAGAAGATGTGGGAGACGGTGCAGATCGCCCTGTGGGGCACCTTCATCGCCGTGTTCGCCGCCGTGCCCATGGGTCTGGCGGCCGCCCGAAACGTGGCCCCGGGATGGCTTGTCTTTCCGGTCCGGCTGGTGATGAACCTGCTGCGGTCGATTCCTGACCTGGTCATCGGCCTGTTGTTCGTGGTGGCGGTGGGTCTGGGGCCTCTGCCGGGGGTCCTGGCCATCGCGCTGAACACCGCCGGCGTCCTGGCCAAGCTGTTTTCCGAGGCCGTCGAGTCGATCGACAAGGGCCCGGTCGAGGGGGTGCGCGCCACCGGCGGGTCGTCCCTGCACGAGATCGTCTGGGGCGTCGTGCCCCAGGTCGCCCCGCTGTGGACCTCGTTCGCCCTGTATCGCTTCGAATCCAACAGCCGTTCGGCCACGGTGCTGGGCCTGATCGGGGCCGGGGGCATCGGTCAGGTGCTGTTCGACCGGATGAATGCCTTCGACTTCCGCGACGTGTCCGCCGTCGTCATCGTCGTGGTCGTGGCCGTGACCATGATCGACATGCTGTCACAGGCCATGCGCAAACGTCTGCTTTAAGCGTCGTTCAAACGTCGTCCGGATACCGCCTTTCATGTCTTCGACCCTGCCTCGCCGGCTGTTCGTCGCCGTCAGCGCCGCCACCGCCTTGACCCTCGCCGCGTGCGGACAGGGCGGGCAGCAGAGGAACGGCATCTGGGCGGCCGGATCCTCGACCGTTTTTCCGTTCGCCACCCGGGTCGCCGAGAATTTCGGGCGCAACAATCCCGAGGGCGCGCCGCCTCGGGTCGAGTCGCTGGGCACCGGCGGCGGCATCCAGGCCTTCTGTCAGGGGTTGGGGCCCACCACGCCCGACATCGCCAATGCCTCGCGCCGGATGAAGGGGTCCGAGTTCGATCTGTGCGCCCAGAACGGCGTTACCGACATCATCGAGATCAAGATCGGTTACGACGGCCTGGCTGTCGCCACGGCGCGGTCCGGGGCCGACTTCGATATCCGGGGAAGCGACCTCTATCTGGCCCTGGCCAAGGAGGTTCCGGGGCCGGATGGAGCCCTGATCCCCAACCCCTACCGCACCTGGGATCAGGTCCGGCCCGGCCTGCCGAACCAGCGCATCCAGGTCTATGGCCCGCCGCCGACGTCGGGGACGCGCGACAGCTGGTCGGAGCTGGCCATGCTGCCCTCGGCCGAGGCCCTCCCGGCCCTGGCGTCGCTCGCCGAGAGCGATCCGGACCGGTTCGAGGCCGTGGCCCAGACCCTGCGGGAGGACGGCGCCTGGGTCGACTCGGGCGAGAACGACAACGCCATCGTCCAGACCCTGACACGGACGCCCGGCTCGGTCGGCGTGTTCGGCTATTCCTTCCTGGAAGAGAATTTCGGTCAGGTGAAGCCGGCGACCGTGAACGGCGTCCTGCCCACCCTGGAGACGATCGCGTCTGGCGAATACCCGATCAGCCGCTCGATGTTCATCTATGTGAAGCGCGCCCATATCGGCGTGACCCCGGGGCTGCAGGATTTCCTGATCGAATTCACCTCCGAGGCCGCCGTGGGCCGGGGCGGCTATCTCCAGGATCGGGGCATGGTGCCGCTGCCGGGGCCGGAACGGGAGGGGCAGCGCGCCGTCGCGGCCAACCTGACCCTGATGACACGGCCGCCGGAATAGTCAGCGCGGACTGCGCGCCAGCGCCCGACCCACATCTTCCAGCCGCCACAGCGACAGGTAATGGTCGCCATGGACCGGCGGCGGCAGATCATAGGGCGGGGCGGCCAGATCGAGCTCGCGCGACGCGCCCGGGGCCAGCATCTCCAGCTCCAGGTTCTCGTAGCCCGTGTTGGAGGTTATCAGCAGCCAGGTGGAGCCGGAGGCGACCATGTTCTTCAGGGCCGAGCGCACGTCCCGCTCATAGAGATGGTTCACCAGGTCCTTGCACAGGATCAGGTCGGCGCGCGGCGGCACCTCGGCGACCACGTCCAGCACCGCGAAGGCGCGCCCCGGATGGGTCCGCCAGTTCCGCGCGATCAGGGGTTCCACGATGTCATAGCCGACGTAAGCGACCTCCGGATGGGCGGACAGGACATCGCCCATCCAATGGAAGTCGCCACATGGAATGTCTGCGATCGAGCGCACGCCCAGTTCCGGGACGAACCGGTGCAGCAGCCGCGCCGTATGTTCCACCGAGCCTGATCCATGATCCGAACCCGGCCCCGACACGGATTCGCCCGTGGCCCATCGCCGCGTCTCGAACACCCGGGTGAACCGCTCGCGATTGGTCGGATGGCTCTCGCCATAGGGCCGCTTTTCCAGACGTTTGGGCCAGCCGAGACCGAGCACCATGGGTGCCTCAGGCCGCCGCCCGGCGACGCAGCCGGGTGATGCGACGCAGCCGCCGCCAGAAGCGGCCGCGCTGGGGTTCCGGATAGGGTTCCAGATTCTGCACGAACTGCTCGGCCGAGGCGCGCCAGCTGAAGGTCTCGGCATAGGCGCGGGTGGTCGCGCGATCGCACTCCAGCGCCTTCATGCATGCGACCTTGAGGTCGTCGTCGATGGCCCCGGCGTTGGAGCCGGGGATCAGGTCGATGGGACCGTGGGCCGGATAGGCGGCCACCGGCGTGCCGGTCGCCATGGCCTCCAGGATCACCAGTCCGAAGGTGTCGGTCCAGCTGGGGAAGACGAAGACGTCGGCGTCGCGGAAGCACCGGGCCAGTTCCTCGCCGAACCGGGCCCCCAGGAACTTCGCCGCCGGATAGCGGGCCTCCAGGTCGGCGCGCGCGGGGCCGTCGCCGACCACGATCTTGGTCCCCGGAAGATCGGTCTCCAGGAAGGCCTCGATGTTCTTTTCGACCGCGACCCGGCCGACGTTCAGCCAGAACGGACGCGGCCAGTCCTGGCCCCCCAGCTGATCGAAAATGCGCTCCAGATCGGGGCGGAACAGTTCGGTATCGACGCCCCGCGACCAGGGCGAGATATTCTTGAAACCGTGCTCCTCCAGCTCGGCCTTCAGCGTCGGCGTCGCGACCATCAGCCGGCCCGACGGCTTGTGGAACCATTTCATATAGGCGTAGCCGACCTGGACCGGCACGGGGAAGCGGGCGGAGATATATTCAGGGAATTTCGTATGATAGCTGGTCGTGAAGGGCAGTTTCCACTCGACGCAGATGCGCCGCGTGGCGATGCCGATCGGCCCTTCGGTGGCGATGTGGACGGCCTCGGGCTCGATGGCGCGCAGGCGCTCGCGGATCTCTTCCTCGGCGCCCAGGGCCAGCTTGATCTCGGGATAGGTGGGGGCCGGGATGGTCTTGAACTGGCTGGGTTCGATAACCTCGACCTCGTGGCCCATGGCGCGGCATTCCGCGACCGTCCGCGTCAGGGTGCGGACGACGCCATTGACCTGGGGCTCCCAGGCATCGGTGGCCAGAACGATACGCATCAGAGGCGGGCGGCTCTCACCGTGAACGGGATGGGACGATCTAGCTTGTCGCGAGGCGCTTGGCGAGACGGGCCAGAAAGGTGGGAGTCAGCGGGGCCAGCCCCCGGCGCGGCTCAGCGCGCTGGGCGTCGGGCGGCCGATGCGTTCGCCGATCCAGCGGGCCGTCTCGATCAGGGCGTCGAGGTCGTAGCCGGTCGAATAGCCCGCCCGCTCCAGCATATAGACCAGGTCCTCGGTCGCGACATTGCCCGTGGCTCCCGGGGCGAAGGGGCAACCGCCGATGCCGCCGACCGAGGCGTCCAGCACATCGATCCCCGCCTGGACCGCCGCATAGGCGTTGGCGACGCCGGTGTTTCGTGTGTCGTGGAAATGCAGGCGGAGCACCGTATTCGGCGCGGCGGCGCGGGCCGCCTCGATCTTCTGGGTCACGCTCCAAGGATCGCCGACCCCGATGGTGTCGGCCAGGCCGATCTCCCTCACGCCCAGCCGGGCCAGTTCGCCGACCACGGCCGTGACCTGATCGACCGAGACCTCGCCGTCGAAGGGGCAGCCCCAGACGCAGGACAGGGTGGCCGACAGCGACGGCACGGGCGCATCCCCGCCCGCCGAGTTGGCGCGGCCCGCGACAATGCCTTCCAGCATGGCGATCTGGTCCTTGGTCGCCAGGCCCTGGTTCTTCAGGCCGAAGCCGTCGGTGACCGACAGGGACACATTGACCTCGTCGACGCCGGTCCCGAGCGCGCGGTCATACCCCTTGCCGTTCAAGACGAGCCCGATGCGGCTGCGTCCTTCGGCGGGCGGCAGGGCGGCCATGACCTCTTCGGCACCCGCCATCTGGGGAACCAGCTTCGGATGGACGAAGCTGACCGCCTCGATCCGTCGCGCCCCGGCGGCCTCCAGCCGCAGCACCAGTTCGGCCCGGATGGCGGGATCCAGGACGGCCTTCTCATTCTGCAGGCCGTCGCGGGGGCCGACCTCGACGATCTGGATGGGCCGGCTCACTCGGTGTCGTTCCGTACGGCTTCCCGCGCCGCGCGGGCCTCGGGCGGGGCATAGATCGTCAGCCGGACATCGTCGCCCGAGGAGTAGTTGTGGCCGGTCACCACGGCGACGGCCGTGCCCGGCACGCCCGTCTGGACCGTGGCCGCGCGGAAGGCCTCGGCGTCGCCTGCCTCGACAATCACCGGGCGACCTTCCGCCAGGGCGTGGGCGGCACCGGTCGGGTCCGTCAGCTGGGTCGTGCGGCCGGTCAGGAAGACGAAGCTCGGCTCGTGGAAGGTGGTGATGGCGACAGGCCCGGGCGTCAGGCCCTGTCGCGGGTGAAGCCCATTCTGCTCCAGGGCGGCTTCCAGGCGGGGCGCGATGGCCAGGGGACGCAGCTGACGGATCGTTCCTGCCAGGCCGGCGTGGGCGACGACCCCGAAGACGAGGGCGATCAGGACGCCGGTGATCGCCGCCCGGTTGACCAGCAGGAACCCGCCGATCAGCGCCGCCATGGCCGCGCAGACGACGGTGATGGTGGCCCAGGTCTGGGCCGTCGAGGTGCCGAAGACCGTCAGTCCATAGACGGTGATGCCGCTGACCACCACGGCGGCGAACACCGCCAGGGCCGCGCCGGACCAGCGCGAGATTCGGCCAATGGGCTGGGTCAGGGCGGCCGCCATCAGCAGGGTGATCGCCCCGAACGTCGGCAGGGTATAGTGCCACAGCTTGGTCGGAGCGATCTCGAACACCAGCCAGGCCGGGACCAGCCAGCAGACCAGGAAGCGGATCGCGGGCTCGGCCCTCCGGCTCCAGCCCGTCGACAGGGCTGCCGGCAGCATCAGGGTGGCCGGAAACAGCAAGAGCGGGCTGAGCAGCAGATACATGCCGGGGATGCCGCCGTGGCTTTCCTGGGCACCCGCCAGCTTGGGGGCCAGGTCGCCGCCGATGGCCTCGCGCCAGAAGCCTCCGTCGGTGGCGATGGTGATGGCGATCGCCCAAGGACCCACGATCAGGGCCAGCAACGGCAGACCCCAGCCCCAGCCCAGCCGCTTCAGCCAGGCGAAGCGCCGGTCCCACAGGCTGAGCAGGATCACCGCCGGGACGATGACCAGAAGGCCGATGGGACCCTTGACCAGGATGGACAGGCCCAGACCCAGCCAGATCATCAGCTTCCACGGCCGATGGGCCGGATCGCCCTTGATCAGGGTCCCGGCGCGCGACGCCATATAGAGCCGCCCCAGCCCCGCCATGGCCAGGGTCACGGCCCCGCACAGCATGGCGTCGGTCTTGGCGATCCCGGCCTCGGACGACAGCAGGAAGGTCGCGCCCAGCAAGGCTCCGCCCAGGAACCCGGCTCGCGCGCCGAACAGGGCCGTGCCCAGCCACGCCGCCGCCCATGCCGCCAGCATGGCCCCCAGCAGGGAGGGAATGCGGTAGGGGGCGATGTCGCGGCTCTCAACGCTGGAGGTCAGACCCACGGCCACGGCCTGCATCCAGTAGATGCCGATCGGCTTCTTCCAGCGCGGATCCTCCTGGAAGCGGATGTCGACATAGTCGCCGCTCTCCAGCATCTGGCTGGTGGCCTGGGCATAGCGGCTCTCGTCGCGGTCGAGCGGCGGAAGAAGCAGCATGGACGGCAGTCCCGCCAGCAAGGCGACCAGCGCGGCCAGCAGTGGTCCGCGCCAGCCGGCGATGTAACGATCCAGGTCGGGGCGCGTCATGAGGCCTTGCTAGCACGACGATCAACGGGGCGTCAGCAGCTGACTTGGGATCGAGCCGCCCATGGCAAGGCGGGCGCAAATAGGATTAGACAGCCAGGATGAACAGCGCCGCCGTTCCCGACATCTCGATCGTCGTCCCCGTCCACAACGAGGCGGGCGCGGCCGGGCCCCTGGCGCGAGAGATCGCCGCGGCCTTCGCCGGGCGCTCGCATGAGATTATCTTCGTCGACGACGCCAGCCGCGACACGACCCTCGCGGAGCTTCGCGCCCTGTCGGCCGAGCTTGCGACCCTGCGGGTGCTGGCCCACGCGACCAATGCGGGCCAGAGCCGGGCGGTCCGGACCGGGGTGCTGGCGGCACGGGCCGCGATCGTGGTGACCCTGGACGGCGACGGCCAGAACCCGCCCATCGATGCCCCTCGTCTGGTCGATGCCTTGATGGCCGCGCCGCCCCAGGTCGCCCTGGTCGGGGGCGTCCGGCAGAAGCGCCAGGACTCAGAGGCCAAGCTGTGGGCCTCGCGCTGGGCCAATCGCATCAGGAAGCGCCTGCTGGGCGACGACGCCGACGACACGGGTTGCGGGTTGAAGGCCTTTCGGCGCGACGTCTTCCTGCGCCTGCCCTATTTCGATCACGTCCACCGCTACCTGCCCGCCCTGGTGATCCGCGAAGGCTTTGAGAACCGCTATCTGCCGGTCGGGCACCGTCACCGCGAGACCGGGCGGTCGAAATACACGAACTGGGGTCGGCTGCGCGCCTCGGTGTCGGATATCCTGGGCGTCGTCTGGCTGAAGTCCCGGTCGCGTCGGCCCGGCGCGATCACCGAATACTGACGCCCCTGGTCGGCGAACAGCGTGGCGATATGGAGCGAAGCGGGCTATGCATCGCTAACAAGCTCGGCTGTGACCGCGAGAGGACCGAACGATGCTGATCGCCCTTCCCCTGCTGGCCATACCGGTCGTGCTCTACAACATCGTCATCCTGTTCGGGGCCGGCAGCGGCGGCATGGCGGCGGCCGACGAGACTCTGCGTCAGGCCATGTTCTCCATTCCCATGGCCTCGGGGGCCAGCTGGAACGTCGGGGTCGGCGACCTGATCCTGTTCCTGTCGCTGATCCTGCTCTTCTTCGAACTGCTGAAATCGACGTCGAGCCAGAAGGTGGCGATCGTCAACCACGCCCTGTCGATGATCCTGTTCGTGGTCTGCCTGGTGGAGTTCCTGCTGGTTCGCGGCTTCGCCACCTCCACCTTCTTCCTGATCACCACCATGGTCATGCTGGATGTGCTGGCGGGCTTCATCGTCACCATCATCGCAGCGCGCAAGGACCTGGACTTCGGCAGCACGGCCTGATCGACGCCGCCCCTCTGAAGCCCTAAGAGGCCGCGATGCGCCTCGCCTTCATGGGAACTCCCGAATTCGCCGTGCCGTCCCTGGCCGAGTTGATCGCCTCCGGTCACGAGGTCGTCGCCGTCTGGTCCCAGCCGCCTCGCCCCAAAGGCCGGGGCCAGAAGCTGACCCCCTCGCCGGTCCACGCCTTCGCCGAGACCATGGGCCTGCCGGTCTTCACCCCGGAATCGATGAAGTCGCCCGCCGCCATCGCGGACTTCGTCGGGCTGGAGGTCGATGCCGCCTGCGTCGTCGCCTATGGCCAGATCCTGAAGACCGAGGTGCTGGAGGCCCCCCGGCTGGGCTGTTTCAACCTGCACGGCTCGCTGTTGCCGCGCTGGCGGGGGGCCGCGCCGATCCAGCGGGCCATCATGGCGGGCGACCGCCAGACCGGCGTCCAGATCATGCGCATGTCCGAAGGCCTCGACGAGGGGCCGATCCTGCTCAGCGAAGTCCTGCCGATCCAGCCGGACGACACGGCGGCGTCGCTCGCTCAACGCATGGCCACGACCGGTGCGAGCCTGTGGCCCCGGGCGCTCGCCGCCATCGAACGGGGCGGGGCGGTCGAAAGCCCCCAGGTCGGCGAACCGACCTATGCCCGCAAGATCACGTCCGCCGAGGCGCGCATCGACTGGACCCGCCCCGCCGCCCAGATCGACGCCCATGTCCGGGGCCTGTCGCCCGCGCCCGGTGCCTGGTTCGAGGCCCCGGGGCCGGACGGCGCGCCGGTCCGGATCAAGGCCCTGATGAGCCGGGTCAGCGCGCGCGGGTCGGGCCCTCCGGGCGAGGTGCTGGACGACGAGCTTCGCATCGGCACCGGCACCGATGAACAGGGGGGCGCGCTGCGGCTGATGCGCGTGCAGCGGCCGGGCAAGGCGGCCCAGGATGCGGCGGAGTTCCTGAACGGCTTTTCCCTGCCGCCCGGGACGGTCCTGGGCTGATGCCGCGCTACCGGCTGACGGTCGAGTATGACGGCTCGGGCTACAACGGCTTTCAGGCCCAGGAGGGTCAGCCGACCGTCCAGGGCGCGATCGAGACGGCCGTCACGGCCTTCTGCGGCCAGACGGTGCGGATCGCGGCGGCGGGTCGAACCGATTCCGGCGTCCACGCCACCGGTCAGGTCGTCCAGGTCGATCTGGACAAGGACTGGCCCGCCGAGACGGTGATGAACGCGCTCAACGCTCACATGGTGCGCGAAGGGGTGGCGGTGCTGGACTGCGCGGTGGCCGAGGGCGACTGGCACGCGCGGTTCTCGGCGACCGGTCGCCGGTATCTGTATCGCATTCTGAACCGGCCGGGGCGTCCGGCGCTGGAGAGGGGCAAGGTCTGGCACGTCCGTCGGCCGCTGGACGTCGAGGCCATGAACGCCGGCGCCGCGCATCTGGTCGGGCATCACGACTTCACCACCTTTCGGGACCTGGCCTGCCAGTCGGCCTCGCCGGTCAAGAGCCTGGATATGGCCCGGGTCGAACGGGCGGGCGAGGAGGTGCGGCTGGTGTTCGAGGCACGGTCGTTCCTGCACCGCCAGGTTCGCTCGATGACCGGCACCCTGGTCGAGGTCGGGCTGGGACGCTGGAGCCCGGACGACGTCAAGACGGCGCTGGAGGCCAGGGACCGCGCGGCCTGCGGTCCGGTCGCGCCGTCGGATGGGCTTTATCTGACCGGCGTCGATTATGGCTGAACGACCATTAACTTCCCGGCCCTAGTTTCGGCGGAAAGGCGCTTCACGTTCGCGTGAGAGCGGTGGGGCGTTTCAGACCGGCGCGTGGCAGGCTATGACGCTGGCCAAGCGGGGCTTTAGAGGTTGTCGATGGCGGGTCCAGGTTTCGGGCGCGGGCAGGGTCCTGGCAACAGGGGCTCGGGCGGCGCGGCGCGCACGCCCGTGCAGCGCGCCCTGTATTGGGCGGCGGTCCTGGCCGTCTGGGGCCTGATCTTCCTGGTCGTCTTCTTCGCCGTCTTCGCGCGCGGCCTGCCCGACACCTCGGCGCTGTACGACGTCGATCGCCAGCCCTCGATCACCTATCTGGACCGGAACGGGGCCCTGATCGCGACCCGGGGGTCGCAACAGGCCCCGCCGGCGGACCTCGAGGCCCTGCCGGACTATGTGCCGGCCGCCTTCATCGCCATCGAGGACCGGCGCTTCTACTGGCACCCGGGCTTCGATCCCGTCGGCATGATGCGGGCCATGGCGGCCAATATGCGGGCCGGCCGGATCGTCCAGGGCGGCTCGACCCTGACCCAGCAGCTGGCCAAGAACCTGTTCCTGACGCCCGACCAGAACATGCGCCGCAAGGTGCAGGAGCTGATGCTGGCCGTCTGGCTGGAGCTGAAATTCTCCAAGGAGGAGATCCTCGCCCTGTATCTGAACCGCGTCTATTTCGGCGCCGGGGCCTATGGCATCGAGGCGGCGTCGCAGCGGTATTTCGACAAGGGCGCCAAGGATCTGACGGTCGGCGAGGCCGCGCTTCTGGCCGGCCTGCTTAAGGCCCCCAGCCGTTATTCGCCTGTCTCCGAGAGCGAGCGGGCCGCCACCCGCGCGACGGTGGTCCTGGACGAGATGGTCGAGGCCGGCGTGATCACCGCCGAACAGCGCGCCGCAGCCGTGCTGGCGCCGGTGCGGGTCTCGCGCACCCTGGCGACCCAGCACGCCCAGTATTTCATCGACTGGCTGGACAAGGAAATCCGCGGCCTGGTCGGCGAGCCGTCCGAGGACATGATCGTCGAGACCACTCTGGACCTGACGCTTCAGACGGCGGCCGAGCGCAATGTCCGCCGCATCCTGGATCGCGACGCCTCGCGCGGGGTCGAACAGGCGGCCCTGGTCGCCCTGGATGGGGACGGCAGGGTCCGCGCCATGATCGGCGGGGCCTCCTATGCCGACAGCCAGTTCAACCGGGCCGTGGACGCCCGTCGTCAGGCCGGCTCGGCCTTCAAGCCCTTCGTCTATCTCGCGGCCATGGAGGCCGGATACACGCCCGAGACGCCGGTGGTCGACGAACCGATCCGCATCGGCAACTGGAGCCCGCGCAACTACTCCGGCACCTTCGCCGGCGAGATGACCCTCGGCAATGCCGTCGCCCAGTCCACCAACACCGTCGCCGCCTATGTCGCCGACCAGATCGGGCGCGACAGCGTGGCCCGCGCGGCGCGCAGGCTTGGCATCAGCTCGCGCATCGGGCTGGAGCCGGCCATGGCGCTGGGCGCCGTCGAGGTGTCGCCGATCGACATGGCGACCGCCTATGACGCCTTCGCCAACGGCGGTCGCCGGGTCGAGGCCTATGGCATCAGCCGCATCCGCACGCCCCAGGGCCGGGTGATCTATCAGCGTGGCGCGCGCGACGCCGGTGGCCAGGCCATCAACAATCCGTCGCTCTACTACATGAACCAGATGCTGCGGGGCGTGGTGACCAACGGCACCGCCCGCGCGGCCGCCATTGCCGGCCGGGATCTGGCCGGCAAGACCGGCACCACCTCGGACTACAAGGACGCCTGGTTCGTCGGCTATACCGGCGGCTTCGTCGTCGCGGTCTGGGTGGGCAAGGACGACAACACGGCCATGCGCGGCGTGACCGGCGGCGCGGCCCCGGCCGCCATCTGGAAGGGCTTCATGGAGGCGACCCTGCCGCGCCTGGCGGTCCAGCCCATCCCCAACGGCCCGCCGATGCCCGAGGGCTGGGTCGCCCCCGATCCCGTCGGCGACCTGATGAACTCGATCGAGGACCCCTTCGGCGACAGCCGCGTCATCGACGGTGTCGATCCCGACGTGGGCGAGCCCTATGACCCGGATGCCCCCGTGGACAATCCGCGCCCCGCCGTCGTCGAGGAGCAGCGCCGCCGCGAAGATCCGCCTGACCAGAACCCGGAGCCCGTCGAGCGCGAGCGCCAGAGAGACCCGCTGTTCTTCTGAGGCTCAGCGCCCGACGGCGTGAAGCGCCGCGCCGTGGGTTCGCAGCCAGGCGCGGTGGGGGCGGGGGTCGCCGATCAGGCGGTTTACCACGGACCAATAGGCCGGGCTGTGATCGGCGTGGACCAGATGGGCGACCTCGTGCGCGGCCAGATAGTCCAGCACCGGGGGTGGGGCCAGGATCACCCGCCAGCTGTAGCGGATCGACCGGGTGCGGGGCGTGCACGAGCCCCAGCGCGTGCCCGCGTCGTTGATCGTGATCGAGACGGGTCCCTGGCCCAGGGCGGTCCGGTGAAACTCGGTGCGCTCGGCCAGACGATCGCGCGCCCGCCGCTTCAGCAGATTGGTGACACGCCGGGCGAAGGCCTCGCCCTCTCCACCCGACACGATCCGCAGGCCGTCCGGCCCCTCGACCAGCCGCGCCGCGCCGTTTCCAGGGACCCCCTCCAGGCGCACCGACCCGCCCTCGAACGGGATGACGGCACCTGGCACCAAAGCCGCGCCCGCCGGACGGGCCGTCAGGCGCTGGGCGATCCAGTCGGACTTGGAGCGGGCGAAGGCGACGGCGTCGGCGAGGCGACGCTCGGACGGGGCGACCGCCACGACTTCGCCTCGGCGGCCGTCGATGCGGATCGAGATGCGCCGCGCGCGCGGGTTGACGCTGAGCCTCAGGTGCCCGCCGCCCTCAAGCGGCAGTCGCTGTCCGGTCCGGTACGGCTGAGAGCTTTTCATTGGCGGCGATGAAGTCCCGGGTGCGGGGGTAGATCTCCTCGCGGAACCGCCGCCCGTTGAAGACGCCGTAGTGGCCGACCTCGGGCTGGACGTAAAGCACGCGGCGGTCGTCGGGGATTTCGGTGCAGATCGTGTGCGCCGCCTGGGTCTGGCCCACGCCGGAGATGTCGTCCTTCTCGCCCTCGACGGTCATCAGGCCGATGTCGGTGATCCTGGTCAGATCGACGCGCTGGCCCCGGTGTTCCAGCAGGCCGCGCGGCAACAGGTGCGACTGGAAGACGATGTCGATGGTCTGGAGATAGAACTCCTCGGTCAGGTCCAGCACCGACAGATACTCGTCATAGAACTGCTCGTGCTTTTCCACCCCGTCCCCGTCGCCGGCGACCAGGTCGCGGAAATAGTCCCAGTGAGCGTCGGTGTGGCGCGCCTCGTTCATCGACATGAAGCTGTAGAGCTGGACGAAGCCCGGATAGACCTCGCGGCCGAAGCCCGGATAGGGCCAGGGCACGGTGTGGATCATGTTGGACTGGAACCAGGCGAAGGGCTTGGCTTCGGCCAGCTGGTTCGTGACCGTCGGCGACAGGCGCGCGTCGATCGGCGAACCCATGAAGGTCATCGACGCCGGTCGGTTCGGATCGTTCTCGGCCGCCATGACGGCGGCGGCGGCCAGCACCGGCGGGCCCGGCTGGCAGACGCCGACGACATGGGCGCGCGGACCGATCTGGGCCAGCATGGTGCGGACGTGGTCGATGTAGTCGTGGAAGTCGAAGCGCCCTTCCAGCATCGGCACCTGACGGGCGTTGACCCAGTCGGTGACATAGACGTCGTGGTCCTGGAGGAAGGTCTCGACCGTGCCGCGCAGCAGGGTCGCATAGTGGCCCGACAGGGGGGCCACGATCAGCACGCTGGGGGCGGCGACGGGCTTTCGCGCCCGCTTCAGGTCGCCGACGTTCCTCGCGAACCGGACCAGCCTGACCCACGGGCTCTGCCAGATCACCTGCTCGGTGGTTCGGACGGGATGGCCGTCGATGTTGACGACCTCCAGCCCCCAGGCGGGCTTGCCGTAGCGACGCGTGACGCTCTCGAACAGTTCGGCCGAGGCATAGGCGGTGCGGCCGACGGCGGTCTGCGAGGCCGGATTGAAGGGCGAAGTCCAGAATTTGCGGGCGAACTGGGCCCCGATCCGGAAAGGCTGCGCCGATGTGTAGGCGAGCTCATGAAGGGCGTAGAGCATGGAATCCTTGAGGCGGCCCCCGTACGGGCGGGGATGGGGCCATAGAACGCCCGGCTTGGCAAAAGGATTATCGCCGATAACCCTTAACCGTTACCAAGCGTGACGGTCCCCGCCCGTTCATCCTCGCGCGATGACCCTGCGGATCAGCTCAGCGGATCTTTCGGGCCCCAGGTCGTGCGCCAGCGCCGACCGAAAGCGACCGTCCGGGCCCATCAGATAGACCGTCAACGAGTGGTTCATGGTGTAGGCGTCGCCCTCGCCGACCTTCTCGTAGAAGGCGCGATAGACCCGGGCGGTCTCCGCGACCTGCTGGTCCGAGCCCGTCAGCCCGATCACGCCGGGCGGAAAGCCGTCGGACGACAGATAGTCCTTCAGCGCCTGGGGCGTGTCCCGCTCCGGATCGACCGAGATGAAGACGATCTGCAGGTCGTCGGCCGCGTCGCCCAGCCGCTGGCGGGTGGCCTCCAGCGCGGTCAGGGTCGTCGGGCAGAAGTCCGGGCAGTAGGTGAAGCCGAAGAAGACCAGGCTCCATTTTCCGGTCAGCAGGGACTGATCGACCGGCTGGCCCTCCTGGTTCACCAGCTGGAAGTCTCCGCCCACGCTGGGCTGGCCGGTGCTGGTTCCCTCGGCCAGGGCCTGTGCCCGTTCCCGGCCCGTCACCACCACCACCGTGACGGTGGCCAGGGCGGCGGCTATGGCGATGCAGGCACCGGCGAACAGCAGGACGGAACGGCGTGGCATCGTGTCTCCAAAGGCGGGGCCGACATCGGCGTGGCGGGGGTCTATAGACCGGTCGTGAGTTTCAGCGAAGCCATCACACCGTCGCAACCCGCCGACCGTCCCGGACTGCCGCGTCGCAGCCGGGGCCTGAGCCTGCGCACCCTGATCATCCTTCGCTGGCTGGCCATCGCCGGTCAGACCGCAACGGTGATCGTGCTGGTCGCCATGCTGCATTTCCCCTTGCCAATGTGGGAATGCCTGGCGGTGATCTTTGCCAGCGTGGTCGCCAATCTGCTGGCCATGTCGCGGCTGAGACAGGTCGACGGCCGGCTGCCCGACGGCCGCCAGACGGCCATCCATCTGGGGTTCGACATCCTGCAGCTGACGGCGCTGCTGGCCTTCACGGGCGGGCTGGAGAACCCGTTCTGCCTCTTGCTGGTCGCGCCGGTCACGGTGGCGGCGGCCTCCCTGCCCGGCCGTCAGGCCTTGCTGCTGGGTCTGCTGGTCCTGATCGCCACCATCGGCCTGTTCTTCTGGTCCCTGCCCCTGCCGTGGCAGGCGGGGACGCGGCTGGAGCTGCCGTCGCTGTATCGGTTCGGGATCGGCCTGGCCCTGATCACGGGCGTGGTCTTCACCGCCGCCTATGCCTGGCGCGTGGCCGCCGACGCCGAGAAGCTGGAACTGGCGCTGGCCACGACCCAGGACGTACTGCAGCGCGAGCAGCGGCTTGCGGCGCTCGGCGGCCTTGCGGCGGCGGCGGCGCACGAGCTGGGCACCCCGCTGGCGACCATCCAGGTCGTGGCCAAGGAGTTGCTCAGGGCCTCGCCCGCCGACGGGCCGGTGGCCGAGGACGCGCGACTGCTGCTGGTCCAGGCCGACCGCTGTCGTGACATCCTGAAACGCCTGTCCCAGCGCCCGGAGGACGGCGACGCCCTTTACACCGAGGTGGGTCTGAAAGCCCTGCTGAACGAGGTGGTTGATCCGCACCTGGGCTTCGACCTTGATATCGCGGTTCTGGTGACCACGCCGCCGGGCATGGCCGAGCCGCACGTCAAACGCCTGGCGGAGGTCGTCCATGGCCTGTCCGCCATCGTCGAGAACGCGGCCGACTTCGCGGCGACCCAGGTCCGGGTCGAGGCCAAGGCGGATCGCAGCTGGATCACCATCGCCGTGACCGACGACGGCCCCGGCTTCGCCGCCGACATCCTGCCGCGCCTGGGCGAGCCCTATGTGACGTCCCGGCCGCACGGCAAGGCGCGTCAGGCGGTGGCCAAACAGCTCGCCGCGGCGACGGCGGCGGCCCGTGCGCCGAGGAAGTCGCGCCCCGCTCCGGCCGAACTGCTGGCCGAGGCCATCCCCAGCCAGGGCGGCATGGGTCTCGGCTTCTTCATCGCCCGCACCCTGCTGGAGCGGACAGGCGGCCAGGTCGCTGTGGGCCACGGCGATGGCGGCCCTGGAGGAAACCGCGGCGCGCGCGTCACCATTCGCTGGCCGAGAGACGCCTTGGAAGCGCTTTAGTCCCTCCGTAGGCGACGCATCGCCGCACCGCTTGAAAGCCGGACCGCAAGGCCCGACCTGCCCGCCAAGGGAGATCACCGTCATGCCAACCGCCACCGCCACCGCCACCCCGACCGTCGAGGACCGCATCGCGGCCCTGGCCGACCGGTCCCTGCTGCTGCTGGACGACGACCAGGCGCTGCGGACCCGCCTGGGCCGGGCGCTTGAATCGCGCGGGTTCGAGGTCACCACCGCCGCCACCGTCGCCGAGGCCACCGAGGCGTTGAGGGCCAAACTTCCCGCCTTCGCCGTGCTGGACATGCGGCTGGAAGACGGCAACGGCCTGAAGGTGGTCGAGGCCATCCGCGAGCGCCGCGAGGACGCCCGCATCGTCATGCTGACCGGTTATGGCGCGATCGCCACGGCCGTCGCGGCGGTCAAGGCCGGGGCCGTCGACTATCTGTCCAAGCCCGCCGACGCTGACGACGTGGTCAAGGCGCTGCTGGCCACCGGCGACGCGCCCGAGCCGCCCGAGAACCCGATGAGCGCCGATCGCGTCCGCTGGGAGCATATCCAGCGGGTCTACGAGCTGTGCGATCACAACGTCTCGGAGACCGCGCGCCGCCTGGGGATGCACCGCCGGACGCTCCAGCGCATCCTGGCGAAACGCGCGCCGCGATAGGCAACATACGGCCGAGCTTTGCCCCTCGCGTCGGTTCCGCTAGTCAGGATCCAACGACAAGAGGGAAACGCGGACGATGAAGGTTCTGGTCCTGGGCGGCGACGGCTTCTGCGGCTGGCCGACGGCGCTGCACTTGTCGGCGCGCGGCTGGGACGTCGTCATCGTCGACAATCTGAGCCGGCGCAACATCGACAACGAGCTGGAAGTCCAGTCGCTGACGCCGATCCGCCCCATCGGAGAGCGGATCGCGGCCTGGAAAAAGGTCTCGGGCCGCGACATCGGCTTCGTCAACATGACCGTCGGCAAGGAGTTCGACCGTCTGGTCGAGCTGATCCGGACCGAACGCCCCGACAGCGTGGTCCACTTCGCCGAACAGCGCGCCGCGCCCTATTCGATGAAGTCGGCCCGGCACAAGCTCTACACCGTCGACAACAATCTGAACGCCACCAACCACCTGCTCGCCGCCATCGTCGAGAGCGGGCTGGACGTGCATCTGGCGCACCTTGGGACCATGGGGGTCTATGGCTATACGACCGCCGGCCTGCGCATTCCCGAGGGTTATCTGAAGGTCACGGTCGACACCGATTTCGGCCCGGCCGAGCAGGAGATCCTGTTCCCGCCGAACCCCGGCAGCATCTATCACATGACCAAGACCCAGGACGCCCTGCTGTTCCAGTTCTACGCCAAGAACGACCAGCTTCGGATCACCGACCTGCACCAGGGCATCGTCTGGGGCGCCCAGACCGAAGAGACGCGCCAGGACGAGCGGCTGATCAACCGGTTCGACTACGACGGCGACTACGGCACGGTGCTGAACCGGTTCCTGATGCAGGCGGCGGTCGGCTATCCGCTGACGGTGCACGGATCGGGCGGCCAGACGCGCGCCTTCATCCACATCCAGGACACGGTGCGCTGCGTCGAGCTGGCGCTGAACAATCCGCCGGCGCGGGGCGAGCGGGTCAAGATCCTGAACCAGATGACCGAAAGCCGCCGCGTGCGCGATCTGGCGGCCATGGTGGCCGACATGACGGGGGCCGAGGTCCACAATGTCCCCAACCCGCGTCAGGAGGCCGACGAGAACGAACTGGTGGTCGCCAACGACCAGTTCCGCGACCTGGGCCTGAAACCCATCACCCTGGCCGAGGGACTGATGGCCGATGTGGCCGAGGTGGCGAAACGCTATGCCGACCGGGCTGACCGGTCGAAGATTCCCTGCGTATCCGCCTGGAACGCCGGCCGGGCCAGGGCCATCGAGGTCGAGCCGGCCCGACCCGTTCCGGCTCCGCCCGCCGCGCCGCGCATCCGCGCCGTCTGACGCCGCGCGTGACCGGATCGCTTCTCGTCTTCGGCGGCGGCTATGTCGGCGCACGGGCCGCGCGCCACGCCCTGGCGCGGGGCATGGCCGCGTCGGCCACGTCGCGCGACCCAGGCCGACGGGCGTCGCTGGCGGTCGAGGGCGTCGACGCGATCGACCCTCGCGATGCCGAGGCCCTGTCGGCTGCGGTCGCGCGCGCCTCCGCCATCCTGGTCACCGCCGCGCCGGACGCCGCCGGATGTCCCGGACTGAGGGCCCTGGTCCCCGCCCTCACGGCTTGCGGAGCCTATCCCGACTGGATCGGCTACATCTCCTCTACCGCCGTCTATGGCGATCGCGACGGCGGTTGGGCCTTCGAGGACGACGACCTGAACGCCTCGTCGCTGGAGGGCGCCCGCCGGGTGCGGGCCGAGGCCGACTGGCTGGACGCCGGACGGGGCATGGGCTTGACCGTGCAGCTGTTTCGCCTGCCGGGGATCTATGGTCCCGGGCGGTCGGTCGTCGACCGGCTGCGGGACGGCACCGCGCGCCTGGTGAGGAAGCCGGGCCAGATCTTCAACCGCATCCATGTCGATGACGCCGTCTCGGGCCTGTTCGCCTCGATGGCGCGCCCCCATCCCGGCCGGGCCTACACCCTGGCCGACGACGAACCGGCCCCCGCCGACGTCCTCATGGAGTGGGCGGCCGACCGGCTGGGCTTGCCGCGTCCGCCCGAGGTCTGCTGGACCGACCCTTCGGTGTCCGAGGCGATGCGACGGTTCTATCTGGATTCCAAGCGGCTCTCGAACGCTCGCGCCAAGGCCGAACTGGGCTGGCGGCCCGCCTATCCCGGATGGCGCGAAGGGATCGAGGCGATCCTGGGCGAGGGCGCTGCCTGAGCAATTGACTCCCTCTCCCAGAGGGAGTGGGCTTGAGCGCACGGCGCGAAGCGTCGTCCTGGCGCGAAAGGGTGAGGGGTTCTGCCGTCACCGGCTCCCGCCATACCCCCTCACCCTTTCGGCTTGGCGGCTCGCTGCGCTCTCCGAGCCTCAAGCCCTCTCCCCATGGGAGAGGGTAAATTGTTCAATCATCCGCGCTCGCCCGGATTCCCCCAGCGAATCCAACGCCCGTCGCATCCGAACCCTCGCGAACGCGCCCGCATTGACGCGCGTGCTACCCTCCCCCTCGGTTCCGTCGCCTGGGAAGGGCGCAAGGCCTTGCGAGCTTGTCGCGGCGGAAGCGGTTGGAGCGGGGGCTCCCGAAGTCCAACGACCGGAGGCCGTGAAGAGCGGTCATCCGGCGTCCCGGGCCGAAGGAGTGGTTCGCGCGATCTCCGGATCGCGCGGCGATAAGGCGGCGAGCAGAAGACTCGTCGCGTTCAGGGGATCGGCTCTCGCAAGGACGCCGACCCTCCCGCCGGAGGCGTCAGTAGCGGCAAGGCTCTAACAGAGCCGTTGGTCCCCGGTCAGTCGGCTTCGAGCGACGCGGGGCCGTCCGCTTCCGTTCAGACCAGCCGCGCGGAGCAGTCGTCTTTCGCCGAAACACAAACTCCTACGGTCTCCGGGCGAAGGCCCGGCCGCTCCGCCCGCCCTTCCCATCCCGTTCACAGCGGAAGAGCGATGGCGCGTGGCTGGCCCCGCGACGCCGCGCGGTGCCGAACGGCGTTGGCCTTTCCCGTTCGGCTCGCTAGAAGCGGACGTCTACTTTTTCCCTTCAGGAGCAACCCATGGGCGTGGCCCTCGTCTGGCTGGTCAATACGGTCATCCAGCTGATGATCTGGTTCATCATCGCCTCGGCCATCCTGTCGTGGCTGTTCGCCTTCGACGTCATCAATCACCGGAACCGCTTCGTCAGCCAGCTGGCGGGATTCCTGGACGCGGTGACGCGGCCGCTGCTGGAGCCGTTCCGCCGGATCATTCCGCCGCTGGGCGGGATCGACATTTCACCGATCGTGGTTCTGTTGCTGCTGAATTTCGCGCGCATCCTGTTCAACAACTCCGCCGCTGGCCCTCTGATCGCGATCCTGGGGTGACACTTCGGCGACGGGTTCGCCGCAGCGCAGCACTCCGGCCTTGCACCCGGGGCGGACGCTTCTAAGGTGCCCTTCGCCCGGGCGAGACCGCCGCTGACGACCACGACCGCATGACCTCCTCGATCAAATCCGTCGCCGTGATCGGCGCAGGCCAGATGGGCGTCGGGATCGCCCAGGCCGTGGCGCTGGGCGGCTATCGGGTCAGCCTGTACGACGTCGACGCCGCCCGACTGCCGGTGGCGATGGGCGTGATCGGCGCCAGCCTGGCCCGCTCGGTCGAGAGGGGCGCGATCGCTCAGGCCCAGGCCGACGCCGCCTTGGCCGCCGTGTCCGGCGTGTCCAGCCTGGCCGAGGCCGGCAAGGCGGATCTCGTCATCGAGGCGGCGGTCGAGGACGAGGCCATCAAGAAGGCCGTGTTCGCCGATCTGGTGCCGCACCTGGGCCCCCAGACCCTGCTGGCGTCCAACACCTCGTCCATCTCCATCACCCGCCTCGCCTCGTCGACGGACCGGCCGGACCGGTTCATCGGCCTGCACTTCATGAAGCCGGCGCCAGTGATGAAGCTGGTGGAGATCATTCGCGGCATCGCCACCTCGGCCGCCACCTACGACGCCGCCGTCGCCTTCGCCGAGAGCCTGGGCAAGACCACGACCAACGCCGAGGACTTCCCGGCCTTCATCGTCAACCGCATCCTGGTGCCGATGATCAACGAGGCGATCTACACCCTGTACGAAGGGGTCGGAAACGTCGCCTCCATCGACAAGGCGCTGAAGCTCGGGGCCAACCACCCGATGGGCCCGCTGGAGCTGGCCGACTTCATGGGTCTGGACGTCGTCCTGGCCATCATGAACGTGCTGTACGAAGGTCTGGCGGACTCGAAATACCGCCCCTGTCCGCTGCTGGTGAAATACGTCGAGGCCGGCTGGCTGGGTCGCAAGTCCGGCCGGGGCTTCTACGACTATTCCGGCGAGACGCCGGTTCCGACCCGCTGATGGCTCGTCCCGCCATCCGCTTCGACCGGATCGAGGACCTGCCGGGTCAGACACGGGTGACGTGGCGGCGGACACGGTTGGCGATACCGCTCGCCGCCCTGGCCGGCATCGCCTGGCCGCCACTGATCCTGACGCTGTTGATCTGGCCGCCCCAGAACTGGGTGCCTGGGGCGGATATCGACTGGCGTCTGGTGCTGCTGGCGCTCGGGGCCGTCGCCGTGCCCGCCGGGCTGATGATCATCCGGCGCGAGCGCGACCGTCGGGGCCGACCCGGGACGCGGCTTGGCATCGTCTGGCGGTTCATGCTCTACGGCGGCCTGCTGGCCGCGGGCCTCCAGATTCTGGTCGCCCTCGGTATGGTGGCAATCGGCCTGGTCGCCTCCAGCGACGTGGTTCAGGGCATGGGGGCCACGGAGACCACCCTGCTGATCTACGGGGTGGCGGGCCTGCCCGTTGCGATCCTGGTGGGCGTGTCCTACGCGCTGTGGGTCGGTCTGTGCGCCGCCTTCATCGCCTTCGTGCCGGCTCCGGACAGGGTGCGCGACCGCCTCGGCCTGATGACCGACCAAGGCTGACGCCGACCGCGGAATTCGGTTTACGGCCAAGCTGGTTTATGTAAAGCTTGCTTGTCTTCACGCTTTTGGGGGGAAAGCGCATGGCCATGCCCGCCGTCGAGGCCCAGCCTCTGCTCGCAACCGGGGGCTTGGCTCCCGTCGCGCCCAAGGACCGGATCTTCCAGCTCGACATGCTTCGGGGCTGGGCGATTCTCGGCATCCTGGCGGTAAACGCAATGGCCTTCGCCTGGCCGATCGCGGTGGAGACGGCGACGACCGATCCCTTCAATCACACCGGGGCCGACGCCTGGGGGGCCTGGGTCACCGAGGTCTTCTTCCAGGACAAGTTCCGCACCCTCTTCACCATGCTGTTCGGGGTCTCGATCTTCCTCGTCGGCGGGGAACGCTCCGACGAGGGCCGGGGCAAGCTTCTGCGGACCCGGCTGATCTGGCTGGGCGTCTTCGGCCTGATCCACGGCGCCGCCTTCTGGTACGGCGACATCCTGCTGCACTATGCCTATTGCGGCGCGATCATGCTGCTCATGCGGTCGTGGAGCGCCGGGCGGCTTCTTTGGATCGGCGGCTCGATTTCGCTGCTTTGGGCGCTGGTCGCCACGGCCGGACCGTTGGCGATGGGCGCGCTCGGCCCCGAGTTCCAGGAACAGATGCAGGCCAACAGCCCGCAGGTCACGATGGAGACGATCAACGCCGCCGTCGCCGCCTACAAATCCAGCTTCGCTGCCCCCTGGATCGAGAACCTGAAGGCCTGGCTGATGCTGGCCATGCTGTCCTTGTTCCTGATCCCGGTCACAATCCCGCTGATGATGCTGGGTCTGGGTCTCTACAAGTCCGGCTTCTTCGTCGGGCGTTCGCCGACCCTTTTGTATCTGCTGGTGCTGGTTCTGGCCGGAGTGGTCCTGGCGACGGACGCCTGGGCCAGTCTGCCCGGCCGGGACGCGGCCAGCCTGCCCATCGCGGGTCTGGACGACGCGGCCGGGGGCATGGCTCCGCTGATCACGCTAGGGTATGCGTCGATGCTGATCCTGCTGACCCGGTTCGGGGCGCGGATCGTGACGGGCGTTCTGGTTCCGGTCGGGCGGATGGCCTTCACCAACTACCTGACCCAGACCCTGATCATGGCCAGCCTGTTCTACCTGCCGTGGGGGCCGCAATGGATGGGCGACTATCACCCCGCCGCCCTCTGGACCGTCGTCGCGGCCGTCTGGGTCGCCCAGCTGATCTGGTCGCCCCTGTGGCTGTCGGTCTTCTCCAACGGCCCGCTGGAATGGGTGTGGCGCTCGCTGACTTACGGGCGGCTGGTGCCGATCCGGAAGTAGGGGCGGAGGCGAGGGGCGGCCGGGGTCAAGGCGGGCAGGGCGCGATCTTCCTCGCCCCTCGACCCTCGCCCCTCGCCCCTCTAAACAGCGCGCCATGACCGACGCCGCGCCTCCCGCCCGCCCCGAAGCCCGCAGCCCCAGAGGCTTCGCCGACCGTCGAGGAGCGGACGTCGCCGCCGAGCGCCGCATCGTGGCGCGGGTGTCCGAGGTCTATGAACGCTGGGGCTTCGAGCCGCTGGAGACCGGCGCGTTCGAGTACGCCGATGCCCTGGGCAAATTCCTGCCCGACGCCGACCGTCCCAACGAGGGGGTCTTCGCCCTTCAGGACGACGACGAACAATGGATGGCGCTGCGCTACGATCTCACGGCCCCCCTGGCCCGGTTCGCGGCGCAGAACTGGGAGACCCTGCCCAAGCCGTATCGCCGTTATGCCTTCGGCCCCGTGTGGCGCAACGAGAAGCCCGGTCCCGGCCGGTTCCGGGAGTTCGTCCAGTGCGACGCCGACACGGTCGGTTCCGATCGACCCGAGGCCGACGCCGAGATCATCGCCATGGCCTGCGAGGGACTGAAGGCAGCGGGCCTGTCGGAGGGCCAGGCGGTCGTGCGGGTGTCGAACCGCAAGCTGTTCGACGGCCTGTTCGACGCAGGCCGGGTGACCGACCCGGTTCAGCGGCTGACGGCGCTCAGGGCCATCGACAAATACGATCGCCTGGGCTGGGAAGGCGTCGCCGCCCTGCTGGGCGAGGGGCGGCTGGACGAGAGCGGCGACTACACCGAGGGCGCGCGGTTGCCGGCTGCCGTCATCGCCACCATTCAAGCCTTCCTGGGCTCGGCCGGCGAGGGCAGCCGATCCCGGACGCTCGACGCCATCGCCCGCATCGGCGGCCTCGGTGCCGTTGGCGAGGCGGCGCTGACCGAACTGTCCGGCATCGACAGGGCGCTGGCGTCCATGGGCGTCGATCAGGCCGCGGTGCGCTTCGACCCGACGATCGTCCGTGGACTGGAATACTATACGGGGGCCGTGTTCGAGGCCGAACTGTTGCTCGATACGACCGACGACAGGGGGCGGGCCGTGCGGTTCGGCTCGATCGGTGGGGGCGGGCGCTACGACGATCTGGTGGCGCGGTTCACGGGCGAGGCGACCCCGGCGACAGGCTTTTCTTTCGGTGTGTCCCGGCTGGCGTCGGCGCTTCGTGCCGCCGGTCGAGCGGAGGCGGCGCGGCGGGGACCGGTGGTCGTCATCGTCTTCGGCGAGGCGGACATGCAGGCCTATCTGGACGCGGTCGCCGAGCTCCGCCGGGCGGGGATCGCCGCCGAACTCTATCTAGGGCGGGCGGGGATGAAGGCCCAGATGAAATACGCCGACCGACGCGGTGCTCCCGCCGCCATCCTGCTGGGTGGCGACGAGATCGCGGCGGGCCAGGTCACGATCAAGGATCTGGATGCCGGCCGGGCCCTGGCCTCGGACCTGGTCGACAACGAGGCCTGGAAGGCCGCCCGTCCGGGGCAGCGGACCGTATCGCGCGGAGCTCTGGTTGGGACCATTCGCAGCATTATCGAAGCTTCGTCGATAACGAACGACGCGCACGAATGAGTGATCGACGTTTAGTCATGAAACCGTCGGATTTCGCTTGGCCTTTGATTGACTTGGGACGCGCCTGACGGTCATCTGGCCTCACTCGAACGGCGCGGCGCTGACAAGGCGAAGCCGCTGGACGAAGGCGTTTCGGGGAGGAAACGTCCGCTCCATAGAGAGCGAGAAAGCCCGCTGCGATGTATCCCCCGCAGCGGGCTTTTTCACGCCTGCATGTTGGTGGCGCTATCGCTCGCGACGCGGTCGCTCACTGCCTGAGCGCGGGCTTAGGGCGCTACTGCACTTCATACGGCACGGCGTCGCGCGGCTTCGGCGCCGTTCAGTCCGCGGATTTCCGGGGCTTTCGCGCAGCGCGGGGCTTGGCCGCGGCCTTGCGTTTGGCCGGGGGCTTTGGCGAAGGCTCCGGCAGGGCATCGCCGGGGTTCGTCAGCTTCAGGCGCGAGGTCTCCTTCCACGCCTGGGCGTCCTTCAGCCTCTGCCAGTCGACGCCCAGCCGGATCGCCCGGTCGATGTCCTCGCCCGCCTCCCCCACGGCGCGGCCTGAGATGCGGTCCTTCAGGTGCCGGCAGGCCGCCAGCAGCGCGGCCGCGGCGCGCAGTTCGGCGCCGGCCCCCTCATAGCGGCCGATGTCCTCCAGGGTGGCGAAGCGCCAGCCTGCCTCGGCGGGGCGCTCCAGCACCATGTCCCAGCGGCGCTCGATATCGACGTCCTGACCCAGGTAGTCCCAGCCGGCCGACCCCGGCCCCCGGCGATAGTGACCCGCCTGGGTCGGCAGGCCATGCTCGGCATAGACCTTCAGCGCCGTCGCCTCGACCTCGGCCATCGTCGGTGGACTGGCGGCTGCGCGGCGCCCAGCCTTTTCCCAGACGTCGGCGGCCCGGGCGATCGCCGTCCCGACCTCGGGGCCGCCGCGCCGTCCGGTCAGAAGGCCGCGCCAGCTCATGGCCGCTACTGGTTCAGGGTGTTGGTCACCGAGATGTCGTAGACGACCCGCGAGACCTGCTGGACGAACTCGAAGAATTTGCGCACCTCGGCCGCCGTGGCGCGCGGCGCATAGATGGTGTCCTCCGGCTGGATCACGAACGATCCGGCCGTGAAGAAGCCGGACGCCTCTTCCAGGTTCAGGCGATAGACCACCGGCACGCCGCGGATGGTCGGCGGCTGGGTGATCCCCAGGGCCTGGGCCACCTCGGGCCTTTCGAAGCGGAAGACCAGGACCGAGCGGGCATTGGCGAAGTTGTCGTTCAGACCCCCGGCCCGGCCCAAAGCGCCGGCGAGGGTCAGTTCGCCAGCCGGCATGTCGGCCTCGCTGACCGTGCCCAAAGCCCCAAAGCTCCGGAACCGCCGAGGCTTGTGGACCAGATTGATTTGGTCGCCCCTCTGCAGGTTGACGTTCTCACCGAAGTCGCTGGTCACGGCCGTCATTGGCGCGGAGTAGGTCTGGTCGCCACGTCGGATCTGAACGTCGATGTCCTGCACCGGCTGAGCCGCGCCGCCCGCCTCGGCGATCACGTCCAGGATCGTGCTCGCATTGACCGAAAGAGGCACCCGACCCGGTTCGTTGACCTCGCCCAGGACGGTGACGGTGTTCGAGGCGTTCTCCTCGATCGTGACCGAGACCTGCGGATTGCCGACCCGCCCGGCCAGGGCGCGCCGGATCGCATTGCCCGCCTCGGTGGTCGTCAGCCCGGCCACGCGCACGGCGCCGCCGAACGGCACAGTGACGGTGCCGCCCCGGTCGACCGCGACGCTGGGCAGGGCCTGGGTGCCGGAGCGGATCGCCTGGCTGCTGGAGCCGCCGCCGAACAGGGTGCCCGACGGTTCGAAAATGGAGATGGACAGCAGGTCGCCCTCGCCGATCACATCGACCCGCTCGCTGCTGGACGCGGCCGCCAGCGAGCCGAGATGGCGGCCCGGCACGGCCCGGATGCGCTCCGCGGCGGCGTAATCGAGCTCGACGATGGCATAGTCGGCACCATCCGCGTCCTCCACGGCCCCGCGATCGACCGCCCGACCCGAGGGTCCGTCGCGCGGCAGGGTCGAACATCCCGAGAGGAGGGCCGCGAGCGCGAGAGCGAGCAGTTTACGGGTCATGGCGTCCAGGCTTTGAATTCCCGGTCGTGATTACCGGCCTTTAGCCGCCGGGGCTAGAGCGTGTTCGGCGCACGCCGTTCAGGCCGCGCGCGCGGTCCGGGTCAGACCCACATGTTCGGCGACCTCCGCGAAATGCCGGTCCCAGGTCGGCGCCACATAGGGCGGGGCCTTGGGGGGATGGCGGGTGGCCTTCTCCAGCGCGTCCAGCCATCCGAGACCGTCCAGGGGATCGATCAGCCGGGCATTGGGCACGAGTTCGCGGTGGGCCGGAATGTCCGAGGCGATCAGCGGCACGCCCAGGGCCGAAGCCTCCACCGCCGGCAGGTCGAAGCCCTCGACCGAGGAGGGCGCGACCAGCGCGCGGGCGCTGGCCATCAGGGTGGCGAGGGCCGAATCCGGCAGGTCGGAGGCCTGATGCACCAGACCGCGCAGCGCCGGCGACCGCTCCAGGTGATCCAGCACGGCCTCGTTCTCCCAGCCGTAGCGCCCCACTAGAACCAGCTGGGGCGCGGCGTCGGCCATCTTCTCCTGCAGCCGTCGCCAGATGGTCAGCAGGAAGGCCAGGTTCTTCCTCGCCTCGATGGTGCCGATGTGGACGAAATACGGCCGGGGCGTCGGGGCCGCCGGAGGAACCAGGAAGGTCGGTTCCAGCCCCAGATGCACCGCATCGATCGGCGGCGGCGTGATCCCCTCTCGCGCCGCGAAGGCCGACAGTTCGGACGCCGTGTAGTGCGAGTTCACCAGGATGCGCGAGGCATGGCGCAGGGTCGTCATGACGCGGTCGCGATGCTTGATGTCATCGCCAGGCCGGCAGAACTCGGGGTGGGTGATCGGGATCAGGTCGTGCAGGAGGATGATCCGCTCGATTCCCCGCTCCGCCAGCTCGCGCAGGATGCCGGGATCGCCCAGGCCGGTGTGACCGACGTTGAAATACAGGCTGCTGTCGGGCAGGCCCTGGATCCACTGCGAGCGGAACATCTGTTTGAAGACCCGGGCGCGCCGGCCCGGCGTGCGGCCGGGGTGGGCCGGCGGTTCCCCGATGACAGATTCCGCTGCCTTGGCGCCGCTGGCGAGGGCCGTCATCAGCCGCATCTCGTCGGGCGTCAGCGAGCGTTCGAAGAAGTCTCCGGTCCAGCGCGACCGCAGGGTCTGGACGCAGCGCCGGAACCACGGTTCATCGACCGCGATCAGCTGATCCTGACGCGACCGGACCGGCGTCACGGCGACGTCGGGCAGCGACAGCAGCCATTCGGCATAGGCCAGGCATACCCGGTCCACGCCGGTGGGCGCGGTGCGCTCCGCCCTGCTGAGCAGGCGGCTCGCATCGAACAGGACCGACCGGGTCAAGAGACCCCGACGCGCGAATAGACCTCGGCCAGGCGCGCGCGATAGGCCTCGACCGAGAACTTCGCCGCCTGGATCCGGCCGCGCCGCTCCAGGTCCTCGCGCAGCGCGTCGTCGGCGTCCAGCGCCTGCAGCCCGCGTGTCAGGGCCGTGACGTCATAGGGGTCGACGCTGATCGCCGCGTCGCCCGCGACCTCGGGCAAGGACCCTCCCGTCGAGGTCAGGACGGCGGTGCCGAGCGCCATGGACTCGAGCACGGGCAGGCCGAACCCTTCGTAGAGCGACGGGAACAGGGTCGCCTTCGCCCCCCGGATCAGGCTGATCAGCATGGAGAAGGGCAGGTATTCATAGCGCCGGATGCGCTCGGCGCTGGGGCCCTTGTCGGCGATGACCTGGTTCATCAGGGCCGTCTCGGGCTCGTCCAGCCAGGCCCGGCCGCCCACGACCACCAGAGGCGTCAGGCAGCCCGACGCCAGATAGGCCTCGACCACGCGACCCAAGTTCTTCTTGGGCTCGATTGCGCCAAAATGCAGGAAGTAATCCTTCCAGCCCAGGTCGAACACGCCCTGAAGCTCCCGCGTGACATCGGCCTCTGACCGGTTGGTCAGGGCGGCCGGCAGGTGGACGGCCTGATAGGTGTTGGTCACCCTGTCCTCGGACACGCCCAGCATCCGAATCACGTCCTGCCGCGTGGTCTCGGACACCACGGCGATGTGGTCGGCGCGCCGCGCGATGGCCCGGCACAGGGCGAAATAGGCCGGCTTGTCATCCAGGGTGGTGTGCGGCAGCCGCAGCGGGATCAGATCATGGATCGTATAGACATTGGGCACGCCCCGCGCATGCAGCGGCAAGGTGGCGGTCCAGTGCATCAGGTCCGGCTTCCCGGCTCCCCCGTCGGTGTCGAAATCGACCGGCGTCTCCTTGCGATAGGTCGAGAACGAGCGGTTGGCCCGGTAGTACAGGTCGTGCGCGGCCCAGAACGACGCCGCGTCCGGACGCCCGCCGGCCCTTGTCGGCCAGAAGACCTCGCCGCTGGGCGTAACCGGCCAGGCGGGGACGCCGGCGCGGCTGGTCAGTGTCTGGATGTAGCGCGCGACCCGCTTGTTCTTGCGGGGCCGGTCGGCGTCGACCAGGGCGGTCTCGTTCAACAGGGGGCGTTTGGACCGCTTGCGTGGCGGGCCGTAAAGGACCTGGGTCTCGAACCCCAGGCCGCGCACGGTCGTCAAAAGGTTTCGGCCATAGGTGGCGATGCCGGTGCCGCGCGTCATAGCGATGTTGTAGCCGTCGATGCACAGGGTCGGTCGGCGCGGCGCGGTCGTCGTCAACGGCGCGGCTCGCCCAGTTTCCACGACATCCGGCGACCTATCCAACTTCAGCCTTCGACGCGGTTGTTCCGATCGTCCGGCGACGCACTGGGGCGGCCGGTCGGTTGGCGGCGTAGACCCTTGCCCCATGGGGGTCAACCGCGTGGACCCCGTCCGTCAGGAGACGTATCCGGCCTGCATCAGTTCGGCGACATGCACGATGGCGACAGGGCGCTGATCAGCGACCACGAACAGGTTCGAAATCTTGTTCGCGGTCAGGAGATCGACGACGTCGCTCATCCGCTGATCGGGGCCGACCGTGATCGGCTGGCGGCTCATGATGTCGGAGGCCGTGATGCGCGACACGTCGCTGGAGAAGGCCCGGCGCACGTCGCCGTCCGTGATCATCCCGGCCAGGCTGCCGTCGTCGTCCAGCACCGCGACCGCGCCCTTGCGCCCGGCGGTGATGGCGGCCACCACTTCGGCGAAGGCCGCGTCGGTCGGCACGGTCGGGGGCGGGGCATGGTTGTCGCCCATCCATTCGCGCACGCTCTGCAGACTCATGCCCAGGGAGCCGCCCGGATGGTGCATGCCGAAATCGGTGGCCGAGAAGCCGCGTCGGTCCATCAGCACCATGGCCAGGGCGTCGCCCAGCGCAAGCGTCATCAGGGTCGAGGTGGTGGGGGCCAGGCCGTTCGGGCAGGCCTCGGCGACGCTGGGCATCACCAGGGACACCGCCGACATCCGCGCCAGGAAGGACGACCCGCGCTGGGTCATGCCGATCACCGGAATGCCGTTCCTCTGGCAGAACAGCAGCGGGTCGCGCAGTTCGCGGCTCTCGCCCGAGTTGGAAATCGCCAGTAGGGTCGTGTCGTGGCGCAGCATGCCCAGGTCGCCGTGGCTCATCTCGGCCGGATGCACGAAGAAGGCGTTGGTGCCGGTGGACGCCAGGGTGGCCGCGATCTTGTTGCCGATGTGCCCAGACTTGCCGATCCCGGTCACCACGACATAGCCGGGCCGAGACAGGATCACGTCCACCGCGCGCGCCAGGGAGCCGTCGATGGTTCGCTCCAACGCCTCCAGGGCCTCGATGTTCAGCCGGATGACCGAGCGGCCGTGTTCGGTCATGGCCCCAACGGCATCGGGGGATGCGGGCGAGGAGGGCGGGGCGTCGTGGGGCATGGTGACGGGTCTTTCGCGGGCAGTGCGGCGGTGTAGACCCTCCGTGGCGGGTTCTACAATCCGACCGGCTGTTACCGAAGTTCAGCCCACCTGGGTCAACCTTTGCCGCAGAAGGGCGTTAAGAGGTCGGGCGTCGATCACCAAGCGACAACATCAGCATCGAGAGACCATGCCGCCATCCGCCGGGACCCTGACACGCACCCTGCCGCCGCCGCCCGTCGCGTTCGACGGTCCTCTGGCCCTGTTCCTCGACATGGACGGGGTGCTGGCCGCCCTGGCGCCCACGCCCGAGGCGGTGGTCGCCGAGCCTCGCCGCACGGCCGTTCTCGAGGCGCTCGACCGGGCGCTCGGCGGACGCATGGCCATCATCAGTGGCCGAACGATCGCTGAGATCGATCGCATCGCCGGGGGCGCGGCGCGATCGGCGTCAGGTGTGCACGGGCTGGAGCGCCGTCGCCGTGACGGCAGCCTGGACCGCGCGGAGGCCAGTCCCCGCGTGGCGGACGCCGTGGCCGCGTTTCGCGACTTCGCCGCCACCCATTCCGGCGTGATCGTCGAGGACAAGGGTGTGTCCGCCGGTCTCCACTATCGTCAGGCCCCCGACGCGGCGACCCAGGCTCGCGCCTTGGCCGAAGGTCTCGCGACCGACACGGGGCTGGTGCTGCAGCCCGGCCACATGGTGCTGGAACTCAAGACGCCCGGGGCTGACAAGGGGCGGGCCCTGTCCGCCTTCATGGCCGAGACCCCGTTCGCCGGGGCCCTGCCGGTCATGGCGGGCGACGACCTGACCGACGAGGCGGGCTTCCTCGCGGCCGAAGCGCGGGGCGGGTTCGGCGTGTTGGTCGGGGCCGCGCGAGAGACCGCGGCCCGATACGGCCTGCCCGACGTGCCAGCGGTGCTGGACTGGCTGGAAGCCGTGGTGGAGGCCCAGGCATGACCGGCGCGACGACCGCCCGGCCGGGCCTCGACCTCGCCCCGATCGGCAACTGCGCCATCTCGGCCCTGATCGACCGGGCGGGCCGCTATGTCTGGGCCTGCGCGCCCCGCGTCGACGGTGATCCGGTCTTCTCCGCGCTGATGGACGGAGACGCGCCCGATCACGGCTTCTGGTCGATCGAACTGGATGGGTTGGCCTCCACCTCTCAGTCCTATGTCCGCAACACGCCGGTGCTGCGCACCGTTCTGACAGACGACGAGGGGGCCTCGCTCGAGATTCTCGATTTCGCGCCACGCCACAAGAAGCACTCCCGCACCTATCGGCCCCTGGCCTTCGCGCGGATCGTGCGGCCGCTTCAGGGCTCGCCTCGGATCCGTATGCGGCTGCGTCCTTCCGCCGACTGGGGCGCGCGCAAGGCAGACTGCACTTCGGGCTCCAACCACATTCGCTATCAATGCACGGATATCACCCTGCGGCTGACGACCGATTGTCCAGTCTCGCATGTGCTCGAAGAGCGCGTCTTCCGGCTGGAACGGCCGCTGGCCTTTTTCCTGGGGCCCGACGAAGGTTACGATCAGGAGGTCGGAGCCGGTGTTTCGGCCACCCTGGACCGCACCGTGGCCTATTGGACCGACTGGATCCGCACGCTCTACATCCCCCTGGATTATCAGGAGGCGGTGATCCGGGCGGCGATCACCCTGAAGCTGTGCGTCTACGAAGAGACCGGGGCCATCGTCGCGGCCCTGACCACCTCGGTGCCCGAGTTTCCGGAGAGCGGCCGCAACTGGGATTATCGCTACTGCTGGATCCGCGACGCCTACTACACCGTCCGGGCCCTGAACCGTCTGGGCTCGGTCGATATCCTGGAGAACTATCTCGGCTATCTCCGGAACCTCGTCGACGCCTCGGCGGGCGGCCATGTCCAGCCGGTCTATGGCGTCGGGCTGGAGGAGGATATCGACGAGCGCATCGTGAGCTCGGTCGAGGGCTATCGCGGCATGAAGCCGGTGCGCGTCGGCAACCAGGCGCGCGAGCACCTGCAGCACGACGTCTACGGACAGATCGTCCTGCCCCTGGTCCAGAGCTTCTACGATCAGCGCCTGCTGCGCCCAGGCTCGCTCGATGACTTTCACCATCTGGAGAAGGTCGGCGATCGCGCCTTCGCCCTGCACGACCAGGTCGACGCGGGCCTGTGGGAGTTCCGGACGATCGCGCGTGTGCATACCTATTCGTCGGTCATGTGCTGGGCCGCCTGCGACCGTCTGGCCAAGGCCGCCGACCACCTCGGCCTGCCCGAGCGGGCCCAGGTCTGGGCCGAGCGCGCCGCGACCATCCGGACTCGGATCGAGGCGGAAGCCTTCCTGCCCGACGAGGGCCGCTTCGCCGCCAGCTATGGCGGGCGCGAGCTGGATGCCTCGCTGCTGCAACTGGTCGACCTGGGCTTCCTCGACCCGATGGACCCTCGCCAGGTCGCCACCTTCGACGCGATCGAACGGGATCTGAAGAAGGGGTCTTATCTGTTCCGTTATGTCGAGCCGGACGACTTCGGCGAGCCCGAGACCGCCTTCAACTTCTGCACCTTCTGGTTCATCGAGGCTCTGCACCAGAACGGCCGTGACGAGGAAGCCCGAGAGATCTTTGAGCAGATGCTCAGTCGTCGGACCCACGCGGGCCTGCTCAGCGAGGATATCCGCGTCGAGGACAACGAACTGTGGGGCAACTATCCGCAGACCTATTCTCTGGTCGGCATCATCAACTGCGCCGTCCTGCTCAGCCGGTCCTGGACCGATGTCCGGTAGGGCCTCGAGACACGATCACGAGATTGCGATGCAGCCAATCGCCAGCTTGGCCGTTAGGGGCGCGTCATGACCCGCCTGATCGTCGTCTCCAACCGCGTTTCCGCCCCCGTCGACCCCGCCGCTGGCTCCGCCGGAGGCCTCGCCATGGCCCTGTCGGCCGCCTTGCGAAAATACGAAGGCCTGTGGTTCGGCTGGTCCGGCGAGACGATCGAGCATTTCACCGGCGAGCTGAAGACCGAGGACCGCGCCGGGGTCGAGGTGGCGTTGGTCGATCTCGAGGCGCAGGACGTCGAGGAATATTACAACGGCTATGCCAACAAGACCTTGTGGCCGCTGTTCCATCATCGGGTGGACCTGACGGCCTATGAGCGGTCCTACGGCGAGGGCTATGAGCGGGTGAACCGGCGCTTCGCCGAAACCCTTGCCCCCCTGATCCAGCCCGACGACATCATCTGGGTCCACGACTATCATCTGATCCCCCTGGCGCGAGACCTCCGGCGTCTGGGGATCACCAACCGGATCGGCTTTTTCCTGCACACGCCCTGGCCCGCGCGGCAGCTGCTGGTCACCCTGCCGCATCACCGACGGCTGGTCGAAAGCCTGTTCGCCTATGATCTGATCGGCTTCCAGACCCAGGAATGGCTGGACCTGTTCCGTGACTACGTCATCTCGGAGGCGCGGGGCGAACTGGCGGGCTATGGCGGGCTCGAGGCTTTCGGTCGTGAAGTGCGGATCGGGACCTTCCCGATCGGCATCGACGTCGAGGGCTTCATGGAGGCGCGGGACTCACGGGAAGGCGTCCGGACCTACGACCGCATGGCGGCCTCGGCGGCTTTCCGCTCGATGATCGTCGGGGTCGATCGGCTGGACTACTCCAAGGGGCTCGAGGAGCGGATGCTCGGCTACGAGCAGTTCCTGCAGGACCACGCCGAAATCCGCGGTGACGTCTTTCTGGTCCAGGTCACCCCCATCAGTCGCGACGAGGTCGATACCTATCAGGATATTCGCGCCCGCCTGGACTCGCTCGCCGGCCGCATCAACGGCGAGTTCGCCGACATGGACTGGCAGCCGATCCGCTATCTGAACCGCAGCTATCGCCGGGACCAGCTGGCGGGCATCTATCGCGCGGCGAAAGTCTGTCTGGTCACCCCGCTGCGGGACGGGATGAACCTGGTGGCCAAGGAATACGTCTGCGCCCAGAACCCCGACGATCCGGGCGTCCTGATCCTGTCCCGCTTCGCTGGAGCGGCCGAACAGATGGGCGAGGCCCTGCTGGTCAATCCTTTCAGCCGCGAGGAGGTCGCCGACGCCATCCACCGCGCCCTGACGATGCCACTGGATGAGCGCATCCGGAAATGGCAGGCGCTGATGAAGGTCGTGCAAGACACGGACGTGGGCCTGTGGCGCGACGCCTATGTCGGAGCCCTGCAGGCAATTCAGCTTTCGGGCGGCGACGACGACGCTGTACCCGCCCGAGCGGCCTGATCAGGCCGCCCGGTCCAGACCGGTCGCGTTGTCCCGCGCCGCCGCCCTGCCGCTGGAGGACCGCGCTGCCAGCCGATCGAGGTAGCGGTCGAACAAGGGACTGTCGGGCAGCATCGGCCGGACCCAGGTCAGGGTCGAACCGACCATCATATCGGCGACCGTGAACCGGTCGCCCATGAGGAACGGCCCGCTCCACAGCGCATCCATCAACCGATCCATCGCCGCCTCGTAACGAGCGACGGCGAAGGCGTCGCTCGCTCCCCCCATCCGGGTGAACAGGGCCGGCTCCAGTTCGCCCGCCGCCCAGGTCAACCAGGTCAGAAGGGCGCCCCGATCCGGCGATCCGACGGGTGCGCCGATGCCCGCTCTGGGGTGCAGGTCGGTCAGATACAGCGCCACCGCCACCGATTCCGTGATCAAGGCGCCGTCATGGATCAGGGCAGGCACCTTGCCGTCGGGGTGCGGGTTCCGGGGATCGCCCTCTCCGACCTTCTGGCCATTGCGATGCGCGATCTCGCAATAGACGACCTCGACGTCGGCCCCAAGTTCCTCGATCAGCCAGAGGATGCGGGATGAGCGAGTTTGGGGAGCATGGAACAGCGTGAGCACGACGTGATCTCCATCTTCGCGAGGTCCGGAAGCGGCGTTCCGGTGTCGATGGATTGACTACCGCCACCCTGCTGCCAGCATGCTGTCAGCAGCGTCGCCGTAAGGTCAGTTCGTCGGCTCGGCGGGCCTCAGCAGGGAGAATCGCGCTCAAGCAGCGAGGGGCGGCGTCCCGAGCGCTAGCGCCACTGAAAGATGCGCAAAGCGGACCGCCTGTTCCAGATCGTCCAGCTGCTTCGCCGCAGCCCTCGACCGGTCACGGCCGAAGCCATGGCGGCCGAGCTGGAGACATCGAAACGCAGCGTCTATCGCGACATCGCCGCCCTGATGGGCCAGCGCGTGCCGATCCGGGGCGAGGCGGGGGTCGGCTATGTGCTCGACACCGGCTTCGACATGCCGCCCCTGATGCTGACCTCCGACGAGATCGAGGCGGCGGTGCTGGGGGCCCAGTGGGTCGCGGGTCGGGGTGACCCGGCGCTGGCCCGCGCGGCCCGCGACCTGATCGCCAAGATCGCCGCCACCGTGCCCGAGCGGCTCCGACCCATGGTGCTGGAGCCTGCCGTCTCTACGCCGAGCTGGAACGTGCTGCCCGAAGCCATCGACATGGCCGCCGTCCGCCACGCCATCCACGGCGCCCGCAAGGTCGCGCTCCACTACAAGGACGAGAAGGAAGCCGAAAGCCGGCGCACCGTGTGGCCCTTCCAGATCGCCTATCGCGACACGACCCGCATCGTGCTGGCCTGGTGCGAGATGCGTGACGACTTCCGCATGTTCCGCACCGACCGCGTCCTGGATGCGACGGTGCTGGAGGACCGCTATCCCGCCCGCCCGGCGCAGCTCAGGGCGAGATGGCGCGCGGAAATGACCGCCCGCTACGGCGAGGCGCACTGACCGAAGATCAGTAGATCTCGAACAGCCCGGCCGCGCCCATGCCGCCGCCGACGCACATGGTGACGACGCCATACTTGGCCCCGCGCCGCTTGCCCTCGATCAGGACGTGTCCGGTCATGCGCGCGCCTGACATGCCGTAGGGATGGCCGATCGAGATAGCTCCGCCCGAGACGTTCAGCCGGTCCATCGGGATGCCCAGGGTGTCGGCGCAATACAGGACCTGGACCGCGAAGGCCTCGTTCAGCTCCCAGATGCCGATGTCGTCGACCGTCAGGCCGTGTCGTTTCAGCAACTTCGGCACCGCATAGACCGGGCCGATCCCCATTTCGTCCGGTTCGCAGCCCGCCACCGCCATGCCGCGATAGGCGCCCAGCGGCTGCAGGTTGCGCTTGACCGCCTCGCTCGCCTCCATGACGACCGAGGCCGAGGCCCCGTCCGAAAGCTGGGACGCATTGCCCGCTGTGATGAACTCGCCCTGCTGGATCTCCTCGCCGCCGCCGAACACGGTCTTCAGCGACTTCAGGCCTTCCAGGGTCGTGTCGGCGCGGTTGCCCTCGTCCTTCGACAGGGTCACCTCCTTCGACGAGGTCTGGCCCGTCGCCTTGTCGGCCACGAGCATGGTGGTGGTCATCGGCACGATCTCGGCGTCCAGCCGCCCTTCGGCCTGGGCGGCGGCGGTGCGCTGCTGGGACTGAAGCGCATATTCGTCCTGGCGGTCGCGACTGATGCCATAGCGGCGCGACACCACCTCGGCCGTCTCCAGCATCGACATATAGATGTGGGGCGACAGCATCAGCAGCGCCTCGTCCTTCATCCGGTACAGGTTCATGTGCTGGTTCTGGACGAGCGAGATCGACTCCAGCCCGCCCCCGACCGCCATCTTCTGCTGATCGAACACCACTTGTTTCGCCGCTGTGGCGATGCCCATAAGGCCCGAGGCGCACTGGCGATCGATCGTCATTCCGGGAACGGAGGAGGGCAGGCCAGCCGCGAGCGCGATCTGGCGCGCCACATTGGTGCCCGTCCCGCCCTGCTGCAGGGCCGCGCCCAGCACCACGTCCTCAATCTCGGCCGGCTCGACGCCGGCACGGGCGACCGCATGCTTCACCGCATGGGCCCCCAGCTGCTGGGGCGCCGTGTCGTTGAACGCGCCGCGATAGGCTCGCCCGATCGGGGTCCGGGCCGTCGATACGATCACCGCTTCACGCATGGCATTCTCCCTTGGGGGCTACCGCTCGCGACGCGGTCGCTCGCTGCTTGAGCCCATCGTTGCCTCTACGCTAAGCGCCTGCCGCTGCGTCAAGGCAAGGCCCTTGCGCCTCAAGCAGCGAGGCTCCGCGAGCCGAGCGTAGGCGCGGCGGCTTCAGACGCCCAAGGCACCCTGCGCCTTGGTCAGTTCGATCATGCCCTGGGCCGCCCCCATCTCCGGCACGATCTCGCCGGCGCGGTCGCTGATTTCGGCGAAACGGGCCGCGATCTGTTCCGGCGCGTCGTCGCCCACGACCCGGATGCCTTGGGTCAAGGTCACATAGGCCCGCTCGAACCCACCCGCGCCGGCACCGAGGATGCAGCGCGTCGGCGCGTCCTGGCTGACCAGATACAACAGGCCTGGCGTGACCAGTTCGGGTCCCAGCGCCTCCAGCGGCAGGGCCGCGCCCAGGTCCTCGGTCATGCGGGTGTGGGCCGTGGGGGCCAGGCAGTTGACGCGGATGTCGTTCTTGGCTCCCTCGATCGACAGGGTCTGCATGAAGCCGACCAGCGCCATCTTGGCCGCGCCGTAGTTCGACTGACCGAAGTTCCCATAGAGCCCCGACGACGAGGTCGTCATGACAATGCGGCCATAGTTCCGCTCGCGCATCCCGTCCCACACCGCCTTGGTGCAGTTGACCGCCCCCATCAGGTGCACGTCGACGACGAAGCGGAAATCCTCGATCTCCATCTTGGCGAAGGTCTTGTCCCTCAGCACCCCGGCGTTGTTGACCAGGATATCGACCGATCCCCATCGGTTGGTGGCCTCTGCGACCATGTCCCTGACGGCATCGATGTCGGTCACCGAGGCCCCGTTGGCCAGGGCCTCTCCCCCAGCGGCCTCGATCTCGGCCACCACGGCCTGAGCCGGCGATTGGGAATGGCCTGATCCGTCGCGGGCCACGCCCAGGTCGTTGACGACGACTTTCGCGCCCCGGGCGGCCAGAGCCAGGGCATGGGACCGACCGAGGCCTCCTCCGGCACCCGTCACGATCGCCACCTTGCCGTCGAATCGAATCGTCATTGTTGAAACGCCTCCATGCGTCCTTGCCTGATATCAGCCCCGGCCCGATCGCCAAGAGGGCGATATGTGTTGAAAGGGCGCCACAGTCGCCCTATTCCCGACGCGGATCGGGAACCGGGGATCAACTCTACCGTTCGGCCCGGTGAGCGTCGCGTGTAAGCGTGGCCTTTGGGCATTCAACTCGACATGAGGACTGACATGAAGCTGAAACTTCTCGCCAGCGTCGCGGCCATCGGCGTTCTCGCCGCTGGTGCTGCTTCGGCTGAGCCGGATGGCTGGTACGGCGCGATTGACGCGGGCGTTCACCAGATGGACGACATCAACGCCGAGTCTTCGACGACGGGCGTGAACTGGAACTACGAGATCAACAACG